>Ga0182738_1000011_pt1 | contig 426251 bp, 349 predicted proteins | sample eDN5th30CBELigMG_FD_128876 | JGI IMG/M metagenome (GOLD analysis project Ga0182738, IMG submission 128876) | Enriched Miracle-Growth compost microbial communities from Emeryville, California, USA - eDNA 5th pass 30_C BE-Lig MG (version 2)... ...
GTCATTACTGTAACAGGAAAAGGCACTATCACTTATACTTACGACGCCGCAGGAAATAAACTCAAAAAAGTAACGGTTGATAATACCATCACACCAGCAAAAACGACAACCACATTGTACATCGGTGGCGTGGTATATCAAAACGACACACTACAATTTATCGGGCATGAAGAAGGCAGGATACGTGCTTTAAGAGATGGCAATGGCAACATTACCTCCTTCACCTATGATTACTTTCTGAAAGATCATCTGGGCAATGTAAGAATGGTGCTGACAGAGGAAGAAAAGCAGGATCAGTATCCGGCGGCTACCTTTGAAGATGCGAATATTGCCAATGAACAATTATACTACGACAATGTAAATGAACAAAGAACTGCCAGGCCGGGTGCTTTTTATACAAATACTACCAATGGAAACAAAGTGCAATTGCTCAAAAAAAGCGTGCAAAGCAAAGGAGTTGGTCAGTTATTGAAAGTAATGGCAGAGGATAAATTGCATATAAAAGTAGATTATTACATTCCAACCGCCACTACAGATAATAGTTCCGCCAATGGACTAAACACTATTCTTAATGCCTTAGTCTCCATTCTGGATAATAATCCAGCGACCACTGCACTTCATGGTAGTGGAAGCGCCATCACCACCGATCTTAATAATAGCACACCCTTTACTGATTTTTTAGCGCCGCAGAATGGTACTGCAGGCACCAGCAAGCCAAAGGCCTATTTGAACATTATATTTTTTGATGAACAGTTTAAGTTTGTAAGCACGAACAGCGAGGCGGTACAGGTAACGACGGAAGGAAGCGGCCAAACGATATACCGGATTGAAGGAAATGCAAAAGAAGCTGCAAAAAACGGCTACGTATATATTTATGTGAGCAACGAAAGTAACAACCTGGTTTATTTTGACAATTTGCAGATTACACATGAGCGTGGGCCGATACTGGAAGAAACACATTATTATCCGTTTGGATTGACTATGGCGGGGATCTCTTCAAAAGCACTTTTTTCCGGAAATCCTGAAAATAAATTTAAGTATAATGGGAAGGAATTAAATAGTAAAGAGTTTAGTGATGGTAGTGGTTTAGAAGCTTATGATTTTGGCGCAAGGATGCAGGATCCGCAATTGGGCAGGTGGTGGACTGTTGACCCAATGGTTTCAAACTATTACTGGCTTTCACCATATAACTATTGCAATAATAATCCGACCAAATATCTTGATCCTAACGGGATGGAATTTACAGATACCACTATAGGAGGAAAAAGAGGTAAGTATGATGTAGCCACGTTGGATCCCGTAGTAATTAAAGGTAAATCAAAAAAGGCTTCCATTAGTAGAGCTACTGAAATGGCAGACTATTGGATTCTTAAGAAAGATCTTTACGGGCAGGCCCGATATGATGGTTGGAGTAAAAGCCAGATGTTTGAAGCGTGGAGCAAACATGGAATTTCTAAAAGCGATCTGGAAATTTATGAAAGCCGTTATCAGCGGATGATGAATTTCCGAAATGTGCAGATGGTAACGGTGGGTGTATTAGGAGTTCCGGTGGTAGCGACAACAGCTCCAGGCATGTTTGCGGTAAGCGCTGATTTAGCGCTTCCAAAAATGGTTTTGAGTTTTGGTATTCAGTCCTTTTTCAATGGGATAGAAAATGTGGATTATTTTGATGTAGCTGCAGATGGATTTACCGGACCTGGATTAAATGGAATATTAAATGGAGCAGGAGATATTAAACCTTTTTCTAATAGCACGAAGTTTAGATTACTGGGGAGGAATAAATCATTTTCACAATTTGGAATTGATGCAGCTGTAAGCTTAGTAGGTGGCGGAGTTAGTCATGCAACTTGGGAACCCTTAACGCCCTTTTTAAATAATTATTTAGAAAAGTCTATTTTTTATATTTCCACACAATCCTGGATAAGTTCGACAACGCAAGGAGCTAATAGTATCTTGACAAATGAAAAGTAAAAAAGGTGCATATTTAGGATTGATCTTATTGATCGTTTTGTCTTTATATGGGTCATATGAAGGGTGTAAAAAGGAGCGATTACTTAGGGAAACTGGAAAATATACTATTGGTATAATTGACAATTTGAAAATTGGATCTAAAGGAATAATTGTATTTATCACTTATTATTTTGAAAATAGAAAAATAGAAACGAACTATATGACCGATTATGAGAATAAAGTCAAATTATATCCAGGAAAGAGGATTTTTATAAAATTTATCCCTAAAAATGATGAAAGGTATTTTGATTTGGATTTAGATTGTATTGTTCCGGATAGCATTAAAAATGCACCTTCAAATGGATGGCCTGAGCAATGGATGAAAGAAAATTTTCCAGATTATTTGAAATTAATTAATAAGCCTTAACTTCCTCCTCAACTAGTCCTCGTTTGTAACGAGGACTGATGTTTAAAAAAAATGATTTGTACTTTAGAGTTAAAAATGAGTGGCGACAAGTATTTGATCAGTGATCAATCAGGTTGTTATTTTGTTACATTTACTGTTATACACCGGAAGCTATGGGATTTTAGCGCAAGCGATTATCACAGAAGAAAGGCTTGGTGAATATTGAATTTGCATACTGATTGAAGAAAGTCCTCGTTGCAAACGAGGACTAGTTAAGGGATATAGTGGCGTCAGCTCAACTTCTTCCAGTGCATATATTTTAACGAATGTAGGACTGAATTATGGTGCTAATAAAGTAGGTGACATCCATGGTAAATTTTTAGGGAGTATGCTAGGTAACAGTTCTCAAGCCATTTTTGATATGTATGATAGAATAAACCAATAATAACATGGATAAGAAATCACTTATAGCAATTGTCATTTTTGGACTCTTATTCATCCTATTAATTTTTTTAAGACACCATCGACAAAATGATTTGAAAAAAAACGGTGTGATCGTCAATGCAAAAATCGTAATGGTGAACTTTGGCGGTAAAGTAAGTGGGGGGTTTGAATGCGTGATCAATTATAATGGAGAAGAAAAAAAACTTTCAAGTCCTTCTTCTATTAGAAAAGGGAGTACGGACTTTATTGGCAAAAGCTTTCCTGCGATGTATCTTCAGAGAAAAGATGTTCTCGAAATCTTAATAACTCCCAAGGACTTTGAAAAGTTTAATCTCTCATTCCCAGATAGCTTAAATTGGGTAATGCCTTATGTCCTTAAACAATAAGTGTTTTCCCCAACTAGTCCTCGTTTGCAACGAGGACTGATGTCTGAAAAGGATTTGTTACTTTAGATTTAAAATGAGTGGCGACAAATATTTGATCAGTGATAAATCAGGTTGCTATTTTGTTACATTTACTGTTATACATTGGATAGATATATTTTCGCGAAGGGAGTATAGGGATATTATTGTGGATTCATTAAACTACTGTATAAAAGAAAAGGAATTAGTGGTTTATGGCTGGGTAATTATGAGTAACCATATTCATCTTATAATAACCACCAAAAACTAACGATGGTAATATATCAGCAATTATTAGAGATTTTAAGAAATTTACATCTAAAGCAATTTCAAAAGCGATCCAGGAAATTCCGGAAAGCAGGAGGGATTGGCTGCTGAATGCAATGAGCAAAGAGGCCAAAAGAATCGGTAGAGCGACTAATTATAAATTGTGGAAAGATGATAATCATGCTATAACCATTGATGGAAAAATTGTGGGTATAGAAGAGCGGTTGAATTATATCCATGAGAATCCGGTAAGAAATGGATTAGTAGATGAATCATCGGATTATATTTATAGTAGCGCAAGAGATTATCAGGGAAGAAAGGGCTTGGTGAATATTGAATTTGCATATTGATTATAGAAAGTCCTCGTTGCAAACGAGGACTAGGTAAGGGGCAATAAGTATTTATGTTTTGTTGACAGATGTTTAAGTCACCGGTTATTCATTGAGTATTCAAAACTTACAAGAGTCGCTGTCCGTATGTCTGTGACTACGGACAAAACATGAATTTAATATTTTGCATTATCAGGAACTAATGTCCTGAGTTGCAAACTCAGGACAGCAAGAGCCGTGGCTGGCTGATCTACTTTACAGCTTCTCTTTTATAAAACTTAAAACCACCTTCCTGTTTGATGAGCGTACAACCATCGCAGCGCTCTTCAAATTTTTTATCCGTGACTTTTACTACGAAAAATGCCGGTTTGGTAATGGCCCCCTGCAGTAAAAATTCAACTTCTTTGTTGCCGTATTTTGGTTCTTCCGGCTTTTGAGCGTAAAAATATTGGGCATAACTCTTAAAGCCTATCGGCCACACATACACGTCTTTCCCTTTCAGCGATTGATAAAAATCGATGGCAGGCCCTTGAGAATACTTTTCAATTTTAGGAACAACAGTGATGAGGTAAATAAACAGACAAAAAGCTGTGCTGTAAAATAAAAACAGCATGGCGCGCCAGTTTTTCCTTATAGAAAAATGGTAAGCGGCGATCAATACAAGAATGAAGTAAGCTAATCCGATCATACTTTCAAATCCACTCCAGTGAACAGGCACAGATAAACTGGCCTTTGCAAATTCATCATGTATGTAAGGTAAAATATATCCGGGGTGTGAAGCTACAAAGGGGAGGGCGGCAAGAAGAAACGAAAAGATAAAGCCCATTATGACGATTAGAATGATAACATAGGTTTTCATTTTAATTTGCGTTTCAGTTATTTTGTATAAATACACAGATGCAATAAAGCTCAAAGGAATATAAGTAAGTGAAGAGTAGTGAACTATTTTGGTAGTAGTAAGGCTGAATAGTATCATAACTGTCCAAAAAAGTATTTTCATGATCAACATCAGATTCTTATCAATTTGATCGGTGCTCTTGAATAATAAGGGTAATGCTATAACAGAAATAGGAAAACATCCGATAAACACAACCACAAAATGATAATAAAACGGTTCGCCATGACTGGCAACAGGATGCAGAAATAATTCAAGCTGGTAAGCAAGAAATTCTTTTAGAAACCAAAATCCATGTTGGATGATTTCTTCACCAAACCATAGCAGGCATACCAATGTGAAAAGAAATAGCCAAACAATGATCATTTTTAATGATGGAAAGTTTTTAAACTTTTTAAAAATATAATAAACAAAAAAGGTAAGCAGAAAAACGAGAAGCCCGACAGGACCTTTTGTGAGAGTTGCCAGCCCGATAAAAATTCCTGAAAGGGCAGGGTATAACATGTGGTGCATCCAGCGGTAACCGGCTACATTGAGGTACATCGTATAGATGCCCATAAAAATAAAATAATTGAATACAGGATCTATAATAGCTGACTTAAAATATAAATGCGGCAGAAATGTTCCGAGGTATGCGATTGCCCAGATAAAACCAAAATTTGCCGATTTATGCTTTTTGCCAATAAAATAAAATGTGAGCAGTGTAATAATTCCGAAAATGGCATTTGGAAAACGTGCAGAAAATTCATTTACACCAAACAGGTGCATAGCAGTAGCCTGTAGCCAGAAAAATAATGGGGGCTTTTCCCAGAAAGGTTCAAAATTGATCTGTACGCGGTGGTAATCGCCTGTCACAATCATTTCACGTGCTGATTCTGCGAAATTGATTTCATCCCAATCAAACAAATGAACACTCCCGAGAAAGGGTATGAAAAAAGTGATGGCAGAAAGAAGAATGATCCAGAAATAAATCCGGGAATTTTTATTTATTGCGTTATAAGTTTCCATTTGTAAATTTTCAACTTGGTTAACAAATAGAGAATGGAAACCTTTAATACACCCAAACCATAAATGACACTTCGTTTTAAGTTGATTGATGAGGCTTCTTCAAAATACTTGGTCGGGCATGTTACCTCAGCGATTTCATGGCCTTTGTAAAATATTTGAGCGATGATCTCATTATCAAATATGAAGTCATCTGAATTGTTTTCAAAATCAATAGATTGAAGCACTTCTTTACTATATGCGCGATACCCTGTATGGTATTCAGAAAGCTTCTGGTTCATGCAAATATTCTGAAATAAGGTAAGCATCCTGTTGGAAACATATTTATATAATGGCATACCTCCTTTTAAAGCACCCTTTCCCAGAATACGGCTGCCAAAAACAACCTGGTATATATTATTTCCTATGATACTTACCATCGCAGTAATAAGAAGGGGAGTGTATTGATAATCGGGGTGCAGCATTACAATTATATCACCATTTAATTCCAGTGCTTTTTTATAACAGCTTTTTTGGTTTCCGCCATACCCTCTATTGGTTGTATGCTTAACAATATGTCTGATACCCAACTTTTCTGCCACCAAAATCGAATCATCGGTACTATTATCATCTACCAGTACAATTTCATCCACTATATCAACCGGAATTTCATTGATTGTTTTTTGAAGTGTGAGTGCGGCGTTGTATGCCGGCAAAACAACAATTACTTTTTTATTTAAATACATGAAGCAATCATAAATAGATTAGCGGCAAAAGTAAATCATAAATATCAGCTATTAATGATAATTGAGCTTAATCAGAAAGCACATTTTCAGGCTTTCTTAGGGCCTTTTCCCATATAACAGATTGTTTTTTCTTTAAGAACCTTACAAAACCGATATATAGAGAAATATTCATAAATACAAAATAGTAGGGTATATAAAAAAACTTTGATTTTTTATTATCAAGAGCTTTTAAATAACCGGCATAAGCAGCCGCATAAAATAATACCTGCAACAGCAGAGTAATGCCATAAAAAATCTGATGCGAATGAAAAAATAGGATCCAATTTGCAACAAAAATTACGGGTAAAAGAAAAGGACAAACGGCCCATCTTAACACCCTGTGAGAAACATACTGGAATGTAAGTACAGGGTGTTTTATAAAATTAAGCAAACCTGTAAGCATGCCAATAGACTGAAATCCTCCTGCACTGATTCTTATCTTTCTTTTTTGCTCTTCCTTCATATCTGAGGAAGGAGATTCAATGGCATAAGCCTTTGGCTCATATATTACACGGTAGCCCTTATGAGCTATTTTAAGTGAAATAATGAAATCATCAAGCAGCACATTTTCAGATACCGGTTCAAATAATCTTGTTCTTATTGAAAAAAGTTCTCCGGCGGCGCCCACCACAGAATACAATTTTGAATCCTGGTGTTTTAAAAAAGATTCATACTTCCAGTATAATCCTTCGCCGGCACCTGCGATACTCGTTCCTGACAAATCTCTTACAATTTTTTCTCCCGAAACTGCACCTACTTCCGGATCCTCATAATGTTTTACGATTTCCAAAATACAAGATTCATTCAGAAAAGTATTGGCATCGCAAAAGACAACGATAGGTGTTTTTACAAACTTCATTGCCCTGTTTATAGCTGCGATTTTACCTGCACGTTGAGGTTGGAAAAACAACCTGACCTCTTTATTTGATTCGATAATTTGATTGGTGGCATCGGTAGAGCCATCAGTTATAAACCAAATATGCAATTTATTTTTGGGATAGTTAATTTTTAAGCAGTTATCTATTTTAGCCTGAATAATTTGTTCTTCATTAAATACGGCTATCAGGAGGGTTACATCCGGTAAGTGAACACTGACAGATGTAATTTGATGGTGTTTTTTTTTAATCGATTTTATTTTAACGATCAGCCATACCAAAGCACCATATAGGAGATAATTATAAGCAACTATGAATAGAGAAACCCAGAAAACGATTTTTAAAGCTGTCATCTGCAAATACAATTTTTTATAAAGCGGTTGAAATTAAATTATTTTATTCTCTATTTGGAAAAATGAAAGTATTATGTATTTTTACGGCTTGTTATCCTCCGGAAAGCCAAATCTTATCTTAATTTCCTTCCCGAATTTCCTTTAAATTCCAGTTTCCTCTTTAGAAATTGTATAAAACAGTACTTAGCAAAAGGCTGCTCCGTACCAACCTATAAACTAAAAACGATGAAACGGGTATTTTACTTACTCACTATTGTAATGCTACTAATAACATCTGATCGCGTGAGCGCTCAGAATGTATTTGATGTGAATGATCCGGATGTAATATTCACCAGCAGTAATCAACCACCCGAGCCATCGTGGAATATGGTTTCTAAATGGGGTCATACGGTAAGGCTTAATTGGAATCCTTACAATTACGGATTTAAAAGCTACATATTCAGGGGAATGGCGTTTCGTTTAAAATTTCCCAAGACATATGCTCAGGGCGTAAACGATGGTAAAAAATATCCTCTTTTTTTATTTTTACATGGATTAGGAGAATACGCTCCCATTTATGATAATGAACTTCAATTAGTGCATGGAGGGCAAACTCATGCACAACATGTAGACAATCTTGATTTCGATGGGTTTTTGGTTTATCCCCAAAGTAGGAGTGGGTATTTGCAATCTAACATGCAAAATTTAAGTGACTTAATTGATTCGCTTGTCAAGTATGCGAAGGTAAATGAAGATCGTGTGGTGCTAGGTGGTCTATCATCCGGAGGTCAGGCTGTATTAGACTTTCTTGAAACTGTACCTAAGGAATGGGCTGCTGTTACGCCTATTAGTGCCGCTAGAACCACTGATCTCAACTATGTTTCACAGGTATTAAGTGTTCCCATTTGGCTTGCAAATGGTGGCCAGGATAAGGGACCATACCCTTCAACTGTAACCGACCTTGTTAATAAATATAATGAACTTGGTGGTGATGTAAGGCAATCATTTTATCCAACCCTTGGTCATGGTGTCTGGAATAATTTCTGGGCTGAACCAGGTTATTTTGATTATTTAAGGAATGCTCATAAAGCTCAGCCAGTTGTTTTATTTAAGCATAATGAGTTTTGCCCTGGCGATCCAATCGATGCAGAATTTATTTTGCAACCAGGATTTTATCAATACGAGTGGCAAAAAGATGAAGTTACAATTCCCGACGCAACTTCCTCTACCTACCATGCTACCTCATTTGGAACTTATAGAGCAAGGTTTAAAAGAACTGCTTCTTCGGAATGGTCAGAATGGTCTCCAAGGCCAATTGTAGTTGCTGAAAAAACTGCTACAATTACACCGCCTATTTCGGTTGATGGTTTGCACAGCTATGTATTACCGGCAACAGATGGATCAACCACAGTGCCATTAAAAGTACCTGAAGGATATGAAACTTATGAATGGAGAAGAGTTTCTGATAATGCACTTGTAAGTTCAGCTAGCACTTATAATGCTCCAATTGGAGAATATAAAGTCAGAGTGACTGAGAAATTCGGTTGTAGTAGTGTCTTTTCAGATGCATTTAAGGTTGTAAATGCAGTAAGTTCAGGCGTTCCTGACAAAGCAACTGATGTTACTGCTATTACCCTCAGTAACACCTCAATAGAAATTTATTGGAATGAAAATCCTGCGCCTGCTTTTAGTGAAGATGCATACGAAATTTACAGGAGTAAAACGTCAGGAGGAAATTATGAACTCGCTGGAATTGTGCCAGCAGATTCTCTTTCCTTTATCGATGTAGGTTTACTTCCAAATGTGAAATATTTTTATGTAGTCAGAGCAATAAATAATAATGGTGCCTCGGCCTTAAGTAATGAAACGTTTGAAGTTACAAAGTCTGATATTACACCCCCTGTATCGCCTGCCAATCTTAGAGTGGTAAGTACCTACCGCCATTCAATAAAACTCAATTGGGAGGAATCAACAGACGATGTGGGAATCAAAAATTATGATATATATATTAATGGTGCTAAGGCTTATACTACTACCAATACCGAATTTACAGTTAATAATCTAGATTCGTTTAAGACTTACTCGTTCTACGTAATTGCCAAAGATCTATCAGGAAACAAATCTGTGCCAAGCGGACAGGTGACCGGATTTACTAAATATTCAGGGTTTGATTTTAGTGTTTATCAGGGTGAGTTCAGCGCATTGCCAGATTTCAGCGCACTAACATCTGTTTATGACGGTCATAATCCCACTATTGATTTAGGCGTAAGCCCATTTAATACTAATTATGGAATGGTGTGGAGTGGTTATATTTATATTCCGACAAATGGTACCTATACGTTTTATATAGACTCCGACGATGGGGCCGCAATTTATCTTAAAAACCATTACGGGCCGGAAATTACTCCTTTTTTAATCAATCCCACCTACGGAGGTAAGAATAAAGCTGTAACCCTTACCAAAGGTGTATACCCTATAGGTATTACCTTTTACCAGGGTGCTGGTGCACAGGGGTTGACTTTAAGTTGGAAATGCAGTACAGCAGGATTTCCAAATAAAACAGTTATTCCCGCACAGTATTTTGGCGATCAGAATACAGCTATTGGCACGGCACCCGCTCAGCCGTCGAATTTGCTTGCTACTCCCCTGGCATATAATAAAGTAAAATTGACATGGACCGATAATAGTACAAATGAAACAGGGTTTGAACTTTATAGAAGAAAAGCAGGAGAGTCATTGTATCAAATGATAGGATTATTGAATTCGAATGCAACATCCTTTACAGATTCTTTGGTTGAAGGCGGTTCTACTTATTCTTATAAGATACAAGCTGTAAGCCCTAATGGTCAATCAGGATTTAATTTTAATGATCTGAGTGGTGTAACTTATGAATATTTTGAAGGCACCTGGGACAATCTTCCTGATTTTAATTCTTTAACCCCCGTAGCAACCGGAAATCTAGATAATTTTTCAATTACACCAAGATTAAGGGATGATAATTTTGCATTCAGGTTTTCGGGAACAATAAATATTCCTACAACCGGTAATTACACATTCTATACTACTTCGGATGATGGTAGTAAGTTGTATATAGATAATTTTAATACAGCCGGGACTGTAGTAAATAATGATGGATTGCATGGGTCGGTTGAAGCTCAGGGAACTAAAACTCTGACCGCAGGACCACATAAGATCTACGTCACATTTTTTGAAAAAGGTGGTGCCGAGTTACTCCAGGTGAAGTGGGCAGGGCCGGGTATAGCGAAACAAGTGATTGCAGACGACGCATTAAAAAATACAAGGACTACCATAACAACTCCGGATGCACCTTCAGTTCCAGATGTTCCGGTAAATTTGAACGCTACGGTTGTTTCAAAAAATCAAATTGATTTTTCTTTTAGTTCTAATTCACCAGTTATTGGATATGAGATTGTGAGATCTTTGGGTACAAATCAAAATTTCAGGCTCTTTAAAGTTTTAAATACTACGGATAACAATATTGTGGTAAATGACAGTAGTCTTTATCCTAATAGTATATGCTATTATAAAGTACGTGCAATGGGCGTGTCAGGGAACTCTGCATTTTCAAATGAAGTTTCAGGAAAAACTTTGAATTCCTCTCCTTCAATTATAGAATTGCCTACCCAATATGTTTATTATTCCGGAAATACGATTATTCCGATAAAAGCAGTGGATGATGATGGGGATATCCTCACTTTTAATTTAGGAACATTGCCAGATTTTGTAACTTTTACTCCAACCACAAATGGTAATGGCAATCTGATTTTTAACCCGACTCCGGTTAATCTGGGAACTTATTCAATAAATGTAGAAGTAACAGACGGAAATGGAGGAACAGATTCAAAATCATTTGAAGTAAATGTGACAAATAACAGAAAACCAAAATTGGGAAGGATCCGGGATCTTTCTGTGGATGAAGGCGGTACCGGTCTTATAAATATAACGGCTGTTGATCCTGACCGTAGATCCAAGTTTAATTTCCAATTCAAAGGCGCTCCGGAATTCTCGTCCATGAGGGTTGGGGAAGATGGGAGTGTAACAGCGTTCTTTAGCCCTGGTTATGCAGATGCTGGAAATTACAGCTTTTGGGTTATGGTTTCAGATGGTTTGGGAGGTATAGATTCAAGTATTGTAAACGTGACCGTGAATAATGTAGATCCGGTTTCACAAAAGCTATATATAAATATACTGAACAACGGAAGTACACCGGTACCTGGTGTGCCATGGAATAATATAACCGGATATTCAACCAGTTCATTAAAAGATAATAATGGACAGACAACAGGAATCGGTCTTGTGTTCAATACTAATAAATGGAATACATTTAATCTAGGCGCCGTTACTCAAAATAATTCAGGCTTGTATCCCGATGCAGTACTGAGGGATTATTATTTCTTTGGAAGTTTTAATTTACCTGACACCGTGGAATTTACCCTTTCAGGTTTAGAAGCGAATAGCAAGTATAACCTGAGTGCTTTTGCAAGTACTACCTATACTACCGGATCAACTGTATATGAATCCAATGGCCAGACAAAACAACTTGATCCTTATAATAATTCAAGCAATCAAATAACGTTTTATGGTCTGCAAACAGACGGCTCAGGAAATTTGACGGTTAAAATGAGTAAAGCTGCGGATGCCTCAATAGGTTATTTGAATGCAATAGTTCTTCAAAGGCCATATGATGACGGTACAGCTCCTGCCACACCAAAAAACTTCACTGCAAGTCCACTATCAAATGGTAACATTCTGTTGCAGTGGAAAGATATTGCCTATAACGAATATGGATATTCGATTTTAAGATCTCATTTAATTGACGGTCCGTATACAGTTTTAAATGAAGGGGCCTCAAATGCAAATGATACAGTATTTGTTGATAATACTTCGGTAGGCAACACTTCCTATTATTATAAACTCGTTGCTTTTAATGACTACGGAAATTCTGATACAGTGTTGTCATCAGTTGTAACTTCCATGAACAGAAACCCAATTCTACCATCCCTAACGAGTATTTTCTTAAAAACAGGGTCTGATACAACTTTTATTGTAAAGGCAGTAGACGATCCGGGTGAAAATTTAATTATGGATTATGCAGATTTGCCATCGTTTGTTACTGTTACAGAATTGGGTAATGGTGAAATAAGTTTGCAAGTCCGACCTAAATCTGGCGACAAAGGATTTTATCAAAATCTTAAAATTGGGGTTCACGATTCATTTGGAGGTACCGCATATAAAACTTTTTCAATCACTGTTACTGACAGTGCCTTTAGGTCTGTGTTCATCAACTTTGGACCTCCCGATGCAAGTGCTGAGCCGGCTCCATGGAATAATTACTTATCCTTTCCTTTCGGAAGCTTGGTGATGAATAATCTGCTTGATGATGCCAATATCAATTCGGGCTATTCGTTCAGATTTATGAACAATTTAAATGGTACAAATAATACTGGCATGCCGGCATATGGAAAAGGAATTTATCCTGATAATGTGATCAGATCGTCTGTTTACACCAATTCGAGTAGCCCGGCCAGTTTCCAATTTGGTAACCTGGATCCATCGAAAAAATATAACATCGTAATCTTTTCCAGCCTGAATTCTGGTGCCGAAGATTCAGCCTCTTTTACTTCCGGTAGTCAAACTGTTTATACCAATGGAAGATATAACGTTAACAAATCTGCACAATTGAATGGTTTGTCACCTAATGGAAGTGGAATTATTAATGTTTCATTTACTAAAACCACTAATTCGGAATACCTTAATATAAATGCCATAGAATTGCAGGAATATTCCGGTACACCACTTACAAGCCCATCCAATCTTTATGCTTTGTCTAACTTGTCAAATAATTCGATCAAGCTAATTTGGAGTGATCGTACCGATCAGGAAAATAATTATGAAATATACCGCTCTTCATCATTAAATGGAAGTTATACGTTGATTGGAACTGTCGGTAGTAATATAACCTCTTATACTGATAACAGTAGCTCGCTGGTGGCAGGTGAAACTTATTTTTATAAGGTTCGTTCCAAAAGAAACACTACAACAAGTGATTATTCAAACGTCGCAATCAAAAGCCTGGCAAAAAATATAGTGTTATTGAATCTAAATGCTGAAACTACCAACCACGAGGCGTTGCCATGGAATAATACAGATGATGGACCATCCTCCGAAGGATTTGTAATTTCTGATCTTGTCAACACAGATTTTCAGAATACAGGCATCCAGATGGAGATTACCAAAGAGTTTAACGGTAAAGGTTTTGCCGGAGTTTCTACTCCTGGAATTCTTCCTTACAATGTAATGTTTACAAATTACTGGACTGATGCAAGCCAGGTTTCTCAGGTTAAGTTCAGCAACCTGGATCAAAGGAAAAAATATCGAATTGGTGTATTTAATAGTGTTGATAGGTATGGGTTTTATGTTGGTAATTATACAGTAAATGGAATAGTCAGATCTATCAACGGATATAAGAATGGCACTACAATGATCTACTTCGATGATATTACACCGGATGAAAATGGTGAAGTAATTATTAGCGTGACTCCGGATCCGGCATCTCCTTATACCTTTACAAATGCTTTCACAATTGAAGGTTATGAACCATTACCTGAACAGGAATCGCTATTGAGAAATTCCATAGGAAATGAAGTTACCGGAATTGAGTTGACAAATTCTCAAATTGTAAATCAAAACGGTTTGACAGTTTACGAGACAGGTATGCTTGAAATTAATGTATATCCCAATCCATTTGTGAGCGCCTTAACCGCGCAAATAAAATTGCCTGTTGAAATAGAAAGTGCAACTCTTGAACTTTATGATATTCAATCCAGGGTTATAAGTAGAAAACAATTGGAAAATAAAGGGGGAATAATTCAGTCAATTCAGATCCCTGTCGTTTCTTCATTAGCACCCGGAACATACTTCCTGAAATTATCTGCAAACGGAAAACAAATGAAGAGTGTCAAAATTGTTAAAGCACAATAGTGTTATATTAATAATCCTTAAAAATCTGGTATTATGAATACCAGATTTTTTTTGAATAGTACCTTTAGCCCTAAAAACAAACTGTAATGGATTTATTGTATTTTTTAAAAGTTCTGTTTAAAAGAAAGTGGATTATTATCGGAGTAACTCTCGTAGCGATGATTACTACTTTTGTATTAAAACTTTTTCAAAAACCACTTTATGAATCCAAAGCACAATATTCTACTGGATTTACAATTGAAAAAGTAAAATTATCAGAAGGTAGTTCGATTGCTGACCTATATACCGCAGATACAAAATTTGACAATGTAATTGAGACTTTTAAATCACCGAGGGTTATCGGAATGATTTCATACCGGTTGTTATTGCATGATCTTGAAAGTCCTTCAACTGCATGGACACGCTTATCACAGAAACAAAAGGAATCTCCGGAATATAAATCAGTAAATGTCGATACTGTAATAAAAGTTCTAAGTCAAAAAGTATTGCAAAATGAATTGTTGAGATCTGACATTCCAGAGGAAAGAAAAATACTGGAGTTCGTAAAACTTTATAAATATGATTTTTATAGCATTCTGGAGCATTTATTTATAAATAGGGTAAACAAAACAGATTATTTAGATATAGTTTATCGGTCAGAGAATCCTTATTTATCAGCTTGGTTGGTAAATGCAATGGGAAATGAATTTATCAACTATTATAAGAATTTAAGTTTTCAACGCACAAACGAAAATGTTACTAGTATAAAAGAACTCGAAAGACAACAGCAAAACAAAGTGGATTCACTTAATAATATGTTGTTGCAGGAAAAAATAAAACAAGGCAGTATCGATCCGGCTAGTTTGAGTTCGAGCGCTATGGAAACTGTTAAAGATCTTGAAGGGAAATTGGCCGATGAAAGAAGCAGGTATGAACTTAATAAAAACAGGCTGGGTTTTCTAAAACAGCAATTGTCAACCTTTAAAACGGCAAGTGGAAACACTAATTCAGTGAATGCAGAATTATTGGATTTAATAGATCAAAAGAATAAACTTGAAGCTCAACTAATTGCTAAAGGTGGGTCAGATCAACAATTGCAGCAAGAATTGTACAACCTAAGAATTAAAATAAATTCCAAAAGCAGCCAAACAGGTGTAAACACCAGGAATTCTTTGAAGATTGAGGATATCCAAAGCCAAATCAATGAAGCAACTGCAAACATGAATGCTGCCGAAGCTACTATGAATGATTTTACGTCAAGGATTAATTATTATAAAGGGTTAACGAATATAAATCCCGGTAGTGGTGTTAAGGTTGAAGTAATTAAAAGCAAACTGGATATCGAGCAAAAACAACTGGCGAATTTAAAAGACAAACTTAATCAGGCAGAAGGGTTATCAAAAGATGATCCGACATCTAATTTCACCCAAACTTTGATAGGGCAACCTGCGGTTGAACCAGAACCAAAAAAAACAATAACTACTATGGGGGTTGCCGGTATGTCTATGTTTTTTCTGACTTGTTTTACGTTTCTTTTTTTAGAAGTTTTCAATGCATCAATTAAAACACCTTATGGATATGAAAAGAACATTCGTTTGCCGTTGAAGGGAGTAGTTAATACAATAAAAACAAAACAAGGTTCTTTGGAACAAATCATTTTGAATGAAGAGAAAGCAGATAAACAAGTCCAAATATTGTTTAAAAATAATATCAGGAAGTTGCGCTATGAACTTCAAAACACCGATAAGAAGGTTTTTTTATTTACAAGTACGGCTTCAGGTACCGGAAAATCTTTCTTGATTGAAGCAATTGCAATGAGTTTTGTTCTAACACGAAAAAAAATACTCATTATAGATCTTAATCTGCATAATAATACACTTAGCAAAAGATTAAATGCCGAGTCTAACATTCAAAACCTGAGTGGCCTTAATATTAATTTACCCGCTTCTACCCAAAAAATAGCAACGCATACGCCTTTTGAAAATATTGATATAATTGGTTGTGAGGAAACCACAGCTTCTCCATCTGAAGTGTTATTCAGATTGGACTTTGGAAACTTTTTGAACAAACTGAAAGAAAACTACGATTACATTTTTATTGAAACTGCAGCCATGAATAAATATTCTGACACTAAAGAATTAATGAAATATGTTGATATAACTGTATGTGTTTTTTCAGCACAACAAATTTTGACCCCGGTTGACAAAACAAATATTCAATTCCTGTTATCCCTGCAAGGGAAATCTTTTGGTGGTGTCCTTAACAACCTTTTGCCAGAAAACATGAATTATTAAAATTGGAACAAACAAATAAAAGACAATCCTGGGTTGACTTCGCTCGTGGAGTTGCGATCATTCTTGTATTGTATCGCCACGCGTTTGAAGGATTAAAAAGTTCAGGAATTGATGTTGGCAATTATCTATTCCTTGAACATAGTAATATTGTTTTTTTTAGTTTTAGAATGCCTCTGTTTTTCATTGTTTCAGGAATTTTTTTATCTGCCAGTTTTGCTAAACGTGGTCTGAGAAAATATATTGAAACAAAAGCAAAGACAATTCTATGGCCCTATTTTTTATGGGGCTCATTACAAATTACCCTGCAATTAATTTTTTCAAAATTCGTAAATAATCCTCCTACTCCGTATAGTTATTTATACTTGCTGTATATGCCAAGGGAAATCGAGCAATTCTGGTATCTCTATGCATTATTCAATACAAGCGTGCTTTATGTAATTTTGAAGTATGTTTTTAAATTAAAACCCTGGCACCATATCGCATTGGGCTTAATTATGTTTTACCTAACAGCCTGGTGTTACCAGAAAAATATTGTTATCGGATTTCTTCAGGGAATCATGCATTATTATATTTTTATTGTACTTGGAGACCTTATCCACAAGATAATGCGGAAACCTGAAACAATAAAATTGTTTGAATCATGGAAAACATTTTTGATTTTAATCATTCCATTTGCAATAACCCAGGGATATTTCTTATACGCTAATCTTCAGTACCCTGCATCTAAATACCAACATGTTGAGTATTTCACGCCATTTATTTTTCTTCCAATTGCACTCACCGGATGTGCTTTTATCATAAGCCTGTCATTTATTTTTCAACGATACCATTGGCCGGATTGGCTACGTGTGTTGGGAAAACATAGTTTATATATTTATGTGGCTCATGTATTAGTATTTGCAAGTTTCAGAATTTTCATGATGAGAGTCTTGCATATTGATAGTGTGCTGATCCTGCTTTTGGTTAGCATTATTTCAGGACTGGTTGTTCCGGTTTGGATGTATAAGATTTCGAAAAAATTAAATATACAGTGGGTTTTTTCGTTAGAAGAAAGAAAAAAAAACGCTAAAGATTTTCAAGTATTGAAGAATTTACAAGTACCCAAATGGAAAATAAAAAATATAAAGAATGGGTGAAGCCCGTTATGTACAACGGACTTCAGCGAATCTCAATTCCATTATTTGGTGTATTAAGTACAGCGCTTTTAGCACACAAAGCACTTACAAAGGAAGACATGGGAGTGTGGGTCAATTTCTTAGTTGTTACCTCTTTCGTAGAACTTTTAAGAAGTGGTTTGGTCAGAACATCACTTGTAAAGTTTATCAATTATTCACATACACATCAGCATAAACAGGTAATGTCCTCAGCATTCTTCCTTAACCTTGTTGTTTCCTTATCAGCAATGATATTGCTTTATTTTACTGCTGATTCAATCCAGTATTTTCTAAACTCTCCAGGTTTGCATTATATGCTTCACTTTTATATTTTGACACTTTTTATATTGATTTTCTTTTCACATATAGAATGGCTTATGTATGGCTACTCTCTTTTTAAACCGCTTTTTATAACTTACTTATTAAGACAAGGCAGTACGCTTTTGGCTATTTTAATTTACTATTTAGTGGCAGGAAAAATTTCATTGCATATTTTAGTAGCCATTTATACAGGAGGTATTTTATTGGGTCTGATTGCAGGCTATTGGCAAACCAGATTTTTATTCAATTTTAAATTTGATTTGAAAACACTTTGGGTAGGACGATTATGGAATTTTGGGAAATATGTTTTCGGATCAAATGTGGGTACATTAATCTTCAGAAATGCAGACCAACTTTTACTTTCAAATATCACTGCGAATCCAGGTTTGGTGGCATCACAAAATATCTCCGTCAGAATTATAAATATTGCTGACATACCATCTCAGGTTATCGGTGATGTATTGTTTCCTAAAAGCAGTGATCCAAACCTATTGAATCAACCTGGTCGTATTAAATACTTTTATGAAAAAGCAGTTGGAGCATCGCTTTCTGTTGTCTTTCCATTTATATTATTTATTGTTTTATTTCCAAAGTTGATCATTCTTTTATTAGCTGGTAGAGAATATTTTGATGCTGTGCCGTATTTACGTCTGATATCAATAACGGCTATTTTTCTTGCCTTTTTAAAACAATGGGGTGTCATCATTGACAGTACAGGCCGGCCTTATGTAAATTTTATGGTAATACTATTGCTCGCGGCAATTGAAATAGTGTTATGCTATTTCTTTATTTCAAAATATCAACTTGAGGGGGCTGCTTTTGCGTTGATTATTACTCACTTTATTGGATTTATTATTACCCAATTACTACTTAAAAAATACTATAATATAAACTTTTTCAACTGTTTTAAATATGCTGCCGGTTTTTATCCTGAATTATATAAAATGGCAATTCAAAAAATTAATAAAAAGAGTATTTCCAATTAAATGAAGCAGTTTGATTTTATAATGTATGGTCTTCAGCCATGGGATATTGAAATAGGTAGTAATTTCAAAAATATAGCATTAGAGATTAGTAAATATCACCGGGTATTATATGTAAACAGACCTTTAGACTTTATTACAAAATGGAAACACCCACAAGATACGCGAACCCGGGCCAGACTAAGGAAGATTAGTAAAGGGACTGATCCTTTGGAAAAAATTAATCCGAATCTGGTTGTATTTACTCCCCCCATTATTTTAAGCTCAATCAATTTTCTTCCATCAGGAAATATTTATAACTATTTTAATAGAAGAAACAGTAAGAGGCTTGGAGCTGAAATAAATTATTCTTTGAATAAACTTAATATGAGGGCCGATGTACTTTTAATAGACAATGATTTTTATCATGGTTTATACCTTAAGGAATTTCTGAAGCCCAAAATGTTTGTCTATTACTTAAGAGATTATCTGAGATCTCAGACTTATTTTAAAAAACATGGTGCTATTTCTGAACCCCGGATAATTCAAACAGCAGATGCGGTAGCAAGTAATTCCCTGTTCCTGAAAAACTATGCTGAAGAATATAACAAGAAAAGTTTTTATGTTGGGCAAGGGTGTGAAGTTGAGTCTTTTATGGATCAAAATTATGAGGTTCCGGGAGATATAGAACCAATTGCATCACCCAGAATTGGCTATTGCGGTGCACTTCTCTCATCCAGGTTAGATATTGAACTTTTGTTGTATATAGCGAAATTCTTACCAACACATAATTTAATTTTGATAGGTCCTGAAGATGAAGATTTTAGAACAAGTGACTTGCATAAATTGAAAAATGTTTTTATGCTTGGAAACAAGCCTCCTTCTGCTTTACCTGCCTATGTCCAACATTTTGATATATGTATTAACCCACAGAAATTAAATGAAATGACTATAGGTAATTATCCACGAAAAATTGATGAATATTTGGCAGCGGGTAAACCTGTGGTGGCAACCAAAACAGAAACTATGATGTATTTTAAAGACGTAGTTTATCTCGCCGATTCCAATCAGGACTTTGTAGGTAAAATTAAAATTGGTTTGAATGATAAAAATAATGAACAAAAAATAAGATCACGAGTACAAATGGCGAAGAATCATACATGGAAAGCTTCCGTCGAAAAAATTTATGAGATTATTAAAAGAATTGAGAATGAATCGCTTTGATAAAGAACCGGATACTGAAGGTGATGACCTAAGAAGTAGTTCACTTACTGAAATATTATCCCTTCTGTTTGTTACAATTATATTACTTACATTATTCTTTAAAATTCTTTTTGGATAATGTCCTTATCAAATAATATCCGTGCATGGGCTAACAGGGAGTTTTTCCATAAAAGCTTGTCTTCGGCTTTCGGATTGACATTTTTGTTTTTTATGGCAATACTGGTAGCGGTTTCCTCATATTTTGGTTTCCCAATTATTTTTCTTGCCATTACAGCCTGTCTTGCAGGATGCATTATACTTTATTATTGTTTTTTTAAACCTTACATAGGTTATTATTTGGTGACCTTATTGGCCTTTTTTGCTTTTTACCCCAACCATTTACTTAATAAAGAATTACCATTAAGTACCTTAGTTGAAGTGCTTCTTTGGTTTGTTTTCCTTGGATCCATGCGCGAAAAACCACCACATGGAACAAAAAACAATCTTTTACATACCGGATTATCTGTTGTCTTTATTATTTACACAGGCTATCATGTAATTCAATTTTTTAATCCAAACATTGGAAGCAGGGAGGGATATTTATTTGTAATGAGGAAATTCACAGTATTTATTTTCATTTATATTATGGCTTACCGCCTTATTAATACCCCACAACGATTTAGATTTTTTTTAAAGTTTTGGTTAACTATGGCTTTTATTGCTGCAGCGTATGGATGTTATCAGCAATGGTTTGGTTATTTGCCAATGGAATTACGATATATTCAAAGCGATCCTTTGGAATATAAGTTGATGTTTCAGGGTGGGGTACTGCGAAAATATTCCTTTTTGTCGGATGTAGTTTCATTTGGAGTTCTTTCAGGTTCTATGTGTGTTATAACTATAATTTTAGCCATAAATCAAAAAAATAAAAAACGGCAAAGATTAATGTTCTTGGCAGCATTAATTATGTTTTTGGGTATGTCATATTCTGGTACAAGAACTACAACCATCATCATTCCCACAGGCATTTCTCTTTATTTATTAATGACAATAAGAAGTAAATCAACTTTGATTACATTATTTGCCTCCTTTTTGATTGCGATGTTTATTTTGTTTGCACCTATTCATACTGCTTCTATTAATAGGATGAGGTCAACTTTTAATTCTGACAATCCTTCATTAAATGTAAGAGATGTGAACAGACACTACATTCAACCGTACATTTACGCGCATCCTATTGGTGGAGGATTAGCAACGGTAGGCGTGCCGGGTAAAAGATTCAATCCAAACCATGTGCTTGCAGGCTTTCCCCCTGATAGCGGCTTTTTGCAGATAGCGCTTGAATTAGGGTGGATTGGACTGGGTTTGACCGTAATATTTTATCTGATGATACTTTATCAATGCATCTATTATTATTTTCGAATAAAAAATCCCGAATACAAATTATATGCTGTAGCAATCGTTTGCTGCCTGTTAAGCATAATAGTTACAATGTATGCCCAGGTTTCAATAGGACAAATACCACTTGTATTCTTTTTTATGTCTTCAATAAGTATTGTAAAACGGTTGATGGAATTTGATGATGCAGAACAATCAAGAAAACAAATTAAATTGCCGGTAAATCAATAATTCTGATCCAAATAAATAGAAAATGAAATTTTACCTCCTTTCTGCTTTAATACTATTAACAGTTAGTTGTTTTTCCCAACGGATTAATCAAATACCTGATACACTGAGAAAGCCTTTGAACTCAGATCAAAAAGATAAAGTTGCGAAGATTGTACAAGAGGACGGCCAGCAAACTGTTACGGCAGAAGATGTTGTCAAGAATCATTTGGTGAAGATTGCCTTAAAAAATCCCATTTTTGCTATTGATGATGCCAATATTGAAATTGCTGAATTAAATAGAAAAAAGGCAGGTGCCAGTTGGCTCGGATCAATAAATGTAGGTGGAAACGTCAATGAATTTGTTATAAAAAATTCACCCGCTGCAAGTTTTTTCCCAAAATATAATATTGGCATGAGCCTTCCCTTTGATATTTTTTCAAAAACTAAAAATGAAATAAAAGTAGCAGACCAAAATATTGTAATAGCAAAGTCTACTAAAGATCAACATGCATTGCAAATAAAGACTGAGACCCTTACCAGATATGAAACGTATAAAGAAAAAGCAGAATTATTAACTCTGCAAAATGTGGCTTTGGCGAATTACCTTGCTGATTACCAATCGGCTCAAAAAAGTTTTGAAGAGGGTAATGTTACCATTGATAAATTGAATGAAATGTATAAAAGGTACATGGATCAAAGAAATACAATTGTATCGATCAGAAAAGATCTTAATGTTGCAATAATACAATTAGAGGAAATGCTTGGAATGCCTCTGGAAAAAGCTGCACCTGGATTAATTACTAAATAGCACTTTAACAAAAAATTTTCTCCTCGCAATAAATTGAAAATTAGTCATTTATAAAGACAATTTCAAAGACAGTTATCACATCCCCACAATGTGCATAAGTAAGGCAAAAAAAATGGAAATTATTTTATTGTTTTGCGTGAAATAAACTGGCTTTTGGATCGTTATAAATAATCCAATATTAAAAATAAGTTGATTCAAAAGTAGTTTTAGGCTGTAGATTATTCATTTTGAGAAATATCCTAAGCTAATTTGATAAACTGTTTCTTTTTAATAATCCATTTTTGAAAAACCCTAGAATGAGAAAATTCTTCATCGCAGGGATTGCATTCTTATGTTTGAATTTATTTTGCAATCCTTCATCCTTTGCTCAGCAGTTTCTTACCAAAATTGATGGTTGGAATGCTTATGTTCATCTTCCTGATGATTATGATCAAAACCCTTCAAAATCTTATCCGGTTATCGTATTTGTTCCGGGTATAGGTGAGGTAGGCACAAATGCAAGTGCTGTAATTAAAAATGGACCTAATCACTTTGTAGAATTGGGCAATCCCATGGTGTTTAATGTGGGTGGTCAAACAATAAAACCAATTGTAATTTCAATACAACCAGTGAGTGCATGGCCTTCCCCAGATGTATTAAATCGAAAATTGGATTCAATCGTTTTGAGGTGGCGTGTCGATGTAAATCGTATTCATGTGACTGGGCTTTCAATGGGAGGATGGTCTTGGGAAAACTACGTTGACGGATATAATTCTAAATACACCGGACGAATAGCCTCAATGGTTGCTATGTCTGCTCCACCTCCGGATAATACTATTGATAACATGAAATTATTTGCCCTGGCTGGAGGCAGATGGTGGGGTTTTGAAGGTACGCAAGATTATAGATCTATGGATAAGATTCGAGATGTCATGAATGGCGCTGTTCCAGGCTCTGCCCGCTATTACCAATACGTAGGCGGCCATGGCGGTTGGAACACGTGGTATAATCCGGATTGGAAAGACGCTGATGGTGAAAGTATTTATACCTGGATGTTGAAACAAACTCTTGGTGGTAAGGCGAATCAGCCGCCAGTGGTTTCAGCAGGTTCAAATGTAACTGTTACTTTACCAGTGAATTCGGTAGACCTTAATGGAAGCGCAAGTGACCCTGATGGCTCAATTTCAGGATATAAATGGACCCAAAGTTCTGGTCCCAATAATGCAACTATTGGCTCGCCAACCTCTATAAAAACCAATGTAAAAAATTTAATTACCGGTACGTATATATTTAAACTTGAGGTAACTGATAACCAAGGGGCTACTGCATCGTCATCTGTGACTGTTATAGTTAAAGATGCAAGCACACCTCCATCGGCAAATGCCGGCTCAGACCAGACTGTAAAACTGCCTGTTAGTTCCACAACTTTATCTGGTAGCGGAACAGATCCTTTGGGTCTATTATTGGGGTTTCAATGGACTCAAAAATCGGGACCCTCAAGTGCTGTTTTGTCAACTCCCGATGCAGCATCCACCTCTGCAAGTGGATTGCAACAGGGCGTGTATGTATTTGAATTAAAGGTTTCAAACGAACTTGGTTTGTTTTCAATTGCATCTGTAAAAGTTACGGTAGAAGCAGCCGCCTCAAATTCAGGTGATTGCGGCTGTGATGTTGTTTTGCCAAAAATGCCGGACGGTGGAATTTATTTTATTAATGGAAAATCTATTACCATTAAACCCGGGCAAAAAGTATGTATTACCGCAGGTAATTATCCCTATATCTATTTATCTGGTTTGGTTGGTACCGAATCGCAGCCAATAACAATTATTAATTGTGGTGGCCAGGTGGTAGCAGGAAGTGGCCCCGGATATTGTTACAACATTATTAAAAGCAGATATTTTCATTTTACCGGAACCGGCGATCCAAATATTAAATATGGTTTTAAATCTTTTTGGAATGGTGGAAGAACTTCCGCTGGAATGTCAGTAAGAGATAGTTCATCTAATTATGAAATAGATCACTTTGAAGCCCAACGTGCGGAAAATGGATTTTTTTGTGTGATACAGCCCCAGGATTGTGAACCTGGCAGTTGGAGTACCGGTTGGACAATGAAAAACTTGTCAATTCATGACACATATGTTCATGATACAAAAGGAGAAGGTTATTATATTGCGAGTACAGCTAAAACCGCAGATGTCAAGGATTGCAGCGGGAAGACCATTACAGTTGAGCCGGTAATGATTGATGGTATTAAAATGTACAATAATATTGTTGATAGCACTGGGTGGGATGGTATACAAGTTTCCTCAGCAATTAACGCAGAGATTTTTGATAACAGAGTTACAAATTATGGTACTGCCAATATGGGAAGTCAGCAGGCAGGAATTATATTAGGATCCAAAAGCATTGGAAAAGTATATAATAATTTTGTGGCTAATGGAACCGGGCAGGGTATTGTGCTGACTGGCTATAAAACTAACTGGGTTTATAATAACGTTATAATAAATGCTGGGTGGGACGGCACTGGTGTCCGTCAAGATGCGGTAGCAATAGATGACAGGCCAATGCCTTATGATAAATATGTTGGGTTGAAAATTTACATTTTCAATAATACAATTGTAAACCCGGGTAGAAATCCGATACAATTATATAATTCGTATGGCACAATGGATAAAGGTAGTTTGATCTATAATAACTTATTGGTCAAACCGAATAATTCAAGTCCCTATGGAAATAAATATATGGGAATTGATGGAAATCTAAGCATTGATTCTTCTCATAATCTTTATTTAGCCACAATTGAAGAAGCTAAATTTGTAAACCCAACAGCTTTGGACTTCCACCTTAATTCGAATTCATCCGCTGTGGATGGTGGATTAGATGCTTCGAGTTATGGTATTATTAAAGACATTGATGGTCTTTCGCGCCCGCAGGGTGCAGCCTTCGACATTGGTGCTTATGAATATAATTTTGGAACTCCTCCCCAAAATCAAGCTCCTACAGCAGATGCCGGTAAAGACCAAACAATAAAATTGCCTGTAAATAAAGTTACGTTGAGCGGAAGTGGCAAAGATTCCGATGGCACCATTAAATCTTATAGCTGGCAAAAAATATCGGGGCCTGATGGTTTCAATATAAAATCACCGGATGCTGCTCAAACTGAAGTTTCAGATTTGACAACCGGAGTTTATGTGTTTGAATTGTCAGTTACTGACGATAAAGGCGCTACAGGAAAATCCACAGTGAAGATTACGGTTCAAATCGAAAATGTACCGCCCGTATCCAATGCAGGTAATGATGTCACTATCACCCTTCCTGTTAATTCAGCCAATTTAAGTGGTTCGGGGACGGATGAAGATGGAACTGTGGTGTCCTATTCCTGGTCAAAAGTGAGCGGCCCCGCACAGGGGACCATTGCCAACCCCACTTCAGCTAATACTTCTGTAAAAAGCCTCGTTGAAGGAGTTTATACTTTTGAATTAAAGGTCACAGATAATGAGGGATTGAGCAGTACTAGCAAGGTAAAGGTTACAGTAAACCCCGCACCTAATAAACCACCAAAAGCCAATGCAGGTGCAGATTTAAATATTACACTACCTACAAATTCAATAACATTAAATGGTAGTGGAACAGATGAAGACGGCTCAGTAACAAACTTTTCATGGACCAAATTATCCGGCCCGTCTGTTTTTAAAATCGAATCGCCTTTGGCTGCCTCCACGATTGTATCAGGATTGACTCAGGGTGTTTACTACTTTGAACTTAAAGTTACCGACAACAAAGGAGCTACAGGCAGCGATACGGTAAAAGTTACGGTTAATCAAGCTGCAAACATTCCTCCCACAGCAGATGCAGGTAATGATCAAACGATTACACTACCCACAAATTCTGTTTCTTTATCCGGGAAGGCTAATGATGTAGATGGTAAAATTGTATCTTATTTATGGACTAAAACTTCAGGGCCTGCGTCTTTTAATATTTCAGATCCTAATAATGCAAATACTCAGGTTACAGCACTTGAAAAAGGGGTTTATGTTTTTCAATTATTAGTAAAAGATGATAATAATGCAACTACCACCAGTAGCATTAAAATTACTGTAAATGAAGCAGTAAATATTTCACCCACTGCCAATGCAGGAGCAGATCAGACGATTACTTTGCCTGTAAATAAAGTAACAGTAAATGGAAGTGGAAATGATCCGGATGGAACAATAGTTTCCTATAAATGGAATAAGATTTCCGGCCCATCACTGTTCACAATTTTAAATGCAGATAAGGAAACCACTGAAATTACGGGGTTAGTTCAGGGTCTCTATATTTTCGAATTAACCGTGATGGATAACAGGGGTGCAACAGCAACCAGCACTTTGAAGATAACTGTGAATGAAGCCGCAAATAAAACTCCTTCTGCCAATGCCGGGCCTGACAAAATCATTACTTTACCAGTAAATAGTACTACGCTTTCAGGTGCAGGCAGTGATGAGGACGGAAGTATTGTGTCATATAAATGGAGCAAAATAAAGGGACCTTCATCATTTAATATTGTAAATTCTGATGCAGCAGTTACGGATGTGACGAATCTTGTGGAAGGTGTTTATGAATTTCAGTTAGAGGTAAAAGATAATAAAGGTGCTATAGGTGCTGATATTGTGAAGGTAACAGTTAACCCTGCCCCCAATAAATCGCCAAAGGCAAATGCCGGACCCGACCGAACAATTATACTACCTGTTAATTATACTTCCCTTTCTGGGAGCGGAACTGATGAAGATGGAACAATAAGTTCTTACTTATGGACAAAAATAAGCGGCCCGTCTACTTTTAATATTGTTAATGCGGCATCACCCGTGACCGATGTTACAAATCTTACTGCTGGAATATATGAGTTTCAGATTAAAGTAACTGATAATAAAGGCGCTACCGCAACTTCAGTAATGAAGGTAACAGTGAATGAACCGGTTAACGTACCGCCTTCAGCTAATGCCGGCAAAGACCAGTTCATCACATTGCCATTAAATAAAGTAACTCTCACTGGAACTGGTAAAGATGATGATGGTTCAATCGTATCGTATTCATGGAAAAAAACTTCAGGGCCGTCTAACTTTTCGATTACATCGCCTAATTCTGCAAATACAGAGGTAACCGGATTGGTTCAGGGTGTGTACACCTTTGAATTAACAGTGAAAGATAACAAAGGTGCTTCAGGAGCAAGCTCTGTGAAAATAACAGTGAATGCCGAACCAAATAAAGCTCCAAAAGCAAATGCTGGTCCAGACCGTGTGCTAACACTTCCGGTGAATACTACTTCTCTGGCCGGTAGCGGAACCGACGAAGATGGAACTATCGTTTCATACTTGTGGACAAAAATAAGTGGCCCTTCCGGATTTAGCATTGTAAATGCAGCTTCTCCTGTTACTGATGTTACAAGCCTTGTTCAGGGTGTATATGAGTTTCAGTTAAAAGTAACGGATAATAAAGGTGCCACGGCTACGGATATAATGAAGGTCACCGTAAACCCTGCCGCAAATAAACCTCCGGTTGCTAATGCAGGCCCGGATATAGTACTCACTTTGCCTGCAAATACTGCAAAACTTTCCGGAAGCGGTTCCGACCCGGATGGTAAAATAGTCACTTATTTATGGACTAAAGTAAGCGGGCCGGTGTCGTTCAATATTGCTAATAACTCATCGCCGGTTACCGATGTCAATGGACTTGGATTAGGCGTATATGAATTTCAACTAAAAGTGACTGATGACAAAGGTGCAACCGCAACTGATGTAGTAAAGGTCACTGTTAATGCAGCACCTAATCAGGCACCTTCTGCTAATGCGGGCCTGGATAAAACTATACTGCTGCCTCTTTCATCTGTTACTTTGAATGGTTTTGGCAGCGATGTAGATGGAACAATTGAAAAATACTATTGGGCCCAGGTTTCAGGGCCTAACCAGGCAATCATTGAATCGCCCGGTCAGGCTACTACTAATATAAGCGGATTAATTGCTGGAAATTATCTGATAGAGTTGACGGTGATGGACAATAGTGGTTTGTTTGGTAGGGATACCGTAATAATTACGGTAGAGGCTTCACGCACGCAAATTCATGTACAGGATTTAATAAGGGTTTATCCTAATCCAACGCCTGATGTGGCCGTAATGGAACTCAACGGCATGAAAGCCAATGACAAATTGATGATGGTGGTTTCAGATATGAGCGGAAAAGTAATTTTTAAGAAAGAAATTTTAGTTACAGGATCTACTCAAAAAGAATCAATTGATCTGACCAGGTATGCTAAAGGGCTTTATACTGTCACATTATATGCTAATGGTCAGGTAAGGGCGAGTAAGCGGATATTAAAGCTCAAATAATTAATTTAAAAAATAAATCAGAGCGTGGCTTTACGAGGCCACGCTTTTTTTTTCCTTCAAAAGCACTTTTTATTACATTTTTTAAAATTTATTTGCATGGTTATTGCTATGAATATTTAGACCAAAAATTTAAAAACAAATTCAACCATTTATGAAACAAAGTCTACGCTCCCCATTTTTTATTAAAACAATTTTTACTCTTTCAATTCTTTCTTTATTTTTTGCATACCGTGCAAATGCCCAAACAGAAGCCTCTTTAAATTTTGACGGCACAGGAGATTATGTAATCTTAAAACCATTCTTGAGTGGTGGTTCTTACACTAAAGAAGTTTGGATAAAACTTCAGACAATAGATCCCGGAACACATAATATAATATCTGAAAATAACAGCGCTTTGTACATAAGTGCTAATGGCTATTTGGCAGCCGGCCATAATCCCGGATATAACAATGTATCAGATCCTGATCAATTAGCAACAGGGGTTTGGTATCATGTGGCGGTTACATTTGATGCGTCTACAGGAAGAATGAGGCTTTATAAAAACGGAGCTAAAATTGATTCCAGTATAGCACCAGCATATACAAATACAGCTGAAAGCAGATTAGGTTCAATATATACAGGAAGTGATGGGTATTTTTTTGAAGGAAATATGGATGAAGTAAGAATTTGGAATGTTGTGAGAACTCCGGAGGAAATTGCTGCAGACTACCTTTGCAATATTATTCCGGGAACTACAGGTTTATTAGCTTATTATGATTTTAATGATGGTATACCGGATGGTAATAACGTTGCAAAAACTACTCTTATTGATGTAAGTGGCAATGGAAATAACGGCACACTTTACGGTTTTGCAAAAACAGGAACAACGTCCAATTTTGTTTCTGATTATCCGGTTCTTTCCGGTCCATGCACTGTACAACCTGTAAATCTTGTTTCATTCACTGCCACAGTAAATAATAATTCTGCAGTTTATTTAAAATGGCAAACAGCTTCAGAAATGAATAACTCTGGGTTTAGCATCCAAAGATCAGCCGACGGTAGTTCAAACTGGCAGGAAATAGGTTTTGTAAAAGGTAATGGAACTTCAACCGTGTCTCATCAATACAGTTTTACCGATTTTTCACCTCTATCGGGCAATAGTTATTATCGCTTAAATCAAAAAGATTATGATGGCAATTCAAGCTTAAGTCCGGTTGTAGTGGCGGTTTTATCCAATTCGGCCAAAATTTCACTTTATCCCACTATTACCAATGGAAAATTAATCTTATCCGTTTCTGATAACAGCTTACTCAACACATCTTTTTTAATTATGGATAATGAAGGAAGAGTGGTTATGAAAGATAAAATTTCATCAGGAAATCAAATGATAGATGTAAGCAATCTCCAAAAAGGAATGTATTTCCTTAAAATGGAAAATGGGGCTGCTAAAAAATTCATTAAGCAATAAATTAGGCAAGTACGCAATAAAAAACGCAGTTATAATCTGCGTTTTTTATTTGATATTTATTTAGAATTTTATTCTTTTACGCTTTCGATAATTTCATCCATGATAATTCCAGAATGACTTTCATTATAAACGGGAATCTTGTTTTTAATTACGATCACCTGGGGGGATTCGTGCCGAATTTTAAAATCATTAGCTATTCTATTACTTAATTTTCTATATTTAATAAGATCAAGGTAATAGAAGTCCATATTTGGCAGAACGCTGATTTTTTCCAATCTGTTTTTGGCCATACTGCTCACACTACACCGAGTGCTGTGTTTAAAAATTACTTGCGGCCGTTCAGTTGATTTGTCGATTATTTCAGGTAGCTGACTTTCGTCACTTAAAGGTATCCAATTCATGCAAGCTTGCTTTTAGTGGATGATGTTCTCTGTCATTGGACATCCGGTTTTGCTACGGCGACTTCCGGAGCAACTTGAAATTGTTACAGCAATCATTGATGCTAAAATGAGAACAACAAATAGTTTTTTCATAGTTTTTAAAATATTAGTGCAAAATTACAAGATAATAAGAACTGATTTGTAGCGAAAACGTTTATATTTTCAAACTATTGTTAATTTGCTCCAATATTTTACTCAATGAAAATTCATTTTATTGCGATCGGCGGAAGTGTAATGCATCAGTTGGCGATCGCTTTACTAAATAAAGGTTACGAAATCACCGGAAGTGATGATGATATTTTCGAACCTGCTGCATCACATCTTAAGAATGCCGGAATATTACCTGAAAAATTTGGCTGGTTTCCCGAAAAAATAACTACCGAAACAGATGCTGTAATTTTAGGAATGCATGCGCGCAGTGATAATCCGGAACTGGAAAAAGCGCTTGATCTTGAGTTGCCAGTTTATTCATTTCCGGAATATATTTATAAAGAGAGCATTGCAAAAAAAAGGGTTGCCATTGGAGGAAGTCATGGAAAAACTACTATTACTTCAATGGTGATGCATATTCTAAAATATGCTCAAATTGATTTTGATTATTTGGTAGGAGCGCGATTAAAAGGTTTTGATCAAAGTGTTCGGATCACCGATGCGCCCATCATTGTATGCGAAGCTGATGAATATCCTGCAAGTGCTATAGAACGTAAACCTAAATTTCATTTTCTTTTTCCGCATATTGCTGTATTGTCGGGCATAGCATGGGATCATATAAATGTATTTCCAACTTTTGAAAACTACCTGGATCAATTTAGGATTTTTATAAGAAAGATTGAATCAAGGGGCATCCTGATTTATAATTCAGGCGATGAAACATTAAGACAATTGGTGGAAAACACTGCAAGAGATGATATTAAATACATTCCTTACCAAACTCCCCAATATGAAATAAAGGAGGGGAAAACAATTTTAAAAGTTGGAGACAGAATAGCCACTTTAAATGTATTTGGAGAACATAACCTCCTGAACATAAAAGCGGCTTATCTTGTGTGTCAGCAATTGGGAATAAGCGATGAGGTTTTTATGAATGCGATTTCGTCATTTGAAGGTGCTGCAAAAAGACTGGAGATCATTTATAACAATAATGGAACAATTGTTTTTCGTGATTTTGCCCATGCTCCAAGCAAAGTGAAAGCAAGTGTTCAGGCCGTAAAAAATCAGTTTCCTGATAAAAAATTAGTTGCGGTATTTGAATTGCATACATTCAGCAGCCTAAATGATGAATTTATGGTTGAATATAATGGTGCATTAGAGCAAGCTGACGTTGCTATTGTTTATTACAGTAAACACGCATTGGAAATAAAGCGGATGGCCGAACCTCAAAAGCAAAAAGTACTGGATGGATTCGGGAAAGAAAATCTTATTATTGCAACCAATAAAACGGAACTGCAGCATATTTTGGAAAAAACAAATACCCACGAAACTAATTTCCTTTTTATGAGCAGCGGTAATTATGATGCTATTGATATATTAAAGTCCTTGCGTCTTTCTTAAAGTTTAAAAAAATTTATTATCGACATGTCTTTACAACTTTCGCGCCCTCTTGCATTTATTGATCTTGAAACCACCGGCATCAACATTGCCACCGATCGCATTATTGAAGTTTTTATTTTAAAAGTTCATCCTGACGGTTCTACTGCTGAAAAACATAAAATGCTCAATCCGGGTATGCCGATCCCCAAAGAGTCTTCAGATATTCATGGTATTACAGATGAGAAAGTAATGGATATGCCTGTATTTAAAGATGTGTCAAACGAACTCAAACAGTTTATTGAAAATGCTGACCTCTGCGGATTTAATTCAAACAGGTTTGATATTCCCTTATTAATGGAAGAGTTTCTGCGGGCGGGTATTGAATTTGAAATGAGCAATCGCCGGCTGGTAGACGTTCAACACATTTTTCATCAAATGGAAAAGCGCACATTAGCAGCAGCCTATAAATTTTATTGTCAAAAAGAGCTGATAGATGCCCATACCGCGCAGGCAGATGCTTCAGCAACCTGGGAAATATTGCAAGCTCAGATACTCAGATACGAACAATTGGGAAAAACAGTGGAATCCATTCTTCAATGTATTGGCGAAGAAAAGATTGTGGATTTCGCTAAACGAATGGTTTATGATAGCGAAGGGGTAGAAATATTTAATTTTGGTAAACACAAAGGTAGAAGAGTAATGGACGTATTGAATGCCGAACCTCAATACTATGATTGGATGATGCGGGGTGAATTTCCTTTGCATACCAAGCAAAAACTTACAGAAATACTTAACCGCTCGTTACTTCAGAAAAAATAACTTATAAAAAATAGGATTTTGTTTTAAAGGTTAATTTGTACATTCATTTTGCTTAATCATAGCTTTTTGGAAAAACTTGTCATAATACCTACTTACAATGAAAAAGATAATGTAGCTAATATACTTGCTACTGTCTTTGGATTAAAAGAGGATTTTCATGTGCTTATCATTGATGATAATTCGCCTGATGGTACCGCAGATATAGTAAAAAACCTGTTTCCAAAATACCAGGGTCAATTATTTTTAGAACAAAGAATGAATAAGTCGGGACTTGGTACCGCATACATTCACGGCTTTAAGTGGGCTATGGCCAAAGGGTATAGATTTATTTTTGAAATGGATTGCGATTTTTCCCACGATCCTGCAGATCTTGAACGATTGTACATGGCTTGTAAAACCGGTGGTGCTGATGTAGCTGTGGGTAGCAGATATGTAAAAGGCGGACAGATAGAAAACTGGCCTCCCACTCGTGTGATGTTAAGCAAAGGCGCATCATTTTACACAAGAATGATAACCTTTATGCCGGTCAAAGATCCCACAGCCGGTTTTGTTTGTTACAGAAGAGAGGTGCTTACCGCCATTAACTTTGATGAAATTTCATTTGTAGGTTATGCATTTCAGATAGAAATGAAATTTGCTGCATGGAAACTTGGATTTGTCATTAAAGAGGTTCCTATCACTTTTAAAGACCGCACTCTGGGTGTATCTAAAATGAATAAAGGGATTGTAAAAGAAGGGATCATTGGAGTTCTTCGTTTGAAATGGCACAGCCTGTTCAAAAATTATCGGCGTAGGGTTAAAAATATTGAAAACGAATTTGCACCAAACATTTTCATAGAAAAATAATTCCTTATCTAAATCCCGGGTGGTATTTGTGCAAAGTTTCTCTCAAAAATTCCCTGTCAAGATGGGTGTATATTTCTGTGGTCGTAATACTTTCATGACCTAACATTTGCTGCACAGCCCGCAAATCTGCTCCACCTTCTACTAAATGCGTAGCAAAGGAATGCCTGAAAGTATGAGGGGAGATTTTTTTAGAAATACCGGCTTTGGCCGCAAGTTCTTTAATAATCAAAAAGATCATAACTCTCGATAAAGATTTACCCCGCCTGTTCAGAAAAAGTATATCCTCATATCCTTTAATGATCTTTTGTTTGTTGCGACTTTCATTCAGATAGATGTTAATATACCTGATTGCTTCCTGCCCGATAGGTATCAATCTTTCTTTGTTGCCCTTGCCGGTCACTTTTATGAATCCATCATTAAAAAACAAGTCAGATATTTTTAAGGTAATGACTTCGCTTACTCTTAATCCGCAACTATAAAGTGTTTCAATAATGGCTTTGTTGCGCGTTCCTTCGGAGTTGCTGAGATCTATTGTTTCGATTATTTTCTGAATCTCATCAACCGATAAAAAGTCAGGCAATTTCCTGTTTAATTTTGGAGTTTGAAGTAACGTTGAAGGATCTTTTGAAATCACATTTTCAAGAAGGCAATACCTGAAAAAGTTTCTAAGTCCGGATATTATTCTGGATTGAGAAGCGGCCGCTATGCCGTCCAAATGCAATTCTTTAATAAAATCTTCAAGAATTTCAGGGGTTATACCGGAAGGTAATAACTGATCGTTTTTTCGACCCAGGTAATCGGTAAAAAAATCTATATCATGAAGGTAAGCTTCTACAGTGTTGGAAGACAACGACCTTTCAAGATTGAGATAATTTTTAAATCCCTTTTTATAGATGTGCCACATGAATTTTCAAAAGATTTCGGCCTGCATTAATGGAGAACACTTACTTTTACGATACCAAAATTACATTTTAATAGTACCATGAAAAGCCCGCTTCTTCAAAAACTAAAATCTGATTTCGAAAAAAATAAAAAAAGTTTTCGGCTCTTTATCTCACGTACAGAAAATAAACTGAATGAAGGCCATAGTGCATTAATGGATGAGGTGGAAAAAAATGTATGGAAAAATACTGATTGCCTTTCTTGTGCCAATTGTTGCAAATCGATGAGTCCTACCTACACAAATGCCGACATTCTTAGAATTTCAAAATTTCTTGGAATGAGTACTTATGCATTTAAAAAGAAATGGTTATATTTTGATAAAAAAAGCCGCGATTGGATGAATGTATCAAGGCCTTGTCAGTTTCTTGACCTAAAGACAAACATGTGTTCGGTATATGAAGTGAGGCCGGCAGATTGCGCAGGATTTCCACACCTTACAAAAAAACCTTTCGGGGATTATTTTTATATTCATAAACAAAATATAGAATACTGCCCCGCCACATATTCTATGATTGAAAGATTAAAGAATATAGTCCATGAAAAAGGACTGGAGACCAAGTAGTTTTTTCTTATGAGCAGAATTTTTTTTTATATCAATAAGGTAAGCCTTTGTATTTACCTTACTGCGTTTATAGGGATTTCTCTAATACAATCGTGTGGAGAAAATCATCCGGCCAAAGAACCTGTAATTGTAAAAACGCCTGAGCAAATGGACGACCAGGTGTCTGCAAATATTAAAGCGGTTATAGAATATGCCAAAGATAAAAACGGCAAGATCAATGATTCTATCACGCTGGCATATACATCGCTTGTAGCCGATTTTTATGGAAAAAATTCTTTTAAAAATATCTGGAGCCACAAAGAAATGAAAACAGGATTGGCAGATTCGTTAATTAGTTTTATTGTTTCGGCCAGGTATTATGGACTTTTTCCTTCGCAATATCATTTGAATGAGATCACTTTTTTAAATCAAAAACTCATTAGCGATACGCTTGCAAAAAAAGATGCCACGCTTTGGACAAAACTTGATCTTCTTTCAACCGATGCTTTCTTTAGCCTGTTAAAAGATCTGAAAGAAAGCCGCACCGTGGCCGACAGTAATTCGATCATTCAAAAACAATATTTCATTGATTCGTTCTTTATTTTAAATCTTCAAAAGGCATTTGAAATAAATCAGATTACTTCCATTTTGCAATCTGTTGAACCTACTTATTTCAAGTACTCAGCATTAAGAAATGCAATGAAAGTATTTGTGGATAATATGGACACCACGAAATATACCGAAGTGGTGTTTCCTTACCAGGATTCTATAAAATTTGTAAAGTCTTTGTATAAAAGATTAAAACAGGAAGGGGTGGTAAATAATGACATTGATCTGCCCGACTCACTTGAACTGGCCAAAGCGGTTAAGGCATATCAGACGAAGAAAAAACTGGCAAGTGATGGAAAAGCCGGCCCTGCCACAATTAAGAAATTAAACACCAATGACCTCGAAAATTTTAAAAGGCTTGCTGTAACGCTTGACCGTTTTAAAATGTTACCTCCTATGCCGGAAAGTTATGTATGGGTGAATATTCCTGCTTTTTATCTTGAGGTTTGGCAAAACGACAGCCTGGTGCTTAAATCAAAAGTGATAGTGGGCAAGCCGGCAACGCCTACACCGCGCATGACTTCCAATATTAATAATATGGTTACGTTTCCAAACTGGACCATCCCTGCAAGCATTATAAAAAAAGATATTCTTCCCCAATTAAAAGTCGATCCTGGCTACCTTGCGCGTAAAGGTTACAATCTTTATAAAGAAAACGGTGAGGTGGTAGATCCTTATTCGGTTAATTGGAATAAATACAAATCAGGCATTCCCTGGAAGGTGGTGCAGGGGAGTGGCGATGATAATGCACTGGGTATTTTTAAATTCAATTTTAAAAATCCCTACAGCGTTTATTTGCACGATACAAATCAGCGTTATTTATTTGGAAATAGCAACAGAGCACTCAGCCATGGTTGCGTTCGGGTTCAAAAATGGCAGGCATTGGCAGATTACATCGCAGATCGTGACAGCAGCCTGATGGATGCAAATGTTTCCCTTACATATACTAAAGACTCCATTCAAAACTGGATTGTAGAGCGCAGCCGAAAAAGTATTATGGTTAAAAATAAGTTGCCGCTGTTTATCGAATATTTTGGTTGCTCAGCCTCTGAGGATGGTATTGTTTTTTATGATGACATCTATAATGAAGATGCTGCATTAATCAAAAGATTTTATAACAAAGGTTGATAGAAAATATGCCCTGATAATCTGCAATCATTTTTTAAAAAATGTCGAAAAAAGTGCTTTTGAAAGGAGGTATTTTTCCCTTTCGAAGGAAATTGTATTTTACGGCAATGAAATTTTTACGAATATTATTTATTGCCGTTTTTATTGGATGCTGCTTGCCCGTTTTTGCGCAGCAAAAAAATCCGGTATCAGTAAAAAACCCGCCAAAAACAAAATCGTCCAATTTGTTTTTTGGTATCGCCAGTTATTACCACAATAAATTTCATGGTCGTAAAATGGCAAACGGGCATATCTATTCGAAGATAAAACTGACTGCTGCCAGTAACAAAATACCCCTAAACCGTTATGTGCGTGTTACCAATATGAAAAATCATAAAATGGTAATAGTGAAAATCACTGACAGGATGAACAGAAAAAATAAGCGCCTGATAGACCTTTCTTTAATCGCAGCTCAAAAAATAAAAATGACAGGCTATGGCATTGTCCCGGTGAAGGTAGAGCTTTTGCCAAAAGGTTATAAACCACAATAAATAATGTGAAGAAAGTGTAAAAAAATTAATTTCATTGCTTGAAAATAAGCAGCTAATTTTGGCCAAAAAAATATATGAAAAAACTTTTCCTATTAGTTCTTTCTGCCTCATTGTTTCTAACTGCTTTTAGCCAGGAAAACTACGATTCAAAAAAAGGTAAGGCATTGGGTGTCAGCTTTTTTTTGACCGATTTCAAAGCCGCTTCAACATTGAGAAATAATGGAATTGTGGAGCTATTCAAAAACAACAACTTTTTTGATGTTGACCGAATGAATCCGGGTATTGCCGTATTCTATCTGCAAGGGCTTAGTAAGCATTTGGATTTCAATGCAAATCTCGGGGCCAGTCTTTTAGATTATCCTGTAGAAGGGTTACCTCCATTTGGAAGCGACAAATTGTATCTGGAAGCTTCAGCAAACATCAATTTTAAACTCTTGAGCGATCATTACTGGGTTACCCCATTTGTTGATCTCGGCGTTGGTGCCAGCAAGTGGTCAAGTTATTACAGTGCTTTCATTCCTGCCGGTGTGGGAGTTCAGGTAAATTTCTCTGATGCTGCCTATTTGCTTATTAATTCACAATACCGCATTCCGGTTACTTCTAACGCAAGCTATCATTTTTATCATAGCATAGGTATTGCAGGTACTATTTCTCAACCAAAAATGCCCGCTCCAAAAGTTGTGGAAATTCCTGTAGTTCAGGATCGTGATGGAGATGGAATTGTTGATTCACTCGACAGATGCCCTGATGATAAAGGTACCGCAGCTTTACAAGGTTGTCCTGATAAGGACGGTGATGGAATTGCTGACATGGACGATAAATGTCCTGATGTTGCAGGTTTGGCAAAATATGGTGGTTGTCCGATTCCTGACCGTGATAAAGATGGAATTAACGATGAAGAAGATAAATGCCCTGATGTGCCGGGTGTAGCACGTTACCAGGGATGCCCTGTTCCTGATTCTGATGGTGATGGTGTAAATGATGAAGAAGATAAATGTCCGAATGAAGCAGGTCCTGCATCTAACTTTGGATGTCCGGTAATTGATGTGGTTATTGTTGAAAAGGTAAACAAAGCTGCTCAGAATATTTTCTTCAATACAGGAAGCTATAAATTATTGCCTAAGTCATTTAAGTCTTTAAAAGAAGTGGTTGACATCTTAAAAGACAATCCTTCTTACAAATTATCAATTGACGGATACACTGATAATACAGGTACCCCAGAGAAAAATCAGGTGCTTTCCGAAAATCGCGCTAATTCTGTAAAAGCATATATGGTTGGAAACGGTATTGATGAAAGCCGTATAACATCTACAGGTCATGGCATCAACGATCCGATCGCTGATAATAAAACTGCCGCAGGCCGTGCAAAAAACAGAAGAGTTGAAATGAAACTTACAAATTATTAATAGATTTCTTATATAAAACGAAAAGGCCATCTGTCAAAGATGGCTTTTTTGTTGATGGCCGTTTCGCCAAATCAAAATTGCATGGTAAATACAGTGCCTTTACCTGGTTCACTCACCACCTGTAGCGATCCATTATGCAATCTCATGATCTGACGGCTAAGGCTTAGTCCAATACCGCTTCCGTTTTTCCTGGTGCTAAAAAACGGAATAAAAATCTTCTCTAAAATTTCAGGCTCCATACCACTGCCATTATCCGACACCCGGATGGCAATTTTTTTATGGTTATTGATTTCTGCCGACAATATGATGCGTTTATCTGCTACATCTTTTACCGCTTCAATAGCGTTAACTACCAGGTTAATAAGTACTTGTTCGAGTAAAGTAATGTCAGCATTTAACTGAAGGCCGGTTTCTTTTAATACAATTTCTAATTCGATATTTTTTGCCTGAAGCGTAGGTTCCATCAGGTTGTATATATTTTCAAAAAGGTCTCGTACAAAAAATAATTTTCGGTCAGGTTGTGAAATTTTATTCAGATTACGGTATATCTCAGCGAATTTCAACAAGCTTTCACTTCTTTTTTTGATCGTTCCAATTCCAATTTCAATATCGTCATGCAAGGCCAACGAATCTTTATTTTCCTCTGAAAGCCTGCGTTGTAAAGTTGCTGCAAGAGAAGAAATAGGTGCCACACTGTTCATGATCTCGTGTGTCATTACACTTAATAGTTTTTTCCATGCTTCACTTTCTGTTTCATCCACGGCCTCACTGATATTCTGAAAGGTGACCAATTTGTATTTCTTTTCTGCCGTTTGAAAAGCGGTAGCGTTTAGTAAAAGTTTAAAAGTTTCTTTATTGACAAGGGTGGTGTTAATTCTTGATTCGCCGGGTTTTAAATTCAGGATGTTATCTCTTAAAGATTTATCGCGCCGTGCCAGGCTTTCCACATTTTTTAAATATGGTAAATGGAGTGTTTGTTTTAAAGAATCGTTCATCCATACTACATCATTGGTCTCTTCTTCATAAGAAAGAATCCCGGTTTCTACCATTTCAAGAATCTTTTGAAGATATTGATAGTGCATTTCTTTTTCCTTGCTCATCATTCTGAACGAATCGCTTATCTCGTTAAAACCATCTCTCAATAATTTTACTTCAGCCGGAGCATGCTTTACATCAAATCGTCTTGAGAAATCTTTGTAGCGAATGGCAAGAACAAAATTTTCAAACTCCATATAAAGCCTGTGCTGCGATTTATACAAAAGATATATCTGGTAAATGGTAAAAGGAATAAGCAGTACCAGCCATGCATAATATTCTTTCATTATCACCCAAACGTCGAGCACAATAGTTCCAATAAGTAATAGGGTAACCAGCAGCACTTTTATCCTTATGCGTGTAAGCATTTCAGTTAGTTAATCAGTATTTAAATGTCGTATTTATTCAATCTCCGGTATAGCGCCGTTCTTGTTAGTCCCAGCTCTTTTGCAGCACGGCTTATGTTTCCATTGTGTTTGTCAATCACTTTCATTATCGTAGTTTTCTCCACTGTCTGCAAATGGGTTGGCGTTTCTGTTTCTTCATCCTTGGTTTTTTGATTTTCAAGTGGCGAAAAAATAATCTCTTCTGCTGTGAGCGTGTCACTATCGCTCATAATTACTGCACGCTCCATAGCGTATTGAAGTTCTCTTACATTTCCTGGAAAGCTGTAGGAGTTAATCTTTTGAATCGCTTTAGAATCCAGTTGGGGTGCTGGTTTCAGATATTTATCAGCATACATTTTCAAAAATCTTTTTGCCAATAATTCAATATCGTCACCTCGTTTTCTTAATGGAGGCATTACGATTTCTACCGTATTGATCCGGTAAATAAGATCTTTTCTGAAACGATTCTCATCAGCCAATTCAGAAAGAGGTACGTTGGTAGCACATATCAGCCGGATATCAATATTAATAGGCACATTAGAACCAATTTTTGTAATCTGCCGATTTTGAAGTACACTCAGCAGCCTTGCTTGTTGCTGAAGAGTGATATTGCCGATTTCATCCAGAAAAAGTGTTCCACCGTTAGCTGCTTCAAATCTGCCTTCCCTGTCTTCATTAGCGCCGGTAAAAGAACCTTTTTTGTGACCAAATAGTTCACTTTCAAAAAGGCTTTCAGTAAGGGCACCCACATCCACTTTAATAAATGGCCTTGCTGCACGTAGCGATTGTGCATGAATGGCGCGTGCCACAAGGTCTTTTCCGGTTCCGTTTTCGCCCAGAATCAAAATATTTGCATCGGTAGGAGCGATTTTTTTGACCTTAAAAAAAATATCTTTCATTACATCCGATTCGCCGGCTATTTCTTTTAAGCCATCCTCGCTTGTTGCTGAAGTTTTTTTATGGCTTGTTGCTGATTGATCTTTAAGCAAGTCTTTAATCGTTTCCATCAGCTTTTCATTATGCCAGGGCTTGATCACAAAATCAGAAGCGCCTTCTTTTACGGATCTTACTGCAAGATCAATATCGCCATATGCTGTGATCATGATCACCTTTGCATCTGAACCAAATTCTCTGATCTTTTTTAACCAATAAATTCCTTCATTTCCTGTATGAATAGAACTCTTAAAATTCATATCCAATAAAATAAGATCAAAGGAAGAACTCTTTAAAAGTGCTCTAAGGTTTTCCGGATTTTTTTCAGTGACTACTTCTTTTGCTTCTGTTTTCAGCAAAAGCCGCACTGCTGTAAGAATGTCCGGATCGTCATCAACCGCTAGTATGCGTGCGTTTTTTAAGATCATTAAACTGTTGTTTTGATTTATGAGTTTACAAGATTAAGATTTTTCAATCGCTCAGTAATTGAAAACATTCAAAAAGTTTTACCGCTATAGCACAGTGTAACAACAGCGAACCACGACCGTATCATTTCCGAACACTTATTTCTTAGGATGATTTTATAAATGATTGAAAATCAGTTAAAAATGTTTTGGCACAAGTTTGAAATCATTATTGGCATAACCAATCATAAAAAGATTGTAACAAAAAAAATCAAACATCGTATTAGTAACAAATTAAAAAATTAAAATCATGAAACTTCAAACAAACACAATGCTTACTTCTTTAAATGCTTCAGAAGTAAAAAGCCTTACAACCATTGTAAAAGAAACTTTAGCTGCCGGCCAGGCTATCAAAAAACAATCTCTGAAATTCAGCGCCGCTGATCTTTGGATGATCAGGAAGCAACGTCGCTCTTTTCAAACCAGGAGATTTATTTACTGATGGAACAAAAAAAATAAACCCCAAAAATCAAGACCATGAAATTTTATTCTAATACCATACTGGCCCCTCTTAATAAAAATGAAATAAGAAACCTGACCAGTGTTGTTTCCGAAACACTTCCTGCAAAGCAAAATAAAGCGCCAAAGAAAATATTCACTGCGGCCGAATTATGGATGATCAATAAGCGGAGAAGAGAACGCCCCATGCGCAGATTTTTTTGATCACCGAAATTTTTTAATAACGGCCCTTTCAAAAGCACTTTTTTCAGGAAATTATAAAAATCAATACCAACAAAAATGCATTGTATCACCATCGAACGAAGGATGTATCAAAAGCGAACACTTTTTAACTATGACGAGATCATAAAGTATTGATTATTAATAAAATGCAATGTGGCACAAGGTTTTAATAAGTAAACAAAAGTAACCGACAGTTTTATGGACAGGATCATAGAAAAAAAGAAATGGAACAGGAAAAGGATTTTAACCATCGCAGGGGTTGTGGCCCTGGTAGGCCTGGTACTTGCCAGCTACTTTCTGACTTCCGGAAAAAGCAGGTTGAATGTAGATACCGACCGGCTCACAATCAACGAAGTAACCAATGGCAGTTTTAAAGAATCAATTCCTGTAAATGGCGTGGTAATGCCACTTACCACTATTTACCTCGACGCGGTGGAAGGTGGAAGGGTGGAAGAAAAATATGTGGAAGATGGCGCCATCATGAAAAAAGGACAACCCATCTTACGCCTATCTAATACAGATCTTCAACTTGGTTTGGTTACTCAACAAACTAATGTGTACAATCTGCTTACTCAAATGCAGATTTCAAAAAACGCTTCACAACAAAATACAGTAAGTAAGCTGAATCAAATGGCTGATGTGGAAAGTGAACTTAAGGAAGCGGAGCGTGTTTATAATCTTGATAAACATCTTTACGAACAAAAAGTGATTGGATCACAGGAATATGAAAAAGCAAAAAATAATTACAACTATCTGTTGCAAAAGAAAAAATTGAGCGAAAAAATTCTTAGCCAGGATTCAATCAGTACACTCCAGCAATTGCAACAGGCACAGCAAAGTTTTCAAGGCAGCCAAAATGCGCTGAAGGTAATGCGTCAAAAAGTGGGAGATCTGATTGTTCGTTCTCCGATTGATGGGCAATTAACATCACTGGATGCCGAAGTAGGACAATCGAAAAATAAAGGTGACAGGCTTGGGCAAATAGATGTACTGGATGGATATAAAGTGCGTGTAGATATTGATGAACATTATATTTCACGCATATTTCCGGGACTTACCGGAGAGTTCGATTTCAATAATCAAACATACCAACTCGAAATAAAAAAGATTTACAGCCAGGTAAATAATGGCAGATTCCAGGTAGATATGGAATTTGCCGGCAAAATTCCGGAGGGTATTCGCCGCGGGCAATCATTACAGATAAGACTGGCGCTTAGTGATGAAACAAAAGCGACGCTTGTACCAAAGGGCGGCTTCTTTCAAAAGACCGGAGGCAACTGGATCTTTAAGTTAAGCAAAGACGGAAAGACTGCTTACAAAACAGATATTCAGCTTGGACGCCAAAATCCGGATTATTATGAAGTGCTTCAAGGGTTGAAACCGGGCGATAAGGTGATTACCAGCAGCTATGAAAACTTTGGAGATATGAATGAATTAATTCTTAAAAAAGAATAAATCAACATTATGACAAAACTTATTTTGCTTGGCATCACACTCGTGTCTTCCATTACAACAGCGTTCTATTTGAATGCAATAAAAACAATTCCTAAAAAATCTATGGAAAGGACGGTAATCCATGAAGTGACTCCGGCCCCGCAAATTCCATTCTGTAGTTATATCTAAAAACAAAAAAACCTAAACAATCAATACAATGATCAAGATCTCTAATTTAGAAAAAGTATATCGCACGGAAGAAGTGGAGACCGTAGCGCTTAATAAATTATCCTTTACTGTAAATACAGGCGAATTCGTAGCTGTGATGGGACCTTCAGGCTGCGGAAAATCCACACTTCTAAACATCCTTGGTCTCCTCGACGAACCGGACAGCGGAAGTTTTCTTTTTAATGGTACCGAAGTGGCTCATTTCAAAGAAAGAAAACGCGCCGACCTGCGAAAAAAGAATATTGGATTTGTATTTCAAAGCTTCAATCTGATAGATGAACTAACCGTTTTCGAAAATGTTGAACTGCCGCTTATCTATCTCGGAATAAAATCGGATGAAAGGAAAAAAAGAGTAGAAGCTGTTCTTGAAAAAGTACAGATCATGCATCGAAAAAATCATTACCCGCAACAATTGAGTGGTGGACAGCAACAGCGCGTGGCAGTGGCAAGAGCGGTAGTTAACAATCCAAAATTAATACTGGCTGATGAACCGACAGGTAATCTTGACTCGAGTAATGGCAACGAAGTAATGGAGTTACTGACAGATCTCAACAGCCAGGGAACTACAATCATTATGGTTACACACAGCGAACACGATGCCCGCTACAGCCACCGTATTATTCGCATGCTTGATGGCCAGACAGTTACAGAAAATATTTTAGTATAACTTTTTACAACCAGGTCATGTTTAAAACTTTTTTCAAAACATCCATCCGCAACATCTGGAAAAGCAAAGGTTTCAGCCTGTTGAATGTTTCGGGATTGGCGATAGGTATTACCTGTGCTGCATTCATTTTTTTATGGGTGGAAGATGAACTTCATTACAATGATTATTTCCCCCAAAAGGAAAACATTTATGAAGTGATGAATCATCAACAGTATGACGGTGAGAATTTTGTTTTTGAATCTACACCGGGACCGCTTGCAGCCGGCATTCAATCAGAAATTCCGGGAATACAATCAACAGCCCGTACTTCCTGGCACACCGAAATGCCGTTTAATCTTGGCGATAAGAGTCTAAGCGAACAGGGTTTATATGTTGATTCGTCCTTCTTCAATATTTTCTCCCTGAAGTTTATTGAAGGAAACAGCGCTTCTGCATTCAATGATCCGAAGAGCGTAGTACTAACAAAAGAAATGGCTGAAAAGTTTTTCGGCAAATCGGCAGCGTTAGGTCGGCAAATTAATATGGGAAATAATGAGCCTTTTGTGGTAACAGGAGTTGTAGACAACCTGCCGGAAAATGTATCGGTAAGTTTCCAGTGGCTTGCGCCTTTTATCAATCATGAAAGAGCAAATGAATGGCTTCAAAACTGGGGAAGTAATGGCATTCTTACCTATGTGCAAACAGTTCCTCATGCAAATATTGACGCTATTAATAAACAACTACACAGTTATCTTCAAAGCAAGAATAATGAGATAAGGGCCAAACTTTCTCTGAATCCTATGAACCGTTGGCGCTTGTACACTTATAATGATGGCCGTCAGGTAGAGGGCAGAATGAAATTCGTAAAACTATTTTCACTGATCGCGTGGATCATTTTAGTTATCGCTTGTATTAATTTCATGAACCTCTCAACAGCAAGATCAGAAAAAAGGGCACGTGAAGTAGGTGTCAGAAAAGTTTTGGGTGCGCACAAAAAGGGATTGGTCTATCAGTTTATTGCAGAGTCGCTTATGATGGCTTTCATATCTGCTGTTATTGCAATTGCCCTGGTGTATTTATTATTACCATTATTCAACAATCTTGTACAAAAGCATCTTACACTGGGATTATCAAAACCGGATCATTGGCTTGCGTTGATTTTGATCACCGTCGTATGTGGATTAGTGGCCGGCAGTTATCCTGCATTTTATCTTTCATCTTTTAATCCGGTAAAAGTTTTAAAAGGTTTAAGGGTAAAGCAGGAAGGTAGTGTGAATTTTATTCGCAAGGGACTTGTAATTACACAGTTTACAATTTCTATTATTCTAATCATTTGTACCATTCTTATATATCAGCAAATTACCTATGTACAAAACCGTGATATGGGATATAATAAAGAAAACCTGGTAACGATACCGCTACGCGGAACGATGAAACAGAATTATGGTGCCATAAAGAATGAGCTCATAGCAAATGGCGCTATTTCCAATGCTGGTTTAAGCAACAGCGGTGTATTAAACTTTGGTTCCAATACAGGTGATTTTTCATGGAAAGGCAAGGATCCCGGTAAAATAGTGCTCATAACCGTTGAAGGGATTAGTCCGGATTTTGTACCAACAGTAGGTTACCATTTATCTGCAGGACGGAATTTTTACCCGGATGCTAAAATGGATAGTAATAATATTATAATAAACGAAGCGCTTGCATCTGTGATTAACGATCCCCATATTGTGGGCAGTAACATTATGAGAGAAGATGCGATGTACACAGTAGTGGGTGTTGTAAAGAATTTCGTGTATGGTGATATGTATGCTCCAGCTGCTCCAATGATATTTTTCAGCGATACAAGCAATACCAATTATCTGACTGTCAGATTAACTTCTTCGATGAGTACTAAAGACGCATTGGCCAAAGTGGAGCATGTTATTAAGTCCATTAATCCCAATCTTCCTTTTGAGTACAAATTCGTTGACAGCCAGTTTGCTGAAAAATTTAAAATGGAAAATCTTATTGGAAAATTGGCGAGCGTGTTTGCTATCCTTGCAGTAATAATTTCATGTCTTGGTTTGTTCGGATTGGCGGCTTACACAGCGGAAAGAAGAACCAGGGAGATTGGAATTCGCAAAGTGCTTGGCGCAAGTGTTCAGGGATTGACCGCCCTTCTTACAAAAGATTTTGTTTTGTTGGTTGGGATATCCTGCCTGATTGCATTTCCTATTGCCTGGTGGATGATGAAAAATTTCCTGCAGCAATTTGCCTACAGAATTGATATCAGTTGGATTGTGTTTGCATTTGCGGGTTTGATCTCAATGATAATTGCAATAGCAACGGTGAGTTTTCAAGCCATCAGAACCGCTTTGATGAATCCTGTGACAAGCATTAAAAGCGAATAGGAATTGAATTATGAATGATAAATTATGAATGATGAATTATGAATTACCATTAACGCATAAACGAATAAAACCATAAACGAATCAACGCATCAACAATCTCTAATCTTAAATCTTAAATCTTGAATTTTAAATTTTAAACCTTGAATCTTAACCATACTAATCAATGTTCAAAAATTATTTAAAAACTGCCATCAGAAATATCAGACGTAATAAAACCTACGCTACGATTAATACTGTAGGCCTGGCTGTAGGTATTGCATCCTGCTTACTTATTTTTTTGGTGATCCAGTTTCAAACGAGTTTTGATAATTTCCATAAAAACAAAGACCGTATTTACCGGGTGGGATCTGTTTTTACAAACGACCAGGGAATTGAATTTTCTGAAGCAACTTCATTTCCGGTGATAGATGGAATACGAAACGAATTTCAGGATATAAAAAAATCGACTGTAATTTATAGAACAGATGGGCAAATCACTATTGACAAATCGGGAAGCAACGAGAAATTTGTAGAGAAGAATTTTTTTTACGCTGAGCCTCAATTTTTTCAGATTTTTAATTTTCCATTACTTCAGGGGAATTATAGCAGCCTGAAAGATCCGCACAGCGCTTTGCTTACCCGGTCTATGGCAGAGCAATATTTTGGGGATTGGAAAAACGCGGTGGGCAAATCATTTACTTTTAAAAATAAGCAACTTTTTACTGTTGCGGGCATTTTGGAAAACCCTCCGGCGAATTCAGATTTTCCCCTGGGCGTTGTGGCTTCTTATGCCGCCAATGATGAGGCAAAAGACAGGAAGGAAGATTGGATGAGTACTTTTGGTGGATTGAATACTTACATCGTATTGCCTGCAAATATCACTGTTGAAAATGTGAATCGCAGACTTGTGGCTTTTGCAAAGGAACATAAGCCGGAAGATTATAAAACAGATTACTACGTTCTTCAACCGTTATCAACAATTCATTTTGACGAACGGTTTGGAAATTATAACAGGAAAACATTCAGCAAAACCCTGCTTAACGCACTTGGACTTATCGGGTTGTTTCTGTTGGTGATTGCTTGTGTCAACTTTATCAATCTGGCCACTGCACAAGCTGTAAACAGAGCCAGAGAAGTAGGAGTCAGGAAAGTTTTGGGTGGAAACAGAAAGCAATTAATAAATCAATTTCTTTCTGAGATAAGTATTATCGTTTTCGCCGCATGCCTTGCAGCCATTTTAATTTCCACCATCACACTTCCTTTTCTGAATCGCCTTATGGAAGTTCAGATGTCATTCAATTGGTTTGAAAATGGGCCATTGTGGATTTTTCTGTTACTTACTTTTTTAATTACAACTATTTTATCAGGATTGTATCCTGCGGTGATGTTATCCGCTTTCAATCCTATTAAAGCATTAAAAAGTAAAGTAGCTGCAAGGTCATCCGGAGGAATTAATTTGCGGAGAGGCTTAGTAACCTTTCAGTTCATCATCGCACAGATATTGGTAATTGCCATGTTAATAGTGGTGAGCCAATTAAAATATTTCAGAAATGCATCTCTCGGTTTTGATAAAGCAAGCATATTGAATATCAGAATTCCAAATGACAGTTTAGATCAGCTAAAGATAGATGCATTCAAAAATATGCTTCTTGATAAACCTGAGATCGAAGATGTAAGTTTCAGTTTTGCCGCTCCATCATCAACAAGTAACTGGCAAAGTGATTTTGAGTTTGACCATTCCGGGAAGAAATCAAATTTCAGTGCTAATCTAAAATGGGCTGATCCTGATTATTTCAAACTGTATAACCTGAAGTTTATAGCAGGTGAACCTTATAAAAATACGGACACTGTTTCAGGATTAGTGGTCAACAAAACTTTGCTTAAAAAATTTGGAATTACGGATCCTCAAAAAGCGTTGGGAAAAGAATTAAATTTCTGGAATGGAGGATTAACAGGCAATATCGTGGGTGTTATTGAAGACTTTAATGTTAGTTCTTTACGCGACCCGATATCGGCCATTGTTATGGGACCTTATAAAGAAACCTACCGCACGGCTAATATTAAAATATTACCAGGACAGGAAAAACTAGCCATTCAGTCTATTGAAAATAGTTGGAATGAACTTTATCCAAAGGAGGTTTTTATTTACAAATTCCTTGATGATACCATTGCGAATTTCTACAATACCGAAGATCAATTGGCGACACTTTATAAAGTATTTGCTGCAATAGCCTTATTGATAAGTTGCCTTGGATTGTATGGCCTGGTAAGCTTTATGTCTATTCAAAGAACTAAAGAAGTGGGAGTTCGAAAGGTGCTTGGTGCATCTGCGTTAAATATTATCTATCTCTTTTCAAAAGAATTTACGGCTATCATATTAATTGCATTTGCGATTTCTATGCCTATCGCATGGTATATGATGAGCAGGTGGCTGCAAAATTTCTCCTACAGGATAGAGCCGGGTGCATGGATATATATTGCAACTATTGGCGGATCGCTTTTTATTGCCTGGATTACAGTAGGATACAGAGCGGTAAGAGCAGCCAACAGCGATCCGGTGAAGAGTTTAAGAAGTGAATGAGGAATTATGAATTATAAATTATGAATTATAAATGATGAATGATGAATTATTAAAGGTTCAGGGTTGAAGGTTCAAGGTTGAAGGTTCAAGGTTGATGGTTCAAGGTTGATGGTTCAAGGTTGATGGTTCAAGGTTGAAAGTTCAAGGTTGAAGAGCCTGTCGCCGTGGCGGATTGAAAGTTCATTTTAATGGTGAATGTTAAATCTTAAATCTTGAATCTTAATTTTTAGATCAACGAATCAACCCCTAAACGAATAAACGCATAAACCCATAAACAATCTTAAATCTTAAATCTTAAATCCTGCCAGATGTATAAAAACTATTTAATAATTGCCTGGAGGAATTTAAAGCGAAATAAAATTTATTCCTTTATAAACATTGCAGGTTTGGCAATTGGGTTGGCCGCTGCCATGCTCATTATTTTATATATAAAGGATGAGTCAAGCTTTGATAAATTCCACCATCATGTAAATCGCATTTACAGGATTTCTCAGGAAATGACCATCAATAATGAGACAAGAAAAAATGGCAATTCGGGAAGTTTGCAAGGCCCAAGATTTACTCAAAATGTACCAGGGATCGAATCTTTTGTAAGATTTCAGTCTGGCTCAGAAGATTTCAAATTTGGAAATGACATTATCGCACAGGATGTAAAATATACCGACTCCTCTTTTTTCTCGGTATTTACCTTTCCTCTTTTATATGGAGATCCCAAAACCTGTTTAAAAAATCCACACTCTATAGTGCTTTCGGCCAGGGAAGCAAAAAGAAGATTTGGAACAACTAATGCTGTTGGAAACGTTATTATGGTGAGGGTTGATTCGGCTTTTCAACCATATACAGTAACCGCTGTTGCTGAGAACTGCCCCCAAAATTCTTCGATTTATTTTAATACGCTTTTGCCAATCTCTGTGTCTGAAAATGATGCCACAAATGATGAAAATTGGTTCAATTATTATTTGAACACTTTTCTGCTACTATCGCCGAATGCAAAAGTAGCTTCAGTCGAAAAACAAATGAACCGCTTTTATAAAAAAGATGCCGGACTCATTTGGTCACAGATGGTGAGGAAGTATGATATTAAAGATGCAGATATGGGCACCTATCAGCTACAGCCGTTTACAGATATGCACTTAAGTAAAGATTTGCCACCTACAAATGGTTTACAAAATGCGAGTGAACCTATTTATTCATACATCTTATCCGGCATCGCAATTTTTATCCTTCTGATTGCATGTATCAATTTTGTTAATCTGACAATTGCACGTTCTGTCAAAAGAGCAAAAGAAATAGGGATAAGAAAAGTGGTGGGAAGCGGCAGAAAACAATTGATCTTTCAGTTTTTGGGCGAATCATTTTTGTTGTGCTTTATAGCTATTGGCTGTGCACTTGTATTAGTTCAAATTGTTTTGCCTCTTTTTAATGAATTGGCAAATAAAAAAATGGCGCTTTCCTATCTCCTGGATGCGAAATTGATCGCCGGTTATTTGATGTTGTTTTTTATAACATCAATGCTTGCTGGTTTTTACCCTGCCCTTATCCTTTCGGGATATAGCCCTGTAGCTACCTTATATAACAGGTTTAAAATCAGCGGTAAAAATTATCTTCAAAAGTCTTTGGTGGTCTTACAGTTTGCATTGGCGTCATTTCTGATAGCAGGTACATTTATTATTTACGCTCAATTTAATTTTCTTACCAATACAGATCTTGGTTATGATGACAACAATATAGTGGTTGTACAAAAAGAAGGTTTGAGCCATCAACGTGCCGAAATGTTTAAGCGGATTCTTTTACAAAATCCCGATATCCAAAGTGTTGCACCTAATAATGATGGTTATTGGTCTACTATTGCAAAGGTTAATGCCGACTCAAGCATTCAATTTGCCTATGAAACTGTAGATGAGGATTTCATGCCAATGATGAAAATCCCCCTGGTATCGGGAAGAAATTTTGCAAAAGATCGACCATCAGATTCAACCAACTCTGTAATTGTGAATGAAGCTTTTGTCAAACAGGCAGGTTGGAAACAACCTCTTGGTCAAACAGTCAATTTTTTCTTTCATGATAACGAAAAGTATCAGGTAATAGGAGTGGTAAAAGATTATCATTATGCCCCGCTGAATGAAAAGATAGGCCCGCAATTATTTACTATGAAGAATGATAACAAATTTGGTCAATTCAACATAAAAATAAATCCTGGAAAAGCGACATCAGCCCTTAAATATATTGAGTCAAGTTTCAAAGAATTTTTTCCTATGAGCCCATACTCTTATGTATTTAAGGATGAAGAAAATCAAAAAAACTACGAAAAAGAACAGAAGTGGAAACAGATACTTTTGTTCGGAGCGGTGCTCACAATATTTATTTCATGCATCGGACTTTTTGGGCTGAGTGTTTTATCAACTGAAAAGCGAACAAAAGAAATCGGTATCAGAAAAGTGCTGGGAGCATCTGTAAGTCAAATTGTTTCAATTCTTTCAGCGGATTTTTTAAAGTTGGTAATCATTGCCCTTGCTATTTCTGTTCCCGCGGCGTGGATTGTCGGCAGCAAGTGGCTGCAAAATTACCCCTATAGGATTTCTATAAGTTTTGCCATGTTTGCTGTCGCTGCATTGCTCGTGCTTTTAATTGCACTGGTAACCGTAAGCTTCCAGGCATTTAAAACTGCAGTTGCTAATCCTGTAAAGAGTTTAAGAACAGAGTAAAATGGATGTCCGCCATGGCGGGAATAATGAATTAAGAATTAGGAATGGTGTCAGTACGAGTTGGCGGCTTGAGCGTTCAATTTAAAATGATAAATGATGAATACTTACTACTCAATCTAGTTGATACTAATTAATACCTCAGCAATGTTTAGAAATTATTTTAAAACCGCGTTTAGAAATCTGGCCAAGAGAAAAGGATTCTCAGCTATTAATATCATTGGCCTGGCTTGTGGTATTGCCAGTTGCCTGCTGATCGTATTTTATGTTTTAAATGAATTGAAGTATGATCAATACAATACTAAGGTTGACAGAATATATAGAATTGATGGTGATCTTAAATTCGGTGGCCATCACTTTATACTTGCGCAAACACCGGATGGACTGGGAGCGGCATTAAAAAAAGAATTTCCGCAAGTTGAACAGTATGTACGCTTTCGCGATCATGGTGGAGTGTTGGTTAAAAAAGGAAATGAAAATGTATTGGAAAACAGGGTTATCCTTGCCGATTCTACTTTATTCGACGTCTTCACCTTGCCAATGCTCGCTGGCGACCCGCATTCAGCTTTAAAAGAGCCGCATAGTGTGGTGATCACAAAAACCGCTGCTGACAAATATTTTAAAAATATAGCTGTTCAAAATGTGGTTGGAAAATACCTCACCATAAACGACACCGGAAATTATAAAATAACCGGTGTTATTAAAGACGTTCCGCAGGAATCGCATTTTCACTATGATTTATTTATCTCGATCTATGGACAACTTTCACCTTTTGAGATCGATCAGTGGGCCAGTAACAATTTTAATACTTATATAGTTCTTAAAAACGGTTCCGATGTGAAGAATATGGGTGGGTTGCTTGATGATTTTGTGATGGATAGGGTAGAACCTCTTTTTAAATCCTGGAATCTTACACGCGAGCAATTTAAAAAGCAAGGCGATTATTTGCATTATACATTGATGCCCTTATCTAAAATTCATCTTTATTCTGATAAGACAGGAGAACTTGAAAATAATGGCAGCATACAGTATGTATATATTTTTTCAACGATTGCCTTCTTTATCTTGCTTATTGCATGTGTAAATTTCATGAACCTTTCTACTGCACGTTCTGCGGGTCGGGCCATGGAAGTTGGGGTCCGAAAGGTTTTGGGCTCTACTCATAAAAATCTTGTATTTCAGTTTCTAACCGAATCGCTTGTTATCACATTTTTAAGCACTATCCTGGCTATTGCCATTGCTGCTTTATTGTTACCTTATTTTAATGAAATAAGTGGAAAAGCAATTTCATTGAATTCCTTTTTTTCACCATGGATCATTCCGGCATTATTGGTGGTAGTTTTTGTGGTTGGTATCATGTCAGGTATATATCCTGCATTGTATATGTCTTCTTTTAAGCCAATTCGGGTACTAAAGGGAAAGCTTGCGGGAGGTATGAAAACCGGATGGTTGCGAAGCACACTTGTTGTGTTTCAATTCTCAATTTCTATTTTTCTCATCATCGGAACCCTGGTCATTTATCTGCAATTAAATTTTATAAGGAATAAAGATGTAGGTTATGATCGTGATCAGGTGATTGTATTAAACAATACAGATGCGCTTGGAAACGCTGCTTCCGTTTTTAAAAAGGAAGTTGTAAATATGCCTGGGGTAAAAAGTGCTACTATGACAGGCTTTCTTCCGACATCTGCATGGAGGAGCGACAGTCCTGTATTTCCTGAAGCCGTAGCGGATTCAAAAAGCGCTATCAGTACCCAAATCTGGGATGTGGATGAAGATTATATTCCTACACTTGGAATGAAAATTATTGAAGGCCGGAATTTTTCAAAGGACTTCTTAACTGATTCGTCTGCTCTAATCGTCAATGAAAGTTTTGCCAAATTGATCGGATTTAAAGATCCTGTATCAAAGCCTGTTTATTTTATGGACAATTTTCCTGTTCAGGATTTTGTGAAATATAATATTGTGGGTGTAGTAAAAAATTTCAATTTTAATTCATTGCATGCTGCTGTGTCGCCCCTTGTTATGAAACTTCATCCACAGCGGGGAAGTATTGCAATAAGAATAAATACCAGCCACTCCGATAAGGTAATAAGTTCTATAGAAAGCCTGTATAAATCTCTTGCACCGGCTCAGCCGTTCAATTATTCATTTATGGATGCAGACTTTAATAAAATTTATAGTTCAGAGCAAAAGATGGGCGACCTTTCTTTAACTTTTTCGGCGCTTGCCATACTGATTGCCTGCCTGGGCCTGTTTGGGCTGATAAGTTTTGCGGCAGAACAAAGGACAAAAGAAATAGGCATCCGGAAAGTTTTGGGAGCAAGTGTTTCGGGAATTGTCAGTCTGCTGTCAAAAGATTTTTTATTGATGGTTTGTGCAGCTATCATCATTGCTTCACCATTAGCGTGGTATTTTATGAATAACTGGTTAGCTGATTTTGCATACAGAATCCAAATTAAGTGGTGGTACTTTTTCATCGCAGGGGCAATTGCAATTGTAGTTGCCATGGCTACAGTTAGTTTCCAGGCGGTAAAAGCTGCAACTGCCAATCCGGTGAAAAATTTACGTACAGAATAGATAAAAAATATTGGTAAAAATATTTGAAACAATGGACCTTAAATAATTAAAAATGTTTGGAAACTATTTAAAAGTGATATGGCGAACACTCAGGAAGAATAAAACTTTTTCTTTCATAAATGTTGCAGGCCTTGCAATTGGCGTAGCCGGATGCTTATTGATAGCACTATATGTTTATCAGCAAATAAATTTTGACAAATTCCAGCAAAAAGGCAATCGCATTGCGAGAGTAATTATGCAATACCGGTTTGAGGGTAGCGATGCTGAAAGTGCAGGTAATTTTACCAGTGTGCGGGTTCCGAAAGTGATGAAAGAAAATTTTCCTGAAGTAGAGGATGTGGTGATCATGACGCAATCAAAACGAATTATACAGCAAGATGAAAACTTCATTTCCGAAAATAAATTTCTTTATGCAGCATCTTCTTTCTTCAATGTTTTCAGCTTTCCGCTGGTTGAGGGAAACAAGTCGTCTGTGCTTGCAAATCCTTACAACCTGGTGCTTACAGAATCTGCCTCAAAGAAATATTTCGGTGAAGAAGATCCTGTAGGTAAATCTCTAAAACTTGCAGGAGACAGCAATTTATATCTGATCACTGGTGTAGCAGAGGATTGTCCGGTCAATAGCCAGATCCAATTCGATTTTGTAGCATCGTTTTCTTCTTTGGGAATTGATAAGCGATATGAAAATTCGTATTGGAATGCCAATTATTCAACTTATCTCTTATTGAAAAATGAGAAAAGTATTGAAACGCTGCAAACCAAATTGCCGGATTTTATGAAATCTGAAATGCAAGGTGCACACGCTTCAGTAAACTTTTTTCTTGAACCGTTTTTTGATATTCACCTGCATTCTCCGTACGATGCTTTTGTGCCAAACGTAAGTATTACCTACATTTATATTCTCAGTGCAGTAGCGCTATTGATCCTCATTATTGCATGTTTTACCTATATTAATTTGAGCACAGCCAGCTCTATGGATCGCGCAAGGGAGGTGAGTATCCGTAAAGTGGCAGGCGCTGCAAAATCGCAGATTTTCTGGCAGTTCATCGGCGAATCAGCATTGATTTGTTTTTTTGCCGTTATAATCGGTCTTGCCCTTACCGCTATTGCGTTGCCTTATTTCAGCCGGCTTGCAGGCCAGCAGTTAATGGTGTCTTCGCTGTTTTCTCTTCCGGTTGTATGTGTGTCGATCGCAATTATCTTAATTGTAAGTTTTGCAGCAGGAAGTTACCCGGCTGTGGTGTTGTCATCTTTTTTGCCTGCAAAAGTATTGAAAGGTGCTTTTAAGAATTCTTCCTCTGGCCAATGGATTCGTAAGTCGCTTATCGTTTTTCAATTTGTGATTTCTGTCTTTTTGATCATAACCACTTTTGTAATCCAGCGCCAAATGTATTATGTACAACACAAGCCATTGGGTTATGACCGGGATCATATTTTAGTTTTGCCGGTGCCTTATATGTTTGATAAAACATCTTTGTTGAAAAATGAATTGAAACAGGATGCAAATGTAAAATATGTGGCACGCTGTGGAAATACACCCATTGATATCGTAGGCGGATACAGTATGTACACTCCTGATATGCCTCCTAATTCTCAGATTGCCGTTACGGCAAATCCTGTAGATAATGAATTTGCCTCTGCCTGTGGCTTCCGGTTTCTGGCCGGCACTAATTTTACCGAACAGGATATGAAAGATGTGGCAAATGAGGCAACAGATTCAATCAGTATTTTTCATTTCATTTTAAATGAATCTGCCGCTAAAAAATTAGGATGGACTCCTGCAGAAGCTATTGGCAAGAAAATGTTTTTAGACGAATCGCGGCCTGGATATGTAAGAGGGGTTGTCAAAGATTTTCACTTTCAATCGCTTCATAAACCTATTGAACCGGTGGTACTTTTTTCCAGTGGTTACGGTAGTAATTTACTTGTAAAAATATCCGGCGCCAATTTGCAACATACGCTTTCGGCGCTTCAGCCAAAATGGAAATCAGTTTTCCCTCAGCGGCCATTTACTTACACTTTTCTTGATGAAGATTATCATCAACTCTATCAAAATGATTCACGGCTTGCAAACCTGATGAATATTTTCGCTGCCCTTGCCATTATGCTGGCATGTATCGGACTTTTCGGGCTTTCAGCTTATTCGGTTAAACAACGATTAAAGGAGATTGGTGTCAGAAAAGTATTAGGAGCTAATGTCGCAAAAATTGTTTTTGCGTTATCCGCCGATTTTGTAAAACTTTCAATTATCGCCGCATTAATCGCTTTTCCTTTGGCGTGGTGGGCAGGCAGCCATTGGTTGGATAATTTTGCTTACCGCATCAATATTAGTTGGTGGATTTTCGCATTATCCATATTTATAACACTCATCATTACATTAGTTACAATAAGTTTTCAATCTGTAAAAGCAGCCCTGGCAAACCCGGTTGATTGCTTACGAAATGAATAAGTGCCGATGAAGAGGGATTAAATACAATTGATACTTTAAGCTAATTTGCAGAAATATATAATTTGCAGCATATCTCTTTCAAAAGCACTTTTTCCGGCTTTTTTTAAAAAAATAATTATAGGTTATCAACCTCTTTCTTAACTAAGTTGACTTTTATCCATTTTCATGTTCTCCCCAAATTAAGTGGTTACCTTCGCACGTCCTGAACCTTTGCGTTCAGGATTTTTAAAACCTAATTATACTATTCAGTCATGAAATTTATCTTCAGATTTTTATTTGTTTTTATTACAATTCCGGCGATCGCACAGCAAGGCGGTATGTGGGTACCCTCATTATTGGAGGGCATGAACGAATCGGAGATGAAAAGCCTTGGCATGAAAATGTCTGCGAAAGATATTTATGATGTAAACAATTCCAGTCTAAAGGATGCAATCGTACATTTTAATGGAGGTTGCACTTCAGAGTTTATCTCTGGAAAAGGGCTGCTGCTTACTAACCATCATTGTGGTTATTCTCAGATACAAAGTCATTCGTCAGTGGAACATGATTATCTCGACAAAGGTTTTTGGGCAAAAAGTTTTCAGGAGGAGTTACCAAATCCGGGCGTTACTGCTACCCTCATTGTAAAAATTGAAGATGTTACCTATGACGTTTTAAAAGGTGTAAATGACCAAACCAGTGAATCGGAAAGAAATAAAATAATTGAATCAAATATCGCTTTGCTCAACCAATCGTATCCACGGGAAAAGTGGCAGGATGTAAGAGTGAAAAGTTTTTACGAAGGAAATCAATATATGATTTTTGTGGTTGAAACTTTTAAAGATGTGCGGCTGGTGGGCGCACCGCCATCATCTGTCGGAAAGTTTGGCAGCGATACTGATAACTGGGTGTGGCCACGCCATACAGGAGATTTTTCTTTATTTAGAGTTTATGCCGACAAAAACAATCATCCGGCAGAGTATGCAACTGATAATATTCCGTACACGCCAAAACATTTTCTTCCGATTTCTTTGGATGGGGTAGAGGAAGGAGATTTTACACTCGTTTTTGGATTTCCCGGCATGACAGACGAATATTTGCCTGCCGTGGCCATTGATCAGATTGTGCATACAATTAATCCGGCGCGCATTGCTGTAAGAGATCTTGCGCTTTCAGTAATGGATAAGCACATGAGAGCTGATCAAAAGATAAAAATACAATACGCATCTAAGTTTGCCGGCATTGCCAATTACTGGAAGAAATGGAAAGGCGAAACTCTCGGACTTACAAAATCAAATGCTGCTGATGTAAAACGCAGGCAGGAAACGGCTTTGATGAAAGAAATAAAATCCAAAGGAAAAGAAAAAGAATATGGAAATCTGTTGCCCCAATTCGAAAATTATTATGCTGAGATAGAACCGTACGCGATGGCACGTGAATATTTCACAGAAACGGTATTGAGAAATGTAGATATACTGCGCAATGCATTCCAGGCATATCAATTGGTAAATCTCTATAAAAACCGGGGCGCTCAATCATTTAATGATAGAAAAGATAATCTGATCAAAACCATGGAGGCCAATTATAAAAATTATAATAAGCAGGTTGATCAGGAAATATTTGAGAAACTTATTGGCCTTTATGCAGGCAATGTGCCGGAAACATTTAAACCTGCTTCGCTTATCAATCCTGATGTTGAACGCCTTACAAAAGAAGTGTATGGCATATCTGCATTCACAAATATCGATTCGCTCCAAAAATTATTAGAAGGAAATGCGGATGAAGTAGTTAACCGCCTTGAAAATGACCCTGGTTTCCAGATTACCAAACAAATGGCTGACGCTTATTTTGATAAAGTAGCTCCAAAATATGATGAAATAAAATTGAAGATCAATGGTCTTGTTCGCGATTATATGCTAGCCTTAAAAGAACTAAGCCCTAAGAATGCACGCATCTTTCCAAATGCCAACAGTACACTGCGCGTGACCTACGGCCAGGTAAAAGGCTACTCTCCTGCAGATGCGATCTATTATGAACCTGTTACTTACCTTGATGGTGTTATGGAAAAATATATTCCCGGCGATTATGAGTTTGATGTACCACCCAAACTCCGCGAACTTTATGAAAATAAAGATTTTGGAGTTTATGCTAAAAACGGAAAAGTAGCCGTAAATTTTATAGGCACCAATCATACCACAGGCGGCAACAGCGGAAGTCCTGCTATCGATGCACATGGCAATCTTATCGGACTCAATTTTGACCGGGTATGGGAAGGAACCATGAGCGATTATTATTACGATCCGTCTATTTCAAGAAATATCATGGTTGATATCCGGTATGTATTATTCATTATTGATAAATATGCAGATGCCGGGAATCTGATAGATGAAATGAATCTGGTTCATCCGAAAAAAAAGAAAAGATGAATGATGAATGATAAATTATGAATTATGAATTATGAATGATGCCTGCCCGCCGTGGCGGATTGAAGGTACAAGAGCCTGTCCGCCGTGGCGGATTGATGGTTGAATGTTAAATCTTGAATCTTGAATCTTAAATCTAATAGTTTTCCGGACCTGATAATAATAAAAAAAAACCGCTTTTTAGAAGCGGCTCAATTACAGTTAGTCTTAATGGGTTGGCAATTTCTTGATAAGGATATTGGTTGTATTTCATCAAAAGATTGTCGCTATAAAAAGTTCTTTATTTTTTCTTAAAGAACTGAATGCCAATAAAAAATAGAAGTTGACTGATATTGGACTTTTATGATCTTTCAAGGAATTGGTAAATACTGTTTTTCCTTTGGATTGTTGGAAATTGGATAATTTGGATAATTATTATTGATTAACGCCATCAACCACATCAATCAACTTCTGATGCAAATATAGACCCGCCACTATTTACCGCGAAGAGCAAGATTTCTCTTTTTTTACTATATGGAATTACCATTGCTGTCGTAAAAAACCGGTATCCCGAAATCGTAACTTTACGATATTGATTTTTTACTTTACAAGGCTTCGGATCAGGTCATATTTCGTTACAATATGATAGCTGCCCGTTTCATCTTTTGCCAGCACAGCGCCGTTTTGTTTTGAAATGAGTTGGCTCAATTTTTCAACCGGCATTGTAAATGGTACAACAGGATATGGTGTTTCCATAACACTTGAAACAGTCGCCTCTTTAATTTCAGCGTTTGAAAGTATCTGATTAAAGATGCCGCTTTCGCTTAATGATCCGACAATTTCTCCATCTGACGTAACAGGTAAATTTTCGATATCATATTTTTTCATCAGTTCAATTGCTTCTGATACTGATTGCCCGGAATCTACTGTTATAAGTTTTTGTGATCCGCGTCCGCTTACCAGGTCTTTGAATGTCTTCACATCCAGAAACCCGCGCTCCATCATCCATTGATCATTATATATCTTTCCCACATAACGGCTGCCATGGTCGTGAAAAATACAAACTACCACATCATCTTTCTTTAATTCATCTTTTAATTGAAACACGCCCTGCAGGCAGCTTCCCGCGCTGTATCCTACAAAAATTCCTTCTTCTTTGGCGATCCTTCTGGCCATCACTGCGCCATCTTTATCTGTTACTTTTTCGAAATGATCAATATATTCCATTCCATAATTTGCGGGTATAAAATCTTCGCCAAATCCTTCACTGATGTAAGGATACACTTCATTTTCATCGAGAATGCCCGTATCAAAATACTTTTTGAGCAACGATCCGTAAGTATCTATCGCCCAAACTTTAATATCAGGATTTTTTTCCTTCAGATACTTTCCGGTTCCAACAATGGTGCCGCCGGTGCCCGCCGCTACTACCAGGTGCGTGATCTTCCCTTCTGTTTGTTCCCAGATTTCCGGTCCTGTTTGTTCATAATGTGCAAGCCTGTTGGCCAGATTATCGTATTGATTTACATACCATGAATTGGGCGTTTCTTCCGCCAATCTTTTTGATACAGAATAATAACTGCGTGGATCATCCGGCTCTACATTTGTAGGGCATACGATTACCTCAGCGCCAAGTGCTTTTAAAATATCAGCCTTTTCTTTTGATTGTTTATCAGTAGTGGTGAAAATACATTTGTATCCTTTAATGATTGCTGCCATAGCCAGCCCCATACCTGTATTTCCTGAAGTGCCTTCAATGATTGTTCCGCCGGGTTTTATCTTTCCTTCTGCTTCGGCCACCTCAAGCATTTTCAAAGCCATGCGGTCTTTTATTGAATTCCCCGGATTGAAATATTCCACTTTTGCCAATACGGTACAGGGAAGATTTTTGGTAACCGTATGCAATTCAATCAAGGGTGTATTTCCAATGGTTTCAAGAATATTTTTCTTCCACATATCTTTTTAAATTTTTTGCGAATATACCAATCATACACCACCCTCCGAAATGAGGCCGTTTCAGAAAGAAAAACGTTTTAAAAATTCCGGTTATTTGTGCTTTTGAAGCGTATCGGCGTGCGAATTAATATTCAAAATCCTCTTCGCCGAATCGACCATCGGATCAAAGTAATTCCTGATTTGAAAAAATCCCTGTGTACCCCAGATCAATTTGGCAGTTTGCGTTTTCAGTTGGGTAGCCAATTGTTTCTTTTCATTTTTATCTAAAAGGTTAAATTGAATAGAATCTTTAGCTGCAAATCTTTTCAGGTGAGCCAGCAATGAATCGGAAGGTAAATATTGATCTTCAAATTGAGCCGGAGTTTTGTACTGCTCAAACTGCTCCTGATTGTGAATGTAATTTAGAAAAACAAACTCATTGATCGTTCCTTTTAAAAGCGCTTTCATTACAGCCTTTTCAAATGTAAGGGTATCTACCGGCACAAATACATCAGGAGTAATACCTCCACCTCCATATAATACGCGGCCGTTGGCTGTCACATATTTCTTTTGATCGGTATGTTTTATAGAATCAGCATATTCCATTTCGCCATGTTTAAAACGGTCGATCAGGTCGTGGTAATAATCTTCATTTCCATTGGTGTAAGGACGCTGAATACTGCGCCCCAACGGTGTATAATATCTTGCTACGGTTAGGCGTAAACCAGAGCCGTCGCTTAATTCGTATTGTTCCTGAACCAATCCTTTTCCGAATGATCTTCTGCCAACGATTGTTGCCCGGCCCCAATCCTGCAAAGCACCTGCTAAAACTTCACTTGCCGAAGCAGTGCCTTCATTTATCAACACAATCAAAGTGCCTTTTTCAAACACACCTTCTTTATCGCATTTGTATTCTTTTTTCGGCACATGCGCACCCTCGGTATAGGTAATCAGTTTGTCTTCGCTTAAAAATTCATCTGCGATATGCGTTGCTTCAGTAAGTATTCCACCACCATTATCTCTCAGGTCAAGAATAAGCGCTTTCATTCCTTCCTTATTGAGTTTTTCCATGGCAGACATAAACTCTTTGTAGGTGGTTTCTGAAAACTTATTGATGCGGATGAAGCCGGTTGTATCATTGATCATATACGACGCATCCACACTATAAAGCCTTACCGGCCCGCGGGTGAGATCTACGGTCAGTTCTTTTCCATTGCGAAACACTGTTACCTTCACTTTGCTGCCGCCTTTACCGCGCATCAGTTCTTTAAGTGTTTCTTCTGAAGTATGATTTCCGGCAATGGTAGAATCGTTTACTTTGATAAACTTGTCACCGGGTTTCAATCCCGATTTTTCACTTGGCCCGCCTTCAACCACTCTGATGATATTAGTGGTGTCATCTATTACAGTAAACTCCACGCCAATACCATAAAAAACGCCCTGCAGATCTTCATTCACCTCTTTTAACCGCTGCGGTGGTATATAAACAGAGTGAGGATCAAGCCCGGATAAAATGGTTTGGAGCGCTACATTGCTTAGAGAGTCCACGTTTACATCATCCACATATTTCCTTTTGATAAGGTCTAAAACTTCTTGAACAGGTTTTGGATTTTCAACAAAAAAAATCCCTTTGTTTGGCATGTTTCCCCTGATTCTGTATCCGACAAACATCCCGGCTATCACACACAAACTAAGCAGGAGAGGAAGCCATACCTGCAACTTTTTTTTGTTGACCATATAAAGGTTGTCTATTTTTATTTTTGCGTGGCAAATTTCTATAATAAAGATGACAATAAGATGCCAAAAATAAAATTGATTGCCGACAGCGGCTCTACAAAAACAGAGTGGTGCCTTTTATCCGGAAAAAAACCTTTTATATTTCATACACAAGGTTTAAGTCCTTACTTTCTGGATGCTGCCCGGATTGAATCTGTATTGCTCAATGAAGTGCAAAAACAACCCGGAGCCCAAAAAGTGGATGAAATCTATTTCTATGGTACCGGATGCAAAAGCCCTGCAAACAAAAAAGAAATGAAAGCCATTTTCAGGAAGGTTTTTAATCAGGCAGATGTGATGATAGAGAATGATCTTTTTGGTGCTGCGCGTGCTTTGTGCGGACAAACAAAAGGCATTGCATGCATATTAGGAACAGGTTCAAATAGCTGCTATTTTAATGGAAATAAAATTATAAAAAATAGTCCCGGACTTGGTTATGTGCTGGGTGATGAAGGAAGTGGAGCGGTGCTTGGAAAAATGATTATACAGCATTATTTGTATGATATTTTTGATGAAGGTTTAAGGGCAAAGTTTGATGCTAAATTTGTAACTATTGCAGCTGAAATATTAGAAAACGTTTATAAAAAACCGTTGCCCAACCGATACCTTGCATCTTTCGCTATTTTTCTTGCAGAAAATCGGGGACATTACATGATTGAGAACATCATTTCAGATGGGCTCAACTCTTTTTTTTATACGCATTTACTTCGTTATCCCGAGGTTTTTAAATATCCGGTTCACTTCACCGGCGGCATTGCCTATGGCTTCAGAGATGTGGTAGAACAACTTTGCCATGATTATGAAATGGAACCAGGAAATATTTTCAAAACACCCATGGAGGGGCTCATTCATTATCATCTTGATTAAAAAAATTCTTTAAAAAAGTGCTTTTGAAGCCACAGATCTGAAAACACTACCGGATTTCAGTTTTCCCTAAAAGAGCTGTAAATGCAACAGATTTGGCGTTTTAATTTTTCTGAATAAAAGTGCTTTTGACGGAAAATTATTCCATGGTTTTTTCTACATGTATCAGCCTGCCATCAGAGGTAATACCTTCGATAACCACCCTGAATGCCGAAGTGATATCATTGTTGTAAAAAGTAAGCAATACACTTTGATGCTGCGGATCGGTAATTACTTCAGGGTTCCAGTAAAGTGTTGTTCGCAGATCTTTGTTGGGGTTATCATTCGCCAGATAATCCGGCGAATAGAATTGCCTGATCACAGAATAGCCTGAAATTGTATTGCTTGGCAAACCACCTCCGCTGTTGTAATTCTGATCTCCGCCTTTTCGTGTGTACACCGCGATAGCGCCATGCGCACCGCCACCTACTGCCCCCATAAAAGGAGGAGGTAGCGCTTTTACATAAGCTATATCAGCAACCGGAATATTCATCAGTGCATCGGGCTGAACCTGGAATTCGTTGAGGAATAAAACAGGCGTACCCATGCGCCATGAAATCTGTGGAGGATCGGAAGGAATGATCGTAACACCTGCGATTCTGCCTTGTAAATATTCAAAAATATTTCTTGCCGATCGTGCCGAAGGGTCTTCAAGCAAATTAAAGGAAGTACCCGAACCGCCTGAAAAAAATCCACTTGTATATTTTTTGTCCATTTCTTTTTTGGGGTCTTCTTTCTTTCCCTGTATCACTACATTTTCCAATACCTGGCCTTTAAACTTTTCCAGTTGATAAGCCAGCTCTTCAACCAGCATTTGATGGCGTGCATATCCGGAAGTGTCAACATTCATAAATTCATTTCCTGCCAGAACCGGGCTAAGTACTGATGGCAATTTATTCTGCATAAACTGTACAGTTCCTTTTGCTTTTTTGGGCATTTGATAATAAACTCTTGCAGTATCAAAAAGCAGTTTGCCTGTATTAAAACTCCCGTCTTTATTTACTGCAACGGGTACAATATCATTTTTACCTTCTTCTGTAATGATCAGAACCAGGTCTTCCATGTTTTGCAATTGTAAAGCAGAGGTTCCGAAAATTTTTCCGGAAATAGTTTCATACGCAGTATCCCTCGCATATTTTATTTCCGGGAGTTTTCCTGAAGCCAGGCTTTCCCAGCTTATTTTTCTCCAACCATTGGTAAGCATTACAAGATCGAGAAGCGATCCTGAACTGTCTGAATCGTTTTTGAAATACCAGGCAGGATTATATATTTTTCCTTTCAGGTCGCTGGTAAGCAACAATGATGATACGATATCAGATGATGTGTCGTGGTCAATACCAAGATCAGTAACTGAAATGGACATATTCGATACAATGCTATCAGGCACGTCTATCCTGATTTCATTTCGTGCGCGTTTATTAAGTCCCCAATGCTCCACATTCATGTCGGCCGGCATTTTATATTCATGATTATTTATAAAAGTTATGCGCTCTGCCTGAGGGTGAAAATTTTCATCCAGAACGGTAATGGTCAAAATTCCGGAAGGGAGCGTTTGCACCGGAATGACAGCCTGAATACTTCCTTCATTTGAAAATTGCCGCGAAATATCAAATACGGGTTGATTGAACATAGTGCCTATAATAAGCATATTTTTTCCTGCAAAGTCTTTTGAAGCATTGATCAAAACTGTACGTTGGTTGGGCAGAGATGCAACCTGCATATTCAGTCCTTTTGTTTCTGTCTCCGGCAAATCGGTTTGATGTGTTTTCCCCGATGGGTTGGTCCATCTGACGATATATTTATGGCCTGCAGTTGGTGTAATGAAAAAGTATCCCATTCCGTCATGAACCGATTTTATATCAATCACTTCTTTATTGTTTTCCAATATTTTTCCGGAAATTTTTACCGGATTCCCATACTGATCATTCGCTTTAAAAGCCACTTTATTTGGCAGACCGGCTACCAGGTTTCCACCTTCAGGAAATAAGGTAAGTGAGGCTACAACTGTCTTTTTCGGCAAAGGTTTTTTTGAAATTAAACGAATGTCTTTGTTGTACAAAAATGAGGAGTCAAAATTGAGCATCCACCTGGTATAAGCACGTACATGGATAGACGATGATTCAAGATCTTCGGGAATGGCTATTTGTCCGAAGGTGACACCATTTATTACAGGCGCTGTTGTTCTGTTGATTAACTTCCCTTGTTGATCTGTCCAATCGATATACAAAGACTTACTGGCGGTGGAAGGCAATAAGCTTTCGAGGATGTATGCTTTGAACCAGATAGTGTCGCCGGCGCTATAGGTAGATTTGTCGTAGTGAATGTAAACTTTCTCGGGCTGATAATTTGCAGCAAATTGGTTTAATGTGGATTGGAAGGTTTGCCCAAAAGAAATGGAAACCTGAAAAAAAATTATCACTACACCGGATAAATATTTCATGGAGGAGCGGGTTTAATGAACGGGTGCGGAGTTGCTTAAATTTTATTTTAAGATTCACCACCGGATTTTTAATTCAAGGCAAATTAAAAACAATAACTGTCAAAATAATCCATATTATCTAAATTTGTCAACTTTTACATTCCCGAAAAATTACATTTCTTTTAAATTTGAGAAAATGTAATGCTGAAAAAGTAAGTCTATGGCATTTAAAAAGGTAACTGAAGAATCATCCCGCTATCATCATTTGGAGTCCATGTCAATCGGAGATATCATCCGGAACATTAATAAGGAAGACGCAGAAGTAGCTGAAGCTGTTAAAAGGTCTTTACCTCAGATAGAAAAACTGATCGAGGCTGTCACAGATAAAATGTTGATGGGCGGAAGGCTTTTTTACATAGGCGCCGGTACCAGCGGCAGATTAGGTATTTTAGATGCCAGTGAATGCCCGCCAACTTATGGTGTACCGCAAGGTTTGGTTACAGGTATCATTGCCGGAGGAGAAAAGGCGATCATAAATGCGATTGAAAACGCAGAAGACGATTCAAACCAGGGATGGAAAGATCTGAGCGAATATAAAATTAACGATGGTGATGTGGTTGTTGGTATCGCATCCAGCGGTACTACGCCCTATGTGATTGGTGCTTTGGAAAAATGCAGGCAGCATGGAATTGTCACCGGCAGTATTACCTGCAATCCTGATGCACCCGTAAGCCAGGTAGCTGATTTTCCGATTGAGGTGATCGTAGGCCCCGAATTTGTAACTGGCAGCACACGCATGAAAAGCGGAACTGCTCAAAAGATGGTGTTGAATATGATAAGTACCACCGTGATGATACAAATGGGAAGAGTAGAAGACAACAAGATGGTAAATATGCAACTTACCAATAAGAAGATTATAGACCGCGGCATTCGCATGCTTATGGAAAGAGGAAACATTCCCCGCGAAGAAGCCAGCGACCTGCTACTGAAATTCCAAAGCGTAAAGAAAGCACTGGATCATTTGCCCGCGAAGTAGGGAGGATTTAAGATTTAAGATTGTTTATGCGTTGATGGGTTGATTCGTTTATTCGTTTATGGGTTGATTCGTTGGTCTAAGATTTAAGATTTAACATTCAACCGTTAAATTGAACTTTCAATCCGCCATCGCGACAGGCTCTTCAACCTTGAACCTTGAACCTTCAACCTTGAACCTTGAACCTTCAAACTTGAACCTTTAATAATTCATCATTCATCATTTATAATTCATAATTAAATTCCCTTCCTGATTAATTAAATTTGCTTTAGAAGCTTTTAATATGCAGGACATCGAACCATTTGATAATTGGCACTACTTATATGTATCGGAGGAGGATGAGCAATCGCCATTCTATGGTCGGGAGTACAGCCAGTTTGAGTTTATTAATACCATCTATAATTATTATATCCACCCTTTGTGGGATGAATTTGGCAGCCGCACTTTATACCTGAAAGTATTAATGGCCGATTATGAAGCAGGTTATGTAATCATTGAATTGATAGGCGAATGGAATGATGCAATAGAAAATGATATCATGACCTTAAAACGGGAAGTGATCGACCAGTTTTTAAGAATAGGAATTTCAAAGTTTATAATGATCACAGAAAATGTACTGAATTTTCATAGCAGCGATGACAGTTATTATGAAGAATGGTTTGAAGATGTGCATGACGAAAATGGCTGGATCATTTTTTTAAATATGCCCGAGTCCACTCAATACGATCTAAAAAAAGCCAAACTTGATCAATTTATTACTATGGTAAATCTTCCCCAGTGGCGCACCATGAAACCTGATGTGCTGTTTCATCAATTGGATAATTTTCTTTTAAGAAGAATTGGCATTTGATTTTTTCAGGATGAAGTTGTCTTTTTTTTATTTAAGAAAAATAATTCCCGATTAAGTAAATTTGCATATCTGAAATTTATTAATCACCTGCTGTATGACCTGGAAACAATTGTTTACTTCTTCTATCGGAAAAAAATATTTAATGGCGCTTACCGGTCTTTTTCTGATCGTTTATCTGATTGTTCATGCTTCTATCAATGCCATCATTTTTTATAACGATGACGGAGTAAGATTTAATAAGGCCGCTTACTTCATGAGTAGAAATTTTTTCATGCGCTTTCTTGAAATCGGCTTATTCATCGGGTTTATCCTACATATCATACAAGGGTTAATGTTATGGAAACAAAACAGGACATCGCGTAAGATCGGCTATAAGCATCCTACAAAATATACAAAGCATATAAAATGGTACAGCCGTTTCATGGGCTTGTTAGGAAGCTTGCTCCTTCTTTTTTTGGTAATGCATCTTGCGCATTTCTGGTACGGCACTAAAAATGAAATGTACTTCCATGGCCCGGAAGTGAATTTGTACCAGGAGATGAAAGGAATTTTTACAAACCCGGTTTGGTTTGTATTATATATGATCGGACTTGCTTCACTGTTATTTCATTTGCTTCAGGGGTTTCAAAGTGCATTTCAAACGTTTGGCATTAATCACCGCAGGTGGACGCCCATAGTGAAAGGAGTAGGATATATATATTCATTTATCATTGTAATATTATTTGCAATGATGCCTGTTTCATTTATGTTGGGATGGCTTAAATAAAATAAAGAGTTTTAATCATAATAATTGTATTATAACATATGGCATTAGACGCAAAAGTTCCGGCCGGCGAAATGCAGGATAAGTGGACAAACTACAAAGACCATGTTAGCCTGGTAAGCCCGGCTAATAAAAGAAACCTGCAGGTTATCGTGATCGGTACCGGATTGGCCGGAGCATCGGCTGCTGCTACACTTGGCGAACTTGGCTATAAAGTAAAAGCGTTTTGTTTTCAGGATAGTCCCCGCCGTGCACACAGCATCGCAGCACAGGGAGGTATCAACTCAGCAAAAAATTATCAAAACGACGGCGATTCCATCTTCAGACTTTTTTACGAAACTGTAAAAGGAGGCGATTACCGCAGTCGCGAAGCGAACGTTTACCGTCTTGCCCAGGTAAGTGGAAATATTATCGACCAATGTGTGGCACAAGGTGTTCCTTTTGCAAGGGAATACGGTGGCTATCTGGCTAACCGGTCATTTGGTGGCACACAGGTTCAACGTACTTTTTACGCGGCAGGCCAAACAGGGCAACAATTATTATTGGGCGCCTATGGTGCGCTTGAGCGGCAGGTGGCTCTTGGAAATGTCACCATGTATTCGCGCCATGAAATGCTCGAACTGGTAGTGATAGACGGAAAGGCAAGGGGTATCATAGCAAGAAATCTGGTGACTGGCAAACTAGAAAGATATTTTGGCCATGCAGTTCTTATTTGTTCGGGGGGCTATGGTAATGTTTTTTATTTGAGCACCAACGCCATGGGAAGCAACGCTACTGCTGCCTGGAAATCGCATAAAAAAGGAGCATACTTCGCCAATCCATGTTTTACCCAAATTCACCCAACGTGTATTCCTGTTTCAGGAGATCATCAAAGTAAACTTACACTCATGAGTGAAAGTTTACGCAATGATGGCCGCATCTGGGTTCCGAAAGATAAAAATGATAATCGACGTGCCATCGACATTCCGCATGAAGAGCGCGATTATTATCTCGAAAGAAGATACCCTGCTTTTGGTAATCTGGTACCGCGCGACGTAGCATCACGTGCAGCCAAGGAAAGATGCGATGCCGGCTATGGCGTTGGATCTACAAAGATGGCGGTATATCTTGATTTTGCTGATGCCATCAAAAGATATGGCAAAACAGAAATCCACAAAAGAGGCATGGATGAAAAGGATGAAGAAAACGTAACAACTTTAGGTAAGGAAGTGATCAAAGAAAAATATGGAAATCTTTTCGATATGTACCAAAAGATCACCGGTGAAAATCCTTATGAAGTGCCCATGCGTATATATCCTGCGGTGCATTACACCATGGGAGGCCTTTGGGTGGATTACGAATTAATGACTACGGTACCTGGTTTGTATTCTTTGGGAGAAGCAAATTTCAGCGATCATGGAGCCAACCGGCTTGGCGCCAGCGCGCTGATGCAAGGGCTTGCTGATGGATATTTTGTAATTCCCTATACGCTCGCCAATTATATGTCGGGAGAAATCAGAAATCCGGCAATTCCAACTTCACATCCGGCATTTGAGCAGGCAGAAAATGAAGTGCGGGAAAGAATAGAAAAGTTGATGTCGGTAAAGGGAACTACTTCCGTAGAAAATTTTCATAAACGCCTCGGAAAGATTATGTGGAATAAATGTGGAATGGCGCGTAACGAACAAGGTTTGAAAGAAGCCATAGAAGAGATCAGAGAATTAAGAGATCAGTTTTGGAAAGATGTGCGTGTGCCCGGAACCATTGAATCTATGAATCCTGAATTGGATAAAGCAGGCCGCGTTGCCGACTTTCTCGAACTGGCAGAACTCATGTGCAGGGATGCTTTGAACCGTGCCGAAAGTTGTGGTGGCCATTTCAGGGAAGAAAGTCAGACATCAGAAGGCGAAGCGCTGCGCAAAGATGATGAATACAGTTATGTAGCCGCATGGCAATATACGCCGGAAGGAGAGGTGATGCACAAGGAGCAATTGAATTTTGAAGTGGTTAAGCCATCTCAAAGAAGTTATAAATAATAGTACAGCCGCATGAAGGCTGATGTAGAAATATAAAATTATGGAACATTATACAATGAACCTCACGCTTAAAGTGTGGAGACAAGAAAACCAAAACGCTAAAGGAAGATTTGAAACTTTCCAGGTACACGATATCTCTTCGGAAATGTCTTTCCTCGAAATGTTTGATGTGCTGAATGAACGTTTGATTGAAGAAGGTAAAGAACCGATCGCTTTTGACAGCGATTGCCGCGAAGGGATCTGTGGTACCTGCAGTATGTATGTAAACGGCCGTGCCCATGGGCCGTGGCAAAAAAACACCGTTTGCCAGTTGCACATGCGCGCTTACAAAGAAGGAGATACTATTGTGGTAGAGCCCTGGCGTTCAAATGCGTTTCCGGTGATCAAAGATCTGATGGTTGACCGGCGTGCTTTTGATAGGATCATAGAAGCTGGCGGATTTGTTTCTGTAAACACTGGTAATGCACCCGAGGCGAATGTAATTCCGGTAGAGAAAGCAAAATCTGATCTGGCTTTTGATGCAGCAGCTTGTATTGGCTGCGGCGCTTGTGTAGCAGCGTGCCCGAATAATTCAGCAGCTTTATTTGTAGGTGCTAAAATTTCTCAGTTGGCATTGTTGCCACAGGGCGACCCGGAAAGAAAATTAAGAGTAATTAATATGGTTGGGCAGATGAATAAAGAAGATTTTGGCAACTGCGGAAATATTTATAATTGCGAAGCCGAGTGCCCTAAAGGCATATCCGTAGAAAATATTGCAAGAATGAATCGCGAGTACCTCAGGGCTTCGTTATCATCTGGTCTTAATGAATAAATCAATTTTATTTTTTGGCCGAAAAAGTCCTTTTGAAAGGGCTTTTTCTGTTTTATGACATTGTTACATTGATGGTTACAGCAATGATGATTGTACTATAAGCGAAGGAAAGCATTCCATGCCACATGGCATATTTTCTCAGGGTAGGTGATGTGATCTGTATATCCGAAACCTGGAAAGTCATGCCCAATACGAATGAGAAATAAGCAAAATCTGTGTATTCAGGTTTTTTTGTTTCAGGGAATTCGAGGCCACCTGCATGATTGGATGGATTGTCAGGATCGTTTCCATAAAAAATATGTGCATATCTCAGAGCAAACACAGTGTGAATAAGAAACCACGAAAGCAGCATGCCACTTATTGCAACAGGAGTATGCCAATTACTTGTTTCTCCATGCCGTTTGAAAAATACCATAAGCATTACCGCAAAAATGCTCGCGACTGTGGCAAAAACAATCAGCATAAAAACAACAGCCCGTTTCGGATCCTGCTTTTTTACCTGGTTGCGTATTTCATCGGGTTTCGTAATTGAAAAAGTAATCCAACTCATAATGATCATGGTAAGACTGAATACATCCCACCCAATCATAACACGTGTAAATTCTTCAGCACCATCTAATTGAAAAATAAAAGGAATGCCCAATGCAAGCAAAATGCAGATAAGCAATTTCTCGATTGAATTCATTTTTTCAAACCAATTCCTTCCGGTACGTTTAGCCATCTATCTTTAAATATATTTCAAAAATCACCGGTTCAAAAAACAGGCCATTGAATTAAGAGCCTGAATTGTTTTTCATTGTAAATATAAAAAAGCCGGATTGAAAATCCGGCCTTGAAAAATACTGTGGTTTCAAAAAATTACTTTTTGGTATCAGAAAACTGGTAGAATAATCCAAACTGAAAATTGTTTCCTGTTATTTTAGATCCACCATCCGTGTCGTTTAGGTCGCTGATGCCAAAGTTGTATCGCGCATCGAACCCTAATCCGCTTCTTGTAAGATATCCGATACCTACTGGAATTGAAAAATTAATCTTTTTAAAATTATCTTTCAAATCAGTTGAACTGCTGCCTTCTTCAGGCTTTAATTTAGCGCTTAAAAGATAACCTACCTGTGGGCCCGCTTCAATTCTAAAGCCATTATCAAACATGTATTGAACCAATACAGGAAGATTAATCATATTCATATCCAATTTATAATCGGAGGAAGTGCCGCCTATCAGCGATTCTTTATATTTTGCACCTTCACTGGAGTACATCAGCTCTGGCTGAATTGCCCATGATTTGTTGGCAGTGTGGATATGGGCAAGCACACCTGCATGAAACCCTATTTTTGTTTTTGCATCAGTGATATTATCACCATGAAGTTCTGAAGCATTTAATCCACCTTTCACTCCAAAATGAACACCCTGCGCTTTGGTAGCAAACGAAAATAATATTGCTGCTACCATAATCATTACCTTTTTCATAATTGTTGTTTTTTGTTTTTGTTGTTTCAAGTGTTTTTGCAAAAGGTGTACCCACTTTTTTTGATGTTTTAATTTTTTTTAATTTCATAATCACCTTTTACATTTCTTTAAGACTTTCGGATCAGGACAATTTTCTAAAAAATCGAACTTTGTAAGTTATGGCAACACTACATAACAGGGTATCTCAGAAAGAAATGAAACAACGGTTAATGGAAGAAAAATTTCACCGTACCACCATTTCTTTTTATCAATACACGCAAATAAAAAACCCACGCGAATTCAGAGATGAACTCTATAAAAATCTAAATGAATTGCAGGCTTTTGGTAGAATCTATATAGCAGAAGAAGGAATTAATGCGCAAATGAGTGTGCCCGATCATCAATTTGAGGCATTAAAAAATTATTTATACAGATTGCCCGGATTTGAAGGTTTGCGATTGAATGTGGCGGTTGAAGATGATGGCAAAAGTTTTTGGGTTTTAAAAATAAAACTGAGGAATAAAATCGTAGCTGATGGCATAAATGATCCTTCATTTAATATGTTTAAAAAGGGAAAATATGTAGATGCAAAATCTTTTAATTCACTTACAAAAGATCCTGAAACCATAGTGGTTGATATGAGAAATCATTATGAATATGAGGTTGGCCATTTTGAAAATGCAATAGAGATTCCTTCAGAAACCTTCCGTGAACAATTGCCCATGGCAGTGGATATGCTAAAAGACCAAAAGGATAAAAATATAATCATGTATTGTACCGGTGGTATCCGGTGCGAAAAGGCCAGCGCTTATTTATTACACAATGGTTTTAATAATGTATATCACCTTGAAGGTGGAATTATTAATTATGCCAATAAAGTAAAAGAAGAAAACCTTGAAAATAAATTTCTAGGTAAGAATTTTGTTTTTGACGGAAGGCTGGGAGAGAAGATCGGCGACGAAATAATAAGTCATTGCCACCAGTGTGGAGCCTTATGTGATACACATGTCAATTGCGCCAATGAAGCATGTCATCTGTTATTTATCCAATGCGCTGACTGCGCGAAAAAATTTAATAACTGTTGTTCTGTTGATTGTATGCATACAATAGCTTTGCCGGAAGAAGTGCAAAAGGAAAAAAGAAAAGGAATAAAAAATGGAGTGAAAATCTTCAACAAATCACGCGAACGGATGCAAAGCCTGATGGATGCCAATAAGTAAATAATTACGAAACTGCCCTGCTGCACGGGATCTGTTTTGGGTGGGAAATTTAGAAACTATTTACCGCCATTCTTATTTTTACAAGCCTTTCCAAAAGTCGCTCTATTTTATCGAGCTTAAGCATATTGGCGCCGTCGCTGAGTGCGCACGCCGGATCAGGATGTGTTTCAATAAATAATCCATCAGCGCCGGTGGCGATGGCTGCACGTGCGATGGTTTCAATCATTTCAGGATTACCACCGGTAACCCCACCTTTGTTTGGCTGTTGGAGGCTGTGCGTGCAATCCATTATTACAGGCACTTTGTTTTCCTGCATGATTGGGATGTTTCTGAAATCGACCACAAGATCTGTATAACCAAAAGTGTTACCCCTGTCAGTAAGCATCACATTATTATTGCCGGCCGATTTTATTTTATCTACTGCAAACTTCATAGAACTGCCGCTCAGAAACTGGCCTTTTTTTATGTTGACAATCTTGCCGGTTTCAGCAGCAGCCTGCAGTAAATCGCTTTGCCTGCAAAGAAACGCAGGTATCTGAAGAATATCGATATACTTCGCCGCCACTGCTGCTTCTTCATGTGCATGGATATCTGATGTGACAGGTAAGGAAAAATGAGTTCCTGTTTTTTTCAAAAGTTCCATAGCTTCCTGGTCGCCAATGCCTGTAAAACTATCAGCGCTGGTTCGGTTTGCTTTGCGATAGGAAGCTTTAAAAATGTATGGAATTCCTAATCTTTTACAAATACCTGAAACTTTTTCTGCTACAGTCATTAATAATTCCTCGCTTTCAACCACACACGGGCCTGCAATCAAAAAGAAATTCTTTTCATCATATTGCCGGGCATTAAATAAATCTTTTAAAAAAGGTGCCATCAGATCAATTTTAACGAAGATAATTTTTTATGACGGTGTTATAATCTTGCCTTCCAGATAATCTCCGGAATCTGTTGCTGATGGCCTGTATAGCGGGCAAGCATGAAAAAATAATCGCTTAGCCTGTTAAGATATTTAATAATTAGCGGAGCTACATTTCCTTCGCGGTCGTTTAAACGGATACAATTACGCTCTGCTCTTCTGCACACGCAACGTGCCAGATGAGTAAAGGAGACGGCAGGGCTGCCACCGGGCAAAATAAAATTTCGCATGACAGGCAGCTCATCATTCATCCGATCGATTTCTTTTTCCAAAAGTTCAATATCCGACTCGTGTAAGTCGGGTACCGGCATCTTAATATTTTTATCCGGATCACATGCCAGTTCACTCCCGATGGTGAAAAGCCGATCCTGAATTTCTTTTAAAATCTTTTTTATTTCTTCATCCTGTTGATAGTCGGAAACCAGGCCTACATGCACATTCAACTCATCTACGGTTCCATAAGATTCTATGCGCAGATCTCCCTTTGAAACCTTTTTTCCTCCAAGCAAACTTGTTTTTCCGGCATCGCCGGTTTTTGTATAAATTTTCATCTGAAAATGTTTTCGATTCTTAATAAAGGAAACCAGGAAATATTAACCAACAGTTTCTTTAGCTTTTAAATCAGACTCAATGATTCCATCTTTCAGGCGTATGATGCGATGAGCGAAATGAGCAATTTCCTCTTCATGTGTAACCAATACAACAGTATTTCCTTCTGACTGTATTCTGCTGAAAATATTCATGATCTCCACTGAAGTTTTACTATCGAGGTTTCCTGTGGGCTCATCAGCCAGAATAATAGAAGGATTATTTACAAGTGCGCGTGCAATCGCTACACGTTGATTTTGTCCACCCGACATTTCATTTGGTTTGTGATGGCTCCGGTCTTCGAGGCCTACTCGCACCAGCATTTCCATCGCTAATTCAATTCTTTCTTTTTTGGCAGTGCCGTTATAAATAAGCGGCAATGCTACATTTTCCACCGCCGTCAATCTCGGTAACAGATTAAATTGCTGAAACACAAATCCGATCTCTTTATTTCTTACTTCAGCCAGATCATCATCTTCCATTTTACTCACATCCTGTCCGTTGAGAATATATCTTCCCGCTGTAGGTGTGTCCAGGCAACCCAGGATATTCATCAGTGTTGATTTTCCACTTCCACTCGGGCCCATCAGCGCTACATACTCATTTCTGTTAATGTTTAATGATATTCCTTTAAGCACTTTTAATTCCTGCTTACCGAGGTAGTAGCTTTTTCTGATTTCATCAAGTTCAATAATTGAGTCCATCATATATGAATTATTTTTTGATCACTTTGGGTACTACAAAAAAATTTTCTGAGTGTTTGCCTGCATTTTTAAACGCATTTTTTTCACTGATCTCTCCATTGATAACATCTTCTCTCATTGGTGTCAGCGATTCAGACATGTGCTGCAATGGCTCAATTCCATCTGTGTTTATTTCTTCAAGTTTACCAAAAAATCCAACCATCTTTTCCAGCTCTGATTGTAACCGCACCTTTTCCTCATCAGAAAAAGTAAGCATGCTCAGGTCTGCTAATTTGTCTATTAATTCTTCAGTGATCACCATTTGACAAATATAGAATGTTTCAGACTTTTGATTTTGTCTTTGGAAACAGCAATCTTCCGCCCATCATATTTGCGATCGCCTTCAAAAGCACTTTTTTGCACATTTTTTAAAATCAGGGAAGTGGCTGGCCTACCGGTATCTCACATACATGGCCCGGCTCACCATGTGGAGGATTTAGTTTTGCCGTTTGTGGCAGATTTCCTGCGGGGGTAGATGTGGAAATATTGCTTCCCGAATTCAAAGGCGCACCCACAGCAATGTTGCAATCATGTCCGGGCTCTCCGTGCGGAGGATTGAGCGCTGTATTATTCTGATTCACATTTGGCTGAGACGATGGAAGTGTAGTGTCCGGATTTGGTTGAATGGTCAATTCATTTTTCTGAGGATTGAATTGAGGAAGAGAATTATCTACATCTCCATGTCCGCTATCGCTGCACGATAAAAATATGATAACACAAAAAGCGATTGTCAGAATCTGGTATTTTTTCATAATTTTTAATTGAAGTCCCTCAGGATCGAAATAAAAAACATATATTAAAGAATTAAAAATTTAAACTTAAAGGATTGAAAATTGTTATCATTTCGTCATGTAAAAATAGAGCAATACCCATATAGCAATGAAAAAAGCTCCTGGAATCAGCACTTGTTTCAGTGTTTTCATGTCACGTTTTATAACCAGTAAGTATAATACATAAATCAGAAATACGATCAGTAGTCCAAATGCAATAAAGGGATAGGTCATAAATTAAATTAGGCTTATGCAAGATAATAGAATTAGTGCTCACAGCGTCAGATAAGGCCTTTTTCTACCGAAATGCGAATGAGCGCAGCGGTATTATTAACATTGAGTTTGGTAAGCATGTTTTTTCGGTGTGTATCCACCGTGCTTGTGCTTATAAAAAGTTTTTGTGCTATCTGGCTATTTGTAAGTCCATCGGCAATGAGATTAAGTACTTCTTTTTCTCTTTTTGTCAGTTCGGGAATTTTATCGTCATTAAGGTTTAAGGGCTTTAGCAGGTGTTCCATACTTAAATTCATGTACAGTTTGCCGGCCATCACCGTTTGTATGGCTTCAGCAATTTCGGAAGGCGAAGCGTTTTTTATCACATACCCTGAAGCGCCATTTTCAATCATTCTGCTGATATAGCTGCGCTCGCTGAATGTACTTATACCTAAAATTTTGATATGCGGATACAGAGCTTTTATTTGTTTACAAAGATCTACACCACTAATATCCGGCAGATTAATATCAAGTAATATAATATCAGGGTGCTGATTTTTTAAAAAGGCCAATGCATCATTTCCATTTTCTGCTGATCCTGTAATATGCATGCCTGGTAAGTGGCTTATCAGCGAATGTAATCCTTCAATCACCATGGGATGATCGTCAATAATAAAAACTCCAATTTCCATCATAAAAAAAATTATGGCGTATTGATAAAGAATGCAGCCGCTAAATTTCAGGTGGCAATTTACCACTAATCATTACAGAAGTGCCTTCACCTTTTGTGGACTGAACATCAACTGTGGCCTGAAGATAAGTTGCCCTTGCCTTGATGTTGGCAATGCCTGCACCTTCTATTTCATTAATTTCATTTACATCAAAACCCTTACCATCATCTTCCACTGTAAGCGAAAAACCTTCTGCTTCGCAGGATAATTGCACCAATGCATTTTTCGCTTCGGCATGTTTGATGATATTATTTAAAAGCTCCTGAACGATGCGGTATATCACTATTTCAGTGCCTTGCTCCAATCGCCTACTTAAACCATAGGTCTGTAGTTTAACATGTACGTTGCCCGACAAATTCAGGTTTTCGCAATAATTCTGAAGCGCTTCTTTAAGCCCGTATTTTAGCAGCGCTTCCGGCATCATATTATGAGAAACTCTTCTTAATTCGGAAATGGATTTATCCAGTTGGTTAATTACCGCATCAATTGTGCGTGTATTTTGTTCCTGCATTTTTTCATTTTTCTGCACTGATGAAAGGCCCAGTTTTACGCCCGATAATAAGCCGCCAATTCCATCATGTAAATCTTTGGCCAGCCGGCTGCGTTCGGCTTCCTGCCCGCGCATAATGGATTGCATCGCCTCCAGTTGATGTTGCCTTTCCAATTCCTTTATCCTTTGTTTGTGCAGTTTTCTTTCCGTAATTAAATTTTTATGCCGTTGCCGGATATTTCTATATGCCAGAAACAAAATGAGCCCAAGCACAATGCAACCCACGATCAGCGCGGCATTCAGCGTGTTTTTATTTTTGAGTGCAGTTTCTTTTTTGGCTAATTGAAGTTCTTTATTGGCGGTTTGGTATTTAATCTCAAGCGATTGAATATTTTTTCTTGAATCTTCTTTTATGCTTTCCTGCTTTAATGAATCGGCAAGTTTCCAATAGTAAAGAGCTGACTTAAAATCATTTTTCTTTTCATATAAATTAGATCTGAATTGGTAAATATTTGTAAGTTCCATCCTGGCATGTAAACGTTTGGCAAGGTTGGTTGCTTTAATTAAATCGGTTTCAGCTTCTTCAAATCTGTTGAGTGGAATTAAAGTATTTCCTCTGTTCATGTACAAGTAAAGATCATATTCAGGCTCATCATAATTTTTTAAAATAGACGCGATCATATTGTACTGTTCGAGCGATTTTTTAAACGCTCCTTTTCTGTAATAAATGTCGCCGGTATTATTCAGCACATCCATTACATTGTAATCATCATTATTTTTTTTTGCGGTGTCTTTTAATTGTTCAAACATAATCAGGGCTGTGTCAAGCCTGTCTGCGGCCACTTCCATGGTGGCCCAATTAAACAGGCTGTTGTATAAAAGATGGCTGTCATTCAACTTTAAAGCTTTGCCATACGCATCTTTGGCATACTGCAAAGCCAGCCGGGCATTGCCTATTTGATAATAAGCCGCACTTAAATTGTAGCGCATATTTACCGGCAAACGTTTGTTGGCCGCGCGTTCGGCATAAGGCAATCCTTTAAGTAAATAAAGTACAGCAGAATCAGCCTGGCCAATTTGAATATTGATGTTTCCAACCTGGTTAAAGGCATATCCGATCTTTTGTTCGTCTTCCGATTTAAAAGAATAATCAAGCCCGCTAAGTGCTGATAAAAGGGCTGAATCGTATTTCATGTGGTTCGAATACCATAGTGTTTTAAAATGAAAATAATCGGCCCATTCTTTATTTCCGTCCAACTTTTTTGCTGACCTGAAAAGCAGGGATCCGAAATAAAAAGCAGAATCTGATTTTTTTCCTACATAGTAAAGGGCATTCTCAAACAGATAACGGAACCGCGTTTCATTATTTTCTTTTTTATTTAATTCATCCCGTAAACTGTCAATTGCGCGATTTTGCGCAAACGTATGTGCCGCAATAAAAAACATCAGTAGAAGCAGAAATGAATAAATTTTTGGCATGATGGAATGTATAATTCGAAGTTTAAAATTGCCGATTATGAAACTTGTTTCCAAATGCTTACCCCAAAATCCCCTTTTTAGGGGAGATTAAAAATACAGGTTTACACGATTGTCTGCAGGTAAATGTTCAGGCAATTTTGTTTTCAATTTAAAAGCATAAACATCATGAAAACAAAAACCTGCATCACAGCTTTATTTTTTGGACTGTTCTTTTTTCAAATTTCCATCCAGGAGACCCATGCACAAATATTTCAAAAAATAAAAAAGGAAGTAAAAAGAAGAACCGAAAATAAAGTGGTGAATAAAGTTGGCAACACTACAAATAAAGTGATTGATAAAGTGACCACCTTGCCGGGAGATAAAAAATCTGACGGTGATAATAACACTGCCCAGGTTACAGATAACGGCAAAAAGGAACAACAGGTAACCGACCACTCTTATAAAAATTATGACTTTGTACCCGGCGACAAAATAATTTTTCAACCGGATTTATCGGGAGAAGCAGATGCAGAATTGCCTGCAAGATTCGTAATTGATAAAGGGGTGAGTGAAATTCAATCTTATGAAGGTGAAAAAATCCTTCACATAAATTCCGGCGGAAAAAATGTGGTTTTTCCATTGATGGAACATCAAAATTATTTACCGGACCAGTTTACCATCGAATTTGATCTGATGTATGAGAACACAGCCAGTTATTTTCAATATTTCAATTCATTTATGGTAGCCTTTAACGATGAAAATGATAATAATTGGGAAGGCCATAATCTTTACAGGTTTAGCATCGAATCTAACAGTAAATCAGCTTTTGGTAAGTATGGTACTCAACCGATGGATTTACCCGAATCGGTAAAAAAATCTGTAAACTCAAATGATGTTTGGCATCATGTAGCCCTGTATGTTAGAAAGAATATTGGCAAAGCATATATAGATGGTTCACGGGTATTTGCTACAAACAATCTTCCGGCAGGTGCGGCCCGGTTTGCCTTCAGAACGGATGGCAGGTATGGAATGAAAATTAAAAATCTGCGGGTGGCTGCCGGTGGTGAGGATAAATACAAAAAAATAGTTACAAATGGAAAATTCATTACTCACGGAATATTATTCGATGTAAATAAATCAACCATCAAACCTGAGTCGATGGGTACACTTAATGAAATTGCCAAATTAATGAAAGAACACTCCGATTTGAAGTTCGAAATTAATGGCCATACAGACAGCGACGGAAATGCAGATACCAATCAAAAACTTTCTGAAGCCAGGGCCATTGCAGTGAAAGATAAATTAGTGGAAATGGGAATTGCAGAAAACAGGTTTACCACTAAAGGGAATGGCGCATCTAAACCCATCGACTCAAACAGTACTCAGGAAGGAAAAGCAAATAACAGAAGAGTAGAATTTGTAAAGCTCTGAGTACTGAAATAAAAAAGAATTAAAAGCCATCATTTAAAATTTCAAAATGCAATCAACTAAAACAATCCAAATTGATCAGCAAACTACAGAAGCCAATCATGACACAACATTGGCTATGCTGGCCCACTTAGGCGGAATCCTCTTTGGTTTTATCCCATCGCTTATTATTTACTTAATTAAAAAAGATGACAAGTCGGCTCAATTTGTAACCAACCAGTCAAAAGAAGCGCTGAATTTTCAAATCACCATTGCAATCGCTTTCGTTGTGAGTGCTTTGTTGATATTGATATTGATCGGTATTTTATTGATATGGGTAATATGGTTTGCAGATATTATTTTTTGCATCATAGCTGCGGTCCGCAGTTCCAACGGCGATAATTATCGCTATCCGATCACTTTAAGATTAATCAAATAATAAAATTTTAGAAATGAAGCATGTATTTTTTTGCTTGTTCTCTCTATTCATCATCTTTTCATCTACTGCTTTTTCTCAATCCAAAAAGAGCGCTCAGCAAATGATGAAAGAAGCAATGAAAGAAGTTCAGGATGATGGCGAAATAGATCCGGAGGTGAAGAAGAACCTGCTCAGGATGTTTAAGAGCGACGCTGTAAAGCAAGTAATGAACATGAATGAAAAGCAATATAGTGAAATGATGTCGCGCGTAGAGCCGCTCACTTCTTTACCTGCATTCAACCAGGAAAGAATTAACGCTGTACCTGCCGAAGCATATACAAAAGAAAAAATGATAAGCGCTGTAAAAGCGATGAAGGATAAGCTGTATGCGCAATTGAGCACGGAGCAGCGGAGTGATGTAAATAAAATTGCAGCGCAATCAAAAGACAATAGTGGTTATCTCACAACAGCATCACTGATACAATGGTATCATGGCAACACCGGCCAGGCGCTTTACCTCGCTGCAAATGCAGCATCAGTACATGAAAACGCTAATGCACTCAATAATGTCGGCGCCATGCTAAATCTGTATGGTTACGAAGAAAAAGCAATTCCTCTTTTGGAATATGCAAAGAAAATTGATCCTGATAATGCTTCTGTTTTAAATAATCTTGGCCGTGCATGGTTGGGGCTGGGAGATAAGAAAAAGGCAAAAATGTTTTATTTGAATTGCGTAAACATAGCGCCCCTCCATCCCGAAGCTAATAATGGCCTCGGCTGCCTTTATGAAGCAGCAGGTGACAAAATTAAAGCGACTGAGTATTTCAAAAAATCAATTGAAGGAGGCTTTAATGAACTGGCTGGTGATCATATCCAACAACTGGATCCAGGATATAATTTTTTTGAACTGGTGAGACGCCATCATAAAGCGCCGGAATATTTTAACCAGTTTAAATATAAAGTGCCGGAAGAACTATATTTTATGCAGGATTATTATAAAGTGAAAGAATTGCATAGAGTATTCAGGGAGGAGCTAACTCAGTTAGGCATTAAATATTCAGTTTTAATAGAAGATGCAGAGAAGAAAGCAGAGGCAGCGCAGAAATCATATATGGAGAATTTGCAGCGATCAATAAAAAATGGCATTCCGATGAAAGTAAAAGTGTATCCTTTTGCGCTTTTAAGCTCAAAGATGCTTGTGCAACTTTCATATTACTTTGATGATGCAAGAGAAAAATGTGATAAAGAGTATTACACAATGTTTAAAGAATTACAGGATAAGAAAACCGAAGAATTTAAGGCTATTGATGAAAAGATTAATTCCATGAAAAAATTTGGCACTTATGGTGAGTTTACGGGATGCCTTAACTGTGACGAACTTTATAAACAAAGGTGTAGGGAGATTGAGGCAGCCGAAATCAAATATCAGCGACAAATGGCTGATGCACATAAGTTGTATGTTGAAAAAAAACAATTGTTGCTCACCGGTTTTTTTGATGAAGCATTATATTGGTACAATCTGTCTCCGGTTTCAAATGAATTTAAAGATGTGGAATTTTACAGGTTGGTGATAAACTATTTAAGCGAAGTGAAAAAATTATCTGAAAACACTCCTTTTTTTCTGGGGCCTTCCAATTGTGAAGGCCAGCAAGCTTCACCCTTCCATTTGAATCCGAAAGAGCAGGTTGCAGATAAAAAGAGAGATTGCCCGATTGATGTAACTCTTCCCTTTATAGTTGGAAAGATTACACTCGATTGCAGTTCTTTTTCTATTAGTGGCGGCGAGGGATTTACCGCAGGATATAAGAAGGATTTCACGTCAGGACAAAGTACTTTAAGCATTGGTGCCGGCTTAACTGTTGAGGCTGGAAAATTTGCCAGTGCCGGTGCCGGCGAAAGCATATATGTTACATTTAATAAAGAAAATGTGATATCGGATATCGGTTTAAAGTTTGTAGCTGGTGGAGATTTGAAAGCAATGAATATTTCTACTTCAGCAAACGCAGGCTATACAATGTCGATGAATGCAGGTTGGGATTTTACAGCAAGCGGAGCAGGAAGAACTATTCACCTGTAATGAATGTTTAGAAAAAGGATCTGCATCATTAAATGCCGGGCCTTTTTTTATACAATTACCCATTTATCATTTCGCTTTGTGTATGATAAGCCATTACTCATTTCATACACAACTTCTTCTGTTCCGGGTTTGCGGTATTGCTTTTTCTCATATACGCGTATGCCATTATTCTGACGGGAAAGATAAACGATCAAAGCATTCATGGTAGGCGGTATTTCATGAAGCCATTGCTCCTCCGATTCTCTTACAAATGCGCTGCTCATAATTTTTTGCTTTAAGAGAAGTAAATCAAAATCCACACCATTAAAACACTTTAGGTGATAATCTCTCCTTAAAACTTAATCGCTATAGAGGTTACTTAAAAAATCAAAAAGTGATCTGCCGGCAGCAACTGCAGGAATTTTAATTTTTAATAGCGATTGAATTTGTTCGAAAGCTTCTGAAACCCTTTTGTCATCACTGTTTGAAAAAATAACGACCAAAGTTTTTTTAGAAGGATTGTGGTAAACGATATTATGAAAGCCTTTGCTTTCTCCTGAATGAAAACAGGCAGTAGTACCATCACTTTCTTTTGCAATAAACCATCCATATCCATAATCAATTCCTTCGGTGATATGGGTATGAGGCATCATCGGATTCAAAGCAGGATTTTCATTTAACAACTTTTGATTCCACAAAGCTTTAATCCACTTTTGATATTCGGTTGTGGATGTGTACACCGAACCATCGCCCATGGTAGCACTTGTAATACTCTGGTCGCCAAACTTCCATTTGCCATCTTTTTTCTGATATCCAAAAGCACGTTCGATAATGGGCGCTTCTTTTTGATACATCACAGTATGGTCCATTCCGGTTGTACTAAAAATATTTTTAATGATGAATTGAGAATAGGGTAATCCACTTACTTTTTCCACTACCTGTGTGAGCAGGCAAAAGCCCGTATTGCTGTAGCGGAATTTGGTTCCGGGTTGAAAATACAAGCTGTCAGATTTTTTGATCAGACTTAATACATCTGCATCGGAAACTTGTTCTTTTTGGTCATCCGGAATCAGCAGCTCATAATCTGCGATACCTGAGGTATGTGTCATTAATTGATTCAGCGTAATGCCATCCATAAAGGATGGAAGGCCTTTCAGCCATTTCGTTAATGGATCATTTACCGAAAGCTTACTCTGTTTATCGAGTAACAAAATGCACATGGCTGTAAATTGCTTGCTTACAGATGCCATTCGGAAATGTGAATCAGGAGTGACCTTTTCTTCTTTTTCAAAATTTCTTAATCCAAATCCATTGTTTATGATCCTTTTTCCGTTTTGTATAACAAGCACTGCTGCGCCTGGCTGATCATCAGGATAAATCGTTTTCAAAATTTCATTGATCTTCCGACCGGATGATTGCGCTAAAAGATTTTCTGTTGAAAACATGGCAAAAGCAATTAATAATAATACAAAGCAAATTTTTTTCATCGTTTTTAATTAATCCTTCAACAATATAAATCTTTATATTTTTCCGGTGGTAGGTACCACCTATTTTGAAAAATACTTCCGTTTTAATTTTTCCTGAAAAAAGTGCTTTTGAAGGAAGCAGCCGCCATTGCAATATTTCAAATCGGATTTCCCAATCGAACAATTTCTACCTTAAACTTCATCGGTTCATTATTCATGTTATCGGAAGTTAATGCGGTATATCCGTTCTCTGTGATGTCGGTGATGCGCGAAATAATATAAAGTTTTCCATCACCCATTAGTTCTTTTGGGCCACGAATTAATTTTTTGGGACGCAATTCATAAGTACATGAATCAATCCACCTGATATCAAAAATCATTTCGATTCCATAATCATTATTAATTTCTGTTTGCGCGGTTTTGGTTCGTGTAATGTAAGTGGTTCCAAATTCAGGCGATTCGATCTTAAAAGACCCAACCTGTAAGGATTTGCAGGTAGGCAATTGCGAAAAAGCAGCAGATGCGGTGATTTGAAACACAAGCAGAAAGATGATAGTTTTCAAATGCATAAAATTTATATAAGCATAAATATGCAATGTATTTTTAAAGAATCCTACCTTTTAAAAATTTAAAGCGAAATAGATTGGAAGGAAAAAATTTAAAAGATAAATTATTATGATTGAAATAGTTTCTCTACCGTGACCTGGTATTTTTTCTGAATCCAGTATTTTGTTGTCCTCTCATTTTATTTTTGTTGGCAAAATATTCCTGTTTTCTCTTTTGCTTTTCTTTTTCATGTTCTTTTCTTTCCTCCTGGTTCATGGGCTTATCTGTCTGTGGAAAAGGATGATCATTTATCACAGCAATTTTTTGTTTCGTAAGCTTTTCAATTTCTCTTATATAAGCATTTTCTTCCGGCTCACAAATGGAAATAGAAATTCCTTCTTCGCCCGCACGCCCGCAGCGCCCGATCCGGTGTACATAAGTTTCCGGCTCATTAGGTATGTCGTAATTAATTACATAGCGAAGTTTGTCAATATCAATTCCGCGTGCAGCAATATCCGTTGCTACTAAAATGCTTATCTTACCTTCTTTAAAGTCGTTCAAAGCGCGCTGCCGTTGGTTTTGCCCTTTATCGCCATGTATTGCAGCACAACTTATTTTTTTCTTTTTCAGATTATTTACGATGCGGTCTGCGCCGTGTTTTGTTCTTGAAAAAAGAAGGGCCTGATCAACTTCACGATTTTGCAGGATATAAAAAAGCAGGTCTTTTTTTGATTGCTTGTTGGTTTTGTAAAGGAATTGTTGAATCGTTTCAGCGGTTGATGAAACAGGATTTACAGCTACCTTCTTAGGATTGGTCAATATTTTTTGAGATAATTCCAAAATACTTTTGGGCATGGTGGCCGAAAAGAAAAGCGACTGCCTTTGTTGGGGAAGTTTGGCTAATATCTTTCGGATGTCGTGAATAAAACCCATGTCAAGCATGCGGTCGGCCTCATCAAGAACAAAGTATTTTACATCTTGTAAAGAGATAAATTTCTGATCGATCAGATCCAGCAGACGGCCAGGTGTAGCAATCAGCACATCCACACCTTTTGCCAGTTCATTTGTTTGCGAAGCCTGGCCTACGCCTCCGAAAATAACGGTGTTGGTAACATTTGTGTATTTGCCATAGGTAGAAAAACTTTCACCTATCTGGATGGCAAGTTCTCTGGTAGGTGTTACCACCAGGCAAAATATTTTTCTTTTTCCTTTCTGATCTTTTATATCATACGAAAGATGTTGTATGATAGGAAGCGCAAATGCTGCTGTTTTTCCGGTGCCTGTTTGGGCACTTCCCAAAACATCCTGTTTTTGTAAAATATATGGAATTGCCTGCTCTTGTATAGAAGTGGGCTCGGCATAATTTTCCTCTTTTAATGCTTTTAAAATGGGAGGAATAATTTTTAAATCTTCAAATTTCATGTTTGCTTTTATAGATTTGAGTTTGCACAACAATTGGGATAAATTTATTTTTTTTCAATTGCTTTAAGTTGTTTCAACAGCAATTGTACCTGTTCTAAATGAGTGCGGAATGACAGGCACGCGAAGCGGAGAAGAAATTTTCCATTAATCATGGTTGATGATATAAAAATGCTTCCTTCAGCCTGAATGTGATGTAAAATATTTTTATTGAATTCGTTGGTGTCGCCCGAACCGGGTTCGTACCAAAAAATTACAATGGATAAATCGGGATAAGGGCCGGTTTTGTAGCCTAACTTTCTTACCTCTTCATGAAAATACCGGGTAAGCAAAAGTTTTTCATTTAAAGAAGCAGCAAAAGGTTTTGTGCCATGCATTTTAAGAGGAAGCCACATGCGCAATCCTCTGAAATGTTTACTTAACTCAGGTGACAGTTGTGATGGAGAAAATTCATAATCATCGCTGATGGCATCCTGCATATAATTGGCATCAAAATTATTCGCCTCATACAAGTGCTTTACATTTTTTACCATTACAATGCCGGAACCATAAGGAATAAATAATCCTTTGTGCGGATCCATGATAACAGAATCAGAAAGTTCAATTCCTTTCATCATTTTTTTTCCATAATCAGTAATCAGAAAAAATCCGCCGTAGGCAGCATCTACATGAAACCAGATACTGTATTGTTTGGCAATTGCAGCCATTTCTTCCAACGGATCTACAGCGCCTACGTCTGTTGAGCCGGCATTAGCGATTAATAAGAAAGGCCTTAATCCTTCGTCAATATCAGATTTGATCTGTTTTTTTAAAAGATCCATATTCATCCGGTAATGTTCGTCTGTTTCTATAATTCGAAAAACACATTCATCAAGTCCGGTGATTTTGAGCGCTTTTAAAATGCTGTGATGCGATTGACGGCTTACATAGATGACAGCCTTTGTAACATCTTTATTTTTTATACCACATGCCGATTTTGCGGTAGCAATGGCAATAAGATTTGCATAACTTCCTCCTGAGGTAATATTGCCTCCAAAATTTTCCTGATAACCTATCAATTTTCCTGTCCAGCGGATCAGCACATTTTCCATTCTTACCGCCCCCGGCGAAGCATAAAAAACTCCGGCATATCGGTTGGTGATAGCGGCCATGTAATCTCCAAGTGCCGACAGGTAAAGTCCGCCTGCTGGAATATATCCAAAATGGCCTCCGGATGGTGGATTCAATCCTACTTCATCAACACGTTTTTTTACCAGATCCAAAAGAGAATTTAAATGCTGTTGCTCACCATCTATTTCAAACAGGTCGTCAATTGCCTGGCGGGGGTAACCGTTTTTAAAATAAGATTTTTGGCTGCGCAATGTGGTAAGAAATTGCTCTGTGTAATCATTCACCTTATTCAGTAATTCAATTCTTTCAGCGGGTTCAATCTCCAGGCTTTTGCTTTCTACTTCAGCAGTTTTTATTTGTGAGATCAGTGGTGAAGGTTCTTCCATCCGGTTTAAAAATTTTTGCAAAGGTAAATTTTTGACAGGCGAGCATAGAAATCATTTTCAAAATTTTATTTCCTTCCTTCAAAAGCACTTTTATTGCTAAAAAATAAGAAAAATACCGGCACTGAAAATAGGCAGGTCATGTTTGCCCTGCGGGCAAATGTTCAAAATGTTATCTTCGCCACCTGATGGAAAAAACAAAAGAAATTGTATTAAGCGGCATTCGCCCGACGGGTGATCTGCACCTGGGAAATTATTTTGGTGCAATTACTAATTATGTGAAAATGCAGAGCCTGTTCGACTGCTATTTTATGGTGGCCGATCTGCATTCTCTTACCACGCATCCCGATACTTCGGGTTTGAAAGATCATGTTAAATCGGTAATGGCTACGATGATAGCAGCGGGCGTTAATCCGGATAATGTTGCCTTATATTGCCAAAGCCAGTTGCGCACCACAGGAGAATTGTATCTCTATCTTAATATGCTTTCTTACAAAGGTGAACTGGAAAAAACTGCCACTTTTAAAGAAAAGATCAGGCAACATCCGGATAATATTAATGCCGGATTACTTACATACCCTGTATTGATGGCTGCCGACATTTTGATCCATCGTGCGAAGTATGTACCTGTAGGAAAAGATCAGGAACAGCATCTTGAAATGACCCGCAATTTTGCCAACCGTTTCAATCACCGCTATGGCGATGTATTTCCTGAGCCCCGGGCTTTTAATTTTAATGAAAACCTGGTAAAGATTCCGTCTCTTGACGGCGCCGGAAAAATGAGTAAAAGTGTAAATGAAAACGCTACCATTTACCTGTCGGACAGCGATGAGGTGATCAGAAAAAAGATCATGAAAGCAAAGACTGATGCAGGCCCCGCTGCGCCTCATTCTGAAAAACCGGATTATATTCAGAATATTTTTTTATTGATGGAACTTGTGAGTGATGAAGCAACTATTAAAGATTTTGAAGAAAAGTACAATGATTGCAGTATCAGATACGGCGATATGAAAAAACAACTGGCAGAAGATATGGTCCGGTTTGTAAGCCCGATCCGTCAGAAAATTGAAAGTATTATGTCAGATCAATCATATCTGAATAAAGTAATGAAGGAAGGCGCCGAAAAAGCAAATGCACATGCGGATAAAACGCTCGACATGGTAAGAAAAGCGATGAAGCTAAATTATTTTTAAAAACGATCTGAAATACTTATTAAAAAAGGCATTAAATTTCAGCAGAATAAATCAGAAATTTTTTATGGCGAAAACCACGAAACCAAAACATGTGGCCATTGCGGGAAATATAGGTGCAGGAAAAACCACGCTTACGCAATTATTAAGCAAGCATTACAAATGGATACCCCAGTTTGAAGATGTGGATCACAATCCTTATCTCTACGATTTTTATGAAGATATGCCCCGATGGAGTTTTAACCTTCAGATTTATTTTTTAAACAGCCGCCTGGCTCAGCTCCTCGAAATTCAACAAGGAACCGAAACGGTTATACAAGACAGAACTATCTATGAAGATGCGCACATATTTGCACCGAATCTTCATGATATGAATTTGATGAACAAGCGTGATTATGAAAATTATTTTTCTTTTTTCGAAACGCTCAAACGTATGGTAAAGCCGCCGGATCTTTTGATATATCTGAATGCTTCTGTACCCACGCTGGTGGCGCAAATACAAAAGAGAGGCAGAGAATATGAAGAAAACATCCGCCTCGATTATCTCAAAAAATTAAACGAATTCTACAATAAATGGATCAGCGAATACAAAGAAGGCCCGCTGCTGATCATTGATGCCGATACTAATAAATTTGCTGAAAAAGAAGAAGATCTGGGCAAAATTATCAGCCAGATAGACGCGCAGTTATTCGGCTTGTTTTAAGGCATCAGCAATACTGAGCGATATTCAAATTATTAATACCAATTCGCTAAACTTTAGGTGCTGCAGCTAAAATTTCTTCAGAAGCATGATCGGCAAATTTTTCAAAATTTTTGATGAAGGCCTTGCCAAGTTCTTTTGCTTTTTGGTCGTACTGTTCTCTATCTTCCCATGTGTTTCTCGGGTTTAAAATTTCAGCCGGAACATTCGGGCAATTTTTTGGCATCATCACACCAAAAACACTATGTGGTTCGTATTCAACCTCATCTAATTTTCCTTCCAGCGCAGCCGCTATGATGGCTCGTGTATAAGGCAATTTAATTCTTTCACCCACACCGTAAGGGCCACCGCTCCATCCGGTATTTACCATCCAAACGTGCACATGATGCTTGCGGATTTTTTCGCCAAACATATCTGCATATTCTGTTGGATGCAAGGGCAGGAATGGTGCGCCGAAACATGCGCTGAATGCGGGTTTGGGCTCATTTACACCCTCTTCGGTTCCTGCTACTTTAGCCGTGTATCCGGTAATGAACTGATACATGGCCTGCGAAGCATTCAGTTTGCTGATAGGAGGAAGAATTCCATAAGCGTCGCAGGTGAGTAGAAAAATATTTTTAGGGAGCGGACCTACAGAAGGATGTACAGCATTGGAAATATAATCCAATGGATAACTCACCCTTGTATTTTCTGTAATTTGTTTGCTGCTGAAATCAATTTTATCTGTTCCTTCAATAAATGTAACATTCTCAACCAGAGCGCCGGGCCGGATTGCATTGTAAATCTCAGGTTCCTTTTCAGGATTCAGGTCAATGGTTTTTGCATAACAACCACCTTCAAAATTGAATACAGAATCGTCTGTCCATCCATGTTCATCATCGCCAATCAGTTTCCTGTGCGGGTCTGCACTGAGTGTGGTTTTTCCGGTTCCGCTCAGTCCGAAAAAGATAGCAGTGTCGCCATCTTTACCCAAATTTGCGGAGCAATGCATACTCAACACTTTCTTCTGATGAGGCAATACAAAATTGAGAATCGAAAAAATCCCTTTTTTGATTTCCCCGGTATAATGCGAACCCCCAATCAGAATCATTTTTCTTGAAAAACTAACCAGCGTAAAATTTCCCTGGCGAGTTCCATCTGTTTCAGGGTTAGCAAAGAAATAAGGTGCATGAATGATTTGCCAGTCGGGCTTGAAATTTTCCAGTTCATTTTGCTCGGGACGTAAAAACATATTGTATGCAAACAGGTTGCTTGAAGGATCTTCATTTAACACTCTTATATTAAGCCGGTACTTCGGATCGGCACATGCATAACAATCGCGTATCCATAATTCTTTTGGCTCAAGGTGAGCCATCATTTTTCCAAGGATTTTGTCAAAATTTGATTGTTCAAAAGGTTGATTAAAGTTATTCCAGTCAACCGCGTTTTCAGTAACCTCATCTTTTACAGTGAATTTATCTTTCGGGCTTCTGCCGGTAAATTTTCCGGTTTTTATTACCAGGGCTCCTTTATCGCTCAATTGTCCTTCGCCGCGCTGTACACATTGCTGCACCAGCGTTTCAGGGGTTAATTGGTAATTAATTTCTCCTGCATTTGAAAGTCCTAATGAAAGCAATAAATTCTTTGGTAATGAAATAGTTGTAGGTACTGACATGAATATAAGTTATTGTTAGGCCGCAAAGTTAGCCATATGTTTTATCCGAAATTTTTACCCTTATCCTGCAAGGATGTTGCCGTATTTTACGAAAGTGGGATTTACAAATCTCATCTCTAATCTATATTCGAAATCAATAAATAATATTTTACATCTTCATAAATTGTTTAAAAACAATTGAAAAATTTAAATTCTATTATGTAATTCCTACACAATCACACTTTCGGGAGAAAAAATTTAATGTGTGTATATTGCAGCTCTAAAAATTATCTAATGAGGAATCTTCCCATCAATCCAAAATTATTTATTGAAAACAGGAAAAGGTTTATTTCGCGAATGGAAAAAAACGCTATTGCCATCTTCAATAGCAATGACGAAATGCCGATGAACGGCGACGCGCTGTATCCATTCATTCAAAATGCTGATTTGTACTGGCTATGCGGAATAACACAGGAAGATACGATGGTGATTTTATTTCCGGATAATCCCGATCCGAAATACCGCGAAGTGCTTGTACTTACCAGGCCCAATGAACTTAAGGAAAAATGGAATGGATTCAGACTTAGAAAAAATGAGGCGGAACAAATTTCCGGCATGAAAACCATCATCTGGCTCGACGAACTTGAGGGATTATTGCAACCCTGGATTCATCTGGCTGATACTATTTATCTGAACTCAAACGAAAATGATCGCAAAGCGACGGAAATTCAAACACGTGATTACCGTTTTATAGAATATATGAAGGGGCGCTATCCATTGCACAATTATAAAAGAAGTGCCAGGATTATGCGCGACCTGCGGGCAGTAAAAACTCCTTATGAAATAGAGGTAATGGAAAAGGCTATTGAGATCACAAATAAAACCTTTCGGCGTTTATTGAAATTTATTAAACCAGGTGTGTGGGAGCATGAAATAGAAGCAGAGATATGGCATTCCTTTATTTCCCAAAGAGCCGATGGGCCGGCATACGGAAGCATTGTAGCCAGTGGAGATAATGCACGCATTCTCCATTATGTGGATAACAACCGTGAGTGTAAAGACGGCGATCTGATACTCATGGATTTTGGTGCCAGCTACGCAAGGTATGCCGCCGACCTTACCAGAACTATTCCTGTAAATGGAAAGTATTCCAAAAGACAAAAAGAAGTATATAACGCATGTCTTGATATTCATAAATATTGCGCTTCAATTTTAAAGCCCGGTATTACCATAAATGAGTATCATGAAAAAGTGGGAGATAAGGCAACTGCTGTTTTTCAAAAAATAGGGTTGCTTACCAAAGCAGATGTAAAAAATGAAGATCCTGCCAACCGCGCTTACCGCAAATATTTATATCATGGTATATCACATTATCTGGGAGTAGATGTGCATGACCTTGGAACCAAGACAGAACCCATAAAAGCCGGCGCAGTGTTTACCATTGAGCCCGGAATTTATATAGAAGAAGAAAAAATGGGTATCAGAATTGAAAATAATTACTGGATCACAAAATCCGGAAATAAAGATTTGATGAAAGATATTCCGATTACAGTGGAAGAGATTGAATCACTCATGAAAGGTAAATGACCTCAGAAAACAAATGAAACAAATCCCGAATATTTTCACGCTGCTCAATCTTTTTGCCGGCGTGATGGCAGTGATCTTTGCCTTGCAAACGAACAGCATTTTAATCTACCAAAACGATGCCTATCAGAGTAGTTTTAATATCCCTGAAAAACTTTCATGGGCAGCTATTTGTATTTTGATTGCTGCTGTAATTGATTTTCTTGACGGGTTTGTTGCCCGGCTATTAAACGCAACCAGCGAAATGGGAAAGCAACTGGATTCGCTTTCTGATGTGGTGAGTTTTGGTGTGGCGCCGGCCGTAATTATTTATCAATTATTAAGGTTTAGTTATGCAAGGGAAGAAAATGGAATTTATATTTCCATTATTGTTTTGCTTCCTGCCATTATAATTGCATGTGCATCTGCATACCGCCTCGCCCGGTTTAATATAGATGACAGCCAGCAATATTCCTTTAAAGGATTGCCGGTGCCTGCCGCGGGCATATTTATCGCTTCCTTTCCGCTGATTATACATTTTTCTACAAGTCCGGCTATTAATAGTGTGATCGTAAACAAGTGGTTTTTATATGCTGTCATACTAATTATCAGCTATTTAATGGTGAGCCGTCATAGAATGATAGCGCTGAAATTCAGTAAATACAGCGGTATTGAATTTTATGCTATGCTTGTCGTAGCCATCATCGGTGCGGTTGTGGCGGTTGTGTGCCATTGGCTTGCGCTTCCGGTGGTTATCCTTCTTTATGTATTATTATCCCTCATTTTAAAAAAGAACTCATCAAATGATATATACAGCAGAAATAAAGATCATGCCGCTGAAAGATCTTCTTGATCCTGCAGGAAAAGCCGTAGAAAGTGGTCTTTCAAAATTAGGCATCAGGGTAGATGATGTACGCATTGGCAAACATATTCAATTAAGAATAGAAGCCGATTCGCAGGCCGATGCTCAGAAGATTGCCGATGAAGCGATTAAAAAGTTGCTGGCAAATCCTGTAATGGAAAAAGCCGAAATGCAGATAGTGCAGGCCAGTTAATTTTTTTTAGCATGCTTTATATTGTACCTTCTCCGATTGGAAACCTTGCCGATATGACACTTCGTGCGATCGAGGTGCTTAAATCTGTAAATACGATATTGGCAGAAGATACCCGCACTTCTTCAAAATTACTCAGACATTATGGGATCGATACAAAAACCACTTCTTATCATCAGCATAATGAACACCGGATCACGGATCAATTGGTAGAAAGACTGGCCTCGGGCGAAACTATGGCATTGATAACAGATGCAGGAACTCCGGGTATCAGCGATCCCGCATTTTTATTGATTCGCGCTTCCATTCGTGCTTCAGTAAAAGTGGAGTGCCTGCCCGGCGCTACTGCTTTTGTGCCGGCACTTGTGAACAGCGGACTACCATGTAATCGTTTTTGTTTTGAAGGATTTATTCCTCAAAAAAAAGGAAGGCAAACCTATCTGAAAGAAATCAGTACTGAAAAAAGAACCATGGTGTTTTATGAAAGTCCGAATCGGTTGGTTAAAACACTGAGTGATTTCAAAGAAACTTTTGGCGCTGAGAGGCGATGCTGTGTGAGCCGCGAGCTGACAAAAATGTTTGAAGAAAATGTTCGCGGATCGATTGAAGAAGTATTAACTCATTTTTCGGCCACTGCAGTAAAAGGAGAAATTGTAATAGTAGTGGAAGGCAATGAATATTAGCTCTTTCAAAAGCACTTTTTTACCGATTCTTTAAAAAACAAAAAACTGACTTTATATATCTTCACAACTCATCAATACAAACCGAACGCATGAAAAGAATGCTTTACCTTTTGATCCTATTTGTGATTCCATCGTTTTTAACTGCTCAAAGTAATTATTGGCAGCAACGCGTAAAATATAAAATGGATGTACAATTAAATGTGGAGACAAACATCCTGAACGGCGTAACAAAGCTGGATTATTTTAATAACTCGCCCGATGCATTGGATAAAGTTTATTTTCATCTTTACTGGAACGCATTTCAGCCAGGCAGCGAAATGGATGTCAGAAGCAGAGAGTTAGGACAAGTTTTGGTTAATAAAAAGCCCGACTGGGATGGTAGAGTGAAAGACAGGATTTCAAAGCTTTCACCCTCCGAAATCGGTTATCAAAAGATCAGGTCTATAAAAATGAATGGAGTGGAGCAGCCCACAAAGCTGCATGGCACTATACTGGAAGTAAACCTTACCAAAGTCATTCCTTCCAAAGCTAAAGTTACTTTCGACATTGTTTTTGAAGCTCAGGTCCCCGTTCAGATCAGGCGCAGCGGCCGCGATAATGAAGAAGGCGTTCGGTATAGTATGGCACAATGGTATCCAAAAATGTGTGAATATGATTTTGAAGGATGGCATACTGCGCAATATGTGGCAAGAGAATTTTACGGCGTTTGGGGCGACTATGATGTCACCATCTCCCTTGATAAAAATTACAAGATTGGCGGTACCGGTGTGTTGAAAAATGCTGCTGAAATCGGATGGGGTTACGACCGTGCAGGTACACCTTTAAAAAATATTACAGCCAAAAACCGCAGGTGGCATTTTACAGCTAATAACGTACATGATTTTGTGTGGGCCGCAGATCCTGACTATCAGCACATCGTTAAAATGCGAAATGGCATTGCTCTTCATGTAATTTATAAAGACAACGGCAATACCAATAAGGCCGCATGGGAAACTGTAGCCGATGCAGCATACACCGTTTTGCCATTTATGGAAAAGAGTTTTGGAAAGTATGCCTATCCGCAATACACTTTTTTACAGGGAGGCGATGGAGGCATGGAATATCCGATGGCTACGCTGATTAAGGGCCCGGGATTAGGAACCGTTTTTCATGAATGGATGCATAGCTGGTATCAAATGATGCTTGCAACAAATGAGGCACAACATCCATGGATGGACGAAGGATTTACAAGTTGGGCAGAAGGTGAAGTTTATAATTTTTACCGTACTCAAAAAAATATTGAAGTTGAAAATCCTTTGCCAACCAATCACAACGATGCCTACAGAGGATATTTCGCGCTGGTGAGGTCGGGACTTGCAGAGCCGATGACCACTTTTTCTGATCACTATAATACCAATTTTGCTTACAGCATAAATGCATATAGTAAAGGAGAAATCTTTTTGGAGCAACTCGGATATATCGTAAGCGATTCTATTCGAAATAAAATTTTACTCGCCTATTATGATCGCTGGAAATTCAAGCATCCAACGCCGTCAGACTTCCTGAAAGTGGCAAAAGATGTGAGCGGCCTGCAATTGGATTGGTATAAAGAATATTGGATCAATACCATTAAAACGATCGACTATGGAATAGACAGTTTATGGGAACAGGATGGTAAATCCATCATCCGGCTGAGAAAGATCGGTGAAATGCCCATGCCTGTTGATCTCAAACTCACTTTTAAAGACAGCACCACTGAATTGCATTATATTCCCCTCGACCTCATGTTGGGTGCAAAACCTGCGGAATCAAAAGAACCCAGAATTGTACATGCAGAGTGGAATTGGACAAACAGAACTTATGAGCTAAAATTTGATAGAAAATTATTCGACCTTCGAAAAGTGGAAATTGATCCTACCAGGCGAATGGCTGATATCGACAGAAATAATAATGAGCTCAATTTAAAATGGTAAGAGCGTTTTCGGGCTTGAAGGAATGTATCCTAATTTTGCAGCATGGTTAATTTTACGGAGCAGGAATTGTATATCTGCCAACGGATCAGCGAGGCGGCTACACAATCTGGTGTTGAAGCAAGAATAATAGGTGGATTTGTTCGCGATAAAATATTAAACAGGCAAGATAAAGATCTTGATATTGTATGCGTGGGAGATGGAATTGCGCTTGCAAACGAAACCGCCCGCCGTTTTAATCCTCCTCCAAAGGTGAACTTTTTCAAAAATTTCGGAACTGCCCAAATCCGGGTGTACGAACCATCTACACAATCTTTTTTCGAAATTGAATTTGTAGGTGCAAGAAAAGAAAGCTATAATTATGACAGCCGTAAGCCTGAAGTTCGGCCTGCCAATTTTCATGAAGATATTCTTCGGCGCGATTTCACAATAAATACGTTAGGCATCGGGCTCAACCGTGAAAATTTCGGTGAGGTCATCGATCCTTTAAACGGATGGAATGACATAAAAAATAAATTGATCAAAACTCCGCTGCCACCCGGTCAAACATTTATTGACGATCCGTTACGGATGATGCGTGCCATCAGGTTTGCCACCCAATTAAATTTTAAAATCGAAGAACAAACCTGGGAAGCGATCAAGATAAATGCCGACCGGATCAAGATCATTAGTGCCGAAAGAATTATTGATGAAATCAATAAAATGGTGTTGGCCAAAAAACCTTCGATTGGCTTTAAGTTGCTGCTCGATTGCGGATTACTTGATATTATATTTCCGCAAATGACAGCACTTGCCGGCACAGAATATATTGATGGTAAAGGGCATAAGGATAACTTCTATCACACCCTGCAGGTATTGGATAATATTTCAGAAAATACGGATAACCTTTGGCTGAGATGGGCAGCGATTTTACATGATATTGCGAAGCCGGTAACGAAACGATTTGAACCAGGCATTGGCTGGACTTTCCACGGACATGAAGTAATCGGCTCGAGAATGGTTCCCAAAATATTTACCCAACTAAAATTGCCTTTAAATGAGCACATGAAGTTTGTGAAAAAAATGGTAGAATTACATCTCCGGCCTATTAGTCTCACAAAAGAAAATATTACCGATTCTGCCATTCGCAGATTGATTGTAGATGCGGGTGATGATCTTGAAAGCCTTATGACGTTGTGCAAAGCAGATATTACCACCAAAAACAAACAAAAAGTAGAGCGTTATCTCGCCAATTTTGAATTGGTAGAAAAACGCCTGAAGGAGGTAGAAGCCTCTGATCATTTACGCAACTGGCAGCCACCTATAACCGGCGAGATCATTATGAAAGAGTTTGGATTACCTCCGTCAAGAGAAGTGGGTAAAATAAAAATGGCCGTTCGAGAAGCGATCCTTGATGGCGTGATTCCCAATAAATTTGAGGAAGCATATTCATATATGAAAAAATATGCTGAAGAAATTGGTATCAAGGCTCAAAAATAAAATTTATAAAACCGGTTCTTCTGGAAAATAATTGGCGATTTTAATATCGTTCGCCTTCAGGTCATTCAACAAACTATACAATCCAAAAAATGTGCGGTTGATATAAATAAAATGTTTTGAACCCCTGTTTGTATTCATTTTCCTGATGCGGCTGTCTGTATTGAATTTATCGGCAAGCGCATAGATCTTATTAAAATAAGAACTGTCTGAAAAATCAAATCTTGAACATCTTAATGGTGTTATAAATAACGAGATCATTTCATGAAAAAGATCGGTGAAAAAGGATCTTTCCTCCGGTGTATCTCCTGGTTTTAATATTTCAAGCTCTGTGATCTTATCTGCGAATTTGAAGGGCGTATTAAGTATTTCGTGGTCCAGCAATTCAAAGTAAGGTTTATAAAAAGATGCCGGAATTTTTTTCATGCAACCAAAATCTATCGCAATGAGATTTCCTTCGGGCGACACCAGGAAATTGCCCGGATGCGGATCGGCATGCACTTTACGCAAAGTGTGGATCTGGAACATATAAAAATCCCATAATGCCTGCCCGATCTTATTTGCCAAATTCTTATCCTTATTAGATGCTCCAAATTCTGAGAGGTGTTTGCCTTCCATAAAATCCATAGTTAGGATTCTGTCGCTCGACCATTCAGGGTAATAATCAGGAAATTTTAAATTAGGAATATGTTTACAGGCATCGGCCACTTCAAGGCTTTGTTTTACTTCCAGCTTGTAATCTGTTTCTTCAAGCAATTTATCTTCTACCTCCTTAAAATACTGATCGGAATCTTTTCCCTGGATATTAAACATCCTTATGGCAATTGGTTTTACTATTTTTAAATCAGAAGAAATGCTTTCGGCAACACCGGGATATTGAATTTTCACGGCCAACGATTTACCATTTTTTTTTGCTTTATGCACCTGGCCGATCGAAGCTGCATTCATAGATACATCACAAAACTCATCATACATTTCGGAAGGCAACATGCCGAAATATTTTTGAAATGTTTTATTTACCAAAGGAGCCGACAGGGGAGGAACGGAAAATTGTGATAATGAAAATTTCTCAACGTATTGCTGGGGCAGCAGACTTTTATCCATGCTCAGCATTTGTGCTACTTTTAATGCACTTCCTTTCAGATTTGACAGGCTGTCATAAATATCGGATGCATTGTCTTCATGCAGTTTTTTTCTGGCTTCTTCTTCGGTACTTGTGATCTTATTTTTGTAATAATTCAAATAGTTGACACCTATGCGAGCACCGGTAGTGATGAGTTTGGATGCCCTCGAAACTTTGGAAGTAGGAATGCTGTCAAGTGTTTTCATTGCTGCAAAAATTAACTTCTGAATTCTTTGTAAATAAATTTGCCAAGGTCTGCTACACTTTTCAAAGGGCTGGTATTGATTAGATCGAAGCCGGCGGTAAGTGATTTTTCAATAAAAATATCCGTCTTTTCAAATCCGGCAGATTTATCATTAATCCAAAATTTGAGCACGCTTAAAAACTGAAGCCATGCAGCTTCTTCCATTGCGCGGTCCTGGAGTTTATTCAAATCTTTTTGGCGCAGGTTCAATTTGTCAATTTCAAGAGTGCTGACAAATGCAATAAATTTTTTTCTTAACCCCGATAGTTTTTTGAGATTTTCGATCTTAATATTTTTCAGCAGGTACATTACAAAACTTCTGTTTTGTGTAAGGTTTCCAAAAAAAGTATAATACAGGCTTAACAACTTTTCCTTTGGAGGATAGTTGAGATACGCTTCTGTATGCAGCATTGTTTCATAAGTCTTATCAAAGATCAGTTCAAAAAAATGGTTTTCAATCCCATCAAATCCATTATAGAATTGATAAAAAATTTGCTCATCTATACCATGATTTTTTGAGAACAGGTAAACATTTTTTGGTTCATTTCCCTCAAGTATATCATTCATGTACCAGTGAAGAATCTGTTCTTTGTTTACAGTATTTTCAAGCAGGGGAGTTGTAACATTTTCCATAGAAAGACATTTTTTTGAATCGTAAATTTCTGAAAAAGAAAGGACAACCGGTGTTAAAGAAAGTGTATGAATGATGGGATCTCAATAAGTAAATTCTTTCCTTTTATCACAAAAAAATTCAATGGGTAATAATGGATCTGGTGAATATTACCTGGGGTAGATACGGGTATCAGGCGCAGGTGAGTTCACTTGAAAAAATGAAATAAGTAAAGTATCGAAGAAGTACCGAAGAAATACATTGCCTTACTTTATGTTTTATAAACTGGTCAGTTTCATCAAATGAAAAAAAATCTACTCTCAACAGCTTTGAAATTTCACCGCCGGTTTTATCTTTGTGGCTGAAAACCAGGCAAAAACCCTGCTGGCCGAACACCAAAACCCCATTAAAGATCATATCGCATTACAGCTTTAGGCCTGAAATGCTTCTTCAAAATCTCTGCTGCTGTGAACTTCCAAATTTATTCCCTCCTTGCTTTTGCTACAGTTATTCCAGCTCTGATAGGACTTATCCGGATTTCGGTGCTCCTGCGCTACAGGTTCTTTCCGCTTCTGGCCTGCATCGCAATTGGGTTTTTAAATGAATCACTAAGTTATTCGCTTGTAATGGCCGGCCATTCCAATCATTTGAATTCAAATATTTATGTACTGGTCGCATTCCTTCTGCTCCTGTGGCAGGTGCGCAATTGGAATGTGGCGGCAGAAAAAAAATATATTTTCCCGGCAATATTGGGTGTGCTTGTATGGGTAGCGGATAATGTTATACTGCATTCTTTAAGGGATAATAATTCCCTGTTCAGGCTTGTATCTTCCGGTATTTTGCTGTATTGCTTTCTTTCACGGCTCAACAAATACCTTTGGCGGGAGAAAAAAGTTGACCGGGCGGCATTACCGGTGATTTTGATTTGTGTGGGATACATTATTCATTTTTCGTGCAAACTCAGTGTCGAACTGATCACTGCATTCGAATCTGCAGTTGGAACGGAAATGCTGATCCAGTCTTACATAATCTTCGCTTGTGTCAACCTGGTTACCTATGTGTGCATCAGCGCCGGTTTTTTATTGGTGAGCAGGAACGTTCCGGTCTATGGTCTGTCATAAACATTTAAAACCTTAGTGATCTGACGATCTTTTTAAACCCTGAAAAATATTACTGAAAATTGTATGCCTGAATACACTTTACAGTGATTTTTGTTTCAACCGAATAATCTTAAAATCAAAGAAAAAGTGCTTTTGACAGCACTCAATATTTTTTTTCGTCCCGGGGGAAATCATGAGCAATTTTTTGAAGAAACGGCACTTTCAGAAAAACTCATCAACTCCTTGTTTTAATGATCCTGTGCAGATTCCTGTGCGGGTTAACAACTAATTTTTTACCTTTCTGATTTTAAAAGATACATGCATGGCCAACAGGCTCTTATTCACCCTTTTAATGCTTTGCTTTATATTACCGCTTGCCAATAGTCAGAATAATAGCGGTAAAAGCAATGCATCTCTTACAGCTACAATAGACAGCATACTCAATAGCCAGGTGTCGAATGAAAAGATTCCGGGAGCGGTGATCCAGATAAAAAAAGATGGCCATATCGTGTACAGCAAGGCCTATGGTTATTCGCAGAAATATGATATCGACCACCAACTGCTTGATCCGCCGGTGCCAATGAATACGGCTACGCTTTTTGACATGGCCTCCCTTACTAAAGTGATAGGAACGACCACATCAATGATGCTGCTGGCAGACAGGGGTCTGGTGAGCGTCGACGACCCTGTGGGCAAATACATCCCAAGCTTTCTGAAAGGCCCTAAAAAAGATATAACGATCCGGCACCTGCTTACACATACATCAGGACTTTACGAGTGGTACCCGTTGTTTTATTATGCATCCAATAAAGCGGAGACCTATCAATTCATCGGCGAACTCCCGCTGAAATACCCCGTAGGTAAGCAGCGCCGCTACAGCGACCTTGGCTTCATCATACTCGGGCAGATCATCGAAAAGGTATCTGGAATGACGCTGGAAGCATTTGAAAAAACAAATATTTTTGAACCGCTGGGTATGACGCATACCATGTACAATCCCCTGCAGCACGGCCGCACCACGAATATCGCGGCCACCTCACTGGGCAATCCCTATGAGACACGGATGGTCTATGATTCCACCCTGGGATTTGCTGTAAAAGGGCTGGATCCGGCAAGCTGGAATGGCTGGAGGAAATACGTCGTAAAAGGAGAGGTAAATGATGGCAATGCCTGGTATGCCAATGGGGGCGTGGCCGGATCGGCGGGCTTGTTTTCCACTGCGGGTGATGTGCAGAAACTGGTGGATATGCTGCTGCAAAAGGGAAAAGTCAATGGTCAGACCTTTATCTCGCCCGCAACAATAGATCTCTTTTTCACCAGGGATAAATTTAATAATGGCCTCGGGTGGATGATGGACACCACCGATTCTTTCATCAAAAACGGCCCCATAGGCACCTTTGGCCACACCGGCTTCACGGGCACAAGCATCATGGTGGTGCCACAGTATCATTTGTCGGTGATATTATTGATAAACCGGCAGAACATGGGACTGCTGAAGAGTGGCTATTACTACAATGTAACTCCTGTCCGCAGGCAGGTATATGAAGCGGTCATGCATCATTACCGGCAATAATACAGGCTTATAAATTTATCATCGCATGAGTTCTGACTTGTTATCCCAAATCTTTATTTTTTAAAACCTACGGTGAAACAGAAGTATGGTGATAAGCCGAAAAACAGCCCAGAAGAGGGTGGAATATGAAATAAATTTTTTACTTCAAATTAGTTGCTTCAAAAGCACTTTTTTTCGCTTTTTGTAAAAGTGTGGTATTTAGAAGTGTATTCCGGCTGCCCTATCAATTGCGCAGTTTCCTGCTTTGTAAAAGAGCAACAAAAAACAACTCTGCCTCGGGTGTCAGTTCAATGTACTTTGAAATATTTTTAAGGATCGGAAAGAATTCTTCCTTGTGATAAAGATTATTCAATGGAGAAGTTAACCCTACCAGGTTCCTTTTGATTTAATTGATGCGGCTAATAAAACCGTGCATCTGTATATTTACGGGATGAAAAGATCCCTTTTATTGTTGTCTTTTATTTTAATTGCTGTTGCAGGAATTTGTCAAAGAGAGGGATCATTTAACACTTTTAGAATGGTTGGCGATGTTGAGATCACGATTGATATGCCGCCTGGTTTTTCTACTTCAAAAAAGAATGAAATTATTTTATACGCCCTGCCTAATGGGAATTCTACCGCACAAACGATGGGAAGAAAAGTGGAGCCGGGTGATGACTGGCATTTCGATATTCAACATATAAAAGCACAAACCCGTTTTATAAGAGAAAAATTAATAAACAAAAATATAATTGTCGCCTATCTTGAAAATGATTTTAAAAGCTGGCCCTTGTGGAAGTCCAAACATGCTGATTATGTTTCAGATGTGCAACGTATTGTAGATACGCTTTATAATATGTTTTCAACAACGCCCACCAGTATCTGCCTCAGTAGTCACAGCGGCGGTGGCCGGTTTATTTTTAGTTATTTGGATGGCGTAAAAATTATTCCGCATTATATCGGTCGCATCGTTTTCCTTGACAGTGATTATGGTTATGAAGCCCAATATGGAGTTCGGTTGCACCAATGGCTTAAGGCGAGCAAACATCATAGTTTGCAGGTATTTGCTTATGAAGACAGCCTGGTGGAAGTGAACGGAAAGCGAATCGTTTCGGATACTGGTGGTACCTGGTATCGCAGCCGCCAAATGCTGAAAGATCTTTCTGCTTTTTATTCTTTTAATTTAATTGAAAGAGATAGTTTGATGATCTATAGGTCTCCCGATCATCAAATAGGATTTTATTTAAAACCAAATCCTGGTAAAAAAATATTTCATACCACCCAGGTGGAACTTAATGGTTTTATACATTCCATCCTGGCAGGTACAAAACATGAATCAGATGGTTATAAATATTTTGGTGAAAGAGCCTATAAGATCCAATGATAAAAAGGATCCGGGCTTTTCATCAGAAAAACAGCGCATACTACCCCGACATACTTTCATATACGTGAAGCGATTCCTGCCTTGTGAAAAAAGTGAAATCAACAGCTTTACCATTTCATTTTCATAGGTAATAATGAAAATTTTTAATTGAATTGATTTCCATTTTGATTCATCTTTTATTTTGATTTTGTAAAATGATAATTCCGCCTCAAGTGTTCTTCGCAGTCGGTTTTCTTTCAAAAGCACTTTTTCGCAGATTTTTTAAAATAAATTGTGTCCGCATATTTATATAATAGCCACCATGTATTGTTTAACTTCCGTGTTTAAATATTAGATTTAATTAGCTATGTTCAGATTTTCATTTTCTGCTTTTTTTTTAATTGTATTTGTTTTCCACAGCACCATTTCATTTTGTCAAAATCAGCTATACCAATATGTTCACCCGATCATTGGTACAGATAAAATGGGGCATACTTATCCAGGCGCTACAGTGACTTTCGGTGCTGTTCAGTTAAGTCCTGAAACAGATACCATTCCTTACGAACAAAACGGAAAATATAATCCTGATGTGTATAAATATTGCGCAGGATACCAATACAGCGATAAAACGATTGTAGGATTTAGCCATACTCATTTTAGCGGAACCGGCCATTCAGATCTGGGAGATTTTTTGATCATGCCTACAGTTGGCAAACTTCAGCTAAATCCGGGTACAGCTGATAATCCTGAAAGTGGTTACAGATCTACCTTTTTACATGAAAATGAATTGGCAGAAGCGAACTATTACCGCGTTAGGCTGAATGAAAATAATATTCTTGCCGAACTTACCACTACATCCCGCGTAGGTTTTCATCAATACACATTTCCGGCCACTGATTCAGCGCATATCATTTTTGATCTGATGAGCGGCATCTATAATTATCCGGGTAAAAACGTGTGGACCTATATACGAGTGGTTAATGATACTTTAGTGACGGGCTACCGGCAAACAAACGGGTGGGCAAGAACCCGCGAAGTGTTTTTTGCAATGACTTTTTCCAAACCATTTAAAAATTATGGCAGCCGGAATTATGATGAGAAACAAGTGTACAAAGGCTTTTGGAGGAAATGGGACCAGACAAAAAATTTCCCTGAGCTGGCGGGAAAAAATCTGAGAATGTATTTTGATTTCGATACAAAAAATGGCGAAGCGGTAAAAATAAAATTTGCATTGTCGCCGGTAAGCCAGCAAAATGCTTTGCAAAATCTTCGTACCGAAATTCCCGATTGGAATTTTGAAAGAGTGAAAAAAGATGGTCAGCAATTGTGGAACAAAGAACTTGAGCGTGTAAAAATAGAAACGCTTACCGAAGAAGCGAAAGTGAATTTTTATACTGCGATGTATCACATGTTTATCAATCCTACATTATATAATGATGTAAATAAAGAATACACCGGGCTCGACAGAAATGTTCATAAAGCAGATGGATTTACCAACTATACTACTTTTTCTTTGTGGGATACTTACAGAGCGCTTCATCCGCTTTTTAATATTTTACAACCTTCCCGAAACAATGATATGGTAGCCTCTATGCTGGCTCATTATGATCAGAGTAGCCTTAAAATGCTGCCCATTTGGTCTGCTTACGGAAATGAAACCTGGTGTATGAGCGGTTATCATAGTGTGTCTGTTATTGCCGATGCGATCATAAAAGGAGTTTATAAGGGTGATGCAGAAAAGGCATTGGCAGCCTGTGTAGCCACTGCAAATCATAGAAGCTATGAAGGTATTGGCGGATATATTGATAAAGGCTATGTGGCAGCCGACAGCAACGGCACATCAGTTAGTAATACGCTCGAATACGCATACGACGATTGGTGTATAGCGCAGCTTGCAAAATTTCTGGGGAGAAATGATGTGTATGAGACATTTATCAGGCGTTCAGAAAATTGGCGAAATGTATATGATCCTGTTTCAGGTTTTATGCGGCCAAGGATGACTGATGGAACCTTCAGAAAAGAATTTGATGTGCTGAGTACCCATGGGCAGGGATTCATAGAAGGCAATGCCTGGAATTACAGCCTTTATGTGCCACAAAACCCTGAAGCATTAATAACATTGCGCGGCGGTAAAAAGAAATTTGCAAAGCATCTTGATTCTTTATTTACCATGCACCTGCCTGATCAGTTTTTTGCAGAAACAGAAAACATTACCCGCGAAGGCATCATTGGAAATTATGTGCATGGAAATGAACCGGCTCATCATGCTGCTTATTTATATAATTATACCGGCACGCCCTGGAAAACACAATATTGGGTAAGATATATTCTGGATAAGATGTACAAGCCCACACCCGATGGACTTGGTGGCAATGATGATTGCGGACAAATGAGTGCGTGGTATATTTTCAGCGAACTTGGATTTTATCCTATGGCCCCCGGCTCAATAAAATATGAATTGGGCAGCCCGGGAATTGTTTCTGCAACAATCAACCTGGAAAACGGCAAGCACTTTTTTGTGAAAACTCACGATCAAGGCAAGGATTTTGTATACGTCAAAAAAGTGACCCTTAACGGCAAAAAATTAGACCGCAGTTACATCTTGCATAAAGAAATAATGGAAGGAGGTACATTGGAATTTTTTATGTCTGACAAACCTGCGAAATAATTAATCATAATTTTAATTATTTAAACGAAAGAAATGGCATACAACGAATTTTTAGCAGAACGGGTAAGGATTCGGCTCCAGCAACTCAAGAAGTTTGCAGTGGAAGAAAAGAAACTATTTGGCGGACTTGCCTTTTTAATCAATGGAAAAATGTGTATTAATATAAGTGGAGAAAATCTGATGTGCCGTTTTAATCCCAAACTTGAAAATGAAATTTCGCAACAAAAAGGATATGTGCCCATGGTGATGCGGGGCCGGAAGTATAAAGGATTTTGTTATGTAAAACCCGATGGGTTTGACACGCAGCAGGATTTTGAAAACTGGATTAGCCTCTGCCTTGAATATAACATTGATGCGAAGGCAAGCAAGTAAAAGCAGATGGTTTTTATTTTGCATAATCACCCACCCAATCTCTTTATCATAAACTATGTTGCTGTTGCAAATCGTTTAAAAAGTTAGTAGTAAATTTGCACCATGGCCATTTTAAAATTCAGAGTTTATTGGGAGGAAGACCAGAGTGTATATCGTGATATAGCGATTAAGCATACACAAACATTTTATGATCTGCATTCAATCATCTTAAAGTGTTTTGAATTTGACAGTAAACACCAGGCTACTTTTTACAGAAGTAATGACAACTGGCAGCGTGGCCGGCAGATCGTTCCCGAAAAATATGATATGGTTTATAAGGCTGAACCTTTATTGATGGTAGAAACTTCGATAGGTTCTGAAGTGCATAATCCCAATCAAAAATTCATTTACGTTTACGATTTTCATAAAAACTGGACTTTCGATCTGGAGGTTATAAATATCAATAAGGAAGAGGAACAGTTTAAAGAATATCCTTTTTGTGTGCGCAGTGAAGGAATAGGCCCGAGCCAATACGGTACCAAAGGTTTGGTAAATGAAAAACTCGCCGAGATTGAAGAAAAATACGATCTCAATACCGCTACCATGCCTGATGGATATGGAAACGAAGGCGATGAAGAAGATGCTGAAGGCGCGGAAGAAATGGAAGAAGAAGGATCTGATGAGGAGACAGAATAAGGCGCTCATTTTTGTAATCATATCCTGATGAAACAAAAAATTGTCATCATCGTTTGCGGGCCTACTGCTTCAGGAAAAACAGACCGCGCGATAGAACTGGCGCAAAAATTCCAAACGAAAATAATTTCGGCAGACAGCCGGCAGTGTTTTAAAGAATTAAATATTGGCGTTGCAAAGCCAAATGTAGCCCAGCTTGCAGCTATACAGCATTATTTTATTAACAGCCATTCAGTATTTGATGATGTGAATGCGGCTGTATTTGAGCAATATGCTTTAGATAAAGTATCTGCCATCTTTAAGAAGAACGATGTAGCTGTCATGGTAGGTGGTACGGGATTATACATTAAGGCCTTTGCAGAAGGATTGGACGAAATACCTGTGGTGAGCGCTTCAATAAAAGAAAAGATCGAAGAGGATTATAATAAGTCTGGAATCGAATGGCTCCGGGAAAAAATAAAAAAAGAAGACCCCCTGTTTTTTGAGTCGGGAGAAATAAAAAATCCTCATCGGTTAATGCGTGCGCTGGCCATAAAACAGGCAACAGGAAAATCAATAAAAGAATTTCAAAAAGGCAGTATCCAATTTCGGAATTTTAAAATTCAATATGTTTATCTGGATCCTGAACGTGGGAATTTATATGGCAGCATCAATCAACGTGTGGACAGCATGATGGATGCAGGATTACTCGATGAGGCTAAAATATTATATCGGTATAAACATTTAAATGCCTTGCAAACTGTAGGTTATAAAGAGTTGTTTGATTTTTTTGAAAATAAAGTTTCACTCGCACATGCAATTGAAAACATCAAAAAAAACACACGGCATTATGCTAAAAGACAGCAAACATGGTTCAAAAAATATTTAGCAGGCAAGGTGTTGTTCCAATAAAAAAAGTGCTCTTTCAAAAGCACTTTTTCAAAGATTTTTTTTAAAAAAAATTTCTTACAGTTTAAAGCCAACAGTAAGCGCTACCTGGCTTCCGGTAGTTTTTATGGATGCTGAGTTATTTGGTTTGTCCTGCAGCAGGTATGGATAATCAACATCCTTAGTGATTGCATAATTCATGGCCAGGTCAATGAACATGCCTCCGTTGCGATAGCCGATACCTCCGGTTACTTTTGATACGCCACCTGTCTGATCTTTATAGGGATTGCCGTAATAAGCTCCGCCCAGCCTAACCATAAATGTATTTAATTTCACTTCACCGCCTATACGAACATTTACCGCATCGCGATAAAGATCGTCAATGGTTTTATTTACTTCTTTATAATAAGTAGCGTATGCCGCGTTATTAGAGGCAGAGTGAAATGCCATGTTCGTATAATTTACATATTCCACATCTGCGGTTATAAATCCTTTTTGTTGTTTTACCGTTGGAGATGCTCCAATCACATACGAGCCACTCAGGATGGCTCTCCAAGGGGTAGACATATTATATTTTGACCGCAATAAATCACCATCATTTAAATCAGAGGAACTTTGTTGTAACGCACCCTGCCCGGTATAAGCCTGCAAATCGGCAATGATTTGCATATTGTAATAATCGGTCAGTTGATAAAAGGTGGGAGAGTGAAAGGCAAGTCCCAGCCTGACAGATTCCATTGGCTTATAAATCACACCTAATTTTGCATTGATACCTACTCCTTTGGTTTCAAGCATTTCATTGGCTTCGAAGTAATCGAAATAAGGATTGGCGCCGAGGTCGTCTTCTTTAAAATCAGCATACCTGGTATATTTCAAAAACGGAAATGAAAGGCTTCCGCCAAAAAACCATTTATCTTCCATATTTACACCCACTGCGAGAGAAGCATCTGTAATTCCTCCTTTGGTTTTCATATCCATTCTTTGCCCGAGTCCATAGGATGGATCTGCCTGGCTCTTATACCCGACAACTTCTCCTGAAGGTCCGGCCAGAGTATCGATCAGGTATGTGTTGAATGCCATGCTTGCGCCAAACGGGTAATCACTTGCAGCGCTGTTGGGGTCGGTTACATTATTGTTAATGAGTTCTTCCAGATATTTTTCAGAATAAGATGAATTATTGTTTTCACCATAATAATAAATATGGTTATTAAAATCAGCCTGCCTGTTTATTCCAATGCCAATGGTTACATTCTTTACTTTTTTATGTGGTGTATTGGATGCAAAAGCAAGTCCTGTAGTACTCAGGCTTAGTTTATTGTTTTCCTGGTTTACCACATTATTCAGATAGGTGGATTCGTTCAATTTGGAAGAAAATACAGGTGTGATTACAAAATCTCCTGTCTTATAAAATCCCAATCCGGCAGGATTAATGAACATGGAAGAAAACTCTCCACCCAACGAACCGCCTGCTCCGCCAATTGCTTGATTACGTGCAGTACCGCCCTGGCCTGTGATGAAAGAATACCGTAAAGCGTCAGCAGGCACCTGGCTAAAACCGGTAGCGGCGATGCATAGAAATATCATTACAGATAAAACTGTTTTCATAAAAGGGTTTTTTATTTGCTTGTGCAAAATTTAGACTAAATAATCAAGACCTTACTAAAATTTTCTGATCGGAGCGCTGCCGCCACCACTGTTGTTATTCGATGGAGAAGATCTTTCGATCGTTCTGGAGGGAGCAGGGTCATTTTTTGGAGTAAAGGTTCTTGTAGGTTGTTGAGAAGGAGTGTACCTTCTTTGGTTATCTGATGAACTTGGAGCACTTCTTTTTTCGGTTGGCTTAAATACTTTTCTTATTGTATTTCCAAGCCCGGTATTACTGTTTGAAGGCTGTCTCATGGTTCTTACCGGAGCTATGTTTGGCTCTTTTTTATCGGAAGAAATTCTACGTGGCTCTACTGTATTGCGGCCCAGTCCATTGAGGTTGCTCATTCTTGGTCCATTATCTTTTACGATTCTGCCTGTTGGGTAGTAATAATTACCATATCCTCCATGTGAATAGTATCCATAATATCCGGAATTCCAATAAGGGCCACCGTAGCCGGCATAAGGATTATAATAATTACCCATATAATATCCATTGCCAAACCTATTAAAATAAGGGCTAAAATGAACTGAATAGTTTCCTGCTAAATACGGATTAGGACCCCATAAAAAATTTGGATAATAATTATTGTAAAAGGGATTATAAAAAGGATCGTTGTAGTAATTAAAACCATAAGCATTTCCCAAATACAAATTTAAAGACGTGCGATATCTGGGATCACGGATACCTCTTCTTATTTCACGTTCCTCATCATCATTTCTGTATGAATAGCTTTCTTCATCCTGCTGACTTACTACTGTTACATAGGTAGATGGTTCTGGTTCCGGAGAAAAATAAACATCATCCGGCGTTTGACTGCTTTTATAACTGCTGCTGCAACTTGCAACAGCAAATGCAATGGCTAAAAAAAGTAGATATCTGAGTTTCATGGCGGAGGGTTTAAAGTATTAGAAATGAGTTTTACTTTTGCGCTCTTAACTACCGTAAATTTAAGCATTAAAAAACTAAAATCTTTGGTGCTAACGTGTTGATTATGTTAAAAGTTACATAACAACTATGGCACCAAAAAAAATAAATATGAGTAAAGAAATCACAAGTCGCGAAACAGATTATGCGCAATGGTATAACGATTTGGTAATAAAAGCAGGCCTGGCTGATTACAGCGCCGTTCGCGGATGTATGATCATTAAGCCATATGGATATGCCATTTGGGAAAAAATGAGAGATCAGTTGGATAAACGGTTTAAAGAAACCGGACATGTGAATGCCTACTTTCCATTGTTTATTCCAAAAAGTTTTTTGAGCCGTGAAGCTGCGCACGTAGAAGGCTTTGCCAAGGAATGCGCTGTAATCACGCATTATCGTTTAAAAAATGATCCGGAAGGAAAAGGAATTGTGGTTGATCCTGAAGCAAAGTTGGAAGAAGAATTAATTGTAAGACCAACCTCTGAAACGATTATCTGGAATACTTATAAAAGCTGGATCCAGAGTTACCGCGATCTGCCATTACTCATTAACCAGTGGGCGAATGTGGTAAGATGGGAAATGCGTACACGCCTTTTTTTGCGCACCACTGAATTCTTATGGCAGGAGGGGCATACCGCTCACAGTAATGCTGAAGAAGCAATAGATGAAACGGTAAAAATGCTGAACGTTTATGCAGAATTTGCTGAAGAATGGATGGCAGTGCCGGTGATCAAAGGAGTGAAAAGCGCTAATGAACGTTTTGCCGGAGCTGTTGACACCTATTCTATTGAAGCACTGATGCAGGATGGCAAAGCATTACAGGCAGGTACCTCTCATTTTCTCGGTCAAAATTTTGCCAAAGCCTTTGATGTAAAATTCAGTGATAAAGAAAATAAACTGGATTATGTATGGGCTACCAGTTGGGGCGTAAGTACACGCCTGATCGGCGCGCTGATTATGGCGCACAGCGATGACGATGGGCTGGTGCTTCCTCCAAAATTGGCTCCGATACAGGTAGTGATCGTTCCTGTTTACAAAACCAATGAAGAAAAAAAGAATATTGATTCAAAAGTTCATGAGATTATGGAAAACTTCCAGGCGCTGGGTGTTTCTGTAAAATATGATGATGATGAAAACCGCCGGCCGGGTTGGAAATTTGCAGAGTATGAAATGAAAGGAGTTCCGGTAAGGATGGCAATCGGGCCAAGAGACCTGGCCAATAATTCAGCAGAAGTAACGCGCAGGGATACACGAAAAAAAGAAATGGTTTCGCTGGATGGAATTGCCAATACAATTTATAAATTATTGGAAGACATTCAAACGTCTATTTTTGAAAGGGCAAGGAATTACAGAGATGAACATATTACACCGGCAAATTCATGGGATGAATTTGAAAAATTGCTTGACACAAAGGCGGGTTTTATTTCTGCGCATTGGGATGGAACACCGGAAACCGAGGAAAAGATCAAAGAGTTAACAAAAGCTACCATCCGTTGTATTCCGTTGGATAATAAAAAAGAAAATGGCAAATGTATCCTGACAGGAAAACCAAGCGAGCAGCGGGTTTTGTTTGCAAGAGCTTATTAATTTCCTTCAAAATAGTTTTCGGAATGCAGTTTTACTCACAAAACTGCTTTTTTGTTTTGTTATCAATTTTCTTTAATCTTGGTGTACCAAATCTACTATTATGCAAAATGATCTTTTAACCAGCGAATTAAAATTTTCTGATACCACTAACTTCTTCCTTGCGCAAGCTGCAAAATGGGCACGCTTTTTATCCGTGCTTGGTTTTATCGTTGTTGGCCTGATGGTGATTATGGCTTTTATAATTCCATCTATGATGGTCAACAATCCGGTTTATTCCGAATTGGGAACTTCCTATACGATGGGCATGAAAGTGGGCATGACCGTGATGTATCTTATCATTGCGCTTATTACATTTTTTCCCTGTTTATTTCTGTCTCGGTTTGGAAAAAAGATGCGCATAGCACTTGAAGAAGGAAACCAGGAATCACTTGAGATTTCTTTTGAAAACTTAAAATCACTTTTTAAATTTTACGGAATCCTGTCCATTGTTGTCCTGTCTTTTTACGCATTGATTCTTATCCTTGTACTTGCAGGGTTGGCAATGAATGGTGTTTAGGTTTACGGATGGCATGTTTTTTGGCATTACTGCAAAAAAAAATCAGTAATGAAGAAACTTTTATTGCCGTTTATTGCTTTAGTAATGATAGCAACTACCGGGTGCAGTAAAAAAGTAAATCCATCCAAATCCGCAAAAATTATTTATGATGCTCCTAAAGAAACCTCCACTTCATCCAATACCACTGTAGAGAAAACTGAGGTTACAAAACCAGTTTCAAAACCGGCACCTGCCAAAAAACCAACAGCAGAATTTCCGGAAACCATTTTTGTAAATGATGCAGCAGCAAAAAAAAGTGTTGACGGAAGATTATATTACGATGTAAAAGGGCACAGATACTGGAAAAATTATAAAGATGGAAAGTATTATCTTTTCAATAAGTCTATGTACAAAAACCCTGACTTTAAACCTCCTAAAAAATAATTTTCCGTCAAAAGCACTTTTTTCGGGATTTTTTAAAAATGGATTTAAGCGTTCTGTGTGCGGATTACCATTAAGAAAACGCCTCATATAGATTTTAAACTACTATATCTTTGGAAGTATAAAATCTTTTTATGAGACTAATTTTCTTTCTCGGCATTGTGACACTTCTTGCCGCCTGCCAGACTTCCAAAAAAGACCAGCAACATATTTCAGCCACTGATGTATTTACAGAAAATATGGATACTACTGCAAATCCTGCAAGCGATTTTTTTCAGTATGCAAATGGAGGGTGGATAAGAGATCATAAAATACCGGCGGATGAAAGTGCCTGGGGAATAGGATATATAGTAAATGAAGAAAATAATCAGCGCATAAGAAACATTAATGAAGAAGCATTTGAAAATACAGACAAGGATGAAGTTTCAAAAAAAATAGGTTTTTTCTGGAAAGCTGCAATGGATTCTTCGGCCATTGAAAGCCAGGGTTTGCAATATATTCAGCCGTATCTTGACAGTATCAACAAAATAACTGATCTCAAGGAATTTATTAATGCAGTGGTTTTACTTCAGAGGATTGGTGTAAATGCATTGATGGGAATTTATGTAGGTCAGGATGATAAAATAAGCGATCAATACGCGGTATATATTCACCAGGGAGGATTGGGATTGCCCGAAAGAGATTATTATTTCCGCAAGGATAGCTCTACAGCCCAAATACGTAAAAAATATGTTCAATATCTGACTCAGCTTTTAAATTTTATTGGAAATGATTCGGCAAATTCTGCTAAGCAGGCATCTGAGGTGTACACATTTGAAACGCGCCTTGCCATGTTTTCAAGAAAGCTGGAAGATTTGCGGGATCCTTATAAAAACTATAATAAAACACGAATTTCAGATCTTTCCAAATTAACTCAAACGATTAACTGGCCTGAGTTTTTGCAGCAATTAGGAGTTCATTCAGTGGATTCTGTAATAGTTGGTCAGCCTGAATTTTTAAAGTCATTTCAAATGACTTTTTCCGGTACATCAATAAATACTTTAAAAAATTATCTTACTGTTCATCTTATAGATCAATATTCAGAAGCCTTGCCTGCTAAATATGTTGATGCTGCTATCGGATTAACCAAACTCTATTCGGGTGCCAAAGAACAAAAACCCCGGTGGAAGCGTGTACTAAAAAGCGAAGAATCTGTAATGGGAGAGCTCGTAGGTCAGCTCTATGTAAAAAAATATTTTGATTCAGCATCCAAAAACAGATATCTGACAATGGCAAAAGAGGTGAGCGATGCTTATGCGGAAAGAATAAAAAAGCTGGAGTGGATGAGTGACAGTACAAAAGAAAAAGCGCTTTTAAAATTAAATGCTATTACACGCAAAATCGGTTACCCTGATAAATGGAAGGATTTCAGTACGCTGCAGATAAATGACAAAAGTTATGTGCTTAATTTAATCAGTGGCGCACAATGGTGGCAGCAGTATAATTTTAATAAATTGGGAAAGCCGGTTGACAGAGGTGAATGGTTTATGTTTCCGCAAACTTATAATGCGTATTACAATTCATCCAATAATGAGATCGTATTTCCGGCAGCCGCTTTCATTGTACCCGGGTTTCAGGATCATGAGCTGGATGATGCTGTAATGTATGGCTATGCAGGAGCAAGTTACATTGGGCATGAGATCACTCATGGATTTGATGACCAGGGCAGGCTTTACGATGCGAATGGCAACCTGCATAATTGGTGGACACCAAAGGATTCTTCGGAATTTGCAAAACGTGCACAAAAGATCATCCAGCAATTTGATCAATACGAGCCGGTGCCGGGCTATCATATCAATGGAAAGGCTACACAAGGAGAAAACATTGCCGATCTTGGTGGGATTGAGATCGGGCTGGATGCGTTTATGAACTCAAAAGCTTATAAAGAAAATAAAATTATTAATGGCTTTACTCCTATGCAAAGATTTTTTATGGGTTATGCCTTAAGTTGGCTCTACGAAGAAAGACCCGAAAGTTTACGAAGCCAGCTTATGACGGATGTTCATTCTCCCTCAAAATACCGGGTAAACGGGCCATTAAGCGATGTGACAAGATTTTATGAAACCTACCATGTAAAATCCGGTGATAAAATGTATCGTGCAGATAGCTTAAGAGTTAAGATCTGGTAATTCATGGCCTCCAGCCGCGAAGGAAATCTGAAATCCGCATTTCTTTTTTTCCTTCAGGCTTTAGCCTTTTAATGTAAACGAAGCCATCTGTAGTGGCAAACTTTAAAAAGGTTTTATGATCAGAAAAAATTTCTCCGGCCGGATGTTGATGTTCGGAAAATTCCATTTCTGTTTCATACAGCTTCACACGTTTTCCGCTTAAAAAAGTATATGCACCCGGGTAGGGCGACAAGCCACGGATAAAATCATAAACCTTTTTCGTAGCGTTATTCCAGTTCACTTCACACATGTCCGGAAAAATCTTTGGCGCATGCTTCAAATTTTTTTCCGTTGCAATTGTTGACTGGTCTATTGGAGTTACGTCACCACATTCCAGTTTTCTTACCGTTTCCAACATCAGATCAGCACCCGTTTCCATCAGTTTATCATGAATCGTTTCAGCATTGTCTGTGATTAAAATCGGAACTGGCTGTTGTAATAATATATTTCCGGTATCTATTTCATGTTGCAATTTAAAGGTGGTAACGCCGGTCTCTTTTTCTCCATTAATAATTGCCCAGTTTATGGGCGCTGCCCCACGGTATTGGGGCAGCAATGATCCGTGAAGATTGATGGTACCAAGCGGTGGCATGTTCCATACTATTTCAGGTAGCATTCTGAAAGCCACTACTACCTGCAAATCTGCATTGAGTGCTTTCAGATCCTCAATGAATTGAGGATCTTTCAGCTTAGCAGGTTGAAACACCTTTAACCCATTTTCAACTGCATATTTTTTTACATCACTTATCTGAACTTTCATCCCGCGTCCGGCAGGTTTATCCGGGGCTGTTACTACACCCACTATGTGATATCCTGCTTCAAATAATTTCTTTAAAGTAGCTACCGCAAACTGAGGTGTGCCCATAAAAACAATTCTCAACCTGGTTCTTTCGGTCATGCTTATTCGAAATCTTTATACAACAGATATTTTTTCCTGATCTTTTTAAATTCATCCAGCTTTGGTTGCCAACTGGCACGGATTTCTTTTTCAGAAACTCCATCTCTTACCTGTTGCCAAAGCATATTATTTCCTGCAAGTTTGTCAAAAAATGAATTTTTCATGTTTCCTGACTTAGGCATAATGAAAAATTTATCCTTGTCGGGAAACAATTGATAGGCTTTAATCAACCATTTTAGTTGTACCTGATTATTTATCATCTTTAATACTTCATCCGGAGTGCCCGAAAGGTTCCAGCCGTAGCAGGTGTCGCCAAAATGCTTACTGCTTTTTGCGCCTTCATTAGGACTTGGTACAAATGCATAAAGATCATGAGGCAGTTCAGGTGCACCAAATATCTGGAAAGGTTTGTCGGTTCCGCGTCCTTCACTCAAAGTTGTTCCTTCAAAAAAACAGGTAGAAGGGTAGAGGTATATTGATTGAATGTCGGGCAAATTAGGTGAAGGCCTTACCGGCAAGACATATTTACTGTTGTGGTCATAATTTGCATTTTTGATCACCTTAAAGTAAAAAGATTCTTTTCCGGATGTATTGTTTTTCAGATCAGCATACGATGCATTTGCTTTTTCGTTCAGCCATTTTTCGCCGGCTAACATGCATGCGTATTCGCCGATGGTCATTCCATAAACAATAGGTACGGGTTGCATGCCTACAAATGATTTGTATTCCGGCTCAAGTACCGGTCCATCTACATAAAAACCATTTGGATTAGGCCGGTCAAGTATGATAAGTGGTTTCTTGTTTTCAAATGCGGCCTCCATAAATTCCTGCAATGATGAAATGAAAGTGTAAAAGCGCACTCCCACATCCTGGATGTCAAAAACCATTACATCTACATTTTTAAGATCTTCTGCAGAAGGCCGCCGTTTAGGGCCATACAGTGAAACGACCGGAATGCCGGTTTGCTTATCAATATAATTTCCAACTTTCTCACCCGCATCGGCAGTGCCTCTGAAGCCGTGTTCGGGTCCGAAGATGACACTAATCTTCACACCCTTTTTTCGAAGTACATCTACCAGATGTTTATCTCCAATGGTAGAAGTTTGATTGGCAAACAACCCGATCTTTTTTCCCTTTATAAGCGGCAGATATTGGTCTAATTGTTCGGCTCCCGGTTTTATAGGTTTTTGTGCCCACGATGTAGAAATGCAAAGCATGCTCAGAAAAATCAAACAGAGTCTTTTCATTTTTATGATTTTATTTATGGCTCATAATGTTGTGAATGTGTAAAGTTATTGTTTATAAACAGGTATTAACAGGGTTGTTTTATAAAAAAAAGTTTACTTTCCCATTCTTACAAATAGATTCTCATTTAAAAAAATCAAGTTATGAGTAAAGCGAAAAACGGCGACCAGGTGAAAGTGCATTATACCGGCCGATTGACAACAGGAGAGCAGTTTGATTCCAGTAAAGGCAGAGAGCCTCTGGCTTTTACCGTGGGAGCCGGCCAGATGATCAAAGGATTTGATAAGGCGATTCCGGGAATGGAAGTAGGTGACAAAAAAACCATTACCATCGCTCCGGAAGAAGCATACGGACCCGTGAATGAAGAAGCGATCATTGAATTTCCGAAAAGTAATATTCCCGATTCTCTAAAAATTGAGCCGGGGATGCAATTGCAATTGCAAAGCGCCAGCGGGCAGCCGGTGCCTGTGGTTGTAAAAGAAATTAAAGATGATACCGTGATTCTGGATGCCAATCATCAACTGGCGGGTAAAGAATTAGTATTTGACATTGAATTAATGGACATATCCTGATCTTAATTTTTCTTTTAAAAGGGTGATGTTTTTCGGAGCATCACCTTTTTTTGTTTTGATGACAACGTATAAGATTTCCGCATTAAGAAAACAGAATGCTGTGTGAAGTTGTAAACTTGTACCCTACTAAAAATCAGGAAATGAATGCTGAGAAAAATACCCCTATACAGGAATTAGATGTGCGGGTGCTGATTCCTATTGAGCGACATAAAAAACTTATATCTCTTTTTAAAAATTTGCCTGCCGGCAATGATTTTATTTTTATTAATGATCATGATCCTATTCCACTTTATTATGAATTCAGATCAATATTCGGCGATGTGGTTGGCTGGGAATATTTAAACAAAGGCGGAAGAGAATGGAAGGTAAAAGTTACCCGAACTGAAGCTTCAAAAGGTCGTGAATTTGATGAAATATCTACCTTGCTTGACCTGAGAAAAGCGAAACCGGAAGAATGGAAACAGATTGTATTTCACAGGTATGGAATGATGGAACAGGGCGACACGATGGAGATAATTTGTGCCGAAGATCCGAAAGAGATACATGCTATTTTTGTGAATAAATTCGAACACAAGCACAAGTGGATTTATAAAAAAAACGAACCGGAAGAAGTGGTAGTTCATATCACTAAAGTGGTGCCCACGGGCTTGGGTGATGATGGTTTTTCTGTTGTAAATACCTTTGATATCAGGCCTTTTGCACCCACACAAAGGCACGAAATGTTTTATAAAGCATTTGCCGATATTAAACCCGGAGAAGCATTTGAGTTTATTAACGATCATGATCCAAAGCCATTATATTACCAGATGGAGGCCGAGAGCAAAGAACCTTTTCGTTGGGAATATTTGGAAAAAGGACCGGATACCTGGAAGGTAAGGGTTGTAAAAACCAATTGATTTATTTGCAAATCTCATAATAATCATACCCCGCTCTTTCAAGCGCCCGCACTGCAGATTCCAAAGCAACCGGATGTGGGTTTGGCGGATGCACGGGTACTTCTTCAGTCTTTTTCAGATCGTCTAATAATTGTTGCGTTTGACCGGAAGTCAACGCCTCACAAATATCATATAAACCTCCCGGTTGCTCTTCTGCCAGGTCGTGTTTTTCCAATACATGCCTAATGGCATTGATGATTTGCCTGTTTGGAGGAGGTACCAATAATGCAGTTAATGCACCATGTTCCAGCCGGAACCGCGGCATCACTTTATTTAATTTAGCTGCATCAATTTTTCGCGCAGCAGGAAATAAAACCTTTTCCTCCATTTTTATATGTTTTAAAAGGCCGGTTCTGAACTGGTGATAAAGTTCCGGATCAATATTTTCTATATCGGCAATAGCGCTGTTTAAAATTTTATCAAGCCGGTGATGATCATTTGTGAAAAAGTCGTGAATCGGTTTATTCATTGCCGCAAAAAATCAGTTGAAGTTGGATAAAGGTAATGGTTTAAAAAAGCAATATTATCGCGTTTTAGTTTTTCGCCGAAAAAGTGCTTTTGAAGGGTGCAAATTTTATTCCGCCTATTTTATGCTTAACTTCGGCGCTTTAAAAATCTGGTTTATGAAAAGAATTTTAGCAATATTATTTCTTGCAATCATACTTGTAGCTGCCTGGTGGCTTTTTTTTAAGGGCGATGGGAATACGATCAGGAATACATCTGAAGAAAATACTGCATTAAAGCCAAAAAAACATTCTGATATTTTTAATACAAAGGTGGATGAAGCTGTGAATGCATATATGATTTTGAAAGACGCTTTTGTGAATGCAGATAGTGTGCAGGCGCGTCAGCAAAGTATTCAGTTTGTGACGCTTGTAGACCAGATTCCTTTAGATGAATTACAGAAAGATGATCCGCAATTGGCAGGCGCTGCCAAACAGCAGGTGAGCGATATGAAAGCTAATGCTCAACCTATTTCTACTGATGAGACATTAAATGAAATGCGCCACGATTTTTATATGGTTTCCGAAAGTTTGTATCCCTTCTTAAAAACGATTGGTTATGAAGGGCCTAAACTGTATTGGCAAAATTGCCCAATGGCTTTTGGAGACGATCAGGAAGCTAATTGGTTAAGTACTTCAGCGCAAATCAGCAATCCTTATCTGGGAAAGAATCATCCTAAATATAAAAGTTCTATGCTTCGTTGCGGAGAAGTAAAAGATTCTATTTCTTCAAACTGATTACAAAAAATTTAAGGTGTTTGATGGTAGTGAACAATTACCCTGAAGGCCACCTGTATGAATAGCCAGTATATTTGAACCATCAGAAAAAAATCCTTTTTTGATCATATCAAAAATTCCGGAAATCATTTTTCCCGTATAAATAATATCCAATTTAATTTTATTATTAAGATAGAATTCGTTCATGAAACTGATCAGATCGTCATTTATTTTTCCAAACCCTCCAAAATGATAATCAGTAACAAGTCTGAAATTGACTGAATTTTCAATTCCAAAATGTGTAAACCGATCTTGCAGGTCTGTAAAATTTTTGAAAGGGGCAAAACCAATAATTTTTTCCTGGCGATTTCTTGAAAGTAAGCCTGCAACTGTTGTAGCGGTGCCTACCGAACAGCAGATATGAGTGTAGGTTTTTTCAGGAATTAATGATGCAATTTCAGCAGCTCCCCGCATTCCTGTAATTCCATAACCGCCCATTGGAACAAATATGTGTGGCCCAAATCGCTGTTCTAAACCGGCATTAGCATCTTCACACATCACTGCGAATGCTGATCTTGTTACATAATTTACCTCCATGCCATCTTTAATACAATTCTTCAGTGTTTCTGATTCTGCTTTTGATTCTTCGCCGCGTACAACGCCAATACATTTAAGATCCAATTGTTTACATGCTGCTGCTGTAGCAGCAAGATGATTGCTGTAAGGGCCGCCAAACGTGACAATTGTTTTATGATCTGATCTGACAGCTTCTTCAAGAAAATACTTCAATTTAAACAGTTTATTTCCTGAAACAGTACCATCAATATCATCCAGCCGAAGCATATTCAGCCGGATATTTTTTTGGGCAGAAAATGGCGCGCGGATGCCTTCTGTTTTTACGGGGATTTTTAGCAATGCAAGCGGATGCATGTTGGCAAATTATGGCATAAATCTTTCTTGCTTATTTTCGCGTTTAATTTTTTTTTCTAAAATAAATATTATCAAAGATGAAACCCACTTTATTGGTATTGGCAGCAGGCATGGGCAGTCGTTATGGAGGCATTAAACAGATGGATGGCTTTGGGCCATCGGGCGAAACCATAATTGATTATTCAATTTATGATGCGATTCAAAGCGGGTTTGGAAAAATAGTGTTTATCGTTCGGGAAGATTTTAAGGAAGCATTTCAAGATCAGTTTGAAGCAAAGATCAACGGGCGCATAAAAACTGAATATGTAATTCAATCGGGTGATTCCTTTCTTCAAAATTTTCAGATTCCTGTAGATCGAACTAAACCCTGGGGAACAGCTCATGCGGTGTTGTGCGCCAGAAACGTGATCAATGAACCATTTGCAGTTATTAATGCAGATGATTTTTATGGAAGGGAAGCATTTGAGAAATGTGCTGCTTTTTTAAATACTGAAGTTTCACCCAAAAACTATTGCCTGATCGGTTATGAACTCGGCAAAACAATTTCTCCCAATGGATCGGTGAGCCGTGGTGTTTGTGAAATTGATCAGGATTATAATCTGATAAAAGTGACGGAGAGAACAAAAGTGTACACAGAGGGCGGCAAGATATATTACCTTGAAAGTGGAATGCCGGTGCCTATTATGCCTGAAACTCCGGTAAGTATGAATTTCTGGGGATTTGATCCTTCTGTTTTTGATTTTCTCGAAGAACAATTCCAGGAATTTTTAAATGAATATGGAAATGATCCAAAGGCTGAATTTTTTATCCCGATTGTAGCAGATGCGTTCATTAAAAAACCCGGATGTAAAATTACGGTGATCCCGACAGGTGCCCAATGGTTTGGTGTTACGTATCGTGAAGATGCACCTGTGGTACAGAGCAGCATTAGCGAACTGATCAGAACAGGAACGTATAGCGAAGCGCTTTGGGATTAATTTTAATTTCCTTTTACCTTAAATACGAAATCTTCAATCGCCTTAATTTGTTGAACGCGTGACTGACCCTTTAAAGCATTGTTGGAAGGTAGTTTGATCGACTCGTCTTTTTGCTCTTTAATTTCTTTTAAAGCGCGATAAATGTTTTTGGATTTTATGGCAAACACCACACCATCTGCATTGGTTTCTTTACTGCTAATAATTCCGATCACTTCTCCGTTTCGGTTGATGACAGGTCCGCCACTGTTTCCCGGATTGGCAGAAATACTGATCTGGTAAGAAGTAGTATCGCCAAAATAACCTGACTTGGCACTCAGATAACCTTCACCATAAACCACTTCCTCACGCGGATAACCCAATGTGAAAATAGATTCGGCGAGTTCGGCATTACTTTTTTGAAATGTATAGGGGAGGTTCGAAACTTTTTTATAGGCGCTGTCTGTTATTTTAAGAATTGCCAGATCTGTAACAGGATTGGAATAAAGAGCCACCGCACTGAATTGATCGCCATTAATATTTTCTACAATCAGGTTTTTGGCTTTATCAACTACATGAGCGTTTGTAATAATATATCCGCGGCCGTCGGCAAGAAATCCAGTGGCGCGAAAGTTTGCTTCAAATTTTGGTTTGGGCGGAATGGAAGCCACATCATTCAGTTTGTGCTCCATCTGGCTGAGTTTGTGTTCAAACTGATTGAGCTTGTTATCAACCAGGGGAGTGATGGCATTCGCTTTTTTTGTTTCAGAATAAAATGAAATACCGGTGGCAGTAAAAATAGATACAATAACCGCTGCTGCGGCTGCTACACTGATGGTACGCCTGTAGCGCCTCCAGATATGAATTACTTTGGTTTTGAATTTGCCATCACGCATTGAAATGGCGCCTTCCATTTCCAGTTTATCTTCAACACTGTTCATGATGTGTTTTAATTCATTCACCTTCCGTAGCCTTTCCAGTTCACTTAAAAAGAAAATATGCTCTACAGCCATCTGGTCTATCCTGGGATCTTTTTTGCGCAATTCTTCAAAGAAAGTTTTTTCTTCACTGCCCATTTCATCTTTATAATATCTTTCTATAGCGTCTAAAAGAATATTTTCTTCCATGTCACTCATCATTTTTATATGTTGCAAAAAATATTTTTTTCAATCTCACAAGACATTTGTACTTCTGGGTTTTGGCATTGTCGGCATTTGTATATCCAAAAAAACCGGCTATTTCAGGCATTGATTTTTTTTGGAGGTAAAATGCTTCGAGCAAACTCTTGCAAGGCTCCCCGATTTTGCTAAGCGCTTTTTGCATTTGTTGCAGATCAGCATCTTTTTTCTCATGCACTTCCAGGTCTTCTTCCACCGGTACAATGTCTTCACTTACATCAACAGAAGAGGCATACAATCTTTTTTCTTTTTGCACTTTCTTTAACCAAAGCCTTCGGCAAACGCTGTACAAAAAAGTTTTAATGCGGCAGTTCAGTTCAAAAGTTTCGGATTGTGCTTTTTCAAACAGAACAACCATGGCTTCCTGAAAAATATCACGGGCATCATCTGCAAAACCACTGTTTTTTAAAATGTATGCCTGGATTGCACCAAAATTCTCACGGTAAATTGCTTCGATCGCTGCAGGATCATGATGTGCTAACCCATCCAGCAAAGCCTTTTCATCATCAAAAGTATTCACCTTCTTATTAAATTAATACAACAATGGCGGAAAAGTAACCCAAATAAATTTTCAAAAAAAAGATATTTTAATGGGTTACCTTTTCTCAATCGGGGTATAAAGAACAAATAAATCAAAAACATTAAATTTTAAAAACAATGAAGAAATTATTTGCAGTACTTGCAGTAGCAGCTTTCATGGTTGCTTGCAACAACGGTACAGGTACAGAAGAAACAACCACTGATTCAACAACTACAGTTGCTCCTGTAGATTCTACAGTTGCTCCGGTTACAGTTGATACAACTGCTCCGGTTGTTACCGACAGCTCTGCGGTTGATACAACAAAGAAATAAGCTATTTCATATAGCCTTGATTCTTGAAAGGCAATCTAAAAAGGCCGCTTCACATTGAGGAAGCGGTTTTTTTTTGACCTTATTCCAAATCTTTTTGAAAAAAAATTTTTCGTTTTAAAAAATTGTATTCTACATTTGACCCTCAATGACACAATCAAGAGCATACAACTGGTTTTATTTTAGCTACTATTTTAGAAATAGCCGGGATGCTTTTGTTATGCAATGAATTAACTAAATAACGATAACAGAATCCCGGCTTAAAAAAGGCCGGGATTTTTTTTGAAACAAATGAAAAAAAAGATCGCCATCCAGGGATATGAAGGTTGCTTTCACCAGGCTGCTGCCATGGAATATTTTGGAAGTGATGCAGAGATCATCGAATGCAACACTTTTAAGAAAGTAGCTCATGAAGTACTTGCAAATCCTGATTGTTCAGCGGGCTTAATGGCCATAGAGAATTCGATTGCCGGAAGTATTCTGCCAAATTATAACCTGATAGAAAACATGCCGCTTCGGATTACCGGAGAAGTTTACTTGCAGATCGATCAGAATCTGCTGGTAAATCCGGGTGTAAAACTGGAAGATATTCATGAAGTTCATTCTCATCCAATGGCATTGCTTCAGTGTTCTTCCTTCCTTGAAAAATATCCATGGCGACTGATAGAAACTGAAGACACTGCGCTCAGCGCTTACCACGTTCATAAAACCAAAACCAAACATATTGCTGCCATTGCAGGTTCTCTTGCAGCACGGTTATTTCATCTCGAAATGATAGCTCCTGATATTCACACAGAGAAAAATAATTACACCCGTTTTTGGGCATTGGAAAAAGAAAGTGAACCCACTGTTCGGGAAGGCAATAAAGCAAGTATGGTTTTTCAGACGGATCATTCAAAAGGAAGCCTGGCAAGGGTGTTGACAAAAATTGCCGAATGTGATGTGAACCTGAGCAAGCTTCAATCACTGCCGATTCCCGGAAGTGACTGGCGCTATAAATTTCATGCTGATTGTGAATTCAATGATCCGGAACAATGGCGGCGTGTGCTTGAGAAAATCAGCCCATTTACAGCCGATATAAAAATTTATGGAGTTTATAAAAACGGAAAAAATAAGTCCCTTTCAAAAGCACTTTTATCATGATTTTACAAAAAGAAAAACTGGCTCAAAAACCAATGGTTTCATCCAGGCTCCACGAGGTGGAAGAATATTACTTTGCGAAAAAACTTGCAGAGATAGAGCGGATGAAAAAGCAAGGAAAAAATATCATTAATCTTGGAATTGGCAGTCCTGACCTTCCTCCTCATCCTTTGGTTATTCAAACTCTTTTTGAAGAAGCTCAAAAGCCCCAACAGCACGGCTATCAAAGCTACAGGGGAAGTATTGTTCTTCGCGAAGCGGCGGCCGGTTGGTATCAAAAATGGTTTGATGTAAAATTAGATGCAGCATCTCAAATTATTCCTTTGATGGGAAGCAAAGAAGGCATTATGCATATTTGCATGGCTTTTTTAAATGAAGGAGACGGTGTGTTAATACCTGATCCGGGCTATCCCACTTACCGTAGTGCAGCTACCATTGCAGGAGCTAAAGTCCATACATATACGCTTAATGAATCGAATGGATGGCAACCGGATTTTAAAAAGCTGGAAGAAGCTGATTTGTCCGGCGTTAAACTAATGTTTGTAAACTATCCACAAATGCCTTCCGGTGCTAAGGCTCAAAAAGAAACCTTTCGCTCACTCATATCATTTGCAAGAAAGAATCACATCTTAATTGTTCATGACAATCCCTACAGTTTTATTCTCAATGATGAGCCATTAAGCATTTTGTCATTCGATCCGGACATGGAAAATGTGATTGAACTCAATTCACTAAGTAAAAGTCATAATATGGCAGGATGGCGTGTGGGGCTTATGCTAAGTTCAAAATCGAATCTTGACCAGGTAATGAAATTTAAAAGCAACATGGACAGCGGTATGTTTTTACCGGTTCAGTTGGCGGCAGCCAGGGCGTTATCGCTTGATGCAGATTGGTTTCATTCGTTGAATGGAATCTATTCCAAAAGGAGAAAACTTGTTTATAATATTCTCGACCAGCTTGATGTCAGATATTCAAAAGATCAGGCCGGTTTATTTATCTGGGGGAAAGTTTCTGAAAAATTTGAAAGTGGTTTTGCAATGAGTGATTTTGTTTTGAACAATTGTCACGTATTCATTACGCCCGGAGGTATTTTTGGAAATGAAGGAAATAATTATGTGCGGATAAGCCTTTGTGCCAGTGAAGAAATTTTGGAAAAAGCATTTGAACAAATAAAACAAGGGTTGTCGAATGAATGATTTTGAAAAAAATATTCTGATCGTAGGTACCGGATTGATCGGTGGCTCCATTGCTTTAAAAATGAGGCAGAAAGGTTATAGAGGCCTGATAACCGGTGTAGAAACCAATGAACATCATGCGCTCCTCGCAATAGAGAACCGGCTGGTGGATCAAATATTGCCGCTCGAACATGCAGCAGAGCATGCTACAATTGCAATTATATGTGTGCCCGTTAAATTTACTACCGGGATAGCCCTGAGCATTTTGGCGAATAAAAATATTGAAATGGTGATGGATGTTGGTTCTACAAAAGAACCCATCTGTGCTGCCCTGGCCGATCATCCGTCAAGAAAAAAGTTTGTTGCCACGCATCCGATGTGGGGTACAGAATACAGTGGGCCAAAGGCGGCAGTCGGTGCTGCTTTTGAAGGAAATACCGTTGTGATCTGCGAAAAAGAATGTTCATCATCTGAAGCATTGGATGTGGCAGAAGAAATTTACGATCTGCTCGGGATGAAGATCGTTTACATGAGCGCTGAAGATCATGATGTCCATGCGGCATATGTGAGCCATATTTCGCATATCACTTCATTTGCGCTGGCCAACACAGTACTGGAAAAGGAAAAAGAAGACCAGGCGATTTTCGAAATGGCAAGTGGCGGATTTGAAAGTACAGTAAGGCTTGCAAAAAGCAATCCTGAAATGTGGCTTTCAATCTTTGAGCAAAACCGCGAGAATGTGCTGGATGTTTTAAATGAGCACATTGCTCAATTAAAAAAATTCAGGAGTTGCTTCGAAAAAGAGAATTACCATTATATGCGTACCCTTATTGAAAATGCCAATAAAATAAAACGGATCATTAAATAACTTTAATCATTAATAAAAATGGAATCGCAATCAAAAGAAATGAAATCACTTATTGCTGAAAAATGGACCAAGAGGCCGCTTATCATAAGCGGGCCTTGCAGCGCTGAAACTGAAGAACAATTGTTGAGTACCGCTCATGACCTTGCTGCGACGGGAAAAGTAGATGTGCTTCGGGCAGGCGTTTGGAAACCGAGAACCAAACCCGGAATGTTTGAAGGGATAGGAGTAAAGGCTTTGCCATGGCTGGTGAAGGCCAGGACTGTTACCGGATTGCCGATTGCAGTGGAAGTGGCCACCGCGCGGCATGTGGAAAACGCCCTGCAATTCGATCTGGACATGCTTTGGATCGGTGCGCGCACAACTGTAAATCCTTTCAGTGTGCAGGAGGTTTGTGATGCACTTCGTGGCACGGATGTGCCTGTACTTATCAAAAACCCCATCAACCCTGATATCGAATTATGGAGTGGAGGAATAGAAAGGCTGTTTAAAGCAGGCATCCCCAATGTAGGAATGATTCACAGAGGATTTTCAAACTATGGTAATACAGAATTTAGAAATGCGCCAATGTGGCATCTTCCCATCGAAATGAAAAGAAGATTTCCTGATATGTTGCTTATATGCGATCCTTCCCATATTTGTGGCAACAGAACATCATTACAGGCAGTTTCACAAAAAAGCATTGATCTTGGATTTGGGGGTTTAATGATCGAAACCCATTGTGACCCCGACCGTGCATTAAGCGATGCCAAACAACAGATAACACCGCACGCACTTTCCGAAATGCTTGAACAATTGGTTTGGAGATATGAAAGTACCGACGAACAGGAATTTCTAACAGCACTTGCAACATTGCGGGAGCAGATTAATCAGGTGGATGATGAACTGCTTTCCCTTATAGGTCAGCGTATGAAAATCGCAGATCAGATAGGGATGTATAAAAAAGAAAACAAGATTACTATCTTGCAAACACAGCGATGGAATGAGATACTGGCGAAAGCTTTTTTGAAAGGCGAAAAGTTTGGATTGAGTAAAGATTTTATTACCAAATATTTTGATGCCATTCATATGGAAAGTATCAACCATCAGAATAAAATTATGAATGATTGATATGGAAAAACTTCCGTTCAGATTTTCCGGTAACAATGTGGATGTTTATTTCTCATGTGAAATGGATCGCATGGATACTTATGCAGATTCGCATAATTTGATTTATGTAACAGACGAAAATCTATACACTCATTATGCAAGAAAGTTCCCCTTGGGCAAAACTATCATTCTTCCATCAGGGGAGGAGCATAAAACTCAGGGTACGGTTAATAAAGCGATTGATGAACTTATGATTATGGGCGCCGGCCGCGATTCATTTATCGTGGGTGTAGGAGGTGGCATTGTTACAGATGTAGCAGGTTACCTCGCATCTATTTATATGAGAGGGATACGGTTTGGATTTGTCCCGACGTCCATTCTTGCTATGGTAGATGCAGCCATTGGCGGGAAGAACGGAATCAATGTTGGATTATTTAAAAATCAGATTGGAGTGATCAGGCAGCCGCAATTTTTATGTTATGATTTTAAGATGCTCAAAACGCTTTCTTCGGATGAATGGATTAGTGGATTTGCCGAGATCATTAAACATGCTTGTATTGCAGATGAACAAATGTTTGATTTTCTGGAGAAACATACAATAAATGATTTTAAAAAAGATGAACGAATGATCGCAGATCTGGTTCAAAAAAATGTAAATATTAAATATAGTATTGTTTCTTCCGATGAACATGAAAATGGCCATCGCAGGCTCTTAAATTTTGGCCATACCATTGGCCATGCGATAGAGCAAATAAGCGAATTGCCGCATGGTTTTGCTATCAGTATCGGAATGGTTTACGCCTGCAAAATATCTGAAAAATTGAATGGGTTTGACAGCCGGCTTTCAGAACGTGTTACTCGTTTATTACAGCGCTATTTATTGCCGGTAAAATGGCCGTTAAATAAGGAACAGGCCTGGGAAATATTGTTGCACGATAAAAAGAAAACCGGTGATCATTTGCATTTTATTTTGCTGGAAGATATTGGAAAAGGTGTTGTAAGTAAGATTTATTTGTCTGAATTGAAACAATTGTTTTTTGAATTGGATACACTAACCGCTTAGCATGATCGTAAAAATTTTCCCTTCGCAATTTGAGGGAGCAATTAATGCACCCTCTTCCAAAAGCAGCGGACAAAGAGCCTGTGCGGCTGCTTTACTTACACCGGGTCATACTGTAATTGAAAATATTGGATCAAGCAATGATGAAAAAGCCGCTATAGGTATTATTAAAAAATTGGGCGCAGAAGTGCAGCAAAAAGGAAATGAACTTTCTGTTTTAAGTAATGATCATATATTCAAATGTGGCGGACCTCAGAAAAATGTGATCATAGATGCCGGAGAAAGTGGTTTAAGCATGCGCATGTTTGCTCCCATTGCAGCCTTATTCGATTTTGAGGTTACTTTCACCGGAAACGGAAGCCTGACTACAAGGCCGATGGATTTTTTTGAGAAATATTTGCCTCCATTGGAAGTTGAATTAAATACCTCAGGCGGAAAACTGCCCATAACAATAAAAGGCCCGTTACGTCCAAAAAATATAAGAGTGGATGGAGCCTTAAGTTCTCAATTTTTAACAGGCCTGTTATTTGCCTTTGCAAAAGCCGCTTCAAAGCCCGTTACCATTTCGGTGGATTGCCTGCAGAGCAAACCTTATGTAGATCTTACTTTGGATGTGCTTCAAAAGTTTGGATTCTGTGTGCATGAAAAAGACACTGATATTTTTGAAATAATTCCATGCAAATTTAAAAATAGCCATAGTGTACTCTACAAAGTAGAAGGCGACTGGAGCAATGGTGCTTTTCTATTAGTAGCGGCAGCCATCAACGGAAACCTGAAAATATCAGGCCTGGATCTTAATTCACCGCAAGGAGATAAAAAGATAATGGATGCACTTTATGCATGCGGTGCCGGTGTAAAAATTAACAGGGAATATATAGAAGTATCGAATTCAAAATTGAAAGCATTTGCATTTGATGCTACTCATTGTCCGGATCTTTTTCCTCCGCTTGTGGCGTTGGCCTCTTATTGCGAAGGCACTTCGGTAATAAACGGTGTTTACCGGCTTTTACATAAGGAAAGCAACAGAGGTATTTCATTACGGCAGGAGTTTGGAAAAATGGGAATAGAAATTCAATTGGAAGGAGATGTGATGAAGGTAACCGGAGGAAGAGTGAGAGGAAATTCAGTTTCGTCGCATAACGATCATCGTATTGCTATGGCCTGTGCTGTAGCCGCCATCCATGCAAAAGGTACTACCGAAATTCATAAAGCTGATGCTGTAAATAAATCATATCCTGGATTTTTTGAGGATCTTAAAAAAATGAAAGTTAACTGCTCCGTTAGTTTGTAAATACGCAATTATGCGTATTTATGCAGCATTGATATCAAATAGTTTTGGCCATTAATCTAAATGAATATGGCTAAAAAATTATTTTTCCTAACTACACTTCTTTCCTTCCTGAGCTATTTCGCTTCAGGTCAATTGGGAATTGTTGAAAAAGACTTTGAAATTTCCAGAAAAGCCAAAAAAGGCTATCTCGGAAATGTAACTAAAACTGACAATGGCGGTTTTGATATGATTTATATTCTTCCTTCAGGCAAACGGAAGATCAAGTCTGAGATTTATCATTTTGACAAAGACATTAATCTGCTTGGAACAGATAAGGATGAAATTGAAATAGAAAAGGCAAGGAACAAATGGAAATGGTTTAGCTATAAAGGAGATTATTTTCTTACCAACACGCTTACCGCCTCGCAAACGACAACCGGCAACCTGATCTTCAGAAAAAAACGTGTGGATGCAAATTGGAATTGGTGGGCTGGCCGCTATGTACGTAAGGTAAAAATGACAGATAAGGTAAAGCCTAAAAATGAATCAGGATTAAAATACAGGTTTGTTGGCGGGACTTATGAAGTAGAACGCGATAGCTCTGTATTGGTATTGGCTCTTGATCCGACACCGGAATCGAAGGCGGGCGATCCGGCGCATTACACCTTATTAAAGTGCGATAATGAAGTGAACCTCGAAAAAATGGGAACACTTGATTTTCCATTTGCTGTGCAACCTGTATTCAGCAAACCATTAAATGATGAATTGTCGGAACAAGTGCCTAATGATGACATGCCCCGCGACTGGATCGTGGTAATGGCCCCATCAAAAAGCTTGAGCAGCAAGTCGAACAGGGCAGATAACCCTGCCAATTTTTTTTATATCCGTATTAGCCCGGAAGGAAAAATTAAAGAACAGATCTCTTTTACCGCACCTACCACCGGATACAGGATTTTGAATGCCACCGAAAAAGATGGTTCTGTGTTGCTATACGGACTTGGCACAGGCGATAAAGGAAAATTTATTGACCAGGAATTAAATACTGTTTTGGTGCCAACTACAAGCGCTGATGCTGCAGAACAAGCTGCAGGTAATACGGAAAAGGGAAAAGCGCTGGGGTTCGGTAAATTGATCAATACCATCAGCGGACAGGAAGATAACGGATTGACACAGGAAGCTTTGGATGGTACATTAGATGAAAAAAATTATAAGCAATTCGTTTTTGTAAAAATTGCCAATGGAAATATTGAATGGACAAGCCTGAATGATCTTAAAATGGTAAACGACAATGCTGTAGCACCTCCGGATATGAAGAAGCCCTTAAAATTTGACGGGAAAAAGTTTTATGTAAGTAACCTTCAATTCATGCAGAATAAAAGCATGGTAATGAGCATCCAGGATTTTAAAGTTCAAAAGGAAGTACGCTATTACCAGGGAATGTTTCTAATGCACTTTGATGAAAAAGGAAATCTTCAAAAGAATTATACAGTTAAGATTGATCAAAAAGGTAAAAAAGGATTTTTTAATAAAAGCCCTATGACATCTGATATGTTTCCCGCCAGCAGCTATATTTATGAAACACCTGGCGGAAACCTAAACTGGGTGATGCATATAGTAAAGGCTATTGATCAGGATTCATATTTTGATTCGAATTATTTTACCGGCTGGACAACCAAAACCACCACCTATTCCCCGCTTTATTCGGTTGAATACGGAAGCATCGATCCTAAAGCGGGAACTGCGTCTGATTTTAAAACATTGGGAGAAGATGAAAAAAGAAAATATTATTTATACGAAAATAATAACACGTTAAGGCTTAATAATTTTCTTTATTTCTTCAGTGAAACCACCAAAGGCGATAAGTTACTTGTATCAAGATTGGAATTGTAATTTAGACTTCACAATTAAAAAAGCGCTTTCATAAAAGGCGCTTTTTTTTAAGTCAGTTTCCCGATTTTTCACCAACAAACCAATGTTCTTTCTCTTTGAAAAGTACATTGAATGTGGTAAGCGTTCCGTATATGCGGGTGATATATTGTTGCAGATTTATTTTATCCTCGTCAGATAATCTTTTATGTGCATTGATTTGTTGTTCCATTACTCTTATCCTGTCGCGAAGCATAACGATCTTATGAAAAAACACTTCGATGGGAAGTTCTTTTGCTTTTTGGTTTTTATCTGCCGGTTGAAGTATCATTGTACCACCGGTCCATCTGTCGCCCAATGGTACTATTTCTGATGTTTCACCCCACTGACGCAAAATTTTTAATAATGAACTTTCCAATTCACTGGTAGTTTCCACTTCTGCAGATACATTTTCGGGTATGATTTCATCAAGGTCAGGATCTGTTTTGTCGATCTCTTTAGTTCCCTCTTCAAAAAATGTGATGAGGTAGGAAGCTAATCGTACACCGGTTATAACGCCAGGACCATACTTGGTATGTTGTAATCTTGTACCTATTCCTAATTTCAAAGGATCCATAATTATATTTTTAGGGAAGTAATATAAGAAGCAATTACAGTTTATTGAATGCCATGCAAAAATTGTGAGTGGATATAATCCACTACTGCTTCCATACTTTTTGTTTCTTCAAATACTTTTATCTGGCGATCCGCGCCCGTGCCTTCTTCTAATATCTGATGCACATTGCTTACCGTATTTTTAATACCCAACGGGCCCGTTACATCATCAATAAAATCGAGTAATTCATAAATCAAAACGCGGGTATTTACTTCTGTTTCTTTTCCAAAATCAATAAGGCTTCCTTCAATGCCGTAGCGGCTTGCCCTCCATTTATTTTCGTTTATAAGCATGCGCGGATAGCTTATGAAATTCAAATTCTGAGTCCGGAGTTTATAGATCTTGGCGCATATTCCCTGGAACAGTGCTGCGAATGTTATTGTTTCCTGTACGGTGAGCGGAATATCACAAATACGAAATTCAACGGTGTTAAAAAAAGGATGCACTCTCAAATCCCACCAGATCTTTTTTGCATTATCAATACAATTGGTCTTGATTAGCATTTTAATGTAGTTGTCATACGTTTCTATACTGTCAAAATAATCCGGAATGCCCGTGCGGGGGAATTTATCAAACACTTTGGTACGAAAGGATTTGTAACCCGTTTGTCTTCCTTCCCAAAATGGAGAATTAGTGCTCAGTGCATAAACGTGCGGCAAAAAATACCTGGCTGAGTTTGCGATATGGATGGCCATTTCTCGGCTTTCCATTCCCACGTGCACATGTAATCCGAAAATAAGATTGCTTCGGGCGGCCTCCTGCAATTCTTTAATGATCTCGCTATAGCGATGATGATCCGTTATAAGCTGCCGTTCCCAATGGCTAAACGGATGAGTGCCCGAAGCTCCTACCCACAAGCCGAGGTCGCCGGCAATATTACTTATTGTTTTGCGCAGCGTACTTACATCCATAAAAGCTTCGTCCACATTCTGGCAGATATCTGTACCCACTTCTACCACTGCCTGGTGCATTTCTGCTTTTACTTTATCTTTTATTACCTTTTCTCCTTCCTGCACAATCTTTTGTTCGTGGCTCTTAAGTTCTCTCGTTTCCGGATCAAGAACCATATATTCTTCCTCTACTCCGATGGTAAATTGTTTGTATTTCTGATCTGCCATTCCTTATTACTTTGTATGATGAGAATATTATTGATACAGGAATTCGCGGGTGGCACTACGCTTCACAAATTCGCCCCATGTAAGGTTGTCTTTTCCTTCTTCCTGTTGAAGCGCTCTTTCAATAGCATAGTTGGCGGCCGTTTCTACCACCCAATTAAAATTCTCTTCTCCCACACTTGTTATTTCTGCATCCGGAGCCGGATTGCCAAAATCAATGGCATACGGTATTCCGTCCCGCACAGCTAATTCAACTGTATTGAAATCATAACCGAGGTACAAACACAAACGTTTTACAATGTCCGACATCAACCTGTGCAATTTTTCATCCGGCTTAAAATCTGCTACATACCGCAAGTGATGAGGATTACGCGGCTCATACGGCATAATGCGCACTTCTTTACTTCCGATACAATAGCACCTGTAATATTCTTCGAAAACAATTTCCTCCTGAAGCATCATGATCAATTCACCCGTTTCACCATGTTTTGTAAAAAAATCATCAACATTAGAAACCTTATAAACGCTTTTCCAGCCACCGCCTGCGTGTGGTTTCATGTATGCCGGAAATCCGATATAACTAAAAATAGCTTCCCAATTGAGAGGATATGCCAGGTTACTAAACGATTGATCGGTGGTATCGGGAGGCATTGTGCTCGAAGGAATAATAACTGTTTTAGGTACAGGAACATCTATTTTGGTAGCGAGTGCATTGTTAAAAAACTTTTCATCTGCGCTCCACCAAAATGGATTATTAATAACAGCCGCACCACATATAGCTGCGTTTTTTAAATAGGCGCGATAAAACGGTACATCCTGAGAAATCCGGTCGATTATAACGGCATAACCGCTGCTTTCGCCCTGTAGTACTTTATCTATATGCACCGGCTCTGCAATAATTCCTTCTACTTTTTTTTCATTCACTTTCTTAATGAAGGCTTCCGGAAAACTTCTTTCACGTCCAAATAATATCCCGATTTTTTTCATGAATTATCTTTTTTAGGATTGAGTAATGGCTTGTATGATTTGATTCTAAATATATGCTAAAAAGTTTATGGATATACAACGTAAATATATTTTTATTACCAATATTATATCAGAAGAATAAATCCAACTGAATTTTATTTTCCCAATAAGTAAATGAATTATTTTTACCCGCTTCTATGGATAAAGAAACTGTTTCCAGGGTTAGAATCGACAGTTACCAGATCGATTCTATTTTTCTGAAAAGAATTGTAATCCTCGATTTTTATTTACCTGCAGCAGCTTTGCAGGTAAATGAATTGAGCTTATTACTCATTAATGACGGCCAGGACCTTGTAACAATGGATTTTGCTGATATCCTTTCAAAATTATATGGTGTTAAAAAAATTACTCCGCTTTTTTGTGTAGGAATTCATTGCGGTGAAGACCGACGGAATGAATATGGTACCGCCGGAATTTTAGATTATAAAGGGCGTGGTGCCAAAGCAGATTTATATCAGCAATTCATTTTTGAAGAGCTGATGCCTTTTATCCGGAAACAAACGGGAATGTATTCTTTTAAAGACCAGTCTTTTTGTGGTTTTTCGTTAGGCGGACTTTCGGCATTGGATATTGTGTGGTCGCATGCGGATTTATTCTCCAGGGTCGGCGTGTTTAGCGGATCGCTTTGGTGGAGGAGTGTATCTCAGGAGGAAGAACATTTTTCTGAAGAAGACCACCGGATCATGCACCAGAAAATTAAAGCAGGAAATTATGCGCCCTGGCTAAAATTCTTTTTTGAAACGGGAACGCTGGATGAAACAGCCGATAGGAATAATAATGGTATTATTGATTCGATTGATGATACGCTTTCGCTTGTGGATGATCTTGTAAAAAAAGGATATACTTATGGGAAGGATATATTTTATTTGGAATTAACTGATGGCAGGCATGATGTAGCTACCTGGGCGCGGGCCATGCCGCTGTTTTTACAATGGGGGTGGGGGAGTGGTTTGCTGTAAAAATTGTTCCTTTCAAAAGCACTTTTTTACAAAAAAAATAAAATCTTTTATTTAAGTTTTACTGATAATACTAAACGGTATGGCAGATGACGCGGCTCAAAGAGAAAGAAAATATATGAAAGCTGATTTTGTTTTTTCGTACCATGTTTGCAAACAGAAAAATCGTGTAATATTGCATTCCTTTTTGCCCGGGTGGCGAAATTGGTAGACGCACTGTCTTCAGGTGGCAGCGTTCGCAAGGACGTGCTGGTTCGAATCCAGTCCCGGGCACAAAAGTTTTTATTCATTTGTTCAACTGCGTTTTTTCTTTTCCAATTCCATAAAGCATTTTTTAAAATAGCTGGCCATTAACAATCGTGGTTTATTCTCAACGTACCTTTGGAACCAATTTTTAAATTTTATATTATGAAATTAGATATACTCGCAATAGGTGTTCATCCTGATGATGTGGAATTGAGTTGTGCCGGTGTGCTTATTATGGAAAAAATGAAAGGAAAAAAAACAGGTATTCTTGACCTTACAAGAGGCGAATTGGGTACGCGTGGTACTGCTGAAACGCGCAGGCAGGAAGCGGCTGATGCAGCTAAAGTGTTAGGAGTGGATGTAAGAGAAAATTTAGGGCTGGCAGATGGATTCTTTGAAAACAATAAGGAATCTCAACTGAAAGTAATATCCGCAATCAGGAAATATCAGCCTGAGATTGTTATTTGTAATTCAATAGACGACCGACATCCCGATCATGGGCGTTCTGCAAAATTGGTTAGTGATGCTGCATTCCTGTCCGGATTAATAAGGATAGAAACAGAAGCAGACGGAAAAAAGCAGGATGCGTGGAGGCCGGCTTATGTATTTCATTACCTGCAGGATTATTATCATCATCCTACATTTTTGGTTGATATATCTGCGGCCATTGAGAAAAAAATTGAGGCGATCAAATGTTATAAAACTCAATTCTACTCCACTGATTATAATAGCGATGAACCTCAGACTTATATTTCTTCTCCCGATTTTTTAAATGGCATCATAAACAGGTCGGCTTCTTTTGGAAAAATCATAGGTGTACCGCATGCCGAAGGTTTCATCACAAAAAAGATGTTAGGAATTAAGGGCTTCGATTGTTTGGTTAAAAATGTAACCTGAAAGTGAACTGATAAATAATCCCTTAATAATTTAGAAGTTAGAAAAATAAATTTTATTTTAGTCTTATGAATATCGATTTCAAGGCATTCATCCCCAATGAATACAATGATGATTCGAGAGTTTGGATTTACCAAAGCGATCGTGCTTTTAATCTGGAAGAAGCTCTCCGTATAAAAGAACAATTAAAAGAATTCAGCAGCCAATGGCACAGCCACGGCGATGCAGTTCAAAACACTGCTTTGCTGTTATTTGATCGCTTCATTGTGCTTTTGGCCGATGAATCGCAGGTAATGGTAAGCGGTTGCAGTACTGATTCTTCAATTAAATTTCTGAAAGGAATTGAGCAGGAATATAAAGTGCATATGTTCAACAGGCAATTGCTTGCATTTATTATTGATGAAAAAATACAGACGATACCGCTGGATAAAGTAAATAATGCCATCGAAAAAGAAATGATTGACGGTGAAACACTTTATTTTAATAATACAATTCTTACGAAAAAGGAATTGCTGAATCATTGGATCATTCCGATTAAAGATAGCTGGCTGTCCGGCCGGATTCCACAGTTTCCACCCATTAAAAAGTGATCAGAATTTTCTGAAAAATGGGTGCGTTGCAATTTGTAATAATTCGCGATCGCCACTGCTATCGCCGTAACAGTGCACTTCTGCAAATGTTTGCAGATCGTATTTTTGTTTGATCCGGTTTACCTTTTCAGCGGCATTGCAATTGATCCCGTTCAATTTTCCGGTGAGTTTATTATTTACAACTTCCAGTTCGCTTGCGATCAAAGGAAGCTGATTTTCTTCGCAGAAACGGGTAACCCAATTAGACGCAGAAGCTGTAACCACAACTACTTCAATGTTTTCCTTTTTGTAAAATTCAATTTTATCCATTGCTTCTTTTCTAAGAATTTCGGGTAATTTTTTTTCAGAAAAATCTTTACAAATAGAATTGAACAAATTGATCTCCATTCCTTTAAAAAAATAGGTGAGCAATCTTTCTTTTGCTTTTTGCCTGCTAATCATACCAGCCTTCATCGCAACTACAACCGGGGCGATAAACGTTAAACCTGTATAAAAAGATTTTTTTCCGAAATGAAATTTGATCAGCTCCAGCATGGTATCTGATTTGGTAATCGTTCCATCAAAATCAAAAAATGCGATTGTTTTTTTCACTCAATTAAAAATTGTGATATTCCGCATATAAAGTATCATGTAAAAACTTACGATCCACAAAACGATCGTGACCTGGATAAAGCGATCGCGGTATAATATTTTCACCGGTGATTCGGAATCACTGTGCACATAGATCAATTGCAGATAGCGAAACATGCCGGCCAGCACAAAAAGGCAGGTATAATAAAGTCTGTACGTTCCGAGCCGGTCGATCACTGAATCGGACATGGTGTACATAAAATAGGCAACAATTATCACAGAGCAGATCAGCGATAAAGCGATGTTGATAAAATCGAGATTATATCCTTTGACAGCGGCACGCATGGCCGTCCCTGATTTAATCTTTAATAATACATCATCACGACGTTTGGCAAGTGCCATAAAAAGCGCCAGCAGGAAAACCATAATGGTAAGCCATTCGCTCAATCCGACTTTTGCAATTACAGCTCCTCCTTTTACTCTCAAAACAAATCCGATGGAAATGATCATTATATCAAGGATCGGAATCTTTTTTAAGCCAAGTGAATATGCAAGATTCAACAGGAAATAGATCAACAATACAAAGAAGAATTTATCCCGAATGAACCACGCCCACGCAAATCCTGCGAGCATCAATGCAATGGATAAAATGAAAGCGCTATTTTTATTTACCAAACCTGCAGCAAGTGGCCTGTTTCTTTTTTCCGGATGCTTTTTATCGTCTTCTATATCCCGATAATCGTTTAAAATGTAAATGCTGCTGGCAATTAATGAAAAGCATGCAAACCCTTCCAGCACCTGCAACAGAAGGTCAGCTTCAAATAGTCGGCCTGCAAAAAAAAGCGGCAAAAACAAAAATGCGTTTTTAGCCCAATCTTTTGGCCTTATCAGTTTTATGTAATGATTCATGTGGCAGTTATTTCATTTGGTTTATTTTGATACCGCGCTGCAATTTCTTTTTCCACAAGCCAAAGTATCATCGGGATAAATATAAGCACGATGGGAACCATAAAAAGCCTTGTCTGGTAAGCTACTACACTTACATAATGAACAGCAAACCATACTGGCACCAAAAAGATAAACCATTTTTTCAACAGATGAGGAAATCTTCGAAATTTATAAAGAATAATTAATGGAATGACACCGAATGTGCCAATCAGCTCCATATATGCTTTAACCCCAACCGCGCTGAATAAATTGAGTTTGAGCATAGGAAAACCTGCCGGCGCTTTCCATTCCTGCTGCGGCCTGTAACCGTAATGAATGCGCAGGGCAATGAATATCGCAAAGAAAATAACATATAAAAGTGTGACAAAAATCCAGGTATTTAATTTCGGAAAACCGATGTCGCGCACATTTAATTTCCTGAAAGAAAATTTTGTAAAATCAGTTTGTGAAATAAAATAAAGCGCAGGTATAAGCAAACCCGTTTCGCGGTTAAGCGCAGCTAAAGGTGTGATCAGCCAAAGCCAGTTTTTATTTTTGTTGAAAACAATAATATTGGCAGTGAGGAGGTAAAAAATGATATCGAGATAGGTGTTAAAGCTAAGATCAGCGGCGGCAACGGAATTGCCCAATGCAAGTGCGAGAAAATTAATTCCAAAAAAGATGAGCCATTTTCCCTTCACAAAAAAACTCCACAACCGCCACGCAAGAAAATAAATAAAAAAATGCTCAACAAACCGGAACAATGAAAAAATAATCATGTATTTCATCACACCCGGCGTTTGCATCAGGTTGACGAATTCATCTGTTTCTTTATTGGTGCCGGAAGTATTTTGAATATTGAAATGCACTTTTTCTTCGATCGGAAAAATTTTATCAACCGTATGATTGTAAACCCACATAATGCCTTCGATAGTGAAAGGGCAAAGAACGCGGTATTGCCATGGATTGTAAAACTCCGAATTCCCTTCTATCAAGGCTTTGTGACGTTCGTAAGTCAGTAATCCATTGCTATAATAAAAGCTTTTATAGATTGGAAACACAGACAGCAATGCAAAACAAATACAAATAAAGATCTGTCGTCCTTTAGTTTTTTTGGGCCACAAGCGTATAGTGCGGGTAAACATACATTCGTTTTTTTTCTTTGTGTGATATGGAAAGGCCAAATGACCTGAGCAAATCTTCTGCCCGCTGCATAGTCATTTCATTACCGATCTCATGAGCAAATATGAGATCGTGCATTTTATTGATATACACCAGCGGACTGGCAGCATTGATATCTTTAAATATAAGCCTTGCGCCTGGTTTCATTGCAGCGCAAAGGTCTTTCAAAAATTGCTCCTGATTGTTTTTTGGAACATGATGTATTACATCAATTAAAAACAGCACATCCATTTCGGATACTTTTTCGGGAAAATGAATACCGTCAAAGGTTTCAAATGTGCTTTTTACTGATCTGTCTTTAAACAAAGTTTTGGCATTATTGATCAATCTTTGTTCTATTTCTATACCGAACACCTCTGCCGGCACTGCAGCAAACTCTGATACGAGCAACAAAAACTGGCCGCTGCCACATCCGATATCGCCCACTTTTTCTCCCGCTTTTACCATTTGTATCAAATCTGTAAAAGGACAGATATAAGTTCTGTATTTTATTTTTAAGGTATCAAATAATCCTCCTGAAAAATTGGTATCGCTCAGAAACTCTATAATATCTTTGTTTTGAAAGGGGCGTGGCATATCCAAATGGCAATTGTTGCAAAATAAGCATTATGAAAGTAGAATTCCAAAGTTTGCCCCTAATTGATTTAAATTAGTGGAGCAAAAATTAAAATATGAAATGGTTATGTAAAACGGTTTTAACCGTCATTTTATTTTTTATACTGGAAAATACAGCGAATTCGCAGTTAAAGAGGATTTGCGTTATAGGAAGTTCTACCTCTGCAGGGTATTTTGACAACATGTATCCTAAAGACAGTTCTTATGCCAATAAGCTGAAAAAATATTATAAAGATTTAGGCAGAATTGATACATTATTCAATATTGCTGTCAATGGCACTGATTGTTATACAGGCATGCCTTCAAGTTATGTACCACCCATTGGAAGAAATAGCCCGGACAGCAGATATAATATAACAAGGGCCGTAAATTTAGTTCCGAAGCCTGATGTTATTATTGTTAACTATCCGTCTAACGGATATGATTATATGTCTTTTGAAGAGATTTTATTCTGTTTACAGACAATCCGGGATTCAGCTTTAGCAAATGGCATTCAATGCTACATTACTACTGCCCAGCCGCGGGATCATTTTTATCAAGACCGGTATAGGTTAAAAACAATTTCGGATTCTATTTTAAACCGGTTTGGTGAGTTTGCTATTGATTTTTGGACAAATATTGCGCAGGAACCCGAAATGATCATTAAACCTGAATATGCTCTCGGTGATGGAGTTCATTTGAATCCGGCCGGGCACACTGTTTTAGAACAAATGGTGATTGAAAAAAACATACTTGATCATGTGCTTGCAGCAGAATTCCTCAGCTTTTCTGTTACAGTAAAAAATAACCTTGCAAATATTAAATGGAGTGTAACAGATGAATCGGATATAAAGAAGTATTTGGTAACAAAAAGTTTGAATGGTTTAGACTTTACAGTAGTTGCAGCGGTTACAAATATTGATAAAGGCTTTTATTCTTACGAAGAAAAAATCAGTTCAGATTGTTTTTACAGAGTGATTGCAGTATATGAAAATGGCAGAAAGAGTTTTTCTAAAACAGAAGCAGCAAAAGTCAGCGGCAATTCTTTTTCAATTGGAAAAACTTATTTCAATGGTAATAAATTGAATATTGAAATAACATCAGCAGTGAGCCAATTAATGATTTCATTATACGATGGTATCGGGAAACTTTTGAAACAAGATCGTGTGATAATTAATGGAAGCCAAAATTATTCAATTCTTTTGCCTTCCATTCCACCAGGCACCTATGACTTACTGGTTTCAGATGCCCGGCATCAGCAGACTAAAAGAATCCTTAAACAATGACATCTGACTGTGGAAAATAATTAGCTGATCTTGAATGAAACCTGTTTTGCAAGCAACAGTTTATAAGATCCAAAAAGAATGGCACTAAAAACAATAGTGGATGCCACACTCCATGGATAGAATGGCAATCCGTCTGCAAAACACATCATCAATCCATCAAAAGTTTTTGGACGGCCCAAACCTGCGGTGGGCGAAGTGCTTGCCCAAACTAAAAAGTTTGAAATAAAGAAATAGGTTGTGGGCGCTGCCACAGAGGCTAATGCGATTTTCTTAATATCAAAATTATTGATGAAGAAGCCAAAAACAGTCATTCCACCAAAGAGCAGGTAATTTGTTACCTGGCCATCATAAAATCCTGAAATGGACCCTATGCCATTTACATAGAGCAATTGATAAAGCGCATCTGAAACAAACATTGAAAGCAGCGGCAATAAAAAAGCATACTTTTTTTGAGCTATTACTGCTCCTCCAAAAATGGCCATAGCGATTTGCGGAGCAAATCCATAAGGCCTGCCCGGCATTACACGGTAAAGAGATGCTACCGCGATCAATATTAAAAAACTGCCAAGAAGTTGCTTTGATATTTTCATGATGGTTTTGTCTTTAGCGCAAAAATAACAAAATAAGATTTTTAATTCAGCCTAATATTTTTCTCCGGGCTTTATGAGATCAGGAAATTCTTTCTGAAAGCGCTGAATCCGCGGAATCGATTCATGGATTACATAAGGATTGTCTGGATGATTTTTTACAAAATCCTGATGATATTGCTCTGCCGGCCAAAATTTAGTGTAGGCCACCAACTGAACTGCAATCGGATCTTTGTATTTTCCTGAGGCGTTTAATTGCGCAATATAATTTTCAGTGGTATTCTTTTCGATCTCATTTCTATAAAAAACGATCGACCGGTACTGAGCACCTTCATCTGGCCCCTGGCCATTTACCTGAGTTGGATTTTGCGAAGCAAAATATATTTCCAAAAGGGTAGGGTAGTCGATCACCGAAGAATCATAATAAACATTTACCATTTCGGCATGGCAGGTGGGGCCGGAGCCGAGATCTTCATAAGTGGGATTTTGATTGGTACCACCGGCATATCCGGAAACCGCTTCATGCACACCTTTTACGGATTCAAAGATCGCTTCCTCGCACCAGAAACATCCCGCAGCAAAAGTAGCCTGGCTGTATTTTGTTGTATCGACAGAAATGGACGTGGTTTGATCTGTTGATTTTTTCAGGCTATTTTGATTGCCACAAGAAGAGCCGGCAGAAAAAAGAAAAATTCCAAAGAGCAAAAGTTTCATAGATAAAAATTTTTATACATCAATTTACCCTGAAGCGGCCGGATTGGATGTTAAAGGAAAAAAAATATTTAATTTAAATTCCTTCAAAAGCACTTTTTTATTGATTTTGTAAAAAAGAAAATTACCACAGATAACGTAGATTTTCACAAATGGATGTGATGCGAAGCGATGTTATTTAATCTTCCTTCAAAAGCACTTTTTGGTAAAATTTTTAATTGATCTGAAAATCATTCCATCACCAGCAAATTGCAACCGCGCACAAGGCTGGTATCGCTGCGGCCCATCACTTCAAAAACGCCGTTTTTATAAAGTTTTCCCACATCATCTGTTGCGATAAAACTGCATGAATAAATATTTGCCAGGTCAATTACATTTATCAACCCGGATGCGGGTTTATTGGTTTGGGTATGTTGAAAAACATGCAGCGGATCGTACGGATCGCGCAGCAAAATTTTCATCCATGGAGGGCATTGAAATTTCCCATTGCCACCGGAATAAGCCTGCGACAATAATTCTGTCATTCCATATTCTGAATGGATATGATTTACGCCAAGTTTGTCTCTTAAAAAATGATGAACTTCTTCGCGTGTCAATTCTTTCCGTTTTCCTTTCATACCACCGGTTTCCATGATAATTGTATGTCTCAAATTCATTTTATACTGCTCAGCAAAATCGAGCAAAGCATAGGTAACGCCCACCAATAATGTTGACTGATTCATCAATTCATTCCTGGCAATAATGCGATACACTTTTTCAAGATCATTTAAATAAAAACCGCTGTTGGCATTTTCACTTTTTTCGATCAATGTATTCATCATCGCCACGAGCGAAGAATTTTTTCTTTCCAGGTATCCCGGCAAAAGGCCGATTATGCAATAGTTTTGCGGCAGGCCATAAAACATTTCGAAACTTTTTAAAAAACTCTTTTCGTACAAGCGCCAATGTTTTACGAAATGCCGGCTGGTGGTTTGCTGTGTGGTTCCGCTACTTTCAAAAATTACTTCAGGCTCAAAATCTGTGGTTTTTATTTCATGTGTTTTGAAAAATGATATGGGCAGAAAGGGAATCGTTTGCAGAGTGTTAATTTCAGTTTCCGATTGGTGAAGATGATCGACATAAGATTTATAAACCGTATTTTGCCGGTATTGAAAACGGAAAATCTCTAAAGCTGTCTCTTCAAAATCGTAATAAGAAGTTTGAAAAATTTTATTTTCAAACAATGATATTTCGGAAGGGTTGTTCAGTGTTTAATAATTAATTTTGAATTAAAATACAAAGATGAGGAACTGTCTATTAATAGCCATAATACTTTTGTTTGCCGGATGCGGAAAGGATAAGTTTAATACAACACCTACCCTGAAACTGGAAAATGTGAATACGACTGATCTTCACCGCGAGCAATTGCTGAAGTTTAATTTTAAATTCACGGATAAAGAAGGCGATATCAGCAACAGTATTTTTGTAAGAAAGGTAGTGCCGGGATGCAACGGAAGTGAATTTCAACAATATTATCCTGTGCCCGCATTTCCGGCCACCCAAAATCAAAAAGGAGAAATATTTGTAACATTTGGATATAATATTTCCGGTTATGCAGATGTAAAAGGGCCGCAATGCAATCAGAATGACACTGCTACTTTTCAATTTGTGCTAAAAGATATGGAAGGCAATGAAAGTGACACCATTACCTCACCTCCCATCATCATTCACCTGTAATTTGTGTGGCTAAAAAAAACCTTTGATTTTATTCTTTTTGGAAGCATTTTTATAGCTTGTTGCACAGTTGCTTTTTGTATTCAGACCAACCTTGTGATGGGGTTGCCTTTAAACCACTTTGGATTTTATGTTTTTGTATTTGGTGCCACACTCACGCATTACAATTTACATTATGTATCCAAAAAAATTGCAGTAGAAAATTCGGAGCGATTCAACTGGACATTAAGCCATATTAAAACACATTATGGCCTCATCGTTGCCGGAGTGATAATGATCATTTACAGCCTTACTACTTTTAAACTTCAACATTTTTTCATTCTTATTCTTTTAGGAGCGATCGCTGTATTGTATTCATTTCCGGTGATGCCGATTAAATCGGGAAAGCGGATCAAAGATTTTGGAATTCTTAAGATTACCACGCTTACTTTATTATGGACTTTGGTTACCGTTTGGTTTCCTGTTAACCAGATGGATTTTGATAAACAATTATTCGCTTTCATTTTTATCAGGCGCTTTTTATTTATGTTCATTTTGTGTTTACTCTTTGATATACGCGATGCGCCGGTTGACAGATCTCAGAATATCCGGACGCTTGCAGTTTGGCTTGGTGATAAACGCGCATATACGCTTTGCTACATGCTACTTATGGTATTTGTTTTTTTGTGCATTGCAGAAAGTGTTTTTTTTCCGGCAAGATATTTTCCCGCATTTCTTATTTCTGCGGCAGCAACAGGTTTGATAATTAATTATGCCCAAAAAAAGAATGATGACATTACAACCCTTGCGGGTGTTGATGGTATGATGTTATTACAGGCGATATTGGTGTACCTATTCAGTTTAAACCTCTAAATTTGCAACTACATTATTGTAGAAAAAACTATGGCTAAAAGCAAAAACTCAGGCTGCCTTGATGCAGCATCCTTTGATTTTTTACGCAATTATATCAACACGCCTTCTCCGGTTGGAGCTGAATCAAAAGGGCAAAAGGTTTGGTTGGAATACATAAAAAATTTCGTTGATACCACCTTTACAGATCCTTATGGAACCGCTGTGGGCGTAGTGAATCCGGATCATAAATTTAAAGTGGTGATAGAAGCGCATGTGGATGAAATCAGTTGGTTTGTCAACTATATCAATTCAGATGGGTTTATTTATTTAAAAAGAAACGGCGGTGTTGATCACCAGATCGCTCCTTCTCAGCGTGTGATCATTCACGGGAAAAAAGGCCCCGTAAAAGCGGTATTCGGATGGCCTGCCATTCATACCCGAAATGCATCTGATGACAAAGACAATAAAGCAAAAGTTGAAAACCTTTTTCTTGATTGCGGCGCAAAAAACAAAAAGGAAGTAGAAGATCTGGGAGTTCATGTAGGCGCTGTTGTTACCTATACAGAAGGACTTGACGAACTTGCTTACGATCATCTTATCGGGCGTGCATTCGACAACCGTATCGGTGGCTTTATGATAGCGCAGGTGGCAAGGCTTATCAATCAAAATAAAAAGAAATTGCCCTTTGGCCTTTATGTAGTCAATGCAGTTCAGGAAGAGATTGGTTTGCGTGGTGCTGAAATGATCGCCCGACGGATCAAGCCGGATATTGCAATCATTACTGATGTAACACATGATACCAATACACCCATGATTAATAAAAATATCCAGGGCGATTGTTCCTGTGGTAAGGGCCCGTCACTCACTTACGGCCCTGCGGTACATAATAAATTGCTGGATGTAATTCAGGCAACAGCTACAAAAAATAAAATTCCATTTCAGTTGGCTGCGGTGAGCAGAAGCACCGGTACAGATACTGATTCATTTGCTTATGCCAATGATGGTTGCCCATCAGCACTGATCTCCATTCCATTGCGCTATATGCATACTACTGTAGAATTGTTGCACAAAGATGATATAGAAAACACTGTAAGGCTGATGTATGAAACCTTGCTGGCACTTTCTCCCAAAACAAATTTGAGTTACTTTTAAAAGATTGCGGTAGCATTTTGTTTACCCGTTTTTAATGGCTGATTGATGTATGGATAATGATATTCTTTTAAAGGCATTTCGCCTGATGTGTAAAGCCAAAGCTATGGCCGAAACCTATGAGGCGAACCGGCAGGTGTGCAAATATGTACATTCTACTTCGCGGGGGCACGAGGCAATTCAATTGGCTTTGGGTTTTCAGCTACTTCCATGCGATTATGTAAGCCCTTATTACCGCGATGAAAGTATTTTGCTTGCATTGGGTTTTTCACCTTATTCATTAATGCTTCAGTTGCTGGCAAAACGAGAAGACCCTTTTTCCGGCGGCAGAGAATATTATTCGCATCCTAATTTCAGGTCTGCAGATAAACCCACTATTATTCATCAAAGCAGCGCTACAGGTATGCAGGCTATCCCTGCTACAGGTGTAGCACAGGCACTTGATTTTTTAAAAACTATCGGATCTCCGTTGTTTAAGCCCGGCTCAAATGGCGAGCAACCCGTGTCTGTCTGTTCTTTGGGAGATGCAAGTATGACGGAAGGAGAGGTGAGTGAGGCGCTGCAGGTGGCGGTTCTTAAAAAACTACCGGTTATTTACCTGGTACAGGATAATAACTGGGGAATCAGCGTTACATCCGCCGAAGCCCGCACTATGAACGCTTTTGAATATGCAGCAGGTTTTAAAGGGTTACATCGATTAAGTGTGGATGGAAGTGATTTTATTGAAAGCTTTAAAACGGTTCACGAAGCGCTCGATTATGTTCGAAATGGAAATGGCCCTTGTTTGATTCATGCGCGAGTGCCTTTATTAGGCCATCATACGAGTGGCGTGAGAAAAGAATTTTACAGAACTGCTGATGATCTGCAGGAACATGCAACCCGGGATCCTTTTGTAAGCCTGAAAAATACACTCCTTCAAAAGCACTTTAATGAAGATTTTTTAAAAAATATAGAACAGGAAAGCAGGGAAGAGGTGACTTCAGATTTCGAAAGAGCAAAAGGCGCGGCTGAACCTGATACTGATTCAGCAGAAGATTTTGTTTTTGTACCCACTCCTGTTACAGAAGAAAAAGGGGATAGGTCGCCGGCAGGAAATAATAAAGTCTTAATGGTTGATGCGGCTCTTTACGCTATCAGGGAAATTCTCAAAAACCATCCCGAAGCGCTTTTGTATGGCCAGGATGTGGGCAAAAGATTAGGAGGAGTTTTTCGCGAGACAGCATCATTAGGCGAACAATTCGGAGATGACCGCGTTTTTAATACAGCGATACAGGAAGCCTACATTATCGGTAGCACAGTAGGGATGAGCGCCACCGGTGCGAGGCCCATTGTCGAAATTCAATTTGCAGATTATATCTACCCAGGTATTAACCAATTAGCTACTGAAGTTGCTAAAAGTTGCTATCTGAGTTGTGGTAAATTTCCTGTATCTGCAGTTATCCGTATTCCTGTTGGCGCTTATGGCGGAGGCGGCCCTTATCATAGTGGTTCAATAGAATCCCTTTTACTTTCGATAAAGGGTATCAAAATCTGTTATCCTTCAAATGCTGCGGATATGAAAGGATTAATGAAGGCAGCTTTTTATGATCCTAATCCTGTGGTGATGCTGGAACATAAAGGACTATACTGGAGTAAAGTGCCCGGAACAGAGGATGCCAAAACCATTGAACCTGCTGAAGATTATGTGCTTCCTTTTGGTAAAGCAAATTGCGTTTTAAGCGCGGATTCTGATGCAGTAAATAATGGCGAAAGTTGCTGTGTGATCACTTATGGAATGGGCGTTTATTGGGCAAAATCTGCTGCTAAAAAATTTTCGGGAAAAGTGGAGGTGGTTGATTTACGAACACTTTATCCATTGGATGAAATGTTTGTATTTAATACAGTGCAAAGGCACGGAAAATGCCTGGTGCTTACCGAAGAGCAACAAAATAATTCATTTGCCGAAGCGCTCGCAGGAAGAATATCCAAAGCATGCTTCAAAACCCTTGATGCGCCTGTGTCAATATTGGGAGCATTGAATGTGCCGGCAATTCCCATGAACGAAAATTTGGAAAAGCAAGTATTGCCAACGGTCGATAAAGTAGCAAAGGCAATAGGAGAATTGCTCAGCTATTAATTCCTGCTCATTTCAATCTGGGAATTGATTTTTCTTACTAATTCATTTGCATCAAACGGCTTTGCCAGAAAATCATCTGCTTCGCAAAATTTTAATACATCTTGCTTATTGGTATGAGCAGAAAACATGATGACGGGAATCGCTTTTGTTTCAGGCAAAGATTTTAAAGAATTACAAATTTCTATCCCATCCACACCGGAAAGAAATACATCAAGCAAAATAATCTGTGGATTAAATTTTTTGGCACGGCTGATTACTTCTTCACCTTTTAATGTTGTCATCACTTCGAAGCCATATCTTTTCAAAATCGTTTCAACAACCCAGACAATGTCCTTGTTGTCATCCACAATGAGGACCTTTTTCATAAACGGAGGATTCAATTAATTTTTTTTGGCAATAACTGCACCAACTTTAAGTTATGCCCAAAATGTTGTGAATAAGTAACTTGTAATTAAAAAAAAGGGTCATATATGTTTGATTTTTAGGTAATTTTCCGAATGAAATACCCAGTTTTGATCGTAATTCTGCTCATGGCGGCAGGTGTACAACATTCAATTGGCCAAACCAAAAACAATTTGCAAGCACTCAAATCGCATATCATTGATGAATTAAATGGACAATCAGGAACTTTTGCAGTGGCCTATTTTAATCTGAAGAATGGGGATTCTTTTACCATTAACGGCGATACGGTTTTTCACGCAGCGAGTACAATGAAAACCCCAGTGATGATAGAAGTGTTCAAACAGGCCGATAAGGGTAAATTTAACCTCACGGATTCTTTGCTTATAAAGAATGAATTTAAAAGTATTGTTGATGGAAGTTTATATTCACTGGATTCGCTAAATGACAGTGAATCAGAAATTTATCGCTGTATCGGGCAAAAGCGTTCGATCTATGATCTAATGTATCAGATGATCATTAACAGTAGTAATTTATCTACGAATATCATTGTTGACCTGGTGGGTGCAAAAAATATTATGAAAACAATGAGACAATTAGGGGCAAAAAATATCCGTGTTTTAAGAGGTGTGGAAGATCAGAAAGCTTTTGATGCAGGAATGAATAATGTTACCACCGCAAAAGATCTTATGATATTATTTAAAGCGATTGGTGAAAAAAAGGTTGTTTCTCCATCGGCCTGCGATTCGATGATTAAAATTTTAAAAGATCAAAAACATAATAAAGTGATACCGGCTTTGTTGCCCAACGATGTGGAAGTTGCCCATAAAACCGGAAGCATCACAGGCGTACAGCACGATTCCGGAATTGTTTTTTTACCAGATGGCAAAAAATATGTGCTGGTGATTCTTTCTAAAAATCTTTCTGATCCGGATTCAGCCGTAAAAAGTATGGCAAAAGTTTCGGGAATGATTTATGACTATACATCGGCTGATTAAACTTAAAGGTTTGTTGTATAATTTATATTATGTTAAATAGAGTTTTTCACTGAGATAAACCTTTCCTTCCGTCAAAAGCACTAATTCTTCAAATTTTTAAAACCGTCCTCCCCTTTATTTGCGTAAAAAAACCCGGCTCTTCCGGCCGGGCTTAATATTTAAAAAATTACTGGTTAATCGCGGGTTTCAAACTTTTTATCTGCTGCATCATAAAGATCCTGGTATTGTTTTAATTTTTCCTTATTCTCCAGGCTTTGATAAATATTCTGCATCAGGTTTACCACTGATTTATATCTTGATCTGTCGGACTTTTTACCAAGTTGATCCAGTTGAGAAATTGCTTTATCGGCATACGGAACAGCTTTATTCCAATAATCAATGGATTGTTTTTTCAAATCGGCTTTTTTAGCTGCATCAGTAGTTTTTGAAACCATATCCCTTGCTTCTATTCCCTGGTTGTACAAGTACTGGGCATACAGCCAATTGGCACTTACATTATCAGGGTCTTGTTGAAGTGCATTTTCAAGCTGGCCTTTCAATACACTCAACCATTGGTCTTTATCTTTTAATTCTGTACCCTCATCGCTGTTATAAATGTATCCGAAAATATCGTTTGCAAACCGCGCTTTATAATTAAGGCTATCAGGATTTGCTGTCACTACTTCCTTCCACAGATCCAAAACCTTTGGCAAATCTTTTTGATCGCGGTAATAATCCATGAGAACAAAGTTGAAATAAGCTTCCTGTGGATATAATTCATTTCCAAGTTTTGCATATTTCAGCATATTGTCAACGTCACCTGCTTCTTTAAAATGCAGTTCGAGCCACTCGTAAGGTAATTTGAAATCTTCATCTTTTTGACCTGATGGTCCGGTAATTTTATTGTCGGCCAATTCTTTAAAATATTTGATTGCGACTTCATCATTTTTTGCATTAATAGCCGCTTTCCCTATATTTAATACTAATGTGGTATCCACCTTTCCGATCTTGGCCCACTCATTTTCTCCAATGTATGAACCCACTTCATTAGCCTTAATGAAATTGTTCATTGCATCTTCAAATTTTTCCTTGCTTTGTGATTGCGCCGCTTCTGTAAAATCTTTTACCGCATCATTGTAATAGCCGCCATACATGTCAAAAATCGGTTGAAAATTATCTTTCATAATTGAAAGGCGTGCTTTCATATTTGTTGAATCAGCATAGGCTTGTTTGAATGCTTCAAAAGCCGCTTCTCTTGCATTTCCATTTACCAGGTTGTGCAAATCAGCGCTGTCAGCAATTTTAGCATACAGTTTACTTTTTAGGTAAAGACCTTCTGCGTCCTTTGGATTTTTTTCAAGATAAGCATCTACTTCAGTCTTTGCTTTTTCAAACTCTTTATTGTCGAGATATTTATTGGCCTTTTTTAAACTCTGGCCGAAAGAAAGCGACACCAGGCAGGAAAATAAAACAGGGAGAATGATTCGTTTCATGTGTTTATTTTTTTGTTTATTCATTTTCTGTATTGGAATCCGGATCATTTGTTTCAGGATCCGATGGGCTGTTTTCAGACGGTGTTTCATCAGTAGCGGTTGCATCAGCATCTGTTATTTCTTCTTCTGTTTCTTCGCTGTCATCGATCTTGGTAATGGCCGAAATCTCATCTGATTCATCAAGCCTGATCAGCTTCACACCTTGAGTAGCCCTGCCTGCTTCGCGAATAGAACTAACAGAAGTACGGATGATAACACCGGATTTGCAAATGATCATCAGATCCTGTGATTCACTTACATTGAGCAAACCAATGAGTTCGCCGGTTTTTGGGGTGATATTAATTGTTTTCACTCCTTTGCCGCCCCTGTTGGTTATTCTGTATTCAGATACTGATGTACGTTTTCCAAATCCTTTGGCACTTACCACAAGAACACTTATATCCGGATCTGTATCATTAACGCAAATCATTCCTATCACCTCGTCTTTTTCTGTATCAACGCTAATGCCAAATACCCCTATTGCACCGCGGCCTGTTGGTCTTACTTTTTCTTCCGGAAAACGAATGGCCCTTCCGCTTTTCACTGCCATCATAATCTGGTGATTACCGTCAGTAAGGCACGCTTCCAGCAATTGGTCGCCTTCATTGATTGTAATGGCATTGATACCATTTTGCCGCGGACGGCTAAAATCGGCAAGGCGTGTTTTTTTGATGATGCCTTTTCTTGTACAAAGAATGATATAATGGTTATTGATATAATCTTCATTCTTGAGATCACGCACGGTAATAATCGTCCTTACTTTATCATCCGGCGGAATTGAAATAAGATTCTGAATTGCACGCCCTTTACTTTGTTTATCGCCTACCGTGATTTCATATACTTTAAGCCAGAAACACCTTCCGTTTTCGGTAAAGAACAAAAGTGTGTCATGTGTGCTGGTTACAAATAATTGTTCGATAAAATCCTCATCGCGGATCTGTGCGCCTCTTGCTCCTCTTCCGCCTCGTTTTTGCTGGCGGTATTCTTTTGCTGATGTTCTTTTGATATAACCCAGATGTGAAATGGTAACTACCACATCTTCTTCTTCTATCAGATCTTCAATGCTGATATCATCGGCGAGGTACACGATTTCTGATTTTCTTTCATCCCCGAATTTTTCTCTGATCTCCTGAAGTTCATCTTTGATGATCCGGAAACGCAATGATTGATCTGCCAGGATATTTTTTAAGCGTTCAATGGTTTTCATAATCTCTGCATGTTCTTCACGGATCTTTTCACGCTCCATGCCTGTAAGGCGCTGTAACCTGAGTTCCAATACTGCTTTAGCCTGAATTTCACTCATGTCAAAATTTGACATCAAACCTTCTTTGGCTATTTCCGGTGTGGCCGAATTCCTGATAAGGCTTATTACTTCATCGAGGTGATCCAGAGCAATTAAAAATCCTTCTAAAATATGGGCTCGTTCTTCTGCCTTTCTCAATTCAAATTCTGTGCGCCTCACTACAACCTCATGTCTGAAATCTACAAATTCGCGTATCAGATCTTTAATGTTCAGAATGCGTGGACGGCCATTAACAAGTGCTACATTATTTATACCGAAGGAAGTTTGTAATTCGCTGTGCTTATACAATTGATTGATCACTACCTGCGCGATTGCATCTCTTTTTAACTCTACCACAATGCGGGTACCTTCCTTATTATTACTTTCATTATTTACATCAGATACACCTTCAATTATTTTATCTGTTATCAGATGCCCGATTTTTTCTGTAAGCGTATCTCTGTTTACCTGGTATGGCACTTGTGTGATTACAATACTTTCTTTTCCGTTTGCTGCAGTTTCTACCGTTACTTTACCTCTCAGCACTACCCTTCCCCTCCCCGTATGCATGGCTTCTTTTACGCCATCGTACCCATAAATAATTCCACCGGTAGGAAAATCCGGAGCTTTTACAATTTTGATAAGGTCATCGATTTCAATTTCGCGGTTATCAATAAAAGCAATGCATCCATCCACCACCTCTGTAAGGTTGTGTGGGAGCATATTGGTAGCCATTCCCACGGCTATACCGCTTGCACCGTTTAAAAGAAGTTGTGGAATTCGTGTAGGCAGTACTGTTGGTTCTTTGGTAGTGTCATCATAATTGAGTTGCCAGTCGATGGTATCTTTTTCGATATCTTCCAGCATGCTTTCAGCTATCTTTTCCAGGCGCACCTCTGTATAACGCATAGCAGCAGGTTCATCTCCATCCTGGCTTCCAAAGTTACCGTGCCCGTCTACCAGAGTATAGCGCATACTCCAATCCTGAGCCATACGCACGATAGTTCCATAAATAGACGAATCGCCATGCGGATGGTACTTACCCATAACATCACCGACGATACGAGCTGATTTTTTGTGTGGTTTATTGAATGTATTTCCCATTTCGTACATGCCGTAAAGAATGCGGCGATGTACCGGCTTTAAGCCATCCCTGGCATCAGGGAGCGCCCTTCCAACAATCACGCTCATTGAATAATCAATGTAAGCGCTTTTCATTTGTTCTTCGATATTTACAGGGATTATTCTGCCTCTGTTGCCGTCGTTTTCCGGCATTCCATCTTCTGTTATTTCCATAATTTTTGAATAGTTGCAAATATACCTTCATTTTACCGTTTTTCCCTTGAAATCAACACTTTTAAGAACTCTTTTTTTCACAATATCTAACCCTATTTGTGGAAAATTATTTTTGGTCAAAATGCTCATTTCGGGTGCTAATCATATTGTATAAAAAGGTATTGTTTTTAAAATCGGTTAGTTTTGCGGCAATGAAAAAGATAGTTCTTTTCGGAGCCGGCAAATCTGCCGTTGTTCTCATCAGTTTTCTTTCAAAATATTGTTCAGAAAATGGTTTATTGCTGCAGGTTTGCGACGTTAATGTGGAAGCCACCCGTGAAAAACTAATAGGACTTGAAGCAATCGAAGTAACCGGAGCTGACGTAACCAATGCTGAGCAGCGCGGCAAGTTGATACAAAAGGCTGAAATCGTAATTTCGTTACTGCCTCCTTCTTTACATTTTCTTGTGGCCAAAGATTGTGTTGCATTTGAAAAGAATTTACTTACGGCTTCGTATGTAGATGAAAGTATTGCATCACTTGCATCTGAGATAAAAAATAAAGGATTGATTTTTATTGCGGAAATGGGCCTTGATCCCGGAATCGATCACATGAGCGCAATGAAATTGATAACACAGCTCAAAGAACAGCATGCTGTTATCAAATCTTTTTATTCACATTGCGGTGGATTGGTTGCTCCTGAAAGCGATAATAATCCATGGCATTATAAAATTACATGGAACCCGGCAAACGTAGTGACAGCAGGCAGTGCGGGAGCTTTGTACCTGCAAGGCAACAAACAAGTGCAAATACCTTATGAAAAAGTTTTTGCCAATAAAGATCAAATCGTAACTGTAGAAAATATTGGCAATCTTGCCTGGTATGCCAACAGGAATTCGTTGCCGTATATGCAAACTTATGGTTTAGAAAACGTTTCCGATTTTATAAGAACTACATTACGTTATCCGCAATATTGCAGTGGATGGAATGTATTGGTGCAACTGAGGTTAACTGATACAGGAGATCATGAAGAAATAAAGGATTGTAAGACTTACAGAGACTGGTTTGAGTTGAAAAAACAATTGTATGGACAGGCAATTCAGGCAGAGCTGAATGATCCTCGTTTCCAATTCCAATGTGATTTTTTGGGTTTGACCAGCAATGAATTAATTCCTTCCGAAATTGTGTCATCAGCAAAATTGCTTCAGTCGCTGCTGGAAAAAAATCTCGTAATGCAACCTCACGATAAGGATATGATCATCATGAAACACGAGATCAGGTACGAGTTAGCAGAAGTTGAAAAATATATCAGCAGCACACTCGTGGTAAAGGGTAGAGACAATATTCATACTGCTATGGCAAAAACAGTTGGGCTTCCGCTGGCCATTGCTGCCACCTTGATCCATGAAAAAAAAATCACCACAAAAGGATTGCATATACCTGTTGTTCCGGAAATATATGAGCCAGTACTTCATCGCCTGAAAGAGCATGGTATTGAATTCACTGAAGAAAGCAGATAGGTGAAAAAAAAGGGCTTAAAATAAATTAAGCCCCGATTTTTTTTTCAGGATTTATTCATTTATTCGTTTGCTTCTTTTTTAGCATTTTCTTTCATGGTTTCATTAGCGGTAATCAGAAACTCCACTCTTCTGTTTTGAGCCATGTGTTCGTCTGTGTCATTTGGATAAGCAGGTGCTGATTCGCCAAATGCTTTTGTAGTAACTCTGGACGATGCGATTCCGTTTGCAGTGAGATAAGATGCAACGGCATCAGCTCTTCTCTGGCTTAAACCCATGTTGTACTCATCTGTTCCTCTGCTGTCGGTATGTCCCTGAATTTCAATATTGGTGTTTGGATATTTATTCAGAATGCTTATCAGATCATTAAGGTTTTGTTTAGCAACGGCCCCCAGGTCGGATTTACTGAATTCAAAAAGTATCTTTTCATTGAATTCAACTTTAATACCTTCTCCCACTCTTTCCACATTTGCGCCGGGTATTTCATTTTTAATCTCTTCTGCTTGTTTATCCATATCGCGGCCAATAATAGCACCCGCTGTACCGCCAACAGCAGCGCCTATGATGGTACCAAGGGTTTTATTACCGGCGGCTTTACCTATAATGGCACCGCCTACAGCTCCGGCAGTACCGCCAATTACAGCTCCTTTTTGGGAACGGGTTGCATTACAACCCATTGCTATCATGGCTGTTATACCTGCAAATAAAATTAGATTTCTAAGTTGTTTCATTTTTTACGAATTTATTTTTCTACCAAAACCAAACTCTGTACCAAAAGAATGCAGCAATCAGAGCGGCCTCATTGCCGGCCTTAAAATTTCCCTTCAAAAGCACTTATTTCGGGATTTTTTTAAAAAAAATATATTCGTACAAGTGTAGGCGTTAGGGAAGGTGTAGCTGCAGGCCGGAAAGTTCGTTTGAAAAATCAATATAAGGTTGTTCGGAAACTACCTGATTAATTTGATTTATAACATCTGATACAAATTGAATGTGAGCTTTTGATGCGGGATTAAAAGGTTTGTGTTCGCATGATCGTAAAATAGCTTCAATTTTTTTCAGGAGTATTTGAGTTGATTGTTCTGTACACGAATTAATAAACTTTTCAAATACATAATTAATGGCCATTTCATTTGGGTGGGAAAAATCATTTTTGTAAAATCTGTAGTCACGTAATTCATCGTTTATGATCTCGAAGGCCGGGAAATAATAGCTTTCCTTGTGGGTTTGCAGCACTTTATACAAAGCAGAAAAAATATTTGCTTTACTGATATTGTTTTCTGCAATTCCATCGCTGTAATGCTTTACAGGACTTACTGTAAACATTATTTTAATTGATGGATTATGCTGCTTTAATAAATGTAAAGTCTGTTCAAGAGCTTCCTTATTTTCTTCAACAGATAATAATTTTTTTTCGAATAATGTAGCGGGCGCTTTATTGCAATTAGAAACAACTTTACCTGTTGACCTTAGCTTATAAATAAATGAAGAAGCGGGTGTGATAATGATCCAATCAGCCGACTTTGAAAAGACTAATGCTGACCGGCGGCTTTCATTTATTCTCTTAAGCACTTCTGTTTTATCTACGCCGGCAAAAGAAGTATGATGTGCAAAGCTCGACCAGATTCCATCCTGAAAATAAAGATCTTGTTCATTCAAATCACTACCGGATAAAATCCATTGAAGCGCATCACGAATACTGACCGCATTATAAATAATTCCTGTTGGATTTTGAAAAATCTGCCACTTATAATATTGCAATTTGTTGCCAATCTCCTGCGAAAAGCATGAACCAATAAGCATGAGCTTTTCATGGTGTGCGATTTTTTTATCCGGTCCGGAAAATTTAAAAGGCAGCATAAATTGCATCACACAAATATTTTGGAAGCCATAATTTCTGCCTGTTTTAAGGCATTATCATCAATTGTATTCAGATAACCTTTCTTTTCAAAATATCTGATCATCCAACCGGTATCCATATTACCAATCAATTCGCTGCCAGACATAGGGCATCCACCAAAACCCTTAATGGCACCATCAAATCTTAAGCAACCATTGTCAAAAGCAGCGTCAATTTTGTCTTCGCGGTTCTCAGTTTTGGAGTGCAGATGAACACCGATCTCATGTTCCGGAAAATTGTGAACCGTTTGTTTTACCAGAGAAGCGATCTGTGATGGAGTTGCCAATCCGACAGTATCTGCAAGACTGATGACATGAATGCCTATGGCGGCAATTTTTTCTATGGTGGTGAGTACAATTTTTTCATTGTATTCATCCTTGTATGGGTTTCCAAATGCCATTGAAATATAAACCACCTGTTCTTTCCCATGAGTATTGCACAGCGACTGAATAGTTTTCACCGATTCAAAAGATTCTTTGATGCTGCTATTCGCATTAAGATGTTGAAAAGTAGATGAAACTGAAAACGGGAAACCCAGGTAGTTGATATTTTGATGACCGATCGCTTCTTCGGCTCCCCTCACATTAGCAACGATCACTAATAATTTACTGTTAGAATCACCAAGATCAGCAGCGGCAAGTACCTCTGCGGTATCTGCCATTTGAGGGATAAGTTTTGATGAAACAAAACTGCCACAGTCTATCGTATCAAAACCAACCGTTCCTAACAGTGACAGGTATTCTATTTTTTGTTTGGTAGGAATAATATTTTTCCAGCTCTGCATTGCATCGCGCGGACATTCTATTATTTTCAATTTTTGATTAATCATGCTACATGAAGTTTATTATTCCATTCTCTGCTTCATCGCTTCATAAAGTATCATTGCTGTGGCCGCAGCTACATTCAATGATTCAAATTCATTTGCCATCGGTATTTTAAAAACCTCGTCGCAGAGTTTATAAAGCGCAGGAGTGATTCCTTTATCTTCACTGCCCATAATTATTGCTGCCGGAACTGAAAGGTCTGTTTCAAAAATCGGTTTTGGCGCTGTCATTTCGCTGGCCATTACTGCAATGCCGTTTAACTTTAATTCTTCAATAGCCGATTTTAAATCAGGTATGCGGCATACCTGAATATGTTCCAGTGCGCCTGCAGATGTGCTTATTGCATCTTCATTAAAAGCGCCTACACCTTTTTGCGGAATAACGATGGCATGGACGCCACAGCAGTATGCTGTTCGGGCAATGCCACCAATGTTTCTTATGTCAGTAATCCCATCGAGTAATAAAAACAATGGCGTCTCTCCGCTTTCCACTACCAATGATATTACATCCTGAAGTTTTTGATAGATAATCTTTGATTTTAGTGCAATAAACCCTCCATGCCCTTCAAGATTAAATCCTTTTAATTTTTCCGGGGGAACTTTATTTACCGGTATATTTCTTTCAATTGCCAGTTGCTTTAGTTCTTCATTATTTGCATTGGTTTGGATGTAGATCTTCTCCAGCTCAATACCTTCATTTATTGCATCGATAATTGCTTTGGCACCTGCGATTAATAGATTTTTTTTTGGACGGTTTTGCTTAAAATGTTTATGTGTTCTCACGCAGCGAAATTAAACTCAAATTTTGACAGTGCATATTAAGAGGCAAAATCATGGGTAAATAATGAGTTTATTAATCCAGTAAATTTTCATCGTCTGTTAGCGTCAGATCAATTACATCCGATCCTGCTATGCCTTCGATAGATCCTTTAAAATGCGCAGCATTTAATAGCACCTTTTCCAATTGTTTCTCCCGGGCTTTCCATAATTTTTCCATTGCTACTCTTTCTTTTTCAATTCCCATTTTCATTGAAATAAATCCTTCTCTGATTGCTTTCCATTGCTCATTAAATTCGTTTGATGTCAGGTAATCATATAGCATATGCATTTTATCACCTTTATTTTCATGTTTTTTGGCAGTATTAAAAACCCTTATTATTCCATCTCTTAAAACATGAACCAGCGCTTTTACTTCAGAAAATGTGCAAACCCACACACCTTCTTTCAAACCAAAACAATCAAGATCTTTGGGCATGGTGCGCGTGACCAATACCGCTATTTCTGCTCCATTGTTTCTCATATCGTTTTTGAGTTTTTCGATCCATTCCCCACCAAAATTTTCAGTTCTTTTACTTTCAAAAATGATCTTGCCACACTCCTGCCCCATCGCATTCCTTACTGTTTGCATACAATCAGCCCCACGAACGCCCTTTCCTACTGGGTCGACCATATCAAACGGGAAAGCTGAGCGTAGCATATCTTCCAGGGCCATTTCCTGTACCTCGCCCTGCAATTGCATAGAACCCTGTTCCTGCTTGCGTTTCATTTCATCTGTCAGCCTTTTCTGATCTTCTAATTGTTTTTCTAATTCTTTGATCTTGAGTGCATGTTCAGAATCTTTTGTTTCGTTCAGCGTTTTCTCCCGCTTTCTTATTTCTTCGGTTATTATTTGACGCTCATCCATTAATCTTTTTTGAAAATCCAACTCCAATTCTTCTTCGCGGGATCTGAGCGCTTGTTCTTTTTGTAAAAATTCAAATTCTCTTTGGCGCGCCATTCTCAACTTTTCTTCATTATCCTTGTTTGATTGCTGAAGTATTTTCAAATGATTTTCATAATCGTCTTTTACTGATCTTCGGATTCTTTCCTGAAGCTCGCTTTCGAGCTTTTGTTTTTCTTTTTCGATCCTTTCTGAGAATAGCCTGTTTTCATTTTCTTTTTTTATTTTAAAATCCTGCTCAAGTTTTTCCAGTTCCTGTGCTCTTTGTGCTATTTGATTTTCTAATTGAATTCTTTCAGCTTCCAACTTTTGCTGGTATTGCTTTTCAAGTGATTTTGTAATTGCATCTTCAGGAGCAAACTGTGATTTACAATTAGGGCAGGTAATAAGTGTAGACATATAAATCAGTTAGGTTTTATTTTTATCAAGTATTACAAATTTAAGGTCTGAGAATTTTGTGTTTGCTTTTAAATTTTTTTTTCAGTTAACAAAAAAGACCCGGTTTTCCGGGCCTTTACTGCTTCTTCGCTTTGTGATAATTATTATTCGGATTCGGGAGCTTTTTCTATCAAATCCATAAACTGATCGAGTTTTGGAGTGATGATAATTTCTGTTCTTCTATTTCTGCTTTTACCATCCGGAGTTGCATTGGATGCAACCGGATTGTATTCACCGCGTCCACCTGCTGTAAGGCGTTTTGGATCAACTCCGAAATTGTTTTGTAAAGCTTGAACAACGGATGAAGCGCGCAATGCGCTCAAATCCCAGTTGTTTCTGATGTTTGGTTTGGAAATGGGAACGTTATCTGTATTACCTTCTACAAGCACATCATAATCTTTATAATCTGTAATGATCTTCGCGATCTTGGATAAGGTATTGTTTGCTTTATCGGATATTTCATAGCTGCCTGATTTGTAAAGCATATTATCAGACAATGAAATATAAACAACACCTTTTAAAACCTTTACATCCACATCCTGCATTTCTTCCCTGCTTAATGATCTTGTAAGATTATTTGTAAGCACCATGTTTAAAGAATCGCTTTTATTTTTAGAAGCAATGAGTTCTTTAATATATTTATTGGAAGCATTGATTTCGTCTACCAGTTTAGAAATGTTCACGTTGCCTTGCCCGGCACTTGTAAGACATTTGTCAAGCGCATCCTGTAATGATTTTACATGGGCGCGTTCAGCGTCGATCTGTTGTTGCAATGAAGAGATTGTAACTTTTGCTTTGTCTAGATTGCTGTTGCATGATTCGCTTTCTCTTGTCAATTCGCTGTTTCTTGCCATCAGGCTGTTGTAATCCGACTGAAGCGCATTGAATTTTTTTGTACTTACACAACTCGTAACGCCTGCCATTGCAAATGCTACAAGAAGCAAGTTCATGGTTATTTTCATTTTTTAATTTTTAAAATGATGAAATAAATGTAATCCGGTCAAGATAGCTTAATAACCATAAGCCACCTTTTTTCCGGTTGATTTTAACTTATTCAAAAAGAGAACCAAAAATTTTTATTATTGAAAAAAGATAATTAAAAGTGAACTGTATTTTGATTTCTATCCTTTAAAGGTTGTTGATACACAAGCGTTTCGCTAAATAAACATTTTGATGAAATCTCAATTATTATGGCGCATTTAAGGTGCTATTAAAAAAAAATGCCTCTCAAAAAAGGAGCATTTAATTTTTTATACAAATAAACCTATTTTATTTTAAAAGCTTTTTTGATTTTGTCTACATAGTCAAGTTTTTCCCAGGTGAACAATTCAACTTTTACTTTTTTAGGTTGACCATTGGCCTGCTTAAAAGTTTTGGTGATCACTTCATTATCGCGGCCCATGTGACCGTATGATGCTGTTTCCTGGTAAATCGGGTTTCTTAATTTTAATCTTTGTTCAATGAAGTATGGGCGCATATCAAAGATCTCAAGCAGTTTTTCAGCGATTTCGCCATCTGTAAAATTGATCTTAGAAGTACCGTATGTATTCACATACATGCTCGTTGGTTTTGCTACGCCTATCGCATAAGAAACCTGTACAAGTACTTCGTCGCAAACGCCTGCTGCCACAAGATTCTTGGCAATATGCCTGCATGCATAGGCAGCGCTGCGATCTACCTTACTTGGGTCTTTACCGCTGAAAGCACCTCCGCCATGAGCGCCTTTTCCGCCGTAGGTATCAACAATGATCTTGCGACCAGTCAATCCTGTATCTCCATGCGGTCCGCCAATTACAAACTTTCCCGTCGGGTTAATGTGATAGGTGATTTTGTCATTAAAGAAGCTGGCATATCTCGGATACTTCTTTTTCATACGAGGGATCAATATCTTTTGAACATCATCAGATATTTTCTTCAGCATTTTTTCCTCTTTATCAAAATCGTCGTGCTGAGTTGAAATTACAATAGCTACTATTCTTTGAGGCTTATGATCGTCGCTGTATTCAATGGTTACCTGGCTTTTCGCATCGGGCCTCAGGTATTTCATTTGTTTATTTTCGCGGCGCAATGCTGCCAGTTCAATCAAAAGTGAATGGGCTATATCCAGTGCCAAGGGCATGTAATTTTTTGTTTCGCTGGTAGCATAACCAAACATCATTCCCTGGTCGCCGGCACCCTGCTGTTCTTTCTTCTTTTTATCTACACCCTGGTTAATATCAGCCGATTGTTCATGGATAGCTGAAAGAATACCACATGAATTTGCTTCAAACATATATTCACTTTTGGTATATCCGATTTTGCGAATTACATCGCGGGCTATTTCCTGAACGTCGAGGTAAGCTTTTGTTTTTACCTCGCCGGCCAGCACTACCTGACCTGTGGTTACCAACGTTTCGCAGGCTACTTTGCTTTGTGGATCAAAAGCCAGAAAATTATCTATCAGCGCATCACTAATCTGATCGGCTACTTTATCAGGATGTCCTTCACTTACAGACTCTGATGTGAATAAATAGGGCATATTAAAAAATTTAGTGGCGCAAATGTATAGATTCACTATGATAGCGCAAAATGGAATAACGGACAATTAGAGAAAAAAGATGGTATTGCGTAAGGCTATCTTTAACATCCTTTCAAAAGCACTTATTTCAAGATTTTTTAAAAAATCAAACAGAGAAACGATAAACAGATTACAACTTGCTGTAAACCACATGTAATCTTAGGCGGGTGGGCGTTTGATTGGTACCGTTTATTTTTATTCTTCCATCTGCAATATTATTCATGCCGTAGGCAAATTTGTTTACAGCCTGGTTGCACCGGTCTGAATATTGAAGATAATTTTCGATATAAAATGGCGCTCTCAGTCTTAATTCTGAAGGCAGTAATTGCCTGGTTACGATTCCTTGTACGTATCTGGAAATATTGAAAATGTATCGGGCAACCGGATTTCCTGAATTATCAGTTGCTTTTTTTGCATTTCCTCCAAAATAAGAAAAGTTGGTTTGTAACTGATCTGTAGAAAAATCGCATGGGATAGGTATATATTGATTGATGGTGGAAGTATCTCCCAGCATATCGAGATATAACTTTCCCGGAACGTTGAACGGCGATGGATTGTACAATTCTTCTACGATAAGTTCTGCACGGTAGATCACGCGATTGCTTAAACCGGCAAGTCCCGGAATTTTAAGCTTTGCATACGAACCCGGAGTAGTTTGCAAATACAAAATACTATCGCCACCTGCAGGATTGGAAAGATGATTTGTTATTTCAGAAGTTCCGCGTTCGCGATGGATATAATTTGCCTGTCCTGAATTCGCATTGAAGGTAAGATTTACCATTGCGGTGTCTTTAGTGGTATCTTTTTGATATCGCACGTAAATTGAAAGCCTTGTTTCAGGAGAGTTCAGGTTGAAATAATTAAGCGCCTGCCCTCCCGTAGCTTCATCGGCAATAATGGCAAAACCTTTAAAATATTCTTTATATGCTGAATCTGTTTTGAATGAGGATGCCTTTTCGATAAAATCGGTTCCCATGCTAACAGGCATGTTTATTCGCAATTGGCTGGCAGCCTCTTCCCCGAAACCGTGCACACTGTCTCTTAAAGACGCTGGAATAAAATATTTTTCTCCTAAAAGGTCCGGCTCATGGGGCATTTCCTGGCAGGTTCTATATGCCGAATCAAATCTCAGTTGGTTTGAGACCTGGTACACTTTTACTTTTTGTGGTAAAGTACTATCGCCAAAAGAATGCGTGTATTTCAACACCAATACCACAGAATCTACCACCATTGTAAGTGTGTCGTGCGTTGGTAATGAAAATGGGTAAGCAGATGGTTTCAATTCCAGGTAAGCATTCGCTTTTGAACTTCCGAATAAAGGATCATTTTGAATGATTCCTACCGCGTGAAGGTCCCTGCGGCTTACGGAATCACATACGTCTTTATCATCAAAATTGGTAGCAATTACATCAAAGGTGGTATCAAAAGTGTTTACATTATCTACAGGCGGAATAAGACCTGATCCGATGTTTGTAGTATCAATTTTTGTACACTGGGAAAATGCGATCAACACGAGCAGCCAAAGTGCGACCGCTTTGAATTTTAAGCCTTTATACACACACACGAGTTTAGTAAAAAACAGGGATTTTATTTGGCGGCAAGGTCGTTATACAATTGTAAATAGTCTGTTAAATCTGAATCTTCAACATACTTCAAAACCTTCTTGCCACGCACCTTTGAGAAGGTATCCGATAATTTTTTATCTACCTTTTCGGCACCGAAAGTGATGGCATCAGCATATTGGGCGCCACCAGCAAACAAGGCTGCATTGGTGCCATTGTCGAACAATTCGAGATCTTTATCTTTTACGTTCGTATTAATTGCTGCCAGCTTTTTAAATCCGGCACCGAGTTTTTCTTTAAAAGTGTTTTGACCAATGGTAAAAACAATTTTCGCATTACTGAAAACCGGTTCTTTTTTATAGGCAGTTTTAATAAACATCGGAATCAGAGAAGTCATCCACCCGCTGCAATGAATGATATCCGGAGGCCATCCAAATTTTTTAACCGTCTCCAGCGCTCCTTTACAAAATAATACAGTGCGTAGCGCATTATCATCAAACCATTTTCCATCCTGGTTGTGAAATAGAGATTTGCGTTTAAATAGTTCTTCATTATCCAAAAAGTAAACCTGCAGGCGTGCATTGGGAAGCGAAGCTACTTTTATGATCAAAGGGTAATCATCGCCGCCTACACTTACATTTATGCCCGAAAGGCGTACTACTTCATGCAATCTGTGGCGTCTTTCGTTGATCATTCCAAACCTGGGCATGATGCAACGTACTTCCATTCCCGTTTCGTTACTTTTAATGGCCAGTTTATTTACAATCTCTGCAAATTCAGTCATTTCGAGGTAAGGTGACATTTCATTTGCAATGAATAAAATTCTTTTTTTCGAGGACATTTAAAAGTTTTATTTGTAGTATTCTTTTTTTAAGGAGCGGCAAAGTTACCATTTTTTTTGGGTTTATCACAGTTGATGTACTTTTACCCATTACATTATGGTGATATTCAAACATATATCTGATCTGCAATCTTATTTGAAAGGATACGGAAAGGCAGGTAAATCCATTGGCTTTGTTCCTACAATGGGCGCTTTGCATCAGGGGCATTTATCTCTTATAGAATTGTGCAAAAAGCAGGCAGATCTTGCAGTGGTGAGCATTTTCGTAAATCCCCTGCAATTCAACGATTCCAATGATTTCAAAAAATACCCTGTTAATCCCGAAAGAGATATTGAATTATTGATTGAGAGCAAAACGGATATTTTGTTTTTGCCCTCCAATGAAGAGATATATCCATCCAATTTTGAAAATATAATTTTTAATATTGGTTACCTGAATGAAATTCTGGAAGCCAAATTCCGGCCCGGTCATTTTAACGGCGTTTATACTGTAATGAAAAGATTGCTTGACATTGTAAAGCCCGATTTGCTTTTTATGGGCCAGAAAGATTTTCAGCAATTGATGGTTGTTTCTAAACTTATTAAAGACCAAAATTATCCTGTTGAATTAATTACCGGCCCGACCATTCGTGAAGAATCGGGGTTGGCAATGAGCAGCAGAAATCAAAGGCTATCTTCTGAAGACCTTCAAAAAGCTGCGCTTCTGTTCGAAAAATTGCAATTCATAAAAGAAAATACCACCAGAAATTCATTTGCTAGATTGCGGGAAACAGCGATCCAAAATTTACAGGAAGCACATTTTAACGTGGAATATCTTGCACTTGCAAATGCTCACACACTCGACCTTTTAGACGATTTTCAAACATCTTCTCCAATGATTCTCCTGATCGCTGCATATATTGGTCCTGTCAGGCTTATTGATAATCTTTTGGTGTGATTTTTTAGGCTTCAATGAAAAATATTTTTCAATGAAGTGGCATATCGGTTGTTCGGGTTTTCATTATAAACATTGGCGAGGTGTTTTTTATCCGGAAAAACTTGCAGTGAAAAACTGGTTCGGCTATTATTGCCAATTTTTTGATACACTCGAATTAAATGTAACTCATTACAGATTTCCTGATTGTAAGATTTTGAATAATTGGTATCAAAAAAGTTCACCGGATTTTTCCTTTGCTGTTAAAATGTACAAGGGCATAACGCATTATAAAAAATTGAACGAATGTAAAGCGATGGTTGATGAATTTTACCAGATTGTAGCTGAAGGTTTAAAAGAGAAAGCCGCATGTATTTTATTCCAATTTCCACCATCATTTCATTACACTCCCACCAATCTCGATCGCATTCTGGATAATTTAGACCCTTCATTTCAAAATGTGGCAGAGTTTCGTCATTCCAGTTGGTGGAATACTGATGTTTATCGAATCTTTGCCGAAAATAATATCATCTTTTGCGGAATGAGCCATCCTTCTTTACCTGTAACAGTAATCAAAAATACACCTGTGATGTATTACCGAATGCATGGCGCTGAAAAGCTTTATGCATCCCTTTATCCGGTGGATGAGTTAAAAGAATTTGTAAGTGAAACAAAGGCAGGTAATTTTGCAGAAGAAGCATTTGTATATTTCAATAATGATATGGGAGGCGCTGCTATAACAAATGCTCTGCAATTAAAAAACTAATTGAATAATTTTTGAATGGAAGACAAAGAAGTAAAAGACAAAAAGGTAAAGAAAGAGATCGAGTTTTTAGAAGGGCCGCAAAGCAGATGGGAGGAATTTAAATATACGATCAGCGTTTTATTTGAATTTATCAAGGGATTCCGAGCGCTCCATTTTGTAGGCCCCTGCGTTACTATTTTCGGATCGGCAAGGTTTAAAGAAGGCCATCCGGCATATAAGCAAACAAGAGAACTGGCAGGACGCATCGCACAATTAGGATTTACGATCATGACCGGAGGAGGACCCGGAATAATGGAAGCCGCAAATCGTGGTGCAAAAGATGTTGGAGGAAAAAGTGTAGGCTGCAATATTGTACTCCCTCATGAGCAACATCACAATCCTTATCTTGATAAATGGGTGGACATAAAATTCTTTTTTATCAGGAAAGTGTTATTGATAAAATATTCTTACGCCTTTGTAGTAATGCCCGGCGGCTTTGGCACTTTGGATGAATTTTATGAATCGCTTACGCTGATTCAAACCAGAAAAATTGAAATGTTTCCCATCATTATTTTTGATAAAGATTTTTACCAAAAAATTCTTGAACACAACCAGAAAATGCTGGAGGCAGGTACTATTAGTCCGGCCGATGAAAAATTGTTTCTGGTCACAGATTCTATTGAAGAATCTGTTCAGTATATCAAAGAAAAAAGTATCGCAGCGTTCGGTTTGAAATACATGAGTCCTAAAAAGCATAGCTGGGCCTTCTTCGAAAAATCCTGGAGAAAATAAAAACATTTTTAAAAAATCTGCAAAAAAGTGCTTTTGAAAGCGCTTCATATTTTACCACCCTTCTGCAAGAACATCTGCTATGTGCATAGTTTGAAGGTTTAATCCCTTCTTGTCTATAACACCTTGCAAATGCATCAGGCAACTTAAATCTGTGCTGATCAGATGGGTGGCTCCGGTATCTATCGCATGGCCGATTTTTTGCTCTGCCATGGCATAACTGATATCATCAAACTTAACTGCAAAAGTGCCTCCGAACCCGCAGCAGGTTTCGGTTTCAGCCATCTCTACTATCTCGAGCCCTTTCACATGAGAAAGCAATGCGCGTGGTTCTTTTTTTATGTTACACTCACGTAATGCTGAACAACTATCGTGATAGGTAGCTTTTGCATGAAGCGTGGCGCCAAAATTTTCAATCTTCAGAATGTTGACAAGAAATTCTGAAAACTCAAAAATGGTGGAGGCTACCTGTTTATAAAGGTTATGCATAGACGAATTTTCAAAAAGTTTTGCATAATAGTTTCTTACAAAACCGCAACAGGATGCGCTGGGTGTAACAATATATTCCGCCTCCTCAAAATCATTCAGAAATTTGGCAGCGACTTTTGTTGATTCATTCCAGTATCCTGCATTAAACGCCGGTTGTCCGCAACAGGTTTGATTAGGATTATACACTACTTCGCAGGCAGCTTCTTCCAGTACTTTCACCATATTGAAAGCGGTATTCGGATATAACTGGTCTATAAAGCAGGGTATAAAAATGTGCACCCTCATTAATACTGATATTTTAATTCCATCATTTTAAGCGCTGAAAAGGCAGCTTCAGCACCTTTGTTGCCATGGCTTCCACCGGTTCTGTCATCGGCCTGTTGTTGGTTATTAACGGTCAGCACGCCGTTGATCACAGGCACAGGTAATTGAAGATTGAGTGTCATCAATCCATCGGTTACTGCCCGGCTGATATATTCAAAATGAGGGGTTTCACCGCGCATTACACAACCCAAAGCAATAAACACCTGAGGCTTCTCAAATTTTTGAGCATGACTTTCCCAGATAGACTTGATTGAAAAAGGAATTTCAAATGCTCCGGGAACCTGAACGAATTTAAAATTTTTCATTTCTAATTCTTTCAATACTGAAACACAGCCCTCTACAAGTTTATTTACAATGGAGGTATTCCATTGAGTATGTACAATTACAATACAGGCATCCTTTGGAAGAATGCCTGTATTAATGTTTTGTAAGCTTTTATTTTCTAATGACATGTCATTGAATTAATCTGCGAATTCACCAAGACGTGCGAGATATCTTCCTGCATCAGAACCCTTTTCAGTGAGTGGATAATCTTCTTTAAGTCTTTTGAAAAGATCAACCGCATCTTTTGTATTTCCAATTGCCTGTGCATAAGCTGCCGCCCTGAACAAGTATTCGGAAGAAGTGAATTCGTCCTTTGAATTCACGTTTGCAGCTTTTTTATAATAATCTAGCGCCTCACCGGTTTTATTCAATTCAGCATTAGCATCGCCTATCATACCATATGCTCTGCTTTGAATTTGGAAAGCGCCGTTACCGTCAAATTTTTTTAAATGATTGATCGCTTTATCAAATTGGCCCAAACTCAAATAACAGGCTCCTGCATAATACTCGCAGAGGTTGGCAGCAGGTGTTCCACTATAATTATTAATAATTTTAAGTGCGCCGGGATTCATTCCATCGCCGTTAAGAACTTTCGCTGCAATAAGTGCTTTTGATGAATCAGTAGTATTTACAAATTCATTAAAATACTTTTGAGTTACATATACCACCTCATTGGATTTCTGGATCTTCGGCTTTTGAAACATGTATTTGTAAACCGCGAATCCAATTAAAATAATCACGATAGCCGATCCTATATAAACGACCGGTTTATTATTATTTGCCCAAAATCCCCGAGCCTTCTCAATCAGATCCGCGTCAGTTTTGGGTGCTGCTTTATGAGCCATTGACTTTTGTTTTATCTTGTTTTTTTAATCTGTTATAAATGGATAATCGTCTTCAACGTAAATGTCTTTGAGAAGTTCATCATCGTCAGGTAGCGGGCTATCTTCAGCAAACTGAATAGATTCTTCAACCTGGTCTTTTACTCTTTCTTTTATTTTTTCGATCTCTTCATCCGAAATGCCAAATTCTTTTTGCATGGTTGCCAAAGTGGTTTCCACAGGATCTTTCAATTTATACTCTTCCATTTCTTCTTTACTCCTGTATTTGGCCGGGTCACTCATACTGTGACCTTTATACCGGTATGTTTTTATTTCCAGCAAAGTAGGTCCACCGTTTTCGCGGGCACGTTTTACAGCTCTTTCTACTGCTACATGCACTGTTTCGGGAGTCATACCATCTACCTGGTCTGACGGCATATCATAAGCATCGGCCAGCTTGTATATATCCATCACATTTGAGGTACGTTTTACTGATGTACCCATTGCGTAATTATTGTTTTCACATATAAAAATTACCGGCAATTTCCAAAGCATGGCCAGGTTAAAAGTTTCGTGCAGCATACCTTGCCGGGCAGCGCCATCACCAAAAAAACAAAGAACAACATTCTTAGTGCCTCTGTATTGCTCTGCCATTGCCAAACCTGCTCCTGTACCTATCTGCGCACCCACAATACCATGGCCTCCAAAAAACTTCTCTTTTACACCAAAAAAGTGCATGCTTCCACCTTTCCCTTTAGAACATCCGGTGGCTTTACCATATAATTCGGCCATGCAGGCATTAGGTGTTACACCTTTTGCAATAGCGAGACCATGATCGCGGTAAGCAGTTATAAAAATATCGTCGGGATTAGTGGCGGTCATACATCCGGCGGCTACCGCTTCCTGACCTATATATAAGTGGCAAAATCCTCTTATCTTTTGCATTCCATACATCTGGCCGGCTTTTTCCTCAAACCTTCTGAGAAGCAACATCAGCTCGTACCAGTAAACATAAGTTTCTTTTGAAAACTTTCTAGCCAAGGTTTAAAATTTTAGGTCGCAAAGATAGGGTAAAAAGAAAAATTATAAGAATGAATTACCACGCATTTATGCACAGAATGCGTGGTAACCGATTGTTGTAATTAGATCAGTATCTTAATAATCCGTTTCGCTGTGCATATTGCTCTTCACCGATCACCTGGTTCATGATGTCGACAGCCTCTCCGATATAAATATCTCCTGAGATAGCTTTTATAAATTGCTTTTGAGCATTGATCTTTAATGTATCTGTGCCTATTTCTTTAAGATCTTGTGGCAAACTTTCAACCTTCAGCGAATCTTGAATCTTCATAAAATTCTGAAGTTGCGCACTCAATCCCTGGATTTTGCTTTGCATTTTTTTATACTCGTCTATCTGTAAAGGAATTTCCTCATTTTTATAGGCATCCAGTGCATCCACAGTAGTACGGATGCCTTCAAAATTTTTATTTTGACGAATTTGCTGTGCTGCTTTCAGCGCAATATTTTCAAAGCTGTAACCCGGATTCCAGGTAGCATATCTCACTCTTGCAATAGTATCCCATCCCAGCGCATCAGGATTGTCTTTTTCACGGAATTTCGCATTTTCAAACCGATCAGGAATTATTATATCAGGCACTACTCCTTTTAATTGAGTGGCTCCACCATTGATACGGTAAAACTTCCGGAAAGTAAGTTTGATATCTCCCAACCCTTCGGGTTCTCTGTTAAACAACAGGCTTGCAGATTGAGGGTCTAAAGAAACGCTGCGCTGAACAGTACCTTTTCCAAAAGTGCTGCTGCTGCCTATCACAATTCCCCGATGGTAATCCTGAATGGCCGCTGCAAAAATCTCAGAGGCCGATGCGCTTGTTTCATCTACAAGCACTGCTAACGGTCCTGTGTACATCGGTTCTTTTTCGTTAGAGCTTAAAATGCTCGGCTTTTGATCGCGGCCTTTTACCTGCACCACAGGACCATCTTTAATAAATAGGCCCACCATGTCAACTACATCAGTAAGCGATCCGCCACCGTTTCCGCGAAGATCGATCACAATGCCATCTACCCGTGCATCTTTTAACTTTTGAACTTCGATCGCTACATCAGTTGCCGACCTGCGCCCGGAGGGATCATTAAAATCAGCATAGAATTCCGGTAACCTGATAAAACCGATCTTATGGCCATCGCTTTCTATTACAGCACTTTTAGCATAAGTATCTTCCAATGATATTTTATCTCTTTTAAGGCTTACAACTTTAATGGATCCATCGGCCTTTTTTAAAGTAAGTTTTACGATCGAACCTCTCTCCTCTCCCCTGATCAATTTAACTGCATCAGTAAGCGTATAACCGGTAACGTCAACAGGTGGCTGATCGCCCTGGCCTACTTTTAAAATAATATCCTCGGGTTGAATCTCTCCCGATTTCCAGGCAGGCATTCCAGTAATCAGGCTTGATACTTTAATGTTGCCATCCTGTTCTCTTAACTGTGCCCCGATGCCATAAAAGGTTCCACTGAGCATTTCGTCGAATGTCCTTTTGTCAATAGGTGCAAAATAAGTTGTGTGAGGATCCATTGTGCTGGTGATAGCATTCACAAATGTGGAAAACATATCATCAGTGGTATTATGATTTTTGGAAGTTTCAAAATACCTGTTCATTAATTTCGAAACACGCTCAACTGCCTCTCTTTTAAACGTGCTGTCTGCTTTTTTGGGAGTTGTTTTACTGCTGTCACGTTCTTCCTGCAAATCTACATAACGGGTAAGCACCATATATTTCATGCGCTTTCTGGCGTATTCATAACGCTCCTGGTTATTAGCCGGATAATTTCTTTTGTCTGCATCCATTTCAATGGATTCATTTACATTAAAATTCATCGGCTGTGCCAGAGCTTTTTGATAAAGCGCCGAGAGTTCATCAAATCTTTTTAAATAGGTATCACTTATTGTATAGAAAGATTGAATGGGTGCTCCATGAATTTCGTCGTCAATTCTATTAGCAAATTGCTTAAACAGATTAATGTCTTTCTGTAGAAAGATGATTTTGTCAGGATCTAATGCTTCCTCATAATTTTTCAACACCTCAGCGGAAAATTTATCATCAATTTTTTTGGGATTGTAATGGCCTTGTTCTAAAACAATTCCTACATTCCTCAAAATCTTCTGATATTTTGTGTTGGGTTCATCGGGGCCATTATCATTTTTTCCCATCACTCCATAGGTAACAAACAAACCGCCCAGAATCAATACCAACAGGACCGGAATAAACTTTTTGCTCATAATAAAACTTGTTATAGCGTTCATAAGTAAAATTAACCGAAATTAAAACCTTTCAAAATCCGATAATTTGAATTAACAAAGGTTTTTTAAAAGCCTTTCTTAAGAATTGAAAAAATTTAAAAGAATATTTTTTGATTTAAGAAATCAGATCATCCCAGATTTCTTTTTCAAAAACTGTGCACTATTTTATCAATTGCCATAAGCCGCTTTCCATCGGTTGCAAGGTAAAATCGCTGAGGGGTTTAATTTCGCCGTTGATAATATTTTGCATTTTAGTAAAACCACCGGTACGCTCAGCATATTCACTCACTTTTATCTCTAACGGTTTTTTGGCTGTATTCATTGCAATCATTATGGTTTGTGCATCGTTATACCGGAAATAAACATATTCTCCCTGTACGGGAACGTACTGCATTAATTTTCCTTCGGTAATGGCAGGTGCACTTTTCCTGAAATTCGCTAGCGTTTTTACCAGGTTGTAAATACTATCTTCACTCATACTTCTTCCTTTGCTGGTAAATTTGTTTTCCGGATCGTTGGGCCATCCGCCCGGAAAATCCTGTCTTACATATCCATCAGACGGCGATGTGAAACCTTCCATTCCGATTTCATTTCCGTAATATAATTGGGGAATGCCGCGGCAGGTGAAAAGCCAGGTAAGGGCGGCTTTGTATTTTAGCCAATCTGTACCTACCACACTGTAAAAACGGCTGAGATCATGATTGTCGAGAAAGATCACATTTCGGTTTGGATCAGTATAAACAAAGTCTTGCGCAAGCGTGTTATACAGGCGGTTTACTCCATCCGTCCATCCAAAATCTTTTGTCATTGTTTCTGTAATTCCCCACAATAATTGAAAGTCTGTAACTGCCTGAAGGTTGCTTTTGAATGGAATATCAAATTTGTTTTCTGCGAAATATGCCTGGTTTATCACGCCATGCACCCATGTTTCTCCAAACATGGTAAGCGATGGAAATTCATTCTCTAATGCCGCATTGCAACGATTCATAAAATCAAGATCGTTGTATGCGTAGGTATCAATTCTCCAGCCATCAATTCCATATTCTTCAACCGTCCAGATAGCGTGCTGGATAAGAAAATTTTCGACAAATGGATTATTTTGATTGAGGTCCGGCATCGACGGCACGAACCAGCCATCCTGCATTTTTTTTCGATCTATGTTGCTTGCGTAGGGGTCGAATATGGTTTGCTCTTTATAAGTGGTGTTTGTGTAATCTTTCCATTGGTGAAGCCAGTCTTTCATAGGCGGATCCAAAACAGTGAAATGATAACTTCCAACGTGATTATATACCGCATCCTGGATGATCTTCATTCCCTTTTTATGAATTTCGTCTATTAGTGAATGATAGGCCGCATCGCCACCCAATCTCGGATCTACTTTATAATGGTTGGTAAATGCATAACCGTGTTCGGTTCGGCCGGGCATATCATTCTCAATTACGGGGTTGAGCCATATCGCAGTTACACCCAGGTCTTTTAAATAATTTAAATGGTTTTCAATCCCTTTTAAGTCGCCGCCATGGCGTTCAAAAACCGTATCGCGGTTCAGCGACTGATCGCGCATTCCTTTTACTTGGTCATTAGACAGATCACCATTACTAAATCTGTCGGGCATGATAAGGTATATAAGATCTTTGGAAGTAACGCCCTGTGCCCAGGTTTTTCCATTCCCTTCCATCCTTTCTTTTAAAGTAAATGCGATCTTGTTTTTCTTTTTACCAAGAGTGGATAAGATGTAAAAAGTGCCGGCTTTTGCATCTTCAGTTATGTGCAGGTCTAAAAAAATGTAATTTGAATTTTCTACTTTATGGACTTTCACTAATTCGACGCCCTTATAATTAATCGTATATCCATCACTTTTACCAACATCTTTTCCATGCAACATGAGTTGGATCTTATTGTAATTCATTCCGGTCCACCAGTGGGTGGGATACACGTCCTGGGCAGCAACAAGAAAATGAAAAACCAGAATATAGAAAATCGTCAAAAAAGTGCTTTTGAAAGAAAACATCATTACGTATTTATTTAAAATTTTACATTGATCATTCAACTACAAGTTCCATGGGTACCATTTGGATATTGTCGTCCACATCTTTGACGGCAAAATTGCAGAAACCAGCTATCACCATTGATATGCCTCCTATTACCAGAGCATATATTGCCTGATCGTGAAAAAATAATTTTACTGCGGGTCCTACGGTAAACGATGCTATCAATTGAGGGATCACTATAAAGAAATTGAATACACCCATATAAAAGCCCATCTTATCTGAGGGCAAAGCGCCGGCAAGGATAGCATAAGGCATTGTGAGTGTAGAAGCCCAGGCAAGTCCTACTGCGATCATGGGTAATAACAATAAATTGTGGTCTTTAATAAATATAAGAGAAATAAGGCCTGCGCCGCCAATTACCAGACAAATAAGATGCGTAATGGTGCGGCTTGTTTTTTTTGCAAATTCCGGCAGCAGAAAAGCGGCGAAAGCTGAAATTGCATTGTACACCGTAAACATAATTCCCACCCAATCTCCTGCATCCTGAAAGGCCTTTGATTGTGCATCGGTAGTGCCGTAAGCGTTTTCTGCAATAGCCGCAGTGGTGTATAACCACATACAGTAAAAACCGATCCAGGTAAAAAATTGTACCAATGCCAATTGTTTCATGGTTTTTGGCATGTGAAAAATGCCTCTTGAAATTTCAAGAAATCCTTTGCTGATTCCCCTGCTCTTAAGTTTTTCTTCTTCCCACTTTTTAATATTGTCCGGAGGAAATTCGTCTGTACTAATTACGGTCCATAACACGGAAAGAAAGAAAACCACTGCTCCGGCATAAAATGAATATTTAACTGAGTCGCCAATCTCACCTTTAGGAGCTGTATTGGGTAATCCAAACCAATTGGTAAGAATCCAGGGAAGCGTAGAAGCTATAACAGCTCCCAGCCCGATAAAAAAAGTTTGTGTAGCAAACCCCAGCGTTCGCTGGCTCGATGGAAGTTTGTCGCCTACAAAAGCCCTGAAGGGTTCCATTGAAATATTAATACTAGCATCCAGCACCCAAAGCAAAACTGCCGCCACCCACAGCACATGCGATTGTGGCATCAGAAATAAAGCAATAGATGCAAGCATAGCTCCCATAAAAAAGAAAGGCCTTCTTCTCCCCCACCTTTTATGCCATGTACGATCGCTAAGGTAACCGATTATCGGTTGTACGATAAGTCCGGTTACAGGAGCTGCAATCCATAAAAAGCCGATTTTATCTATCTCAGCTCCCAGTGTTTGGAATATACGGGAAACATTGGCATTCTGAAGGGCAAATCCAAACTGGATTCCAAAAAAGCCAAAACTCATATTCACGATCTGCCTGAATGTGAGATGCTTCAGTTTTGGTATTGTCATTTAAAGAAAATATAAGAGTGTGTAATTGGTACACAAATTAATGAACAATTTGTAAAATGGTCAATCGTGTTTCACTGATTTTAACCGATCACATAATTGTCGGGTATCACAGCTCCTTTCTTCACTACTACCACACCATCTTTTACAGTAAACAATTCGTGGTCAGAATCGGGCAAATGATTGCCACCTTTTATTACAGCGTTATTGCCGATGCGGCAATTCTTATCAACAATTGCATTTTCGATGTAACAATTATCTCCGATACCAAGTTTAGGCAATCCTCTTTCAGCAGCAAAAGCCATGTCTTCAATCGTTTCATAATAATCTGAACCCATTACATAACAACGGATGATCTGTGTACCATAACCAATGCGGGTACGTATGCCGATTACGCAATTTTCGATCCTCGACGCATGAATGATACAACCATCACTTGCGATAGCATTCAGAAATGTGGTTGAACTGATTTTTGCCGGCGGCAACATGCGCGCGCGGGTGTAAACCTTGCTTTCATTGTCAAATAAGTTAAAAGGTGGCAACTCCTGTGTCAATGCCAGGTTGGCTTCAAAAAAAGATCCGATATTTCCAATGTCTGTCCAATATCCGCCATATTGATAACTGTACACATTTGAATGTTCGATACAACCTGGAATGATTTCTTTTCCAAAATCTTTTGCATCCTTATCATTGCCAAGTAATTCTTTGAGTATTTCTTTTTTAAAAATGTAAATACCCATACTTGCAAGATGATTTTTACCTTCCGCTTTCATGGTTTCGCTTGTATCGCTAGTCCATTCGGGTAATAATTCGGCAGATGGTTTTTCAATAAAAGAAATAACACGATTGTTTTCATTGGCTTTTAAAATCCCAAATTCGGTGGCTTCTTTTTCTGTAACCGGAATCGTAGCAATAGTTATATCTGCATTTTCTTTTTCATGCGTGCGAAACATATTTCCAAAATCCATCTGGTACAATTGATCGCCTGATAAAATCAATACATGATCGTAATTCTGATTTTCGAGGTGGCGCAAAGATTGCCTTACTGCATCCGCTGTACCCTGGTACCACTGTGGATTATCAGGCGTTTGTTCTGCAGCAAGAATATCCGCAAAGCCACTGCTGAATGCACTGAACTGATAAGTATTTTTGATATGCTTATTGAGTGAAGCCGAATTAAACTGCGTAAGCACAAAAATCCGGTTGATATTGCTGTTAATGCAATTCGAAATAGGAATATCTACTAATCTGTATTTACCTGCAAGTGGCACAGCAGGTTTACTTCTGTTTGCAGTGAGCGGATATAAACGGGTTCCGGCTCCGCCGCCTAAAATAATTGCTATCAAACTTTTACTGATCCACATTTTATAAAGATTTAAAGGTCAATTGTTGATGATTTATTTATAAAAAAACAAAAACTAAGCCTTATATAGATTGATATAAATTTCAGCACTCCGTTCCCAACTGTGATCAATTTTCATAATATATTCTATAATATTCCTCATTCGATTTTTATCATTATATAATGTAATTGCACGATATACCGCATGACTGATTTCTCCCACTGTTGCGTCATTAAAACAAATTCCAAATCCATTTTCTTCTCCTATATCCTTTACAGTATCACTAAGTCCACCCGTTTTTCTGACCAACGGTATGGTACCATACCTGAGTGCATACATTTGATTTAATCCACAAGGCTCAACCCTGCTTGGCATCAATAAAAAATCAGCACCTGCGTACATTTGATGACTTAGCTTTTCGTTGTAACCGATCTGCGAATTATAATATCCGAATAAATGGCTTTTTATATTTTCCAGTTGATATTCCACATCCGGTTCACCACTGCCCAACACAAGAAAATTCATCTTCCCTTCCATATAAAAAATTGAATCCGTAATAGCCTGCGGCAAAAGGTCTGCTGCCTTCTCTCCCACCAGTCTTCCAATAAAAATAATTAAAGGTTTGTCAGGATCAAGATTGAATTTCCGACAAAGAATTTTTTTATTCGCGAATTTTCCGGTTTCAAAACTTGCAGCATTAAACGGATATTTAAGATAAGGATCTGTTTCAGGATTCCATACTTCTGTATCGATGCCATTTAATATGCCAAAGCATTTTCCTCTTTCATATTCAAAAAGTTGTTCCAGCCCATTCGCATTCCATCTTAATTCCTCAAGGTAACCATGACTAACGGTATTAACTGTTGATGCACATTTTACACCTGCAGCCAGTGAGTTTACTGTATTATCCCAATCAAGAAAACCCCACCTTGTTAAATCCCATGAAGGTAACATGTTGGATTGGTCCCACCCCATCCATCCCTGGTATTGAGCATTGTGTATGGTGAGATTTGTTTTAATGCCCCCGAGAAAATTATACTGGTGGCAATATTTCATCATGAAGGGTATCAGCGCTGTGTGATGATCATGTACATGCACGACATCTGGCCGGTGTTGCCATTTGCTGATCCAATCTACCACGGCGTTTTGAAAAGCTACGAACCGGTAGGTATCATCGCCATATCCGTAAATCTTTTCCCGGTCAAGCAATCCAAATATATCAACAAGATAAAGATCAAAACCTAGTATATTCAATCGTTCTTTGATTACGGTGTAATCAAGCCGGTAATTAGCAACTGCAATGCCTCCTTTATGCACTACATCAAATTCATGCTCGTATAAAAATTTGGTCCTGTACATCGGCATTACCACCTTGGCTATGTGCCCTAACCTGCTTTGATATTTTGGTAAGGCTCCTACCACATCGCCGAGCCCGCCTGCCTTCGCCACAGGATAACATTCAGCGCTCACATGCAAAATTTCCATGCAATGAAAATACAGGATTTGCTTTACTTTATTTGATAAGCTTTATTAATTTCAATTTTGTTGCAGCCTCAAACAATTTTATCTTATTTTCATTCCCAAAAATAAATTACCAAATGGCCACTTCTGTTTCGAGCGTAAAAAATTCTGTCAAACCTGCTTCAGGCAAACTTCAACCCACCAATTACGGAGCTCTTACCACACTTATTACAGTGTTTTTCTTTTGGGGTTTTATTGCTGCCGGCAACAGTGTTTTTATTCCTTTCTGTAAACACTATTTTCACCTCGATCAATTCCAAAGCCAGTTGATCGACTTCGCGTTTTACCTTGCTTACTACATCGGCGCACTTATTCTTTTTGCCTACGGTGCCTTTGGAGGAAGAGATCTGGTGGCGAAATGGGGATACAAAAAAAGTATTGTTTACGGACTATTATTTTCTGCGCTGGGCGCTTTAGTAATGATACTTGCTGTTACAGCCAATGCTTTTGTGGGCATGTTAGCCGGCCTGTTTGTAGTGGCACTTGGATTTTCTTTACAACAAACTGCGGCTCAGCCATTCGCTATTATTTTGGGCGATCCTTCTACGGGTGCCAGCCGCGTAAACCTCGGTGGTGGTGTCAATTCATTTGGTACCATGATCGGACCATTGATAGTGGCATTTGCACTTTTTGGAACCACCGCAGCCATTACAGATGAAATGATCGCTTCACTTAGTCTGGGTAAAGTGATCATCCTGTACAGTTGTGTTGGTCTTTTATTTATTGGAGCTGCTGCACTGTTTTATTTCAGTAAAAAAGTGCCGTCAGGCATCAGTACCGAAAAAACGGAACGGGAAACAAAAACGCTTTATTCGCTCCTCATTATGACCGGACTTTTGATTATTATGTTTGTTCCTGTTTTTAGCAGTTATAATACCGAAAAACAAAAAAATATTGAAACGCTCGAAGCGCAGATAGCAGAACGCCACGCCACTGTTGATAAATATGTGGAGGCCGCAGTAGGTGGTAATTCTGATATAAAAACAAAAAATTTTCTGCGCGACAAAACCAAAGCCGAAGTAAATGATCAATTGGTTTTTCTTGATAAAAATTATCCGGCCGCTTCATCACAGGTAAAAGCTGAAAAACTGGAAATTGATAAAGAAACAGCAGCTTTGAATGAAATAAAATTACCTCTTGAAAGTTATCGTATGAAATGGCTGTTCGGAGCGCTTGCTGTGGTAGTGCTCAGTCTGATTATCGCAAACTTCAGGGCACAGAAAAATCCGGAAGGTTGGGGAGCCATGAAATATCCGCAGCTTGTATTGGGAATGCTTGCTCTTTTTCTGTATGTAGGTACAGAGGTAACCATAGTAAGTAATTTGAGCGAACTCATCAGTAAGCCTGCTTTCGGGTCTTTCAGTACATCAGAAGCTGCGCTTTTTATCTCGATGTATTGGGGCAGTTTAATGATCGGCCGGTGGGTTGGTTCTATCAGCGCTTTTGAATTTAAACCTTCCACGAAACAATTGCTTTCTTTTATTGTGCCGCTTGTTGCATTTCTCATTGTTTTGGGAGTGAATGCCGCACTCGGTTATAAAGTGCAATTGTTGTATTACTATATTATATGCGTGGCAGTTCAGATAGGCGCATTTTTCGTAAGCAAAGACAAACCAGCACGCATGTTGATGATATTCGGATTGCTCGGTGTGATATCAATGGCAATCGGGATTTTTTCAACCGGAACTCTTGCAGTGTATGCATTTATCAGCGGAGGATTGTTTTGCAGTATCATGTGGCCCGCCATCTTTACACTTGCAGTAACAGGTTTGGGAAAATACACCACACAGGCTTCTGCATTTTTGATCATGATGATCCTCGGTGGTGGAATTATTCCGCCCATCCAGGGAAAGCTTGCCGATCTTCTACAATCAAAAAGCGATGTGATCGGATACGGCATTCATCAGTCATATTGGATACCGCTTGCCTGCTTTGCTTATATAACTTTCTTTGCCATCATTGTAAAAGGAATTTTAAAAAGACAGGGTGTCAATTACGAAGAAGATATTGAAGATGATACCATAGGATTATCGCCTGAAGGTGCTCTGACAGACGATGTTGATTAATTTGCCTAACCAAAAAATAAAAATGAACGGAATAGATTCTTCAAAAGAAATTGAAAACACAAAAGAATTTGCAATCGGAATAGATATTGGCGGTACTACTACCAAATTTGGAATTGTAAATCACCGTGGTGAAATTTCTAACCGAGGTGATATGTTCACCAATAATTTTGACAACGTTGAAGATTTTGCAGATCAATTATATGAAAATTTAAAACCGGCTATAGAAAATGTGGGCGGTATAGAAACCATAAAAGGAATAGGTGTAGGTGCGCCTAACGGCAATTTCTATACGGGCACAATTGAATACGCTCCCAATTTGCAATGGAAAGGTGTGGTGCCTATTGCCAAACTTATTTCTGAAAGATTTAATAAACCGTGTACACTCACAAATGATGCGAATGCGGCCGCAGTAGGCGAACTTATGTATGGAGCCGGACGCGGGTTGAAAGATTTTATAATGATTACCCTGGGAACTGGTGTGGGCAGCGGCATAGTAGCGAATGGCCAGCTTATTTACGGACATGATGGGTTTGCAGGCGAATTAGGACACACTACCATTATTCCAAACGGCAGATTGCACTGGGGAACGGGCATGCACGGAACACTGGAAGTTTATGCGTCTGCTACCGGAATTGCGATTACTGCAAAAGAATTTTTGGATGAAAGGAAGAACGACGAAAGCCTGATGAGAAACACTCCTCATGAAAAAATTACCAGTAAAACGGTTTACGAGGCTGCTGTAAAAGGAGATAAAATAGCTTTGGATGTATTCGATTATACAGGAAATATATTAGGATTAGCACTTGCCAACTTTATCATGTTTTCATCGCCGGAGGCTATTATTTTATTTGGTGGCGTTATAAAGGCAGGTAAAATTTTATTAGATCCGGTGAAAAAAAGTATGGAAGAAAATCTGTTGCCAATATTCAGAAATAAAGTCAAACTCTTATTCAGCGAACTTGCAGAATCCGACGCGGCCATTTTAGGAGCAAGCGCGCTGGTTTGGGATAGAAAGAAAACAGAGGAAAATTAATGCGTAAGTGAGTTCATTACCGGCAATGGTTGTTTGATGTTTCCAGATTTTTTTATTTTAGAAAATCACCATAAAAGTGCTTTTGAAGCAACCCAAAATTGAATCTTAAATGCCTTAAATAAAAAAGACTTCTGCTCACACACAGAAGTCTTTTTTAATAAATTTAATCCTGGGGTTTTATTGGTTTTTCAGGTTTAAATTTTTTCACTCTTTCGAGTTCGTTTTCAAAGGGATTTATTTTTTTCTTTTCAAAAGATATCGTTTAAAATAGAAGTTGACTGATATCAGATTTTATTCGGTTTTATACAAGGATAATGTAGCTTCTCTAAGGATTTGGATTCATGATTAATGTTGAACATCAATCAACTTCTGAATACAAATATAGAACTGTGCAACACCCTGAACAAGAGCAGTATAACTGATTTTTTTAGAAATAATTTTACCGTCTGCACCGTAAACTTTCTATCAGTCCGTATCGTAGTTTTACGATTTTGGTATCATTTCAACCTCCTCAAGTTTGTCGGCAGCGTCTTTATGCACCAGTATTTTTATAAGAAAGATAACGGCAGTAATGGCAAAAATGCCACCGATCACCCAATTGATGATATTTTGATTTGCATTTAATTTTTGAACAATGTATTTGCCGCCAAAAATAAAGACAAAGTTTCCCAGCAAAGTGCCGAGGCCAATGCCAACTATATAAATATTATAAAATGAATTTTTTGGGATTAAAATCTTTTTCGTAAACAGCACTGTACTCCAGCCAAACCAAAATGGAATTTGCATTGGGCTGATGGCACTCAACATCATGCCGAGCCAAAACCTGTGCACCTGGTTATTCAGCATCACATTTTTTTGCTCATGTTCACTCATAGCCGCTAAAAAACTACCCACTGCTAATGCAACCACTATACCGAGTGTGATCCATTCCATCCACCTGAAAAGTTTTTTTTGCTTTCTGATCCAATTGATTCCCACTAAAGAAATCCTTACATAAATCATTTCAACCAATAAAGAACCGAGTGAAAAATATATAGCATGTGAAATGCTTTCCTGCACACTTATCTGCATGGCTGCTACATTGAGCGTACCCAATGGAAGAGATCCCAAAAAACTCACCATCAGCCCCCAAAAAAATACTTTTAACAATCGCATGAGATCAATTCTTTTTTGCAAGCACACTCAATGTAATATTTACTTTGCTGCTCAGGATAGAACTGCCTGAACCTACATTAAAATCCAGCCTGTTAATCTGGAAGTCGCCGCTAAAAAAATAATTATCCCCTCTCTTTTCTGCTTTGAATGGAAACGACACAGGTTTTGAAATGCCTTTTATGATCAGGTTTCCTGTAAAATAAAAATAACCGTCATCAGTTTTATTTGTTTTGTCAATTTTTGTTGATACCAGCCGGATCTCCGGAAACTTTCCACTGTCGAAATATTCTGCTTCTTTCAGGTTTTTATCCCTGCTTCTGTTATCTGTATCTACGGTATTTGATTTTACGGTCACATTAAAAAAACATTGCTGCAATTTCTGTGGATCAAAATTTATTTCACCATTCAATCCTTTGAAATCGCCGCCTGTATTAATGCCAAAATTTTTAATTACAAAATGTACCCTGCTGCCTTCATCTGCAGGAATATATTTTTGGGCAGAAGCGCAATAGCTTACGCATACTAAAAAGAAGAGTAGTATCTGATTTTTCATAACTGATTTTTCTATGGAATTAATTTATCGGCAGCTAATGCTATTTTGAAATATTTTCTGGTGGCTTTTCTAAAACGCATTCCTTTCATGAAGGGCCAATAGTCAACTCCTTGTTTATTATTATATCTGCTGATCGTGTATAGTTTTTTCCAGTGCATCATTATTTCAAGATAGGCCTCACGCAATGTATAACCCGTATCATAAAAATGATTGGGCTCTGCACCGCATCCGTTATATTCGAGGATATAAAAATTCTCCCCTTTTTTTAGTTCTTCAATACTGTTGCACATGATATCGTAACGACCATAAAAAAAATCGTTGATACGCAAACTGATATTGTCAAGCATTGTTACCAACTCATGGTTAATTTCATTTTCCAGGTCTATAAATTGTGCGCCCCTGTTGTGGTTGGCTGTGTCACTTAATTTATATACCTCGCCTTTTGCAAGCACATTTCCATAATTTTCCCCATGTCGGGCCTTTAGTATTTCCAAATGTTTTTTTGATTTGGAGTTTTTTAAAATCAGTTGTTCTACAGAATGAGTCCCGTCACCTACTATTTGTAAGGGTACTTTTTGTAAGAAGCCCGTAATGTGGCCACGCTGTTCGTACGGATATCGATAATAAAACAAACTCACCTCCAAAGGATAACTCACATATTGCTGAACAAAATATTCGACAGGCATGTTCTCGTGGTAAAATCTTAATTGCTTTTCATTGTTGATCTTTCTTACCAATATTCCCTGCCCTCCCACTTCCGGTTTTACGATCACAGGAAATTGCAGTTGATGAGCTTGCATGTTTTTTAAAATATCATCAAAAGAACTCTCCGGAAGCACATTAAAATAAACAGGGCAAAGATGCTGGGGCAGCAGGTCGTGCATTTCTTTTTTAGGCTCGCCTTCCAGGCCGCCAAATGTGAGTTTGGGATTACTGGGTGTAAAAAACCAAACCGCACCCGACCTTATCATATAATAAAGCCACACAGGAGTGAGCGGCGCATAGAGCAATTTGAATGGCCATTGCTCCCAGTTTTTTATTTTTTTTAAAATACCCAAGTCCAAAAATTACTTTATGACAAGCCGGCAAAAGTAAGCAGCAAATGTACATTTTCATATTGCTAATCAAAGATATCTATACATTTCTTTGTTGTATTTTAGCAAAAATAAAACAGGTATGAATGTTCCTACAATGGCTGAATTGACAGCGCAGGGAAAACAGCCGGAAGTGTTGTTCTGGGTGGGTTGCGCAGGAAGTTTTGATCAGCGTGCCCAAAAAATTACAATTGCTTTTACCAGGATCTTAAATAAAATTGGCATTGATTACGCTATCCTTGGAAAGGAGGAAATGTGTACGGGTGACCCGGCCAGGCGCGCAGGCAACGAATTTCTTTTTCAGATGATGGCTTATCAGAATATTCAGGTATTGAACGGATATAATATCAAAAAAATAGTGACCATCTGCCCGCATTGCTTTAATGTATTTAAAAATGAATATCCCAAACTCGGCGGTAATTACGAGATAATGCATCACACCGTTTTTCTTCAGCAACTGCTCGATGAAGGCAAGATCAGGATGAAAGAAAATGGAAGTTTTAAAGGAAAAAAGATCACTTATCACGATAGCTGCTATTTAGGCCGTGCCAATAATATTTACGAAGCGCCAAGAAAAGTATTAGAAGCTCTCGACGCTGAACTAACAGAAATGAGGCGCTGTGGCAGCAATGGATTGTGTTGCGGTGCAGGCGGCTCGCAGGTGTTTAAAGAAGAAGAACCGGGAAATGTGCGCATCAATACCGAACGTACGCGCGAAGCCCTTGATACCGGTGCCGGAATTATTGCTTCTAATTGCCCCTATTGTATGACCATGCTTACCGATGGATTGAAAGCCAATGAAGCTGAAGAAAAAATGCAGGTGCTCGACCTTGCAGAATTGATAGCCGAAAGTATGGAAGATTAAAGAAAGATGCTGAAATTTGCAGCATGACAGAAGAGAAAAGTTTGAATTTTTTAGAAGAGATCGTCGAGGAAGATCTTCGCTCCGGCAAATACAAAACCATCCTTACAAGATTTCCACCCGAACCAAATGGTTACCTGCACATCGGGCATGCCAAAAGCATTTGCCTAAATTTCGGACTTGCAAAAAAATATTGCGGAGCTACCAATTTAAGATTTGATGATACAAATCCTGTTACAGAAGATACTGAATATGTGGATAGCATAAAGGATGATATTAGTTGGCTCGGATTTTCATGGCAAAATGAATTTTATGCAAGCGATTACTTTGAGCAACTTTATCAGTTTGCAATTGATTTGATCAATAAAGGACTTGCTTATGTAGATGACAGTTCATCTGAAAAAATAGCAGCCGAAAAAGGAACGCCCACCGAGCCGGGAAAAGCAAATGAATACCGAAGCAGATCAGTAGAAGAAAATCTCAAACTTTTTGAAGAAATGCGCGCAGGAAAATATCCCGATGGCGCAAAAGTGCTTCGTGCAAAAATAGATATGGCATCTCCGAATATGCAAATGCGCGATCCGGTGATCTATCGAATTAAACATGCACATCATCACCGCACAGGCGATGACTGGTGCATTTATCCTATGTATGATTTCGCTCACGGACAAAGTGATAGCATTGAGAAAATTACTCATAGCATTTGTACATTAGAATTCATACCCCACCGTCCGTTGTACGATTGGTTTATTGAAAAACTGGAGATATTTCCATCTCATCAATATGAATTTGCGCGCTTAAATATGAGCCATACAGTAATGAGTAAACGACGTTTGCTCAGGCTTGTTAATGAAGGATATGTAAATGGTTGGGATGATCCCAGAATGCCCACTATATCAGGATTCCGGCGGAAAGGTTATACACCTTCAAGCATCCGCACTTTCTGTGAAAAAATTGGTGTGGCCAAACGTGATAACCTGATTGACATCAGTTTGCTGGAGTTTTGTATAAGAGAAGAACTTAATGAAACTGCTCCGCGATTGATGGCTGTGCTAAATCCGGTAAGATTAATTATCGATAATTATGAAGACGGCAAAACAGAATTACTTAAGGCAGAAAATCTTCCTCACGATGTTGAAAACACCAGAGAAATTTCTTTTTCAAAACATCTCTGGATTGAGCGCGAAGATTTTATGGAAACACCGGTAAAAAAATGGTTTCGGTTGGCGCCCGGCCAAATGGTCAGATTGAAAAGTGCTTATATTATCAAATGCGAAAGCATTGAAAAAGATTCTGAAGGCAATATTTCAGCCATTCATGCTACTTATTTGCCGGATAGTAAAAGTGGTGAAGATAAAACCGGGTTAAAAGTGAAGGGCACAATCCATTGGGTAAATGCGCAGGATGCACAAAAAGCCGAAGTAAGATTATATGAAAGACTGTTCACTTCAGAAAATCCTGCGGCAGAAGAAAACTTTCTGGAGCATTTAAATCCACATTCACTTGAAATTAAAGATGCGTTTGTAGAGAAAAGTATCACAGATTTCAGCGATGCTCCACATTTTCAATTTATCAGAAATGGATATTTCTGCTTTGATAAAGATTCAGGTGAAAAACTGATTTTTAATAGAACGGTGACACTTAAAGACAGCTTTAAAATTGATAAATAATCTTTTTTTGTTTTTTAATTTTTCAGCAAATAAGTGCTTTTGACGGGATTTAAGCTTTCGCTGGTCCAATGCCGCAATAACAATGGGCAATTTTAGTCCGGATTCAATTCTGGAAATTTAATGGTCACGGGTTGCAAACCTGCGCCAGAAGTGAGCGATTTTTCAAAATCATAAACCTCCTCAAGGTAATCCCACCGTCTCTTTCATGCCTTTAAAAATCGTTTTCCAGACCAAATTAAAAAACGATTTATAGATATCCCGGTCATATTCCGGCATCACTTTCCTTAGTGTGCCATCATCGGGATTATTATTTTTAACAACAATATTGGCTACCAGGCTTATCAGTCCGCGTTTTTTTAAAGTAGAATCATCCTGCTTTTTAAGCACATCCACTTTTAAGTTTTCATACTTCATGGTAAACGGGCCTGAGGCCTTGTGATCATTGCCTTTGAAATCAAAATCAAGTGCGTTGATTTTGCCTTTTCTTATTTTGATAAGCGCCATGGGAATGGCAATCTGATTTAATACATCGGCCTCAAAACCGGAAACTTTACCTCTCACAGAAAATGCTCCGTTTTTATCACCAAGGTAAAAAGTAAAATTTCCGGTGAGCGGAATCCTGTTTAAAACCCTTGTTTGAAAATCAATACTCAAAGCATTGTCCTGCTTTATTTCAGCAGGAATGTTTGTAATATTATTGATGTGCATATTTGTTTGGTGAAAAGAAACTGTTCCTGTTTCCTGACTGGCAATTTCTTTTTCACGGTACTGGATGTAAGCCGATTGCAAAGTGGCTTTCTTAATATTTACAGGAAAATCTAACCGTTCGAGCATTTGGGAAGGATAATTTCCAACACGCGATTTTTTTTCCAAAGGTTTATTCAGATCCCGGTAAATTTTTGCTGTAGTTTTTTGCACTGTTAATTGGGAAGCGATCAGTTTATCATTAAATAAATTTTCCATTTCGATTCCTCGCAATTCAATGCCCGACATGGAAACGTCGAATCGATCTTTTTGAAATTGGAATTGATTGGCAAAAGCGGTTTCAGAAAGAGAAGGTGAAACTCCCGCTGAAGAAATATACAACGTTTTGGAAAGCGAATTAACCCTTAACCCTGAAAAACCAAAACGATATTTTTTGTCTTTGGATTGTGCACTCAGGCTGCTGATATGCACCTCCACCTCTTTGGTATGCTGCAATGGATCTTCTTCCAGGTCTGCCACTTTTAGTGCAAGCACATTTTTGATGGTCAGCGACATTTTTCCTATATCAAACCGGCTTTTTTCATAAGGAATAAAGTTCATTTCTTTAAAGCCCAGGTAGGCCAGGCCAATGCTGTACACATTTCTAAAACCAGTACTGTCATTTTGAGGCGATTCACTTTTAGTATTGATGTTCTTTAAATTTTCGGCCGGAGGCTGATAGAATTTTATGTTGCTGCAGAGGATCGAATCTACAATCAGGTTTTTATTTTTTACGATCTCGTTTGTATTTACACCGGCAAATTTCAGCGCCGTAGCTTCAAGTAATTTTTTTGCTTCGCTGTTTGAATTTTCAAACCTGTTTAATAATATCTGTTCAAATACAATGGAGCGCAGTTCTCCAGAAAAAGCAACTTTAGAAACCTCCAGTTCTTTGCGATTATTATTATAGCTGTAAAAAGAGTCAACTGTGAAGGCCGCTTTTTTACAAAATAAAATCCGCGATGTGTCTTCATAATGCGCGCTATCTACAAGCACATCTGTAAGCTGGATATTGCCATTGAGAAAATCAAAATTCTTTTTTCCGGAATAAAATCTTACTGACTTTACATTAATTGAATCGATAAGCACGTATTTGAAAGCGATCTTATTCAGTTTACCCAAAATTTCTTCATACACATTTCGTGCTTCTGTTTCTATGCGTGTATTTTTTTGAAGAGGCTTGATGGAATACATCAGGATGCTGGGGTGGTTGATGATGACTGTATCACCCACTATTTTAGAACCATTCAGTGCGGCTGCAGTATTGATCCCTGTTACTTTTATAGATTCGATTTTTACGTCTAATAATACCGAAGGCAATTCTTTAATGGTCATAGATCTCGCGCGGCCGGTGTCGGCCACCACCCTTACATTTTTGAGATATGCGTTTCCTGCCACTTCATCGAAATGCAAAGAATCGTATCTGATGTGATAAAGGCTGTCTGTAGTATTTGTAATGGAATCTTTTAAAGCAGTACGTGCGATTTTGTATTTAAAATGTTGCCAAACGAAGTATCCACTAACCAGCGCTACTACGATTACTGATACAATAATCAGCGTTTTTTTGCTAAATCTTTTCAATCAGTTTGAGGTTTTCGGGTATCTAATATACATGCGTAATTACTTCTGAATCATTTTCTATGCCATTATTTTTTTTAAAAAATTCTTAATAAAAGTGCCTTTGAAGGGACATTCTTTTTGCTAAAATTTTTATCAATTATGAAAACAATCGCTTTACTTTGCTGTGGAATTTTATTTAAAAAATGCTTTCTTCCAACCGACATATCGCCCACGTGGATCTTGATTCATTTTTTGTTTCAGTAGAGTATCTGCGCGATCCTAAGCTGAAAGGAAAACCTGTGCTTATAGGTGGTTCAGGCGATCGTGGTGTTGTCGCTTCCTGCAGTTATGAGGCCCGCAAATTTGGCATCCACAGCGCTATGCCTATGAAAATAGCCCGCAGGCTTTGCAATCATGCTACAATCATTAAAGGTGATATGGAGATGTACAGCAAATATTCCAGGCTCGTCACCGATATTATCAAAGATTCAGTACCATTATTCGAAAAATCATCCATAGACGAATTTTATATTGATATGAATGGGATGGAGCGGTTTTTTGGTTGCATGAAATACATGTCTGAATTAAAAAATAAAGTAAAAAAAGAAAGCGGGCTTCCTGTTTCCTATGCTGTATCTGCTAATAAATTAGTGAGTAAAATAGCCACAAACGAAGTGAAGCCCAACGGTCAGATAGAAATACCCTTTGGTGATGAGCGTTCATTTTTGGCTCCGCTGAGTGTAGCCAAAATACCGGGCATCGGAAAACAAACATCTTACCTGCTCATAAAAATGGGCGTGGAAACGGTAAAAGTATTGAGTGAAATACCTGTGGAAATGCTGCAAAATCTTTTAGGAAAACATGGTGCGGAGCTCTGGCGCAGATCGCGCGGTATTGATGAAACGCCGGTAATACCCTATCACGAACAAAAATCGATATCTACCGAAAATACCTTTTCTCAGGATACGATTGATATGTCGCTGCTGTATGCCGAACTCATCAGGATGACTGAAAAGATCGCTTTTGAATTGCGGGCGCAAAACAAACTTACCGGCTGCGTGACCGTAAAACTGCGTTATTCAGATTTTGAAACCTGCACAAAGCAGATCACCATTCCTTATACGAATGCCGATCATATACTTATTCAAAACGTAAAGCAATTATTCGATAAACTTTATGACCGCAGATTGCTGGTAAGACTGATCGGCGTAAGGTTTACGCACCTGATCCCCGGCAATTACCAGATCAATTTATTTGAAGATACACAGGAAATGATCGGCTTGTACCAGGCTATTGATAGTGTAAAAAGACGTTTCGGCGAAAAGCTGTTGATAAAAGCGGGAGGGTTGATTTAATAAAAGCGATGCATGCCCGCCGTGGCGGGAGCTAAATAATGTATAAACAAAAAAGGTTGCCCGATCCTTTAGACCAAACAACCTGAATTATTTTCTTGCTACTTTTACGCCGCTTTCTTCAATTTTCTCTTTTTCAACGCAGCTTTAATGGAAGCAGAAAGATTTTTTGCGGTGATCTTTCCTTCAAATTTTTCTCCATTGATCAAAAAAGCAGGTGCATCAGTAACACCGGCATCAAGCCCGTATCTTAAATCATCCTGCACATACCAACCATATTTGCTGTTAATAAGATCATTTAAAATAGTTTTTCCTGTCACTCCCACTTCCCGTGCGTAATTTTTAAGGGAAATCGTACCTAAATGCCTTCTGTTTTCGAAAAGCGCTTCATGCATTTCCATGAATTTGCCTTCCTGTGCGGCGGCAATTGCTGCTTCGGCGGCCTTATGTGCTTTTTGATGAACCTTAGTCATCGGAAAATGGCGAAAATTAAAATTGACCTTGTTGCCGAATTCGTCCATCAATTGCTTTACAGTCTGATGCATTTTTGCACATTGCTCACTTTCGTAATCTACAAACTGTGTAACAGTAACATGGGCATCTGGATTGCCAATGATTATCTCTTCTGGAGGTATTACCGGAACTTCCTCTTTTCTATTCATCTTTCAATTTTTTTGAATTTTTCTAAATTTTTTAAAAGTAAGCATTTACCCTTTGGCAGGAAAATCAAACATTAAGCCAGGCGGGGTATTAACAAAACATTCAGAAAATTAAAATTAAAAACCACTATTAGATGCACATTCTATTCTTCAAATTGTGGATAAGTTTTTCATATTTACCTCTCATTCATCTTCTTTACCTTTGCGCGGGAAATTTGAAAACAATTAAAATTTCCCCACAAAATCAGCCGAAACTTAAAAAAACTATGAACCTTTTTGATAAAAAAAACCATGAATTTGCCTCCAGGCATATTGGTCCAAATGAAGAAGAAACAAATGAAATGCTTGAAAAGATCGGAGTGGGCAGCCTCTCAGAATTGATCGATAAAACAATTCCTTCTTCTATCCGTAGTAAAGAAGACCTGAATTTGCCGAAGGCGGTGAGTGAATTCGAATATTTATCGGATTTAAAAAAGGTAGCTGCAAAAAATAAAGTTTACCGGTCATACATCGGACAAGGTTATTACGACACAATTACGCCCTCTCCCATCCTTCGCAACCTCTTTGAAAATCCCGGATGGTACACGCAATACACGCCTTACCAGGCAGAAATCGCTCAGGGAAGACTGGAAAGCCTCCTGAATTTTCAAACCATGGTGGCAGATCTAACCGCACTGCCGATAGCTAATGCAAGTCTGCTGGACGAAGGAACCGCTGCAGCAGAAGCAATGGCAATGTTGTTTAATTTTAAGAATAAGGATCACGATGATATAAAACATCCGAAGTTTTTTGTAGATCAAAAGATTTTTGAACAAACCAGGGAAATTCTCATTACAAGAGCTCAGCCGGTAGGAATTGAATTGGTTTTTGGCAATTATAAAGATGTTTTATTAGACGAAAATTACTTTGGAGCAATTGTTCAATACCCTGATAATGAGGGAAATATAAATGATTACAGCAATTTTATTTCAAAAGCAAAATCATCTGATGTAAAAACAATAATGGCCACTGATCTGCTGGCGCTTACACTACTTGTTTCGCCGGGAGAGTTAGGCGCTGATGTAGCGGTAGGCTCATCCCAGCGATTGGGCGTGCCCATGGGATATGGCGGTCCGCATGCAGCTTTTTTTGCAACGAAAGATGAATTTAAGAGAAATATTCCCGGACGAATTATCGGGGTAAGTGTAGATGCTACCGGCAAGCGTGCTTTGAGAATGGCTTTGCAAACCAGAGAGCAACATATCCGCCGCGAAAAAGCCACATCAAACATTTGCACGGCGCAGGCTTTGCTCGCAAATATGGCAGCCATGTATGCAGTGTATCATGGAGCAGAAGGATTAAAGGAAATCGCGGAGCGGATTGCTGTTCTTACCAACACTCTAAAAGATCAATTGCAGGAAATGGATTATAAGGTGGTCAATCAAAACTTTTTTGACACACTTACCATTGAGACAGAAAATGGCAATGAGATTAAGCAGCATGCGGAAGAAAATAAAATGAATTTTTTCTTTCAAAATCAAAAAGTATCCATTTCTCTCGACGAAACAACCACCCGTCAGGATGTGGCTGACATTGTAAAAGTTTTTGCAGCAGCAGCCGGAAAAAATCCATCAAAAAATATTTCCTTCTCAATAAACACCGGTATCTCTGATAGCCAGTCCAGAAAATCAACTTACTTATTACATCCGGTATTTAATAATTATAGAAGTGAAAGCGAATTGATGAGGTACATGAAGCGATTGGAAAACAAAGATCTTTCGCTTACGCAAAGTATGATCAGCCTGGGTAGCTGCACTATGAAACTAAATGCAGCTACAGAATTAATTCCGGTGAGCTGGCCAGAGTTCAGCCGCATCCATCCTTTTGCACCTGATGCTCAAACCCAGGGATATGCGGAGATTATTACGGACCTTGAATCAATGCTCTGTGCTATAACAGGTTTTGCGGCATGTAGCCTTCAACCAAACAGCGGCGCACAGGGAGAATTTGCAGGGTTGCTCGCCATAAAAGGATACCATGAACACCGGAATGACCAAAAACGAGATACGATTTTAATTCCGATCAGCGCTCATGGAACCAATCCTGCCAGCGCTGTGATGGCAGGCTATAAAGTGGTGGTAACCAAATGTGATGATAAAGGAAATATTGAAATAGAAGATCTAAGGCAAAAAGCAGAACAGCACAAAGATACGCTTGCCGGCATGATGGTGACTTATCCAAGCACTCATGGAGTTTTTGAAGAGGGCATCAAAGAAATATGCAACATCATTCATGATAATGGCGGACTGGTTTATATGGATGGTGCTAATATGAATGCTCAGGCTGGATTTACTTCGCCGGGTAGTATTGGTGCCGATGTTTGCCATTTGAATTTACACAAAACATTTGCTATTCCACATGGTGGTGGCGGACCTGGTGTAGGACCCATTTGTGTAAACGAAAAACTAAAACCTTTTCTTCCATCCAAATCCAATGTGGGCCGCGTTTCATCGGCTGATTTCGGATCGGCCAGCATCCTGCTTATCAGTTATGCTTATATAAAATTGTTGGGAGCATCCGGCATCAAGTCAGCTACAGAATATGCTATCCTCAATGCCAATTATATGAAGGCAGTGCTTAAAGAAAATTATTCTATCCTTTACACCGGAAAAGGTGGTACCTGCGCTCATGAATTTATTGTGGATCTGCGTCCATTCAAAGCATCTGCGGGAGTGGAAGCTGAAGATGTGGCAAAGCGATTAATGGATTATGGTTTTCATGCACCTACCATGAGTTTTCCTGTGGCAGGCACCATCATGATTGAACCTACAGAAAGCGAAAGCAAGGCAGAATTGGATCGTTTCTGTGATGCACTCAATTGCATATTCAAAGAAATCAAAGAAATAGAAACAGGTGAAGCAGATAAAAAGGATAATGTATTAAAAAATGCACCCCATACCGTACAATTGGTAACGGCAGACGAATGGCCACATTCATACTCCAGAACCAAAGCAGCATTTCCTGTTGAATGGCTTCATGAATATAAATTCTGGCCGGCAGTAAGTCGCGTAAACAATACTTACGGCGACCGCAATTTGATCTGTACCTGTGAGCCTACAGAAAGTTATGCTTAAAAGCTTTCCGATTAAAATTAAGTAGCCGTCAAAAGCACTTTTTCCTGAAATTTTCAAAAAGGCTTTTACCTTTTCATTCAATGCATTTCGCGCCCATGATTTTGGTTTTTGCCATGAAAGAAAAATAATACATATTTGTAGACTATAGCCGCCTTATTAAACCAAAGCTAACAATGACAAAAACTTTATTAGTCATTATCGTGGGGATGTTGTTGCCATTTTTCTCAAAGGCGCAGTCATCCACAATCCATGGAAATGTATCAGATACTTCGGCAAAGCAATCTTTGCAAAATGCGGTTATCTCGATTTTAGGTGCCAAAGATTCTGTTCTTTATAAATACACCCGGACAGACAAAAAAGGAAATTTTTCATTAAAAGATATTCCTTACGGTAATTATATTTTATTGATCAGCTACCCCACCTATGGGGATTATGTGGATGCAATAAAAATTGATAAGCCTGATTATGATGAAAAACAGATCATACTTACACCCAAAGCTAAATTACTTGAAGCGATTATTATTGCGCAACAATCCATTCGTATAAAAGGCGATACCACAGAATATCTTGCGGATAGCTTTAAAGTAAGGCCCAATGCTTCCGTAGAAGATCTTTTGAAAGAGCTGCCGGGCTTACAGGTAGATAAAGATGGAAAGATCACAGCTCAGGGCGAGACCGTTCAAAAAGTACTTGTAGACGGCGAGGAATTTTTTAGCGACGATCCTACTGTTGCCACCAAAAATCTTCGCGCTGATGCAGTAAAGAAAGTGCAGGTTTTTGATAAAAAAAGTGAACAGGCCGAATTCACCGGAATTGATGATGGCCAAAAAACTAAAACCATCAACCTCGAATTAAAAGATGATGCGAAAAATGGTTATTTTGGAAAACTTTCTGCAGGAGGTTTAGACCGTTATTACAATCTTCAGGCAATGATAAATGCCTTTAAGAAAAAAAGAAAGCTGGCCGGCTTTGCCATTGCCAGTTCTACAAGTGAAACCGGCCTCGACTGGCAAAATGCAGGTAATTATGGATTTAACTCCTCTAATATGACGGTAGATGGAACAACCGGATCCATAAGCATATCCAGGTCTTCTGACGATGAATTCAGCAGCGGAAACTTTAATGGCACCGGATTACCCGAAAGTATAAAAGCGGGATTGCATTTTGGTAATAAATGGAACGACGATAAGTATAATTTTAATTCCAATTATTTGTTTAACAAGCTCAATGTAAGAAACCAGTCTAATACGTTTTCGCAGAATGTGCTTTTGGATAGTGTGTATTACAACAGAGATAACGCAAGCGCACATGCAGATAAGATGCGGCATAATGTTTCAGGTACAATGGAGGTACAAATTGATTCCACTTCTTCCCTGAAATTTACTGCAAATGCTTATGTTGGTTCGGGTGAATTTTTTTCAAATGCTGAAACTGAAAACATTTCTTCAGACAATATTTTGATCAACCGAAACAACCGGTTCAACAGATCAAAAAATGATAATAATTACGAATACCTCTACAGTATTTATCGGAAAAAATTTAAAAAACCAGGACAATCATTTTACGCAAGTGCGAGCCAGGGTTATAATTCAATCCGGCAAACAGGATTTCTTGAGAGTGAATCAGATTTTTATAATCCTTATGGTTCTTTGATCCGGCACGATACCACAGATCAGAAAAAAATCACAAACAACTCCAATTCAAATTGGGTCATCGGCGCTGGTTACACACATCCACTTTCGTCAACCACTTATTTGTTGTTTGATTATGCGTATTCCAATAACAGCTCAAGCCAGGAAAGGCTCAGTTATAACAGAGATTTTAATAATAAATACACCGATTTAGTTGACACCCTGAGCAACAATTTTAAATATGTGTATAATACCAACCGCTTTGGTTTGAATTTCCGCTACGCCGGAAAAAAATTAAATCTCGTTTTCGGATCCAACATAGCAAATACTGTTTTTCATCAAACCGATCTTTTTAAAGACACCAGCCGCAGCTATAGTTATGTAAACCTGTATCCAAAAGTGAACATCCAGTTCAAATTCACCACTTACAAAAATTTGAGGTTTACATACAGCGGCAGCACTACACAACCTACTATTGACCAGATTCAACCCTTGGCAGATAACAGTAATCCTTTGGATGTTGTAATTGGTAATCCGGATCTGAAGCAATCCTTTACACATTCGTTCGAACTGTTTTTTACCGATTTTAAAATTCTCAGCGAGCGATATTTATTCCTCGGTTCAAGAGTTTCATTTATTGAAAACAATATTACAAACAGTTATTCGATCGATGCGTTAGGTAAAAGATCAACCAAATACATCAATACTGATGGCAATTATAACTTACAGATTTTTGGGGGATTGAATTTGAAAATTAAAAATACAAAACTCAGATTTGGTGTAGGACCAGTGATCGGTATTTATCAATACACTAATTATGTCAACAACATTAAAAGTGTAACCAACACTTCAAACCTCGCAGCAAGATTTAACCTTAGCGCAAGCGACCCTTCAAAATATCAATGGCGTTTAGATTACAGGCCGGGATATCAAATCTCAAAATCGAGTATAAGCACGGCAGCTACCACAAAATACTGGACACATCAGATTTCCTTAGATGGTTATTATGTATTACCGGCAAAGTTTGAGATCGGCAGCGATGTAGAGGTAAACCTGCGGCAGAAAACCAAAACATTCGACAGAAATAATAATGTGGTTTTGTGGAATGCTTACCTTGAAAAGAAATTCTTAAAAACAGAGGCACTTTCTCTTCGTATATCCATGCATGATATTCTCGATCAGAATAAAGGATATTACAGGTATGAAACAGCCAGCTCCGTTGTAGAACAGCAATATCTCACATTCGGACAATATGGGCTTATTACACTCACTTATAATTTTGTAAATAAAGGAGGCAAGGCACCTAAATCCGATCGCGGAGGAATTGTATTATAATAATAATGATGAAAAATATTTTAATTGTCATAGCGCTCCTTTTTGCCAAAAATGCTTTTTCGCAGGTACAGTTTATTTCAGGCGGAAGGATAACTTACGAAAGAAAAATAAACATGTGGGCGAGCATCAAAGGCGAATATGCTGATCAGTTCAAGAAAGCTGTTCCACAATTCAAAACAGATAATTTTGTTTTGGAGTTTACACCGCAAAAGTCACTGTATTCCATTCAGACAGCAACTGCAAAAACTATGTTCTTTAATTTGCCATCGGCAGATAATATTGTATTTACAGATTTTGTAAAGGATGAAAAAGTTACGGCTAAAAACATTTTTGAAAAATCGTACCTAATCACTGATAGCCTTAGAAATGCGAAGTGGAAAATTAAAGATGATTTCAGGGAGATCGCAGGATTTAATTGCCGGCGGGCCACCACCATTATTATGGATTCAGTTTTTGTAATAGCTTTTTATACAGATGAAATCACGGTGCCAGGCGGGCCCGAAAGCTTTTGTGGCTTGCCGGGTATGATCATGGGACTTGTAATAAACAGGGTGCACACAACCTGGTATGCTACAAAGGTGGAATTGAACGCGGATGAAAAAAAGATTCAGCCTCCTGTTAAAGGCACAAAGATCACTATGCAGGAAGTGCAGAACCAGCTTGAAAAATCACTAAAAAACTGGGGCGCGGAAGCAGATATGCTCAAGTGGATGATCAGTTTATAAACTTATAGATCAATAATTGATTGTAAGGATATTGGGCTCATTTACCTGACAAATCATAGAATCTTTTACATCTACAAAAGTTCCATTTAATGATTTTGTAATCGTCACCCGGGTCATAATACCTGCTACCGTCGAAAACGTAAGCGTGGTATCTTTTACCGAATGATATCCTTGAGTATACAAATCCTGAATGTAAACAGTGTTGTTATCAAAGTTCAATCTTTTAAACGAGTGAGAAACCGTCAAAACATTGAACGTATCTGCTTCGGTTCTTCTAAGATTTAATTTTAAAGTAGCTTTTGGGTAAAACGGAACATTTACATGCCCAGAATTTTTTAAATCGATATAACCGTGGAATTCATTATAATAAGATTCGTTATCGACAGGATTTATTACCACCGAATAGTCATGGAACAATGATGTATCCAGGTTTACACTGATTGAAAAATTTCCATTCTTATCCGTTTTGCCTTTGTAGATATCATCGAGTTTTGGTGGGCAAAAGATGCAATTTCCTCTGAAAGTATCCCATCTTAAGGTGAAAGGAAAATTTCCCATTCCTGTATTTGTGACAGCATTGTAAAAACGACCACTTATCACATAGCTTTTGCAATTGCCTTTGCATTGATAGACCGCATTTTCTTTTTGACAGGAAATAAAAAACAAAAGAATAAAAAAACCGAAAAGATGCTTTTGCATAATGTCATTTATTGTTACTGATATAAATATAAGCGGAAATGCTGGAAGATAAATAAAAAAAGCCGCTTGATTTGCGGCCTTAATACTTTTGGGGTGGTTAATGGGGCTCGAACCCACGACCCCCAGAATCACAATCTGGTGCTCTAACCAACTGAGCTATAACCACCGTTTGAGGATTGCAAAAATAAGGTAAAAAAGTGCTTTTGAAATAAAAATAAAAAAATGCTTTTATTTCTGTAACCTGCCTTTCCCGCCTGAAAGGTTTTAGTTGCCATTCATACCTTTTTTAAAAAATATTGTGATTTGCCTGATACAATTTTGCGCCGTGTTTTTCAGATGATTACACCCAATTAATCTATTACAAATGAGAACGTTTTTTTTACTTCTATCACTATCTATTTTATCGGTTGCCACTTTTGCCCAGATGCCACAGCGGCGCGGCGGATCAAATATGAATATGAACGTGGGACACTTTTACGGAAAAGTAATTGATGGTTCAAATAACAAGGCCGTGGAAGCAGCTTCTGTTCAGCTTTCCCAGAAAAAAATGGATACAGCATCCAAACAAATGAAGGATGTGATCATTGCAGCATCTCTAACCAATAAAAAAGGGGAATTCAGTTTTGAAAAGCTTCCGGTGATGGGTCATTTTACCCTCACTATTACCGCTATTGGATACTCCCCCATTATTGAACAGCCCAAATTTGAATTCAAGCCAGGTGGAGATATGATGAGTGCTTTGGACAAAGATCTTGGAAACTATAAAATGGAGCCTGATGCAAAACAATTGCAAGGTGTAGTGGTAACAGGAAACAAAAGCATGCTTCAAATGAACATTGACCGGAAAGTGTTCAATGTAGATAAAAGCCTTACCAGCGCAGGCGGTACAGCCGTAGATGTAATGAAAAATGTACCTTCTGTAAACGTGGATATTGACGGAAATGTAACACTGAGGAATACGCCACCTCAAATATTTGTAGATGGCAGGCCTACAACCATGACGCTCGATCAGATACCGGCAGACCAGATCGAAAGTGTAGAGATCATTACAAACCCATCAGCAAAATTTGACGCAAGTGGCGGTGGTTCAGGAATATTAAATATTGTGCTTAAAAAGAATCGAAAAGCTGGCTACAATGGTAACCTGAGAGCCAATGCCGAAGCAAACGGAACTTTTGGATTTGGAGGCGATGTGAATGTGAAACAGGGAAAGGTGAACTTCTTCGCCAACGGAATGTATATGAACAGGAAAGGCAAAGGAAAAGAAACGACCATTCGTACTGATCAGATAGATGATATTACAGCCAACTTTGAGCAAACCGGAAAGACTAACAACAATGGAAGATTTGCATTTGGAAGAGCCGGCCTTGATTTCTTAATAGATAACAGAAATACACTTACGGTTTCCGGATTATTAGTTGATGGAAAATTTAAAAACACAGGTTTATTGAATTTGACCCGCGATTCTACAGTTAATTCCATCCTCAGCAAAGAAACAGGAACAATCGGACTGAACTCCGAATTCACTTTTAAAAACAAAGGCGGAACCGTGAGCTTCAAACACAATTTTGCGAAGCCAAATAAATTTATTACCGCAGACGCTAATTATTTTTATAGTCAGAATACCGGAAATTCAACCACTACTTCAAAATATTTTTTGCAGGACAACACACCAAAAGGCAACCCCGGAGTGCAACGATCTGAGAATACCGGTAATACAAAATATTTTATCGCACAAACAGATTATTCAGATCCACTCACCGACAAGATGAAGCTGGAAGCGGGATTGCGAGCAGCTATCCGTAATTATCAAAGTGAAAATAACAATTTCCTTTTTGATTACAACCAAAATAAATACGTTTCGCTGCCGGCGCTTAACAGCAGGTATAAATTTGACGACCAGGTGTATGCAGCCTATCTCACCTTTTCACAAAAGCTGGGGAATTTTACTTACCAGCTTGGTGGACGCGTTGAAAGTTCTTACTACACAGGTAACCTTATCGACAGCAACCAGACATTTAAGAATGAATATCCTTTCAGCTTCTTCCCAAGTGTTTACCTGACCCAAAAAATAAATGACAAGCAGGATCTTCAATTAAATTATTCACGTAAGATAAACAGGCCAAACTTCTTTCAGTTGATTCCTTATTATGATTATTCTGATTCATTAAATATCAGCCGCGGCAACCCGGCTCTTCGTCCGGAATTTACCAACCTCCTTGAACTCTCCTATCAACTGAATTTGAAAAATGGTAATAATATTATAAGCACCATTTATTACAGAAATACAAATGATCTGATCACCCGTTACCAATATCGCGATGTAAATCCAAATCCTTCAAAAGTAGATAGCATTTTTATTTCTTCTTTTGAAAATGCCAATAGCAGCAATGCTTACGGACTGGAAGTAACCGCAATGAATAAGATCGCAAAATGGTGGAACCTTTCTACCAATGTGAATGTTTATAACAGCGAGATTAATGGTTCAAACCTCGAATCTGAACTTACTAACAGCCAGGTTAGCTGGTTTGCAAAAATGAATAACACATTTACATTGCCAAAGAATTTCTCTATTCAACTTACTGGCGATTATACCAGCAAAACTATTCTTCCTCCGGGCAGAGGCGGTGGTGGTGGCGGACGCATGTGGGGCGGGCCAATGTCAACCGCAAACGGGTATTCTGATCCCGTATATGGATTTGATATAGCAGTTAAAAAAGAATTTTTAAAAGATAGATCTGCTTCCATCTCTGTGAGCATGAACGATATCTTCGCTACCCGGGTTTACCGCACACATTCGCGCTCCGACTTTTCAAATACGATTTATTCTGTTCAGGAAAATGAGCGTTTCCGCGATCCGCAAATCGTAAGGGTAAATTTAAACTGGCGTTTTGGAAAGTTTGATGTTTCTCTTTTCAAAAGGAAAAATATGAAATCCGAGCAGGAAGGTATGCAGAATGGTATGCAGGGAATGCAACAATAATTGAAATTTTACTTTGAGATATATGGCTTGCGGGCACCACCTTGCAGGCCTTTTTTTTATTTTTTAGAAAAAGCGCGAAAAAGTGCTTTTGACGTTATTCCGGTAACGTGCATAATAGATTTTCTTTAACTGCCGGCAATCTTCAAAACCGTTTGCTGTGCGTACATTCGCAGATATGCAGTTAGCATCTTCGCGGGGATATGAAGTGATCAAAAAGTGGTTGTTACAAAACAATTTTAAACCATTCCCTTTCCAGGAAGAAACGTGGCAGAAAATTCTTGGTCAAACTTCAGGAATTGTAAATGCTCCAACCGGTTGCGGTAAAACTTTCAGTGTATTTCTTGGCGCTTTAATACAATTTATAAATGAGCATGAAAATTTTCGTGAGAAAAAGAATAATGGCCTTCAACTCATTTGGATTACGCCACTTCGCGCACTGGCAAAAGATATTGGCCGTGCCATGGAGATTGTGATCAGCGACCTTGGCATGCAATGGCGAGTTGGTATTCGCAACGGCGATACAACGATTGCTGAACGTCAAAAGCAAAAAAGAAATATACCGGAAGTGTTGATCATTACCCCCGAAAGTCTTCATTTATTGCTTACCCAAAAAGGGTATCCGTCTTTTTTCACGCAGTTAAAAATCCTTGCAGTGGATGAATGGCATGAGTTGATCGGATCAAAAAGAGGCGTACAGGTAGAACTTGCCATATCACGAATTGCAGGTTGCCGTCAACAATTAATCCTTCAAAAAACATCAGAAGGAAAAAACGCTCCCCTGCCCTTTTTGGTTTGGGGCATCAGTGCCACCATCGGAAATCTTTCTCAGGCAAAAGACGTATTGCTTGCTCCATTAATTCAATTTGGAGCTGGTGACAGAACCGCTATAGTAACTGCGGAAGTTGATAAAAAAATAAGCATTCATTCAATTTATCCTGATGAAATTGAAACTTATCCCTGGGCCGGCCATTTGGGTTTGAAACTTATTGATAAAGTAATTCCGATCATTCTAAAAAGTAAGACCACACTCATATTTATCAATACCCGTGGTATGAGTGAGCGATGGTACCAGGCGCTGCTGGATACTTGTCCCCAACTGGCCGGAGCAATTGCATTGCATCATGGCAGCATCGAACCAGATATCCGTAACTGGGTGGAGGAAAATCTGCATTCTGGAAATCTGAAAGCTGTGGTGTGTACGGCAAGCCTTGACCTTGGTGTAGATTTCAGGCCGGTGGAAACTGTGATACAGGTAGGCTCGCCAAAAGGCGTTGCAAGATTTCTTCAGCGGGCAGGAAGAAGCGGACATGGCCCTGGTGAAGAAAGTGTAATTTATTTTTTACCCACCCACTCACTCGAACTTGCTGAAGCAGCCGCTTTAAAAGAAGCTTCAAAACTTAATATCATAGAAAGCCGCGAACCGCGTATGCTTTGCTTTGATGTATTAATACAATATCTCACCACTCTTGCTGTTTCGGATGGTTTCAGGCCTTTAGAAATTCTTGATGAGATCAGAAGCACTTATTGTTATGCTGATATTACAAATGATGAATGGACGGCCACCTTACAATTTCTCGCCAGTGGCGGAGCTGCGTTGCAGGAGTATGATGAATTTAAGAAAGCAGAAATCATTAATGGCGTTTACAAAGTCACAAGCCGGAGAATAGCCATGCGCCACCGCATGCATATCGGAACGATTGTAAGCGACCCGATGATGAAAGTGAAATTTTTGAGTGGCGGTTATATTGGTGTGATCGAAGAAGGATTTATATCAAGGTTAAACCCGGGAGATACTTTCATCCTTGCCGGCCGTACACTGGAGTTTGTAATGATCAGGGAAATGACAGCGGTTGTAAAAAAATCAAATGCAAAAAAAGCGATCGTTCCGAGCTGGCAGGGAGGCAGGATGCCTTTATCTGCTAACCTGGGATTTATGCTAAGAAAAAAAATCAATGAATCAGCAGCATCAGATGTGCCTGTTGCTGAAGAATTAAAAATACTTCGGCCGCTCTTTGAATTGCAAGCCTATTTGTCGCGCATTCCACGCAATAATGAACTGCTTATTGAACAAATTGAAACAAAAGATGGATATCATTTATTTGTTTTTCCCTTTGAGGGCAGGCTGGTGCACGAAGCGATGGCCGCGGTATTGGCTTACAGGTTAAGCCGCATCATGCCTTTGAGCTTTTCAATAGCAATGAACGACTATGGTTTTGAATTACTGTGTGATCAACCGATACCATTAGACGACAGCAATGCGTATGAATTGTTTTCTCCTGAAAACTTATTTAATGATATCCGGCAAAGCGTGAACAATGTGGAAATGGCTCGCAGAAAATTCAGGGATATTGCTGTGATCGGCGGACTAATTTTCCAGGGGTTTCCGGGTGAGCAAAAAAAGGCCAGGCATTTGCAATCATCTGCTGCCTTGCTTTTTAATGTGTTTTCAGAATATGATTCAAACAACCTGCTGCTTAGGCAGGCGTATAATGAAGTGATGGAGCAGCAGATGGAAGAAGAACGCCTGCGCAATATGTTGGATCGGATTCAATCTTCAAAGATCATTCTCACATTTCCCAAACGTTTAACTCCTTTTTGTTTCCCGATCAAAGTGGATAGCATGCGTGAAAATCTTACCTCAGAAAAGCTGGAAGACCGGATCATAAAAATGCAAATGCAATTAAAAGGTTAGATCATATTAGATTAAATGAAAGGACTTGCAGACTTTCCATTTCTTAAATTTGCAACCTAAATTAAATTATCATTTCACCTTTAAAATTTTTATGGAAAGGCCAAACGCTCTGGCTTTCTGAAAAGCGATGTATTTATTGGGAAGAAGAAAGATTGCTTATTATCTCAGATCCGCATTTTGGTAAAACAGGGCATTTTCGTAAATCCGGGATTAGTGTGCCGCAGGGAGTATTTAATGAAGATCTGCATAGCCTGTTTGATCTTATACAGTTTTTTAAACCGTCTGCACTACTGATCACTGGTGACATGTTTCACAGCCATTTTAATAAAGAGATCGATCATTTTATTAAATGGAGAAAAGATATCGCTCACCTGCCGGTAATACTGGTAAAGGGCAACCATGATATACTTTCTGAAAAAGTGTATCAACAGGCTGAAATAGAGATCTACAACGAATGCTGGCAGCGCCGGAATTTTTATTTCGCGCATGATATTGATTCCTGTAAAGAAGCAGCCGTAAATGACATGTATATTTTTACAGGGCACATTCATCCAGCCGTTAAAGTGCAGCTCAGCAGTAAGCAAACGGCCAGACTTCCTTGCTTTTATTTTGGAAAAGATCATGCAATACTTCCTGCTTTCAGCTTATTTACAGGAGGTGCTACGATAGATACAAAGGACGGAGATACCGTATTTGGGATTACAAAAAAAGAATTGATCAGGATCTTAGGATGATCAGATTTTTCTTCTGGTTATTTCTTTTTTGATGAGGTTTAATTCACGGGCGGTTTGTCCGCCTAATGATGAATTTTCTTCTGCCCTTCTCATCAGGTATGGTATTACATCTTTAATAGGGCCGAATGGCAAATACTTGCTGGCGTTGTATCCTGCTTTGGCAAGATTAAAAGTGATATTATCACTCATGCCATATAATTGTGAAAAAACCACGTGAGCAGTATTGTGGGGCAAATTATATTTAGTGATGAGTTGAGTTGCCAGCAAATTGCTGTATTCATTATGAGAACCTACGATGGTGTAAAAATCATTTTCAGGCGCAATGCAATATTCCAAAGCCTGATTGTACTCTTTGTCCGTGGCTTCTTTTGTCGGATTAATGGGTGAAGGATAATTTTTCCCGGCTGCCCGTTCTCTTTCCTTTTCCATATAAGCGCCGCGTACCAGCTTAAAGGCGCACTTGAATCCTTTTTGCTTTGCAAAGTTGTTTGAATCTTTAATATATTGTAGCCTGTCGTGCCTGTATAATTGAGCGGTGTTATAGATCACTGGCTTTTCAATATTATATAAGGCCATCATTTGGGTGACTAAAGCATCTACCGGATGCTGTATCCAGGTTTCTTCAGCATCGATCATGATGCCCACATTTTTTACTTTAGCCGCTTCACAGATCTTATATAATCTTTCCTTTACTCTTTCCCACTCTTTCCGCTCCGGATCCGGTAATTTTTCTTCCGGTAAAATGCCTTTTACCACATTTTCATAATCAGCTATATCATTGATCTTTTGCAACAATCCAAACCTTGACATGCCGGTCAGCTTCACACTCATGAAAGGAATGTTTGGTTGAGTGGCTGCATAATTGATCACGCGGATAAATTCATTCATCGCGTGCTCATAATTTTCCTCTCCCTCTTTGCCTTCTACGCCATAATCTAAAATTACTTTTACATTGAATTGAGCTAATTTTTCAGCTACAGATGCAGTTTCTTCTAAAGTTTCACCACCCACAAATTGCTTAAATAAAGTATTTCTGATGATGTCTTTTACAAATCCGATCCCGAGTGTTTTGGGTGTGATCCACAAACCAAATTTTACCAGCCATGATTTACGCATTGTAGAAAATAAAAATCGTGCGCCTTTAAGATCTTTATCTGATTTATAAGCAAATGCAGTTTCGGTGTTGTCAAAAGACAAATTCATAAAAAAGGACTTTTAATATTTTGCAAAATTAGATTGTTTGATGCACAATCTTTTAAAAATCCTTTCTCTCAAAAGCACTTTTATATCAAATTTTTAAAAAGAGGAAGAGTTTTTATTCACTCCATTCAGCAGGCGGCACATAACTTCTTGACAGATTTTTTCTGAGTTTCACTTCTATTTTTCCATCACGTGTTCTGATGTCAAATTCAGGTTGAGATTCTGTGGCAGGCCCATCTATTACGCTTCCATTTTCCAGAGAAAACACAGATCCATGCCATGGACATTTCACAGCACAATCGCCTACAAATTCACCTTCGCTGAGCGGGCCACCGAGGTGGCTGCAGGTATCTGCAATAGCATATAATCGTCCGTCTTTTTTGGCAATAAGCACTTTCACTTTTTCGGCGGTTACACATTTCATAGTGTTTTCTTTCAATTCATCTTCATCGTATACAGCTACAAAATCATTCGGAAAACCTTCTGGTTCTGCGGCATGATTTACACCCATCTGTTGATTATACACAAGGCTTCCGCCGATGTAAGCTGAAAGAGAAGTGATGCAATAGCCCAGCATCGAAAGCCCGATGGCTGCTTTACGATTTTTTTGTTTGCGGCGTAAAATTGCCGAGGTAATGTAAAGCGCCGTGGCGCCCACATTCAGCATGGCATGAGCAAGGCCCGCTTTTCTTTCAATTTGATTGGTGCCCGTCCAGTCGGTAATACCGGTGACAGCGGCTCCGGCCGCACCTGCAAGTCCTACTGCCACGGCAGCATCTGCTCCTGATTTATATTTCTCGCTGCCACACAGCTCAAGTGTATCCAGAAAAGCGGCTGTTGTCCAGGCGCCGATAGGTACATCAGTCATTATTGGATGTAACGGATGACCAAGCCATTTGCCATGTAATAGATTTTTAAGATCGTTGCCAGTTTTTCCACCTGCTTTAAATGCATTTAAAACGGCAGGTTGGATGGCTTCACTCGCATCATCCAGCCATTGCTGTTCATCGATTATGTTCATTAAAGATTTTGAACTCATGCTTATAATAATTTATAAATGAAAGATAAGGTCTCCAAAAAGTTCCGGTCAGGTGGTTTGTTTATTCGTCCAACAAATATGCCAACCCACTACCTGTTATTTTATCAGCATATAGATTGTTTAGAATAATACTAAATCGGTTTATGATAAAAATTGGAATTGTGGGCCCTGGAAGACCAATTTAATGTATTACAGATGCAGGCCAGGCAAAACAATTTTGTGTTTACGGTTCATAAAAATTTAAAAGTGATTGATATTAAGGATCTGCCTGATGAAGAGTTGGTAAAAGTGAAAACGGAGAATGATGCGTGTTTTTTATTCGATATCGTTATAATATGCACCGGCCACTTTTGGCCTTCTCCACACAAAGATCGCATCGGTTATTTTGATTCACCCTACCCGCCCTCAATTTTGAATACCAAAACCGGATATCCAATTGGTATAAAAGGCATCTACGGCAGCTCTGTTGCAAGAGGATCTAAGCAAATTGCCTGGTGTGGCCTCTGCCTATTATAATGCAAAAGGCAACATAATGGTTTATGCATTAGATAACAAGATCAATACCTCTGAAAAAATTTATGAGCAAGGTATTATACCATCAGGCATTAAAGCTAAGCGGTATATTGTGAGTAATGCTGATTTAAAGAATGGTTGCCCTGTTATAGAGGAAAGTTCCTTCTATGGAAAGCTCACCCAATTCGTTTCAAACATCGTTAATTAATTCTTCACCTTAAATTTTAAACAAAATGAATTTTAAATGAAACACCTTTTAATTGGTGCAGCGTGTATGCTCTTCGCTTTTTCTTTTACATCCTGCGATAAAAAAGATTCTCCCGAACCCGCTCTGCCCACTTCCGCTTTATATGATACACTTGAATGGTTTATCCAGGGTGGTACGGGCGCTGTTGCCGGCAATGGCACAAAAATGATCGATGATCCTGACCACCAGGGCCAGAAAATACAAGCCGGTCGACTTGCCATCAGAACCGTTGTAAATAAAGGGCTTCCGATTATTGCGGGTGATTCTCAATTATCAGTTTATTTCCCAACCCTGCTGGCAGTGTTAGGCAATAATAACACCACCGGTTATTCGAAATTGCTTGAATCTTTTTCGGATTTTGTACAGCAGGCAGTGAGCGGCCAAAAAGTTTACAAAGGAAAATCTATGAAGGAAGTACACAATTTCGCTACGTATTCAAGGTTTGGTGATACACAGCATGTCACATCTACCAAAGCCGATTTTGACAAGTTTGTCGGCGATGAAGCAGCAGCTCAATCATTGAATGTGCCCGCGAGCGTAATTGGTCAGTTAGGAAAGTTGCTTTACACGACTGAAGGTGACGTAGTTCAGAGGCAGTCAGTTAGTTGTTTACCTGTAAAACTACAAGAGAGAGATTGCTCCCTTACCGGGGCAATCTTTTTTTATTAAGATCTGTTTTTAATTTTTAGCGAAAAAAGTGCTTTTGATGTCGGTATTATTTGGCCGCAGCGGTCCAACCATACATGCGCTGCACTTCCTGAACGATGGCTTCAATTTCGGCATCTGCCCCATAAGGATCGTAAGGTTGTTTGAGATCACTTCCAAATAAAAAAGCTACTGTTTGCCAGAAACGTGCAGTAAAACCGCCTTTAAGTTCTTTTAAAATGCTGTAACAATCCACACCACCGGTTTCGCGGTTGATCAGTTTCATAAGGATCTTCCCTTGGTAAACAGAGAGGTTTTTCAGCGGATCGGTAAATTCTTTTTTTAATTCTTTTTCGCGGCTGTTGATGTATTTATTTACTTCACGCTTATTTTCATTGCCTTGAATATGATTTTCAATGTCGGTAAAAACAATTCCGGCTTTCCTTGCATAAGGATAAGTAACATACACTGCATTTCGGAGCCTGGTCCACTTGGCTTTATTCCGGTTTCCTTTCCAAACATACACGCCTGCCAGAATTCTGGCCTCGATGGTGTCGCCTTCATACACTACCGCACCCGTGAGCAGGGTGTCGTGAATACCAAACCTTTGAGCTTTTACAACAAAAGATGAGAAAACAAAAGCAGTTGGCAGTATGATCTTGAAGATAGCAGCGGATTTCATCTACGTAAAATTATAATATTACGTTTAAGATTACTACACCAAAATGTTAATGCTAAGGCTTCGGTTAAGCATTGGCAAACAAAAACAGGAAGATCAAAGCGCCAAGCACTAATATCAGCGACACAGTTGCAAGATTTTTTGATGCCCTTGTGCGGTGAATGAGAGAAACAAGAAACCCTCCGGCCATTATTACCAAACCTGCCCAAACCAGATTGATGTATGGGAATATGAAAGATTTTACAGTAATAAAGTCGGTGGTTTTATCATGTTCCTTAATGCCTATCTTAAATTTTCCTTCATCGGCTATTCCACTGAAACGGAGATATATGTTTTGAGTGATTGATGTGTCATCCAAAAAGTCGATATGCATATCGTGGATTGATAAACCGGGATAGAGCCTGTAGCTTGTTCCTTCCTTGCTGTAAGCTGTAAGGTCAGCAACTAATGCAGTATCGGTTGGTTTAAAATTAAATCGGCCACTGTCAGGATTTTTCATGATGCGGTTTAGAACAATATATCCCTTATCATAAAAAATTGAATCACCAATATGAATTTCATGAGGTTTGAAAGTGGAAGTATCAGGTTCATTGCTTCCAATGGAAATACTGCTGATATAAGTAAATATATCGTGCGTAAGATAATGCCTGGTATCAGGATTACTACTGAGGTTGTTGTCTTTCATTTTATAGCTGTCGGGCTCTAAAACAAAATTTTCTCCATCACCTTTGAAATGCAATTTGTAATAGGTTCTGGTCTTTTCTTTTGGCGAAGCGCTGTCGGACATAAAAGTCACCGAATATTTTCCCATTTGAGTAGGAACACCTTTTAAAAGGGTAAGATTTTCCATCGGATTTTCAGTACTTCTTCCTGTGGGATCTTTGTCAAATGGTACAAAAATTCCGGTTTTGCTGTTATCGCTTATCACCTGTTTGTTGGATGAAGAAATAAGCATTCCGCCTATCATAAGCGCAAAACCAAAGTGCGCAATTGCGCCACCTGCGGCTTTTAAATTTCCTTTAAGAACAGCTTTTACATAAGCAACATTTGCAATTACAGAAAATATACAGGCGAATAATGCCATATAAATTGCAACCAGAAATCCAGGTCCTTTTTCTTTAAACTGAATCGGATAAAATACAGCGATCAAAACTGAGATCAGGATTGAGATAGACAATGGCCACACGATTTTCGGAACAAAATATTTTTTGCCTGTATTTCTATATTTTAAAAATTGTCCTACTGCAGTGAGGATACCGATAACAATAGCTACCAATACCAGCACTTTGTTATAAGTAAATTCCCTGTCCTGCGGATCGGCAAGATTGGTATTGAAAATTTTATTGTAAACCGGAAGCGATGTTACCGCAATGATAAAAATTGCCGAAAGAAATAGTATCAGTGACCCGATAAACATCCAGAATTCACGGCTGGAAATATTTTCTTCCTGGTGGATGGATGGAATAGACTTAAAATTTTTAAAGAACAATACAAACATTGGAACCGTAACACCTAACACATATAATCCGATCAGCACATTCATCGTCATTCCTGCTTCAGTAAAACTATGTACAGAAGTGTCTCCTAAAATGCCTGTACGGGTAAGAAAAGTGGAATACAATACAAATAGATAGCAAAGGATTATAAACAAGTAAGTAGCTCTTAAAGCCCTGCCCGTAGATTTATAAATGGCCATACAATGTAATCCGGCGATCATGATAATCCATGGAACGAGAGAAGCATTTTCGACAGGATCCCATGCCCAATAACCACCAAAACTTAATGACTCATAAGCCCATTTACCACCCATCATAATGCCAACTCCAAGCACGCCGCCACTGAATAAAGCCCATGGTAAGGCAGCCTTTACCCATCCTCCCCAATCCTTTTTAATTAAGGAAGAAAAAGCAAAACCAACCGGAATAAGTGTGCTCGCGAATCCTAAAAACAAAACCGGCGGATGAATAACCATCCAGTAATTGCGAAGTAACACATTAAGACCAATACCATCTTTAATAAAACTTAAATAATTTGCCTGGCTAAAAATCGGACCCTCCAATTCATTGCGCGTAAGCATAAAAGGGCTGCTGCCGATTCTTGTACCGAAAAGATAAACGCCAAGAATCATCATGATAAGAAAAAACTGGGCAGCATTCACAACAGTCATCACTAAAGCTTCTCTTTTTTTGGCTGTAAAAATCACTACAGAGCCCAACACACTATGCCAGATAGACCACAGCATAAAACTCCCTTCCTGGCCTTCCCAGATGCAGGCAAGCAAATATTTTGGTTCTAATTCTTTGGATGAATGTTTATACACATAGAGGTATTCGTAATAATGATTCGAACACAAATAATACAAAATACCAAATACAAACAGCAGTGAAGCAAATTGCACAAAGAATGCTCCCCGCGCGAATTTCAGCCAATTGGCTTTTTCCGTTTCGAGTGTGGCTTTGTGAGATTTAAAAAAAGATATAGTAGCGATGATCGACGAGACGAATGCAAGCAATACAAAGAAATGCCCTGCCTGTCCCGGCAAAAGATGTTCATTATCAAAGATCATTGGAGCAGATTAATATTGGGTAACTGATTTTTCCAACTGCGATTTTTCGTCCTTGTATTTCGAAGGACACTTCAACAAGATGTTATCGCAATGAAAAACATCGCCTTCCATCTTTCCTTTCAATACCACTCTTTCGCTTTGTTCTAATTCAGCAGGTTTTGGATTTCTGAAAACAACTTTAGTGCTTCCGCCAAGGCTGTCAACTGCATAAAAAGAAAGGTAATTCGGATCCTTCAGCGCGTTGTATTCGATCGGTTTTGATTTATCAAGTTTTGCGATCAGGTGAACATATTGGCCCTGTTTTTCTTTGGCAGATCCGATGGTATCGTATGTAGAGAAATCAACGGAATACATTAGCAATGCACCAATAGCGGCTGCAATAACAACCAAAATGATTATGCTTGATGTTTTCATCTTAAGTGGAAAATTTTAGGAGCCAAAATTACTTAAAAAAGCAATGCCATTTGGCACTATTCCCATCTGTTAAAAACTTAACAAAAAAATGACGCTCAGAATAATTAAGTAGTATTTTTTTAAGTTTACACTTTTAAATTTTTATATGAAATCACACCTCTTCAAATTTATGGTAGCAGGCACAATGCTCGCTATGGGAATGGTATTTTTCTTTTCTTCCTGTAAAAAATCTCCTGGCGATCCGGGTCCGGATAATCCCTCCGGCCAATTGTCGGATGCAGATTCTTTAAAACTGCTGATGTATAACATTATGCAGGTGAGTATGCTCAATGGAGGCAGAGACAAAAAAAATGATCTCCCGTCATATTATTGGTACAACCAGGTGCCGTCGCTTAATCCATTAAGCAGTATGTATCCTGATGCTCCTTCACTTTTATCACAGATGAGATCTTATGCTAAAGATCAATTCGGCCAGCCACTTGACAAATATAGTTTCCTTGATGATGGAAAAGTTTCTGATGAAATAGGCCAGGGAATCGGCGGCGACATTGGATTACAGGTTAATTATGCATACGACGCGGATAATAATATTGTGTTGGTGGTGCTGTATGCCGAAAAAGGGTCTCCTGCCTACGTTGCAGGTGTGCAACGCGGCTGGATCGTTACTGCTATTAACGGGCAAAGTGTGGCCTATGACGGTTCAACAGGGCCTAACGTAAAGCGTGTGGTCAATGCGGTATATTACGATCCGCAGGCAACTTTTACATTTAAAAAACATGATAATTCCATTGCTAACATCACCCTTGCACAAGCGCAATACCAGATCAATCCAGTATTATTCGATTCGGTTTACACCATAGCCGGTAAGAAAGTTGGTTACTTTGTTTTTACCATGTTTTCCGATGTAGGTGATGGAAGCTCCCCTACTTTCACACGGCAGGAATTGAATCGCGTATTTTCAAAATTCAAGAGTAATAACATTTCATCTCTGATCGTTGATCTGAGATATAACGGAGGAGGATCTGTTAGAACTGCCGAATATATGGATAGCATGATCGCGCCTGCGTCAGCAACAGGAAAATTAATGTACCGGTATGAATACAATGAAAAGGTAAATAACCAATTGGCCAATCTGGGATTTCCCGACAAAGTTTTATTTAAAGGCACCGGCGGTTTAAATCTTGATAAGGTTTTCTTTATTGGTACCGGCAGCACTGCTTCTGCCAGCGAACTTACGCTTAATAACCTGAGGCCTTTTATGGAAGTAAAATTGGTGGGTGATACCACCTACGGAAAACCTGTTGGTTTCTTTGGCTTCCACATCAGTATTTATAAACAAGGTGTAAAAAAGGATCTTGCTGATTTGTATGCAATTAATTTTGAAACAAAGAATTCAGCTAACCTGGGTGGTTATTTTAATGGTATTGCTCCCGATATTCATGCTACCGATTACATAGGATTGCCCTGGGGCAGTGCAGATGATGATAATCTTGACAAAATATTCACCTACCTCGAAACAGGTGTGATAAAAAGAACTTCTCCTGAAATGCGCCTTAAAAATGATAAAACATTAAAAATACCCATGCGTGAAACCATGCATCCGCTGCGCTTCAATGGAATGATAGAACCCACTGCAGGTAAAATTCTGCAGGAAGCAAATAAATAATTTTTTAGTTTGGAATAAATGAGTTGCAGGCCCGGTGGGTCTGCAACTTTTTTTGAAATAGCTTTTTAAAAAATCCGCGAAAAAGTGCTTTTGAAAGAGATTAATATTCAAACACAAGAAAATCCCACGGCTTCATTGCATAAACATAATTCTCAAACAACTTTACCTTTTGCCCTGTAAAAACATTAACAGGCTTACCATAAATCATGTTTTCCTTAATGGTAAAATGTTGAGGTTGCGGACTCAGGTTTAAAACCACAAATACTTTTTTATTTTCCTTTTGACGTATATATGCAAAAATTGCGTCGTCATTGGCTGTTGCAATTTTTTTATACCCGGCATCAGCAGCAAGTGCTTTATTGCGGTTTCTTAAATGCAATAATGTGCTGTAAAATGGCTGCAATTCATACTTGCCCCACTGGATCGGATCTTTTACAAAAAATTTCAACCGCTTTTTATTAGGTGCTTCCTGTCCGTTATAAATCAAAGGAATGCTTTGATAAAAAGTTTGTGTAAAAACGGCAAACGCTTTATAAGCGTCACCATATTTTTCAAATTCCGTTCCGTTCCAACTGTTTTCATCGTGATTGGTAGTAAAAAATAAGCGATAAGCGTTTTTCGGATACACGGTAATGTTATGATTTAATACAGAGTCGAAATACGCAAGGTCTTGTGTGCCCTGGTACACATATTCCATGGGCCGCATTACACTCCATGTGTAAGTGGCATCAAATCCATTGTAATGCAATTGTGGATTTTCTCCTTCAGCAAGCATAAAAACATCTTTTACGCCACGCAATCTGGTTATGGCTTCTTTCCAGAAATCGGCCGGAACGTCTTCTGCCACATCGCATCTGAATCCGTCTATGTTAGTTTCATTTACCCAATATAGCATGGCAGCAATCATAGAATCTCTTAACTCACGATTTTCATAATTGAGTTTTCTGGTATCTGTCCAATCGTACGGTGCTACAAAATTGCCCGTACTGTCGTGCACATAAAACTGAGGATGGCTTGTGATCCATGGATTATCCGGTGCGCTGTGATTGGCCACCCAATCGGTGATCACCTTAAAACCCATAGCGTGCGCATTTTTCACAAGCGATTTAAAATCCTCCATGGTTCCGAATTCGGGATTTACTTCCTTGTAATTTTTTACTGCGTAATAGCTACCTAATTCTGATTCATTTTCTTTTCTGTCTTTTAAACCGATGGGAGTTACAGGCATAAACCATAATATTTTCACGCCCATATCTTTTAATCTTGGCAGGCTTTTCTCAAATGCTTTAAAGGTTCCTTCCTTGCTGAACTGCCGCACATTTACCTCATACACATTGCTCTGGCTGCTCCAGGATGGATGCTGAAAAGAAGTTATATCTGCTCCTGTGTTTGTAACCGGTGCCAGCTTTGGTGAGCATGAAATGATGAAAAACAAAGGGGCTATAAATAAAGGGAGTAATGATTTTTTCATGACCTTGAATTAAGTTTTGTTGAAAACAAATATAAGATTAACGCTTTGCTGAAAGTGTATCAATATTTTACATTTGTAAAAATCATCGATTATGTATTATACAGAATATCTGCAACTGGACAAAATATTGAATGCCCAACATCCCGAAAGCAACAGGGAAGGCAATGAACCTGCCCACGATGAAATGTTGTTCATCATCATACACCAGGCATACGAACTTTGGTTTAAACAGATACTATTCGAACTTGAAAGTATAATAGAAGTATTTGAAAAAGAAAAGATCGATGATAACTCTGAAGATCTGAACCTGGTAAGGCACCGGCTCAACCGAATTATACAAATATTACAATTGCTTGCCAGGCAAATCACCATACTCAATACCATGACTCCCCTCGACTTTCTGGAGTTTAGAAATTTGCTGGTTCCGGCCTCAGGATTTCAAAGTGTACAATTCAGATTGATTGAAGCAAAACTTGGGCTTACCATGCAAAATCGCCATGCAAAAGATTATTACAAAAGAACGGGCGAAGGCGGATTTAATCACCACGATTATCAGCAGTTGACAGAAATTGAACAAGCGCCATCATTGCTTACATTGATTAATCGCTGGCTCGAACGCATGCCATTTTTTCAAAAAGAATTATGGCAGAATTATATGCAGCAATTTCCCAATGATACCGATTTGCATCCATTCTGGAATGATTACCGCCAACTCTATTTAAATAGTCTGAACGACCAGGAGAAAAGTAAGGTGAATGATTTCGATAGAATTTTTCTGGAAAAAAGTGCTTTTGAAGGAACGGAAAAACCTTCTGAAACTACCCTTTCGCCCGCCGCCATGCGAGCCGCATTATTCATTATGCTTTATCGCGATTTTCCGGTGTTTCAAACAAGCTACCAGGTGCTGGATGCGCTGATCGAAACGGATAACCAACTGGCTAATTGGCGACACAAACATATTGATATGGTGAGAAGAATGATCGGCCTCAGAATGGGAACCGGCAATACCAGTGGAAGAGGCTACCTGGAAGGTGCATTAAATAAGCATTATATTTTCAGGGATCTTTCCGGAATTTCCACTTTTCTGATCGAACGGAAAAATCTGCCTCTGCTTCCTGCCGAAGTAATAGGAAGGTTAAGTTATAATGTTGTTTAACCTTCTTCCATTTCAGTACGTATTTCATCACTGATCTTTACGATTACTTTATCAATACGTTGTCCGTCCATATCTATGATCTCAAAATTGAAGCCGCGCCATTCAAAGGTGTCGCCTTCTGCCGGAATGCGCTTGAGTTCATGTAAAATAAATCCGGCCAGCGTGTCAAATTCATTTTCACCTTCATTGATCCAAACGGTTTTTTGAAAATAAGTAAGGAAGTCATAAAACTGAATCTGCCCGTCCACAATAAAAGTTCCGTCTTTTCTTTCTGCTATTTCATATTCATCATCTTCCTCTTCAGGCATCTCACCTACAATAGCTCTTAATATATCTCTCGCAGTGATCATACCTTGAAGGCTTCCGTATTCATCCACAATAAATGCGTGATGAATTTTGGTATTCTTAATTTTTTCCAGCACTTGGTAGGCCGAATTATTTTCCGGCACGAACAAAGGTTTGCGAATTAAAGTAGATAATGGTGCATCGGTTTGCAAATACAGGTCTTTCACATGAACCACTCCTTCAATGTCATCAATATTTCCCTTACATACAGGGTACACCGAATGTTGAAACTCTTTGATTTTCGACTTTACTGAATCTCTGCTTTCATTTATTTCAAACCACACAATATCGGTGCGGTGCGTCATTAGTGAAGTGATATTTCTGTCACCTAAATGAAAAACCCGTTCGATAATATCTTTTTCTTCTTCTTCAATAGCGCCCAATTCGCTCCCTTCATTGATCATTGCCTTTATCTCTTCTTCAGTAACCTGGTTGTCGGTAGAGGCTTTTAAATTAAACAGTTTAAAAAGGCCTGCATTAATATTGCTTAATAACCATACAAAAGGATAAGAAATAGTGCTTAATGTTTTGATGGGTTTTGCTACAGCAATGGCAATCTTTTCAGGATTTAAGATTGCGATCCGTTTTGGAACAAGTTCGCCAAAAAGAATAGATAAAAAAGTAACGATCGCTATAATCACGATCAGAGAAACGGATGCAGCGTAATCTTTCGGAAAGCCAATCTTTTCAAGATATGGTGTAAGATAAACACTGAAACGCTCGCCCGAATAAACACCCGTAAGAATAGCGATAAGTGTAATATAAATTTGCGTAGTGGAAAGGAAAATATCCGGATTTTCCTTTAGGTTCAGCGCTACTTTCGATTTTTGATTGCCTTTGTTGGCAGATGTTTCCAGCCTGCTTTTTTTTGCGGAAATAAGCGCCGTTTCGCACATTACTATAAAGGCATTCAGCAGTATAAGAAATAAAATAATAAAGACCTCAGCCATAATTAACTATTAAAATAATCGGGCAGGCCGGCATACCGCCTGAAGATCATTCCCGAAACGAATCCAAGTATTATTCCAACTATTGCACCACAAACCACATCTACCGGGAAATGAACGCCTACATATACCTGTGCATAGCAAACCAGTATCGCCCATGCAAAGATAATAGCCCATTTGTTGCTCAAAACATTTTTAAAAGTAATATAAATAAAAGTGGCTATCGCAAAATGATTGACTGCATGTGATGAAACAAAACTTGAACTTATCGGGCAATAGCTGGCGATAAAATGCATGTTATGCGCTACCATGGGATCGCGGCAGGGCCTCAACCTGAAAAAAAGATCTTTGATAATAGAACTGCTGGTGTAATCGCTGATCATGATAGTAATAGCCAGTACCAATACCCATATCCAGCCGTTAATCCTGAAATTAATGATAACAAAAAGCGCTATAAAAATGTAAAACGGAAACCATACAAAGGGTTCGCGTGCATACAGGAGCACATGGTCGAGGAAACCATTTGTCCAGTCGCTGTTTATTTTATGAAACAAAGAAAGGTCTGCACGCTTTAACCATTCGGGCAAGAAAGAAGCATTGTTAATTTGCAGTAAATTCATTTTTCAAAAATATCCAATCGAAGCCTAAGCTTTTAATTTATTTATTTTTGAAGCTTTATTATCAATTTACGGACACTTCCGAAATGAAAAAACTTGTTTTGCCACGGTTGGTTTTATGGATGCTGCAGATAGTTATTGTTCTTTTGATTCTCATGACCCTGATGAGATTTGTTTTCTTTTTCCATTTTAAACCACCGAATGCATCTGTATCAGATTATGGTAAAGTGTTTTTATTAGGATTGAACTTTGATCTCAGGATCGTGTGTGGATGCCTGTTATTTCCATTTCTTGTAAGCAATCTTTCCTTAAAGTATAATAGCCGTAATAAACTTTCGGTCCCGGGTTTTATAAAGATTGGTATCACTCTGTTATTAATGGTTTTGCTCATGATCTTTATGAAAAAGGGACACATGTTTACTTCCACTCTCATAATTGTAGGCATTCTTTTCTCTCTGGTACTTGTGTGGCTTTTTGTAAAAAAAGATTGCGATCCTTTTCATAATACATTGTCCCGCCGCATTATAAAAGGGTGGTTTTATTTCGTCACCTTTATACTTGTACTATTCTATGCACTGGATTTTCAGCATTACGATTACCTGCATCAAAGATTAAGCGCAAGCATTATCAATTTTGCGGGCGATGCCAAAATAAGTTTTAGTATGGTGATGGAAACCTATCCTGTGTTTACCATGCTTTTATTTATGGCGCTGGCAATTGCCTTAATGGTTTTGGTGATTAATTTTACTTACCGGCATGTTGCAGATAAAAAATACATGGGCGAAACTTTGTCAAAATTTTCTATCGGTCTTATGTTTACATTACTTCTCGGCCTGGGCATTTTTGGCCGTATTAATCAATATCCTTTACGCTGGAGTGATGCCTTTTCTTTTGAAGATGATTTTAAAGCAAACCTTGCATTGAATCCGGTTCAAAGTTTTCTAAGCACCTTACAATTCAGAAACTCGGGCTACGATATTGAACTGGTAAAGAAATATTATCCTTTAATGCGTCAATATTTAGGAGTCACTGGCGAAGGAGAGTTAAATTTTACGAGGGAATTCGCTGTTTCAGACAGCGCAAGAAAAAGAAATGTGGTGATTGTTATTTGCGAAAGTTTTTCAGCCTACAAAAGCACCATGTACGGCAACCCGCTTAACACCACTCCTTATTTTGATTCACTTTCACACGGAGGAGTGTTTTACGACAGATGTTTTACTCCTTCTTATGGAACGGCCCGAGGTGTGTGGGCTACCATTACAGGAATTCCGGATGTTGAATATCCTAATACAAGCAGCCGCAATCCTTCCTACGTGGATCAGCATTCTATTATCAACGATTATGAAGGATACAGTAAATATTATTTTATAGGTGGAAGTTCAAGCTGGGCCAATATCAGAGGATTGCTTACCAACAATCTGAAGAACATCAATTTACTGGAAGAAGAAAATTTTAAAGCTGCCAGGGTGGATGTATGGGGCATTAGTGATAAACGCCTTTTCCTGGAAGCAAATCATACATTCGCAAAAGAAAAAAATCCCTTTATAGCGGTCATTCAAACTGCAGATAACCACCGCCCCTACACCATTCCGGAAGAAGATAAATCAGAGTTTAATCTGGTCAATTATCCTTTGGACACATTAAAGAAATACGGATTTGAAAACAATAATGAACTTAATGCTTTCAGATACACCGATTTTTCTTTTAAAAAATTTATAGAGGCTGCTTCAAAAGAAAAGTATTTTGACAATACCATTTTTGTGTTTGTGGGTGATCATGGAGTGAGAGGCGATGCGGGCGCTGAGTTCGGGCCTGCCTGGCAATCAGCAGGACTTACCATTCACCACGTACCGCTTCTTTTTTATGCTCCCGGCATTTTACCATCTCAACGAATTCATGATGTGTGCTCGCAAACTGATGTATTGCCAACCGTTTCATCAGTAGCCGGAATCAATTTTACAAACACCACCCTGGGAAGAAATTTGTTTGATACCTCAAATAAAAAGCTTGCTTTTCCTCACACCGCTTTTATCTTCGACCCCACAATTAACCAGATAGGTATGGTGACTAACGATGCAGTGTACACGAAAAGCCTTATTTCAAATAATGAAGAAATTGTTTCTATAGAACAAAAAATGTCAGAAGAAAATTTGAAACAATATGAAAAACCACTCAGAGAGCTGACAGAGGCCTGGTATCAAACTGCGAAATATCTGTTGTACAACAACCGCAAAAAATCTGGCCCTAAAAAATAGAACCTTAGCTACATGAAACTGCCCACACAAATTCCAAAAACAGCTCCCCTCGCCCTTCAATGGACAGGTAAATTGTGGCTGATATTTATACTGATATTTACACTGTTGAGGGTGGCAACGCTTATGCTTTTTATGCCTGTAAATACCACAGTGCGCGAGATTGTACCATCCTTTTGGTTAGGCTTTATCTATGATGCACGCTGGGTTTCATTGATATTATTGCCCATTGCTGTCTTAAGTATGTTGCCCAGGTTTTCACCCTTTTATTCCACCTTCAACAAAAAAGTCTGGAGTTTTTACCTGGCCGCATCAGCGCTTTTTGTGCTCTTTTTTTTCGGAGCCGATTTTGGAAACTTTAGTTACAACCACACACGGTTAAATGCGAGCGCGCTTAACTTTGCCGAAGACCCTGCAATATCTTTTAAAATGCTTTGGCAGAGTTATCCAATGGTATGGATACTTTTTGCTTTAATTCTGACAGTTTTGTTGCTTTCCAGGTTATTCAGGCACACACATGTAGTTACCCTAAAAAAAAATCTGTTTGAAAATCCTAAAAGAAGGCGAAGGTGGTATGCCGGAGCTTTACTTTTTTTTATGTGGTGCATATACGGTTTATTCTGTGTGCAACCGTTGAAATGGAAAGACGCTTTTGAACTTGAAAATAATTTTACAGCTTACCTTGCATTAAATCCTTTACAAAATTTTTTCAGCACCCTTCAATTCCGCAAACCATCATTTAACAATGAAAAGGCAAAAGATTATTATCCGCTCATTGCAAAATTTCTTGGAATAAAAGATGACAGGGATGATCTTTCTTATGACAGGATTGTTAATCCGGGCAGCCGTGCCCTTGAGAGCAGGCCTAACGTGGTATTGATCCTTTGTGAAAGTTTTAGTTTTTATAAAAGCAGCATGGCGGATAATCCGTTAAACAGCACGCCCTATTTTAAACAATTGTGTGATAGCGGAATATTTTTTAACCGCTGCTTTACTCCCACCTTTGGCACCGCGCGAGGTGCTTTTGCATTGATCACCGGAATACCCGATGTTCAACTGTCGAAGTTTAGCACCCGTAATCCGGAAGCCATTGATCAATACACGATCATCAACAGTTTTGAAGGATATGAAAAATTTTATTTTATTGGTGGCAATAGTGATTTCAACAATTTTGAAGGGCTCATTAAAAACATAAATGACGTAAAGATTTATCAGGAAGGTTCTTACAATGCACCCCCATTGAATGTATGGGGCATCAGCGATAAGAATTTGTTTTTAGAAGCAGGCGCTGTTTTGTCTCAGCAGCGGAAACCTTTTTTTGCACTCATTCAAACTGCGGATAACCACAGGCCTTTTACAATTCCGGAGGAAGACACAGATTTTGAACGACGCGTTGTTCCGGATGATACGCTTCATAAATATGGTTTTGAATCCTTAAAGGAGTTTCAGGCCTTTTGTTATACAGATTATTGTTTTAAAAAATTTATGGAATACGCACAACAGCAGGAATGGTTTGATAATACAATATTTGTTTTCGTAGGCGATCATGGTGTGGAGGGTGAAACAGCTTTCATTTATAAAGACGAAAAGCGTAACCTGGGGAAACTTACAGATGAGCATGTGCCTTTATTATTTTATGCGCCGGAATTGCTCGAGCCTGCGCTGCATAAAGAAGTTGTGTCGCAGATAGATGTATTGCCTACCATAGCCGGAATGATTCATCAACCCTACCTGAACACTACACTGGGAAGAGATCTTTTGAATTTCAAAAATAAAATGGATGCAGCTTTCATTATTCATCACGATGAAGGCAATATCGGGATTGTGAATGACAATTTTTATTTTACAAAGAATCTGCAGATCACTAAAGAAGAATTATTTCCTATTGATAGCGCAGGCTTTGCGATGAATGATGCTGCAAAGGATTCAGTGAAACAAATGCTTTCGGAATATACTACCGCTATTTATGAAACTGCAAGGTATATGCTTTTGCACAACAAAAAACGGTCACGCGACACAGCTCATAAATAACAGAAATTTTAGAACAACCATTTTATGTTTTAGTTTTTATTAAGCAACTTGAAACACTATGGAAAAAACAGAAGCAAGCAGAAAGAAAAAACTGCGAAGCGGCATTATCAATATTGTTTTTTTTGGATTGCTGCTATTCTTTTTGTTGAACACATCAGCGAAAAGCTGGCTATTGAGCCAGGTGATTAAAACAGGTTTATTTTCAGCTAAAATAGAAAATAAAAATCACCAGAATATTGTTTCGCTCGACATGCCACTGTCTTATGTTGATGAAAACAAAAGTGCCCATAGTACAGTAGATATGAGAGGAAAAATCGTTTTTATTAATTTCTGGGCTTCATGGTGCCCGCCCTGCAGAGCCGAAATGCCTTCCATGAACCAATTGTATTTAAAACTGAAAGACAATCAGCAGTATGCTTTTATTTTTATAAACCTCGATGAGCAACCTTCAAAAGGTTTGGAATATTTAAAACAACACGATCTTTCAATACCACTTCACCGTGCCGAAGGCTTTATTCCAAACGATATTTATTCTGGAACGCTGCCTACAACGGTTGTATTGGACAAAGAAGGCCGCATCGTGATGAAACATTCCGGAATGGCGTATTACAATTCTGAGAAATTCTTGCGGCAATTGAAAGAGCTGGAATGATGAGATTTAAGATTTAAGATTGGGTTGATGCGTTTATGGGTTTATTCATTCATTCATTCATTCATCATTCATCATTCATCATTCATAATTCATCATTCAATCCGCCACGGCGGACAGGCTCTTCAACCATCAACCATCAACCATCAACTTAACAAAAGCGCTTATTTGTGAAAGTTTATTACGCAGGAAAATTGCTCACCTGTGATGCCTAATGCATCGGCTGCCGAATTGCTGAGTACTACTGCCAAACCTTCATTTTGTTTAATATCCGGAATTGAATCTAACACCTTGGCATAAACGCTTTTTCCGCTTTCGGGAATTGTAATCTTTAAGATACTTCCTGGTGCAGCATCATTATTAAAACAATAATATTTTGCATCCTGCCATCCGCTCGTTGATTTAAAAATGCTGGCAGTGCCATTTACAGTTTCTTCGGCCCCCGGATTTACCTGTTGCTCGTATTCATTTTTGAAATAACTGGTTGCGGTTTCAGTTTTAGGTTGAACAGTCTGCGTAACAACCGGAGTTGTATCAGGAGTATTATCCTCTGTTTTTTGAGGCTCAGTATTTTTTATTGGTTCAGGAAGGGGTTCCGTCTTTGGCGCGGGCTTTACGGCTACTTCTGGTTGTTGTATTTGGTTTGCAAGAACAGATTCTGATTTGTTTACTCTCAGGTAACCAACTATCATGTGTGAACCCTGTATTACATTGTCTGAATTCAGTTGATTCCATTTCTTTAATGATGCGAGTGGAAGATTATGATAATTCACACCAATTCTGAAAAGGGTTTCATTCGCAGCCACGGTGTGGTACAAAGGAACAAGTGCTTCAAAAGCACTTTTATTGGTATTTTGTGAAAAATTGTTTTTGTCTAACGGAATCCTGATCTGCTGCCCTATGTTAAGTCCGTTGTCCATTGAAAGTTTATTGTATTGCGCCAGATCACGCGGAGAAACATTATACAACCTTCCTATACTGTAAAAACTCTCTTTTGGAGAAACAGTATGATCGAGATAAAGATTATTGCCCGTTCCACGAATTTCGATCATGGATGACTGTGAAAAACCGATTGCCGGTAGGATAAGGATTATGATAAAAACCAATAACCGCTTTGGCATAATTTCATTTTTGTTTGTTAAAAAATAATATATGGCGAAGCCTGTCAATAAAAAACCGGTGCAAAAATAACCACCGGCATACCTACTTAGTGTTAATTGTTTATAAAAGCCGATGATCAATCAATTTAGATCAATTCGTGTCGATCAGAAAAGTTCCCAGATCGATCAGATCGCCTTCACTCATTACAAATTCTTCTACATTGGAAATATCAAGGTTTGACATCACCTTGCTCTTAAATATTGTTTCATTATTCTGTAGTACAACAAAATAAAAATCAGGCTTTTGATCAAGGCTTAAAGGCGATTTAAAATCCTGCTGTGTAAATACAAATTTTGCTACTCCTTCTTCGTCCAAACTGGTTTCACCTAAAAAATCATCATTAAAAATATCTTTGTCGTACAATCTTACTTTAAATTCTTTTCCCGAAACCGGCTCGTCGTTACCACGGCTGATTAATCTTACCTGAACGACCAGGTTAATATCTTTATTAAGTTCGATGGACGGCATAATTTTGATTTTTGCAAATATGTAATAAATAAGTTATTAATCCAATTTTAGCACAGCCAGAAATGCTTCCTGTGGTACTTCCACATTACCGATTTGTTTCATTCTTTTTTTACCTTCTTTCTGCTTTTCAAGCAATTTTCTTTTTCTGCTGATATCGCCACCATAGCACTTGGCTGTAACGTCTTTTCTGATCGCACTTATATTTTCGCGTGCGATGATCTTTGCTCCAATGGCTGCCTGAATTGAAATTTGAAATTGCTGGCGTGGAACCAGGTCTTTCAGTTTTTCACACAGCTTTCTGCCAAAGTCCTGAGCCCTGCTTTTGTGAATGAGTGAACTCAATGCATCCACCCTATCGCCGTTAAGCAAAATATCCATCTTAATAATGTCACTTTCGCGATATCCTATGGGATGATAATCAAACGATGCGTAGCCGCGTGTAAGGCTTTTAAGCCGGTCGTAAAAATCAAATACGATTTCTGTCAATGGCATTTCTAAACTAAGCTCCACCCTCGATGTAGTTAAATATCCCTGGTGTGTGAGCGTGCCGCGCTTTCCAATACACAGGTTCATAATATTACCGATGTATTCTGGTTTGGTAATAATCTGAGCTTTAATAAAAGGTTCTTCTATTTTGTCGATTTTACTGGGCTCGGGCATTTGCACCGGATTGTTAACAATCAGTTTTTCACCACGGGTAGTGTATGCAATAAAACTTACGTTGGGAACGGTTGTAATCACCGTTTGATTAAATTCCCTTTCAAGGCGCTCCTGGATGATCTCCATGTGTAGCATGCCCAGAAATCCGCACCTGAATCCAAAACCCAATGCCTGGCTGGTTTCCAATTCAAAAGTGAGCGATGCATCATTTAGCTGAAGTTTTTCCATGCACTCACGCAATTCTTCAAATTCATCTGTATTTACAGGAAAAATTCCTGCAAATACCATAGGTTTTACTTCTTCAAAACCTTTAATCGATTGCTTGCAGGGATTAGCAGTGGTAGTGATGGTATCACCCACTTTTACTTCCTTCGCATTTTTTATTCCGGTAATTACATAACCTACATCGCCGGCACTCACCTGGTTTTTCGGCAGCATTCCTATTTTAAGCACTCCCACTTCATCGGCTTCGTATTCTTTTCCGGTATTAAAAAATTTGATGAGATCATTTTTTTTGAGAACACCGTTAAATATTCTGAAGTAAACGATGATACCGCGAAAAGGATTAAACACACTGTCGAAGATCAATGCCTGCAATGGCGCATCAGGATTACCTTCGGGTGCCAGAATTCTTTTAATGATTGCGCTTAATATCGCTTCAATGCCTACCCCTGTTTTGGCGCTTGCATGAAGGATGTCTTCTTTTTTGCAACCGATAAGTTCAATGATCTGATCTTCTACCTCATTTATCATGGCGCCATCCATATCTATTTTGTTTAACACAGGGATGATTTCCAGATCATTTTCTATGGCTAAATAAAGATTACTGATTGTTTGTGCCTGTATTCCCTGGGTGGCATCCACTAATAATAATGCGCCTTCGCATGCAGCCAGCGCACGGCTCACTTCGTAACTGAAATCTACGTGTCCGGGGGTGTCTATCAGATTAAGAATGTATTCTGTGCCTTCAAAATTGTAATTGATCTGAATCGCATGGCTTTTGATTGTAATACCTTTTTCGCGCTCAAGATCCATATTGTCTAACACCTGTGCCTGCATTTCACGATCGTTTACCGTGTGGGTGAATTCCAATAAACGGTCGGCAAGGGTGCTTTTTCCATGATCAATATGCGCTATAATGCAAAAATTCCGGATGTGCTTCATCTATCACTCAAGTTTGCGGCAAAGTTAATCTTTTGGCCGCCCATTGCATCAGTAATTTCAAAAAGAACCGTTGTATTTGATAGAAAATTTTACCCCGCAGAAATAATTCCTTTAGCTGACTAAACCGGAATCTTTATATTTAATTTTTCTATTAAGTTGACTGTGTAACAACTCATTGAATGGCCACTCTGCAACTATCAAATCGAAGCATCCGATTTTCGGCGAATTATCTTTTCTTAATTACGGGAAGAGTGATGCCTTTGCTGGCTTTATTGGCCATTACGCTTTTATTCAGCCGGTGGCTTTCTTTTGAAGATTATGGCATTTTTCAAAGCGTTTGGATGTATACCAATATTGTAAGCGTGGTTTTGGGTTTTGGTATCACCACCATTATTTTTTCCACTAATATTTCTACGCTGGTTGCTTATACCGGATTGAAAATAAAATTACTGCGGACGTTTTATTCAGTTTTATGGATGGCAGCCATTCTAGCCTTTTTATTACTGTCAAAACATTTTACAACCGAACAACGCCTCGTGATTGCAACATTTATAATGGTGCAAAATTTTAATACGGTGGCTGAATCCCTGCTTATAAAAAGAGGCGGTGAAAAGTCTTATTGCATTATTAATTTATGCTACGCATTGCTATTTCTTGGGTGGCATATTTATATAGCGCAAACTAACTATTCACTTCAATATTTAATGACGGGTATTCTTATTTTGTCATTTATCAAACTTGCGGCTATCATCCTTTTGCAACGCCAGCCCTTAAAAGTTCCAATAGTTAGTTCGCCGGAAAATTTTACTGAACACTGGTTGTATGTAGGAGTTTATGATGTGATGGGCATTGTAAGTAAGTGGGCGGATAAACTTATTCTGGTGTATATATTATCTGCTTCAGAATTCGCTGTTTTTTTCAATGGTTCGATTGAGATTCCCCTATTCGGAATATTGACCAGTGTAACGGGAAGTTATATGATGCTTTATATTTCTAAACAAGAAAGCGACAGCAGCAGGATACTAAACATCTTCCGTCAAACATTCGTTTCTTTATCAGCGGTTGTGTTTCCACTTTTTTTCTTTTTCTTTTTTTTCAGATATGAAGTTTTTACGTTTTTGTTTGGCAACGCATACCGTGAGGCTGTTTCCATATTTGCTGTGAGTTTGCTGGTGATCCCACTCCGCATCAATAATTATACATCTATACTTCAGTGTTTTTCAAAAGGAAAAATCGTTGCAATTGGTTCCTTAATCGATCTTGTGGTAGCCATTGTGCTGGTTTTTATTTTATACAAATGGATGGGAATGCCCGGAGCGGCATTGGCTATGGTGCTCTCCACTTTGGTTCAATCGGTTTATTATTTATATAAAAGCGCTGCGGTTTTAAATACTACTGTTCTTCAACTTATTCCATGGAAAAAATTATTGATCAATTTGCTTTTCAGTGGTTTGTTTTTTTATTTTTTAAGTTTTGCATTGCAGCGTACCGATATTAAAATTTTACTGGCAGCGGGAGCATTTTCTGTATCGGCTGTTGCTGCAATTTTATATTTTACATTCAATTTAAAAAAGGTGCGTGAAGCCCACTGAGTATTTGCTTTCAAAAGCACTAATTCCGCATTTTTTTAAAAAAATTTTTTTCAACTTTTATATAACATCCACAGGCTCTATATTTACAACTTTACCGGTATCGATGAAAAAGTTTCTGCTGATCTCATTTTTTTCTTTAAGTGCTGCGCACGTTCTTGCCCAGGATACTTTACCGAAGGTAAGTGTAACCCAACTTGGAAGAAAAGTACTGGTTTCGTGGGTCAATCCTTTCGAAACTGTTACTGCCATTAATATCCAGCGATCAGGCGACAGCCTTAAAAATTTTATTTCTATTGGCAGCGTATTGAATGTAAATGCCCAGGCAAATGGTTTTGTGGATACCAAAGAATTTATTCCATCCAATCAATATTACAGGTTGTTCATTTCCTTTGCCGGAGGCAATTATATTTTCACAGAATCGCACAGGCCCGCACCGGATACGATGAATATTTCTCCTCAGGTAACAGAGCAACCGGTGAAAGTGCAAACATGGTTTGTACCGTCAAGGTACGTTTATACAGGTAAGGATAATAATGTGATCATTTTTTTGCCCGATGCCAAAAAGAGAAAATATTCCATCCGGTTTTATGAAGATGATGGTATATTTATTTTTGAGTTGAAGCATGTACCGGAAACTTATCTTACCATAGACAAGGTTAATTTCAATCATTCAGGATTATTCCGGTTTGAATTGTATGACAATAAAACGTTGGTTGAAAAACATAAACTTTATATACCCAAAGATGGTAAAGCTGCACCTTCGCTCGACGTGAATGGATATGAAATAAGCAAGTAGCTTTCCGGTATATTTTAAATTGCAGGATTTATTTCAATTAGTTTAAATAAGAATTTATGGATGCGTTGGATGATCAGAGTGAGGAATTGTTTGAGGTTACGACCATTGAATGTTCAAAAGGTCAGGAGCCGCTGCGCATTGATAAATTTTTGATGAATCGTATTGAAGGAGCCACCAGGAATAAAATACAACAGGCTATCACCGCTGGCCGTGTGATGGTTAATCAAAAAGCAGTAAAATCAAATTTTAAGATCAAGGCGGGTGATGTAATTAATATTTACCAGGATCACTTACCTGAGACCAATGAGATTATTCCTGAAAATATTCCGATAAAAATAGTCTATGAAGATGAGGATGTATTAGTGGTGGATAAAGAAGCAGGAATGGTGGTGCATCCGGGCAGCGGCAATCCTTCAGGAACGCTGGTAAATGCGATCGCATTTCATTTGAAGCTACAAAATCCTGATCTGACTGAAGATGAGCTCAACCGTTTTGGGCTTGTGCATCGGATTGATAAGAATACTTCAGGGCTTTTAGTATTGGCAAAAACACCTTCCGCCATGACTTCCCTGGCGAAACAATTTTTTGACCATACCGTTTACAGGCGTTACCTGGCGCTTGTTTGGGGAGATATGGATCAGAATGAAGGTACCATAATTGCGCATGTGGGCCGGCATCAACGTTTCAGAAAATTGTTTACTGCTTATCCCGAGGGCGATCACGGAAAAGATGCAATCACCCATTACAAAGTGATCGAACGATTTAATTATGTAACATTGGTAGAATGCAGGCTTGAAACAGGCCGCACGCATCAGATACGTGTACACATGCAATACATTGGCCACCCTTTATTTAATGATGAATTGTATGGTGGCGATAAAATTGTAAAAGGCACTGTGTTTTCAAAATACAAACAATTCGTTGATAATTGTTTTGCCTTATGTCCGCGCCACGCCTTACACGCCTGGCAATTAGGATTTGTTCATCCCACGACAAATCAACAAATGAAATTTGAAAGTGAACTTCCTTCGGACATGGAATCTGTAATTGAAAAATGGCGCAACTATACTCAGCACAGCCGCACTCACGAATAGTATAAGATCTGATCTCCGGCTTCGATCACAAGTTCTTTTACTTCTGTTTTTTCCACTTTTCCGATTATCTGCGCGTCGATATTAAAAGATTCTGCAACATCTATAATTGCATTTGCTTTTTGAGCAGATGTATAAATCTCCATCCGGCAGCCCATATTGAACACCTGATACATTTCATGCAGGGATGCGCCGCTGTTATTTTGAATCTGCTGAAAAATATAAGGGGTTTCAAATAGATTGTCTTTTACTACAAGTACATTTTCCGGAATGTATTTCAGGCATTTCGTTTGTCCGCCCCCGCTGCAATGAATTAAACCGTGTATATCATCAAAGTATTTTTCAAATAATGATTTCATCACCGGAGCAAAGGTACGTGTGGGCGAAAGGATTTCCTTGATATCAGAAATTTTAAAGGTGCCGTTATATACAACATCAGCATCAAGCGATGGATCAAAGGTTTCAGGGTAATTTTCTGCGTATATTTTATCAAGCAGATCGTGCCTTGCAGAAGTGAGTCCGTTACTTCCAATGCCACTGTTTTCGACACTTTCATAAGAAGATTTTCCATAAGAAGCCAATCCAACGATCACATCACCGGGAGCAATTTTTTCGTTGCTGATCACCATATTTTTTGGCCATCGTGCCATCATTGTTCCATTCACGGCTATCGTTCTTACTACATCACCCACATCTGCTGTTTCACCACCCAGGTAACTGATATTTATTCCATGCGAACGCATGTTGTCGATAAACTCCTTTGATCCGTCAATGATTTCTTTCAATACTTCTCCCGGTATTAAATTTTTATTCCGGTCGATGGTGCTGCTAAATAAAATATGGTCATAAACACCCACACAAAGCAGATCGTCAAGATTCATTACCAGCGCATCCTGTGCAATGCCGCGCCAAACTGAAAGATCACCGGTTTCCTTCCAATACAGGTATGCAAGAATGCTTTTGGTGCCTGCACCATCAGCATGCATCACATTTATAAAATCATCATTGCCCATTAGACGGTCGGGAAACAATTGACAAAAAGATCGGCGGAAAATTCCACTTTCAAGATCTTTGACAGCTTGGTGAACCTCTTCTTTTTGCGCAGAAACGCCCCGTTTTGAATATAACGACATGAAAGTTTTTTCTATAATGAACCGCTTATGCGGAAAGTTGTAAAAGTAAAATTTCTATTCCATCTGCCATTAATATTTCGGCCAAAAAAAGATTGTCATTACTTTGCAAAAGATGAAAATACACACAGATCTGGATCAGTTACCCGACTTTAAGAATGCAGCCATTACTACAGGCACATTTGATGGTGTGCACAAGGGGCATAAAAAGATCATTGATCAGCTAAAGCAGGAAGCAACGCTCAAAAACGGTGAGTCAATTCTCATCACCTTCCATCCACATCCACGAATGGTGTTGCAGAAACCCGATGCAATGCATTTGCTCACCACCCTTGAGGAGAAAATGCGATTACTCACACTCACGGGAATTGATCATGTGGTGGTGGTTCCCTTTACAAGGGCTTTTTCCAATCTTACACCTGAGGAATATATCACAGAATTTCTGGTTAAAAATTTTCATCCCAAAACGATCATCACCGGTTATGATCACCATTTTGGCAAAGACCGGAAGGGCGATTTCAAATTGCTCGAACAATTTAGCAAAAAGTTTGGTTATGAAGTGAAGGAAATACCTGAATATATTTTGCAGGAAGTAGCGATCAGTTCTACCAAAATCAGAAATTCGTTGCTCGATGGTAATATCGAATCAGCCAATGAATGCCTGGGATATGATTATTCTCTGAGTGGAATAGTGATTCATGGAAACAAAATTGGCAGAACCCTCGGCTATCCCACAGCTAACATTTCTGTTGAAGATAAAAACAAACTTATTCCGAAATATGGCATTTATGCCATTTCTGCTACTGATGTTACAAAACACGGTAAAAGTTTTCCGGATGGGGCAAAAGGCATGATGAGCATCGGTATTCGCCCCACTATAGAAGATGACCAGGAAATGATTGAAGCGAATTTATTTGATTTCAACGGCGACCTTTATGGAAAGGAATTACAGATCAACTTTAAAAGATATATTCGGCCTGAAATAAAATTTGATAACCTCGATTTATTAAAAGATCAGATCGCAAAAGATGAAATCACAATCCGCAATTGGTGGAGCAGTTAATAAAAAAGCTTCCGTATCTCTACGGAAGCTTTTTAAAGGTTTTAAACTAAGCGAAGAATTTAAATCCTCTGGGTTTTGGTTTTTTTAGGAATACCGGATTTTGCCATTTTACAATCTAAAACTTTATTACTACTATCAAAAAAAGAAATTGACTGATATTGGATTTTAGTTTTCTGGAGGATACGGATTAAATCTCTTTTTTTTCTTAGGGTTGGATTTTGGATTTCAATTTTTGATATCAATCAATTTCTGATGTAAAAGTAGGAGGCATAAAAGTTTTAAACCAGAGCACAATTGCTGAATTTTTTGAATATCAGAAATACGAAAGCAGTAGAAAGTTTACGACAGGCAATAATCGTAATACTACGATCCATTAAAAAATAGCTCTCAAAGAAGCGCGCCCTGTGTGGATTACAGGTGTGGATGCAGGTTTTCTTCCTTCATATTGCAGGTTCATTTCAATGTTTCCGGCTATGCGTTTGGTAAGTTCAATATTCCATAAAAGGTTTTTGCCGGGCATTAAACCATCCAGTAAAATATAACCCACAGGTGAATTTGGATTGCCGTTAAATGAAATATCATTGAGTGAAAATCTTGCATTTATTACACCACTTGAAAATACATTATACGTAAGTGCGGCTGTCAGCGCATTGGAAACCGACTTTTCTGATTTATCAAAATAGTTTGTTTTGCGGTTGTAATCATAAAGAATACTTGCCCTGAAATCAGTTTTGTATGTGTAGGTAAGAGCGGGCTGAAGCCCCAACTCGCGGATGTCATAATTTCTGTTGACAAAAGCCGGTGTAAATAATTTTCTACGCCTGAAATTATTTTGCAATGTTGCGTTAAGCATTCTTACAAAATTCCATCTTGTTTTTAAACCGAGGTCTCTGAAACTGTTACTTTCGAAACCATAATTTAAAATGGCTTTATTTCCGCTTATACGATGTGTAAGATCAATACCAAAAACGGAGCTGGAACGGTTAAAGTAAATTCCATTGGAAAGAAAAGAATATAAAGAGATCAATGAAGTGTCGCCAAGGCCTTTACTGAAAGGATTGAATTCAAAACTACCGGAAGAAATATTTTTCTTATTGATCTGTAATGCCGAACTGGTAGAAAATTTTTTCAGAAATTTAAAAAGACCTTTTGCATCACCGGCAATTCTTGAAGGATTGAAAGTAAAACTATAATTGAGTTGTGTATAATTAGCCTTGATGTATTCATTCGTGGGCGTCATCACACGAATCCATCTTTTTTGATCCTGGAAAACGGCGATCTCAAATTCATTTAGTTGAGGTATCCCATCATTATTATAATCTATCCAGGTATAATATCCCTGCCCTGCCGGCACTTCCAAATAAGTATAAGCGCGCTTTTGCTCCTGTCCCGCACCTAATTCGTAAAACACACTTCCGGAAAACACACCTTTCCATTCGTTAAAAAGATAGTCCACGCGTCCTAACAAGCTTTCATCATTTCTCAAAATTGTTTTCGAGGTGTCGGCGATGTGCAGTTTGCGATAAGTAACGTTTAATTTAAACTGGCGGTTGATACTCTTAAATAACTCTGTAATTACACTCAGATTATCACTTTGATCGCTCAGGCGCATCTGCTCTTTTTCCGGACCATAATTTTTTCTTTTAAAATAGCTTATCCCCCAGCGGTTAGGTTTTGATTCATCGCTTTTAATGTAAAACTGATATATATTGTATTTAAAACTTGTAAGCGAAAGTGTGTCTCCGCTGCGATCTGTCTGTTCATTATCCTCAAGCATATAACTTGCACCAGCTCTGATTTTAAAAAGCCGATCGATTACTTTGCTGAGCGCAACGGTAGGCCTTGAAAAAAAACCTTTCACATTTTGATCGCTATAGCCGGTGTAATACCATTTGCCCTGGAAAAGCCATCCCGAATGTTCATAAGAACTTTCAACTGCATTGCGCAAGCCTGTGTAATCAGTATTTCTTTGGTAGCTGCTGAAATAGTATTTTAAAAACTTTTTGTTGGCGGCCAAACCAAAATCTGCGTTCAATAATTTTTCATTGGCGGCAGGCTGTAAAATCGTCAATCCCCAATCTCTGTAAAACTCTACGCTGCGCAAAGTTTCAATCGATTTGAACTTTTCATCTACCCATTCATAATCTATGTGTGATTGAAATTGGAGATCTTTCAATTTCGATTTGATAGGTTGCATGTGGTCAAAGTCAATCCTGAAAGCCGAACCTTTATTGTCTGTGTTTCCGATTTTTGAAAAAGTATTCACGTCATAATCACTCGCAGCACCCTGGAATTTTATAGAGGTTCTTTCATTTATCAAATACTGTACACCAGCAGCAAAGAGTTGATGTTTTTTTGGAGTGATCAGCAACAGTACAGGCTCCCATTCACCTTGCGGCTTTCCATCCACTGGTGCGATCCATTGAAAAACACGGCCGTTTGCATTGCCTGTTGAAGCGATGTAATTGCCGTGGCCTGCTCCAACATTTGTAAAACTAAGATTGTATAAAGTATCATTCTGACCAGCCGAATAAACATATATTGAATCTGTAATGCCATTATAGGTGGTGTCAATTCTTTTGTAAAGAATTTTGTTGACAGAAAATGTATCGGGCGAAGCATTCGGATATAGTGCGCTGTCGATATTATTTCCGATTGTGGAAAGAAATTGTTTTTGCTGATCGGTTAGCGTTTGGTTGATCGGGCTGTTTTTGGCATCCGTATTCGAATAAGCATTCACGTTAATGATCCATTTATCTTTGAATTTTATTTCATCAGAAGCATACAGCATGCTGTTGAGATAATTGCGATCACCATATTCAAATTCAACCTGGATGCGGCTTTCTTTAGTGATCAGGCGTTTAACAGTAAATGTGATTTCGGCAGTATTGTAGTCAATCACATAATCTCTGTCCTCTCCCCTTTCCATCAGTTGGCCGCCGATGTAAACGCGTTCAGTTCCGGCGAGCACAGCAAAATAGGTTTCGCCATTAGCGCCATATAATTTGTATGGGCCCTGATTTCCTTCCTGGGGAGTGATTACATTTCTTGTGAATTTACCCTTTGCGATAGCGCCGCTTACGATAGCAGAATTAAAAACATTTTTACCGAATTGGTTGTCTGCCAGGAATGAAGCACCCTGCAATCTTTTATAAAAATTGAGAAAGCGGTTTCGGTTTTGCCTTACATCAATATCACCAAAATTTGCCTGCCACCCACCCTTTTTTATTTGCATAAAAATGCGGTCGAAATCACGAATATCCTGTGTATTTCCCTGCGGTTGTATAGGAATATTGTTATCGCTTATGGCGGCTGTAAATTCAAGGCTGTCGCCGATAAAACCATTTAATTGGAGGTTTAAAGTGGAATTCACTACAGCATCCTGGTTGTTGCCAAATGAGATGCCGCGTCCGAAGCTACCATTGTAATTGAGTGTTCCGAAATCAAACAATTCATTACGATCTGTTTCATTGCGGATGGTAAAAGGTTTTTCTGCCGAAAAATTAAACCTGATGCTGTCATAATTGTAACGCATCACATATTGATCTGCTTTAAATGGAAATACACGGTAACTCATCAGCAGCGTATCATTCGTAATTTTTTTAAAATAAATAATGGCATGTACAGGATCAATTGAAAAATTAGCTGTATCCATTCCTGCTACAGTAATTGTATTTGGAATAATACTCAGGGAATCAAATGTTACAGAAGATCTGTCTGCCACGATGGTACGCGATCTCAGATTAGACCGGTCACCTATTCGCTGTGCAAACGAAATGCTGCTCAGAAAAATAAACAGGAGTATTAAAATAGGTTTCCCGGACATGAAGCAGTGCATTGTGACAAAGCTATGAATTTGGAATTATGAATGCGGAAAGTTGAAAGTTGAATGTTGAAAATCAAGTTGAGATCGAATAAACGCATAAACCAATCAAGGTTGAAGGTTGAAGGTTCAAGAGCCTGTCCGCCGTGGCAGATTAAAAGTTGAAGGTTGAAAGTTGATGGTTGAAGGTCAACCCATAAACGAATCAACCTATAAACGAATAAACCCATCAAACCAATCGTAAATCTTAAATTTTAAATCATAAGCCCATCAACGCATTAACCCAAACTTAAATCTAAAATCATAAATTTTAAATCACAAGCTCATTTTAAAAATTCCCACAAAAAGTGCTTTTGAAAGCAACTTCCCGGATGCTGCAAATAATTTCCCGAAAAAAAGAATTAAAAAACCCCGGAAAACACGCCGGGGTTTATCTGTCTATATATCACAAAGAAAAACTTAATACATAATTCTGATGATCTTAATACCTCCATCAGGTTGTGTTACCTCCAATTGGTAAGTACCATGAGCCATGTTGTAATCCCATGGAATACGCTCACTATAATTGCCACCGGCGTGGTCAAATTGTTTTGTAAGAACAACCTGTCCAACGGGGTTGAGCATTCTCACATGATATTTACCTGCAGGTTGGTTTTCCAACTTCAGGTTTACCACTCCATTTACGATTGGGTTAGGGAATACAGTGATAGACGGAGCGGCGTTTCCGATCCACACTTTCACGATTTGTGAATAAGCTTTTGTGCCATCTTTATCTTCGCTGCGAATGCGGTAATAGTTGTATCCATTCACAGCATTTTTATCCACGCTGCTGTACTCTGATCCGCCATTAGCTTTCACGGTTGCTATATCAGTGAACGTATTTCCATCTGCAGAGCTCATTACTACATACTGGTTCAGGTTCAGCTCATTCGCTACAGTCCATTTCACATTTACATCTAATCCTTCTTTTGCAGCATTTACATGCACAAAAGTAACCGGCAATGGCCCTTTAGCTTCAGGTTTGAACACCATACGGAAACGGTTAGACGCTTTACTTGCCGCAACACCTGTCACATCAAAACTTACATCAGTTGTTCCTTCCAGGTTTACAGGTGTGCGTGTACCTGTGAATGCATCTTCCAGCCAGGCCTCGAGGCCAGGCGCAGCCAAATTTTTGGCAATGAACTGGAATTTATAAGAGCCATTTGTAACACCTGTCATATTGTAGAAGATCGTATCTGCCTCGGTGATTGGTTGCTTACGTTCTACAGAGAGCAATTTTTTATTTGTGTAAATACCCAGGTTCACTCCGGAGTTGATCATCTTTCGGCCATCACCGCCATCTATATTATTTGAATATGCACTATTGAAAATATGCATGCTTCCATCCAAAAGGTCACTCTTTGAATAGATCAAAGATCGAAGGATAGATGTTTTGGAAGGACTATTTCCAGTCTGTCCTCTGAAATAGGTGAGATTGTTAGAAGAATTATCCTTCGCAAATTCGTTAATGACCATATCAGGTGTATTGTTATCAGTTTGGATAAAAAATGCCTGGCCACTCATGATTAGATCATTTATTTCATTCGGCTGCCCTCCTACTCTTTCAAAATGTCCATCTACATATGAGTAACCTTCATATTTGCCATATCCATAAATACCGGTTTCGGATGAATTCCAGATATAGAAAGTAGATTGGTCACCCAAAATTTTGGTCATATCTATCGCAGATGGGTATGGATTACCTACTGATGTGAATGACTCAGTAGGAGTACTTAGGGTAAACGATTGTTTACCGGTTAAAATAGTACCCTTACTTCTTAAAACAGTTGGCGTAGGTGCTGTAACACTTTGTCCATTCACTGTTCTGTCGCCTCTTACAAACACCATCCATCCTTTAGGATTGTATAAAAGTCTTCCTGACCCGCTTGCTCCTTTAAACCCTGTAGGATCTGATAGATCAAATTCTTTAATAGATGGACTTGGAGAGGTACGATCCCATCCTTGTCCGGCTGCACCAGTTAATTGTATTCCATATCCGGGTTGACCCACCACTCCCGGAGCCTGATTTTCCATCCATGATTGTTTGATTGTTTGTCCTGTAGTAGGTGTTGAAAGGAACAACCATGCTTTACCATGCTGGCCGGCACCGGTGCCCGTATTGATGTATCTTTCAACTGTAACATCACCGGTAATTGTACCCAAAGGATTGCCATTTGCATCCTGCGGTATTTCTGCTATGGATGCCGTTCCAAAATTATTAGACTTGAGTGTGAGGTTACCATTTGTTGTCAGCGCTGAACCACTGCCAAGTTTCAGATATCCTGCCTGTCCGGCTGCGAGGCCTGCGGTGATGTTCAAAGTATCACCGGCAACCGGCGAAATATAAGCTGTACCGCTATTTAAAATATTTAATTCTTTTAGCGTGTTATTTCCTGGTGCTTGTTTTAAATTAAGACCTACTCCTGTTCCTCTGACAGTAATGTTCGACACATCAGAACCTACTAATTTATTAGCGCCATAAGCCAATGAATTCAAGGTTAATGTATGGTTTTTGATTTCAAGATCACCAGACGTTAACTGCAAGAGTTGAACAGGCTCTGCGTCACCGGATAATTCAACGTTTGCACTATTATTTATTTCAAGAGAACGTTGTATTGAAGGTAAACCTGAACCGGTAATTTGGTGACTGCTTCCATTATAAATATAATTTGCGTCATTGCTGAAGGTGCGGTTCGTACTTTGTATATTTCCTGTGGCACCGGAAGTTGCAATTCCTGCAGGAGAACCTATTCCCACCGTACCTCCACTATTCAGTTTGAATGCACCACTGCCTGAGACGATCTTTGTATTCGTCATCAAAATAGCATCGGTATTCACATTAAACACGCCACTTCCTGCCACATTTGCACCCAAATCCCAACGGGTATTTTTGTTTACATTTAATGTGCCACTATACTGAATTGCTCCTGTATTAATTTTCATTGCATTACCCGAGCTGTTGCCATTGCTTAGATCCAGATTCCCATACGTTACGCCATCATAGATAGTTTGTGTAAAGGAAGTTCCGCAATTGTATAATATCCTGCTTGTAGACGACAACGTTCTTGTAGTAAAACCAGAAGGAAAATTGCTTCCTTCGATCAATGTAGCTGTGCCTCCATTAGCGGAAGAATTATAGCCTGTAAGGATAAGGCGGGCGGATTGGTTTAATCTTAGAGATCCACCATTAGAATGCCTGTTCCATTGTTGCCCTGGCAATAATTCTAGGGTCGAAGAATTGTTAAGAGTCAGGTCTCCTAGAAGGTTGTCGGCAGCATGCACTCCTGCGAAAATGACCTTTGGACTGTATGATTGGCCGATTATCACATTTCTAAATCTTGCAGTATTAGCAAGATTGTTCCACGTAACCTGGGATATGTTAGTGCCATCAAATATAGCATCAATAGGATTATTTAAATCAATGCCTCCTAATTTTCCAAATGTTACGCTGCCCCTGAAATTTACTTTTGTATTAGAACCTCCAACGAACTTAACTTCACCATCGTTGAAATTATTGTCACCTAGAGATACATCAGCTTTAAAATCAATGACCCCTCCATTGGCCCCGTTCAGGTCTCCAATTTTTACACTATTCTCATTAAAATTAATTCCAATATTAGCATTTCCGTAGACTTCCAATGTTTTTCCCTTTGTGTTTAAGGTCACGTTAGAATTATAATTATAAGTCCAAACTCCCCACAACAAAGTTCCTCCTGTTTCAGCACTTAAATTTAAACTGTGCACTTTAATATTATTGCTTAGTTCCAAATTAGGATTATTCGAAACAATTCCGAATGGCCAGAGGTTTATAGCCTCAGTCCGAAGAAGTACTATGACATTTGTACATTCAGTTGGCGCTGATGGTGATTGCTGATAATTTGTACTATTTAACGACCAGTTTCTTCTGTCATTAAAATCTGTGCTATTTGTATGACCGGAAACTGTACTTCCTTCACCCGCCCAATATAATGTTGTGTAACTTCCGCAGGGAGGATTATTTGTTGTAACAGTTGTTGCATTTCCAGTCAATGGATTTGCATTCAAATAATCCGGAGAATTGCCGCAACCTCCTGCGCTTACATTATAAGCAAATATCCAATAATAATATGTAGTTCCCTGAGCAAGACCCGTTGAACTAAATAAATTATCTGGTCCGGAATATTCAATGATGCCACCTAAGGCATTTTGACCGGCAGTATAACTTATTCCATCCACCGGAGCTGATGGTGCGGAGGGACTATTTGTTCTCACTACAAGGTAACCGTTGGCTGTGGTTGTGGTAAACGTTCCTCCAATGCTTGTTGCACCAGTTACGAATTGCAAATTCGAAGGTTGTGATGTGGGGGCAGTTACCGAATTATTTACTGTTAATGAAACATGATTAGTGGTTGCAGATCCGCATGCATCCGTTATCAAAGCATAGTAATCATAACTCGCGTCATTTACCTGTGCGTTTGAGATGGTATATGAACTGGAAGTAGCACCAACTATTGCAATTCCCTCCTTATACCATTGATAAGTCACTCCTGTTGTGGGGCTGACAGCTACATTAAAGGTTACATTCTGTCCAGCGCAGATTGCTGCGCTTTGTGGTTGACTTGTAATGCTAAAACCAGCTTGTTGTACAACAGTTACGCTTCCCTCTGCCCCCCAGCAACCTGCTGCACTTCTGGAGCGAAAATAATAAGTTCCACTTTCGTTAACAGTGATGCTACTTAACTGTTGTGTCGTAGAAGTTCCTCCAGAGGTGGTCCCCTGAAAATAAATAGTGCCACCACTTCCACCTGAAGCTGTAAGAATTGTACCGGTGCTGCTGCAAAATTGCGTTGGACTTGCTGAAACAGTTACAACGGCAGGAATCGGATTTACAGTAACTGTAATGCTTCCTTCAGGGCCCCAACCACAGGAACTTTTTGCACGGAAATAATAGGTGCCTGAAGCTGTAATTGTTTTTGAATTTGCGGGATCTGCTACAGATGTTCCATTGGAATTCGTGCCCTGGAAATATATCTGGTAGCCGCTTCCCCCAGATGCAGTAATTAAAGTAGGTCCGCACGAAGTCAAATTACCGGAAACTGTAACTGCAGCGGGAGTTTGATCAATAGTAACCACTACACTTTTTGCCGGACTCCAGCAACTTCCATTAGACGATCTGAAATAATAAGTGCCGCTGGAGTTAACAGTCACTGTTGCACCACCCAAAGTTGTAGATGTACCATTTTCATTTGTTCCCTGAAAATAAATTGTTCCGCTACCTGAAGCTGTTAATGAAGCACTTCCGCAATGTAATCCGCCACCGGTTACATTGGTGACTGTAGGAGTTTCTAATACGGTAAAGTCTCCTGAACTTGCGGCTGTATTGGAGGGTGTAGTTATAGAGATTTTACCTGTGTTGGCTCCGGACGGTACGATAGCTTTAATTTGTGTAGCACTCACGATTATAAAAGCAGCATTTACTCCATTGAATTTTACTGTCGTAGCACTTGAAAAGTTTGTCCCGTTTATGGTGACAGGCGAACCAACGCATGCTGAACCAGGTGTGAATCCTGTAATAGTAGCATTTTGATCCTGAACATTTACTATGTATTCTTCAATCTGACCATACTGAGGAGAATAACACGAAGATGATGGATAATCATTTCGGTTTTTGATAATTCGCATTTTGGTTGTACCGCTATATGCACTTGCAGGAACCGCGATATTCACTGAAGCTGTTTTGGAATCATTTCCGCTACTGTTAGTAATAGTTCCAACGTTGATTCGTTCGCCGGCACCATCAAAATCTCCATCCTGGTTCCAATCTATGAAAGCTGTGAAATAGTCTGTATAATAATTAAACCAGACTCCTCCGTTTGTATTACCTTTTACTGAAAGATTATAAGATTGTCCTTTAACCACATTTGCGGTTAAGCAAAAACTTTGGTAGCCTGGAGTGCCATTTATCGTGTTAGAAGTAATATTGTTAAGGTTGCTGAATTTCACATTTGTGATAGGTTCAATTGTGTTACGTACATCCACCATGCAATAGAATGCGGTCCCCTGGTAAGAAATTCTGACCTGGCCGTCTGCGCCTGAACCGTGTCTGCCATATCCTCCAAAAAGTCCCGTACCGTACCCGGCTTGACCACCGCCACCTCCTGGAACAGAACCATTCTGTCCATTTTCGCCTGTTTCAAACCAACCAGTTCTTCGGTCTCCACCGTCACCACCCTTACCACCATCAGGTTCTACCATTGCTCCTCCAATTCCACCAGAATTTCCACCAGAATTCTGTCCGGAATTCCCGTTATTTGTGCTTGAAGCAGAGCTGCCTCCACCTCCTCCGCCATTTCCTGTTCCATTTACCCCATTACCTCCGCTAAACTTTACATCACCAATTGAATTTGCAGCAGTACCACGGGTACCACCCAGGGCGCCTTCAGCCATAAGAAGAATATTGGATGAAACGAGGTAAAATCCGGAATGTCGACTGGTATTTGTGGCCCCACCACTGCCTACCTGAATAGTATAAGTCGTTCCCGGAGAAACGTTGATGATTTTTTTAGCATACGCTCCTCCGCCGCCAGCGCTTGAATTGGAAGCGTCGCCCCCTGCACCCCAGGCTTCGACAGTTATTTGTGTAACATCGCAGGGAACAGTCCACTGAAAACTACCCGGGGTATTAATTGTGTAATTGCGATCTTGTGTTTGGCTTTGAGTTGTGAAAAATAATAACAAGCACGATACAAGCATGTAAAATTTCCTCATGATTTCATTTTTTCTTGTGTGATAAAACTAACAGAGGTAATTACAGAGGAAATTTGGAGGCTAAATTGGCTTCAAATAAGAGATAGTGATGGAAATTCGGTAAGATGTTGGGTCGGCAAGTGAATACGAAAAACCGCATTAAAGCGACAAATATAATTTTCTAATTTCATTTTTCAAAGCATTTAAAAATAAATTTTTTCCACATTTTAAATCATAAGTAATTGACCTAAAATAGATTATAAAATTATTTAATGTTTTAAAGCCATATAGACAAAAAAGCCCCGGTGGAAACCGGGGCGATTTATAAATCACAAGAAAAAGTGTTTAATTCTTTTGCAACTTGCTTTTGTAATTGATCTGATCGTTGGAGATCTGGATATAATACATGCCGGGTTGCAATTGCGGCACATCTACCTGCACCGAATTATTTCCGTTGTTTACATCCACAGATTTTTTATAAACAACCTGACCCATCGTACTGGTAATTACCAGATTGGCTTTGCCGCCCTGCGGAGCAGTAAAAGATGCAGTAAAATTGTTATGAACCGGATTTGGATACACCCTCATAGAGCCAAACGCATTTGTAGTTGAAAGTTTGATCACTTTTGAAAAAGTGAATTTTCCATCCTGATCCACTTGTTTCAATTTGTAATAAACTTCGTTGCCACCTGCAGGAACCTTGTCTTCGTATTTATAATTTTTAGCGGTATAAGAAGTACCTGAACCCTGAACTGTAGCAATTTTTGAAAAATCTTTTCCATCAAAACTTCTGAAAAGATCAAAATGATTGTTGTTGATCTCCTGGCTGGTAGTCCAGTTAAGCGTAGCAGTTCCGTTGTCATATTTACCATTGAAAGCTGAGAGCTCTACCGGAGTGGGACCACAGGATGCAACCAACAATGTATAGTCATTGAAATAAATACACTCCGGATTTGATAAACCAGGAATAGAGGTAGCCACACTTAATCTATACACATTCCCATTAGCATTTGTAGACCCAAAGTCTGTTGATACATTTTTTAAAGTATAGGATACTGTACCATTTCCTGTAGCATCGTAGGTTACAAATCCTGAACTTCTTGTATTCCAGGAAATTTTACCGTCACGGCTCACTTCAATTTTGTAATATTTATAGGAGCCTCCGGGAATGCTTGGCACTGTAGGATCAAATACGTTGAAATTTATCGTTACATCTTCACCTTCACAGGCCGCTTCTGAAACCGGAGGAACGATCCTTGATTCACAAACCTGGAATGAAATATCATCAAGCCCGAGGTCATTACCACCTGCAACTACTGTAGAATTTACAACTTTTAAATTAACGAAATTAGTTTTTGCAACAAATGATCCTCCTACTTTTACCCAGCCGGCACCTTTGGGAACTACACCGGATGTACCAATAGTATCAGTGTCATTTACAATAAAGGTGATACTTGGATCTGTACTGTTAGTCTCACCTTTGTTAAACAAATTTAATACATAGGCTGAAAACTCATAAGTTGAACCTATACAAACAGGTATATTTTTCATTTGATAAAAAATAGGTGTTTGAGTGATGTCTGCTGCGCCATTTACTGCCAGGAAATAACCACCATCACCTGTATGATCTTTACCGGTCCACATAGGTGAATGGATGCAATTATTACCATTTTCATCGCCAATTACTTTTAAGATGGAGTATGTAAATTCGGGCATCATACCATAATACTTATCAGTATAATTATAATCTGAACATGGAAATAAATTACCGCTTGGATTACTGCAACCTTCTAGCATACCGCCTACGTTTCCTGTGGGACTGTAAGTATTTGCACCGTTATGCAGGCAGGCATCAGCATTGTTGTTTGGCAGAATATAAGGAGCGCTGAATGTACCCCTTGCTCCTAAAAGATTGGGGCCTTTATTCCCCGAGCATAGGGTTCCTGTCTGTGAAAAGGCCACTTCAAGACTGCATAATGCAATTGCAGTCAGCATGATAAGTTTAATTTTTTTCATTACTTGAAAATTTAGTTTTGTAAAATATGGCTTCATTGTGGTTCAGATTTCGCTTCATCAAAGGATATTTCTAATTCTTTATTTAATACATAACTATGAGAATTCTTTTGCTTCCATCTTCTGCAGTTAACTCTAATTGATATGTTCCATGGGCAAGTTTATAATCCCATTTGATTACTTCTTTTTGGTTTCCACCTGAATAATCAATTTTTCTTGCCATGATTAGTTTGCCGTCAGGATTGAACATTCTTAATTGATATAAACCCTTATCCAGGTCTTTCATCCAAAGATTCATTACTCCATTTTGGATTGGATTAGGAATTACTGACAATGACGGATGATCAGGGCTTATAATAACTTTGACTGTCGTGGAAACTTTATTATTACCATTTTTAGCGATCATTCTGATTCTATAATAGCTGACTCCTGATTCGGGTTGATCATCTATCCAATTATAAACAGCGTGTTCATTCGTTGTAGCTTTTTCCTCGCCCACCGGATTGAAGGTCATTCCATCAATTGACCTTTCTATAACATATTTTTCTCCATCAGTTTGTTGAACTTCCCATTCAACTAATACCGTTTTATTTTTCGCCTGCGCTTTGATTTTGATAAAATCTACCGGTAGCGGACCTCTTGTATTCTCAAATACCAGCCTGAATCTATCACTTGCTTTAGATCCAGAGCTGTTGGTGATGGTGAATGTTATATTGGTTTCTCCATCCAGATTGACAGGCGTTTTGGTTCCCAGGAATTTATCTTCTAACCACCCTTCCAAACCCGGCTGCGACAAATTTGAAGCGTTAAAGCTGAAAGTATATGTATTAGCGGCGGCTCCTGTTAATCTAAGATCAATGGTATCAGTATTTAATAGCTCCGGCCTTCTTTCAACAATAAGTAATTTTCCATCCTTCGCAATAGCTAATGATACACCTGTATTAAATAGTTTTCTGGCATCATTACGGTCCACTTCAGGGTTGTATTCCGGGTTAAACACCTGTAGTGTTCCATCAAGCACCGATCCAGTGGCTTTCGAGCCAGCATATAAATTGCTTCTCAAAACCATTGAGTTGGTTTTTCCATTTGCACCACCCGTACGGAAATAAGTTGCATTTTCACTTGAATCAGTTTTAGCGGCTTCCGTAAAACCCACTTTAAGATTTGCATCGGCTGACGTTTGTACGAAGAATGCCTGACCACTTTGAATATAATTATTGATTACACCGCCGGGGACAGTTTTGAAATCTCCATCCAATAATGTATAAGATTCATAAGCACCATAACCGTATATACCCCCGGTATTAGGGTTCCAAACATAAACAGTCGGGTTTGATTCAGGGAAGCTTAGTTTGCGAAGATCAATCGCTGATGCATAAGGATTGCCTAATGAAACAAATCCATTATTGACAGGAGGGATGCTGAAGGAGTAATTACCGGTTATCAAATTGCCTTTTGATCTCAATTTTGTTTTGTTGGCCGGATTAGGATTGGCTATGCTTCTGTCGCCTCTTACAAATACAAAATATCCATTAGGACTGTATAACTGTGCATTAGCTGACATTACACCTACCCAATCATTTATTACAGGATTCCAGTATTTAATAGATGGGCTTGGGGAAATATGATCAAATCCTGTAGAACCTGATATGCCCGACATTTGTGTACCATAACCTGTACTTGCAAAATTTCCATTTTCCATCCAACTCTCTTTAATCGTCTGCCCCGAAGCTGGAGTGGCAAGAAGTAGCCATGCTTTTTCATGAGCTCCCGGTCCTATGTGTATATAACGTTCAACGGTCACTTTTCCGATTAAAATATTGGTTGGATACATCGCTCCGAGAGAGGCGGTATGATCAAGATTGGAGACCAATGTAATGTTATCTCCTGTATTTAATTTAGCGTTAGGATTACCGAACTTGATTATTCCGGTAATATTTAATGTATCTCCTGCTGAATTGCTGACATTCAGACCTGAATTATTGCTTATGATGAGTTTGTTGATGGTTCTGTTTTTGAATACAGAGCCACTTATTGATTGATTTGTAGTGCCATTAAATTCAATTGTTCCATTGGTTGCATCTAATGTACCGTTATTGGTGATACCTCCCTGAACCCGTAAGGTTCCTCCATTGACCACTAATGTGGCGTTTGGATCGATGATTAAATTGTTCACACCCGCAGATCCGGTTAATAATCGTGGATAATAATTACCATTTGCAACCTGGGGTATCACTACATCCGGGCATGTTGCAGATATTGTCGGAGTTTTTCCGTCAGACCAGTTTATTCCGGTTTGCCAATCATCGCTTTGGCTGCCGGTCCACAGATTGTGTACACCCACCATTTCGGCATTTGAATAAGCGTCATCGCATGTATTCCCATCAATTACAGCCCTGAAGAAAGTGCTGTTAGCTACATTGAAATTATAAGTATCTGAATTAGAATTATTGATATCAGTCCATGTAGATCCATTGTCAAGTGATTGCTGCCACATTTTTACATTCCCGGATTCTCCCGAAACTTTCAATACGCCATCTCCACCACAGTCGGTATTATAAGTTGTATTCAAAGTGCCGCCAATTACTTCTCCATCAACAGTTATGGTGCCCATAGCTGTGGCCTGAGTACAAGTGCCAAGTGTATTTATCTGATAATGGTAAGTACCTGTTGCGCTTGGAATACCATTTAGAGTGATTGTTCCACCGGTGAAGTTTCCTGTAACTCCAGGCGGAAGACCTGTAAAATCTGCTCCTGTCACCAGGCCCGTGGTTTTATATTGAATAGGTGCGATACTTCCACCAAGACAGAATTGCTGTTCATCTGATCCGGGTGCACTTATAAGACTGCTGGTTGCGTTTGCTGTTATGGTCAATTTTCCAGTAAGAGCCACTGAAGCGCAACCTCCTGTACTTGTTACAGTAAATGGAAACTCCCCTGAAATTGTCGGTGTTCCTGAAATTGTAAATTGACCATTTTGATAAACCCCTGTTACACCCGAGGGCAATCCATTTACTTTAGCGCCATTTCCTGTTCCACCAATTATATACATAATCTCATCCAAAGGTCTATTGATACATTTCACCTGTTGATCATCTCCGGAAATTTTTTTCAGGGTTTGAATGTTCACAGTGATCTTACCTTCTATGCTATCAGCGTGACATCCAGCACCAATTGCAAATATTTTAAAAGAAATCACTCCAGAAGTATCCGGTGCTCCTGTGATCGTAAACGTATTTGTTCCTGCATCGAAGGTGCCACTCATACCCTGTGGCAGGCCCGTTGCATAAGCGAAATTCCCCTGGCCGGAAACCTTATAGGTAATAGGTTGAATAGTATTATTGCGACAGATGACCTGATCATCCGTTTTTGGTGCAGAAGAAAGACGAATGTTTTGTCCATTCACTACTATGTGACCTGTTGAAGTGATAGGATTGGGGCATGAACCCTGGGTTGTAATTGAGAAATCATAAATTCCCGTAGTATCAGGTACACCTGAAATAACAAGTTTTAATCCATTCCAATCTGCAGATAACCCCTTGGGCAGATCTTTAACTTCAGGACCATCTCCTCCTGTACCAACATTGTAAATGATAGGTACAATAGAATCTCCTTTGCAAAGTGTTTGATTTTCGGATCCTGCTTCCGCTGATTTAGTAATGAATGGGGCAAGCGTCGCGAATGAAATATCATCAAGTCCAAAATCGTTTCCTCCACCGGCAGTATTCAGGTTAACAATTTTGATTGTAACCTTAGTATTTGGACCAGACCACCAACCATCAGTATTTCCATAATAGAATCTGGTCCAATTTTGAATTTTAATGCCTGCTTCACTACCAGCGGCAGGAATTTTACTCATATCAGCAATGGTGCCAATCATGGTATCATTTACTGAGAATTGAAATTTCGCATTTGCACCGCCTGTTAAATTCATTGCCCAGGCGCTATAGTAGTAGCGGGTATATGGCAACACGTTCACGGTTTGTTGCCAAATAATTGTTCCTGGGGTAGTGGATCCGTTTATCATCATAAACTTTCCTTTTTGCTCCGGAGTTGTATGGTCCCGGCCATGAAACAAGGTGTGGTATATGTAAGCACTTGTATCCACTGCATAAGTGCCTTCTTTAATTAAACCTTTGTCACCATCTGAACCTTTGGGATGTGGTGGATTAGGTGATGGTCTCCATTTATAACCCGTTACAAAGCCAGGAGATAGATGATTAAAAGGTGCTTCAAAATCTCCATTAACAACCAATTCCTGAGCAACGCTCATGGCTGCATTGGAAACACATCCCAGAGTAGTTTTCGCAGACACAGCATATAGGTGTGCCACATCCACATTAACTGTTTTTGTAGTTTCTCCGGTGCTCCACGTAAAGGTGCTTGAGGAATCTGTTGAATTGGCTGTCAAACTAACTTTTCCAGGCACGCTGCAATAATCAGCGGAGATAGTTAACACAGGTGGCGGATTGAGAGTTATCGTTACCTGAGATGGAGGTATACAACTTTGAGGTTGAGCGCTCGTTCCGGTATAAGTAGTGGTCACATCCGGCTTTGCATATACAGTTGATGCTGCTCCGCCGGTATAAGGAATTGTAGCCGAAGCATCAGTGTACAAACCTGTAACAGGGGACCATATGATAGCCACAGCCTGATCGGGCACGTGATAATATATTTTTAATTTCCAATCATTAAGCGTACCCTGATAGAAGAACGAAGGATTATAAACTTCGAGAGTCCAATCCCCATTTTGAGGATTCGTTATAGAGCCAAAAAGATCACTAAATTTATTGGTGTTTGAATTTGCGGGGTTTGCACCGTATTGCCCTTCGCCTTGGGCAGAGAACAATCCTGTGTAAGGAGCAGTTGAAGAAGTTATTAATGGATTTTTAGTATAATCGCTGGATATTGTGGTATTTGTGAAGTTTTTTCCTGATACTGCAGAACTTACCAAATTTATTGATTTTCCATTTGGAGCAGCAAGATTAATAATTGTATTATAAACTTCATCCTGTGTTACATTAAAAGTAACATGAATACTGTCAATAATGGATCCTACCGGCAAACCTGTAATATTTATTTTGCTGTAAAGTGGTGTCGCTTCTTCGCCTTGTGGAATATCCTTGTTTACAGTTTTTAAAATTTCAACAGGCGCAGGATTTGTTACATCACTTAAAACTGATGAAAGAGGCACAATACCATTTTTACATATTATAGCACTTGTTGGTCTGATCACTACAGGACCGGGCGTGGCTGTAACAATTATATTTGCCACTCCATTCATATCAGTTGCTCTCGCCGAGCAATTTGCATCACTTAATGAAATTATAGTGTAAGATTCCCCTGGAGGATTCGGCGAAAATGGTAGCTGTACGGGAGTGCCTTCTACCCCACTAAAAGTTGTTCCATCCGATAATTTGCCCTGAATGGTTCCGGAGCCGGTCAGATTAATAGTAACAGTGGCGCTTCCGCCTACACACAATTGGGCGTTTCCACTTATAATTCCTGTTGGACGTTGATTTACACTTACCTTAGCGATTTCTGAATAAATTTTACCGCAGGGACTGTTTTGCGTTTGCAATCTGAACCAGGTAGTTTGAGATATGTTTGAAATTTCATAATAATATTTATTCTCGCCATTAACGATTTGCCAGGTGGTACCATTATTTATGCTGGTTTCCCATTGCACAACTGATCCGGTGAATCCTGAACCAACAACGGATACAAAAGAACCGGCACACACGGTTATATCTTTAATTCCAGTGTTATTAATATTAAATGTTGCTCCTATTGATTCATTTACGGTTATAGTGGCCTCAGATGAATAGATGAGATCACAAGCACCACTTTTAACGGCCGCGCGGTACTTGGTTGTTGCCGTAAGGTTAGTATAATTTAAAGTTGTAGTAGTAATGCCAATATTAGTCCAGGTATTGCCATCAGTAGAGGATTGCCAAAACATTATTTTACCGGTATGACCACTTAACGTTACCGATCCGCTACCACCTGTACATATTGTTTTGCTGCCTGCAACAGAACCTCCAACTGTTACAGGGCTTACAACTACTTTTATGAGACCATTTTGAGACTGAGAACATGAATTTGTACTCGCGTCACTCACACTTACCAACGAATATGTATAAGTCCCCGGTGTATTAGTTATTGGAATACTAGCATCGTCACCAGTTGAAACTATTGAAGTTGTTGAACCTCCATTTATTTTGTAGTAAAATGTGTAATTAGGTGTTCCGTTGGCTCCATGAATTATAATTTGTGTGCCTGTATTTTGACATACTGAATCAGGGCCACTGATCGTTGCAGTTGGCAACGAGTTTACCATGACAGTTGCCGATTGGCCACTGATTGTCGACAAGCAACTGAAATTATCTTTTACACTTACAAGTTCATACGTAAAAGAACCAGATACAGTAGTAGCTTGTTGAATTTTATAAACTGAAGTAGCGGAAGTTACCGCAGGTTGAGTTATTCCATTCAATTTATATGTAAATGTATAAGGAGCGGTGCCTCCTGATGCAGTGAATGTTACTTCAGGTTTTGTATTTCCAACACATACCTGAGTTGTCCCACTGATGATAGCAGTAGGAACCGGGTGAACATTTATGACAAATGATGAAATTTGTATTTGTTCACAACCATTGGCATCTCTTACCTTTTGTAATATATAATTAAAAGTTCCGGGAACAGCCAAAGACTGATTAATGGCAGAAGTATTTCCTGATGAAGTGATAGTTGATGGAACTCCATTTAATGTATAGGTAAATTCATAACCAGGTTTTCCGTTTGCTCCGGTAAAAGTAATTTGGGGCTCCGTTCCATTTGTGCAAACTGAATTGTTATTTGTTGTAATTAACCCTGTGGGTAATGGGTTTACTGTTACATTGTAAACAGTGGGTGCCGGAGCAGCGCACGTTCCTGAATTGAAATTTACGCTAATCCATTTATTTCCAGGACTTGTCCATTTTACTGTTGCACTATTATCATTTGTCGTACCTCCTGAGGTAATTGTACCTCCGGAAATATTCCATTGATAATCTGTAAAAGTATTAACACCATCTCCCGTTTGGACGGTATAAACATTCCCTTCCGAATTTACACAAACAACCTTTGGACCCGAAGGATCAAATTTAGGAGTTGTAGGAGATGTACTTGTTACAGATACATTGGTGGCACCTTTACAACCGTTACCGTCTGTATAGTTGACGTAAATAGATTTTGCTGTGGTATTGTTATTCCAATGCACGCGAACAGTAGGATCGGTTGATCCACCACCAAGAATTTTTGTACCATTTGTTATCGTCCATTCATAATCGTGAATGCCATCGCCGGATTGTGTTGAATAATCCAGCGTCTGATCGGGGCATATCAGGTCAGGTCCCTCCAGGACCGGAATGGGTAATGTATCTATAGTGATTGTTACGGTACCATTTTGGAGATTCCTACATTTTGTAGAACTATTATCCTTTACACTTAATAAGTTATAGACAAATGTGCCTGTCGCATTTACCGGTGCATCAATTGAAATAGATGAATTTCCACCAACAGTGGTAATAGAAGTGCTTGCACCTCCGTTAATATTGTAAGTGAACGTATATGGGGCAGTACCGTTCTTTCCGGTAAAAATAATTTTTGGTTTTATCGGATCGTTTTGGCAGACCTGTTCTTCAGAAGTATTTATGTAAGCTTCCGGAAGCGGATTGACTGTGATATGAAAAACATCCGAGGCAGCGCCCTGTCCACAAGAATTCTCGGCATAAACAGTCAGGTCTCCGGATGTTGCATTATTAGCAAAAACTAAACTAATATTTTTACCGTTTCCATTAATGGTAGCCCCGGTTCCGGAATAAGACCAGTGGTATCCATTAGCATCAGCATAAGTAACATCAGTTACCTGATAGTTCGCTGTTGAGCCCTGACAAACTGCTGCTGCACCAGTAGGAATAGCAGGTTTTAACGGTAAAGGACTTACTGTAATAGTAGTTTCCAGGTTCAATGTTTTTGAACATCCTTTACTATCAGTCACAGAAATTAATGTGTACTTATAAGTTCCCGCAACATTAGTAGGGGCGTTAACTAATGTAGAATTGCCAGATAACGTGCTGACAGATTGATTAGTGCCGCTATTAATTTTATACACAAATGTATAAGGTGCTACACCTGTCGATCCTGTAAATTTAATTTGTGGTTGGTTAGATGATTGCTCACAAACAGTTGTTACATCTGAAGATATCGTAGCATCGGGTAATTTATTGATTGTAATATCAAATGGAGTGGTATATTCCGATCCTTCCCCGCATTCATTACTACCAACTACTGATAATTTTCCGGACGTAGCATTAGCAGCAAAATTTATGGTTATATTTTTCAATCCATTATTGGTAATTGTGGCTCCGGAACCCGAATAACTCCAAACATAAGATGTTGCATTTGCGATATCTCCAACGCTGAACGGAACATTTTGGGTTCCCTGGCAAAACTCTTTAGCACCAGTGATCGCTCCGGCCTGTCCTACGGTTGGTTTAAAAGTCATCATTATCTCATTGCTAAGGGCTTCGCATCCATTGGCATTTTTCACTAACACTTTAACTTTATCTCCCGTTATAAGGTCTGACCGGACGAAAGTTGCGGAAGCAGAATGCTGAACATCAACACCATTTATATAGAAAGTAAAATAAGTACCTCCACTAGCGGTAAATTTAATTTCGCCGGGGCACACATTATTTTTATCAACCGTAAGGGAAGCATCCGGCAACGGATTAACGACAATATTTAAAGCAGTTGACACATTCGTACAGGTAGTTGCATTATTTTTCACCTTTACGGATATTGCATTTGTTCCGGCAGGTAATGACGTTGTTGCAAATACATTTGAACCCGATGGTGAAAGGTCTGATCCATTAACCGTAAAAGTATAGGTATGATCACTGTAATTTGTAGCTGTAAACGTAATGTTATCTCCAAGACAGATTTTATTATCATTTGATGCTGAGCCGGAATTTTCGGTAGCGTTTAAGCTAATTACAGGTAAGCTATTCTCTGTGACCGAAACTGATCCATTCATTGTTTTGGAACATCCATAGGCAGCCGCTTCAATGGTATAATTACCTGTTACATTTATATTTGAAAATGTCAGTTGTGCACCGTTGCCTGGTAAACTTGTAACTATGTTGCCATCGCGGATAAGCGTATAGGTTACTCCCGCATCTGATTTTGAAAGGTTTATTGAAACACCGTTTTGGCCTGTACAAAATGCACCACCCCCTGTAATACTATAATTATTAAAGTTTACTTCTGAAATGTCAATGCTGCCATTCATTGAAGCAGTGCAATGGCTTGTTGCATTCTCAGCCAATACGCTATAGCTTCCTGTTGTAAGATTTGCAAATATTAATGCAGATCCTGTTCCTGCAATTATTGATTGCTGTACACCATTTTTTAAGAACTTGTAGTTAACACCGGTTTGGGATCCGGAAAGAGTTATATCCATCCCAGACTCCCCTACACAATATTTCCCTGAGTTTATTGCACTTAGATCATATATCAGTGGAACCGGGTTAATAATCAACTGATCTGTAGAAGTTCCAGTGCCGGCAGCACTAGTAATGGATATCAAACCTGTAGTTACGCCATTTTGAGAAGTAGCGGTAATGCTATTATCATTGTTTACTGTAAATGATGAAGCATTAACACCATTAAATTTTACCTGGGTAGTTCCGATAAAATTGTAGCCTGAAATCGTTATCGTTGCATTTGTATTGGTACAAACAGATGCTGGTGAGAATGTTGAAATGAAAGGAGGCAAGGAAATTTTAGGCCCAAAAGTTATAGTGGGATCATAAGATGTTGCGCCATCTTTTCTAACACGAACCCAATCAATTAAAGTGGAACCATTGGTTGCTTCAGTAACTGCAAAATGGAGATACCGGATATTTGAGACCAGTTGATTTGTGGTATAGGAGGAGATTGGGTTGAGCGTCTTATAATTTAAATTAGACCAGGAAAAGGTATTTGAACCATCTTTGCATTGCCATTTCATTAAATAATCCGTTCCTGCGGTTATTATTTGGTTCCCTGGATGAACTTTTCCGGTATCAGAACCTCCCTCATTCCCCCTCAAACCGTAATCAGTTTTAATTGTATCTGCTAGATTCTGCAAACTTGTCGCAACCTTATTCGAAGCATAAAACCTGTTTCTATAATATTTAGTTTCCCGATGTTTTACTTCAATAATAAATTTCGTTGCATTGGGATTAAAGGGAGTAGGCGTGTAAATTGAAGCCTCTCCGCTACCATTATTTTTCAGATTAACTTCGCCGCCGCTAACGGTTACCAAATTAGTAGAGGAAGTCCTGCTTGTACTCCACTTAGCTGAATTAATTTGTGTCCCGTCAAATCCATCAAAAAACTCAAATGTATTATCACCATTGCTGGCAATCGGAGCAGCCGTATTGCCAAAATACATTTTAAGCGCTGTAGTGCCGGACGAGGTAACTTTTACCCAAATGATTGACTTTCCTGACATATCCCATTTCTCTATCCAATAAGGACAATTGTTATCTGCGGCGTCATAAAAACGCAGGTCAGATCCGGTTGTGTTCATTCCGGAGTAGGATCCGGAAGGTAATTCAACTTTAACCTGGAAATTTGCTAAAGGGGTTCCCTGGCTAAGGGTAATATCTCGTACGTAAGCCCATTGCGGCCCGGGCCCGGATTGTGCTTGAATGGACGAGGAAATGCTTATGAAATATACAACAAACAAAGAAACAGTTATTCTTTGCAGGTAACAGCAATGAGATTTATTTAAAAGATTTTGTACAATGGAGTAAAATTCCCTCATGCGATCTAAATTTAATTCGGTAAAAGGCCAGGCTAATGCTTGCAACAATCAACCATTATCTACCGACGAAAAGATTCGGAATTCTCGTAGGAATGGGAAGGGCTAACCAATTTGGAAAACTTGCTTTTCTAAGGAATGTGAAAAGGTATGGGATATTGTTTTTCGGGGAGATTGGAAGGCGAATATATTTCTTAAAATCCAAATATCAAAGCACTCAGGCAAATTTTTTTAAGGAACATCTGCTCAAAGACGAATACAATCCACCCTTTAGAGCATTTTCTCTTATCTGGTGATTTGGTCAAATAATTTCCCGCAGATAAGCGCAGATTTTTTTTCCGCAGATGAACGCAGATTTTGAAGTCGGGTGATTTTGTGATTAAGTATGTTACTTCCTCAATACTCAATACCCACTGCTCAATACCCAATACCACTTTCAAAATTTCCCGCAGATAAGCGCAGATTTTTTTGCAGATGAACGCAGATTTTGAAGTGGGGTGATTTTGTGACCAAGTATGCTATTCCTCAATACTCAATTCCCACTACTCACTACCACTCTTGCTACTACTAGGAAACACTGAAGGGTTATGCTCTCGCTCGAACCTTTTCTCCAAACTCCTTCAGGTTTTTTCTTGCTTCTTGCTACTTTTCTTTCAAAAGCACTTTTTCGCGACTTTTTTAAAAAAACTAATTCTGATAACCCGCGGTCTGACCGCTTGCTACTTGCTTCTTGATACTTGCGACTTTCTCAATACCCAATACCACTACCCTCACCCCCACCTGTCCACATTTGCACGCTCAAAATCCACTTTATACTTCGCGGGAATGTCGCCATTAATCATGCAGCCGGGCTGCAGGGTGGGATAAATATCTTCAAGTGTACGTACTTCATTCATGAATACACGGCGGTAAATGTGACTGCGGGTTAGTTGTTTTGGATTTTCCATACCGGCAGCGCCCAGCAGTTCCACAAAAGAGTTTACAGTTTCCTCATGATAGTTGGCCACACGCACTTTCTTATTGCTCACTACCAATCCTGCCACTAATTGTGGATTCTGCGTGGCAATACCGGTAGGGCATGTATTTTTATTACAAACCAATGCCTGGATGCATCCTAACGCCATCATCATGGCACGGGCGCTCATACACACATCGGCGCCAAGCGCCATAGCACGTATCATGTGAAAGCCGCTCAATATTTTTCCGGAGGTAAATACTTTTATGTGTTCACGTATATTAAAACCACGCAGCATATTTTCTACAAATGCCAGCCCATCCATAAACGGAGCTCCTACATAATTACTGAATTCCTGAGGTGCAGCACCTGTGCCACCTTCTCCTCCATCCACATTTATAAAATCAGGATAAATATCCAATTCCACCATGGCTTTGCAAATGGCTATGAATTCACTTTTATGTCCGATACACAATTTAAACCCAACGGGCTTTCCGCCGCTTGTTTCGCGGCATTTGCCAATAAACTGAACCAGCTCACGGGGAGAATTGAATGCTGAGTGGTACGGTGGTGAATAAATGGTAATGTAAGGCTTTACGTGCCTGATGGCTGCAATCTCAGGAGTGTTTTTCGCCGCAGGCAAAATTCCTCCGTGGCCGGGCTTTGCACCCTGGCTGATCTTGATTTCGATCATTTTTACCTCAGGGCGTTTTGCATTTTTTTCAAAAATTTCAAAACTGAAATTACCATGCTCATCACGGGCCCCAAAATAGCCTGTTCCTATCTGCCATATCAGGTCGCCACCCTGGCTTAAATGATAGGGACTGATGCCGCCCTCGCCGGTATTGTGCGCGAAGTTTCCAATTTTTGCACCGCCATTCAACGCTTCCACCGCAGCAGTACTCAATGAGCCGAAACTCATTGCACTGATGTTGAGTACGCTGCAATTATACGGTTGTTTACAATCCTTATTTCCCACCAAAACCCGCGGGTCATGATTCATTTTATGAAAATCTTTCGGAGAGATACTATGCGTCATCCATTCATAACCTTCAGAATACACATCGAACTGCGTACCGAATGGCATGGTATCCAATTCTTTTTTTGCACGCTGATAGATCGTACTTCTATCCAGACGGTTTATCGGACGGCCATCTGTATCACTTTCCACAAAATATTGATAAAGTTTTGGACGCATGGCTTCCATGATCCACCGCAATCTTCCAAGTACCGGAAAGTTGCGCCACAAGGTGTGTTTTTTTTGTACAAGGTCTTGTATACCTATTGCAATAAATATGAGGAAAAACGCCAGAAATAACCAAAATCCCCACCAAACCCAAATGGAAAGCGCTGTAAATACTGCCACTACCGCAATGCTTCCCAGGAAAAAGATTCTTCTCATTACTTTCTTTCGATTATAAAATACGGCAAAGTTCGCAGATTAAAATGGATTACCAAACAACCAATTTACTCTTTAAGGAATTAATGTACTATTTTAATAAACACCACATCTCAATCTTAATATCTTTGCAAAAAATTTTTTTTAATGCGTATAGCGATTAATGGAATGGGTCGCATCGGGCGACTGCTCTTTAGGCGAATCTGGGAAGGTGAAAATGAGATAGTTGCGGTAAATGATATCATGCCTTCCGAAAATCTTGCCTATCTTCTTAAATATGATTCAATTTATGGAACCTATGAAAAAGAGATTAAAGCAGGAGAGAATGAATTGCTTATTTCAGACAAATCGGTAAAGATCTTTCGCGAATCAGACCCTGCAAAACTGCCATGGAGTTCTATGGATATAGATGTGGTGCTTGAATGCAGTGGCGTTTTTCTAAATTACGAATCGGCAGCAAGGCACCTGGCTGCAGGCGCTAAAAAAGTTTTGCTCTCCACTACAGGCAAAGACGATATTCCATTAAAAATATTTGGTTTCAATCAAAATGGCAGCGTAGCAGATATTGACATTTTATCTCCCGGCGGTTGCATGACCAATTGCAGCACACATGTTCTGTACATTTTAAATTCTTTCGGCATTGAATCGGCTATGATCAATGTACTGCATTCCTACACATCGCGGCAATCGCTTGTGGATACTGCGCATAATCAATTCAGGAGAGGCCGTGCGGCATCGGAATCGATCATTCCGGTGGATATCGATTTATATCAGTCGCTTGAAAGATTGATGCCGAATCTGAAAGGGAAAATTTCAGCTTCATCCACAAGGATCCCGATCGCGAACGGGGCTTATGCTAACTTTTTTGTTGAGATGAAATCCCCTGTTTCGGTTAAGGAAGTAAACAGGCTTTTTAAAAACAGTGCCGAAAATGATTACAAAGGCATTGTTCAATATACCGAAGAGCCTTTGGTTTCTTTGGATATCAAAGCCAATACGCATAGTTGTATTATAGATGGCAGTCAAACTTCATCAACCGGAAAACTTGTAAGAGTTGCTGCCTGGTTCGACAATGAATATGGTTTTACCAGCCGCATGCTTGATTGGTTGAAATATTTCGAAAAATAAAATATTCTTTCTTTCAAAAGCACTTAAAATGCGATTTTTTAAAAAACTAAAATTCAATTTTTAAGGGCCTGTATCCTGCCACTTCCCGACGCTACCTTTTTACGGGAAAAGCTTATAAATTTTTTGATCAGCTCGAAGTTTTCACCGATCCTGGTAAGAAAAAAGAAATCACGGGTTATCTCAAGCCCGCTAATTGGCACTTCCACAAGCACTTTGGATTGAATTTCCTTTTTTACAGCGATCTGTGGTAAAAATCCAAGGCTCAAATCCTCGATAATAAAATTTTTCAGCGCTTCTGTACCGCCAAGGCGGATACGCGAATAAAGGTCAGCGATTGAAACATTATTTTTTTCCAAAGCTTCTGACAATGCTGAGAGTGTGCCGCTGCCAACTTCTCTTAAAGCTACTTCGGTCTTTAATAATTGCCCGATCGTTAGCATTTTCTTTTTTGCCAGTTCACTTTTAGATGAGCAAACTGCGATCACCTTATCTGATGTGAAGTATTCATAATTCACCTGGTTAATTTTATTCGTCACTTCCACGATGCCTACATCTATTTGCTTATTTACAAGTGCTGAAATAATATTTTCAGTATTTCTGTTGATCACAACAAAGTTTACATCCGGCATTCTTCTGTGAAATGCAGATAAAATTTCCGGAAGTATATATAATGTAACGGTAGTGCTTGTCCCAATTTTTAATACGCCCTGTGCTCCTTTTTCATTATTAAGTGTGCTTGCTTCAAATTCGATCTTTCTTTGAATGTTTTCTATATCCTGCAAATGTTTATAAATGCGCTCACCTATTTCGGTAAGCCTGACCACATTTCCATTTCTTTCAAAAAGCGCACAATTATATTGTTCCTCCATCAGCCTGATATGACGGCTTACCGCGGGTTGGCTCATATAAAGTTTTTTAGCGGCTTTTGAAAAACTAAGGTTTGAAGCAACCTCCAGAAATACGGTCGCGCTTAGAGATAACACAATAAATTTTTTTATAAAAGTAACTGTTATTTGTTTGTTCGACTGATCCACTGCTTTGCATTTTGCTTATGCCACATCAGCAATCTGTATGGGGTGTCAACAGTAATCATAAATACTTTTGGCCTCACAAAAAATAATGATATGTATTCCTATTTTAAACACTTGCAGTGCCCTGAATGTGGCAAACGACATTCAGGAAACAGAATTCAGACTGTATGCAGGAACAGTGAATGTTTATCCACACTTTTTTCGTGCTATGCTATGGAAGGCTTGAAACCTTCTGATGTTTTTATCGACCACGAACACAGCATGTGGCGATACGGCGCCTTAATGCCGGTTGTTGATCCTGCTAATATAATTTCTCTGGGAGAAGGGCTTACACCTGTTCTTCCGCTTGAGAGATTGAATTACAAAGGGAGAAAAGAAACTGTTTTTATCAAGGATGAATCGTGTAATCCTACGGGTTCATTCAAAGCAAGAGGTTTGAGCGCTGCCCTTTCAAAAGCGAAAGAGCTTGGAATAAAAGAGGTTTCCATTCCTACCGCAGGCAATGCCGGTGGCGCTTTAGCGGCATATTGCGCAAGGGGAAACATGCAAGCCCATGTGTTTATGCCGAGAGATACACCTAAAATATTTAAAATTGAATGCGAAATGTATGGTGCTGAATTAATTGAAATAAACGGCAACATTTCTGATTGTGGAAAGGCATGCAGCGAGTCTTCATTAACGAATGGCTGGTTTCAGATATCAACACTTAAAGAACCTTACCGTGTGGAAGGAAAGAAGACAATGGGATATGAAATTGCGGAGCAATTCAGATGGGATTTGCCGGATGTAATTCTTTATCCCACGGGCGGTGGCACAGGCCTGGTCGGCATCTGGAAAGCTTTTGATGAAATGCAGTCGTTTGGCTGGATCGGTTCGAAGCGGCCCAAAATGATTGCGGTTCAATCAGTGTCGTGTAACGGTATTGCAGAAGCTTATGAGCAGAAAAAATCTGATTCAAAAGCTGTTGATCGTGGATTTACAATTGCCAATGGATTGCGTGTTCCAAAACCTTATGCATCAAAAATCATTTTAAAAATTCTGAAAGAAAGCGGAGGCAGTGCAATCGCAATTGATGACTATTCTATAGAAAAAGCCATGAAAGAAATCGCAAAAAAAGAAGGGATGCTGATAGCTCCAGAGGGTGCGGCCTTATGGGCTGCATTTAAAAATTTGGTTGACAAGAATTATATAAAAGAAGAAGAAAATGTTTTGTTGTTAAATACAGGTAACGGCTATAAATATCTTGAAAATATTTCTGTTCATAATGCTATGCCCATTGAAAATATTATCCATAATTAACCAACAGACAGAATGAAAAAATTCCTAATGGCTTTGGCCATAGTCATTGCATTGTTATCGCTGGCCCAATTGATTCGTCCCGAAAAAATAGTGCAGGGAAAACCACTGGTAGCATTGAATAGTGTACCAAATGAAGTCACAGAAATTTTAAAGAATGCTTGTTTTGATTGTCATTCTTCCTACAGTAATTTAAGGTGGTACGATAATATTACTCCATTTAATTACCTGGTTGCAAAGGATATCATAAACGGGAGATCGGCATTGAATTTTTCAGACTGGGATAAACTTCCCAAACAAAAGCAAACCGCAACAATCTATTACTCGATCAATAAAATTTTAAGCGGTGAAATGCCTTTGCCGGCATATAAAACAATTCACCCGTCATCAAAATTAAATAATCAACAACTTGAAATCTTAAAAAATTATGCACTGTTAGGGACACCTGAAATGAAAGATGTTAGAAATATTGAACGAACAGGAAAAGATGCTGTTACGCCAATGCAGATGAAAAATATTTCACCTGCGCCAAATGGAATTACATATATCCCTGGTTACAGAAATTGGAAAGCCATTAATATCAGCGAGCGATTTGATAATGGCTCAATGCGGATCATCTATGGAAATGACATTGCTGTAAAAGCTGAGCAGTCGGGGCATACAAACCCATGGCCTCAGGGAACTGTTCTTGCAAAGGCAGCGTGGAAACAGCAGAAAACAAACGATGGAATTATTATTCCCGGTGAATTTATCCAGGTAGAATTTATGATCCGCGATGAAAAAAAATTTAAGTCTACCGGCGGCTGGGGATGGGCACGCTGGCGCGGCGGCGACCTTAAACCTTATGGTAAAAAAGGTTTTGAGCAGGAATGCATCACTTGCCACAGGCCCGTAAAAAACAACGACCAAGTCTTTACAATTCCTCTTTACCTGGGTAATATTTCATCCCAATACATCAAATAATAAAATGAAAACATTCACACTTTTATTAGTGCCTATTTTTATCTGTGTATCGTGTCAATCCAAAAAGATAATTCCCACCACAACATCAAGTGGCGCTGCCTTGATCGGAGATCTTCCTGAAAACCCGTTTTTGTTTGAACCGATCTCATTTTTTATTGATAATAAAAATGAAACATTAAATGTCATTTACGGAAATTCAAAAGCCGTTGATCAGTCAACGTTGGATGATCTTAAAAATTACAAGCCGGGTTCAATTATTTACGTTGTCAGCTGGAAACGAAAATCAGACAGAGTTTGGTTCGGGGCAAAAATTCCGGATTCGCTAATGACGGTAGAGCGTGTCGCAATAATGGATTCAAACAAAATAAGGTATCAGTTTTTCAGTAATATGGATCTTCCGAAAATAAAATCAGACAGCGCATTCCGGGTAAAACAAATTTTGAACTATAAATCAGCCAAAAGTCCTGCACACCAGCAAATCACACCTTAAAAAGAATTACTTTTGCGCACTTTACGAAAAAGTGATTTTATATGGCTGATCTATCGCAATTTGATCCAAATTCCGCGGGTAATCCAAACAACAATATTTTTGGGTTACCATTTTCAGAAGAAGAAGCAAAAGTTGTTTTACTTCCCGTACCATGGGAAGTTTCTGTGAGCTACAAAGCCGGTACTGCCAGGGCTCCGGAGCATATTTTTAATGCGAGTTTTCAGGTAGATCTTATTGACAATGATCTTCACGACGGATGGAAACGGGGTATTTATATGAAGGAGCCATCAAAAGAAATTCTTCAAAAAAGTGATTACCTGCGCAAGGAAGCGGAATTGTATATAAAATATATTACCGAAGGTGCTCCTGTGGATGATAATAAGTTTATGTGCAAGGTGCTGAAAGACCTCAATGAAGGAGCGGTGTTTTTGAATGAATGGGTTTATAACCAAACAAAAGATCTTTTAAATTCAGGCAAGTTGGTAGGGCTTGTGGGTGGCGATCACAGTACGCCTTTGGGATACTACAGAGCACTTGGAGAAAAATATTCTGAATTTGGGATTCTGCAAATTGATGCGCATTGCGATTTGCGCGAAGCTTATGAAAATTTGCAATATTCTCACGCCTCAATTATGTTTAATGCGCTTAAAGAAGTGCCTGCTGTTTCAAAATTAGTACAGGTGGGCACACGCGATTATTCAGAAAGTGAGTTTGAATATATTAAAAACAGTAATGGAAGAGTAAAAACATTTTTTGACCGCGACCTTCATGAACGCCTGTTTGAAGGACAATCATGGAAAATAATTGTTGATGAAATCGTTAATGAACTTCCCCAAAATGTTTATCTGAGTTTTGATATAGATGGACTGGATCCTAAATTATGTCCGAATACCGGCACACCTGTTCAAGGTGGATTGCAAACAGAACAAGTGTATTACCTGCTCAGAAAAGTGATCGCTTCGGGTCGTAAATTTATCGGGTTTGATTTAAATGAAGTGGGTACCAGCACCAATGAATGGGATGAAAATGTGGGAGCAAGAATATTGTTCAAACTTTGCAACCTGTTAATAGCTTCCAATGAAAAATGAGCGATTCGTTTTACTGCTTAACAATCACAAAATTCCATCTTACATTACACTTGGATATATTTTTACATTCATAAATGTGGTGGCTTTTGTATTGTTTTTATTTTTTCCTCAATATCTGTGGGTGGGTGTGGCTGGATTGTCAACTACATTATTATATTTCATCATCAGGATAATTATGGTAAAAAGAAAATTACACTCCTACCTGATTGATGATGCCATATTTTTTTTATTTGCTGCAATATGGCTCTGGAAAAGCATTCCTGTTGCGATTTTAATTTTGATCATGGCATTTTTATTTAAGATCTCTTTGCAACCATTCCGGTTTATTGTTACACACGAAGGGATTTATAAAGATTTCTTTCCCAAAAAAATGTTCCTGTGGACTGATTTTAACCAGGTGATCTTAAAAGATGGATTGATCACTATGGATTTTACCAACAATAGATTAATACAATCTCCTTTGCAAAATGCGCAAATGGTAGATGAAGAAAAGTTTAATCAATTTGCACAGGGGAGGTTGAAGATTTAAGATTGGGTTGATGCTTTGATGGGTTTATGGGTTTATTGGTTGATTCAAATTCCTAATTCATCATTCATAATTCATAATTCCTTCCCGTACACATTCAACATCTCTTTCAAATCATCAAGTGTATTTATTTCGTCTACTTTTTTATCATGTCTCCAGCGGTTGATACGCGGAAAGCGTAAAGCCACACCGCTCTTGTGCCTGTTGCTTGCTGCGATCCCTTCAAAAGCGAGCTCAAATACTAACTCAGGCTTAACGGTCCTAACGGGACCGAATTTTTCCAGGGAATTTCTTTTTACAAATGCGTCAACCTTCGCAAATTCTTTATCGGTAAGGCCGCTGTAAGCTTTGGTAAAGGTTACCAACTCATCGCCATTGCGCACCGCAAAAGTATAATCCGTATACAGGTTACTTCTTCTGCCTGCACCTTTTTGTGCATAAACCATCACCGCATCTATCACCAGTGGATCTATTTTCCATTTCCACCAGTCGCCTGTTTTTCTTCCTGAGCGATAAATGGAATTTTTTCTTTTCAGCATCAGCCCTTCTGCATTTTCTTCTCTTGAGCGGTTTCTAAAGGATGGCAATTCATTCCATTCTTTGAAATCAATTACGTTGCTAAGCTTTACAAAATCGAGGTTCATCAAAGTGATCAAAGAAGCGAGAATCGCACGCCTTTCGGAAAGCGGTTTATCCCTGAAATCATTTCCGTTCCATTCGAGCAGGTCGTATGCAATGAAGCCAACCGGTGCATCAGTCAGTATTTTCTTTGTGAGATTTTTTCTTCCGATACGCGTTTGTAAAAGGGCAAATGGCAATACCTCACCATTGCGCATAGTGATAATTTCACCATCAATTACTGTTCCTTCCGGCAGGACATCTTTCAGCATAAAAAATTCAGGAAATTTTTCCGTCATCAGTTCTTCTCCCCTGCTCCATACATAAATATCATTATTGCGTTTGATGATCTGTCCCCTGATTCCATCCCACTTCCACTCGGCCTGCCATTCTTCAGGAAGACCGAGATCTTCAGATGCAGATGTCAGCGGATAAGCCAGATAAAACGGGTATGGTTTTGAAAAATCTTTGCCAGATACATTACTCAATAATTCTGAAAAAGTAATTGTAGCAGGATCCCAGTTGCCCGAAATACGGTGTGCGATCACTGAAGCATCTTCATTCACTACCTTTGCAAGTGCATTGATTATCGTTTTATCACTTACGCCTATACGAAAAGAACCGGTAAGTAATTTATTGAATACGAATTTTTCAGAAGTATTCATTTTCTGCCAGCAATCCATCACAAATTCTCTTTTTATTGATTCACTTTCTTTTTGAATGGCAACGATTTTTTCTACAAAAAAATATAAGGGACGGGTATCTGTAATTCCCGCATTTTCAGGCAGCAGCAGAGCAATGGTTTCTGCAAGGTCGCCAACCGTACTATACGATTCTTCAATAAGCCACAATGGCAATTGTGTTATCTGGTGGCACCATTCACGAAGCAAACTACCGCTTGCAATTCTTGCAGGACGCCGGCCGCTGAAAAGTGCAATCAACCATACTTTATCTTTATCATCAGCGGTAAGAAAATATTCAATCAGCAAATCAAGTTTGTCATTGGTTTTTGTGCTTACACCGATTTGCCTGATCAGGTTGGCAAACTGATAAAAACCATTATTTTCCACACTTATTTTTTTCGTTTCTTCCTGTTGCATCTCAGTCCATTTCATTTTCTGTCAAAGGGCTTTCCGCATCGCCAAATGACGTTCTTACTTCTGCCGCATCATAACCAATCTCTTTTAAATACCTGCTGAATACAGCCTGAAATCCGTGTGTAACAAATATTTTTTGCGCTCCGGTTTCTTTTATTGCCTGAAGCAAACCCTGCCAATCTGCATGGTCACTGAGCACAAAACCCGCATCGGCATTTCGCCTTCTTACATTTCCGCGCACCTGCATCCAGCCGCTGCAAATAGCATAATTGTATGGTTCAAATCTGCGCATCCATGTTGATCCTTCTGCACCCGGCGGAGCAATTATGACAGCTTCTTTTAAATCTGCCTTAGAAGTTTCTTTTGTTATTCTTTTTACCGGAAGTAAAGTGGCGCCTGCATCTATTAGTGTTTGCTGTACGTTATAAACCGCTCCATGTGCCCAAATCGTTTCCTGTAGCGGACGTAATCCTTCAATTACACGTTGCGCTTTTCCCAGGCTGTATGCTATTATCACACTTGCCTTTCCTTTACTTTTATTCTCTGCTATCCATCGCAACATCTCTTCGAATATCACTTCCTGCGGTTTCCAATGATATACAGGCAATCCGAATGTAGATTCAGTTATAAACACATCACATTTTACAGGTTCAAATGGTGCACTGATTCCGTCGTCCACCACTTTATAATCGCCCGCCACCACCCAGGTTTCTCCATTGTATGCTACTCTCACCTGCGATGATCCGAGGATGTGGCCGGCAGGAAAAAAAGTGATTTTCACTCCATTTATTTCTAGTGTTTCACCATAGTCAACCGACTGATAATTATTTTGGCCAAGACGAAGTTTTAAAACTGCCGTAGTTAATCTTTGTGACAAATAAAATTGATTACCCGACCTTGCATGATCGGCGTGCGCGTGTGTGATCACCGCTTTGTTTACAGGCTTCCAGGGATCAATATAAAAATCACCCTGCGGACAATACATCCCGTCATTGGTAAATTGAATTAGCGCCATTAAAATTAATGTTGCACAAATTGTTCCATTTAAAGATTTAAGGTTGAAGAGCCAGTCCGCCGTGGCGGATTGAAGGTTGAAGGTTGATGGTTGAAGAGCTTGTGCAAGAAACGAATAAACGCATAAACCAATCAAGGTTGAAGATTCCGGGGTCTAACAAAATTAATTTTTGAAGGATGGGGGTGTGATGTTTAATTTTAAAAAATTCTATTCGTAGTTTTGAATTTCAATTAAAATTTAAACAAATCTATTTTTTGAAATGGGCAAAGGCATTGATCTCATCGATTCTTTAGAAAAAATTCCGGTAAAAATCTTTCAAAATCCACATCTGGGGTCGGTATATGTAGCGCAGGAAATAGCCTCGCTCATCCTTGAAAAAAACAGCAAAGGACAAAAAGCTGTGATCGGATTGGCCACCGGCTCTACGCCAAAATCTCTTTATGATGAACTGGTGAGAATGCACCGGGAAGAAGGTTTGAGTTTTAAAAATGTAATCACCTTTAACCTGGATCAATACTACCCGATGGAAGCTGACGCGATTAACAGTTACCATTATTTCATGCGTAAAAATCTTTTTGAAAAAACAGATATTGATCCCAAAAATTATTTCTTACCCGATGGAATGATACCGAAAGATCAGATCAAACAACATACCGCACGGTATGAAAAAATGATTGAGGATGCCGGCGGTATCGACCTTCAGATATTAGGTATCGGGCAAAACGGGCATATCGGTTTTAATGAACCTGGCTCGCCGGTTTATTCCAAAACAAGATTAATCACCCTAGATAATAATACACGGATTGCCAACTCTGCCGAATTCGGAAATCTCTCTGAAGTGCCACGCATGGCCATTACTATGGGCATCAGCACCATTATGAACTGCAAAAGGATCATCCTGATGGCATGGGGAAAAACAAAAGCTCCGGTAATTAAAAAAGCTGTGGAAGGAAAACCTACTGAGGAAATTCCGGCTTCGCTGCTTCAACATCATGATCATGTAGAATTTGTATTAGATGAGTTTGCAGCATCTGAATTGACAAGGTTTAAATCGCCATGGCTTACAGGCGAGTGCGACTGGACTCCAAAGATGATAAAAACTGCTGTGGTGGATATGGCGATCAGGTTAAATAAACCCGTGTTGAGCCTTACCAATCACGATTATATAGAATTTGGTTTGAGCGATTTACTTATTGAAAAAGGCGAGGCTTATGAAATTAATCTTGAAGTTTTTTATTTGCTTCGCGACAGTATTACAGGCTGGCCCGGCGGCAAACCAAACGCGGTGATGCCCAATCACCCTGAAAGAAGCACCCCTTTCCCGAAAAGAGTTTTGATCTTTTCGCCACATCCTGATGATGACATTATAAGTATGGGCGGCACTTTTATGAGGTTGCACGACCAGGGACATGATGTGCATGTGGCTTATCAAACGAGTGGAAATATTGCAGTAACCGATGAATTTGTTACCCGCTTCCTCGATTTTGCTGTGAATTTTGAGAAGATGTTTGACATTGATAATTCTACAAGTAAAAAATTGCTTGAACAGGCCACCAGCTTTTTGACCACCAAAAAATCATCAGAAAAAGATAGTCCGGATATCAGAGAAATTAAAGGCCTTATCCGCAGATGCGAAGCACGCGCTACCTGTAAATATGTAGGTTTGAAAGATGATCACATCCATTTTATGAATCTGCCTTTTTATGAAACCGGTACGATCGAAAAAAATCCGATGAGCCAGGAAGATGTAGATCTGACAGTAAAGCTTATTCGCGATATAAAGCCTCACCAAATCTTTTGCGCAGGCGACCTTGCCGATCCGCATGGAACGCATAAAACCTGCCTGGATGTAGTGCTGGCTGCCATAGAACAAATCAAAAAAAGTGATGATAACGATTTCCTTAACGATTGTTACCTCTGGTTGTACAAAGGCGCATGGCAAGAATGGGATGTAGATGAAATTGAAATGGCGGTGCCCATGAGCCCCGAGCAGGTAAGAAAAAAACGCTATGGTATTTTCATTCATCAGTCACAAAAAGATTCGGTGCCATTCCAGGGAAGCGATGAACGGGAGTTTTGGCAAAGAGCCGAAGAGCGCAATGCAAATACTGCTGATCTTTATGCCCGCCTCGGTTTAACGCGCTATGCCGCCATGGAGGCTTTTGTGAGATGGCACTTTTGATCGCCGTCAAAAGCACTTTTTAAAGGATTTTTTAAAAATGGTAAATTCAAAAACAACCGGATGTACCTATTAGTTGAGTGATGATTGCAGGCTAATTTCTTAGTTTCAGTAGTACCGGTGTAATTATAGATTCAATTTTTTGATACCCTTCTAATGTAGGATGAATTCCATCTGAAGAATATTTTTCAGGAAGGCCTTTTTCATCATTCACCATTGGAGTATAATAATCTACCCATGTTAACTCCATTTCAGATGCAATCGTTTTTAATTGTTGGTTGAGGTCAATTACTTTTTGTGCCACGCTGTCAACATTTCTCCATGGAATTTTATTTGCAGGAAGCAAACTGCACAATACCACTTTTATTTTTTTCGCTCTGGCGAGGATGCACATGCTTTCAATATTTTCAGAAATGGCTTTAGTAGAAATGAGGCCCGTATTTCCTGCTATATCATTGATGCCTGCCAGAATAACCACTGCCTCAGGATTGAGATTTATCACATCCTGATAAAAGCGCAAAAGCATTTGGGAAGTTGTTTGTCCGCCAATCCCGCGATTGATAAGTTTGTATTTTTCAAAAAATGCAGGATCCTTAATCAACCATTGTTCTGTAATTGAATTACCCATGAACACGATCCGTTTTTCAGAAGCTGCAGGTTTTCCTAAGTCAATGTTTTCTTTCTGAAAGCGTTGCAGATTAGGCCAATCCTGCGCAAATGCATCTTCTGTCATAACAAATAAAAAAATTAAGAAAATAGAATGATTTAGAATTTTCATAAAACCATTTTTTCAAAAAGTATTTTCAATTGCTTTTCCGGGTCATCCGTAAAACCGGGATGCACTTTTGAAATCTGGATAAGCGTACTCCTTTTTGCCGTAAGCCATCTGAAACGTTCTGCACCTTTGAGCGAACCGATGGCACCTGAACCTTTTTCACCACAACAGATTTTTTGAAAAGCGGCCATAAAATTTTTCAACTTATCAATATCTGCAGTGGGTTCTAATGCTAGAATTTTTGCTTCATTAACTTCATACAACATTCCGAGAAAATCTTTCGACTTGCAAAAAAGGATAATACCGGCATTAATTCGTTCACCACGCTCTACACGAGGCACGATGCGGATGATCGCATATTCATATAAGAATTTTCCTTGCATCGATAGCAGCATTTACAAAAGTAGATGAATGTTGTAACCTTGTTATCAAAAAATCAGTGTACGCCTGCCTGTTAGATTGTGCATCTTTAAAAGGTGTGTCTTTAATCAGCCAATCAGATGGTATTAATGAAATAATATTTTCAATTATTTCGGCACTTAACCGGCTTTTAAAAAAAGAATCCGTTTCCTCCAACTCAGATGCAAATGGTAATAATACATGGTCTTTTACCTGTAAAAAAGGTTTTGCAGCCTTTTCCGGATAATCATTCCAACTGTGATGAAAATAAAGAGCTGCGCCATGATCAATGAGCCATAATTCTTTATTCCAAACCAGCATATTTGTATTCTTAGCTGTGCGGTCCACATTATTTATAAAACAATCAAGCCACACAATTTTTGATGCAAGCGATGGCTCCGGCGGCATCACTACCGGATCATAAGTGATAGAACCGGCAAGGTAATGAAGGCCAAGATTCAATCCTACACTTGCTTTCAACAGATCTTGAATTTCTTCATCGGGTTCGGTTTTACCAAATGCTGCATCAAGATCAGCAAAAACAATTTCGGGAACTTTTAATCCGAGTGCTCTGGCAATTTCACCGCCAATCAGTTCCGCTATGAGCGCTTTGGGACCCTGCCCTGCCCCTTTAAATTTCAAAACATACAAAAAGCTGTCATCTGCTTCCGCAATTGCAGGAAGCGATCCACCTTCGCGTAAAGGGGTTACATACCTTGTTACATTTACATTTCTTATTTCAGGTTTGATCAATTTCACGATTGCAAACATACATTTATAAGCTAATTTATGATCGCACCGGAAAAGGATTGTCAACTTTGTTTTTTATTTTTATCGCTTAACCATAAGATGATCCATGCAGATAGTTTCGATTCTTGATAATGACTTTTATAAATTTACTATGCAAAATGCGGTGGTAAATCTTTATCCGAAGGCAAAAGCCAAATATGCTTTTATCAATCGTGGCCACCACGAATTCCCTCATGGATTTGGTGAAAGATTATCTGAAGAAATCAGGAAACTGGAACATCTGAAACTTACTTTATCCGAAAAAAAATTCCTTGCAAAAAACTGTCCTTATCTGCCTCCCACTTATCTCGACTTTTTGCAAGGTTTCAGGTATGACGCCGATGAAGTGACGGTTTTGCAAAACGGATCCGAACTGGAAGTGGCTATCGAAGGATATTGGTACCGAACCATTTTATGGGAAGTTCCAATCATGTTTCTGATCTGCGAATTATATTACCAATGGCCTGAATTTAAAAAGGAACACGGAGAGCGGGTAAGCGATGAAAAGGTGATAGAAACCGCCAAAAATAAAATTCAAAAATATAAATCGTTGGATATAACCATTGCAGATTTCGGAACACGGCGCAGGCATAGTTACAAGGTGCAGGAAATTGTAGTGCGAACCATGAAGGAATATGGAACAGGATGTTTTATCGGCACCAGCAATGTACATATTGCCATGCTGCTAAACACAAAACCTATTGGCACTCATGCCCATGAATGGTTTATGTTTCATGCAGCTAAATATGGATTTAAAATGAGCAACGGGCTCGCCCTCGAAAACTGGGTACTCATGTATCGTGGTGATCTTGGTATCGCTTTAAGTGATACTTATACAACCGATGTATTCTTCAAAGCCTTCGATAAAAAGTTCAGTAAACTCTTTGATGGTGTGAGGCACGACAGTGGCGATCCCCTCGAATTTGCTGAAAAAACAATAAGGCATTATCAAAGCATGGGCATTGATCCCATGAGTAAAACGATCATTTTTTCTGATTCATTGGATTATGAAAAAGTGAGCCGTATTGCTTCATATTGCAAAGACAAAATCGGGATTTCTTTTGGAGTGGGCACCAATTTTACAAACGATGTGGGACTACAGCCGCTGAACATCGTGATAAAAATGACAGAAGCCCAACCGGAAGATGGTGAATGGAATCATGTAGTAAAATTGTCTGACGAAAAAGGTAAATACACCGGAAACCCAGAAACGATCGAACTGGCAAAAACGATATTAAACATTAGTGAATAGCCACTTCTGTTTTTGGTTTATCATATTTTCCAATAAATTTTTGTAGTATACTACTGATGATTATCACAAGCAGTGCACCTATCACATTGAGCCACAAAAATGAAATATTATCCATTTTATAAATTACGAAAATAAGTGCTTCTGAAAGGATCGCGCCATAGAATAAAGCATTGGCCTTAATGTATTTCAACCAAAAGGCAACCAGGAAAATTCCGAGAATAACTCCATAGAAAAGTGATCCTAAAATATTAACGGTTTCAATCAGGCTATTTCCAAGATTACTTGCAAACTGAGCGACAAAAATGCAAAAGATACCCCAAAAGAAAGTGTACATTTTGGATATCCGGTAATCCATTTTTGCAGTCATATTTTTATTGATATACTTTTTATGAATATCCACCACCGTACAAGCTGCAAGAGAATTAAGTGCCGCTGCAATACTTCCCCATGCTGCTAAAAAAATCACTGCGATAAGCAATCCGATTAACCCTTTGGGCAAAAAATCCAAAACGAACCTGAGGAAGATATAATTGGTGTCATTTACATCTTCACCTGGTAAAGCCTGCTTAAGCAATGAGCCGTATTCTTTTCTTAATGCGGCGCGCTCTCCTGAACTTTGTTCCGGTAGCGTATTGTATTTTGCTTCTACCGCATTTAAATCATTTGCAAAGGAGGTGAGCTTCGCCCTTTCCACCTGCGTTTCATTAAAATGAAGCGGTGCTTTATGAAACTGGTAAAATGAAAAAATAAGTACCCCCAGTAGCAGGATCAAAAATTGCATTGGCACCTTTACAATTCCATTCATCAGCAAACCTAATTTGCTTTCGCGGTTATTTTTTGCAGTAAGATAGCGACCTACCTGGCTGTGATCTGTTCCAAAATAAGACAGCGCCAAAAATAGTCCGCCGATCAATCCGCTCCAGATGTTGTATTTATCTTTCCAGTTAAATCCGTCAGCATTAAATCCGGAGGTAATGATATTCATTTTACCTTCTTTTCCTCCGATGTAAAGTGCATCTTTAAAATGAACACCCGACGGCATCAGCATTACCACAAGATATCCTGCAAGCGCCATCCCGATAAAAACGATCAGCAATTGTAATTTTTGAGTATGCGCCACAGCCCTTGCACCACCCGAAACGGTATAGATGATGAGCATGCCGCCCATGATAATATTGGTGTAATAAATATTCCAGCCAAGCAAGGAACTTAATATCAATGAAGGGGCATAAATACTGATTCCCGTAGATAATCCTCTTGATAATTGAAAAAGAAATGATGTGTAAGTGCGGGTTTTAAGATCGAACCGGTTTTCCAAAAATTCATAAGCGGTATATACTTTCAGCCTGTTAAAAACCGGCACAAATACAATACAGATAATGATCATTGCCAAAGGCAATCCAAAGTAATATTGTACAAACCGCATCCCGTCGGTATATGCCTGGCCGGGCGCACTTAAAAATGTAATTGCACTTGCCTGTGTACCCATGATACTCAGCAAAACAAGATACCACGGCATATCGCGATTACTTAAAAAGTATCCATCCAGATTTTTACTCGTCCTGCTTTTATAAACGCCGTATGCAATTATCAATATAAGCGTCAATATCAATACCAGCCAGTCAATGTTACTCATAAGCGTGGGCGGTTATTGAAACTCTTTTGTAATAAAATAATAAGCCACGATCTGCAAAACCAGAAAAAGTAATACTAGGAGGTAAAGTCTGTTCCAATATTTTTTTTCATTCGATTTCATGATCCTGGTTTTGCAATAAGGTTAGCAAATAATCTGTAAGCTCCCGGAACACCTGCGGGCAGCTCCCGGAAAAATACCAGGCCGGAATAAATGAATCTTCCCTTTCCGTAATCACAATAAATAAGGCCGCCTTCTTGCGGAGATTCGCCCTCATCGTGCATGCTGAAAAGTGTTTTATAATGATCTCCATACTCAGCAGCATGATAAGTGCTTCGTTCCTGAATCCAGTTATTGAAATCCTTCTGCGTAATCTCATTCGGAAAATGAAGCAATTTATCATTGGGCTGAACGAAAGTTACTGCCGCCTGTTCATCGGTTACTCTTGTTCTGGTGATCTGGAAAGGATAAGGCCCGATTTTCGCTTTTACAGGGCCAATATTGTTATTGGTATTGTATTGAACCAAAAGTACACCTCCCTCTTTTACATAATTCATCAGAGCAGGATATACATCATTTAACCATGTGTGAATGTTGTAAGCCCGTACACCGCTAACGATCACATCGAATTTCGAAAGAGTGGAAGCGGTAAAATCGTTTGGCGAAAGAGTAGTAACTGAATATCCCATTTTCTCAAGCGCATCAGGAATCTTATCTCCTGCGCCCGGAATATAGCCTGCCGTTTTACCCGAAACTTTCAGATCTACATTTACAAGTGCACTTTTTGCTTCCGGAAAATAAACAATTTGAGGTATGTGCGGATAACGAATCAGCACCTTGTATTTATTAAATGTTCCGGAGTTTGTATTTGCAGAAAAATGAAGTGTGTCAGTTTCATTTCCTGATTTCAGGAAATAATAATTATTACCGTTTTTACTGACCTCGGATATTTTATTATCAAAAGTTTTTATCAAATCAAATATCAGCCCGGAAGATGTATCGATATTTTGGGTGATATATGTCTTTATCGCTACCGGCTTTTGATTTAACGAAAGCGCTAATTCGGGTTCAGAGCGAATTTCAATGGAGGGGATCACAAAAAGTGGTTCATATATTTCGCCTTTTACCGGATCGTTATATTTATATTTTACAGGAATATCAAAATTCAATAAGGTTCCATCAAAATCAAATGTAGCCTTTAGGGTGAGCGGATCGTTCTCAGGCTTTCCAATAAGTTGCTGGTCAGGTACCGTAAAAGAACCCTTACTCATAGGATATTTTAACCAATAAGGTTGAGAAATCGGTTGATCCTGCGGGATGAGTACATTCAACTCTTTATTCAATGTAACATCAGCGGGCAGATTTTCAGCCTGGCTCTTATTTTCCTTTAAGAACATAAAACTTTTGAGGGTAACAGGTACGCCTAAACGATTATCAACTGATAATATTAATTTCAGACTGTCACCCTGCACAGCAAATTCATTGCGCGTATAAGCTTCCATAAATAAACCGGAACAGGCAGCAATAAGATGCTTTACTTCATCTGCTTTTTTTTCAGGCCAATAGCCTTTCATGTCTTTCAACCTGTTATAAAGTTTTAATAAAGCAGGCACCGAATTTTCGGGATGTTGAAATGAAAAAGACTTTTCGATCAAATTAATTTCTGTAGTAATCTGCGGTTGACCTATGCGCTCCCAGTTGGTAACCACTCCATCCATCAGCGTTTGCTGCGGCGCATCTCCTTTTATTGTTTTGAAATATTCATATTGCACACCTCTGGATGATGAAACACCAAAACCCTGGCTCTTATGCTGGCTTCGGCTGTGAGCTGCTATCTCTCCATAACTTTCACCAAGTAAAGGATTGTATCCGCCTGCATTGATTTTAAATTGGTTGTCGCTTGTGGTATTTACACTGCCAAAATTGAAGGTGTTCCATAATAATCTTTTTGGCTTCCAGGGTTTTACTCCGAATTTAAATTGTTCAGGAAATTTTGAAGGATCGCCTGCTGCATCAAATGCTTCTCCGGCTAAAATTGCAGAAGCTGTATGATGGCCATGGCCACCTTCGCCGGTAGTGGGAAACCTGGTGATGATCACATCCGGCTGAAATTTTCTGATCACCCAAACCACATCACTTAAAATTTTTTGTTCATCCCAAAACTCAAAAGTTTCTTTAGGGCTTTTTGTATAACCAAAATCAAAGGCGCGTGTGAAGAATTGCTTTGCGCCGTCAATAGACCGGGCAGATAAAAGTTCCTGTGTACGGATTAATCCTAAAGCCAATCCTTGCTCGTCGCCAATAAGGTTTTGGCCTCCATCACCACGTGTCATACTTAAATAACCGGTGTTATACAATTTTTCATTGCTTAAAAAAGCCAGCAGCCTTGTGTTTTCATCGTCGGGATGGGCCGCTACATAAAGTACGGAACCTAACACATTTAGTTTTTTAATCTGTTGAAAAATCTCGGAAGACGTATAACTTTTAGGTGCCTGGCAAAGAGATACAGAAGAAATAAAGAAAGAAATCAGAATTAAAACAATCCTCATATAAAAAATTTGATGCGCTAAATTAATACAAATAAAAAGCGCTGGCGGCGATTGTTTGATGCGCGGTTCTTTCAAAAGCACTTTTACCGGCATTTTTTAAAAAAATAATTTTGACAAAATGCAGGGATCAGACAGATACATCATTTTCAAAGCGCTAACTTTTCTTAATCTATATTTGCCGATATATTTAAGTGGCTATGTTGAAGAAAATTTACGAAGCAGTAGCATATATTCAATCTCAAACTCACGTAGCACCGGAAGTGGGTGTGGTACTTGGAAGCGGGCTTGGAAATTTTGGTGACCAGATTGAAAACAGGTTTGAGATTTCTTATGCGGAAATTCCACATTTTCCGGTAAGTACAGTAGAAGGGCATTCGGGTAAATTAATTTTTGGAACGATAGACGGAAAGCCTGTGGTAGCAATGGGGGGAAGATTTCATTTTTATGAAGGGTATTCTTTGGATGAAGTTGTTTTTCCAATCCGTGTTATTAAATATCTGGGAATTAAAACCTTATTGGTAAGCAACGCTGCGGGCGGCACTAATCCGGATTTTAAAGTAGGTGATCTGATGATCATTACTGATCACATCAGTTTTTTTACACCAAATCCATTAATCGGAAAAAACGAATCTGAATTAGGTCCCCGGTTTCCGGATATGAGTGAACCATATAAAAAAGATCTTATCCGGAAAGCAAAAGCAATCGCTGCAAAAAATAACATTCAACTTAAAGAAGGAGTTTACCTCGGTGTAACGGGCCCCACATTTGAAACACGCGCTGAATATAAAATGATAAGGATACTTGGAGGTGATGCAGTTGGAATGAGCACGGTTCAGGAAGTTAGCACTGCTGTGCATATGGGACTGCCCGTATTTGCAATGAGTGTAATTACAGATGTAGGTATCCGCGAAGAAGAAAACACGATCACCCATGAAGAAGTGCTGGAAGCTGCACAGGATGCGCAACCAAAGCTTACACTCATTTTTAAAGAACTGATCGGCGAAATTTAATTTGCCAATGTTTGTCAGCAAACAAAATCATACAGGATTTGTTATAAAAACCGCACTATCGGTTTTCTCACTATTTTTTTTGTTGCATGTTACCGCTCAACGAAGGCCTACCAGGCCAATTGGCACCGGATCGCTGCCCAATATAAATATGTCGCAAAAGACGGATACAATTGGTTTTAAACATCGTGATGATCTGGCAGATTCAATTACCATCAGTTTCAGATATCTTGATTCTCTTACCAGTTCCAAACTGGATTCTTCTATAAATGATTATGGCAGATATTTTACAGTGCCTACGGGTTATCAAACTATTGGCGTAAATGGAAATGCCGCCTTTCCGGTTTTATATACACCCTATTTAAAAACAGGGTGGGATCTCGGATTTCATGCATTTGACGTGTATAAATATACACTTGAGAATACACGATTTTTTCAGACCACAAGACCCTTTACTTCACTCAGCTATTTTTTAGCTACCCAGAAAGAACAGGTCATAAAGATTTTGCACACACAAAATATTAAACCGAATTGGAATGCCGGTCTTGAATACAGACTGATTTCCACACCGGGGATTTTTCAAAATCAAAATGTAAGTCATAATAATTACAGATTTTTCAGTAATTACCAGGGCCGCAGAAAACGCTATGCCGCCTATTTGGTGGTACTCGCCAACAAATTGCAATCAGCAGAAAATGGAGGGATTTTAAGCAACAGCTATTTAAGCGATCCTACAAGGAAAAAACGTGTAGCCGTACCTGTTAATCTTGGAAATGAAGTGCCATCCCAACTTGCTTTATTTTCTACAAAAATGGCAGTGGGAAATAAGAATGATGATTTCGATCTCTTGCTGCGCCAGAGTTATGATATAGGCAGGCGCGATTCATTTATGATCAACGACAGCACAAAAGAATACCTGTTTTATCCCAAGCTGAGGTTTCAACATACATTAAATTACAAAACGTTTTCACATCAATTCATAGACAGGTTTGTAAGTTTTAAAGTAGCAAAATCTGATTCCATATTTTATCGCGACAAATACGATATTGAAATTGTTCCTAATGCAAATAATTATTTCCTGCTTGATAGCTGGAAATTTGTGAGCAATGATTTTGTTTTAAAACAATTTCCGGAAACTAAAAATCAAAAGCAGTTTTTAGAAGCAGGGATAAGGCTTGAAAATTTCTCCGGCGCATTTTCGCATGCGAGTATTCCTACTTCCATCCTTGATATTTATCCTGAACCACCCCTCGAAAAAAGTTATTATAACGTGGCTGTTCATGGAGAATACCGCAATAAAACGCGCAATCAAAAATGGGATGTGCTGGCAAAGGGAGAATTGTATGCCACAGGATTTTCTGCAGGATCTTACCATGTGCAAGGTTCTGTGGAGCGGTACCTGAATGAAAAATGGGGAACGATAAGTGTTGGATTTCAAAATATAAACCGCGATCCCGGTTTTAAATTTATGGCCAACTCAGCGTTTAATCTTGATGATGTAAGCCTTACCAAAAAAGAAAATATAACCCTGATATCTTTTAAAGCATCTAACCCAAAATTCCGGTTGATGGCGAGAAATATTTCAATTGCCAATTACCCTTATTATACTGATTTTTATCATGCTGCACAATTTTCTGGACTCATAAACCTCACACAGGTCTCTTTATCTTTCAGTAAAAAACTTGTAGGACATTTGAACCTTTACAGTGATTTTATTGTACAGCAAACGGCCGGCAATACACCCATACATGTACCGCTTTTCTATACCAGACAGCGGCTGGCGTTTGAGGGAAACTTTTTTAAAAATCTGAATTTAAGTACAGGGCTCGATGTAAATTATAACACCCCTTACAAGGCAGATAATTATTCTCCTTTAACGGCATCTTTTTTTCCACAGGATACGCTTAACATTCATAATCTGCCCGTTATTAACGGGTTTTTCGACTTTAATATAAAATCCTTTACTCTTTTCTTAAGATTTGAGAATCTGAATACTTTGCAGCCCAATGAAGGATTTCTTTTTCTCAACAACAATTTTACCGCTCCCTTGTATCCAACACCTGGTTTTATATTTCGGTTTGGTATAAAATGGGGCTTCGTGAATTAACAAATTCACACTTCAAATTCTTCTATATTTACAATTCATTTTTAAAAAACTTCAATTTGAAAATATGAAAACGATCAGAAATTTTGCGATCGCAATATTAGGCGTATTCGCTTTTACAACCACACAGGCTCAGACATCCGTTACAGATTCAGTAATGGTAAATGGTAATTGTGGCATGTGTAAGAAAAATATTGAAAAAAGTGCAATGACAGCAGGCGCTGATGTGGCTGTATGGGATAAAAGATCGAAGTGGCTGAAAGTTACTTTTGATCCTGCCAAAACAAACACTGATAAAATTCAAAAAGAAGTGGCTGCAGGCGGATATGATACCCAGGATGTAAAAGCTAATGATGAAGCTTACAGCAAACTGGAAGAATGCTGTCAGTACGACCGGACTTCTATTAAGCCAAAAAGTAAATAAATTCATGCAAGGTTTTCGGATAAGGGAAATAAAACCCGATGACGATCCCTTTCTTGCAAAGATCATCCGGAACGCTTTAGAAGAATTTGGTGCCAACAAACCAGGCACTGTTTATTTCGACGAAAGCACCGACCATTTGAGCCGGCTATTTTGTGCAAATAGGTCGGCTTATTTTGTTTTAGAAATAGACGGCATTATAGCAGGTGGCGCAGGCTTTTTTCCTACCGAAGGCCTCGACAATTCAACATGTGAATTGGTGAAAATGTACCTGGCGCCCGAATTCAGAAAGAAAGGTCTGGGAAAATCGCTAATAGAACATTGCATGCAAGCGGCTAAAAGTGCAGGATATAAAAAGATGTATCTGGAAACTATGCCTGAATTAAAATCAGCAATAGCTGTTTATAAAAAGTTCGGATTTACCAATCTCCCTTCAGCCCTCGGAAACAGCGGGCATACCGGTTGCGACTTGTGGATGATCAAAGATCTTTAACGCAATTGCCCATTTTATCAAAAGTGTTACTTGATAATTTTAAAAATCCTGTTCCAACGCGGGCCATTATCATAACTGAACCAGATAAGTGAAGCTTTTCCTACAATATGATCTTCGGGTACAAAACCCCAAAAACGGCTATCCAATGAATTGTGACGGTTATCGCCCATCATCCAGTAATAATCCATTTTAAATGTATAGGTAGTAGCGGGTTTATCATTTATAAAGTAAGCGCCGTTTTTTTCTTCAAATCTATTTCCTTCATAAGTAGCGATACATCTTTTGTAAAGAGCTATATTGTCGGGATTGAGAGTAATTGTAGCGCCTTTTTTGGGTATCCATATAGGGCCGTAGTCATCCACCGACCAATCGAGTTTATCAAGATATGGAAAAACAAAAGGGCTTTTATCATTTTCTCTTAATCGTGCCGGAATGATCGTTTTCACCTGGGGCATCATTTTTAATTGTACAAGTTCGCCGTCACTCATACTTATCTGGTAATGGTTTGGTTCCAGAAGGTCAACCTGGTTTCTGTTTCGGTCATCAATGTTGTCCTGAATTCCAATGTCGTTTAATCTTTCAGGGTCGAGAGGAGCTGTAGTGAATACTTCATAACTGAATTCATGATCGGGAGGTAATGGCTGAGGTACGCCGTTAATATAAATCACTTTAGTTTTGATCTGTAAAGTATCGCCGGCCACTGCTGTACAACGCTTGATAAAATTCTCTCTTTTATCAACCGGCCTTGTTACGATCTGATCTCCAAAATATGCCTTCACCCTGTTTCGCGCTTCATCTTCTGAAATATGTTCGGCCATCATCCGTTGCTGTATCACCTGGTAATAAGTTATTTGAGATCCATAAGCCGGATCATTGATCAACGTATCATTTACCGGAAAATTAAACACGACTACATCCCTGCGTTTTACAGGTTTACTAAACCAACGTGTGTAAGGCAACTCGATCCATTCTACATACGATTTTGTATTTGTGCCGATAATAGTATGATGCATAAAAGGAAGCGCTAATGGCGTATTGGGAATACGTGGGCCGTATGCGAATTTGCTTACAAACAGAAAATCATTTACAAGCAGTGTCTTTTCCATAGATGGAGTCGGGATGGTGTATGCCTCAAAAATAAATGTTCGGATAAGCGTAGCTGCTACAATTGCAAATACAGCCGCATCAATCCATTCGCGGATAAAACCTTTTTTATAATTTTTCACCACCATTGTTCCAGCATAGCGTTCCATATCGCTGAACCCGAGGTAAGGGAAATAAATAAAAGGGAAAAAAACTGTAAGGAAATGGTGCCAGAGGCCGAAGCGGCCAAAGTGTTCTACAAACTTAATGTTGATCCAAATGGTAACAAACTGGCCTGCTATAGGTATGAGCTGCAAAAAGAACCAGATCTTTTTAAGTTCCATTTTTTCTACCATGCACCATGTGTTGTACAGAGGTATCAAGGCTTTCCATGGAGTGATGCCGGCTTTTCTGAACATGCCGTAAAGGCCGATCAATACTGCGATAGTAGCAAGAATGAACAGCAGTAAACCTATACTCATTTAGTTTTGTTTAATATTTAAAATCGGGTCAAATGTATGTTACAAAATGATTATGTAAAACCATATACTTCATAAAAATTGTTTAATGATACAATTAATCTCCCTGGCTTTATTCATAATCATCATATGGCCACCACCACTGATGGTATGAGTAGGCGTTACATATTTTATCGGAAAGATGTGATCATTCGATCCATGTATATGCAAATAATTTTCCGGTGATTTATCATTTTGCCAATTTAAAATTTCTTCAAGCGCCCATTTACTGAAAACAGGATCGAGGTTTTTCCGGTATTCTTTTACTAACTCTTTATCAATCTCACTGTTAATACCAAGATTATAATTTTCAAATTTTTCAAGCCAGGGATAAGGTGTTGCAGGCAACAGTTTATTAAGTTTTAAAGTGGCGGCGAGCTTAAAGTAAAAGGGTTTTTCATTTTTGGTTTTGATGGTAGAAATAAGAATTGTTTTATTTACATTGATAAGTTTTCCTATTTCAACAGACACCATGCCGCCCATAGAAAGGCCAACGAGTACGGGATTTTCATGTTTTATCCGGTCTGCCATTTTTGATGCATAAGATGTGAGTGTATCTTTTGCTTCCGGTGTAAACCAGGGCAAAAAATGGATCTCATGGTTTCCAAAATCAAGATTTTTGAATACCCGGTGGTCTGCACCAAATCCGCTTATGCAATAAACATGATGCATGATTATTTATTTGGCAAAACATAATTCTGCACATCTTCGGGGCGGATAGTTTTTCCGGAAAGTATGATTAATCGTTCAACGACGTTGTGTAATTCCCGAATATTTCCAGACCATTTATGCTTTTGTAATAGTTCGATCGCACGTTTGTCAATTGCTTTTACAGGCTGGCCATAATCGGCTGCTATATCTTGCAAAAACCTTTCAACCAATACAGGAATATCGCTCGTACGCTGGTTTAAAGACGGTACGTGCAAAATAATTACACTCAACCTGTGATAGAGATCAAGCCTGAAATTTTTTTGTTCCACTTCCTTGAGCAGATCTTTATTGGTAGCTGCAATCACCCGCACGTCGACGCTAATATCTTTATCGGCACCTACTCTTGTAATCTTTCCTTCCTGCAAAGCCCGCAATACCTTTGCCTGAGCTTTCAAACTCATATCCCCTATTTCGTCGAGGAATAATGTTCCTCCACTTGCCTGTTCAAATTTTCCGATCCGTTGTTTTACTGCTGAGGTAAAACTTCCTTTTTCATGTCCAAACAATTCACTTTCAATCAGCTCGCTTGGAATCGCTGCGCAGTTGACTTCCACTATCGGAGAGTCTGCCCTAAAACTTTTTTGATGAATCCATCTAGCTACTAATTCTTTACCCACGCCATTTTCTCCGGTGATGAGAATACGTGCATCGGTAGGTGCAATCTTGTCTATTGTTTCTTTGATGCGTTTTATTGCAGCACTGTTACCCACTATTTCCTGCACTTTACTCACCTTTCGCTTAAGCACTCTTGTTTCGGCCTGAAGCGTAGTTTTATCCATCGCATTGCGAAGAGTAATGAGCATACGGTTCAGATCCGGTGGTTTGCTGATATAATCGTAAGCGCCTTTTTTCACCGCCTCTACTGCTGTTTCAATATTTCCATGGCCGCTTATGATGATAATCGGCGTTTCAGCATTTATCTCTTTGGCTTTTTCCAAAAACTCGATCCCATCAAGTTTAGGCATTTTGATATCGCATAAAACGATATCGTAATTCTTGTCTTTAAATTTGCGTAAGCCTTCTTCACCATCCGAGGCTTCGTCTATTTTATATCCTTCGTAACCCAATATTTCAGTGAGCGTTTTTCTGATCGCTACTTCATCATCAATAATTAAAATAGAAGGCATTTGTGTAATTAAATTTTAAAATGATTTCCTGTATTAACTTTCAACTTCTTTTTCCATCATAAGATAAGATTTAATAAAACCATCCAGTTCGCCATCCATCACGGGACCTACATTTCCGACTTCAAAGTCTGTTCTGTGGTCTTTGATCATTTTATATGGATGAAATACATAGGATCTTATCTGGCTTCCCCACTCTATTTTTTTCTTTGAAGCTTTGGTGGCATTCGCTTTTTCTTCGCGTTTACGCATTTCTTCTTCATACAATCTGCTTTTAAGCATAGCCATTGCTTTTTCACGGTTTTCTCCCTGCGTGCGCGCCTGCTGGCATTCAACGATTATTCCGGATGGCTTGTGTGTAAGACGTACCGCGGTTTCCACCTTGTTTACATTTTGTCCGCCGGCTCCTCCGCTTCTGAAAAATGCCCATTCAATGTCTGCCGGATTTACTTTTATTTCAATTGAATCGTCAATTAACGGATATACATACACGCTGGCAAAACTCGTATGACGGCGGGCATTACTGTCGAACGGAGAAATCCTTACCAATCTGTGAACGCCGCTTTCGCCTTTTAAAAACCCATAAGCAAATGGTCCGTCAAATTGAAGTGTGGCGCTTTTTATTCCGGCGCCATCTCCTTCCTGGTAGTCCAGTTCACTTACCGAATAATTATGCTTATCGCCATACATCCGGTACATGCGCAAAAGCATTTCGGCCCAATCCTGGCTCTCGGTGCCACCTGCTCCGCTGTTAATCTGAAGTATTGCCGACATTTCATCTTCGGGCGTATTAAGTGTACTTTTGAATTCAGCATCTTCAAGAGCGGAAATTGCAATACCATAAGCTTCATTCACCTCAGTTTCTTCCGCCTCTCCATCTTTCCAGAAATCAAACAATACAGCGCTGTCGTCTATTTTTTGTGAAACATCGTTATACATGTTAACCCAATATTCATTGGTTTTAATGTCTTTTAATACAGCAGTAGCGCGATCATTGTCGTCCCAAAAACCCGGTGAAAGCGATAATTGCTTATCATTATTTATTTTGGCCGTTCTGTTCTCAACGTCAAAGAAACCTCCTCAAAACCAATAGCCGGTCTCTCATATCTTTAAGTAATTCGGTAGTCATAGCGGCAAATATAAAGAGGATACTGTTAATGAATTTTTAGAAAAAGGGGGGGAAGGTTGAAGAGCCTGTCCGCTGTGGCGGATTGAAGGTGGAATGAGGAATTATAAATGATAAATGATGAATTATGAATGGCGCCTGCTGCCGTGGCGTGAGCGATGAAATTTTGATTGGAGTTTTACAAAAAATCTTTTTAAAAATCTTCGGAAAAAGTGCTTTTGACGGATGGATTCGGAAGAGATAATATTGAGTATGAAATTTTCGAATTGAGCATCCATTTCTCACCCAATCATAGCTATGTCTGCCTACCATTGCGTGAGCGATGAAATTTTGATTGGAGTTTTACAAAAAATCTTTTTAAAAATCTTCGGAAAAAGTGCTTTTGACGGATGGATTCGGAAGAGATAATATTGAGTAATGAAATTTTCGGATTGAGTATCATTTCTCACACAATCTCCTGATTATTCAATCCCCATTTTTTGGCTATTTCAATCTTTCTTCCGCTAATAGTTTCCGGAGCTTCATATTTGCCGGCCAGGCGCCTTTGCCTGAAACCTTCATAAAGTGTAACAGCGCATGCCACTGAAATATTCAGCGATTTGATAATGCCTGTTTGCGGGATAACAAATTCACCATCCGTTAATTCTCTACACTCATCGCTTACGCCATACGTTTCGTTTCCAAACACCAAACACATCGACCTGGTAAGATCCATCTCATAAATATCCTGTGAGCGGTCGCTTAAATAACCCGCATATATAAATTGATAGCGTTGCCTGATGGCAGCAAAACAATCCTGAAGGTTATCAAACTGATGAACAGTAAGCCATTGTGAAGCATTCGCCGAACTTTTAAAACCCCACTTTTTGTGCAAAGGAATTTTAGTATTCAATACATACACGTCCTGAATTCCCACTGCATCACAACTGCGCATAACTGCCGAAACATTGTGAGGATCAAAAACGTTTTCCAACAAAACCGTCAGATCCATCTGTCTTTTGCCTAATACCGATAGCAATCTTTGGCGGCGTTGTGGTGTCATTTATACCGAATTAAATTTAAGCTACTGTGGCTTCCACCGTTTCATACTCATGTTCTAACCCACGGAAATCGACAGGCACCAATTTGCTTACGCCTAATTCCTGCATGGTCACTCCATAAATTACATCTACAGAAGCCATGGTCATTTTATTATGCGTTACAATAATAAATTGAGAATCGCGGCTGAATTTGCGGATCATCTGGGTAAACTTCTGAACATTTGCATCATCAAGTGGTGCATCCACTTCATCAAGAATGCAGAAGGGAGCTGGTTTAATGAGATAGATAGCAAACAATAATGCAGTAGCAGTAAGTGTTTTTTCTCCACCACTTAATTGTGTAATGCTGGTGGGCCGTTTGCCTTTTGGCTTCGCCATAATATCAATACCAGTTTCTGCCAGGTTTTCCGGATCTTCCAACACCATGTCAGCAGTATCATCCTCCGTAAACAATGCCTGGAATACCGTTTTAAAATTTTCGCGCACACGGTTAAACGTCTCAAGGAATTTTTGATTGGCGGTGGTTTCTACTTCATGGATGGTTTGCATCAGCGATTGACGCGCTTCAACCAGATCATTTTTTTGTTCATTAATAAAGTCATAACGCTTTTTCATTTCTGTAAAAGCTTCAATGGCGGTTGGATTAATTTCGCCTATATTTTCCAAACGTTTTTTTAACCTGTCAGATTTTTCCTGCAGTTCTTCTTTCGTAAAAGTGGTTTCTCTATCCTCTCCCAGCACAGTATCTATATCAACCTTGAATTCTACCATCAGCCTTTCTTTCATTCCGGCTAATTGCAACTTTAATTCGTTGAGCTTATCTTTTATCTCAGCCACTGCCTGGTCCGACTGCTCCTTTGTTTTATGCAACTGCCTCAGTTTGCTTTCTTTTTCCACCAATGCGTTTCTGAAAACATGATATGCTCTGTCGGCATCATTTAATTTTATTTCTTCAGCCTCTTTTTCTTTCATCAACAAGATCAGATCTGATTTAAGTGAATCCAATTCCTGCCGGGTTTCAGTTAATTGAATGGTAGTACCGCCGAGTTGCTCTTCACTGTTTTTGATCTGTGCTGTCAGATCCTGAACCTGCCTGCTTTTAAATTCCATTTCCTGTTTAAGAGCATGAATTTTACTTTGCTGCCTGGTCAGTTGAATATTGAATTCGTGGAACTTTCGGTTGTGATTATTGAAAGCTTCCTCAGCTTCTTTAAATGCCTGCTCGGCCAACCTTACCACATCATCATGGCCGCTGGCTTTTTCGAGTAATGCCCCAAGTTGGCCTCTTGTGCCTTCGATATCTGACTGAGTTTTTTCTAATTGGCTTGTAAGATCAGCTAATCTTTGTCCGGACCTTACCTGCTGCTGACTGTAATTTTCAACTTTATTTTCAATTGCACTTAATGCATTTGTAAGATCCATTACCAGCTTTTGAGATTGTTGTATTTGCCGGTCTTTTAAATTGTTATTCAGTTCGAAAACTTTTCCTGAGCGTTGATCAATCGAATTTTTTAGCGCTGATACTTTTTCTTTCTGGGATGATATATGTGAGGAGAGCTTTTCAAGATTTTTTACTCGCCCGATCTTTTTCCCTTCAAATAATCCAACACTTCCGCCGCCTATACTGTAATTTCCTTTTACGATTTTTCCTGATTTTTCGAGTACGATGCCATCGGCAGATGTAAACACTTCTTCATTTTCTGCAATTACTACCTCTCCCAATAAATGCCGGGCCAGCGTTTTATAATTTTCATCTACTTCCACCACATCAAGAGCGGGTGTTAAGCCATCACCTGCCACATGTGCAGCAGATTGGTTTTGCGGTAATTTATCAAGTATAAAAAATTTTGCTTTGCCTTTTTTATGGTCCTGTAATAAAGAGATGGCCTGCATCGCATCCTCTTCTGTGGCTACCACATAATAATTAAGATAGGTTTCCAGCACATTTTCAACGGCAGCACGATAATCTTCTTTTACATATAAAATATCGGACAATAAAGGCACATCCTTTAGCCAGCCGGCATTGTTGTGTAAAAATTTTACACTTTCAGGATAACCTTCCATTTTATCCACCAGGCTTTTCAGAAGATCATGCTCATTTTGCTTTGCATCCAATATCCTGTTTTCAGACATCAATTCGTTTCTCAACTTTTCAAGCTCGGCCTGTGAATCGAGGATTAGTGATTTGATCTTTTCGTTTTCCTCCTTCAGGTTTTCAAGCTCATGCTGAGCTTTATTAAGTTCATCGCTTTTTTGAGCTTTATCTTCTTCAAGTTTATGAATGATTTGCCTTCTTTGCTCCTGCTCGTCGCTTAAAAGCGCGATACTTCTTTGCAGGTTTGTAATAGATGTATCGGCTATGGCTACATTTTTTTCAACCTCGAAGCGGTTGCGCTGCAATTGCATTTGCGTTTGTCTTTCTGTATCCAGTATTCCGCGATTGCTGTCAAAAAGATTACGCTTTTCATTCAGCTCATTTTTGATTGATTCCAGAGTACCTGCATTTTCCTGGTAGAAAGCTTCTTCTTCCTTTATTTGTTCGGCGGTAAAATGAATGCTTTCATCAATTCCGGTGAGCTGCGCCTGCGCCTTGGCAATAAATTCTTTTAAGTTTTGTTCCTTTTCTGTCAGATGATTCAGCCGTTGTGCACTCAGGTTTTCTTTTGCCCGTGTTTCCCTTAACCTGTTAGTAAGTTCATTAAAGGCAGATTGCATTACATGAAGAGCTTGTTCTTTTTCAACAAAATCAGCCTTATCTTTTTCCAAGGCAGCTTCTTCAGTAGCTATGGCCGCTTCCATCTGAATGCGGTTATCAGTTTCAGTGTTTTGGCGGTCGCTCAGATCATGGTATGTGAGATTAAAACCTTCCAGAGCAGCTTTTGTCAATTCAATGCTGATATTGCGATAATCTTTTTTTATTTCATAATACTTCTCCGCTTTCTTAGCCTGATTTTCGAGGGATTTCAATTGGTTATTGATTTCAAACAAAAGGTCTTCAATACGCGCAAGGTCGTGTTGAGCTGCATCAAGCTTAAGCTTTGCTTCACGTTTTCTTGTTTTATAAATAGTGATTCCTGCGGCCTGTTCAAGCATTCTGCGGCGGCTGTTTTCTTTATCTTTTATGATATCATCCACCATTCCCAACTCAATAATAGCATAGCTGTCGGTGCTGATACCCGTATCCATAAAAAGATTGTGAATGTCCTTCAGGCGGCAACTCACATCGTTCAAGCGGTATTCACTATCACCATTTTTGTAATATTTACGTGTAACGGTAACCGTATTAAATTCTATAGGCAAAAGGTTTCGTGTATTTTCAAAAGTGAGACTTACTTCTGCCAGGCCGCTTGCACTCCTGCTTTTTGACCCGTTAAAAACCAGGCTTTCAAGATTTTCACTTCTGAGCTGACTTATTTTTTGTTCTCCGATCACCCAGCGGATACTGTCAATAATGTTGCTTTTTCCGCAACCGTTTGGGCCTATGATACCGGTTACTCCTTCGTCAAAATTCAGTACGGTTTTGTCAGCAAAACTTTTGAATCCTTTTATCTCAAGGCTCTTTAATCTCAAGGTGTTAATTTTTAAAAAATGCCGGGTACACCGGCACAGGCAAATATAGACGGAAATAGCCTTCAAATTTGTGTTTGAGCGTAAAAGACAAGCTAAATTATGCACCAGTTTTTCACAGAAAAATGGTATGAAAAGCATAATTTTTTATATGATCTTTTTTTAATCAGTGTTACTGAATTACCTTTGCCGCCACTCAGAAAAAAACTAATTAATTATGAAAAAGTTTTTGGTACCGATCGATTTCTCCGAAACCTCAATAAATGCCGCAAAATATGCCACTGAACTGGTATCCGGAGTTTCGGATTCGCACATTATTTTTTATAATGTATATAGTAAGATCAGCCTTGCCACGCTTACTTCAAAAGATGAGGGAAGCAGGCAAAAGGTAACTGAGCAGGCACTTGAAGATGTAAAAAAGGATTTGAATCCTTCCGGTTCATTATTCATTTCCTGTGTGGCAGAAGAAGGATCGTTTATTGAAAATATAAGTGATTATGTACTGGCCAATAAAATAGATCTGATTATCATGGGAATCACGGGAAGCAGTCGCATAGCACAGGTTTTTATGGGTACTAATACTTTGAATGTGGTTAGAAATGTAAATTGTCCGGTGATGATCATTCCTCCACAATCTCATTATAAAGGGATGAAAAAGGTAGTATTTACTTCCAATTTCCAGGACGTAGCGCGTACACATCCGTTTGAAACCCTGAGCAAGTTGTTGAATATGTTCAATCCTGAATTGCATATCCTCAATGTAGATGAAGAACATTATGTAGAACTTACTGATGAATATAAGATTGAGCGTTCGGCCATGGAAGATAAACTGGGCCAATATAATCCGCAATTCGCTTTCTTGCGCAGCTTCGATTTTATAGAAGGTATCAATACATTTGTTGAAAGCCGTGATATAGACGCTATCATCACACTTCCGGGAAAGCATAGTTTTTTGAGCCAGTTGTTCAAAACCAGCCATACCAAAAAGCTGGCCTATCACAGCACAGTTCCCATAATAGCTATTCCACACTAAACCGGTTGCTGTTCATAAAGGTTTTGCTTTGAAAACAAGAAATACTAACTTGCCAACCTGCAAATAGTATATTAAAATCCCTTTATGAAAAATATTAAGCTGATAGAGGTACCGAGCGAAATAGGCGCAGGCACACGTGGTGCAAGCCTTGGAATTGATGCTATTAAGATCGCAGCGCTGGATTACATGAGCAATTTTTTTGTTCATTTTCCATCTGAAAAGGTTGAAACCGAAAATCAGCTTCTGTTTGAGCCGATCTATTCTCCTTATGCCAAAAGGTTGAATGGTATTTTGAGCATGACACAAAAGATTTCCAAAGCGGTGGAAGGATCCATAAAAAACAATTTCTTTCCTATCGTTATCAGCGGCGACCATAGCAATGCGCTTGGAACTATCGCAGGATTAAAAGCTGCCATACCTGAAGGCCGTATCGGTGTTATCTGGATAGATGCACATGCCGATTTGCACACTCCTTACACTACGCCTTCAGGAAACATTCATGGCATGCCACTTTCAGCATCTATTGGCGATGATAATCTTGAAAATAAAGTGCACGACCTGGATGAAAAGACAACCAAACAATGGGAACAATTAAAAAATATAAACAAGATCTGCCCCAAAATTTTAGGTGAAGATGTCGTTTTTATTTCGCTGCGCGATTATGAAAAAGAAGAAAAAGCACTGATAGATAAATATGGCATGAAAGTGATCACCACCAGCGAAGTAAGAAGAAAAGGAGTGGAAAATGTGGTGAGAAGTACATTGCGTTTTTTAAATGAATGCACTCATTTGTATGTAAGTTTTGATGTAGATTCACTTGATTCTTCTATCAGCAAAGGAACCGGAACACCTGTAGGCAATGGCTTACGCGAACGGGAGGCCGACGACCTCGTTAGCAAATTAATGCAAAACCGCAAAATTTGTTGCTTTGAAATTACAGAAGTAAATCCAACACTTGATAAAGAAAATCTGATGGCAGAGATCGCATTCAATATTTTGCAAAGAAGTGTAAATGTATTGATGATGAGTTGATTCAATTTCGAAATAAAATTAAAATAGCGACCAGTTTAGGCCGCTATTCTTTTATACCTGTTGTTATTTTCGTTTTTTAAAAAATTTAAGTTTACAATCCAAATGGCATTTCTTTTTTCTGCCTGTTCTTTGCTAACGAAGGATCCATTTCGATCGCTTTATCACATATTGCCTGCCCTTTTTCTTTTTGACCCATTTTTTGGAAAGTCATACCCGCCATGTAAAGAGATGAAGCATCATTGGGATTGATCGTCAACAACTTTTCATAAAAACTGATAGCACCTTCATAACGTTTGGTACTATACATCGCATACGCAATGTCATTAAGCAAAACTGTGTTATTCGGCTTCCTTTCCATTACAGTATTTAAGGCTTTCATGGCACTATCGATTTCGCCCGTGTATAAATAACAAAATCCCAGATTTTCTAAAAAGTCATTGTTTTGTTTGTAGCCATTACTAATTGCGGCATTAAAACATTTCAAAGCACTCTTGTAATTGTTTTGATTGTAATACAATAGAGCGAGTTCATAACTCCAACTGCTTTTTTCCGGCTGGAAAGCTGTTGCTTTTTCATAATATGCAATTGCTTCTTTATATTTTTCCAGTTCAAGGTAAGTTCTTGCCAGCGTATAAGCAGCTTCGCCGTCTTTATCGTTTGTTTTTAAAGCTTTTAAAAGAAATGTAACAGCTTTGCCAAAATCTTCCATTCTGTAATACGTCATCCCCAACATACGGTCAACACCTTCACAATCTTTGCATTTGGATGCCAGTTCAATAGTTTTCGAATGCTGGCGGGCATTAAAACTTAACGTGAGTAATTGCTTTATCACATCCACGTTTGCAGGTTCCAGTTCGTGAGCTTTATTAAAATATTTTGTAGCCACATAAAGCCTGTTCATTTCAATATTTACATTGCCGTTAGCAATATAGGCTGCCGTGTAAGAAGCATCAAATTGAATTGCTTTATCAAAATCTTTTGAAGCAGCATTATACAACCTGCCTTCTGTTTTTGTTTTTCCGGAATTATAATAAAATTGAGCGCTGTCTTTTTGCGCATGAGCAGCCTGAATAGATATTACTGCCGCCAAAGCAAGGGTGATTTTTTTCATAGAATAGGTTTGGGATTAAAACTCAGAATTATTTCAAAACTAATACAGATAACGCAGGCAGATTCAATTTTATTTCACAAACTTTCGCTTTTTTATCCACCTCTCTGATTTCAATTTGCTGCTCGGAAAACCGGCCTGTGCCCCAAAAGGCTGTATCGTCACTTGAGAAAATTATCCTATATTCTTTTTTTGCTTTTGTAACTATTTTCCAGTCTATTCTTTCTACAGGAGTAAGGTTTAAAATGACTATGAGGTCATCTTTTCTTTTCTTTCCCATTCGCTTGTATGAGATCACACATTCATTCTGATGTAAAATATCCACCCATTCAAACCCTGAAGGATCATATTGTAATTCATACAGCGCGGGTTCTGATTTAAGCAACTCATTGAGCATGGCTACACAATGCTGCAATTTGTGATGAGGTTCGTATTGCAATAAAGGCCAATTAAGTTCACGTTCGAAATTCCATTCATTTGTCTGGCCAAATTCATTTCCCATAAATAATAATTTGGCGCCGGGATGGGTAAACATATATGCATAAAGCGTACGTAGGTTAGCAAATTTTTGCCATTCATCGCCGGGCATTTTATAAATCATGGGCGACTTGCCATGCACCACTTCATCATGACTTAGGGGAAGCATAAAGTTTTCGTCATAATAATACATCATGCTAAACGTAAACTTATCCTGATGATCCTTTCTGGCCAGCGGATCCATAGAAAAATAATCAAGCGTATCGTGCATCCATCCCATCATCCATTTAAGCCCAAAGCCCATTCCACCTGCGGTGGTCATATTTGTAATATCAGGCCATTCTCCGGATTCTTCAGCTATCATTTGAACAGCAGGAAAATCGCGATATACCATTTCATTGAGTGTGCGAATAAATTCCATCGCTTCCAGGTTGCCGTTACCTCCGGCTTCATTAGGTTCCCACTCTCCTTCTTTTCTCGAATAATCCAATCGTAAAATGGAAGTGACTGCATCTACACGCATGCCATCAATGTGATAAAGATCAAACCAGTAACGCGCATTGCTGATGAGAAAAGATCTAACTTCCGGCCGCGCATAATTAAAAATGTATGAATTCCAATCCGGATGAAAGCCTTTTCGCATATCGGCATATTCATAAGTATGCGTACCGTCGAACATAAACAATCCATGCGCATCGGCAGGAAAATGGGATGGCACCCAATCGAGTATCACTCCAATATCTGCATTGTGTAAAGCATCGATAAGTTCCATGAAATCTTCAGGAATACCAAACCTGGAAGAGGGTGCAAAATACCCTGTACCCTGGTAGCCCCAGCTTGCATCGTAAGGATATTCCATTACAGGCATAAATTCAACATGCGTAAATCCCATCTTTTGCAGATAAGGCACCAATTGGTTTTTCGTTTCGATGTAAGAGTTAAAACTATCTTTATTATCCGGATCAGGCTTCATCCAACTTGCCAGGTTCAATTCATACACACTCCAAGGTTTATTCAACGCATTGTGTTTTTTTCTTTTGCGCATCCATTGCTGATCATTCCACCTATAATTTATTTTTTTTGTTTTGGAGGAGGTGCCCGGACGCAATTCCCAATGCCGTGCAAAAGGGTCTCCTTTATAAATTTCTGCGCCTTCGTATCCTTTAATAAAAAATTTGTAATTCTCATATTGCTCCAAACCTGGAATAAAACCTTCCCAAATGCCCGAATGATCTAATCTTACATATAAAGGATGACTTCTTGTATCCCAATTATTAAAATCACCAACTACAGTCACCATCGTAGCATTGGGAGCCCAAACGGAAAAATAATAACCATCATGGCTCAATACATTTATTGGATGAGAGCCGAAAATTTTGTAAAGGCTGTAGTGAGTGCCACGCTTGAAATTTTCAATATCTTGTTCTGTGAACAAAGAATAATTCCACACCGGCCGGGTACTGTCCACAAAATTTACATTTTCGTATAGTTGTTTTTTTGGAGGCATAATATGCGGTGTTGAATAAAGATAATAAATGTAAATGTTGGCCGTGACAATGTTTTGTGTCAAAAGCACTTTTTTGAAGATTTCTTAAAAACAAAAACGCATCCTTGCTTTGTATGCCAGGCAGGTCTTGCTACCTTTGCATTATGTCTGGTTTAGAAAAAAACACTGCGCTTGTTAAACAATTCGCTGCTCAATTGGGATTTGATTTTTGTGGCATTGCAAAGGCAGGAAAACTGGAAGAAGATGAAAAACGGTTGTCGCAGTGGCTGAAAAATGGCTACCAGGGCAATATGCAATACATGGAGAATTATTTTGACAAAAGGGTTGATCCGACACTGTTGGTACCCGGTGCCAAATCGGTGATAACGCTGTTGTTAAATTACTATCCTGGCAAAATACAAAGGCAGGATGCACCGCAGGTTTCAAAATACGCGTATGGTAAAGATTATCATGATGTAATTAGATCGAAGCTCAATATGTTTCTTCAAAAAATCAAGGATGAGATAGGTGAAGTAAATGGCCGCGGTTTTACAGACAGTGCACCTGTGCTTGAGCGCAGTTGGGCCCGGAAAAGCGGATTGGGATGGGTAGGTAAAAATGGAAATCTGATTACTAAAACAAATGGTTCATTCTTTTTTATCGCCACCTTAATTACGGATCTGGAATTGATAACTGATGATCCGTTTGCAAAAGATTATTGCGGCACATGCACACGCTGCATAGATGCCTGCCCAACCGATGCAATATTGCCTGAAAAAGTGATCAATGGAAGTAAATGCATTTCATATTTCACCATCGAATTAAAAGACATGATTATTGCCGATGAAATGAAAGGCCGCTTCGAAAATAATCTTTTCGGATGTGATATCTGCCAGGATGTGTGCCCGTGGAACAGATTCAGTACCGCTACAGATGAGGAAGCTTTTACACCTTTACCCGAAATATTGCATTACTCCCGCAAGGAATGGGAAGAGATCACTGAAGAAACATTTAAGATCATTTTTAAAGGCTCACCTATAAGGCGGAGCAAATTTGCAGGTATCAGACGAAACCTGAAGTTTTTAGACTGATGTAATTAATAAAAACGGCCGCCATTGTTGACAGCCGCTTCATTGTCTTACTAAGATTTTTTACAGCATTGCTGCTATTTTATCCAGCGGAATCTGGTTGGCAAAATCCATTACAGATTTTTCATCCATTGCATTTGCGGTAATTGTTATCAGAGTGCTTTTAAAAGGAATCTGCAACTGATAACCGGGTTTGCCGTTTTCGTTATCTCCTTGTTTTTCCAATCTTGATTTAAATCCCTGGATCTTTACAACCTTGGTTGTGCTGTTTCTCATCATCCCTCCCAATACCGGCATATTTAAAAACGTATTAAGGCTTGCGATCATGGGCGAATTGCTGATGATCTCTACCTGCGAACCATCGGTGCCGTAGCTGCGATGAATGGTAGCACCAATGAATCCAACATTTGCAGTCACCTGGTCATCATTTGTAACAGTTGCTTTACCATTCATTGAAGCCGGTAATAAGGTAAGGATTTCTTTTCCTACAATCATATCTATTTCCTGCAAGGCCTGCTCTAAAGAAAAGTGAGCATCTGCAAGTTTACCGCCGGCATAGGCAGTTTTGGCGGCAGCTACCTGGTTTGAAAAATCCTGAGCTGATGCGCCGGATACAATCAGAAGCAAAATAATTATTGAAATATATTTTTTCATGATCATTAAAATTTAATGTGTTTATTTTTCGCCCAATAGTTTTTTGATATCATCAATTTTAAAATTGTTCACTGCTTTCATCACTTCGTCTTCATCTTTAAAATTTATACATTCCCATGCAACAGTGGACGTTTGACCTAATGGAACTATCACGGTATAACCTTTGGCATCATCATATGTTATTAAGGCTTTATTACCCTGTACTTTGATCTGTTTTGCGTTTTGTTCATTTTCGCCATTAGATTGAACGGAATACACATTTCCAAAATAAGCATTGATCAATCCGGTATAAAGCAGATTATTACCAATCGTGATGGTGAGTTGTTTATCTTTTCCATCTGAATAAATACGCTGAATGGTTAGGTTGCTCCATCCCCATTGATTACTCATTACCTTATCCTCCAGAGAATCTTTTTGAAGGTTATCTACGGAGCCGGGTAAATTCTTTAATAATTCCCTTCCCAATTGAATTTCAATTCCCACCATTGCCTGCTGAAGTGAATACCTGGCATCGCTGTAATCTTTAGCACTAAAGGATTTTGCGGCGTCGTCCATTGCAGCATTCACGTCAGGGGGTGCAGTGTTTTTTAATCCGCCGCCGCCCCTATTAGTTGGATGATTAGAAACGTTTCCTGAATTGATAGTGTTGTTTTGTTCGCCGGCATTTCCCGAACTGCTTTCATTGCCGATCTTTTTGTCAACCATTTCATTGACGGTTTTGTTGGCTTTTTCTTTAAGTTTTTTGAGCAATTGAGCCTCACTTTGCCGTGGAAATAAAACAGCAAAACACATGGCTATTAACATGATAAAATATTTCATATCGATGGGTTTTATGAAAAAATCAAATGTGTTACAGGGAAGACAGCCTTTCGCAGGATTGGTTAAAAAAGGAAAGGTAAATCTATACTATTTGTCATCTTCAGCAAAATTTTTTAAGAATAAAAAATTTTAATGAATAAAAAGCGCTTTTAAATTTTCAAGGGCTTCCTCATATTGCGGACCGGTGATCTTTTCTACAAAAATACCCTTTGCCCTTTGCCAGGGCAAACATCCAAATGAAGTATTGGCAACCAGGTCAACTCTGGTAGTGCCCGCATTGTGAGGATAGATTTTGAATTGCATTTCGACATTTGAACTGCCTCTTGCTGTAAGACATGCAACCACTTCCGAAGGATTTTCGGAAAGAATGGTAAGAAACATTTTCGTGCCATTATCCCTTACCAACACAGCAGAATCCGCTGAAATAATTTGCATAGTTGCCTTCTTACTTTTTACTATGGGAAACCAAACTTTCCATTGATTCAAATCTGCTAATTTGAAATAGATAGAATCATCGGAAGCGGCAATATCCGTTGTGCGGGCCACAGAAACTTTCGAAGGTATCAGCATGGCGAGCAACATCACAAAGATCAATAAGGCACTTAATAATATGACAAATCTTTTCATGGTATTTTGGTTATTCCCACTTAAACACTTTGATGGCGACAATATAAATCACAACTCCCCACAGTAATAAAATGCCTATTTCACCACGCACATCCCATAAAGAACTTCCTTCAAACGCTACACTCCTGAGTGCCGCATTTAAATGAGTGAGGGGAAGAATTTTGGCAATCCATTGAAGCCAAACCGGAAACACTTCAATGGAAAAAAAAGTACCTCCGATTAAAAATTGAGGCAGCGTGATCAGATTTGCAAATGGAGGTATTGTGCTTTCGTTTTTTGCAACGCTGCTCACTATAAATCCAAATCCCATAAATACAAATAATCCGATAAAGCTAAGTATCAGCATATCAATAAAAGTGACAACTCCGTTAACCAATGTAAATCCAAAGAAATATTTTCCTATTAATATGATCACAAATGCAGTAAGCAATTGAAATAAAACCCTCGCAAGCATTTCGCCCATAATGATAAAAGTGCGGCTGATGGGTGTGGCAAAAAATCTTTTTAAAACAAGCGTGTTGCGCAAACTGAAAAATGTGAATGCCACCCCAAATACGCCGGATGCCAAAAGAGAAAAACCTAACTGTCCGGGCAGAATAAAATCAATGGTTCTGTATGTTCTTAATTGGTCAATATCCTTTTTGTAATCAAAATCAAATTGAGCATATTGAACTCTGTGCGGATAATGTTTTTTACTTACCTGTTCAATCAGGCTTTCTGCAATTGATTTAAATTGCGGCCATTGATCGTTGCTGCTGGTGGTACTTTTAAAGGAAAGGACATAGGGCGGAATACTGTCCTTATTTTTTTGAATGTCAATTACACCGGCTATCTTTCCTTTTACAAGATCATTCCTCAATAATCCGCTATCGCTGTATTTTTTAATGCGTATCTGCGGATCGCTTTCAAACGCTTTATACAGATCATTAGTAGTATCAGCACCGGAAGCAATCGCTACGCGGAAGGTTGACATCTGGCCGGAGTTTCCCATAAATCCAAAAACCAATATAAAAACAAACGGAAATGCAAATCCAAATACAACTGAAGACGGGCTTCTGAAAATAGCAGTCAGACTAGCTTTGGTAACTGCGAGCATAGCTCTGAGCTGGCTATAGGATTTCATTTTTAAATTTTTGAAAGTGGCAAATGTACATACAAAGTGTTTTTATTAGCCGGACTTTTTCCGAAGAATTTCGGTGACCTTTGCATTGAAATATCAGAGCCATGAAACTTAAAAAAAATATTTGTTTTTTAATTCTTGGAACAAACCTGGGAAACAAAAACCAAAATTTAAAAAATGCACTGAATCATATTTCAAATAAAGCAGGTAGCATTGTTTCACATTCTCATATTTATACAACTGAGCCCTGGGGCTATGCAGACCAGCCAGAATTTTTTAATCAGGTAATAAAAATAGAGACTAACCTTTCTTCAAAAGACCTTTTACAGCAATTATTAAAAATAGAACACGGGATGGGAAGAATCCGCACGGTAAAAAATGCCTCCCGGATCATAGATATTGATATCTTATTTTATAATGATGAAATTATTAAAGATGAAACACTAACGGTGCCACACAAAGTTTTACACAAAAGAAGATTTGTGTTGGAACCACTTCACGAAATCGCTCCGGATCATGTGCATCCCATCTTCAAAAAAACAATTGCCACATTGTTGAAGGAATGTGATGATAATTTAAAAGCAACCATGTTGCCTCTCTCTGATAAAATAAATTAAGTGCGTGTATTTCTGTTTATTTTTGATTTTTTTAAGGAAGGCTGATGAGCGAATATGAAATACAACTTTATTACAATTGAAGGAAATATAGGAGCAGGAAAGACGACACTCGCTCACTTACTTAGCAAACATTTTAATGCAAGACTGATCCTTGAAGAATTTGCCGATAATCCATTTCTACCTAAGTTTTATGAAAACAAAGAACAGTATGCATTTCCTCTTGAACTGTTTTTTATGGCGGAGCGGTATAAACAACTCAAGGAATTATTGCAGTCGAAAGATATGTTTCAACAGATAACAATTTCAGACTACCTGTTTACCAAATGCCTGCTTTTTGCCAAAGTAAATTTGCCGGAGCAGGAATTTTCACTTTATCAAAAGCTATTTAATATTATACATCCCCAATTGGTGAAGCCAGACCTGCTGATTTATCTGCATGCGCCTATCAAAAAGCTGAAAGAAAATATTAAAAAAAGAAACCGGCCTTATGAGCAATCAATAGATCCCAATTATCTGGTGTCGTTACAAGAAACCTACATTCAATACATCAAGCAACACAATATCAAAACGCTTTTCATTGATGCTTCCACATCTGACTTTCTGGGAAACGAAAGTCATTTGCAAACTGTACTTGACGCCTTAAATAAAGAATATCACGACGGGCCTAATTACTTGCTTTTACCTTAGAAAGTTAGTTTCACATCGCGAGCTAATAAAATGCCTATGTAAATTTTTCTCACAAATGATTTCAACTGGCATATTAATTGAATAATCGATTTCAAATCAAAAATTTAAAATATGCAACAAGTCTTAAATTTTTTTAGGTTCCGGTTACCTATTTTATTAATGGGATTATTAACGGCCACATACACAATGGCTCAGGATGAGCCCACAACAAAAACTTCCTCTTCATCAACCACCACTACTACTACCCAAAGTTTTGTAGTTCAGCCGTGGATGTGGGTCGTTGGAGGAGTTATTGTCCTGATAATTATCATCGCTTTATTAAGAGGCAATTCATCTTCTACCACCAGAAGCGAGCGTGTAATTGTAAAAGAAGATTAATTGGGATGAAAAGTAATCAGTTAAAGCCATTTTGGACAGCTTCAAAGTGGCTTTTTACAAAATCAGATACAAGGTAACTGATTAATTTTCCTGTTTTATTATCTGTTCTTTCATCTGCTAATTTTTCTGCTCCTTCACAAATATGTAAATACGCTATTTTACATTCCGTAGCTATGAAGTGAACAAATTTCCTGGCCTCAAGGGTGGTAATTCCACAAGGCGTTTGAGCGCTGCTTAAAGTATTTTGTATGGCATCCATATCAAGTTCAATACCTGTATAAGAATCTTCAACAAATCCGGTGGCATGGGCAATTGCCTGGATAAAATTCATTTTTTCCCGTAAAAAAATATCTTCAAAAGAAATATAATCCACAAATGGATTTTGCCCGATATCTGCGCGGATATTTTCCTGGAGATAATTTTCATGTAATCCTAAAATGAAATACCTGTTCAGGTATCCATCCTCGTCAGCATATCTGAAACCATTGCCCGAATGACGGCCTTCTCTTCTACGATAATCTGAATGTGCATCAAGGTTTATAGCGCTTATCTGCGCCAACGGAATTTTTTCTGTTGAATGCAATCCTTTGGCAGCGCCTTTTATACATCCATACGCATTATTATGGCCACCACCTATTACGATCGGAATTTTTCCTTTGCGGGAAATGATCTTTACTATTTCTTCTACCTGTTCGTCAATTTTTTCTACTAAAGCACGTAAGGCAAATATTTTTTCATCACTATCGGGAGCCGTTGCTGTTATCAGATTTAATTCCTTTGAAAAATCGAAATAGCCGGCTATGAAAAGTTCTTTACCGGAAAAATATTGGTTGCTTTGTAAATTTAAAAAAGAACTTAAAAATGGTTCCCAGGCAGTTTGAGTGCCACCAATTCCAAAATTGGCCCTCACTCCTGCATCTTCAGGAATTCCTATGATCACATAGGGCGCAGTTGACTGGTCAAGCGCTTTCTCAAGATCACTTTCCACATCAAGGCAGCATCCGACCTCCTCGCCTATTTTGGTTTCAAATTTCCTGATTCTTGTCAGCGATAATATTTTTTCTTTTGTGAGTGATTTAAAATTATCAGTCATACTTTTTTTATTAAATGAACGAGCCTTTAATCATTACTTTATCTACCAGCTTTTCGCCAAAGCTATATGGAATATATGCCAGTGAAGGAACGGGTTTCGTAAAAATAAGATCCGCTTTTTTGCCCGGTGTAATACTTCCATGATCCTGATGCAATTCCATTGCAAATGCGCCATTGATAGTGGCAGCGTTGATCGCTTCTTCCGGTAACATTTTCATTTGGATACAGGCAAGAGAAATAACTAATTCCATATTTCCCGAGGGCGAAGAACCGGGATTGTAATCTGTAGCCAGCGCTATAGCCGCATTATGTACGATCATCTTTCTTGCCGGCGGCATATCCATTCTTAAAAAGAAAGCCGCAGATGGCAATAAGGTAGAAATGCCTTTATAGGAGCCCAACAATTGAACATCAGATTCAGTTAATGTTTCCAGATGATCCATAGAAATTGCGTTTAACCCAATACCTGCCTCAATTCCACCAATGCTGTTCAATTGATTTACATGAAGCTTAGGTTTTAATCCATAACCCGCAGCCGCTTTGCACACTATTTCCATCTCCTGAGGGGAAAAAAAACCGGTTTCACAAAAAACATCTACATAGTCTGCTAATTGTTCTGCAGCGATCACCGGCAACATTTCATTTATAATCTGATCAATATATTCCTGATGATTTTCTCTGAACGCGAGTGGATAAGCATGAGCGCCTAAAAAAGTGGAACGTATCGTGAGGTTGCTTTTTTCTTTAAGCTTTTTAATTACTCTCAGCATTTTTAGCTCAGCCTCTGTTGATAATCCATAGCCGCTTTTTATTTCGACAGAGCCGGTGCCCATTTTGGTGATTTGAGAAAGTCGCTTCCATGCGCGGTCAAATAAAATTTCTTCAGAAGTATCCCTGATCTTTAGGGCCGAATTTAAAATTCCACCTCCGGCTGCGGCAATCTCAGCATAAGATCTGCCTTTGATTTTATCAACAAATTCAGCTTCCCTGCTTTCTGCAAATACCAGGTGGGTATGGCTGTCGCACCATGCCGGTAACACGATTGTGCCGCAATCAACATTATTTTCTTTATACTTAAAATCCTTCATGCTACCCACTTCAGCTATCTGGTCATCTTCAATTACCAGGTAACCGTTATGGATAGACGAAAGATCAGAAAGCTCTTTTCCACGTAGCGCATGTTCGTAGTGTCCGGCTACTCCTATCAATGAAATATTTGAAAAAATCTGTGTACTCATTTATTTATCCTGATTGCAATGTAAATCATTAATATGGCAAAAATGGACTGACGAAATTATTGTCTGAAATTTGCAGTGTATTTAAATAAATAAAATTATGCCCAACGCTTTAATCAATGAAACAAGTCCCTATTTACTTCAACATGCAAACAATCCTGTTGATTGGTTTCCCTGGGGAAATAAAGCACTGGAAAAGGCTGCCGCCGAAGATAAAATGCTTCTTATCAGTATCGGATATGCAGCCTGTCATTGGTGTCATGTTATGGAGCATGAATCTTTTGAAGATCCGGTTGTAGCAAAGAAAATGAACGACCATTTTTTGTGTATCAAAGTTGACAGAGAAGAGCGGCCCGATGTGGACCAGATTTATATGAATGCCGCGCATTTGATCAATGGAAATGGGGGCTGGCCTCTAAACGCGATTGCTTTACCGGATGGCAGGCCCTTTTTTGCAGCCACTTATTTTCCAAAAGACCGATGGTTGCAATTGCTTGATTTTTTTTCTGATCAATATAAAAACAACCGGAAAAAATTAGAAGAGCAGGCGCAACAATTATCAGAAGGCATTGCAGATATAGATAAGGTTTCATTTTCCGATTCTGCACCCGATTTTGAAATGCGCGATGCGGAACAATTATTTCATTCTATTCAAAGAATTATTGATCCGCAATTTGGCGGATTATCCTCTTCAATGAAATTCCCTATGCCATCTGTTTGGAAATTTCTACTCCACTTTTTTTACAAAACCGGCGAAAAAGTGCCTTTGAAGGCTGTTGAATCAACACTTATCAATATGGCTCAGGGCGGCATTTTTGATCAGATCGGTGGCGGATTTTCGCGATACTCGATAGACAATAAATGGCATGTGCCACATTTTGAAAAAATGCTTTATGATAACGCTCAATTGATCGGTCTGTATAGCCAGGCATTTCAAATAACCGGAAAAGAAATTTATAAATCAGTGGTAGAAGATACTATTGAATTTGTTAAACGCGAACTTACTTCACCGGAAAATGGATTTTATGCTTCCATAGATGCGGACAGCGAAAAAGAAGAAGGAAAATTTTATGTGTGGTCTTATGACGAGGTTCAGAAAATACTCAAAGATGATGCTGATTTGTTTTGTAATTACTATGGCATTACAAAAAACGGTAATTGGGAACAAAACAAAAACATTCCTGATATTCATTTCGGAACATCAAGTGCTTCAAATACAAGTCTTTCACCTTCCGATTTAAAAAGAAAAATAAAGGAAGCCGGAAAGAAATTATTGCTTGAACGGCAGAACCGTGTAAGGCCTGCAACTGACGACAAAATACTCACCTCATGGAATGCCATGATGGCCGGCGGACTTATATCTGCTTACCGTGCATTGGATCAGAAAGAATACCTTGAAATGGCAAAAAACAATCTGGATTTTTTATTGAATCATGTAGTGCAGGAAGACGGCAGCATTTTCAGGAATTATAAAAATGGCAAAGCCACCATACATGGATTCCTTGACGATTACGCCTTCCTCATTAAATCATTAAGTGACTGTTATCAGTCAACTTTCGATATAAAATATTTAGAGCAAGGAAAAAAACTACTGGATTATGTACTTCAAAATTTTATCAATGAAGAAAACAAGTTGTTTTATTACACAGATAAAAATTTCAGTGACCTGATTTCAAAAAGTATGGAAATTGGCGACAATGTGATGCCGTCGTCCAACAGCATGATGGCTCATAATTTACATGAGTACGGAATATTGTATAATGAAGAACAATATGAACAACATGCTGCCACTATGCTTAACAATGTAAAGAAAGAGATGAAACAAAATCCGGCATATTATAGTAATTGGGCTCAATTGTTATTGTTACTAATTAACCGGCCTTTTGAAGTGGCAATAATGGGCACTGATGCCATTGATAAATTGCAAGCTATTAATAAGGAATATTTACCGAACGTAATTTTTATGGGCGGCGCCACAGAATCGTTGCCGTTACTCACAGGAAAATTAAAGCAAGGTCAAACACTTTTTTATGTGTGTCACAACCGTTCTTGTCAGAAGCCAGTATCTGCTGTACAAGAGGCATTGGCACAAATAAAAACACAATCATTCGGATAAATATGGCAGATTTATTGTATTTGTGAGCCAAAACTATTTATTCATCAAACTTTCAAATTATGAAGACAGCCGGATGGATCTTAATTGTAATAGGTATTGTGATGATTGTTATACGGGGATTTAATGTTCCTGTAAAGAAAAATGTAGTGGATGTTGGTCCGGTAGAGATCAACAAAACAGAAAACCACTGGATTGGTTGGCCAACTTATGCCGGAGGTGCATTGGCCGTTATTGGAATTATAATGGTTGCGGCGGGAAATAAGAAAAATGCCTGATAAAAATCAAATAAAAAGGCCACATAGCGTGGCCTTTAACTTAGGGTGTTTTTTTAATTATTTTAATATAAGAATGAGCAAAAGAATAATGATGATGATGGCGCCGATTGATAAATAAATGCCGCGGCTTTGTGCTTCCTTCCTCAAACTCTTCACTTCTTTTCTGAGTTCTTTTTTATCAGCTTTTGAAAGAGTTGACATATCCATGTTTTTGATCTCAATCAGTCTTGCCTCTATTTGCTGCGCCCTCACTTCTTTAGGCACTTCTTTTCCGGGGCCGGAGGCAAAAACTGGAGCAGTTGCTGTAAGTGCAACAGCCATGAAAAATGAATAAAGCAAAGTTCTGAGTTTCATAAAATTAATTTTAGAGTTAGAAGAGAATTACAAATATCAAATTCTCAATATCTCACAATTCGTACCAGAAAAATTAAGATTTTATTTACATAACGAAAAAACCCCGCAATTGCAGGGTTTTCTGAAATGATATCTTTTATAATTTATTTTTTAGCTGCAGTGTCTTTTACTACTTCTTTCAAAGAATCGCTGGTTTGCTCAAGCGCATTTTTAGTGCTGTCGGCTTGTTGCTGAACCTGATCTTGCAATGAATCAGTTTTGTTTTCAATTGCGTTTACAGTTGAATCTTTTGCTGAATCAGCGTCAGAAGTGCCGTTTGAATTACAAGCGAAAAGTGCAGTAGCGATTACGGCAGAGAAGAATAATTTTTTCATTGTTTTAATAGATTTTATTTCTAAATAATTCGCAAATGTCAAAAAAGTAACCCATTATACATAGCTTTTTATAAAATTTTTTTTGGTTTTTAAAAAATCCTGATAAAAGTGCTTTTGAAAGGAGCCCTTAGTACCAATATCATCTACATTTACAATCCTATCAAAAGTTTATAGTTATGGAATTTGGAATAAGCACTTTTGGCGAAATTGAGGCAGAATATGTGGCCGGTAAAGCAATTAAAACGCATGACCGTATTAAGCAGCTTATAGAATTAGCACGGCTTTCTGATGAACTGTCATTAGATGTTTTCGCTTTAGGCGAACATCATCGGAATGATTTTGCAATATCTTCTCCTGAAATGATTTTGGCTGCGGCTGCATCGGTTACCACACAAATAAAGTTCAGCAGTGCGGTCACTGTATTAAGTTCTGATGATCCTGTGAGAGTTTTTCAAAGGTTTGCCACATTGGACCAGATTTCTGACGGAAGAGCAGAGATTATGGCCGGGCGTGGCTCCTTTATTGAATCCTTCCCTTTGTTCGGATTAAATCTGAATGATTATGACGATCTGTTTATAGAAAAATTAGAGTTGCTTTTGAATATTAACAGGAATGAGTTAGTATCGTCAAAAGGTAAATTAAGGCCATCTATTCCTCACCTGGGTGTTTACCCAAGGCCTTATCAGGCAAGCATTCCGATTTGGATAGCAGTCGGCGGAACGCCCTCCTCAGTAGTACGCGCAGCGCAATCTGGTCTTCCACTTACGATCGCTATTTTAGGTGGTGCACCGGCCCGTTATAAAACACTGACTGACCTTTATAAAAATACTTTTACTGAATCAGGATATGATATTAAAAACCTTCAGTTGTGTATCAACGAGCATTTATACCTGTCTGATAATTCCCAAAAAGCAAGAGATGAATATTGGCCAACTTACGGTAAAATGATGAATAAAATTGGCAAAGAAAGAGGCTGGAATCCAATGACAAAGCAGGATTTCGAAAGACTATGCGAACCGGAGGGCCCTTTAATGGTTGGCACACCTGATGAAATCGTGCAGAAAATTTTGTACCAGGATGACCTGTTTGAAAATACCAGGTTTTTGGCTCAGATCATTTTTGGTTCATTAACTTTTGAGCAAATCAAAAATTCCATAACCCTGTTTGCAAATGAAGTTGCAAGAAAAATGAAAAAACTGTAATCTTATGCAGTGAATCAAAAGTTCTTTTTGTTAACAAATGCGTGTGTTTGGTGGCACAATTTTTTCGGGATATCTTCTTAAAAAAGATAGCCATGAAAAAACAATTATCATTAATCATCCTTTCAATTTTGTTTGCTGGGATTGCAAAATGCCAGAGCACTGAAACACACGAAACAGTTGATTCAGTAGCTCCGCGAACTTATACCAATTCGAATCATCAACCATTGGAACCGGCTCATTATCCACCAAAATATGATAATGTAAAGCTCACTCCGCATATTTATCGCGATACAAGATTAGGTAGCAGTTCACCTCTTTATGATACCTATATCAAAAATCATTACGGCGCAGGTGCCATTACTACCAATCCTAATAAATGGGGAAGCGGCGCGCCGGCTACTTTTACTCCAATCTATTCCACTTCATCAGACTCGGTTTATAACAATCAAATTATAAAACCTGTCATCGAAGAAAGAAAAATGACCAAAAGAAGTGATGAATAAAATTTTTATCAATAAAAAAAAGCACCACGATTTTGCGGTGCTTTTTTGTAATACTTTTTCGTACTATTTATTTTGATCGGATTGCAATTGCTTTTGCATCTGTTCCATTTGCATTTGCTTTTGCTTTTCCATTTGTTCTTCTCTTTTTTTATTCAATTCATCCTTAGTAAGCACTTTGGTGATATTTACTTCAAACATGATAGGAGTGTTTGGCTTAATGTCAGCACCTGCACCTCTTGATCCATAAGCCCTGGCAGAAGGAATGAACAAACGCCCTATGCCACCTTCTTTAAAATATACCATGCCATCGCTCCAGCCTTCAATTGCACCAGGTTGACCAACAACAAATGTATAAGGATCTTTTGGTTTCCCGGTCGAATCATAACTCTCGTCAAATATAGTCCCGTTGAGCAGCATACCCTTATATAAAACAGAAACTGCTTTTCCGGTATCAACCTGTTCGCCTGATCCTGGTTGAATCACTTCTACATACGTTCCTTCAGGAGTACGAACGGCATTGATCTTATGTTCTGTCAGGTAATTTTTAATGGTCACCTCATCAATTCCCTTTTGTTTTTCCATTGCAATTGAATCTACTCTGCGCATGTTTAACATCACCTGTTCCTGTGCTTTTTGTGCATCTGCTTCGTTAAGAAAAACATCTACAATCCTGAAACGGGTTCCGAAAAACTGATGTTCTTTGGCATATTCAGGCAGCCTGCCGGTATGTGCTTTAACTGTATCTGTTGATATCCTGGTAACAATACTGTCTCCAATTTTTGATTCCATAAAGATCCTGACATATTCTCCCGGAATGCGCATAGAATCCAGTTGCATCACCTGAGCTACTGTGTCAAAAGGAGTAGCCATTAATGAATCATTATAAAACTGGGTTACTTTAAACTTGATGAAATCACCATATTTAATATCGCCTTTTCCATTTCCTTTCACGATCTTATATTCAAGGCCGCTCTCCATGGTTTTAAAGCGTTGATTATTACAACCGGAAAGGGCAAGCATTCCAAATGCCACAAATATTACCGGTAAAATTGACTTATGCATGTTTTATTGTTTACAATTGTTAATTACGGAGCAAAGATGCGTTTTCCTTTATTGCCTCTTTAAATTTTTTTACAACATCTTCAAGCGATTCGTTATTTCTTCCTCCTGCAGCATTAAAGTGGCCGCCGCCGTTAAAATATTTTCTTGCGAAAGTATTTACATCAAAATCTCCTTTGCTTCTGAATGAACTTTTACGTTCATCTCCCCTGTCAATAATAATAGCTGCCAACTTAATACCCTTAATACTTAATGGAAAATTTACAAGCCCTTCAGTATCACCGGTTTTAACCTGATACCTGATAAGGTCTTGCTGAGGGATGGCAATAAGCGCGGTATTATATTCATAAAATACTTCCATCCTGTTGAGCAGTGTATTTCCAAAAAAACGAAAACGGCTTTCTAAAAAATTATCAAAAAGACTTTCATGAACCTTACTATGATCGAAACCTGTTTCTTTTAATCGCGCTACCATTTGGTGTACAGATGAAGTAGTGCTGTTGAACCTGAAAGAACCAGTATCCGTCATCACGCCTGCATACAAACATTCGGCAATATCTTTATTGATCTTATCCTCATTGCCGCTGTTTAAAATGAAATCAAAAACCATTTCGGCTGTAGAACTTTTACCGGTATCACTTACACCATAATTAAAAGATTCGGTTTGGGGTTGCTGGTGATGATCAATAAGCATCTTTTCACAAGTAAGGCGCGCAATTACAGGTTCCATATTTTTAGTACGCGAAAGCGTATTAAAATCAAGACAAAAAAGCCAATCTGATGATTGTAATTTTTTGGTTGCAATATCTTTTTGTGCTTCGAAATCAAGCACATGTGTAGCACCTGGCATCCATTTTAAGAAATCAGCCCAATTGGTTGGTGAAATTACAGTGACGTGGTGTCCCAATAATTTCAAAAAGTTGTACAACCCCAATGCAGAACCCATCGCATCTGCGTCTGGTTTCTGGTGAAAAGTAATTGTAATGTTTTTTGATTGGTTTAACCTTGCAAAAATCTCTGAAATAGGCTTCATAAAGGGCGCAAAAGTAGTGCTAATTAAGGAATATGCCAAAGTTAAAACGGTGATTTACATTAAAAACAACCACAGATTTTAAGCCGTCGGCTCGAATCCTTTTGTAAGGATGTACTTCAGTCCGTACTACTTAGTCATCCCACTTCAGTCCATCCTACTACAGTGCATCCTACTTTAGTCCGTCTTAGCTGGTAGAACCTCAGGCTATCCGGTGCTTTATATGTATAGTTCCTATGGAACTCATTTATTTTATTTACTTTCTTTTTCAACGGACTGAAGTCCGTTGTTACAAAAACTCATCGTTCCTACGGAACTCCAGAGCCATCGGCTCGACTCATCTTGTAAGGATGGACTTCAATCCATCCCACTAGCCATGCTACTACAGTCCAACCTGCTACAGTGCATCCTACCTTAGTGCGTCTTAGCTGGTAGAACCTCAGGCTATCCGGTGCTTTATATGTATCGTTCCTATGGAACTCATTTATTTTATTTACTTTCTTTTTCAACGGACTCAAGTCCGTCGTTACAAAACTCATCGTTCCTACGAAACTGCCAATAAAAAAAGGCCGGTATTGCCGGCCTCGGGGAAATTCTGAAAATTAGTTAGGGTGTCCAGATATTATTTTTGTCATTTATATCCGGGTAAACATGATCCGGATCGATTTGCACTTTCGTCAGTTTTTCGGTAGTGGGTATTTTTTGAATCCAGGTATCACTGTTTTGCCAAACTTCAATTGGTATTTTAATCCTTCCGGTTTTTCCACTTTCAGTGGTATATTCTAAATTAGTGGGCATCACCATTTTATCCAGGTTTTTAATGGTTACCAATCCTCCTTGCTTTGGATCCTTATTTACATAATCTACTTTGGTAATGGCCTGATCGAGTTTGTAATTATTGATAAACATTCCTCTCCAAAACCACCCGAGATCTTCTCCGGCAGCGTTTTCAATTGTCCTGAAAAAATCCCACGGTGTCGGATGTTTGTATGCCCATCTGTTAATATACATCCTGAAAGCATAATCAAAACGATCCTGGCCCAAAACTTCATTTCTTAATAAAGTAAGTGCATAACCCGGTTTGTAATATAACGCCATTCCAATATTCATTTCACGCAAAGCGTCCGGACGGCTCATAATAGTTTCGCTGTTTGGGTTAAACATAAACTGAAACATTCTTTCTGAGCGGGAAGGCTTTTGAAAATATTCGCCATTATTAAAATTTGCAGTTGAAATATCATTTATGAATGTATTGAAACCCTCATCCATCCATCCGTATTTTCTTTCATCACTTCCTACGATCATCGGAAACCAGGTATGCCCGAATTCATGATCTGTTACGCCCCATAACCTTGAACCTTTGGATTTAGAATTACAAAAAACAATGGCCGGATATTCCATTCCATTAATATTGCAAGCCACATTTACAGCACTTGGATAAGGATATACATACCACATTTTACTATAACCTTCAATGCATGCCTTCACATATTCTGTACTTCTTTCCCAGGCATTGCCTCCATTGGATTCTGCCGGATAAACACTCATGGCCATTGATTTTTTTCCACCCGGAAGATTAATTTTTGCGGCATCCCAAATAAATGCTGCTGAAGCGGCCCAAGCTACATCGCGGGCGTTATTCAATTTAAAATGCCAGGTTTTGGTTCCTTTTTTATTAAAAACACCTTTTTGAACGTCATCCAGGCTTCTGATCATAACAGTTTTATCGCTGTTCTGAGCTTTTTGGTAACGGGCATATTCTGTGGGATGCATTATTTCTTTTGCATTTATAAGATCTCCCGATCCTACCACCACCATATTAGCAGGAGCAGTTACAGAAAAATCGAAATCACCATAATCCAGGTAAAATTCACCTGCTCCCAAATAAGGTAAGGTATTCCATCCCTCTACATCATCATACACGCACATGCGCGGATACCACTGAGCTATTGCATAAATTTTTCCATTGGCACTTTGCTCTATCCCTGTTCTGTCGCTTCCATGTTCAGGTACAAGGTAATTGTATTTTATTCTGAATTGAATTTTTCCGCCCTTTGCTGCCAGTGGTTTTGCCAGCCTGATCTGCATCCTCGTATCAGATACAACTGTATCGGCTTTGGATGTCACCGTTTTACCATTCGATTCAGTAAGCACTTCTATTGATTGAAAATGGTAACCTCCGTTAAAATCTGAATTTACGTCGCCATACCTGCTGTTTGCCGTCGCAGGCATTTTCGATTGGCCTCTGGAATTAAGATTAAATAAATTTTGATCTAACTGAAGCCACACAAAATCAAGCGATTCTGCACTGTTATTGACGTAAGTGATCAATACAGTTCCACTTACTTCGCTCTTCACGGTATCTAACGTGGCTTCGATCTTATAGCTGGCTTTATTTGTAAAATATTTAGGGCCTGGCCTTCCATCGGCAGTTCGGAATTCATTTACCGAGGAAGGGTAAAAATTTGGATCAAATAATTTGTGATGATCATACAATGATTTCTCCTGGCCGAAAACGATCGATCCACAAAAAATCAATAAAATACCTAACAAGGATTTTTGAAGCATTTTCTGATGTTATTTTAATGATTAAAAATTAAATTGTTTTTCCCAGTTTACTGCGGTGCTCCCTCTAAGGCCCTGTATGGGCGGATGTAATTTTTCAACTGAAATGGAAATGTATTCAAGTGAATTAAATGCGCTTTTTATTTCCATACCCATTTCCATACATAATGTTTCGAGCAGTTGGGTTGATTTTTTCATTCTCCTCTCAATAATCCCGAAAATGACAGAGTAATCAACTGTCTGATCAATTCGGTTTATCACTGGCACATCCTCCTGAAACTTCACTTTACAATCAACTACAAACTGATTACCCAATGCCTGCTCTTCTTCACTCACTCCATGAAAGCTGTTGAATTCAAGACGGTTCAGAGATACGGTTATCATTTACAAAGATTGGTTTTATTGATCTGTTTTCATCTCTGTGGGCACACGATCGCTTGGAACCGGATGTTCAAGCATACTAATGTATCTCTCAGCATCAAGCGCTGCCATACAACCGGTGCCTGCGGCTGTTACAGCCTGCCTGTAAACTTTATCCTGAAGGTCGCCGGCGGCAAATACACCTTCTATATTTGTTTTGGTAGAGCCGGGTTGTGTAATTATATAACCACTCTCATCCATTTCGAGCCATCCCTTAAATATATCTGAGTTGGGCTTATGACCAATGGCTACAAAATAGGCACTCACCGGAATTTCAGATTTTTCACCCGTTTTATTGTTTACAATCCGTACGGCTTCCGTTTTCTCTTCACCAAGAATTTCATCTACTTCGGTATTCCAGTACACCTTAATGTTTTTTGTTTCCAATACCCGTTGCTGCATAATTTTGGAAGCACGCATTTCATCCCTTCTTACAAACATGTGCACCTTGCTGCAAATTTTGCTCAGATAGAGTGCTTCTTCAGCGGCCGTGTCTCCCGCTCCTACTATACACACTTCTTTGCCTTTAAAGAAAAATCCGTCACATACGGCACACGCACTCACACCATGGCCATTCAACCTTTCTTCGCTTTGTAAGCCAAGCCATTTTGCTGATGCGCCTGTAGCAAGGATGATAGCATCGGCACTCATCCATTTCTCTTCATCTATTTTTACTTTTAACGGACAGCTTGAAAAATCAACTTCAGTTGCAAGTCCGTACCTGATATCTGCTCCCATACGAAGCGCTTGCTTTTCAAAATCAATCATCATCTCAGGGCCCTGAACGCCTTCCGGATAACCCGGGTAATTTTCAACCTCTGTAGTGATGGTTAGCTGCCCTCCAGGCTGAATTCCCTGGTAAAGTACAGGATTAAGATTTGCTCTTGCTGCATAAATGGCTGCGGTATATCCAGCCGGTCCCGATCCGATGATCAGGCATTGTACATGTTCGATAGATTCGGTCATTAAAATTGAGTTTCAGCAAATTTAGCCAAATTGTAATTAGACAATTTGCCACTCAACAAATGAAAATAAAAAAGGGGCCGGATAAAAATCCACCCCTGTTATAATCCAATATCCTATGAAAAACCATCTTGAAATGCTGTTTAAGCAGCATTTATAATATTTTGTCAGCTTATGGAGCTGTTTTAGATTTTAGTTAATTCGATAGTAAGACCACCGGAATCACTAAAACGTTGCATTCAAATCTTTTATTGCGGTTTTAAAAAAAAGGGGCCGGATGGAAATCCACCCCTGTTATAATCCAATATCCTATGAAAAACCGACTTGAAATGCCGTTTCCGGCGTTTATAATATTTTTTATTACCAGGTGCGTTTAAATGTTTTTAAAAACTCCTGGAAAGTTTGTTTCTTATAATTTCCTTCGCCGAAATATTTTAAAATCGGCTCTATTTCATCCGGTGACATAAATCCCGGAACCGTTGCAGGCGCCTCTGAAGGAGACGGATAAATGACGGTAGTTGGGAAACTTAAATCACCATTGGTTACATACAATGTAAAATCGTTCAGATTAACCTGCTTATTAAAATCAAATTGCTGATCGCGCCATTGCACAGTTTCCTTCGATTCAGCATCTAATTTTACAGGATAAAAATGGTCGTTTATATACTCCACCACCTTTGAGTTATTGTACGTTTTCTTATCCATAACCTTACACCAATAGCACCAGTTTGCATACAAATCAATAATGATCGGCTTTGGGTCCGACTTAGCTTTTACAGCCGCATCTTCAATGGATATCCATTGGATTTTTTGTTTGCTTTCCGGCTTAACATTTTGCAATTGGGAAGAAACTAAAATGGCAAAGACAACACAGGTGGTTTTCCAAAGCATAGTTCTAAAACGGTTTGAATGGTATTTTTATTGGTTAAGTCTTTTATTTTTTTTGGTAAATATTGAATATCATTAATAATGCCATAATCAAGATTTTGTTGTGTTTCCATTAAAATAAATTTTTTGGTTTTTTATATTCTGAATTTCAACACTATGGCAATACTGTGCTGGCTGCATGCAAAGAGCCCGCAGACGCAATTCTGCGGGCTATTATATTTTTTTAAAAAATGGCTGAAAAAGTGCTTTTGAAAGAAAAAATATTATCTCAGGTCAATAACTTCCACACCCGGATATGCAGAAGCGGCAAATGTGAACTGATTGTCGGCAATTGCTTTGTTGGGTGTTACAGATTTTATGGTGTATAAATATCTGTTACCATTTTTTTCAAACACTTTAGAAGACAAAATACTTTTATTGGCTTTGTCAATGTTGAGTACGATCTTAAAATAAGGCTGGGTTTTATCTGTAGGAGTCAATTCCACTTCCTGTATTGTCTTTCCTTCTTTTTTATACTCATCATTCAATTTATACAAAAAGTCCTTTTCATAAAAATCAGTAAAAAGTTTTTGCGGTGTAATTGTATTGTCTTTTGGATCAAAGGTGGTCAATTGAATTTCCCGTGCATCTTTGTTGTAATTATAAATCGTTTTTCCGTCAGAAAAAATAGCATCATCACCGCTGTTTATGCGGAATTTATTTCCTTTCATGTAGATGGTGCCTGATTGGGTTCCAACCGTCTTACCTTCACTATTTTGAACCTGTAAAGTAAAATTAGATGTAAGGCTTTTGTAATTTTTGTATTTGGAACTCACATTTTTAAGGATCTGCCTTGCCTCGGGATCACTCTTGCCTATGTAATTATTTTGAGCCGAAACGGTATATCCAACAAGCAAAGAAATAAAAAGAAAAATTTTATTCATATTCATAATGTTTGTCAATAAGACGCTATAACACTGCCATAGTTGAATTTAATAAGTAATAATTATGTTAATGTTAATCGCCTGTAATGCAATATAATACGTTGTTTAATTCGCAAGCGCTTTTTTATAAACTTCCAGTGCTCTTTTCCGCGCCATGCCATGATCTACCATTGGTGGTGGATAATCATTTAAATCTGGAATCCATTTTTGAATGTATATTGACTCAGGGTCAAATTTTTTTGCCTGTTCATCCGGATTAAATATTCTGAAATAAGGCGCCGCATCACAGCCCGTTCCTGCCGCCCACTGCCAGTTTCCATTATTCGAAGAGAGTTCGTAATCCAAAAGTTTTTCTGCAAAATAAGCTTCACCCCATCGCCAGTCAATCAACAAATCTTTTGTAAGAAATCCGGAAACTACCAGCCTCACACGATTATGCATATAACCGGTTTGATTTAACTGACGCATTCCTGCATCAACCAATGGAAAGCCCGTTTCACCATTGCACCATTTTCTAAATTCATTTTCGTTGTTCCGCCATCGGATTCCGTCATATTTTTTATTGAAATTTTCTGAAACAACGCGGGGATAATGATCGAGGATCATCATAAAAAACTCACGCCATATCAATTCATTTAAATAGATGTCATTATTTTCCCTCGCAAGCTGAACAAGATGCCTGATGCTGATAGTGCCGAATCTGAGATATAAACTCACATGACTTGTGGCTTCCAACGCAGGAAAATTGCGTACCTGATCATATTTCTTTAAGGCCGCATCACTTATCTGCAATTCGGGAAACCGAATATCTGTTGACCTAAAACCTATCGCTTCTAATGTAGGAAACCTGAAATTGTCTTTCTGAAAAAGATGAGAAAGGTTCCGCACGCTGTATCGATTGGTTACATCGGCTTTCGAAAACTTTTCTTTCCATTTTTTAGAATAAGGTGTATAAACATGGTATGGATTCCCGTCATCTTTCAACACCTCTTCTCTTTCGAAGATCACCTGATCTTTATACGTAAAGAATTTGATCCCTTTATTGTTTAGAAATTTTCTGACTGCTCCATCTCTTTCTTTTGCATAAGGCTCATAATCGTGGTCTGTATGCACTTCTTTCACACTGAACTTTTCACATATTTCTTTAAAAGCATCAAGTGGTTTGTCGTGTACAATAAAAAATGATGATCCGTGGTTTTGAAATTTTTCATTCAAATGCTTTAGTGTTCTGTATATAAAATCAACACGCCGGTCTTCTATTGTCGAAAGCGTTGATAAAATTTCTTTATCAAAAATAAAAAAGGGTATAACCGGAAATCCACTTTTTAAAGCATGATAAAAGGAGGTATTATCTTCTATCCTCAGATTTCTTCTAAACCAACATATTGTTACTTCTTTACTCATGATGGTACAGATCATTCAAAGCCTGGCCGGGTTGTTTAAATTGAAAATCGAAACCCTGATGTTGTAATTTTTCGGATAAAACTCTGGAGCTCATCAGTACAGCCTCACTCATTTCGCCTAATAATAATTTTAAAAATGAAGCGGGCACCCTGAAGGGCCAGACTGGCCTGTGTAAAGTTTGTGCGAGTGCTTTTGTGAATTGTTTGTTTGTAACAGGATGTGGTGCACAAAGATTATAAATACCATTATAAGTGTCATCTTCTACAGCCGATACAAATGCAGCCACAAGGTCTTTGTAATGAATCCAGGGTATCCATTGCTTGCCACTTCCCAATGGTGCACCAGCAAACCATTTTATCGGACGGGCAAGTTTCGGCAAGGCGCCTCCTTTTTTTGTAAGTAAAATACCCACTCTGAATATTACGATCCTGCTGTTCAATTCTATTCCTTTCCAAACAGCATCTTCCCATTGCCGGCAACAGGTTGCAAGAAACCCCTCACCATTTTTATCCGATTCAATAATCCATTCATTTCCCCTATCGCCATAAAAACCAACCGCCGAAGGACTGATCACATTTTTAACAGGTGCTCCTGTTTCTTTTATGGCTTTATATAAAAATTCAATTGTTTTAACACGGCTGTCAATGATGAGCTTTTTTCTTTCATCCGTCCAGGGTTTATCACCTATGTTAGCCCCGGCTAAATGAATAATTGTATCTACCTTTTCCAAACATTCTTTATCGATCAATTGTTTTTTTGCATCCCAATAATATGATTTCACATTTTCGACTGCATAAGGCTCTCTTGATAAAATTGCTACATCATGTCCTCTTTCTTTTAAAGCATTCACAAGAAAAGATCCTATGAGACCACTGCCGCCGGAGATTAAAATTTTTTTAGGAAAAGTTGTATTTACATCCATGGCAACTCTTTTCTGTTTTTATAACCATGAATCATCACATTAATGAAAATAATTACAGCCAAAGCGATAGCGAAATAAGAAACTGTTGGATGATCAAATTTGAAATTCTCAACCGCAATTGCTATCAGTGCCCAAACGCCAACCATTGCATATTCACGCATATTTCTATTCCAGATCATAAAAATGTTGATGGCGGTAGCAACAAGGATCATTATCAACGCCCATACCATTTGAGAAAGCCCGAATCCATTCCACCCGATCTTGGTTAAATAAACAGAAACATTTGCAATAAAAGCCACAGTGATCCAGCCGGAATAGATACAAAATGGCCACCAAACAAAAGCAAATTTTTTAACAGGCCCATTACTCAGTTCCATACCCGTGCGTAATACAATTGCCAATAATGATCTGAGAATTATAGCCATAAAAAGTATGCTTAATAGAATCTCATCATATAGAAATGCAAAAACCCAGGCACAATTAAAGATGCAGGTATAAATAAACCATGGCCCGATTTGTTTTATAAAATCATCGTCATCTGACTTTTTAAAAAGACTTCTTGCCTGATAAATTACAAAGCCAATCAACATAAGATAAATCAACCCCCAGATTGAAAAGGCATAGCCCGCCGGTGTAAATAAATTGTGATACTTATCAGACATGATCTTCATCGTGTTTCCATTAATCACACCTGTATTTGACAAATAATTAATGATGATTGTGGCGATCAATGCGATCACATTGCCGATTTGAAAAGCCTTTTTCATAATTGAATTGTTGAAGTATTTATTTTTTTGCTAATCACTTTTCGGCTATAATGTCTCTTTAATAAATACCGGTAGATTAATACATTGATTAAAATTAATTCCATACCATAAAAAATATCCTCTACCGGAATCGTCAAAATGCGGATACCCATAAACTGATAATTATTGTACCACACCACCGGGCTCTCAAGTCCAGTGCCTGTAAGAAGACCATTGGAAATAAAAAAGGGAATTAATAGCACCGCGTAAACCAAATAAAACTTTCCAAGCCATTCAACTTTCCACACATAACTTGATAAAGCGAGCACAAATGCAAGACTTAAAAATGTAGTGCTCGTATAAATTTTTTCAATATTAAATAAAGCCGCTATGGCCAGGGCCACAATAAAGTAAAGTGTAAATCTTTCTTCTTTTTTTTTGTTTATCTCTTTAGGAAAAAAAATATTCAGACAAAAAAAAGTGAACACACAGGCGTAAGGAATGCACAAGAAAAAAAGTGCTTCTTCAATCGGAATATTAAAAAACCGAATGCCACTTAAATACGATTTATTGAATCCCCACACACCGAGATAAGTAAAATACATATCGGCTGCAATGAATAACATGCCGGTTAATATCACTGCCGGAAAAAACGCATTCCATGTTTTATAAAAATTCAACTTCGGATGAAATGAAAACAAGAATGGAATGATCACTACAAAAAAGTTGATCATTAAATAAGTCAAATTCATTTTGTCTGCTTTTTCGCATCTTTAAAATATTTCAAGGGAACCCACAACATTCCGAAACATTCGCCATCTTCCTTACCGATATGCTTATGATGCATTTTATGTCCGCGCCTGATAGCTCGGAAGTATGCGCTGTCAAGATTTCTTAACAATTTAAATCTCTGATGAATAAAAATATCGTGCACCAAGAAATAAGTAATACCGTAAAGAGTAATTCCCAGTCCGACCCAAAACAGAAAATTATACCCCGCTTCTCTTCCAAAATAAAGCGCTGTTATACCGGGAAGGGCAAAAATTAAAAAGAAGAAATCATTGTCTTCAAAAAAACCTTTTGAGGTCTTTTTATGATGGTCTTTATGTAACCGCCATAATAAACCGTGCATAATAAATTTATGTGTAAACCATGCAACTCCTTCCATTGCAATAAATGCCGCAATAACGACCAAACTATTAATGAGTATAACTTTCATTTTTAAATAATTTTTCAAGAACAATCCTTCTGTAGTCAAAAATGTATTCCAGTTTTTTTCTAATGAGCATTTTATTGGCAAGGTTCCCAATCCATCCAAAAGGTAGTTTGTACAACACATGATCCTTCATCAGAATGCCGCTTTCTGTTTGATGAAAGGTATGTGTATGTACCCATTTTTTATACGGACCTTTTAATTGCGTATCAATAAACATTTCCGGTTTATTTACTTTAGCGATTCGTGTTTGCCAACGCATTTTGATACCAAACAACGGCTTCACAGTATAATCAATCAGCATGCCGTCATAAATTTCATCCACATTTTCCAAATTCGTGAGCACATTAAAATCCATTTCCGGAGGTGTGAGCACAGGCAAGTTGCCCGGATCCGAAAAAAATTTCCAGGCACTATCCAGATCAGTTGAAAGTAACTGCTGCTTTTCAAGTATATATTGAGCCATTATATTTTATTTTGAATCAACACTTTTTCTTCGCTTTTAACATAAGAAGAATCTAATAAAAAAGAAGTGATCCATTTTTTTAAATACTGATCTTCCAGGTAAAAGGTGTGTTTTATTAAAAATTTTTTATCCTTTTCAATCTCAGATTTGTATCCAAGAAAGGATGGAATATTGGTTTGGACACCAAACCTTAAAAACCGTAATTCACAATTTTCGGGGTCGCGGTTAATCGCCTTTTCAAGCATTTCTTTTCCCCGCTTAAAATATTTCAGTTTGGCAATAGGATTAAACACATGGTTTGCCATCATCATGGTTGCACAAGCCTCATATCCTTCAAATACGGGGTCGCGGTTTTGTGATTTACTTAATAATGATAAAAGCTGCTTACAATTTTTTTCATTATGCTCTGCATTCTGGTACAATTGCCTCACTGCCTGCAGGTCTGCGCTGCCCTTAAATACCACAGTAATAAAAAAGACGAGTGCCCATTTCATAATAAATTCATTTTATATTGAACCATGCTACTTAACATTAATTGAAATTTTTTTCCATTATTGATCCTTACACGTTGGGAAAAAATTTGCTGCGGAGGCATCTTTTTAATTTTCTTAAATAATGATTTATAATAAATATATGCCAGGTAAACACCGCCTCTTGCTGCCGTTGATAATTTTTTTATACCAATTAAAGCATTTTGAAAATCATCATCTATTTCACATTCAATCTGCATTTTAGCATCATAGGAAAAAGCTTTCAAATCCACGTTCGGAAAATAACATCTTCCAAGTGATTGATAATCCTGATGGATATCGCGCAGGAAATTCACTTTCTGAAACGCAGCACCCAGCCGCATAGCATAAGGTTTTAATTCTTCATAACAATCTTTGTTTCCTTCTGTAAACACATGCAGACACATGAGGCCCACCACTTCTGCCGATCCATAAATATATTCTTCAAATTTTTGCCGATCGTATTGAATTTTGTAAAGATCCATTTCCATGCTTTTCAAAAACTGATCTATGAGTTCCATTTCTATTCCATACGTATGCACTACCTGCTGAAAAGCGTGCAAAATAGGATTGGATGAAATCTGATTCTCCAAAGCGTCGTTTGTGTCTCTCTTATATTTCATAAGCAGATCTTTTTGATCATATCCCTCAAAACTATCCACGATCTCATCTGCTACACGCACAAAACCGTAAATAGCATAAATAGCACTGCGCAATTTTGGTTTCAGAAAATGAATTCCCAGAGAAAAACTGGTACTGTAAGTGTGTGTGGCCGACTTACTAACTCTGTTTGATAAACGATCATAAAGCAATTTCATACCGCTCAGATTTTAAGTGTTTCATTAATTTTTGTGCAGCAATTTTCCCCGAAATAAGAGAAGGCGGCACACCCGGACCCGGAACTGTTAGCTGACCAGAATAATAAAGGTTAGCCACTTTTTTGTTTTTGATTTTTGGTTTTAAATTGGCTGTTTGTTTTAATGTATTGGCCAAACCGTATGCATTTCCTTTATATGAATTGTAATCCAATATAAAATCACGTACACAATAACTATTTTTATAATCAATATGTGACCTGATGTCTGTTTTTGTATGGTTTTCTAACCGGCCCAACATGTTCTCAAAATATTTTTCACGTGTTGCTTCTGTGTCCTCAAGTCCTGTGGCAACAGGCATCAATAAAAAGAGATTCTCATGTCCTTTGGGCGCCACTGTAGCATCTGTTTGTGATGGGCAGCAAACATAGAATAATGGTTTTTCAGGCCACTGTTTTTTCTTATAAATTTCAACTGAATGGGCAAACAAATCATGTTCAAAAAATAAAGTATGATGGTTTAGTTTTAATTTCTTATTGATACCTAAATAATATATCAGACATGATGGTGCGAAAGTTTTTTTATTCCAATACGAACTTTGATAATTCCGATATTTTTGCGGTAATAAATCATTTTCGGTGTGTGCATAATCTGCTCCTGAAATAACAGCATCAAATGCTCTTTCTTCACCATTTACAATAATGCCTTTTACACGATCGTCTGAAATAACAATCGAATCAACCTTTGAATTTACCCGGATGATTGCTCCTTTTTGCAGAGCAATATTTTTCATCGCTTCTATCACTTTACCAAAACCTCCATGCGGATACCATGTGCCCAATTTTAATCCGGCATAATTCATTAAGCTGTACATAGCTGGCATTTGCTGAGGCATTCCTCCGAGAAAAAGTACAGGAAACTCCATAATGGCGATCAACTTTGGATGATTGAAATATTTTCGTATATGTTTGCTGAAGGAAGAGAAAACCTGAAGTTTTAAGGTGTTTTTGAGAAGTTGCCAATCGGCAAATTCCATAAGTGAAAGTCCGGGTTTGGTTGCCATTTGCCGCATGCCAGTTTCATATTTCAATTGTGCTCCTTTCATAAATTCAATTAACCTCGCGGCGCTGCCTTTTTCAATAGAATCAAACAGGTTGCACAATTCAGAGAATCCGGAAGGAATATTTATCACATCATTTTTGCTAAAAACCATTGTGAATGCCGGATCTAATAATTCAAGGCGATAAACTTCTTTTATGTTTACTCCAAAATCTTTAAAAAACTGTTCAAAAACTTCAGGCATCCAATACCAACTCGGCCCCATATCAAAAACATAACCTTGTTCAGTTACGATTTGCCTTGCTCTTCCTCCAATAGTTGCATTTTTTTCAAATACTTCCACTTCATGACCCGCAGCAGATAGGTAACAGGCTGCACTTAATCCTGAAAACCCTGATCCGATTATAGCAATTTTTGCCATTTGTTTAATGTTTTCAATTATTTATTGAACAATGCCAATAATATTTTTTTTAAATTCTTCTATGCTGGTTATTTTTTGCACAGACGGAATATTCTTTATTTTATCTAACAACATTTTCTCTCCTGCCAAATAAATTTTAGCATGATTGCCTCCTATCTTCAAAGTAGAAATGTAACAGGCAATTTCATCCGGATTCTGATTACGAACTAAAAACAAAAGCCAATTTTGTATTCCTGTATTTTTTGCAACTGCCGCAATCGTTTCTAACGGAGCGTTTGCACCAAGATAAACCGTTCTTCTTCCATTTAATCTTAAGAGATAATTGGCCATTAGCAACCCTATCTCATGAAATTCATTTTCAGGCAAAAAAAGAAGCCAGGTTTTTTTTCTTGATTCAAATGAAGGTAAAGAATCAATGGCGGTTATAATTTTTTGCCGCACTAGATTGCTTATAAAATGCTCATTTCCGGGATCCAGCAAGTTTGTCGACCACATCAAACCCACCTTTTCAAGCATTGGATACAATACTTCCATATAAGTTTTTTCCATTCCGTATTTCAACAGGCAATGAGAAAAAATTTTTTCAAATGCTGCTTCATCAAATTCAAGAGCCGCTGTTATCAGATTTGAAATGAAAGGATCATAAAAGTTATTTACATGATCACCGGATTTCGTTAATAAGGAATTGATTTTTTGATCAGAAAGATGACCCACATCCGAAATCTTATAATCCATCTCCAACAAACTCACAATATTCAGCAGCCTCTTCAATTGTGAACCATCATACCTTCTCACATTTCCTTCCGATCTTTTGGGCGCAAGCGCATTGTACCGTTGCTCCCATATCCTTATAGTATGTGGTTTTATACCGGAAAACTGAGAAAGCTGAGCAATGGAAAAGTCATTCATTGTGTTTAACTTTATTCAAATATAGTTAAACATAATTACTTTTTAGTTTTTGCATACTATTTTATCAGAAGAATTTTTTGTAAACATTTATGGGGCTGATGGTTTCTGTTCAATAAACACGTGTGAAAGAAAATCCAATGCATACTCGTTTTTAAAAAAAGTCCAAAAAAGTGCTTTTGAAGGCGATGGCTTTCAAATTGAATAGCAATAATGATCAAATTTTAATCCACAAACTCAAGGATATCGCCAGGCTGGCAATCAAGCACTTTACAAATTGCTTCCAGCGTACTGAAACGAATGGCTTTCGCTTTTCCTGTTTTTAAAATGGAAAGATTTGAGAGTGTCAAACCAACTTTTTCTGAAAGTTCATTTAAAGACATTTTCCGCTTTGCCATCATTACATCGAGATTCACTATAATAGCCATAATTAAACAGTTAATTCGTTTTCGTGTTGCAGTGCAACACCTTTTTTAAAAATTACAGCAATAATATATATAACCGCACCCATCAGGATGAAAGCTTCACTATCACCCAAAAATGTGCGTATTTCATATCGTAAATCAGGATTTATAAAAAACTTTTTGATGCTTTCATGGCCTATCAATCCTAAAAGTCCAATGACAAGTGTGTAATAACTTATTTGAATAATTTGTTTAGAAACACTTTCAGTAAAAGGACTAGAAAGGTTTAATTTATGAAGAAGTTTTATGACCCAATAAAATAAAACGGCTTTTAAAATTGCAGTCGAAAGGATAAATAAATACGTTTGGTAAAACGCCCACTTGTTATTTTTATAAAGGTCTGATAGATCCATTTTTTGATACAACCGCGACACTAACTCAGGATTAAATACCGCAAAAATAAAATTAACCAGAAGTGCTGCAGCTTCAATACATAAACCTACAAAAATGACCCAGGCAATTATTTTAAGCACAATGAAAATGAAATTATTTGCTTTTGACATCATATAAAATTTAGTCAAAAGTAATAATTATTTATTGATAAACAATAAAAATTGTTATTATTATTTAATTACCAGATCGCATTTAATTTAGACCAAAGTTCACTATCAAATCCTGAAACTGCAAAAGTGGGGTTTGCCGGATCTGAAGCTTCTCCCATTCTTACGATCACCATATTTTTGGAAGGAACTATATAAATTCTTTGATCTGATGCACCCATTGCTGCAAACATATCTGCAGGCGCATTGGGTATAAGCGAACCGGCAAAAACGATCTGGCTGTTTGGTATCATATATTTAGATTTTCCGTTCAGCCAGGTAAGAAACCCGTAAGATGGATTTATAGACTGAGAAGAATTTATGCTCAGATTAAAAAAATTCTCATTGACAATTTGTTCTGTTTTCCACTTTCCTTTATTCAATTCTAATAACCCAAAACGAGCCATGCTGCGGGCTGTACTATGATAAATATTAAATATCAATCCAAAATTCCAAAAGCCATCCATGCCAATCTTGTTCTTTAATTTTTCATTGAAGTACAATTCAAAATCTTCATCTGTGGCGTTTGTTATTACAGGCATTAATTTTTGAAAAACGTTGTGATAAGCCCATCGCGTACCGGCATCTGCTTTATAGGTAAGATTAGGTTGAGATACGATTTGACTGCTTTCGTCAATGCCGGAGGTCATGGAAAGCAAATGCCTGATTTTTATAAGATCTTCTTTTTGCTTCGGCATGTTAGTCCACCCTGCACCCAAATAATCTGAAACTTTATCTTCAAGTTGAAAATATCCTTCCTGCTGTGCAATGCCCGCAGTGGCTGCTACCAGCGTTTTCCCGGCGCTGTTCCATTCCCATTCGGAGTGCTCGCTGTGCCCGTTTAAATAAGATTCAACGGCAATTCTGCCATTCACGAGAATGAGAAATGCTTTGGTGTTTTTTTCGGAAAGATAATTTTTTAAATCTTCGAGTGCCGCAGTTTTCCATCCTAATTGAGCAGGAGAAATTTTTTCCCACTCAGATCCTGTATCGGACGGAAAATACATAGATGACCTATCATCCGGAATTACAGAATTTGTTTTTTGACAACTGAATAAAAGGAATGCACTAATGAAAAACGGAATCGCTTTTTTCATGAAATGAAAGTTATAATTGCCAGTTTAGACAAGCAACTTTTGAAAAAGTTAAATACCCTTCAAATTTTTTCTGAAAAAACGGCGTAGTCAATAGAAATATTATCGGCTTGCTTCTTTGTATTCCCTTTGCGGTTCAACTTTGGCTTCTGAATTAAAATTCTTTTGACTGAATGCCTTAGCAGCTTTTATGAAATGAACAAAAATCGGGTGCGGATTTTCTACAGTACTTTTTAATTCCGGATGATATTGTACCCCGATAAAAAATGGATGATTCACATTTTCCATTATTTCAACCAGGCCATTTTCGGGGTTAATACCGCTTGCAATCATACCGGCATCTTTAAATCGATCAAGATATTTATTGTTGAATTCCCAGCGGTGGCGGTGACGTTCATTGATTTCATGTTTGCCATAAATTTCAAAAGCCAGTGTGCCTTCTTTTATAACACATGGATAAGAGCCGAGCCGCATGGTGCCACCCTTACTGGTGATCTTTTTCTGTTCTTCCATCATATCAATCACCGGTTCAGGGGTATTGGGATTCATTTCTGTGGAATTTGCATTTTCAATTCCTAAAACGTTTCTTGCAAATTCTATCGCAGCCATTTGCATTCCGAGGCAAATTCCAAAAAATGGAAGATCATGTTCACGGGCATATTTTACTGCTATGATCTTTCCCTCCACTCCTCTCATTCCAAAACCCGGCGCTACCAGCAATCCATCAAGTCCGAGTAAAGTTTCATCCACATTTTCATTTGTTATGTTTTCACTGGAAATATTAATTACCTGCACCTTGCAATCATTCATTGCGCCGGCATGAATGAAACTTTCCAAAATGGATTTATAGGCGTCCTGAAGTTCAATATATTTTCCAATCAATCCAATCGATACTTTTTTTACAGGATGTTTTACCTTATCCAAAAACTGCTTCCATTTAGTAAGATCAGGTTCCTGATAATCTGTAATATTTAGCTTTTTCAAAACGATCAGATCTAGCTTTTCACGAAGCATCATCAATGGTACTTCATAAATGGTGGAAGCATCGGCCGATTCGATGACAGCTTCTTCTTTTACATTACAAAAAAGCGCGAGTTTTCTTTTTAAATCCCTGGTAAGCGGATGTTCGGAACGGCAAACCAGAATATCAGGATGAACTCCATTAGCGCTCATCAGTTTTACACTTTGCTGCGTAGGTTTTGTTTTTAATTCTTTTGCAGCGCGCAAATAAGGAATTAATGTAAGATGCACAATCAGGCAATCCTGGTCGGGCAGTTCCCATTGCATCTGTCTTACCGCTTCTATAAACGGAAGACTTTCAATATCGCCGACAGTTCCTCCGATTTCTGTAATGACAATGTCATATTGATTTTTTTCTCCCAGCAAACGCATTCTCCGTTTGATCTCGTCTGTAATGTGCGGAACCACCTGAACGGTTTTCCCGAGATAATCACCTTCACGTTCGCGGTTAATAACAGTCTGGTATATACGGCCGGTTGTTACATTATTAGCCTGGCTTGTAGTGATATTTAAAAAGCGCTCGTAGTGCCCCAGATCAAGATCGGTTTCTGCACCATCATCCGTTACAAAACATTCGCCATGTTCGTAAGGGTTAAGCGTACCGGGATCAACATTAATATAAGGATCAAACTTTTGAATGGTTACTTTCAGTCCACGCGCCTGTAATAGTTTTGCCAATGAAGCTGCGATAATACCTTTACCCAAAGAAGAAGTAACCCCACCGGTTACAAAAATATATTTTGCCATAAAAATACTTTTTTGACCGCGGAATTTGAGAGAATTTTAAGGATGAGTCCGGAGGGTCGTGCAAACTTACATTTTTCCCTTCGCAAAAAAAATCCAAGATCGCTTTTGTGGGTATTTCCTTAAGAAAATATTTTAATAATATTTTTTTTGAGTAAGATAATTGGTCACATAATCGCTCACTGCGTCTTCAAGCGAATAAAAAGGCCTGTCATATCCGGCAAGGCGAAGTTTTTGCATTTTTGCCTCGGTAAAATCCTGGTAACTATTGCGAATATCTTCCGGGATATCTATATATTGTATTTCGGGTTTCAAATCCAAACTGGAAAATACAGCTTTTACCAGGTCGCTAAAATTTCTGGCCTTGCCGGTACCTACATTATAAATTCCTGAAGGAAAATTATCACTGCCTGTTATCCATTTTTCCATAAACCAAAAGCAAACATGAATTACATCTATTACGTAAATAAAATCACGCAATTGTTCGCCATCTCCATATTCAGGTTTGTAACTTCTGAATAATTTTACATATCCGTTTTGATTAATCTGGCGGAAGCTATGAAATACTACACTAGCCATCCTGTTTTTATGATATTCATTCGGGCCAAAAACATTAAAAAATTTTAAGCCCGCCCACGCCGGCGGAGCCTGATTTTGTTTTAAAACCCATTTGTCAAATTCATTTTTAGAAACCCCGTAAGGATTCAAAGGTTTTAAATTATTAATTAGCTCTTCATTATCATCATATCCAAATTCACCACTGCCATAAGTAGCTGCGGAAGAAGCATAAATAAGGGGAATCTTATTTTGGGTGCAATACGTCCATAATAATTGTGAATAGTTTACATTCAGTTTTTCATGGATCGAATAATCAAATTCTGTAGTATCTGTGCGGGCACCTAAATGAAAAATGAAGTCGGGTGTAATACCGGTTTCTTTCAAAAATGAAAAGAGACTTTCAATTGAAACCTGGTGTGAAAATTTTTTGTCTGCAAGATTTTGATTCTTTTCTGCATTTGAAAAATCGTCAACCAACAATAAGTTGTTATATCCATTACGATTGAGCAAACCAACCATACAGCTTCCAATAAAACCAGCAGCACCGGTTACAATGATCATTGAGTTCTTGTCCATTAATTAAAATATTTAGGTAAGGCATTCATGTATTTCTCTTTGAAATAAATAACCGAACCCCAGTTTTCTCCATTTATTTTAAATTCTGTTTCCTCTACCGTGCCCAGTCTTTCAAAAGATGTTTTTATTGATTTTTCTAAAATTGCTGCATTCTCTTTTTTCACGCTAACCACTACCCTGCCCTGAGCCTCGCCAAACCAATAGGCATCCTGGCGGTAATTTTGTTGCGCATCCACTTTAAAGCCTTTGTTTAAATAAAATGCCGCTTCTGCCAGGCAAACAAACAGTCCGCCCTCAGAAATATCGTGGGCGCTGACAATAATTCCCTGACTGATCAGGTCACTAACAGTTTGGTGTAAACGAAATTCTTCTTCCAGATCAAAATAAGGTGCCGGTGAAAATTCCACTCCGCAAAGACGTAGATATTCAGAACTGTTGAAATCTTCAGGATTATTACCAAGTAAATAGATCACATCTCCATCGTTTTTAAAATACATAGAAGTTTTATTTGAAATATTGTTAAGGATTCCTGCCATTCCAATCACAGGCGTAGGATATACGGCACCTTTCTGAGATTGGTTATAAAAACTCACATTTCCTCCTGTGACAGGTGTATCAAATTTCAAACAGGCTGCAGACATACCCTTAATACTTTCTACAAATTGATAATAGATTTCCGGATCGTATGGGTTTCCAAAATTGAGGCAATTGGTCACACCCAAAGGCAGGCCACCGCTGCAAACAATATTTCTTGCTGCTTCAGACACTGCGATCATACAGCCGGTGTAAGGATCAGCAAAAACATAACGGCTGTTGCAATCAGTGGTTAATGCAAGCGCTTTATTGGTTCCTTTGATGGCAACAACCGCAGCATCCGAAGGATCATTGGTATTCATATTAGCAGTACCTACCATGCTGTCGTATTGTTCGTAAATCCATTGTTTTGAAGCAATAGTTGGTTCAGATAGTAAGTTAGAAGCGATGGTTTTAAGATCGTCGGGAACAGGAATGGAATCTTTATGAAATGATTCTATCTGCTCAAAATATTTGGGTTTCGTGTAAGCGCGGTCGTAAACAGGCGCTCCGCCACCCAGCACCAGGCTTTCGGCCGGAAGTTCGGCCACCAATTCCTGATGCATATAAAATTTCAATTGGCCTGAATCGTTTACGGTTCCTATTTCTGAACAAGGCAGATCCCATTTATCAAAAATTTCAAGCACTTCCTTTTCGCGGCCTTTTTTTACAATTAGCAACATACGTTCCTGGCTTTCGCTCAGCAACAATTCAAATGGCTTCATATCTTTTTGCCTTACGGGCACCTTATCCAAATGAATATCCATTCCTGAATTTCCTTTGGCGCTGGTTTCGGCGGTTGAGCAAATAATTCCTGCTGCCCCCATATCCTGCATACCTATTAATGCGCCGGCCGGGATTAACTCAAGGCATGCTTCCAATAATTTTTTCTCCTGGAAAGGATCGCCCACCTGCACCGCAGGAAGGTCTTCTGCGCTGTTTTCATGGATATCGGCTGATGCAAACGCTGCACCGCCCATACCGTCTTTTCCGGTGGCACTTCCTGCTATAAACACCGGGTTGCCATTACCATGAGCCGTAGCACTAACAGTTTCGCCTATACGAACAACACCGGCGCTCATAGCATTCACAAGCGGATTGGTATGATAAGACGCATCAAAATAAACTTCGCCACCTACTGTAGGCACGCCAAAACAATTCCCATAATGGCCAATGCCCCGCACCACGCCGGCTATAAGATGTTGCGTTTTTTCATTTTCCGGCAGGCCAAACCTCAATGAATTTAAAGTGGCTAAAGGCCTTGCGCCCATCGTAAAAATGTCGCGGTGAATTCCTCCCACGCCTGTAGCTGCACCCTGGAATGGTTCGATAGCCGATGGATGATTATGGCTTTCAATTTTAAAAACAAGGCCCAATCCATCGCCGATATCCATGAGGCCGGCGTTTTCTTCACCTGCTTTTACAAGCAACCTGCCACCTTCCCTGGGAAGTGTTTTTAACCATTTGATCGAATTTTTATAACTACAATGTTCGCTCCACATCACAGAGTAAGCACTCAATTCATTAAAATTGGGTGTGCGCCCCAGTATTTCTTTTATTTTATCAAATTCTTCAGGGGTAAGCCCTAATTTTTGTGCGGTTTCAACTGTAATTTCCATGCTTTAAAAATATGCGCAAACTTACAATCATTATCGAAGCAGGGAGTTTACAAAAGGTGTTTTAATTTTTAACTATCTTCCCACATTCAAAAGATAATTGCTTGCTATACGCGCTGTTTCTTGTTTATTACGGAATATTTTGTTGGCTCATTACCAGGATTTCTTTATTTAAAAATTCGGGTATTTCCACTAAATGGCTGATTTTTTTATTTTCAATTCATGTGTTGTGCGGAATTGTAAATTGCTATTTGAGTCTATATTATTTTTCGATTTCAGATTCCCTTGTTTTTCATAATTGGAGCTTGGAAGAGTATGATCTTTTGGTGCATCATCCCAAAGAATTTGCCACTAACTTATTCTATGATCCATACCATAATTCGTTTTCAGGTTTACTGGAAGTGTACATGTCTTATTGGAATAATTTAAAAACGAACATATTGCTGAAATTACTGGCAGTAATGGATGTTTTCAGTTTTGGAAATTTTTTTATCAATACGCTGTTCTTTAATATGCTTGTGTTTTTTGGCTGTGTACTGATATTTAAAAGTTTTAAAGATTATTTCAAAGGCCCAATTTGGATATTAATCGCGGCTGTTTTTCTGTTTCCATCAACACTGGTATTTACATCACTCATTCACCGCGATGGAATTATTTATTGGCTTCTTGCAATCACAATCTGGAAAATGCTCAAAGGATTTAAAGAGGGATTTTCGTCCGGTAAAATACTTGTGTTGGTTTTTTGTATTGCATTCATTTTTTTACTGCGCAATTTTGTGGTATTTATTTTATTACCTGCCTTATTAGCCTGGGTTCTTTCCGTTAAAAAACCAAAATATTCATTCGTCATTTTCAGCCTTCTTTTTTTTGTTTGCGGCATTTTATTCTTTAGTGCACGCAAATTTTTTCCTGCCGCCGATTTTCCAAAGTTCGTCGCTGAAAGGCAACATGCATTTATGGACATCGCACGTGAAAGTAATACAAGGTTAGAGATTGCGCCCCTCGCACCGGATATAAATTCATTTTTAAAAGAAACGCCTTATGCTGTAAAAAACACTTTGCTTCTGCCCTTTTTGTTCAAGGCAAAAGGGTTAGAAATTCCGTTCGCAATTGAATTGATCGTGATGGAATTAATGCTTTTGATTTTAATTATTTATCCCAATAAGTCAAATTATCCGTTCATTCATTTTATTTTATTTTTCAGTCTTGTTTTGCTGATTATGATCGGTTTTACTATACCCAATCTTGGAGCAATTATAAGGTACAGGTCTATCTACCTAAACTTAATATTTCTTCTAATGGTTTGTGCTGTAAATTGGCAAAAAATAACATATAAATATTTTTCATCATATATGTCATAAAGGATTTGTTTTTCATTTTCCTGTTCTTTTTAAAAAATATTTTTGGTTTTTATAGAATTATTGTTCTTTTTTTGCATCTGAAATTAAGTTTACAATGCAAACATTAAGATTAAATTCTATACGTGACTTTCATGCTCACAATCTGACTGATGGCCCTCAATCAAAAAAAATCACTTCTTTTTTTGGCGAAAACGTGTTTTCAATTCAAAAAGCCCGTGAGTTTTTAGGCGATGAGGCATATAAAAGTCTTGTTTCGTCTATAAAAAATCAGACAAAAATCGACAGGCGAATGGCCGATCAGATTGCAACAGCTTTAAAAAATTGGGCTGAAAGCAAGGGCGTTACACATTTTACGCATTGGTTTCAGCCATTAACCGGCACCACTGCCGAAAAGCACGATTCTTTTTTTATGCTTAAAGCAGATGGAAGTGCGTTGGAAGAATTTGACGGCGCTGCATTAATTCAACAGGAACCTGATGCTTCATCATTTCCCAGCGGAGGATTAAGAGCTACTTTTGAAGCCCGTGGTTATACAGCGTGGGATCCGTCGTCGCCGCCGTTTATTATGGAAATGCGCAATGGTAAAACCCTTTGCATTCCTACCATTTTTGTAAGCTACACTGGTGAATCGCTCGATACTAAAACGCCTCTTCTCAAATCAAAACTTGCTTTGGAAAAAGCCGCATTGGATGTTTGCCAGTATTTTGACAAGAACATCACTTCAGTCACTCCCACTCTTGGCTGGGAACAGGAATATTTTGTGATAGATGCTTCCATTGGTGGCGCGCGTCCGGATATTATGATGACGGGAAGAACATTATTCGGGCATGCACCTGCAAAAGGGCAACAATTGGAAGATCATTACTTTGGGTCAATACCCGAAAGAGTGTATGCCTTTATGCGCGAATTTGAACAGGAAGCGTACAAACTGGGAATACCGTTGCGCACAAGGCATAACGAAGTGGCTCCGGGGCAGTTTGAATGCGCACCCATATTTGAAGAGGTAAACCTTGCCGTAGATCACAACATTTTATTAATGGATATCATGACGCGCATCGCCAAAAACCACAAGCTGATGGTATTGCTTCATGAAAAACCATTCGCCAAAGTAAATGGCAGCGGCAAGCACAACAACTGGATCCTGGCAACCAACACCGGTATCAACCTGTTATCTCCGGGCAAAACCTCGAAGAACAATTTTATGTTTCTTACGTTTTTTGTCAATACCATTAAAGCGGTTCACGATTATGCAGATATTTTAAGAGCATCCATTGCGAGTGCGGGTAACGATCACCGACTTGGTGCGGGAGAAGCGCCTCCGCCCATCATTTCAATATTTATTGGAAAATATCTTACCGACGTTTTAAACGAAGTGGAAAAAAGAGTAAGGGATAAATTTGATGAGCAGGACGAGGCCATGTTGAAACTCGACATCCACAAAGGCATACCTGAATTGCTGCTTGATAATACAGACAGAAACCGAACTTCTCCATTCGCATTTACAGGCAATAAATTTGAATTCCGTGCTGTTGGATCATCGGCGAATTGTGCAGTGCCGATGACGGTTTTGAATACGATCATGGCAGAAACGCTTGTTCAATTTAAATCGAGGGTGGAAGAACTGATTGCCAACGGTGAGAAGAAGGAAATTGCACTGATGCAGGTGATTCAGAAATTTATTGTCGAAAGTAAATCTGTACTTTTTGAAGGTGATGGCTATAGCAAAGAATGGGTAGCTGAAGCTGCGCACAGAGGATTACCAAATGTACTGACCACCCCACTCGCTTTGGATGCTTTTATCACAGAAAAAGCCAAGCAATTATTTGCCACTCATGCTATCTATTCCGAAAATGAACTGGAAGCAAGGCATGAAATCTTATTGGAGAATTATACCAAGAAATTACAAATTGAGTCGCGCGTAATTGGCGACCTGGCAAGCACTTATATTTTGCCACCGGCGATAAGATATCAAAATACATTAATTGAAAATATTAAGGGATTAAAAGAACTCGGACTTGAAAAAAGTTATTATGATTCACAAATGCAATTGGTTCAAAAAATTTCTGAACATGTAAATGTGATCAATAAAAAAGTAAAAGGCATGATCGAAGCCCGCAAAAAAGCAAATGATATTGAAGATTCAAGAGATAAAGCGATTGCTTACTGTGAACAGGTAAAAGATTATTTTGAAGTGATCAGATACCATGCAGATAAACTTGAATTGCTGGTTGATGATGCTGTTTGGCAACTGCCAAAATACCGTGAAATGTTGTTACTGAAATAATCCTTTCAAAAGCACTTTTATCCCACTTTTTTAAAACACCTGACTTACCAAAAATCGTATATATTTCAAGTGATCGGCAGGGCATAAGAAAGAAGCTAACTATTTGAAAACCCCTCAGCGAAAATCTGCGCAAATCTGCGGGAAATATTCATCGTAAATCTGCGGGAAATTCCTTTCAAAAGCACTTTTATCCCGATTTTTTAAAACATCTGACTTACTAAAAATCATACATATTTCAAACGATCGGCAGGCATAAGAAAAATGCAAACCATTTGAAAATTCCTCAACTAAAATCTGCGTTATAAATCTAAAACCACTGTTTCTTTGTTAAATAATATATAATAAGAAACAACCATTAAACCCCTGATAGTAATTCGGTTCTATGTCATTAAAATAAAACAATAAAACATGAAAAAAATTATCTTAATGGCCGTTGCCGCCTTCTCTATTGCCTTTTCTACCCAGGCTCAAACAAACCAAAAACAGCCTGTAAAAAAAGAGCAGCGCTCACAGTACAAGAAAAATAAAATGGATCAGCTCAATTTAACTGACCAGCAAAAAAATAAAATGAAAGAGTTTAATGAAAAAATGAAATCGCAAAGAGAAGCGATCAAAAATGATAATTCATTGACTCAGGAGCAAAAAAGAGAGCGCATGAAAGAACTTCAGAATTCAAGAAAAGAACAAATGAAATCTATTCTTTCTAAAGAACAAATGCAAAAAATGAATGAATTCAAAAAAAATCATCAAGGAAAAAAGCACCACAAAAAAATGGGCGATAAAAAGAATCAAAAAAAGCTAAGCGAATAAATTTATAAAAAACCCAGATTAAATACTGCTGCATCTATTTGTAGCAGTATTTTTTTTTATTCCCCTGCCCTTAGTTTGCCACTTCCATTGATTTTTACATCAGATACGGAGGGGTTTCCCCAATACAAAACATTTCCGCTGCCGCTTATTGACACTTTAAGCGAAACACTGGCAAACACTTTAAAATCGCCACTTCCTGCAGACTTTACACTTACATTTTCAGCAAGCAAATTTCTGCTGTCAACATCTCCGCTTCCGCTTATTTTGCAGGAAAGATCACGGGTACGACCGCTTAACCTGTAATCGCCCGATCCCGAACCTTTCACAATCAATGCCGGAGCATCCACATTCAAACTTACATCGCCCGAACCACTTGAACTTATATTGATAGTCTCACTACTTGTAATCATTCCGTTGGCGGAAATATCGCCCGAACCCGAGGTGCGGATATTTTTAAAATCAGGAGCAGTAACCACCACTTTTGCATGACTGTTACTGATATTCGTATTTTTTTTATAATGAATCTGCAATTCGCCGTCTTTAACTTCAGTAATCATATAAGGCAATAAATTTTCATCGTTGATCACAGTTACGTTTAAACCATTTCCCTGGGTTACTTCCACATCAATAGAGCCGGAGGAATAAACAGATTTAAAATCCGGAACACTGCGGTTTTCTTCTTTTATATTTCCATTGCCGGTAATCACATTACAGCCGGTAATGAACAAGAGAAAGGCAAAGTAAATTGGCAGATATTTCATATCATAATTTTAATGGTGTGCAATTTACAAACTTCATCAAACTATCTATCTTCGCAGCCCATGACAGATAAAATAATTATTCTCGATTTCGGATCTCAATATACCCAACTGATCGGAAGGGCGTTGCGTGAACAAAATGTGTTTTGCGAAATCCTTCCATATAATAAGCAGATCAATTCTTCCCCTGAATTAAAAGGCGTTATTTTATCAGGATCACCTTTTTCAGTCAATGAAGATCTTGCCTTAAAAATTGATTTTTCAGAGCTTCCGGAAGTACCGCTGCTTGGTATTTGTTACGGCGCTCAATTGATGACGAAAAATTTTGGAGGGCTTGTTGAAAAAAGCCAATATCGCGAGTATGGAAGGTCAAGATTGATCATTGAAAAAAAATCCAGTTTATTTGAAGATGTAGATAATAAGACAGAAGTGTGGATGAGCCATAGCGATACCATTAAAAAACTTCCAACCGGTTTCGAATTGATCGGCACTACAGAAAATATTCCTGTGGCTGCTTTTGAAGCTAAGACCAAGGATCGCGTCATGTTTGGCATCCAGTTTCACCCGGAAGTTTATCACTCTCAACAGGGAAAAATTATCCTTCAAAATTTTGCTCAAAAGATTTGCCATTGCAAACCCGAATGGACACCTGGCCATTTTATAAGTGACAGTGTAGAAGCAATAAAACAAATAGCCGGAAATAAAAAAGTAATTATGGCCCTGAGCGGTGGTGTCGACAGCACTGTAGCTGCTGTACTGATCCATAAAGCAATTGGCGAAAACCTTACAGGTATTTTTGTTGATAATGGTTTACTGCGCAAGGATGAATTTGGTCAGGTTTTGGAAACATATAAATCCATCGGGCTTAATGTTAAAGGTGTGAATGCAAAGGATCATTTTTATAAAAAGTTATCAGGTGTAACAGATCCTGAGCAAAAAAGAAAGATTATCGGAAAATGCTTTATTGAGATATTTGATCATGAGGCGCATAAACTTTCAGGAATCAGCTTTTTGGGCCAGGGAACTATTTATCCTGATGTGATAGAATCTGTTTCTGTTCATGGACCTTCTGTGACAATCAAATCTCATCACAATGTGGGTGGATTGCCTGCTGCCATGAAGCTGAAACTGATAGAACCACTCAGAATGCTTTTTAAAGATGAGGTACGCCGCGTGGGCAGTGAATTGGGGATTCCTGAAATTATTTTACAACGTCATCCTTTTCCCGGGCCGGGATTAGGCATCCGCATTCTGGAAGAAGTAACGGAAGAAAAAGTGAATTTGCTTCAGCAGGCCGACGCTATATTTATTAATGCTTTGCGAAAAAACGAACTTTATGCAACGGTTTGGCAGGCCGGTGCAATCTTGTTGCCAGTTAAAAGTGTAGGTGTAATGGGCGATGAACGTACTTACGAGCATGCTGTAGCTTTAAGAGCAGTCACTTCTGTGGATGGCATGACTGCCGATTGGGCAAGACTTCCTTATGAATTTCTTGCTGATGTAAGTAATGAAATTATTAACAGGGTGAAGGGTATCAACCGCGTAGTTTACGATATCAGCAGCAAGCCACCTGCTACTATTGAATGGGAATAATTGTAATAACGACTATGAAAAAATTTGCACTTATCGTTTTATCTTTTTTTACGGCGTTGTCATTATATGCGCAACAACCGGTGGATAAACCCTTGAAAGTTGCGGTATTTGCTCCCATGTATCTCGATTCTGCATTTAAAGGCGGCATGATAGGAGATTTCAATATCCCGCGCTACGTAATGCCCGGTGTGGATTTTATACAAGGTGCAGAAATTGCCTTTGATACACTATCTTCCTATGGTCAAAAAATAGAAGGCCACTTATTCGATTCAAAATCTGCATACTATCCTGTTTCATGGATGATTAAATACGGGCGGTTGAACGATATGAATCTGATCATCGGATCAGTAAAAGATCCGGAATACGAGGAACTGGCAGCATTCGCGGCGCAAAAAAGAATTCCATTTGTTTCAGTTACATACCCCAATAGTGGCGGCATCAGGAAAGATTCATTTCTTATCATTGTAAACAGCACATTAAAGGCGCATTGTGAAGGCATTTACAGCTACCTGGTTCAAAAGCATAGCCTTGATAACATTTATCTGGTAAAGAGAAAAAATGAAAACCGGATTGAGAATTATTTTAAAGAGATTAATGCTGAAGAACCAAAGGGGCTGCTAAAATTTAAAACGCTTTCATTCGACTCATTAAATGCAGATGTGCTCAGAAAAAGTATTGACACAAGCAAACCTGTAGTGCTTATCGGAGCCACTCTTTATGAAACTTTTGCGCTGATGCTTGCCGATGCGGCTTACCCGATTCAAAAAAATAATAAACTGGTATTGATAGGAATGCCTAATTGGGATGGATTTCGTGACCTTTACAAAAAAGACAGGTTTTCCGATTTTCCAATCAGGGTAACTACACCTCATTTTGATGTGAAGAAAAATGTATTTTCTTCTTTTCTGGACAATCAATATTTCACCAAATACAGGACTAAGCCAACTGATATGGCTTACAAAGGATTTGAATCTGTTTATTATTTTGTAAACATTCTAAAAAATCACCCGAATGATTTTATGGATCATTTAAACGACGATGAGTACGCCTGTTTTCATACATTCAATTTCAGACCTGTATTTCTAAGCAATCCAACCTATCCTGATTTCTTTGAAAACAAACATTTATTTGTGATGCAAATACTGAATGGAGAATTAGTGTGGGAAAATTAACAGCTCCATCAATAGGCTAATTACTGAACCTCAAATTCAAGTTCGGCATAACCGGGCTTTCCATCCTCTGAAATTCCCTGAACAACAACAATAAATTTTCCTTTCACATCGCCTGTGAAGAAAGAAAAGGAAGCTTTACCATCATTTGCAGTTTTTATAAAAGGTTCCCACGCAAGTTCTTCCCGAAAATCAGGCATTCGGCTATTTTTCCAATCCACTTTACTGTAGTTGGGTGAATAAAAAATACGCTGGTTTTCCAGGCCTTTATAATCAATAACAAGATCTTTGGGATTTAATTGAAATCCTTCAAGATCTCCTTTGTATGTGGTGAATGATAATAAGCCATCCCATGATTGAGGTCCGACGATAAACCTGTTGGCCACTACCTCGAGTTTACGAATTTTAAGCGGATCGTATTTCATGAACTTATTTACATTAAAAACAGGTACACCATCCAGAAACAGGAGTGGCTCACCTTTCATCATACTTTCTATATTCTGGTACCGGTTAAGAAAAAAATATTGTTCATTAAATGTATGAAGGCTATAATCATTATTTTTTATCCGCACATTCACTTCCTGAACATATTCGCGCAATACCTCCTCCACAGTAACAAATCTTTTATAATCATCGAGCATATAAGTTTTATAAGGTTTGCCATAAAATGAAATACTGTCTGATGGCCTTACCATAAAAGAATCTAAAATATTGCCGCTATAACTTTGGCTTATCACCATGTGATTGTTTAGTTTTTCTAATACTCCCAGCATTTCATCTTTTAAAGGCTTAACTGTAAGATTTGCTGCTGGTTGAATTGGGAAAAACTGTTTTTCAACCAGAAATTCAACCGAATTCTCAAATTCAGGCCTGGTTCGAATCACCACCTGATGAGGGCCGTAAATACCTTTCAGATCAAATGTTACACTTCCCTCACCATTGGTAAGAGCATGTTGCATTTCCACCATTTTACCAATGATTGAAATATAAACCGGCACATCAGCAACACTCTTTCCTGTTTTATCCTTTGAAAATATGGTAAGCAGATTGCCATCCATTTCAGGCAGAAAGCTGATTGAAGTTTTAGGATTTTTAAAATCTGCATTTTCCGGGCCGACCATTGCCAGTTCGTTTAGCAACCCGCCATTGAATGATTTCTCTTTATATGCGTAGGTTGATAACACATTACTGATATTGCGCGGATTGGGTTGTGTTAACTCATTTAAACGGTAAACACTTGCTGAAAGAAAGGCAGTGACAGTATCTTTTAAATCTATACTAACAGTAACAGTTGCACGATTTTCAAATACTTTATTTGAAGTGGCGAGTACCATACCCAGGGAAGGTGCAGGACTTTTAATATAGCGTCTTTGCAATACCGGTTGTTTCGATGAATTATAAACAGTGACGGTTGAAATCCCTTCAGGCAGATCCGTTTTATTGATATGAAAAACCGCATTATTATTATTCACAATTTCGTATCCGGCATAGCTGAATTTTTCTCCCTGGTTTACCAGTGTATATAAAACTTTATCACCTGTTCCACGGGTGTGAATTGCAAGATCAAGCGCCAGTCCGGCATCAGTTAATTGCATAGTATAGCCTGAAGAAGCCATTTGGGGAAGCGGTATGTTTGAAATATTTCCATTTTCTTCAGTGATTAATACATGATAATTCTTTCCAGGTTCAGGAGTAAATTTAAAATTTCCGGCACCCTTATTTTTTGAAATAAAAGTAAGCACCGTGTCTTGCAGGTCGTTTAATAAAACACCTGAATAATTGTTTTCATTTTTCAGATGAAAAACAATATTGTTTTCCAGTCCGCTTACTAATTGTCCACCTTCAGGTAAAAATTTGAAATTGGCACGGCCACCTGATTTAAATGCAGTTGTATCAAGGGTTTGCCGGGTGTTCACAATTAAAAGATTCTCTTCAAAAAAACCCTGTGGATTATTCTTCATCCAGTTGGTATAGGCTCTTAATCTGTAATTGCCTGAAGGAAATGTAAACGGAATATGAAAAGAGGCTGCGCCCATTCCATTTTCAAGACCCACTTTAAATTGAGCTTTTGGAACATTCTTATCGTCGATCAGTTCTACATAAGCTACTTTACTTAAATCCTGTAAAGTATGATTGGCTTTGTTTAAAACATACACTTTGAACCAAATGATCTCACCGGCAAGGTGAAAATTTTTGTCGGTATGCAGGAAAATTTCCTCGGATAAATAATTTGTCTTCCGCTCCTGATCAACAATTTGTTTCAGATCGTTTTGCTGGGCATTTGCAGCAACTGCAGAAAAGGTTAAAAAGAAAAATATCGAGTATCTTAACATGTTCTGAAATAGAATTAATAAGGCCAATAAACTGGTTTCACATTGCTTCCGCGGATTGTGCAATCAACACAAAAATCCTCAGCAGCTTCATATCCTTTAATAGAATTCCCTTCAATTACGGGACGTAATGGAATATATCCACCATTATTAAAATAGTAATCAATTGTGTCTTTAAGATTTTTAACCATAATGGCTCCCTCGCATTTCGGTACATAATCCCAATCCACTTTAAAGAAAACTCTTTTGTGAGAGGATATCCCTGCGCCCACATATCCAACAACAATTCTGCTTGAATCATTTACGCACGTGATATTACCACGGATGTTATTCGGTTGCGGATCAAATATGGTTCCCACATCTTCAGTATTTTTTTTCAATTGTGACCAAAACTGAAATCCTAAGGAATCTAAAGCATACTGATGCACGTTGATGCTGTACAGTACGCCCAGTTTAATATTTTTCCGGGGGATCTTAATCAGTGGCCTGTCCTGCACCAGGTCCCTGATGTATTTTTCTGTAGAAGTAATCAATATCTCTTTCGATTCAGAATATTGCCAGCAGGTATCAATATGCATTTGATCAGGAGTTCTTTCAACTACTTTGGTAAGGAATGGATCATAAATGTATTCTGATGTAAACGAACTTCTGATTTCCCATGTCTCGTCGAATCCCCACCTGTAAAATTTAGTATTATTGGCGTCATCATGTGTATTTACATAGATGGTAGCAGCATCGCTTCCAACGTTCATTGTCACCGAATCAATTTGAGGCGATATTTTCAATGGTACATAGGCCGACTCATAATTATCAATGCCATCTTTTATAACAATCCTGTATTCATTTCCGGCTGTAAGCATTAAATTTCCTGTGTAAACACCTTTAGCCTGTCGGGTCAAAGGAAAAAAAGTTTGGCTGCCTTTTTCCTGCACAGATACAGTTGCATTAGTTGGATAAGTAATCGCTGCAGTGTCCCACTTGCTTACAAGCCTTGTATAACTTAATTTAATGGTGGTTTGAGCGCCTCCATCTATAAACCCTTCCACAACAAGTATCTTGTCGTCGGAGCTTTTTAAGTCGGGCATATAAGGGTCTTTGCAAGCCACAAGTAATAAACCGGCTGTTAAAATGTAAATGCTATAGTTTAATATTTTCATCAAAACTTAATATTAAATGTGATGTAAGGAATGATTGATCCGAATATGGAAAGTTTATATCCTTTTATTTCTCCATTTTCTGTTACGAAATAAACAGAATATGCGTTACGCCTTCCGGTAAGATTATAAAATCCTACTGTCCAGCTATTATGTGTCCGTTGGTGAATCTTATGATTTCCTTCGATATTGAATGAAAGATCTGTTCTGAAATAATCAGGGATACGGTATTCGTTTCTGTCGGAATATAATACCCTTGAACCTCCACCATAATCATACGCGCCGATAGGAAGGGTAATGGGTCGTCCGGTACTATAAGTAGCATTTACAGACATACTTACCCTGTGTGAGAATTTAAGGTTACCGATGAGTGTTGCATTGTGTGGCTGATCAAAATTTGAGGGATACCATTCGCCCCTGTTGATGGTTTCTCCGGCAAGCGGATCATCCTGCCTGATAAGCGACCGGGAGTAATTGTAACTAAACCAGCCATTCAATTTTCCTGTAGCTTTTTTTACCAAAAATTCTACTCCATAGGCTTTGCCTTTAGTCTTAAACACATCAGTTTCTAAATGGTGATTCATCAGCAAAGTAGCTCCGCTTTTATAATCAAGATAGTTTTCTATCCATTTATAATACACTTCTAATGAAGTTTCAATCGTGTTGTTTTTAAAATTCCGGTATAACCCCAATGACACCTGGCTTCCGCTCTGGGGAGCGATATGGGTATCGCTCAATTTCCAGATGTCTGTCGGAGTCATTGCTGCAGTATTCGATATCTGATGAATATATTGATTCAATGTATTATAGCCTGCTTTTATGGAAGTGCTTTCAGTGAGCATATATCTTGCAGAAACACGGTAATCGGGCTTAATAAATGTTTTAATGAATTTCCCTTTGGCAAATGTTTCGGTACCTGTAAGATTATCACTTACCACTGGCAATCCAGGAGCGTAAATATTCACAGTTTGCGGTCCTAAATAATTATAAACATTCAATCTTACGCCAGCTTCCAATGATAGTGATGGCGATATATTAAACTGGTCGGACAGATAAAGAGCGCTTTCCAATGCCTGTTCGGCCCGGAGGGAATCCGGTAATTTTATAGACTTGCCGATTGGAGCATAATTGCCGGGATGTATTTTATACAACTGGCTGCCTACACCAAAAGAAAGTGAATGCTGGTTGTTCAGAAAATAACTGAAATCTAATTTGCCCTTAACTTGCTCTATTTTATATTTTAATTGATAAGCTTCCGGAGCGTATGTACTGTCTTCTATTTTGTAATCGTAATGATCAACTCCACCCATCAGCACTGCATAAAACCGCGAATTAAAATTATGTTTCCATTTAATATTTCCATTCCAGTTTTGGTAATCATAGTGGGTATATTCATCTATCGCCAATTTATCCTTGCTCAGATAACCGTTTAAGTATAACTGGTTTTTTGAATTGACTTTGTGGCTCAGATGAATTGTACCGTCGTAAAAATCTGCTTTTGTTTTTTCATATTCATCAGGAAGCAATTTAAATATCCAGTTTGAATAAGTAGATCTTAATCCCAGTACAAAAGTGGTTTTATCTTTTACGATTGGCCCGTTTAACGACAATTTACTGGTGAGCAAACCAATACCCGCACTACCATTCAGTTTATTTACATTTCCATCTAATGAAGTAATATCAAGTACACTCGAAATGCGGCCGCCATATTTTGCAGGAATGCTTCCTTTATACAGGTTTACACTTTTGATCACATCAGGGTCTATGGCAGAAAAGAAACCAAATAAATGACTGGGGTTATAAATATTGAGGTCGTTGAATAAAATCAGGTTTTGATCTGTAGCACCTCCACGCACATTTAGCCCTGTACTCGCCTCTCCCACGGATTTTACACCAGGCAAACTTAATACCGCACGCAATACATCCACTTCACCGCCTACTGCAGGAATTTGTTTGATAGCATTAATATTTAACTGATCCATTCCCATGGTAGTGCTGCGGATATTCTTTTCTTTGGTAGAGGATATCACCACTTCTTTTAATTGTATGATCTTATTACTCATATCCACATTCAACTTACCATCAGAATATACCTGCAATTGACGCCTGGTATCAAACATACCTATATAGGAATAATGCAAAGTGTGCTTCCCGGGAGAAAGCAATAGAGAATAGTATCCAAACTGATCGGTCATTACCTGCACTTTTGAATTATCCACAAACACACTTACTCCTGATAACTCTTCGCCACTTGCCGCATTACGTACATAACCCGCAATGTTCACTTTACCACTTTGGGGTGTTTGAGAAGGGCTTCCTATTTCAAAAATTTTGTTTTCTACAGTTGATTGGGGTACTACAGGCTTTTCAGGAGAATTATCTACCGTCATATCTTCATTATCCTCCTGAATTTCCTGAAATTCTTTTCCCTGTAAAAATCCGGGAGAAAGATTTAAAGCTACAGCCTTGCCTTTGGTTAGAAACACTTGATGTTCATTGTCAATTGCATACTTGTAATTTGATTTTGCAAATACTTTATTCAGCAGTGAAGAAAGGTGCACTTTATTCACTTCAACAGTAATCAATAATGAATCAAAATCTTTTTTATCAAAAAAGAATCTATATGCTGTCTGACTTTCAATGCTTTCAATAAATTTTTCAAATGGCACCTCCACAAAATTTCCTGTCACCAGATCGTCTTGCTGCGCTTGTGCCTGGAACGATTGAAATACCAGGATCGTTAATATAAGGGTAAAGATCTTTTTCATTTTAGTGATTTATTTCATCATAATAAGATGCTGCTACAGTTACACATGCTTCAAAATCTCTTTTCCAATTCAATCCTTCTTTGTTTATTTTTCGGTTTATGGCAGCCCTTTCATCTGCCAGCACATGCAACAAATCTTTTCTGTTTTCAACCAGGTAATAAGTTCCTTTTTTACGGATATATATTTTATCAAGATCGTAAAATTCATAAATAACGCGGTCATCTCTTATTTGAGATTTTGTATCTTTTTTTCTTCTGACCAACACCTGTGTTTTGCCGCCGTATAAAACATCATATAATCCACCAGTGTTTAAATTAATTGCGGGATCAGCAGGCACATTAACAATCTTATGACCCGCAAAATAAAAACTGTCTATATATTCATTCCGCAGTATAATTTTTGAATAGCCATTCAATGCCCTGATCAATACAAAATCTCTCTGAACATCCCATTGCAGATTTTGATTATCGTACAAATGGCCTTCATATACGATCCACCCCGGCGAAAGTGTGTCGCTACCGAAAAACGGGCTACCGGATTTCGTAAAAGGCGGATAAATGTATTCCGGGCCAATAAAGATTTTGGCTGCGCCATCCACTTTTTTATTAAATAGTTCGTTTAGATTTAGGTTTTCATTAGCTGATCGTGGTTGAGAAACAGCCACGAAAGGGCCTGTAATGAACAACAGAAGCAGCAGCGGAATATTTCGCATGAGTCAGGGTAAACTTTAGAGAATAAGATTCAAAGATATAAAGGACAACCGAAATTTTTTCAAATGCAAAGTTAGCTGTAAATTCTTTTCATGAATGGTATTATAAATAGATGAGTGGCAATTTTTTTGCGCTACCTTTGCGCGAATTATTTTTTTAGCTACGCATGAAGGTTCTGATAAAAAATGCAACCACTCACGCTCCTCTCCAACCATACGACCGTACCCGGACAGACATTCTTATTATTGATGGAAAAATTGAAAAAACAGGAACAGCTATTTCTGTAGATGATGCCACCACGATTATTGAAAGCGAAGATCTGCATGTGTCTGCAGGATGGATGGATTGCTTCGCTGATTTTTCTGATCCCGGTGAAGAATACAAAGAAAATATTGAATCGGGATGTAACGCAGCCGCAGCCGGAGGATATACCGATATCATGCTGGTTCCGAATACAGATCCACCAATCGCAGGCAAAAGCCAGGTGGAATATATCATGCAAAAAGCAAAAGGCACACCTTTAAATATATGGCCCATAGGTGCAATTACTCAAAAGATTGAAGGGAAAGAATTGACCGAAATGTACGACATGAAATCGGCGGGAGCGCTTGCTTTTTCTGATGGATGGTCGCCGGTGCAGTCGTCGGGCATTTTGCAAAAAGCATTGGAATATGTAATGGCAGTTAATGCTACAATTATACAATTACCGGATGATAAAAGTATTGGTAGCTTTGGCCAGATGAATGAAGGAATTGTTTCCACAAGAATCGGGCTTGCCGGAAAACCTGCTCTATCCGAAGAACTGATGGTTGCAAGGGACATTGAACTGGTTCGTTATACAAATTCCAAATTGCATTTTACCGGCATTTCAACCAAAAAATCAGTGGAATTAATTTCTGCTGCCAAACGCGAAGGCCTTCGGGTAAGTTGCTCTGTTACACCCTATCATCTTTTCTTTTGTGATGATGACCTTCAGGGGTATGACACCAATCTGAAAGTGAATCCTCCCTTAAGAACGAAGGAAGACAGAGCTGCGCTTATTGAAGCTGTGCAATCAGGCGTTGTGGATTTTATTGCAAGCCACCACCGTCCGCAGGATTATGATCATAAAGTGTGCGAATTTTCCAATGCAAAAAATGGTATGGAAACTTTGGAAACTGTATTCGGCGCTGTTTTATCCACAGGCATTTCTTTGGATCAATTTATAAAAATGCAAACGCAAAACATTCAAAATATCTTTAACATTGAAAGGCCCGCAATAAAAGAAGGAAATGATGCGAAGATTACGCTGTTCGATCCGAATGTTTCCTATACTTTCACAGAAAACCATATTCATTCCTTGTCGAAGAATAATGCTTTTGCAGGAAAAAATCTGCGTGGAAAAGTAATTGGGATTATTAATAAAGACCGTCTATTTTTGAACCAAAAATCATAAAAATTGGAAATCACACAAACTAACAGCCAGAAACCATTTTGGTCCACCGTATTGAACTTCGGATTCATGATAGGAATCATTTATTGCATTCTTATTTTTTGCGAAAATGAATATTTTTATGATAGCCCGATTACCTTTTCTGTAGGGAAATTTATTGGCTACCTGATTGTGCTCGCAATGCTCGTTTTTTGTGCGCTATCGCTCAAAAAATCCAACGGTGGTTATATTACATTTAAAGAACTTTTAAAAGGATTGCTGGTTGTAATTCTTATCCTCGAATTATTTTACCTGATATTTAATATTATCTATATCAAATATATCAGTCCTGAGTTTTTTACAAGAATGAAAATGTCCTGGAACGCATATTTTGTGAAGCATAATGTTCCTCAGGAAAATATTCAGGATGCAATGAAAAGATTTGACGAAGGCGGAAAAGTTACCTTCCTTAATTCAATTCAATCTTACGGATTTAGTATTGTGATAGATGCCATTTTCGCAATTATCATCGCCGCTATCGTGAAGAAAAAAAAGCCTGAATTTATGGAAGGCGAACCAGAAATTAATACCATCGGATAAATGGATCTTTCAATTGTCATTCCTTTATACAACGAAGAAGAATCACTTCCTGAACTGGAAGCGTGGATCAGAAGAGTGATGCTCGAACATGATTTCACCTATGAAATCATTATGGTAAATGACGGCAGCTCTGATGCTTCGTGGCAGGTGATTGAAAATTTACATCAGCAAAATCCCCACGTAAAAGGCATTTCGTTTCAAAGAAACTATGGCAAAAGCGCTGCACTTAATGAAGGTTTTAAAATGGCTCAGGGCGATGTAATCATCACCATGGATGCCGATATGCAGGATAGCCCGGATGAAATACCTGAATTGCGCAAAATGATCCTCAAAGATAATTTTGATATTGTAAGCGGATGGAAGAAAAAAAGGTATGATAACACACTCACAAAAAATATTCCTTCCAAACTTTTTAATGCGGCCACACGCAAGGCAAGCGGCATTTATCTGCACGATTTTAATTGCGGATTGAAAGCTTACAAAAGGAAAGTGGTAAAAAGCATTGAAGTATATGGTGAAATGCACAGGTATATTCCTTTGCTTGCCAAGTGGAGCGGTTTCAGAAATTTTGGTGAAAAAGTAGTAGAACACAGGCCCAGAAAATATGGAGTTACAAAATTTGGTTGGAACCGTTTTGTAAACGGTTTTCTTGATCTCGCATCCATCATGTTCGTAGGCAAGTTTCGCAAAAATCCAATGCACTTCTTCGGGCTTTGGGGCACCATTAGTTTTCTGATCGGTTTTTTCATTTTTTTATACCTTACCATTTCCAAATTTTTCTTTGCAGAAACAGGTCTTACACAAAGGCCTTTATTTTTTGTGGCGCTTGTAGCGATGATCATCGGTACACAACTTTTTTTGGCAGGATTTATTGGCGAGTTAATTACCAGGAACAGCAGCGAACGCAATCACTATCTTATTGAAGACACAATCACTTAAGATGGACGCTGCCGAAAACATCAAACGCATTGTAATTATCGGCCCTGCCTATCCCTTGCGCGGCGGACTTGCATCTTATGACGAACGACTGGCAAGAGAATTCAATCATTTAGGATTTGAAACAACGATCTACACTTTTTCTTATCAATACCCCGGATTTTTATTTCCGGGAAAAACCCAATATTCCACCGAGCCGCCACCGGCAGATCTTGACATAAAAGTGAAGATCAACTCTATTGATCCGCTTAATTGGATATCGGTAGGAAATGAATTAAAAAAATTACGTCCCGATCTGATCATAGTAAGATTTTGGCTTCCTTTCATGGGGCCTTGCCTCGGCACTATTTTGCGCCGGGCCAAAGCTAATAAACATACGAAGGTGGTGTGTATTGCAGATAATATTATTCCTCACGAAAAGCGGCCCGGCGACGGACCTTTTACCAGATATTTTTTGAAACCTGTTGATTCTTTTATCACCATGAGCGAAAAAGTTTTGAAAGATCTCAAAACTATGGTTCCAAATAAAACCGCCAAATTTATTCCGCATCCATTATATGATAATTTCGGAGAAAAGCTTCCTGTAGCTACGGCCAGAAAGGTTTTAGGCATTTCGGAGAAAGACACGGTTTTTCTTTTTTTTGGGTTCATCAGAAAATATAAAGGGCTGGATATGTTGCTGGAAGCGATGAAAATTTTGGTAAAAGAAAATGCTGCTGATCATGTTAAGTTGTTGATCGCCGGTGAATTTTATGAAGATGAAAAAAATTACGCTTCGCTTCTGAATGATACCCAAATACATCCGCATTTGATCATTCACACCCATTTTATAGCCGACAGTGAAGTGAAATATTATTTGTCAGGTGCAGATTGTGTAATACAGCCGTATAGAAATGCCACACAAAGTGGTGTTACGCCCCTCGCCTATCATTTTGAAGTGCCGATGATTGTAACAAATGTGGGCGGACTTCCATCTATGGTTCCTCAAAATGTGGGATTAATTGCCGAACCAAATGCAGAGAGCATCGCAAAAAAGATGAAGGAATTTTTAGCGCTTGAAAAAGATAAATTCGTGAATGGTATCAGGGAAGAAAAAACAAAATATACCTGGAAAAATATGGCTGAAGGTATTTTAAAATTAGCTGCCTGCTGATCCATCTTCAAAAGCACTTTTTTAATGAATTTTTAAAAAAGTTTTTGTGCTGTTTCATCATGTCGTAACAAAATAAATAGGCCGCATATTCTTTGTAAAAAATTAAAGTGAGAATATTATTTCTTTCAAAAGCACTTTTTCCTGGATTTTTTAAAAAAATTTTTTGTGCTTTTTCTTTCTAAAAATTAATTACATCCCGGCTATCGGCCAAACATTTCTATGCTCCGCTTATCTTTACAGCCATCAATTATTGTAAATGATCTACAGAAGTAAAGCGCCTTTACGAATAGGCCTTGCCGGTGGTGGCACAGATGTAAGCCCGTACAGCGATCAGTTTGGAGGCGCCATCCTGAATTCAACCATCTCATTATTTGCTTATGCCAATATTCAGCCATCAGAAAATAAAAAAATTTTGCTGAAAGCTGAAGACAGAAAAGAAAGTGAAGCATTTGATTTTGCTACCGCTTTACCTGTTAATGGCAATCTTGATTTACTCAAAGGAGTTTATAATCGTATTCAAAAAGATTTTGGCCTGATCCATACCGGATTTACGCTCACCACTTTTGTGGATGCTCCTGCCGGCTCCGGGTTAGGAACTTCTTCTACGTTGGTGGTAGCTATTCTCGGAGCGTTTGTAGAATGGCTCAAACTGCCTTTGGGTGATTATGATATCGCGCATTATGCTTACCAGATCGAGCGAAGTGATCTGAAACTTGCAGGTGGCAAACAGGATCAATACGCAGCAACTTTTGGCGGTGTAAACTTTATGGAATTTTACGAAGGTGATAAAGTGATTGTAAATCCGCTGCGTATCAAACCTGAATATCTGCACGAACTGGAAAATAACCTGGTTTTGTATTTCACAGAAACAAGTAGACAAAGCGCCGTCATCATTGATGAGCAGGTAAAAAACGTAAACGAAAAAAACAGCAAAAGCATAGAAGCGATGCATCAGTTAAAAGAACAATCGAAAATGATGAAGGAAGCATTACTGCGCGGAAAGCTGGATGAGTTTGGCCAGATACTTGACTTTGGATTTCAACAGAAACGAAGAATGGCTCACAATATTTCAAATCCTTTCATTGAAGAAATTTATGATGCGGCTAAAAAAGCCGGCGCTACCGGAGGAAAAATAAGTGGCGCGGGCGGTGGCGGTTTCATGATTTTTTATTGCCCCGCCAATACAAGATTCCAGGTGGTGGAAGCATTAAAAAAATTTGGAGGCAATGTGCGTGATTATACATTCACGAAATACGGGCTTACAACATGGAGCGCATGATCATTTTAAATTTTTAAAAATTAAAAATATATGGAAAAGATCAGGGAACTTGTTCAACGATCGATTGAGGTGAAAAAACAAATCCTTTCTGATGATAAGCTGGTACAAAGCATCATGGACTGTGTAAATATTATCGTATCTGCATTTGAAAGCGGAAATAAAGTTTTGTTTTGCGGAAATGGTGGCAGCGCCTCCGATGCACAACATCTTGCAGCAGAATTCAGCGGAAGATTTTATAAAGACAGAGACGCGCTTCCTGCCGAGGCTTTGCATTGCAACACCAGCTATCTTACAGCAGTAGCAAACGATTATAGTTATGATGTAATATACAGCAGGCTCATAAAAGGCATTGGCCGCAAAGGCGATGTACTGATCGGATTAAGCACTTCGGGCAACAGTAAAAATATTGTTTCCGCCTTTGAAACCGCTAAAGAAAAAGGCATGATCACAATTGCCTTTACAGGCAGCCATGGCGGAAAATTAAAAAAGCTTTCCGACCAGTTGATCAATATTCCATCTGATGATACGCCGCGAATCCAGGAAAGTCACATTACAGTCGGACATATCATTTGTGAACTGGTGGAAGAAATTTATTTCAGAGAGCGATGATCCATGAAGCTATTATTCTTGCAGGTGGAGTGGGCAGCAGGTTAAAAGCTGCAGTAAGCGACAAGCCAAAATGCCTTGCGCCGGTAAATGGCATTCCTTTTTTAACTTATCTGCTCACCTATCTTCAGTCGCAAAAAATAGCCCGATTTATTTTTTCGCTTGGATATAAACATGAAATGATCGAGGCATTTCTGAAAGAAAATTTTTCACATCTTGATTATGAGTTATCCATAGAAGCGCAGGCGCTTGGAACAGGTGGTGCCATAAAAATGGCTTGTAAAAAAGTAGCTAATGAAAACGCATTCGTTTGTAATGGTGATACGATGTTTAAAATAGATGCTGAAAAATTAGCTGATGCACATGAAGAATTAAATTCCTTATGCACGATAGCGCTTAAGCCCATGAAAAATTTCGATCGCTATGGTAATGTGGAAATAGACCGGCAAAATGCAATCATCGCTTTTAAAGAAAAAAAATTCTGCAGTGCAGGAATTATTAACGGAGGTGTTTATGCACTAAACGCATTTGCTTTTGCTGAGCTTGAGTTGCCAGAAAAGTTTTCTTTTGAAAGTGATTTCCTGGAAAAGCAGATAACTGGATTATATGGAAATGTTCAGGATGCTTTTTTTATCGATATCGGAATACCGGAAGATTATCACAGAGCGCAATCAGAAAAAGAACTGTTGGAGATTTTAAAAAAATAGCGAAAAAGTGCTTTTGAAGGAATGAATTATTTTGAAAAGGATGCGTACCTTTATGAGGTTGGCAATTCTCCTACCCAATCATCTCCCCTACAATCCCATCAATCTCCTCCAACTCTTCCTTCAAATGCTTTTTAATTTCCATTCTGTACCTGCCTAAATGGATAGCGCTTAATTCCTGTTGTGGAGGATTAGTAGTTAAAAACGCTTTTGCTTTTTCATGCGCTTTCTCACTTACAGCGGCAAGTTTTAGATGAACCTTATTTTTTTCATTAAATTTTGGAAAGAATACATCGAGGATTTTTTTATGTACATGTCTTGCTCCAAATAAGCCTCGTGCTTGAAAATCTTTCATCATTTTATTAGGAGCAGAAGAGTTTAAAATAGCAGATAGGTAATAAGCTTCCGATTTGTTTTCAGTGTAAAAAACATAAGTAACATTTTCAACTATAAATTCTAAATCCAAATTCTTTCTAATGATCACTGTTGCATTTGCATCCTTTGCTGACGAGTTATAAAGTACTAAATATGGAGTGTTAAGATTTTGCTTTTCAATTTTATTCTGCCAATTCAAACATTCATTCACACTTACTTTTTGATTCCTTTCGGTTCTTAAAGTATTCCAGATATTTTCTGCGTTTTTAAACCATCTTGCTGCATCTAAATAACCCTCACTCTGCAATCTTTTTGAATCATGCAATTCTATTTTTTTAATTCCATCTTTTGTTTCAATCGTAATTGGCAAAACCACCAAATCCGGTTTGTATAAAGCAAAAGGCAATATACTTTTTGACAAAGCTGTTCTAAATAAAAACTGGCTTTCTATACTCCCATTAAAATCAATTTTTTTCCAGGGCATTTTAGCATCCGGCTTTATCGCATCAGACGTTTTAATATGCAATATCCGGTCTTCAAAATCATCCACCTCCTGAAGTAATTTTACAAAATAAAAAGCTCTTGGATAAATGGTTGCCCCATTCTTAAATTCATTTTTATAAGGGTTCACCTTATTTGTGCTTTTAGTATTAGTTTGTGATAAGGCGGTTGCCTTTCCCTGTTTTACATAAAACCAGGAAACTGATTTTTCCTCTAATTTTCCAACCGCATCTTTTAAATTACAATTGTGAGCAGGCAGGTTCCCGAAAAGTTCTAATCCAGGCATTCCTTCGGCAGCAATCTTTTTGGTGAATAATTTTTTATCAGCAAACAATACGCAGCTTGGTATCCTGAATAAAGGCGCTACGTCCTTTAAATCCCATGCTTTGGTTAGTTTAAAACCTTTTGCTTTACCACTTCTTGAATTATCATGATGATCTGCGCTCAAAAAACTTCTTGGCAGAACAAATGCAAGTTTTCCACCATCTTTTAAAAAATAATTGCTGCAATGAGCCATAAATATCGCGGCAATTTCAAGGTGCGGAAAATTCGCAACCTTCGCCGACTTTACGTTATATTTTTCAGCAAGAACATTTAAAGTGTTTTGATATTCTTCATTTTTTATGGAGCTGTAAGTAAACCACGGTGGATTTCCGATGATGTAGTCAAACTTTCCGCCAAGGAAATAAGGCTTGTATAAATTCTGCAAAATAAATTTCCAGATACTGTCTCTTCCTTTTTCTTTAACCGATTTTAAACCTTCATAAATTTTATAAAAACTTTCAACAATTTGTTGATTAATGCCGCCGGCTTTGTATTGTCTTTTCAAACTATTTTCTAATGTAGAAATTGATACTTTTTTTTGATGCAGGGTTTGTTCCGCCAGGTCTTCGCATACATCTACTCCTGTATCAAACAAGGCCAGATCTTCAAGCACCTGCGTATTGATCAAAAAATTGTCTTTATCAATATCCATTTTAAAATCTGAGCCAAACAAGGTTTTCACACCTTCCGGAATTTTTAAAGTATTGGACAAGATTACATTAATATGAACCGGCCTTTTTAAATTTCTGATCTCTTTGCCTAATGCCAGCAACAAAGTGGTTTTAGCAATCTGAACACTCAAAGGATGAATATCAATTCCATAAATCTGGTTGGATAATTGTTCCGGCTTAATCGCAGGATTCAATTCTTTCATCCGGTGAACTGCCGCACGAAGGAAAGAACCACTACCACAAGCCGGATCTAAAATTTTATCAGTTGCTTTAAAATCAAATTCATTTACAATACGCTCACAAAGCCAATCAGGAGTATAATATTCTCCCAAAGAATGCCGTGTATCCAGGTCAATCAATTCCTGGTAAACGCCTTTCAAAACATCTTCATCAATATCATTAAAATCGAAAGTAGAAACTTCCTGCGCAATCAACCGGAAAGCTTTTTTCAGATTCCTGAAATTCCGGTCGCTTTTAACCCAATGAAAAAAATCATTATCAATAAAGTTTTTGATGTTGTAACGGTTAAATATTTCTCCGTCCAGAATTCCTTTCAGTTCATCTTCATCAATATAATCGTCATTACTAACAATGCTGTAGGCAAGCATTTTGGAAAAAACACTTAGATAAGTATGGATCAGAAATATTTTTTCGCTTGCATCAAACTTTCCATAAGCGATGCTCAAAAACTTTTTCCATTGCTCAAAGGAAACCTGCACTTCGCCATACTTTTTTGCATCATTAAACCATGCGCTTAGTTCGCGGAAACTTTCAATAAAAATATTGCTTTGATAACCGAATGCTTCTTCAATGCGTTTCAGTGTTGCCTTTTGCTTTTCTTCTTTAAAAAGGAAACGATCAATCCAATAATAAAATTCCCCGGCATTGTGTTCATTCAAGGTAAAGGAGGCAGAAGCAATTTCATCCAGTATTACCTCATCTTCCTTCAAATCTTTCATGTGATCCAACTGATCAACATTGGGGGCAAATACTTTCCAGTTGATAAGGTCAGAAGCGATCAGGGTAAAATTATAAGTCTCGCCTTTCGATATTTCTCCCAATAAATATCCGGCCAATTGTTCTTTGGCATGTTTCAATGAAGAGCGTAAATCATTTTCATATTCAATGATGATCTTGTTATAAAGCGTATCAGCGCTTCCTGAATGCAAACGATCTTTCCGCGGAATATTTACAATTGTTTTTTCTGCGCCTAAAGTAATTTTATCTATGATGCTTTCTGTTTCCGGATTTCCTGCATAAAGACGATTCAGCAAATCTTTAAAAGCTTCTTTTTTGGTAAGTTCTTTATTAGCCGATTTTACTTTTTGCAAATATTGTTTTATGTGGTCCGTTTTATCCTTGTGCATGAACTTTGTTAGTTGGCCGATCTGAAAGAAATGATTATTTCCGGAAAAATTATTTCATTTCAAATATAATGTTAATGGCAGCAAAAACTGAAATTGGATATTTACAAAATCTTCAAAAAAGTGCTTTTGACGCCTCTCACTGATGATGGTACCTTTCACCGCGCAGAATAGTGCAGGCACGATAGAGTTGTTCTGCTAAAATCACGCGAACCAGTTGGTGCGGAAATGTAAGTTGGGATAAACTCCATTTATGATCGCTTCGCTTTAATATTTCTGCATCCAGCCCAAACGCGCCGCCGATAATAAAAATCAAATTTTTTGTGCTTTGGAAAGATTGTTTTTCAATAAATGTTGCAAGTGCCGGAGAAGTCATTTGTTTTCCATATTCGTCTAATGCCACTACAAAATCGCCTGGCTGAATGGCCTGCAAAAATATCTTTCCCTCAGCGTTTTTTAACTGTTCGGCATCCGCAATTTTCGGAGAAGAAAAAATTCGCCATTCAACCGGAAAATAATGCGAGATACGCGCAGTGAACAGATCAACAGACGTTTTAAAATGTGGCTCATGATTTTTCCCGACGGCCCAGATTTGAATTTTCATACACTTATTATCAGGTCGGATAAAGGTAGTGGCTTGTTAGAAAAATTTATCAAACACAAAAAGGAAATCAGGCAATATTTTCCTATTTTTGCGCTCCATTTAGCGAAGGCATCGGGCTTTTGCTGATGCAGAAACAAGAAAAAATGGCCTCGTAGCTCAACTGAATAGAGCATTTGACTACGGATCAAAAGGTTTCAGGTTTGAATCCTGACGAGGTCACCACAAAGGATTGAGCAGCAAAATGCTGCTCTTTTTTTTATCTCGCCTATTTTTTTCAACCATTACAAATTCTGTATTTAATAAGGATACGCAATTATCCGGCCTGCAACCGGTCCATGACAGACTGTTTATAAAATCTGCCGATGGGTATTTCAGTTTTTCCCAGTTGCACTGCCATAGCATTATACCCTGAAATGTTATCCATGGAAATAATAAAAGAGCGGTGGATCCTCAGAAATTTCTGGTGAGGCAGCAGGTGCTCCATTGAAGTGATGGATTGCTTGACGATGAGATGTGTACCATTTTTCAAAAATATTTTCACATAATCTTTCCAGCTTTCGAGATAGGTGATATCATCCACAAAAACTTTTTTCATATCCCTATCTACCTTTAGGTACACAAATGACTCGGTGGCGGCAGGTGCCTGCAACTCGGCCGATAAAGCTTCACCTCCCACCAGGCGATTGAGTTTGGTAATGGCCTTAAGAAATCGTTCAAACGACACGGGCTTCACCAGGTAATCTACGGCATCCAGTTCGAATCCGTCAACGGCATACTCGCGGTAGGCAGTCACAAAAATGACTTTGGGGGGATGTGCAAGATTTTTGAGAAATTCGGTACCGATGATGCGCGGCATTTTAATGTCGAGAAAAATGACATCAATCCTGCGTTCACGCAATACCTCCAGCGCCTCAATAGCGTTTCTGCATTGACCTGCGATTTCCATTCCGCCGATATCAGTGATATATCGCGACAACACCTTCAGCGCAGGCGGTTCATCATCAATAAGCAAGCACTGAAGTTTCATGATTCCGGGTTTGCGAGATAATGGTAGTAACCGGGAAGCTGGCATTATCGCCTGCCAAATCAACCACAAGTGATACGACAAAAAAATCGCCCTCATCATTTAATTCCAAATCATGGTCGCCGGGATATATAAAGGCGAGGCGCTTTCTGACATTTGCTATTCCGATTCCGTTTTTACTCTCATTGGTAAACCCGTTTTTCCCATTGGCAATTTTTGCTTTGAGCACCTGGTTTTTAACAGAAATATCTACACTAAGCCAGCAATTTTCAATCTGATCGGAGGTGCCATGTTTAAATGCATTTTCAATAAAAGGCAATAATAACAGCGGCGCAATGAAAGTATCACTCACTTCACCTGTCACTTTCCACGAAAAATCAAGCCGATTGCCATACCGTTCTCTTTCGAGTTCGATATAATTTTTCATAATATCCAGTTCTTTTTCAAGCCGCACTTCGGCAGACTTGCAATCATAAAGCATATAGCTGAGCAAACTGGAAAGTTTCAAAATCATTTGAGGCGCCTGGGGTGAGTTATCCAATGAAAAAGAATAAATATTATTGAGTGTATTGAATAAAAAATGAGGATGCACCTGTGCTTTTAGCAATTGAAGTTCAGCCGTTGCTTTTTCCTCCTGCGCATCAAGCCAGTCTTGTTGCTTTTTGTTCCAGTATTTGAAAAATTTAATAACCATTGGTGCGGCAGCAGAAGTGGTGATACAGAGATAACAAAAAGCCAAAGGCCCCCTGGGAAGCACATCTTTAAATCCCATGGCCTCCTGGGCGGGAATAAATACAAAGGAACGGTAGCCCTGATCGATATACATACCGGCAACACCCCAGGCGAGAATGAGTCCAATAAACTGTAACATCTTCCCTTTCAGCAATAGCTGTGGCACAGCCCAATACGCCATTGGATAGCCGTATAAAATAAACACCGGAATCCACATAGCCATGTTTATCACTTCCCTCCCATAAGAACCCGGCGTGCCAATCATAACCCAAATGGCAGCCCAAATCAATGTATGTACCATCCAATAAGATACATGCCGGATTATCCGGTATTTCGGATCGAAAACAAAATCATTGTAAAGGAAAGAATTAACGGATGCCAACAGTTTGTTCATTGTGATAACATTTATGTTTTTCAGGCCGGTTTCCGATGATAACAACATTCAACTCCCGAAGGTAATCCATTACAAATAATGTAAATACAATAAAAAGATGAACGACAGTGTAAGCCGACAAACAGCATGAAAACAAAGATAGATACCACTCAACGGCATCAGTACATTTCTATAGTAAGAACCGACAGTTAGTCGATTTATAAAACGCATCACATTTTCACGATGCTACTTTAGTAAAAAAATAATCAACATGCGCCGGCATAATAATCTACTCCAAACATTTTTTGCACTTATGTGCTTAATTCTTCTAAACCAAAATGCCATGTCTCAGAAATCTGCTATCGAAATGGTTAAAGCTGCGAAACAGGAAATAGAAAACCTGACTCCTCAACAAGCTCTGTCAGAAATGAAGGCAGGTAATGTAAATATCATAGACATCCGTGAGCCGGAAGAAATAAAACAAACCGGTAAAATAGCCGGGTCAGTAAATGCACCACGCGGCATGCTTGAATTTTATGCAGATGCGTCACTTTCATACCACAAAGAAGTGTTTAACAAAGATAAACGCCTCATTCTTTATTGCGCTTCAAGTGGCCGGTCGGCACTGGCAGTAAAAACGCTGAAGGAAATGGGTTACACCAATGTAGCGCATATTGAGGGCGGGCTAAAAGCCTGGCAGGAAGCCGGATTGCCGTTAGAAAAATAGCGGGATCCGAAAAATTCTGTAACGAGGGTTTTAAAAAAATTTCACCATAACCTTAAAACTATATTATGAAAGTAAGATTCACTTTTATGTTTTTGCTATCCTTATTGATAGCAACAGCCATTTCCTCTTGCGAAAAAGAGTGGAGGCCACCAAACAATCCCGGCCATGGACCTAAAGGCGATAACAACAATGGAGTTTCGAAGCAGACAAAAACGTATACCAGTGATGTAGCCAAAGAATGGCTGAAAACGCAATCAGCATTACTGTATTCACCAAAGAATTCCTTTGGAGTTAATGCTGGCAGATTTATGGCCTACTCAGGCGTGGCGCTGTATGAGTCTGTGGTTCCGGGTATGCCTTCCTACAGTAGCCTCGTTGGTCAATTGAACGAAATGCCTGAAATGCCTAAAATTGAACCGGGCAAATCTTATCACTGGCCTACCTGCGCCAATGCGGCTTTGGCTGAAGTAACACTTAAACTGTTTGCTTTCTCAGAAAAAACGGATGCCGCTGTTCATGAAACTGAAGACCGGCTCAACGCCCTTTATGCTACTGAAATTGGGAACGGTGAAACATTCGAACGGTCGAAAAATTTCGGAAAAGCGATAGCTGAAAAAATTGTGGCCTGGGCAGCTACCGACCATCCGTGGTCGTCATGGCCTGCTATGGTTCTGACTGATCATTCTCCCGGAAAATGGTGGCCCGAAGGAAATAATGAATCCACTGTTACCATTCCAAACGGCCTTGCTTATTGGGGTAATACACGCACCATCGTTGCCGGCAGTATAAATAACACTGTGTCGGAACCCTATCCATATAGTGTTGCAACTAACTCCCGCTATTATAAGGATTTCAAGGAAGTATACGACCTTTCTAAAAAGCTGACGTTTGATCAAAAGCATCTTGCACTGTATTACAATGATGCAGGGCCGGGATCCTATCCATCAGGTTCCAGCTATATTGCTGTATTTAATCAGATCATAGACCAGTTGAATCCCAAGCTCGATATGGCAGCGCTTGCCTGGGCAAAAACTGGCATGAGCCTTTTTGATGCAACGATCGGCTCAATGAAAGCAAAATACATTATTATGCAGGAGCGGCCATTTCAGTTTATCCGGCGTGTGATAGCACCCAATAACGATCCGGCCACGTGGTGGAAGCCGCTTATTCCCACACCTCCCTATTCTGATTTTCCTGCTAACCATGCGGCCTTTGCCGGTGCCTTTACCCATGCGCTCACTACCGTATTTGGCAGTCGCGTTCATTTTACCAACAGCATTTATAAAGGCCAGTCGGTTATGATAGATGGAAAAGCAGTAACGCTCAATAGCTACAGTTACAAAGCCTTTTATGATATGGCACAGGATATTGCGATTTCAAGAGTGTATGGTGGTATTCACACGCGCCATGCGGTGGAAGAAGGCCTTGTGCAAGGTGTAAAAACTGCCGATAACATCGACCGGAAAGTAAGATTTAAATAAGGGAATCGATATAAAAACAGCATGTTGCAAAATGTGCTGTTTTTAGATTTTATATGTGCGCAGAATTGATCTTTAAAATGCTTTTAATACATATCGTGCGAAACACAACTCAATTTTTTTTTGAAATTAAAATCAAAATGTAATCATTGAATGAAAAAGATTATCCTCTATACGCTTTCCGTTCTTTTTGTATTGGCAGGCAAAGCACAAAATGTAGGTATCGGAACTTCAACACCGGATGTATCATCCAAACTGGAAATCAATTCCGACAATAGTGGTATCCTGATTCCCAGGTTGACAGCAGTTCAACGAACTGCCATCAGCCATCCCGCAAAGGGCTTATTGGTCTATGATTCAGATTCTGCTGCCTTTGCATATTATACGGGTGTAGCCTGGTTATTTCTGGCCGGCACCGAAACCAATGCAAATAACTGGAGTACCACAGGAAACACAAGCACAAACTCTCTCAATTTCATCGGCACCTCCGATGACCAACCGCTAAGGTTTAGGATAAAAAACATCAATGCGGGTGTCATAGACTCATCGGGCAACAATACTTCATTCGGATTCAGGTCATTGGATTCTAATATTACCGGAACTGCAAATACAGTTCTGGGGTATAAGTCATTTGTGAGCAACCGAACAGGAGGCAGCAACTCTTCTATGGGAGGCTATAGTCTCAGGAATAATTTGGGAGGAAATGGCAATACAGCCATTGGCACACAGGTTTTATTCAGCAACACTACCGGAGACAACAATTCGGCCCTGGGGAATAAAGCGCTTTTTGGAAACATCCAAGGCTATTCAAATGTAGCTATGGGCAGCAACGCCTTGTATAGCAACACCGGCGGAAATAATTTTGTTGCCATTGGCGATTCCGCCTTATTTTATCAAAATGGAGGCAATGGCCAAAACACCGCAATTGGTTCCAAAGCGCTTTTTGGAAACACCACCGGATTTTCAAATACTGCAGTAGGTAACAAATCAATATACACAAACACAACGGGATCATGGCTTACTGCACTTGGGGTAGAAACACTCTATAATAATACAACCGGAGGATACAATACAGCCATCGGTTATCAAACTTTATACTCTAATACCATAGGTAATTTTAATACCGGAGTTGGGCAGTACGTGCTGAATGGCAATACAGAGGGTAGCGGCAATACTGCGTATGGAACATATGCACTCAAAATGAACACTACCGGCAACAACAACATTGCGCTGGGCTTTATGGCTTCAGAATTAAACACAACGGGAAATAACAATACCGTTATTGGTTATTCGGCAGGACAGAATAACATTGGAAACTGGACAACCATCATTGGTTCTGAAGCTGGTCAGAACAACCAGGCAGATGGAAATGTATTTATTGGCTCTTCGGCAGGAAAAGAAAATATTTCCGGAAAATGGAACAGTTTTATAGGAGATAATTCAGGCGCACAAACGACCATTGGATTTGCTAATACAGCTACCGGCAGCTTTGCCATGTTTGCCAATACCACCGGCAGTCAAAATACTGGTTTGGGTGCTTCACCTTTGTATAAAAACACCACAGGAAGCAACAATACAGCTATCGGCAGCCAGTCCTTGTATTCAAATACTTCAGGTGTCAGTAATACAGCCATCGGATATGGTTCACTGTGGCACAACACTACAGGATCAACTAATACTGCATTAGGCCTGAATGCAGATGTATCCGTAGGTAACCTTAGTAATGCAACGGCTATTGGATTCAGTGCGGTAGTAAATGCTAGTAATAAAATACGGCTTGGCAACGCATCCATAACCGTAATTGAGGGACAGGTGCCCTTCACTTCACCATCTGATGGAAGGTTCAAGACAAATATTACCGAAAATGTGAAGGGGCTCGAGTTCATTTTAAAACTGCGTCCGGTTATTTACAACTTCCAGGCGAAAAAATACGAAACCTTTATCAAAACAGGAAAACTTGTCGATGCGCAATTAGTTTCCTATATCGATGATTATTCAGAAGCAGAAAAAATCCGCCATAGCGGTTTCATTGCGCAAGAAGTAGAAAACGCTGCAATGCAGACAGGATACGATTTTGACGGGGTTATTCAACCCAAAACAAACCATGAAGCCTTCGGCTTATCGTATGCACAGTTTGTAGTGCCACTGGTGAAGGCGGTGCAGGAGCAACAGGCAATTATCGAAAAGTTGAGGCTACAAATTGATCAAAAGGAAATCCATGAAATAGTTGGCAAACAACAGCAGCAAATAGAACTTCTTAAAAAAGAAATTTTGATTTTAAAAGGAGAAATAAAATAGCACTATGAAATTTATTTCAACTTTAGTAGTCATTTCACTCATCTCCTATAGCGTTCATGCACAAAATGTAGGTATTGGTACCACCACTCCGCTTAGGGCAAAACTGGAAGTATATGGCGTAGCCGGTGTAGGTGCCACCAGTGGATTGTTTGGCGGCGATGGCACCGGAATTTCTTTACAAAAAGATTGGCCAAGCATTGGATTTAACCAATATCGTGATGGCCCTACCGGTTTCGGAAAACATATTGGAACCGGCTTTGCAGCCAATCAATATTTAGATCCGAATACGGGAATATTGTTTTTGGACATGTTAAGCTCAGGGATAACTAATTCGGAGATTACAACATCGAACAATGCGTTAAAGATTTCTAACATGGGTTATGTAGGTGTGAACGGTGCCGGACCCAATTCTGAATTGCAATTGCCAAACCGCCTAAACAACAGGAAGATCACGCTCTGGGAGAATGCGAATAACCCATACCAGTATTATGGATTCGGTATACGGAGTGGAGAATTGACATATAATGTGGGTGATATAGATGCCATTCATACTTTTCAAAGCGGAGCTTCAGCAACCGGATCCATAAAACTGTTACAGTTTGGCAGGTCAATGGATATACAAGTGTACACGCAAAACATCATTCTTACAAAGAATATCCCTGGTGATCAAAATCTTATTATCTCAGATCGAAGCCCAGGCACAGCCCAAAACCCAACAACCTATATAAATAATTCTGTCTTGCTGGGTAGATATATGCTGGAAGGAGGTGCGGCTGACAATACAGTAGCTGTAGGATACATGGCTGGGAGGTTGTTAGGCGGAACCGGCACAGGTCCTTACAGATTAAATAATTGCACATTTCTTGGAAATTATACCACCCAGATTTACCCGGGTAACTATATCAACGGCACTTATTCTAATAGCATGGCCCTGGGTTACCAGTCAACTATTTCAAGCAGCAACCAGGTAAGAATTGGAAATCTTGATATTACATCTATCGGTGGTTCGGTGGGATGGAGCACTCTATCTGATGGCAGATTGAAAAAAGATATAACGGACCATGTATCTGGTATCAATTTTATCATGAAACTAAGGCCTGTTCAATATAAATATGACCGTGCTGCCTTTAATCGGCTATCCGGCCTGACTTCTTCTGAAACTGATTTAAATAATAAATCAGTAACGTCTAAAGACAATGTAATTTATTCAGGCTTTATCGCACAGGAAGTAGAAGAAGCGGCCAATCAATCAGGATTTATATTTAGTGGTATAGACAAGCCTGCTTCCCCTGATGGTTTTTATGCACTCCGTTATGCTGATTTCGTAGTGCCCTTGGTAAAAGCAGTTCAGGAACAACAACAGGTGATTGAAAAGCAGCAGCAGCAAATTGATGGGTTGATGAAAGAACTTCAGGCACTCAAAGAAAAAATAAACATTGAGATTCCAACTTCCATGTAAAATTTCAGCATGAAAAAATATTTATCAAGCATCCTCTTTATTTTCTTAGCTACAGCTTCAACTGCCCAACTGTATGTTGGAAGCGGAGCTCTTGTGTCTATTGATGGGACTATTACGCTTCACAACCTGGATTTCATTCGTTCACCTGGCGCAGATCCTGCTATTGTTTTTGCTCCGGGAAGCAATGTGTTGTTTACAGGCGATGCTGACAATACGGTCAGCGGTTATATCAGTTTTTTAAACCTGGAGATTGCCAAGGAAGGTAACCACAAGATCAGCCTTTTAAATAATGATGAAGAACTAAGGGGCAATATGCGATTCACATCCGGATTTTTTGACCTGAACGGCAATTCACTGGTATTAAAAGGTAATGGAACACTGTTGAATGAAAATGAAGACAGCCGGATCATTGGCCCTGCAGGGGGTTCAGTATATACAACCCTTTTTCTCAATCAACCAACCAACGTTAATCCTGGGAATATTGGTTGCACAGTTTCATCGAATAAGGACCTTGGACAGCTAAGCATTAATCGTGGATATAAACTTTCCTATGGGTTTCCTGAGCATGCTGTACATCGTTATTATTCATTTTCATTTTCCGACCCTGCAAAAAACACTGGCCTGGATGCTACACTTAAATTTGACTATTTCGATAGCGAAAAGGAAAACCTCGATGAGAAGGAACTGGTTCCATGGAAGAGTAACGCCATAACACAGGTATGGGAAGAACAGGGGCCCAAAGAAAATATAACCAGAAATTCAACAGAAAACTGGGTGCAGCTCACGGGCATTGATAATATGCAGATATGGTCATTGGCAGAACAACTATCACCTGTGCCGTTAACGCTGTTGAACATGCAAGTTACCTGCAAAGAAAACAGCACCATAATAAGTTGGGAAACAGCATCAGAAAGTAACACCGACTATTTCGAAATACAACGGTCTGTAAACGGGGCAGACTGGGCTAAGTTGGCCCTGTTAGAGGCTGCCGGAAACAGCAATAGTGTTCAAAAATATTCATATTCAGATGCAGGATTTTCTCAAACAGAAAAAGTATTTTATAGAATTGCATCCGTGGACAAAGACCAACAGGTTTACTACAGCATTGTCAAGCCATCATCCTGCGCTATTCAATTATCAGGTACTGTATGGCCCAATCCTGTAGATCGTTTTGTGAATATGCGTATTATTTCACAACAATCCTGCAAGGTGATCGTGAAATTGGTTGATACCAAAGGAGCAGTACTTCGCGAATGGCAGCAGTCGTTGACAACCGGAGGCAACACCTTCATCCTCGATTTACAAGGCATTGCTGCAGGTATTTACCACATTATGGTTTTCGGAAAAAACACACAATTGAAACTGTCCGAAAAAATCCTGAAGCAGTAAAACAACAAAAGTGTATATCACTTCCGGTCTTCACAAAAGCATTCTAAAACCCCTTCACAGCATTCATACCATTTATAAAAAATCTTTCTGTAGGTTTGACCCGCTCAAAAAACGTACAGGATGTCTCTATCAATAACGGTTATTATCATTGCTATTACTGTAATTATTTCCCTCATCGCATTTGCTAACCGTAAAGTGATGGATGATCTGATCTACTATCCTGCTGTAATCAACAACAGAAACCAGTTTTACCGGTTTATCAGTTATGGTTTCATCCATGCCGACCTGATGCACCTGATCTTTAACATGTATGCTTTTTATTTATTTGGCGAAGTAACTGAGCTCAGCTTTAAAGCGCTGTTTGGTGAATCTATGGGTAAAGGACTCTATGTTTTATTGTATGTACTGGCTCTGATTGTATGTGTATTGCCTGATTATGCTAAATATAAAAACAACGCGCAATATCGCAGTCTTGGTGCTTCAGGAGCCGTGTCCGCTGTAGTGTTCGCATATATCATTTTGAATCCCATGCAGGGAATCGGCCTGATATTCATTCCGATATTTATCCCGGGATTTTTATTTGGGATTATTTATCTGGTTGCATCTTATTTCTTAGGTAAAAAAGGCGGTTCGTCCATCAATCACAACGCCCACCTGTGGGGAGCTGTATTTGGTATTGCATTTCTTATTATTGCCAGTCAGTTATTTTCCCATTATTCCGTTTTTGATCATTTTATTCAACAGGTGAAAGGCATGTCGGTGAAAGACCTTTTCCAGACTTATTGATTTTTTATTTCAAGTATCTGCCTTGTTTTATCAGTCACTTTAAACCTGTCATCTATCCTTTGACCGATTACCCACATAATTTTTTTATTGCTTTCCAATATCCAAATATTTTCTTTTTGTGTAAGCGATAGTTTCTGATCAATAAAAAAACGGCTTAGTTTTTTCTTCTTTTTCATACCTAGCGGATAGAAATAATCGCCCTGCCTCCACTTACGAAGCAGTAGCGGATATTCGATGAGTGAAACATCAATTAAAGCTTTTTGCGGATCATTGGGGATAACAGTTCCTTGCAGCCACTCTTTAAATTCAAATACCAATTGATGATGGTTGTACGCAATTATTGTATCCATTTTTTCTACCAGGATATGTTTTGCTTCGGCGGTTTGAAGCGGCGCTATCACCAGCCAATTACGATTGATGAACGCGCGGTGTGACTGCGACGAGACAAATTTACCCGAACCACTTACAAGCAATTTTATTACCTCATTCGTTTGCGGTGCGGAAAAATCATAATCCTTGAGAATTTCATATAAAATGGTTTTTAGCGGGCGGGCCTTCAGTAGCTTTAAGACCGGAATTGCTATTTCATTTTCATTATGCGTTATCAATTGTTTTTTATACGCTGTTATAGATTGATCGTACAGCATTTGTATTTCCAAAAATCTTTCAAGATTGTTTTTCAGATTTTCTTCTACCTGCGGAAATACTTTTTGGATGGAAGGGATAAGCTGATTACGAAAATAATTTCGTGTGTACTTATCTGATTGATTAGATGAATCTTCAACAAATGATTTGTTCTTTGATTTTAAAAATTCCAGGATATCCGCTTTGGCAGCAAATAAAAGCGGCCGACGGAGGTATCCTGTTTTTTCGGGAATACCCTGCAATCCCTGCATTCCTGTGCCTTTGAAAAAATTCATCAGCAATGTTTCAATATTATCGTTGGCATGATGTGCGGTGAGCAAATAACAATTTGCAGCACTTTCAGATATCAGCTTCTGAAACCATTCATATCGAAGTTGCCTTGCGGCTAACTGTATCGAAAGGCCGTTTGCATCAGCATATCTTTCAGTATCAAATTTTTTTAGATGAAATTTCACACCATATTCCGATGCAAGTTCTTTTACAAACGCTTCATCTCTTTCACTCTCCGCTCCGCGCAATTGAAAATTGCAATGAGCGATTTCAAAATTGAATGCTGCATCTTTACACAATTCGCACAAAGCCACAGAATCTGCACCACCACTGACAGCCACGATCAGCAGGTCATTTTTTTGAAACAAATGTTTTTTCTTTACTTCAGCAACAAAGCGTGTCAACAAAACCATCGAAAATTGTTTGTAATCAAAGGTGTGATTAAAAATTAAAATCTAACCATCATCGAAAAAGAAAATTCCTGCGTCAAAAGCACTTTTTTGCCAAAAAAATAAAAAATTAAAAAGCTCATATCTGTACTACCGGCCATGGTCTGCCGGATAGCAGCGGTATCCCCGCCTCTAAAGGCGGGATATAAGCGAATAGCCGGAACAAATGCTCACCGGTGCTGAAAAAGACCAGAGCCCCTAAGCATCTTCCAGGTCATCCAATGCATTTTGCAGTTCACTGCGTGCATGCCTGTCGCCCGTGCGATCCGCCGCTTTAATACCGGCTTTATAAACTTCGATTGCTTCATCTGCAGTACCTTTTCTTTCGAGCAATTTTGCCAGGTGATAATAACTACCCACATAATCTGCATCAGTTTCAAGTACGGACCTAAAATGCTGTTCTGCTGAAGTAACATCTCCTACTTTAATGCATTCCAATGCCAGCGCATGTTTCAGGAAAGAATCATTTGGCGAGTCATGCAATAAATTTTTCAGTTGGGTGATGCGATCCATCATTAAATTTTTTACTTTTTGTATCCTTAGTATCTTCGCACACCTAAAAATGTAGAAATATGAAGATACTTGTATGCATAAGCAAAACACCGGATACCACAGCAAAAATAGCCTTCACCGATAATAACAGGAAATTCAATGAAAGTGGAGTACAGTATATCATTAATCCATACGATGAATGGTATGCGCTGGTGCGTGCAATTGAATTAAAGGAAGCGGATCCGTCCATTACTTTGCATCTTATAAATGTAGGTGGTGCCGATAATGATGCGATCATTCGCAAAGCGCTGGCAATAGGCGGCGATGAAGCGATAAGGGTGAACGCTCAAACAGGCGACGATTATTATGTGGCTTCACAAATAGCCGCCGTGGCACGTGAAAATCAGTATGATATTATTTTTACCGGAAAAGAAACCATTGATTACAACGGCGCTTCTATGGGAGGATTGATAGCAGAAATGCTTGAAATGCCATACATATCTCTTGCAACAAAATTTGAATTAAGCGGAACAACAGCAACGGTTACACGTGAAATAGAAGGCGGAGAAGAAGTAGATGAAGTAAGCCTGCCTGTAGTGGTAAGTTGCCAGAAAGGAATGGCCGAACAAAGAATCCCAAATATGCGCGGCATTATGAGTGCACGTACCAAACCATTGAAAGTAGTGGAACCACAATCTGCTGAAGAACTTACTTCCATAAAATCTTTTGATCTGCCGGCACCAAAGCAAGGTGTAAAAATGATTCCTGCCGATCAGCCCGAAGAACTGGTAAGATTGCTGCACGAAGAAGCAAAAGTGATTTAATTAAAAATTGTAAGAGACCTTTTAAAAAATAGTATATGAGTGTTTTAGTTTTTTTAGACCAGAGTGAAGGACATATTAAGAAAAGCAGTTTTGAAGCTGCATCCTATGCCGCTAAAATAGCAGAGCAATTGGGTACAGATGCACAAGGTATTGTGCTGGGAAATGTGCAGGATGATCTTGCATCGCTCGGTAAATACGGATTAAAAAAGATTTACGCTGCTGCCAATGAAAAACTCGGCCAGTTTGATGACGAAGTATATACAAAAGCAATTGCTGATGTGGTGAAAAACAACGCGGTGAATGTGGTTGTATTTTCTAATAATTTCAACGGAAAAGCAATTGCTCCGAGGCTTTCGGTTAGATTGAAAGCGGGGCTTGTAAGTGGTGCAGTGGCACTTCCGGATACGACTGATGGTTTTGTGGTGAAGAAATCAGTATTCAGTGGAAAGGCATTTGCGCATGTTGAAATAAAAACCGGTATCAGGATTATCACGCTTAATCCAAATGCATACAAGGCTACAGAAACCGGTGGAACTGCAGAAGTTCAAAACATAGATCCGGCAGTAGCTGAAGGAAAGGTGAAAGTAAAAGAAACAAATGTGGTAAAAGGTGAAGTGCCTTTGGCAGAAGCCGAAATAGTAGTGAGTGGCGGACGTGGTTTAAAAGGGCCTGAAAATTGGGGAATCGTAACTGATCTTGCTGAAGCGTTGGGCGCAGCCACAGCTTGCAGCCGCCCGGTGAGTGATAGTGACTGGCGTCCGCATCATGAGCACGTGGGGCAAACAGGACTAACGATAGCTCCGAATTTATATATAGCAATTGGCATTTCCGGCGCGATACAACACCTTGCCGGCGTAAACAGAAGTAAAACCATAGTGGTGATCAACAAAGATCCCGAAGCGCCATTTTTTAAAGCCGCAGATTATGGCATTGTGGGTGATGCATTTGAGGTGGTGCCAAAAATAACAGAGGCTGTGAAAAAGCTTAAAAGTTAAGAAAATAACCATCGTGATTTTTTTACCTTTGTCAATTAACGAAATGAAAATATAGTGAGTGAGATGAAGAAAATAGAGATGGAAATTGTGGCATTGTCGCACAGCATTACTCAAACACATTCTTATGCTGTGGTGCTGGGTGAAGTAAACGGATTAAGGCGATTGCCCATTGTGATCGGAGGTTTTGAAGCGCAGGCAATTGCGGTAGCGCTTGAGCGCATGCAGCCCAGCAGGCCACTCACGCACGACCTCATGAAAAACTTCATGCTTGCTTTTAATATTGATCTGCATGAGATTATTATCAATGACCTTCAGGAAGGTATTTTTTATTCGAGGTTGATTTGCTCTACAGACAATGCCACTGTAGAGATCGACAGCCGTACATCAGATGCTGTGGCGCTTGCGGTGAGGTTTGGTTGCCCGATTTATACATACGAACATATTTTAGAAAGTGCAGGCAGCCTTATGGAAGAAGATGATAAAAAGAAAAAAGTGGTAGTGACACATGATGAAGGTGGTAGCAATGATCTTAAAAATATGTCGCTCCAGGAATTGGAAGATCTGCTCAATGAGGTACTTGAACATGAAGATTATATTAAGGCCGCTTCCATAAGAGATGAGATAAATAGTCGTAAAGGGCTGTAATTAATTAGCTTTTCATCTGCTTCATGATCGTATTTCCTAATGGCAAAATCAATTTGGGACTCTATGTTACCCGCCACCGCGAGGATGGATATCATGACATCCAAACCGTGTTCTATCCTATCCCCTTTTTTGATGCATTAGAAATTCAAAGATCAGACGAGTTTATTTTTAAGGCAACCGGAATTGCTTCGGGCGAACCCGCAAAAAATCTTTGTGTGAAAGCCTATGAACTTTTAAAAGCAAAATATTATTTGCCACCAGTGTATATGCATTTGCATAAAGTGTTACCAGCGGGCGGCGGGTTAGGAGGAGGGTCGTCTGATGCTGCTTTTACTTTAAAACTGCTCAATGAAATTTTTGAGCTCAGGTTGACTGAAAAATCATTGTTCGAATATGCATTACAGTTAGGAAGCGACTGCCCGTTTTTTTTATTGAACAAAGCCTGTTTTGCCTACGGCCGCGGTGAGGAGCTGAAGCCTGCCGGCCTTTCATTAAAAGGATATTATATTAAATTAGTATTGCCGGGTATTTGTGTATCTACAAGTGATGCATTTAAAATGGTAATGCCCAATGTTGCAGAAACGGATCTCACAAAAGCGGTTACCCAACCCATATCAGAATGGAAGCATATTTTAAAAAATGTATTTGAAATACCGGTGTTTTCAAAGCATCCCGAACTGAAAAATATAAAAGAAAACCTTTATGAAGAAGGTGCATTATACGCTTCTATGTCCGGTTCCGGCAGTACGATGTTTGGAATATTTGACAAGTGTCAGGTAGTTAATTCTGAAAGAGAAAAGGCTTTTCTGATTAAGGGTTAATTAATTTTCAGTTACCTTTGATGAAAATCTTTCAGCAGTGATTTTTTTTAAAGTAAAATCTTTCCTTTCACAAAATCTGGATTTCCTCGATCACCAGTAACACTTGGTGCATCTACCTGCTTTCCCTTTTCTTTTTTCTTTTATTTACAACAATTAAAAATTTGCAAGATGACAAGCAATACAACAATGAATAAAACTGATCAATTCATAGAACTCGAAAATAAACATGGCGCACATAATTATCATCCCCTTCCCGTAGTACTCAGGAAAGGAGATGGTGTTTACGTTTGGGATGTGGAAGGAAAAAAATATTTCGATTTTTTAAGCGCCTACTCCGCTGTTAACCAGGGCCATTGCCATCCAAAGATTATTGATGCGCTCGTTTCACAAGCCTCAAAGCTAACCCTTACCAGCAGGGCGTTTCACAGCAAGGAGTTATCAGAATTCTGCGAATACATCACCAGCTTTTTTAATTACGACAAAGTGCTTCCGATGAATACGGGTGCAGAAGCAGTGGAAACCGCTTTAAAGCTCTGTCGCCATTGGGGATATCGTGTAAAGAATATTGAAAATGATAAAGCGAAGATCATTGTTTGCAAAGGCAATTTCCATGGACGTACATTAGGGATAATCAGTTTTAGTACCGACCCAACAGCAAAGAAAGATTTCGGCCCCTATCTTTCCGGTTTTACATTGATTCCATACAATGATATTTCTGCTCTGAAAGAAGCGCTTCAGGATGAGCACGTTGCCGGATTTTTAGTAGAGCCCATCCAGGGAGAAGCCGGCGTAAATGTGCCGGATGATGGATACCTTTCTGCTGCTAAAAAAGCATGTGAAGAAGCAAATGTGTTATTCATTGCCGATGAAGTTCAAACCGGGCTTTGCAGAACAGGTAAAATGCTTTGTTGTGATCATGAAAATGTAAGACCGGATATTTTGATACTCGGAAAAGCCTTAAGTGGCGGCGCCATGCCCATTAGTGCAGTACTTGCTGATAATGAGATCATGCTTACTATAGAACCCGGCGAACATGGAAGCACCTATGGCGGAAACCCGCTTGCCAGTAAGGTAGCCATCGCTTCTTTGGAAGTTTTAAAAGATGAAAAGCTGGCTGAAAATGCTGAAAGGCTTGGAAAAATTTTCAGGGAAGAAATAAGAAAATTTAATTCGCCGCATATAAAGCTGGTTCGGGGAAAGGGATTGCTTAATGCAATCATCATCGACCATGCAGAAGAAAGTGCTGCCTGGACTTTATGTCTTGAACTAATGAAAAACGGGTTATTGGCAAAACCAACCCACGGCGATAAAATAAGGCTTGCTCCACCGCTTGTGATCAACGACGATGAATTACACCAGGGGTTGGACATCATTAAAAAAAGCCTGGAAGTATTGTGATCATTGCATATCATTGGCACTAAAAACCAATGGCAACAGATCTACCGCGTTTCCTAATTCATACACTTCGCCTGTCATGCCGCTTAAAAGAATCCTGACAGGCGATTTTGTTCGTTCCTGAAATTCGAAAAACGATTGCCGGCAAATGCCGCACGGACTGATCGGATGATCGCTTTTACCATTCAGATTGTGATAAGAAATGGCTATTGTTTTTATTCCTGTTTCCGGATATAAACTTGCAGCTACTGACATCAAAACCCTTTCGGCACATATACCTGCGGGATAGGAAGCATTTTCCTGATTAGATCCTGTTACAAATTTACCATTATTAAGAAGGGCTGCAGCGCCAACTTTAAAATTAGAATAAGGAGCATAAGATTTTTCTGTTTCCTTTCGCGCCTTATCTAATAAATCCTTGTCATCGGGATTCAATTCTCCATCACTTTCGTATACATTCATTTTAATTCCGATTTCCTGTTGCTTCATTTCTTTTTAATTTTAAAGGCATACAAATTACTATAATCAAATCATTAAATAACACTGAAATCTTTTGTTTCAAAAGATTTTAAAATTTCTTTTCCAAAGGAGTAGAAAATCTCTTTCTTCTTTAAACCTTTTAAAAACACTTTTCTTCAAAAGCACTTTTTTGCGACTTTTATAAAAAATTAAAACATCTTTTCAATGCCCAGGATTAAGATGCTCTCTCCAATCACTATCCTGATGATCGTGGTTGTAATAGCCGCAATTACTACATGGCTCATCCCTGCAGGTAAGTACAACACAATTACTTTTGATTCAGGACGGTTTATTTATGCCACGCAAAATGGAGATACCACCTATCCGGCTGCTCAGTCCACTCTCGATCAATTTAATATCTCAATTCCAATAAAATCATTTCAGGAAGGTTCGATCAGAAAACCTGTTGCAGTGCCTGGAACTTTTCACACATTACCATCCAATTCGCAAGGAATAATTGATGTGCTGATGGCTCCGGTAAAAGGCATCATTGATTCTATCGATATTATTTTGTTCTTATTTTTAATAGGCGCATTTATGAATGTGTTTCATGAAACCGGTGCTCTTGTGAGTGGACTCACGGCGCTTTCCTTAAAGATGAAAGGCCGCGAAAGTTTATTGATCGTTATACTTACATTTTTATTTTCATTTGGAGGCGCTTCCTTTGGAATGGCAGAAGAAACACTTGCTTTTTACCCGGTGATTGTACCATTGTTTATTGCTGCTGGTTATGATGCGATACTTCCTGTAGCTGTCTTATTAGGCGGTACACAGTTGGGAACTCTTTCATCTTTCACCAATCCGTTTGCTACTATCATCGCCTCAAACGCTGCAGGAATCAATTGGACAGAAGGTTTGATAGAACGCATCGCATTGTTTTGCATCACCACATTTGTCACCATCCTTTATTTTGTATGGTATGCCAAACGTGTAAAAAGAAATCCTGCCAAATCTTATCAGCCTGCAGGAATTGAAATCCCTTTCATTGAAAAAACAGTTCACCGGAATGAACCATTGTCATCAAAAAACAAAGCGTTGCTGATTTTATTCCTGTTTACTTTTCTTATTATGATCGGTGGAGTTGTTTTTCTCGATTGGTGGCTGCCAGAAATGTCAACCTTATTTTTAGCTGCTTCAATTGTGATGGCGGTTATTACCCGAACCCCGGAGCGAAATTTTATCGATCATTTTATTAAGGGCGCTGAAGGAATGCTTGGTGTGGCACTTATAGTAGGTGTGGCACGCGGCGTCACTATTATTTTAAACGAAGGAAATATAAGCGACTCCATACTTTATTACGCCTCCGAAGGCGTGAAGGGATTACCTCCTTCATTGCTGATCGTTGCGCTGTTTGTGATTTATATCTTTCTCACTTTATTTATTTCCTCGTCTTCCGGAATGGCCGTACTTACCATGCCGATCATTGGCAGCCTTGGTGTAATGGCAGATATACCTACACGCGAAGTGGTAAATTCTTATCTTTTTGGAATGGGTATTATGGGATTTGTAACACCCACCGGACTAATGCTTCCTTCACTCGCAATGGTAAATGTAACAATCAAAGCATGGTGGCGGTTTATTTATCCGCTTATGATCATGCTTGCGATTCTCTGTTTGCTATTTCTGTTGGTAGGAATTCATTTTAAGTAAACAATAAATTAAAATAAAACCAGGAAAGCATTGCGGTGTAAAATTTGAGGTTGAGTTAGAAAAAAACAACCGATGAAAAACATGAAAAAATTCAGCCTGATTTGCATTGTTGCAATAATAATTTCGTTTTTATTGGCCCAATGTTCATCATCCCGAAAATATCAGAAGCTCGACAAAGATGATGTAGCCAAACTGGTACAAGACCACAACTTTATTTTCATTGCACAAAATATGCAGCCGATGCGCGGCCCTCAAAGAACGCTTAACAGTTATTATGATATCAAAATAGAAAATGATACGCTTGAATCTTTCATGCCTTATTTTGGCCGGGCCTTTATCGCTCCGATAGATCCTTCAAAAGGTGGTTTGCAATTCACTTCAAATGATTTTGAATATCAACTTTCTAATCCCAAAAATGACCAATGGAACATAACAATCATACCGCACGACGTATCAGAAATACAGCAAATGACTTTCACCATTTTTGGAAATGGAAATGCCACATTGAATGTAAACAGCACTCACCGCGATCCGATTTCTTTTTCAGGATATTTGCAAAAAAATGAATAGTAAGATTTGAATCAGCAAACAGGAAAATATATCATCATTGCAGGACTTTGTATCGTGGCAATCGGTGTGCTCGTATATTTTTTTCATAATGCTTTTAAATGGTTTGGAAATCTTCCGGGTGATGTAAAGTTCTCAGGAAAAAATGTAAAAGTTTATTTTCCGATCGTTACTATGATATTGATCAGTGTGGTTCTTACAATACTTGTCAATCTGTTCAGAAAGTGGTTTTAAAAAAATACCATGGAATATTTTGTCAGAGAAAATTCTATTGTTCGCCAAATATGGGGAAAAAGCGACACCATTCTTTTTATATTCGCCGGCTCCGCCGCTGAGTTTGCATTGAACAAAGCTGTGGATTGGCTCTACTTCACGGGCAGGCTTCCTGCCGATCCAATGGGCCGGCTTTTCAGTACCGTTTCGTATGCAAGAAAAATTATCTTTTCTAAAAATGAAAGAGCATTACACACTATTGATGGAATAGATGCGATTCATAAGCAGGTAGAATTAAATAGAAACGACAAAATTCCTGCCTGGGCATACCGTGATGTTCTTTACATGCTTATCCACTACTCGATAGCAGCTTATGAATTGCTAAACAGAAAATTAACTTCATCAGAAAAGGAAGAAGTATTCGATGTTTTTTATCGCTTTGGAAAACGGATGCATTTAAAAAATCTGCCAGAAAATTATCAGGACTGGATTGAACAAAGAAAATCAGATATGATGCAAGATCTTGAAAGGAGTGAACTTACGGATGATCTTTTCCGGCAGTATAAAAAACATTTGGGTCCGGTAAGGTATTATGTTTTGATTCAAAGCCAGAAATTGATAGTACCTGCGCATGTAAGAAAACTATTAGGACTGAGCCGGTTCTCGACAGTTGCTCCCTTGGTACCCATTTACAAATGGAGCCGGAAATTTGGATTAGACAGGTTCATTAAAAAAATTTTACTGCCAAAACAGTATGAAAAAGAGATTGGTGAAATGGAAATGGTAAAGTAATTGGCACACCTTTTAATAGGATGCCTTTGTAACCAAAAAATAAATTTCACCATGGCAAAGTATGGAAAAAAAGCCGGGGAAAAAGTTGAAAAAGCGATGCATGAAATGAAAGAAGGAAAATTAAAAACAGGCACCGGTAAAAAAGTGACCAGCCGCAAACAGGCAGTAGCTATTGGATTATCAGAAGCAAGGGAAGCCGGAGGCAAAGTGCCAAAATAGAAAAGTTCTTAATCTTTCCATGCGGCATCTTTCTGATACTCGACATAGCTCATTCCTTTTAGTTCTAAAATTTTATTGGTAAATGCCCTGAATATGTAGTTCGCGTCAATGTTTTTTCCAATTAGTTTGGTCGCCTTAGAGAATGACGTGGCTTCCTTTTCATGCGTAGGCTTGCTGTCAATACTTCCAAGCACACGCGCATACGCTCCCTGCTCGCGCCAGATGTCAACAAACTGCTTTACCTGCTTTAATTGCTCCCCCATACCATCCTTTCTTTTCAGGAAATCATTCTCCCACCAATCAAGAAAGTTCGGAGCTTCTTTTTTAAGGTCGCCATCACCTGTCATCCACTTCCTTACAAATTCTGCAAAGCCCTCAAACGGGCGTTGCTTCTTCTGGTCGTAATCCAGTTTCTTTAATTCGCTAATGGCATTTTGCGGCCAGTTGCAATCCAGTTTGTTTTTCTTGTCTATATGATGCGCCAATTCGTGCATCAGCGTACCAATGTCATTCGTGTTTTTCAAGCGTATCACCTCGGGCCCTACCTTGTAGAACCCTAACACATTTTTTTCTGTACCCATCACGTTTGCGGCGTACAGGAACACTAAATACCTGATTAATGAATTTGGCTATATCATGTACACTTACCGGCTTCTTCTTTGCTTCTTCAAGAGTGGTAGCAATTTCAGGCGGCGTACCGGTGCGTTTCTGGGTATCGCCTGTAGCCTGTCCCTTGTCTCCGCCGTCTCCTTTGTTCTTTGAAACTTCAGCTTCCGGATCCTTACCATATTCACGCTTCCCTCCATAACCCGCTTCAGGGGTGTTCAGCATGGGGTTAGTGTCGATGAACCGGAAATTCTTTTGTTTGGTAACAATTATATTTTCAGGGTGCAGATCTTTGATAATATAATCCTTGCTCACATAATCATTCTTGCCTACCCGCTTAAATCCGCGCTTGGCCATTTCCGCATCTACAATATGCTGCTCACTCGGCTTCAACAATTCCATTTCCGCATCGGCAGCCTCTTTTAATTCCGCATTCAAGGTGTCGATCCACTCCTTTTCTATCTTATCCCATTGAGCCTGAGTTTCCGCATCGATAAACTGTCTTTCCATCCATTCAGCCTCTTGCTTTTTCATCACATATTCAGGATGATAGCTCCCTACAAAATCCCGCGCAGCATCATGCCTTTTCTCGTAGTTGCGCAAAACGTCATGAATAGCGTTTTGCATGTCTGCATCGGTAATTATGATCTGTTTTTTTTAACTCCCTTCAGTATCGCAGGATTAAGTGCATTGAAGAAAGATTTAAAAGTCTAAAAGATTTTACCTTCACGCCTTCAAAAGCACTTTTTTTTATGAAAAATAAAATTTTATTTTCTGTTTTATTTATTGCATTCATGGCTGTCATACAGGGCCTGAATGCACAACCCATTAGCTCTCACCAGATAGATTCGATCACCGAAAAAGTACTAAAAGCATTTGATGTACCGGGTATTGCGGTGGCCGTGGTTAAAGATGGCAAGGTCATTCATCAAAAAGGTTACGGAGTACGCAGTTTACGTACCGGCGAAAAAGTGGATCAGCATACTTTATTCGGAATAGCCAGCAATTCAAAAGCTTTTACAGCGGCCGCATTGGGAATGTTGGTAGATGAAGGAAAGTTAAACTGGGATGATAAAGTGCGCAAATACATTCCTGAATTTACACTCTACGCGCCATTTGTTTCTGAAAATTTTACAATCACTGATCTGCTTACACACCGCAGCGGGCTTGGGCTTGGAGCAGGAGACCTGATGATATGGCCGGGCGATAATTCCTTTACAAAACAACAAATCATTCATAATCTCAGGTATTTAAAACAGGTATCTGATTTTCGGACAAAGTGGGATTACGACAACCTTCTATATATTGTAGCAGGAGAAGTTGTTAAGAAAGTTTCGGGAAAAAGCTGGGAAGAATTTGTAGAGCAACGCATCATGAAGCCGCTTGGAATGACAGAAAGTGCCGCATCGTTTACACGCCTGAAAGATTCATCAAATGTTATAGATCCGCATGCGCCGGTAAATGGAAAAGTTCAGGCTATCCATCGCGAACTCATTGAAACCGCCAATGCTGCCGGTGGTATTTACAGTAACCTGGAAGACATGACCAAATGGATTATCATGCAATTAAATGATGGAAAGTATGGCGAAAAGCTCGGCCAGCAATTGTTCAGTCCGGAAGTGCATTGGGATATGTGGTCGATGCACACTATCATGGATGTTTATCCCGGCAGCAGGTATAATACACATTTCGCAGGATATGGTTTGGGTTGGTTTCTTAATGATGAAATGGGATATAAAACTGTAAGCCATACCGGAGGCCTTGCCGGAATTGTGACACAGGTGTTGTTGGTTCCAGAATTAAAATTAGGTATGCTTGTATTTACAAATCAACAATCAGGAGCTGCGTTTTCGGCCATTACCACTTCCATTCGCGATGCCTACTATGGAGTAAAAGGCAAAGACAGGATAAAAGAATACCTTGGCTATACCACCAGCGCAAGAAGCAATGCTGATAAAATTTTAGACAGCATTTATAAAAAAATAGATAATACAAAAGAAACACCTGCATTACCGCTTTCAAAATATGCCGGCACTTATCAGGATCCCTGGTTTGGAAAAATCACCCTTACAGAAAAAGCAGGTAAGTTATTTTTCCAGGCAGAAAAATCACCCAAATTGCATGGCCAAATAAGTTTTATAACAGGAAACACCTTTGCAGTAAAATGGGACGACAGGGCAATGGAAGCAGATGCCTACATGTTATTCAGCCTCGATTATAACGGTGACCCTTACACGATTCAAATGAAACCAATTTCTCCGTTGACCGATTTTAGTTACGACTTCCAGGACCTGAATTTCACGAAAATAAAATAAGTAGCTTTGGAATATTATGAATATTGAGATGAATAAAAATGAAGATGCCAATAAAATGGCATGGGCGGAAATACGGAAAAAACTGGATAAGATAGCGGAAGGTGGTGGAAAAAAAGCCATTGAAAAACAAAAGGAAAGAGACAAATTAACTGCGCGGGAAAGGATCAGTTATTTGACAGATAAAGACAAGCCATTCGTGGAGATTGGCGCCTTTGCCGGATATGGAATGTACACCGAATATGGTGGATGCCCATCGGGGGGCACTGTTTCAGGTATCGGGTATATTGCCGGAAAACAATGCGTGGTTGTAGCAAATGACCAAACCGTGAAGGCAGGTGCATGGTTTCCGATCACCGGTAAAAAAAATCTTCGCATGCAGGAAATAGCGATGGAAAATAATTTACCCATCGTTTACCTGGTTGACAGTGCGGGCGTTTTTCTTCCTATGCAGGATGAAATATTTCCCGACAAAGAACATTTCGGAAGAATTTTCAGAAACAACGCAAAGATGTCTGCCATGGGTATCACTCAGATCGCTGCTGTGCTTGGGCCATGTGTAGCCGGTGGTGCATACCTTCCTATCATGAGCGACGAAACCCTGATGGTTTCCGGTGAAGGGCACGGTTCTATATTTCTTGCCGGGCCTTATCTGGTAAAAGCAGCAATCGGAGAATCCACAGACAATGAAACACTTGGCGGCGCTGAAACACATAATGCCATTAGCGGAATTGCAGATTACCAGTTTACTACAGAAAAGGAATGCCTGGATGAAATAAAAAGGATTATGAGCAAACTCGGCGCATTTTCAACAGCAGGATTCAACCGTATAACATCCGAAGACCCCGAACATAAAGTAGAAGATATCTATAGTTTTTTTCCTGAGGGAAATAAAAAACCTTATGATGTTCATGAAATATTGAAATGTATTGTAGATAAGAGTTCATTTGATGAGTTTAAAAAAGATTACGGTAAAACGATCGTTTGTGGATATGCGCGCATAGATGGCTGGGCAGTTGGGATAGTTGCCAATCAAAGATTGAATATAAAAAGCAAGAAAGGCGAGTTGCAAATGGGAGGAGTGATTTATAATGACAGCGCCGACAAAGCTGCACGTTTTATTATGAATTGTAATCAAAAAAGAATTCCCTTGGTTTTTTTTCAGGATATCACCGGTTTTATGGTAGGCACCCGAAGCGAACACAGTGGTATTATAAAAGACGGTGCAAAAATGGTAAACGCAGTGGCCAATTCCATTGTACCAAAAATAACATTCATCATTGGCAACAGTTACGGTGCCGGCAACTACGCTATGTGCGGAAAAGCCTATGACCCCAGATTTATTTATGCATGGCCAACCGCAAAAATAGCAGTAATGGGAGGCGAACAAGCCGCAAAGACATTACTTCAGATAGAAGTGGCTGCATTAAAAAAGAAAGGCGAAGAAATATCTTCTGAAAGAGAAAAAGAATTACTCGATAAAATGATCAGCAGATATGATTCCCAAACTACAGCAACCTATGCTGCGGCGCGATTGTGGGTTGACGCTATTATAGATCCGAAAGAAACACGTATGCTCATTTCAGAAAATATTACGGCGGCAAACCATAATCCTGATATTCCTGAATTTAAAACCGGAGTGATCCAGGTATAACATGTCTGATAAAAAAATTGTTATTTATACTGATGGCGCTGCAAGAGGCAACCCTGGCAAAGGTGGTTATGGAGTTGTAATGATCTGGAAGAATGTGCAAAAAGAAATGTCGAAAGGATACCGGCTGACCACCAACAACAGGATGGAATTATTGGCAGTAATCCGTGCACTGGAAGCCATCAAAAAACCCGGATTTGAATTAGATATTTATACAGACAGTAAATACGTGGCAGACAGCATTACAAAAGGTTGGCTTTACAACTGGATTAAAACAGACTTTAAAGGCGGTAAAAAAAACAAAGACCTATGGGCGCGCTATTTTAATCTTTCCAAACAATTCAAAATAAACTTTCATTGGGTAAAAGGCCACGCAGAAAATTTTTACAACAACAGATGTGATGAACTTGCCACACAGGCAGCCGATGGAACCGATCTGGAAACCGATGAGGGATATGAAAACCTGATTGGCAAATTATATTGATTTCACCCTGATATCATAGATGAAATCTTCAATTGATCTGATCTTAATTGGCCCATTATAATGCAACGGGCTTATTAAATAATTTTTTTCCTCCGGAATAATCACTGAAGGGATTTCAATAACCTGTACCAACGGATTTTCTAACAACGCACTTCCAAATTCCTGAGTTTCGGCAGGCGCCGGATATTGTTTCCAATTGCCTGGCAATTTTGATTCTGTAATAGTGAAAATTTGCTGATCATCTATTTCAAATGTAATCATACTTAAAGCCCTCGGAATTTCATCTATAGAGATATTTACAGTGTATTCAAGTAATGCAAGAGCGCGGCTCTCAGAAGTGTAAATACAAGGCGTCAACTTTTTATTCCAACGTCCGCCAAATAATCGCGCACCTTCTCCACTTACGTCTTCAGCATATCTGCTTTTTGATAATCTGTAAACTAACATGATCAGGAATGAACACCATAATTAATGCGCCCAATGATATTTCTTATTTCATCGCGGCCAAATTGATTGTCTATCCAATCTATTGGTGGCTGTCCATTCAATGCGCGGTTGGGAGTAGACATCCATTTCTTAAAAGCCATTTCATTTTCAAAAACCTCAAAGCCATAAGCGTAAAGCCCGGCAATATCAAGAATCTTTTCGCTGAGAGAGGGGCCAAATTTTTCGTTTTTCTTTTTGTTGATAAGTGTAGCCCTTGTAACCGAAAGCGTTTTGGCAAGAACGGTATAATCCATATCGGTTTTTGCTTTTAAAGATTCAAGATCTTTTTTGGAGATACCATCCCGAACCACTTTCATCTTTTCAAAGGAAGATAGATGGTTTTCGGGGGTTTTTGAAGCTACAGCAAGTATGGGCTTTTCGGCATATGCGTATGCAGCAGTAGCTTCTTCCACAAAAGAAACCGGAATATCTGAGGAGGAATATTTTGACTTTGAAAGCATAAGTATAATTTTTACAGCATTTAAGTACAAATTTATACATTTTTCCGGGTTTTTCTATTATTTTTTTAATCTTTCTTTCAGATCCAAATTATTTTCCCTTGCTACCTCCTGAGCTTTTTCATAGCCTGCATCTGCATGCCTGATCACCCCTATTCCCGGATCATTTCTTAATACCCGCTTTAATTTTGCAGCAGCTTCCTCCGTTCCATCTGCCACGATAACCATTCCTGCATGGATGCTATACCCCATCCCTACTCCACCACCATGGTGAAGGCTTACCCATCCTGCACCAGCAGCCGTATTAACCAATAAATTTAAAACCGCCCAATCAGCCACAGCATCACTTCCATCCTTCATGGCTTCGGTTTCTCTGTTAGGGCTCGCCACCGACCCGGTATCCAAATGGTCGCGTCCGATAACAATAGGCGCTTTTACTTTACCCGACCTTACCAGGTCATTAAACAACAATCCGGCTTTCTCTCTTTCACCCTGGCCCAGCCAGCAGATGCGCGCAGGCAATCCCTGAAAGGCGATCTTTTCTTTTGCCAGATCAAGCCATCTCAACAAACTTTTATTTTCCGGAAACAATGCAGCAAGCGCCTGATCTGTTGTATAGATATCCTCCGGATCGCCACTAAGTGCCGCCCATCTGAAGGGCCCTTTGCCTTCACAAAAAAGCGGACGAATATAAGCAGGTACAAATCCCGGAAATTCAAACGCATTAGTCAGTCCTGCTTCATAAGCTCTTGCTCTTAAATTGTTTCCATAATCAAAGGTTTCTGCGCCGGCATGTTTTAACCGGATCATTAATTCCACATGCTTTTTCATCGTAGCATAAGAAAGTTCTATATATTTTTCCGGATTTTCTGCGCGAAGTTTATCAGCTTTTTCAATTGTCATTTTTTCGGGCACATATCCTATCAGCGGATCATGAGCTGATGTTTGATCAGTAAGAATATCCACTTCTGTTTTTCTTTCAAGAAGCCTCTGAAGTAAATCGACCGCATTACAAAGAACACCTATGCTCCATGCCTTTCCTGCTTTTTTAGCTGCTTCGGCTTTGTCAATCGCACGGTCAATATCTGTTTCAGCCTCATCTAAATATTTTGTCTGTAATCTTTTATCTATGCGCCATTGTTCTACCTCTGCTGCAAGGCATACACCACCATTCATAGTAATTGCCAAAGGTTGAGCACCTCCCATACCTCCCAGTCCCGCAGTAACGCTTAGGGTACCTTTCAACGAATTATTAAAAAGTTTTCTTCCTATCTCTGCAAATGTTTCATAGGTGCCTTGCACAATACCCTGGCTACCGATGTATATCCAGGAGCCGGCGGTCATTTGCCCATACATCATTAATCCTTTTTTTTCCAACTCATCAAAATGTTCCCATGTGGCCCACTTAGGTACAAGTTGTGAATTTGAAATAAGCACCCTCGGTGAATTTTCATGAGTGGCCATTATAGCCACAGGTTTGCCACTCTGAATTAACAAAGATTCATTATTCTTAAGGTCTTTTAAAGATTCTATAATCAGATCAAGACTTTCAAAATTTCTTGCAGCTTTACCCCTTCCGCCATATACTACCAAATCATCAGGTTTTTCAGCCACCTCCGGATTTAAATTGTTTAACAACATACGCAGGGCAGCTTCCTGTGTCCAGCCCTTACAATTCAGTTTATTACCGGTAGGTGTTTTATATTTTACCGGATCATATTTTCTTTTTTCTTGCACAACTAAAAATTTTATTGGTTAAAGATCTGCATCAAATTCATTCAGAAATCTGATAGCTGCAATCATATCATCGTGCAGCACCCTGTCTGATGAATTAAAAGGAACCACTTTTCGAAATTCGCTGAAAACATTTTCAATAAATTCTGAGGATTTTAAAGGACGTACGAAATCCAATGCCTGGCAGGCCGTCAATAGCTCAATCGCTAAAATCCTTTCTACATTATTTATTACCGCATAAGATTTGGTAGCTGCATTTGCACCCATACTTACATGGTCTTCCTGGTTATTACTTGATGAAATCGAATCGACACTTGCAGGCGTGCACAATTGCTTGTTTTCACTCACGAGCGAAGCGGCAGTGTATTGCGGGATCATCAGACCTGAATTCAATCCATGTTCATTGATGAGAAATAATGGAAGATTGCGTTGCCCGCTCAAAAGCTGATATGTTCTTCGCTCGGAAATATTTCCGATTTCACTCATTGCAATTGACAAAAAATCAAGAGTGAGTGCCAGTGGCTGGCCATGAAAATTTCCACCACTTAAAATCAAATCATCATCAGGAAATATATTCGGATTGTCGGTAACTGAATTGATTTCTGTAATAAAAGTTTTTAATACAAAATCAAAGGTGTCTTTAGAAGCACCATGCACCTGCGGAATACAACGAAAAGAATATGGGTCCTGAATATTTTGCTTTTTGGATTGATAAATAGCGCTTCCTTCAAGAATGTTTCTAAGGCGTAATGCTGTATTTACCTGCCCGGCATGCGGCCTGATCTGGTGTATATGGCTGTTAAGGCAATCGCTGTTACATTGATAAGCATCAAAAGCAATGGCCGCAATAATATCAGCCCACCATAATAATTTTTCTGCCATCACAAGATTATACAATCCATAAGCCGACATGAATTGCGTACCATTTATGAGCGCCAAACCTTCTTTGCTTCGCAATTTTATGGGTTGCCAATTTTTGGCTTTCAACGCGCTTTCAGAAGCACTTTTTTTGCCATTTTCAAAAACTTCTCCCAATCCTATCAAAGGCAATGAAAGATGGCTCAGCGGCGAAAGATCGCCGGAAGCTCCTAATGAACCTTTGGTATAAACTACAGGATAGATTTCGTCGTTATGCATGTCCATCAATCGCTTTACAATGTCAATCGAAACACCCGAATGACCATAACTCAGCGATTTTATTTTAAGCATCATCATAAGCCTTACTATAGTTTCAGGTACTTCGTCACCCAATCCGCAGGCATGAGATTTTAAAAGATTATTCTGTAACTCATTCAACTGACTTTTGCTGATGGTTACATTTTGTAAATATCCAAAACCGGTATTGATGCCATAAAAAACATCATCCGAATGATTCATTTTGTCGTCAAGATAATCACGGCATTTTGTAATTGCTTCATGCGCTTTATAAGTTACCGAAACCAATTGGTGATGATGTATGTAATTCTTAACCTGACTGAACGTCAACGGCCCCGAATCGAGTGGCAAATAATTATAATCCATATCAAATTTTATAAGCGGCACAAAGGTAATCTTATTGCCTTTGTAAAAGATTGCACTACGTGTAATGGTAGCCGTTCAATTTAACACATAAATAATATTTCTTTTTTTAAAAAATTAATTATAACTCTAACTTTACCCATAATCATTAAATCAAGTTTAGGATGTCAGAAGCGATCGTGAGCATCAGAAATGCAAATATTTACCAGGGAGATTCTCTTATTTTGAGCGATGTGAATATTGAAGTGCATCGCGGTGAATTCGTTTATTTAGTTGGCAAAACCGGTACAGGAAAAAGCTCGCTGTTGAAAACACTTTATGGTGATCTCGAATTAAAAGAAGGAGAAGCCAACGTGGTTGATTACAAACTGAGTGAAATGGATTGGAAGAAAGTGCCATACCTGCGCAGAAACCTTGGTGTGGTGTTCCAGGATTTTCAATTACTGACTGACAGAAATGTGAATGAAAATCTCAAATTTGTTTTACGGGCTACAGGTTGGAAAGATAAAAAACTGATGGACGAAAAGATCAATGATGTACTGGATAAAGTGGGACTAAAAACCAAAGGTTTTAAAATGCCTTTTGAATTGAGTGGCGGCGAACAACAAAGAGTTGATATAGCCCGTGCGTTGCTCAATTCTCCCAAATTACTTTTAGCTGATGAACCTACCGGAAATCTTGATCCCGAAACCTCTGACGAAATCATGCACCTTTTGGTAAGCATTTGTAAAGATTATGGAACAGCCATCATCATGGCCACGCACGACTACCGTGTTATTCAAAAGTTTCCTGCGCGCACCATCAAAACCGAACATGGTAAGGTGATTGACAACGCTACTGTTGTACTTAGTTAATGGAATAAAAGCCTGACCAGATGCCTTGTATTCTTTTCTGCATTAAATAAGGATTCCATGATTTCTTTCCTTCGTTCTATATCATTTTGATTAAAATCCATTTGTGAAAAATACCTGATTTGCCTGATCAATTCTTCCGGAGAATCAGCCACACTGCATAATGATTCGACACCCGAACCGGCAACAGCCGCAGTATTTGTTATCACAAACCTTCCCAAAAACAGTGCATTCAATAATTTTAATTTGATGCCGGTAGCGTTAAATGATGGTACCAGGTGAATATGAGCTGAGCACATTAATTCTTCCATTTTTTCCGGAGAAATATTTTGAAGACAGGTCACGCTGTTTTTTTTACAGATCTGTAAAAGTTTTTTTGATGGATTTTTTCCGGCGATGATTAATGGCATCCCGGTTTGATGTGCACCACTTTCTAAAAGCCAGATTGCTGCGCGTTCATTTTCTTCTACCGAAAGATTACCATGATATAAAATAAAATCTCCCTTACCTTCCTGTGATCTCACTTCATTGTTTGGCAAAAAAACCGGTAGAAATTCAATTTTTCGCGGATGTAATTTCCTATACAACTCAATGTCACCAAGGCTTACCGCGAGATACCGGTTATGTGGCGCCAGGTCGCTTTCATATTTTTTGAGCAAATAACTTTCAACTGTGTAATATGTTTTTCTTAAGAGATTATGCGCATGTTTTGCAAGAAAACTGTAATACCGGTATTCAATATTGTGCAGCCTAATCCAAACTCTTTCGCTGTTTAATTTTCCCGTAAAAAGCGGATAGGTACAATGAATACCTTCTAACAAAACGGGATCATCATCTCTTTGAAGATTGCTTATTAACTGCCGGTTATTTCGCGAACTAACAATATAGGGTAAACGAAAATTTATTTTTTTATTCCGGGGATAATAAAACACCTCTTTACAATATTTTTCCAGTTCGGGTTGCTTCCCTCTTCCATATTCAAAGCAATGCAAAGATATTTCAACTCCCGCCCGATGCAGGGATTTTATTTTACAATAAAGATCTACCACACCACCATAATCAGGTGGATAGGGTACGTCAAGGCAAACGATATGTAAATGATTATTCAAAAATTTGCTTATAAAATTCTAAAAGTTTCTTTTCTTCTGATGACCAGTTCAGGACTTTTTTTGCTTCTATGCAATTTTTTTTCAGGCGCTCGTACAACGCATGATTGTCTATCAATTCATTTATAGCTGTTGCTATTTTTCCTTCTGAAAGATCATCAATTAATAATGCCACTTCAAACATTTCATTTATAGCTCTGTATTCAGGATAATCCATCGCAACCTGTGGCATGCCTAATTGGATATAATCAAAAAACCGGTTGGCCAGGCTCAAATATTGATTCAATCCTTTGTTTTCAAAAATCGTAATGCCCATCCGGTAATTAAGGCTCTCAACTTTTAAGGATTCGGGAGTAAAAGCGCCTTTTAAGTGAACTTTTTCCCGCACTTCATTCGATAAAATCAAAGCCTCCACGTTTGAAAGAAAATTTCCCTTTCCATAAATATCTAAAATGCCATTTACCGATTTCATAGCAGGGATCAACTGTTCAAAACCCCTACCCTCATTCACGCTTCCCCGATACAAAATTTTACGCTCATTTCCATCGTGGATGTGCTCCGGAAAATAAACAGGCATATTTCTAATTACCTGAAAGTTGACTTCAAAATCTTTCTGAAAAATATTCGCAATGCTTGTATTGACAGTATAACCCCATTTAAATTCAGGGATCATTTGCCGTTCAAGATATCTCCAGAAATTATAGACTTTTTTTCGGCTTACAATTTCTTTTTGTTGACTAAAATATTCATGTGCATCATATACTCGCTTTTTATTTTTCAGCCGTGTAATCAGATAAACAGGCAACATCGTATCTACATCAATGCAGCAAGCCAGATCAAATTTTTGAAAAAGTAAAAAGAAAAATAACTTCAGGTTGTATTCGGCATAAAACAAAAATCCTTTTTCGAAAAAGACTTTGAGCCGCTTCTGCCGGTAAGAAGTATTGCTTAAAGAAATAGAAGATTTTTTTCTTACCCCCACGAGCAAAACATCATAACCAGCCGTTGACAGTGAACCACAGATGCGCATCATACGCTGGTCGTATGAAAGATCGTTGGTAACCGTAAAGATGAGTTTTTTATCGGCCATGTTTAAGCAATTCGGCAATGATAGTTGAATGTCGTTGTTTTTGTGACCATAGCTCCAGCAAGTCGTTATGAAATACCGGAATAAAAATGCCACCGGTTTTCTTTATAATTGAAATCAGTTCAAGTGCTTTTGAAATCGCCTGATCGCTTTTCTGTTTAAGATAATAATCAAAAGTGTAGTCCATCCAGCAGCAGGGAAATAATTGCAACGCTGTTTTTCTTTCATTTTTAAGATCATAAAAATAAAACGGATATGCCGTGCCCGCCCTGAATCCTGGCGCTTCAGGAAAACCCATAGAAAAATCTTTTGTAATTCCTGCCTCAAGCAAATTCAAAAAGGTATCCGGAAATACAAACTTTAAAAAATGCTGGCGGCTCCCAGTTATCCGGCAGCCGCTTGCTTTTTCAAGTTGAAATTTTTCGTTTTGGATAAGTTGCAAATTTTTAAAGCTGTGATAGGAAGGATGTAATCCGATTTTTCCAAAGGCTGAAACTCGTTTGAACAAGAGTTGCATTTTTTTATTAAGCGGATTTAAGTTGCGGTCGTTCATTGTATTTGTTCCCGAAAGAAAAAAGAACCATGCGTTACATCCTTTTAAATCCGATTCTATAAAATTATATACATCCCATGGATCCTGCTTTGCATTAACGAGCACCATCAACCTCTTGCCTAAGGTTTTGATCTTCCCTTCTATTAAACTTTTACAGCTACCTCCCATCCATCGAAGAAAATTGCGTCCTTCAAATTTATAAGCCACATCTATATCATAGGTAGGAAGCACGCTCATTGAAGTAATGCCGAATTCCATTTTTAAAAAAACCGATTTTAAGTGCTTTTGAAGCAAACCGATCCATTGATCAACGACCGGAATTTCTAAAAAACCATTTTTAAAAGCAAGACTTTCAAATGCAGGAAATCGTCCATGCGCATCCGTATTAAATGGCAAATACTCCTCATATCTGCTTATCATATAAAATGCGGCGCTAAAAATATCAAAACCGATATCAGAATCATTTGCAAAAATTATCGGTATTGAATCCATTCGGGAAATTTCAATATCCCAGATTTTTAAAGAATCATCTTCGAGAATTCCGGCCTGCCGGATAAATATACCGGCACCGGGTTTTTCATTGCCATAAAAAATCTTAGGGCCTTCATATTGTTCATATTCTGCTATATCATGGCTAACACTGAATTTCACTGCCCACCTCTCAAAGATCCAATCTAAAATATATCTCAGTCTTTCTGTTTCCTTTCCGGTAAATACAAGCAGCATAATTCAAAAATAATCATTCGGCCTGCAAACAAATCAAAAAAGGAATTGTATCATAAAATTGTAAAAAAAATTACTCACATTGATCAATAAAAATCTGCCTGAATTTTGCGCATGCTTTTTGTTAAATTGATTTATATGCAACGGCTTTTAATGATAGATGATGATCAGGACCTGTTATTGGTAACCCAATCGGTTTTAAAAAAGAAAGGGTATGATATCAGCGCCTTTTCAAACTGGGAAAAAGCTTCAGATGCGATAAAAAAAACAAACCCGCAACTTATTATGCTGGATGTGTTTTTAAAAGAAAATGACGGATTGGATATTTGCAATAAACTAAAGTCTTCACCTTTTACAAGGCATATTCCTATACTGGTTATTTCGGGATATCCGCGTATTGCGGAGACAGCCATTTACGAATTTGGCGCCGATGAATTTATTGCTAAGCCTTTTGAAATAGGCGAACTCGAACAAAAAATTCAGGCAATTCTTTCCAGGAAAAAACAATCCGTCAAGATCTAAGAAATCTGCTTTTTCAAAAAACTTTCAATTGTACTGCACGGTACAAAAAAAGGCTTATCTGTAATTTCCAGGTCTAACATCTGACCTTCTATTACGTAAGACCCTTTGATATGATTGCCAAAAACATTCAGTTCAAAATTTCCTGAAGTATGATCGCCGGTAAAGTTTCCGTTTTGGCTTTCAACTGCTGCTCTGGCTTTCTCCACAGCGCTTTTTGGATCGCCGTCAATGGGGATTTGTATTTTGCAAGACATAAATTATCTGGTGATTTTTATTTTAATAATTTGTACGGTCGATTTTATTTTTCCACTGGTCAAAGGCATTTACAGCCGGTTCCATTCTCACCTGCTTAAATGGTATCTTTCTGTTTTCAATCGGTTTCTTTAATTCTTCATAAATCATGCTGTCGTCGAAACCTCCTTCTGAAGCATCGTGGCGACTGTTTGCAAAATACACCACCTTAGGCCTGGCCCAGTAAATAGCGCCCAAGCACATAGGGCATGGCTCACAACTGGTATAAATTTCACAATCTTCTAATTGAAAAGTTCCCAGGTTTTTACAGGCATCTCTGATAGCCACCACCTCAGCATGAGCTGTAGGATCATTGGAAATGATTACTTTATTATTTCCTTCGCCTACAATTTTATCATCTTTTACGATTACGCACCCAAAAGGCCCGCCTTCATTGTTCGCAACTGCTTTCTCACTTAGCCGAATCGCTTCTTTCATAAATTTCTCTTCTCTTGTCATGTGGCTAAAATAACACAATGACACGATAATGATCATAAATGTTTATCAATTAATGTGATGGTTCCGGAAACTTACCTCGAAGAAATTCACCTGCAATCCCCTTTCAAAAGTTGTACCTTCCATTCCATTAAAATCAAAATTATTTATCATGAAGATTGGAATAGCAGCAGACCATGGTGGGTATGAACTTAAAGAAAATATCAAAAAATTCCTGACTGCAGAAGGACATGATGTGGAAGATTTCGGGGCACATTCGCTGGATGAACAGGACGATTACCCCGATTTTGTTATTCCACTTGCAAAAGCTGTTGCTCTAAAACAGGTTGAAAAAGCTGTTGCTATCTGTGGCAGTGGCGTAGGTGCATCCATTGCAGCCAATAAAGTGCCCGGCGCAAAGGCTGCTCTTATTCACGATCATTTTTCAGCACACCAGGGTGTGGAAGATGATGAAATGAATATGATCTGCCTTGGTGGTCGTGTAATTGGTTATGCCGCGGCTGAAGAGATGGTGTCAGTTTTTATTAATGCTAAATTTTCAGGACTCGAACGCCATAAAAGAAGGGTCGCAAAAGTAAATGCACTCGAAAAAAAAGACAACTAAATGGAAAATTATAAAATACTTTTTTCAGATATAGGAGGTGTGCTTCTTTCAAATGGGTGGGGCCATGAGAGCAGGCAGGCTGCCGCTGCGCAGTTTGGTTTTGATTATGAAGAAATGAACAGATTGCATGAATTCATTTTCAATGTGTATGAAATCGGAAAAATTTCTTTGGATCAATATCTTGACATTGCCGTATTTAATCAACCCAGAAAATTTTCACGGGAAGAATTTAAAGATTTCATGTATAGTTGCTCCACAGAATTGCCCGACATGCTTCCCTGGCTGATTGAATGGAAAATGTCGCATCCGGCAGTAAAGATTATTTCAATAAATAACGAACCCAGGGAGCTTAACAATTATAGAATTAAAAAGTTTAAACTGCATCGGTTGTTTGATGCTTTTGTTTCTTCCTGTGAAGTAGGAATGCGCAAGCCTGATCCGGGAATTTTTCATTTGGCAATTGGCATCGGGCAGATAAGTAAAGAAAATTGTTTGTTTATTGATGATCGCAAAATGCTTGCTGAAGCCGCGCAGAAAGAAGGTTTGAACTCCTGGCAACACCACAATTTCATCGATACGAAAAACAAGATCAATACCTTCTTTTCCGGATAATGACTATATTTACTTCCTCTTCTATTGAATCTCACCTTCAGCAACTGCATTAATTAATCATAGTCAAAAAACAATGAAAAAGATCATTTTTACGATCCTTATCGTAATTGTAATTGCCTTATCAGGCCTTGCTCTTTATGTGAAATTCGGTTTACCAAATGTTGGAAATGCTCCTGATCTGAAAGTTGAACGTTCGCAAGAAAAAATAGCCCGGGGCGAATACCTCGCCAACCATGTAACCGTATGTATGGATTGCCATTCCACCCGTGACTGGAAAAAATATTCAGGCCCCATCGAACCCGGAACACTGGGTAAGGGTGGAGAATATTTTGGACCTGAAATGGGATTTCCCGGAAAATTTTATTCAAAAAATATCACCCCTTATCATCTTGGCAACTGGACGGACGGGCAAATTTTCAGGGCTATCACCACGGGTGTAAACAAAGATGGCGATGCACTTTTTCCTGTGATGCCTTATTCCTATTATGGAAGGATGGATAAAGAGGATATTGAAGCCATCATTGCCTATCTCAGAACTTTAACTCCAATAGAAAGCAATACACCCCAAAGGGAGATTGATTTTCCTTTGAATTTTATTGTTAATACAATTCCTGATAAAGCACATTTTACAAAACGTCCGCCAAAGGCAAATACGGTAGAATATGGAGCCTACTTGGTGAATGCCTCCGGCTGCCGCGAATGCCATACACCTGCAGATGATAAAGGAAAAATAGATCTTTCTCTTGCCTTTACCGGTGGCAGAGCATTTAAAATGCCGGGGCTCATGGTTCGTTCGGCAAATCTTACTCCTGATAATGAAACGGGTTTGGGAAATTGGACGTCGGAATTATTTGTTCAGAGGTTTAAGGCGTATTCAACCGACAGCATTCCATCCGGCAATACAAACACGATCATGCCATGGACAATGTATGCAGGTATGGATACCTTAGACCTCGAAGCCATTTTCACTTATCTGCATTCGCTAAAGCCGGTTAAAAATAAAGTGGAGCATTTCGAAGTAGTAAGCGTTGCAAAAAAATAATTTTTGAAAATTCCCCAAAAAAGTGCTTTTGAAAGAAGTTTAAATAAGCGTCCTAATCAGTATTTTTTTTAAATGCTGATGGCTTTAAGGATTTTTATTAAGCCTGAATTTTTTTAGGAAAGTGCGAAGGATCAGATAGATTTTCCCGCACGGATGTTATAACATTCTTCCGTTAAAAAAAAATTTTTAAAACTTTGGTACAAAGTCTTTTTCACTTATTTTTGCACTCCTTTAAAAACGATAGCAATATTGTTTTTTGATTCGGTAGCTCAGTTGGTAGAGCAATACACTTTTAATGTATGGGTCCTGGGTTCGAGTCCCAGCCGGATCACAAACCCTGGAAGCAAATTCCGGGGTTTGATTTTTTAAGAAGCATTCTTTTTAATTAGATAACTTTGCTTCAAAATTCGGGTAGTGGCGCAGCCCGGTAGCGCACACGTCTGGGGGGCGTGGGGTCGCAAGTTCGAATCTTGTCTACCCGACTTTTTATTAAATTATTATTAGTATTGATCAATGGCCCCGCCGATGGCGGGATTGAAAGCAAGAGTTTTTCTTCTTACACACTTCCTATTTTAATTTATCAATGTCGAATATTTGACATTCTTTTGCTCATTAAATCAAACGCTGCTTTTCCAACACACCTTGATTTTTTTTTGGGATTAATTTTTTACAATTGTGCATTCTGCTTTTGGAAAATGCAATCATTACATTTGCGAAAAATATTTCTATGCTTACAAATAAAGTAGTAGCAATTACAGGCGGCACTGATGGTATCGGTAAAGCATTGGTAAAGCAAGCTATTCATGAAGGCGCAATGGTGGCCACCTGCGGCAGAAATCCTGAAAAGTTGCAGGCATTGAAAGAAGAATTTGACGGTAAAAATATTTTAATACTCGCATGCGATGTGGCCAGGGAGGATGATTGTAAAAATTTTATTGCTCAAACGCTCCATAAATTTGGTGGCATAGATATCCTGATTAACAATGCGGGAGTTTCAATGCGCTCATTATTTAAAGATGTTTCTACCGAAACGATGAGAAGACTTATGGAAACCAATTTCTGGGGATCCGTTTATTGCACACGATTCGCCATTGACTCTATAATTGAAAGAAAGGGAACGGTGGTAGGTGTATCGAGCATAGCAGGCTATCGCGGTCTGCCCGGTCGCAGCGGTTACAGCGCTTCAAAATTTGCAATGCACGGCTGGCTGGAAGCGCTTCGCACAGAATTGCTTGACAGTGGTGTGAATGTCATGTGGGTTTGTCCGGGTTTTACACAATCAAACGTACGCCGAGCAGCGCTTACAAGCGATTCATCAGAACAGGGCGAATCGCCCATGCAGGAAGAAAAACTCATGACTGCCGAAGAAAGCGCTCTTCATATCTGGAAGGCGATCAAAAAAAGAAAAAGAACACTTGTGCTTACCTACCAGGGGAAACAAACCGTTTTTTTAAATAAATTATTTCCTGCATTAACCGATAAACTAACAAAAAATTTCTTTTTCAAAAACGGCAAATTGGTCAAATAACTTCGTATTCCTGAAAATGAAAAGTTAGTTTTGTAAGTAATCACTTAAGCAAATAAGAAGGATCTTTCATGGCGGTAATAACTCTTACATCAGATATAGGGAAGCAGGATTTTTTAACAGGTGCTATAAAAGGTGAATTACTTCAGATCAATCCTAATTACAGGATCATCGATATTTCTCACGACCTTACTCCATTTAATTATCCACAGGCGGGATATATGTGCAGAAGCGCTTTTAAAAGCTTTCCGAAAGGCACATTGCATATTGTTTTGATCAATCTGTTTGATAAAAAGTGTGATCATCTATTGCTTGCCAAACATAATGGCCAATACATAGGTATTGCCGATAACGGATTGATCACGATGATACTGGAACAAATGCCCGAACAGGTTGTTTCCATTCCCATCAAAGAAGGCACACGTAAGAATGTGCTTTCTCTTGTAAAAGTTTTTGCTCATGCATTTGAGCAAGTGCTTGATGAAAAAGAATTGGATGAGATAGGTAATCCGGAAATTGAAATCGAAGTAAAAAATCCGCTCAAACCTAAACAAGGGCCACAATATCTCGAAGGGCAAATTCTTTTTGTCGATCATTTTGAAAATGTAATTATCAATATCACACGCAAAGAATTTGAAGAACATGGTAAAGGCAGAAAGTTTAAAATTCTTTTTACCCGCGATGCCATGATAGACAAAATAAGCGAAACCTATGGCGATGTGCCTGAAAGCGAAAAGCTGGCTCTTTTCAATGCAGCAGATTATCTTGAAATAGCGGTGAATAAAGGAAATGCCGCAGGATTATTTGGCCTTGAAGGTTATGTAGATGATCGCAATTCAAGATCGGAGTATTTACAAAACAGGCTTTTATATCAAACAGTAAAGATCCTGTTTGAATAAAGTACTCATCCCCACCACAGTTTTATTTCCTATTTTTATCAATAATTAAAACAAAAAAATTTATGAAAAAATATCTTTTCGCAGCAGCTTCACTACTGTTTGTCTGTTCTGCCCAGGCTCAGGTAAAAATGCCGGCAGCCTCTCCCACCGAATATATCAAACAGGATTTTGCACTTAGCTCTATTGAACTTACCTATTCAAGGCCAAGTTTAAAGGGCCGCAATATGATCGGCAATGTAGAGCCTTATGGTGTAGTTTGGCGTACCGGCGCTAATGCGGCCACCAAAATCCATTTTCACGACAACGTTGAAATAAACGGTAAAAAAATTGATTCGGGCGCCTATGCACTTTATACCATTCCTCAAAAAAATGGTGAATGGGATTTTATACTAAACAAAGGAGTTACCAATTGGGGTGTAGATGGTTATAAAGAAAGTGATGACGTACTCAGAATGAAAGTAAAGGCCGGAAAGAATGCCCAAAAAGTAGAAACGCTTACCATGCAGTTTGCCGACATCACACCTGAATCCATTAAGCTGCGCATCAAATGGGAAGATTTTTCTTTAACCATCCCGATCGTTTCAAAAATACAGGACCGCCTTCGTGCAAGCATTGAAGATGCGCTGAAGGGAGAAAAACCACCTTATTGGCAGGCAGCTAATTATTACAACGATTACGAAAAGAATTATGCGAAAGCACTTGAAATGGTTAATAAAATGCTCGACCAACAAAAAACGCCTCCTTTCTATGTAGTCTATTTTAAAGCGAATGTTCAGAAAAATATGGGTGATAAAAAAGGTGCCATTATATCAGCCAGGCAATCTCTCGAGCTTGCGAAAGCAGCCAAAAATGAAAATTATGTTTTGCTGAATGAAAAATTGATTAAAGAATTACAGTAAATCAGATAATTGTATTAAACCGAAGAGACAATAAAAAGACCATGAAACATTATATAAAAATCACAATCGCAGTGGCGGTGGTATTGTTTTTATCCGTTAGTACAAACGCCCAAAGGCTTGGGAAAACCAAGATCGGTATCGGCCCAACCATCGGATGGGCAGTTGCCAATCCTTATAAAGACGTACCGAGCAATAAAGGCTGGGGCTTCGGTGTAGGTGGTGTGTTAAATGTGGAACATTTTTTTACAGAAAATGCTAGCGGCACAGCGCAAGCGGGAGTTATTGGCTATGCAGGCAGATCTTCCGGAACTTCCACAAAAAATAAAGCCTATACTGCAATCCCCATCCGCGTAGGCGGCAATGTTTATCTTGCCAATCTACATGTTGGAGCGCAGATCGGAGTAGGCTTGAATAAATTTGCCGGTGAGGGAAGAACGACATTCGCCTATTCTCCGCAAATTGGCTACAATTTCAGCAGAAATGACGTACCGCTGGATTTTACGGTTTCGTATGACGGTTATGCGGGTCATGGAGGATTTTCAGCATTGATGCTCCGATTGTCATTGATCCTTTAACGGTTCATTTTTGATCAATAAAAATTACATTTGTAAAAAATTACAACTCAATTAAGAAATGAAAGCAGCAAAATTTTTACTCCTGTTATTTGTGATCGCAGCATTTGCATCCTGCGAAAATCATATGGACATCCGTGATGAAATAGAAGGAACACCTACCAATGCTGATTCTGTACTTCCAGCTAAATTGCACCATACATGGACAGAAGAAGAGATTGAAGCACATAAAGCATCCCTTCCGCGCGTTTATTGGAGATAAAATTTAAGATAACTAAAAATAAAAAACCCTTCAAAAATGAAGGGCTTTTTTATTTTATGATATCGCTTAGTTTTTACCCTAAATAAGCTTTCAGCGCACTGCTGTATCTTGCCTTTTGCAAACGCTTGATCGCTCTTTCTTTGATCTGGCGAATTCGTTCTTTGGTTAGATCGTATTTCTGGCCAATTTGCTCAATGGTAACGCCATTTTCACCATCTAATCCAAAATATGCGTTTACAATCTCTGCTTCACGAGGACTCAAAGATTTTAACACTCTTCTGATCTCATTTTTCAGAGAATCATGCATTACATCTTCATCAGTTTCACCCGAACCTTTTAACAGGTCGCCCATAGCCACATCTTCAGCTTCATGAACCGGAGCATCCAATGATGTATGCCTTGTGTTGCTTTGGAAAATATTATTGATTTCTGTTTCGCTCATTTCAAGGATTTCTGAAAGTTCTTCTGTTGAAGGCTCTCTTTCGTGCTCCTGTTCAAATGCCATATAAGCTTTATTAGCTTTATTATAAGTACCGATTTTGTTTTGAGGCAATCTTACCAACCTACCTTGCTCTGCAAGAGCCTGAAGGATCGATTGGCGGATCCACCAAACGGCATAGGAAATAAATTTAAAACCTTTGGTTTCGTCAAACCGCTGAGCGGCTTTTATTAAACCCAGATTACCTTCGTTAATAAGATCACTCAATGATAAACCCTGATGCTGATACTGCTTGGCCACCGAAACCACAAACCTAAGGTTGGCCGTCGTCAGTCTTTCAAGGGCACGCTGATCTCCCATCTTAATCTTTTGAGCAAGAATGGTTTCTTCTTCCGGAGTGATCATTCCGATCTTAGAGATCTCCTGGAGGTATTTCTCCACTGCCTGAGAATCCCTGTTGGTAATTTGGGTAGCAATTTTAAGTTGCCTCATGTTTAATTACGATTAATTTTTAAAATAGAGTAATAAGGACACAAATGGATGGGATATCGTTGCAAAAGATTTGCTAAATCGCAGTATTCTTTCAAACATTTGCAAAGGTAATATCAGAAATTAATATTTCATAACTTTTTAGCAACTAATTCGTTAAATACCTCTATTAAGTTTTGTCCGCTCCAACAAAAATTCTCAACATTTATACCACGAATCGCAAATAAATTCTTATAAAAAAAGGAAAACAGGTTGCACTCTCCTATTTTTACAATTATGATAGATTACAGATCCGATACGGTTACAAAACCGGGAAAAGCGATGCTGGAAGCCATTTCAGGCGCCAAAGTCGGAGATGATGTTTTTGGCGAAGATCCGTCAGTAAATGAATTACAGGAATATGCAGCTTCCCTTTTTGGGATGGAAAGTGCGCTTTTTTGCCCAAGCGGAACCATGACAAATCAGCTCGCCATAAAATGCCACACGCAACCCGGTGATGAAGTGATATGTGACCAGAGCAGTCATATTTACAACTATGAAGGTGGAGGCATTGCCTTCAATTCCGGTTGCCAGGTGAGGTTGCTTTGCGGCGAACGTGGGTTGGTGAATGGACAACAGGTTGAATCAGCAATCAACAATGATGACATTCATAAACCTTTTACACGTTTAGTATCAGTGGAAAACACATCAAACCGGGGCGGTGGAAGTTGTTATGAACTGGAAACATTAACGGCGATCCGGAAAATCTGCGACAAACATCAACTGGCGTTTCATTTAGATGGCGCCCGGTTATTCAATGCTTTGGTTGAAAAAAACCAAAGCCCCAAAGAATACGGAACACTGTTCGACACTATTTCTATTTGCCTGAGTAAAGGGCTTGGAGCGCCGGTAGGAAGCTTGCTTTTGGGTTCAAAAGAAATTATGAAAAAAGCTTTAAGGTTTCGCAAAGTTTTCGGTGGAGGAATGCGCCAGGCCGGCTACATGGCCACCGCAGGATTGTATGCCCTTAAAAACAATATTCAACTGCTTCATGCTGATCATCTGAGAGCAAAAGAAATAGCGGAAGCACTTTTAAAAAAAGATTTTACGGGTAAAATGCTTCCTGTCGAAACCAATATAATCATCTTCGAAGTGACAGGCGGATTTTCACCCCATTCACTTACGCAACATTTTCGTGAACACGGCATTTTAATCATACCCTTTTCAGAAAACCAGGTTAGGATGGTGTTGCATCTTGACATCACAACCGAAATGGTAGAGAAGACACTTGAAACCATACATCACATGTAGCACAAAAGATGGGTTAATGGTATCAGATTTGAAGTAACAACAAGCAAAAAATATATGTTTCCAAAAATAAATCCAACCAAAACAGAAGCCTGGAAAAAATTACAGGAGCATTACAAAGAAATGCGTTCTGTAAAAATGAAAGATCTTTTTAAAGAAGATCCTAATCGTTTTAAAAAGTATTGTTTTATGCTGCCTGAAATGGTTTGTGATCTTTCGAAAAACAGGATTACACCTGTTACAGTACAATTACTCCTCGACCTCGCCTATGAATGTGAGTTGCAAAAGGCTATCAAAGCCATGTTTACAGGCGAACTGATCAATCAAACAGAAGGCAGGTCTGTTTTACATACTGCACTTCGAAATTTTTCAGACAAACCTGTTCTGTCGGAAGGTAAAAATGTAATGAAAGAGGTGCTCAAAGAGCGCGAACACATGAAGACTTTTTGCAAAAAGATCCATTCCGGCGCATGGCTGGGTTATACAGGAAAGAAGATCAAATATATTGTGAACATTGGAATTGGTGGCAGCGACCTGGGGCCAAAAATGGTAACCGAAGCTTTAAAGCCTTATTGGAAAAAAGATATCCAACCATTTTTTGTAAGCAATATAGATGGCACTGATCTGGCGGAAGTTTTAAAGAAGATCAACCCGGAAGAAACGCTGTTTTTGATTGCTTCCAAAACTTTTACCACTCAGGAAACCATGACGAATGCACAATCGGCAAAGAAATGGTTTTTGAAATCTGCAAGAGATGAAAAAGCTGTTGCAAAGCATTTTGTGGCGCTCAGCACAAACGAAGAAGAAGTGGAAAAGTTTGGAATTGACAAGGAAAATATGTTTGTCTTTTGGGATTGGGTAGGTGGCAGGTACAGCCTGTGGAGTGCTATTGGCTTATCCATCGCCTTGACCATTGGTTATGCCAATTTTGAACAATTATTAAAAGGTGCTTTTGAGACTGATAATCACTTCAGGGAAAAGAGTTTTGAAAAAAACATTCCCGTCATGATGGCTTTAATAAGTATATGGTATATCAACTTTTTCGGCGCCCAATCAGAAGCTATACTTCCCTATGATCAATATCTGCACAGGTTTCCGGCTTATTTCCAGCAAGGCAATATGGAAAGTAATGGAAAACATGTTGACAGGAATGGAAAGAAAGTAACCTATAGCACCGGCCCTGTCATTTGGGGAGAACCCGGAACCAACGGGCAGCATGCATTTTATCAATTGTTGCACCAGGGCACAGAATTAATTCCGTGTGATTTTATCGCACCGGCTTTCAGCCATAATCCAATGGGTGAACACCATAAAATTTTGCTGAGTAATTTTTTCGCTCAAACAGAAGCGCTCATGAACGGCAAAACAAAAAATGATCTTGAAGCTGAAAAGATGCCACAAGAGCTACTTCCTTTTAAGGAATTTGAAGGCAACAAACCGACTAATTCATTGCTGATCACCAAGATCACACCTTTTACCCTGGGCGAATTGATCGCATTGTACGAACATAAAATATTTGTTCAGGGTGTTATCTGGAATATTTACAGCTTCGACCAGTTTGGTGTAGAACTGGGAAAAGTATTGGCAAAAAAGATACTTCCCGAATTACAGGATAAAAGCAAAGTGACCACCCATGATTCCTCTACCAATGGATTGATCAATATTTACAAAGAGTGGGTTCATGAATAACAGGATGTCATTGCGAGGGTCGAAGCAATCTTATCAATTGAATAATGAATAGCATTTTTAATATTCAAATCCATTTGATGAGATTGCCGCGCCATGCTTACGCACATTCCCTGGCAATGGCTCGCAATGACATCCAAACTTAGGTTGCCACGCCAAGTTGTTATGTCATTGCGAGGTACGAAGCAATCTCATAAATTCCAAATCTTATGGTATTGCGAGGAACGAAGCAATCTTATTAATTGGATAATGCATAAATTTTTATCATTCGATTTCATTTAATGTCATTGCGGGGCAGGCCCGCAATGACAGTCCTAATAAAGTCATTGCGAGGTACGAAACAATCTCATTAATTAGATAAGTAATTAATTTTTTAGTGTGCAATTCCATTTAATGAGATTGCCTCGCCATTCCTTCACGCATTCCCGGCAATGGCTTGCAATAAAAAAAAATCTGCAGTGATTGGCCGCAGATTTAATCAATTATTTTAATCTTCCACTTTTACCACTTATCTACATGTTCATCGCGATGAGAACTATCGCCACCGTTGGAAGAGGAGGAATCTGAAGAAGAAGTTTCATTATCAGGCTTTTCTTCTGAAGGCTTATCGGTATCCAGTTCGGGTGTGGCTGCTTCAGCAATCCCGGTTGGTGCATTTTGATTCGAAGCACTGTCTGTTGGATTTACCCTTGGTTGCTGTTCATCATTTTCATGATTGAAAACATCAAAATCAAAATCGGGCATCAATTCAGTTTTTACAAAATCAATCGCCTCTGTAATGCCTTTTAAAAATTTATTGAAATCCTCTTTGTACAAAAAGATCTTATGCCTGTCGTAACCGTCTTCATTAAATTTTTTACGGCTTTCGGTAATGGTGAGGTAATAATCATTTCCTCTTGTTTCTCTGACATCAAAAAAATAAGTCCTTCTTTTTCCGGCTCTCACTCTTTGGCTGTAAACACTATCGGCCCGCTTGTCATTATTTTCGTACGCCACTTTTAAAAATTTTTTGAATGAATGAATCTGATTTCTTTACTATGAACAAAGATAAAATTGTTTTTTAATTGACAAAATAAAAGCAAATAGCTGTATTGCTCCCCCGACTGAAGTGCTAAAATGCTTACCGATATTACTTTTCACGCTCCTGTTGTTGCTGCCTGTACATCTTTGCATACAGGCCATTTTCTTCCATTAGCGTTTGATGAGTTCCATGTTCTGCTATTGCGCCATCCTGCAATACAACGATTTTATCAAAATTAAACAATGAAAATATCCGGTGTGTAATGATGACCGCTGTTTTCTGTTGCAGGTAATTATAAAGATTTCCGATCACTTCATTTTCTGTTCGCGCGTCCACTGCACACAGGCAGTCATCAAATATCACCACCTGGTGGTCGCGGATAAGTGCTCTGGCTATGGATAACCGCTGTTTTTGTCCACCACTCAATGTAACTCCCCGTTCTCCAATCACGGTTTTATAACCCTGACTAAAATTTCCGATCTCATCATGTACAGCCGCTAATTTTGCTGCCTGCATGGTTTGCTCGTGAGTGGCCCTGGGCATTCCAAACCTGATATTATTTTCAACAGTTTCACTGAATAAAAACACATCCTGCGGTACATAGCCGATCTGAGACCGTAAAGATTTAAGATCTAAATCACCAACCGGGATTCCATCAAAGGTGATTAAGCCCCGCTGTTGCTCGTAGTTGCGCAACATCAATTGAGCTACAGTGGATTTTCCTGAACCTGTCTTTCCAATGATAGCCACTTTTTCACCGGCTTTTATTTTCAGATTAAAATCTTTGAGTGCATGTATGCCTGTATGCGGATAAACGAAATTGACATCCCTGAATTCAATATTTCCCTGCAATTGGTGTTTGATAATTTTAGGCTCATTTTTTATGGATGGCTCCTGGTCAAGAAATTCGTTTATGCGTCGCTGTGAGGTGGCTGCACGCTGTATCATACTTGCTGTCCACCCGATAGCGCTTACAGGAAAGGTTAAGATCAGAATATACATTACAAATTCACCGATCACACCAATATTAATGGATCCGTCTATTACATAAAATCCTCCGATCATGATAGCAAGTAAAGTACTTAACCCGATCATTAGGCCCATACTTGGAAAATAGATCGCTTCCGTTTTAGCAAGGCTAATCGAATTTTCACGATAATCCTCGCTGTTCTTTTGAAAAAAGGAAAGCATCGACTTTTCCTGAACGAAAGATTTGATCACCCTGATGCCACTATATGATTCCTGGGCATTGGTAGTAAGATCCGATAACAAGCGCTGAATACTATCAGCTTTCCGGTTGATAATAATATTTACATAATAAATGGTAACGGCCAAAACAGGCAACGGTGCCAATACATATAATGTAAGTTCTTTGTTTTCGTTAAACATGTAGGTAACCGAAAAACCGATAGTGGCTGCAAGATTCGCAAGGTACATCATCGCCGGCCCTGTGTACATGCGCACCCTGCTTACATCTTCTGAAATGCGGTTCATCAGGTCACCCGTGTTGTGGGTTTTATAAAAATGGCTGTCCAGCTTTTGGTAATGAGCATAAATCTGATTTTTCTGGTCAAATTCAATATGGCGGCTCATTACAATAATCGTTTGCCGCATCAGAAACAAAAAAATGCCGCTTATCAAAGCGATCACCAATAGTGTAACCCCGGAATAAAAAATGCGGGTATTAAAGGAAGCATGATCTGTATTTAATAGCGAAATAAATTTTGCAACCAGCGGATCGTAATGTGTGGCAGCCTGCCTGCCTGCCAGTGATTTATCCTGCGACAAACTGGCCTCAACAGTATTAAGCACATACTTTGTGACCTGCGGCGCTAATATTTTAAAATAGTTTGACGCTACCGTAAAAATCAGCCCCAGAAAAAACAACCATTTATATTTCCAGAAAAACTTATTCAGGGATCGGAGTGGACGCATACCACAAAGTTAGCATGGAGATCTCAATCTGTCAGATGACAGTTCTTTTTAAAAATCATTAAACACTTTGTCACCTAAATATTTTTGAAAAGTTTTCATGGATCGCCGATTGGTGAGTGCGTACAAGTGGTTGATGTGGTGAAGATCGGTGCCGATAAAGTCGATGAGGTTATTTCGCAGCAGGTATTTGGCTGCTTTCAGCACCTTTGGGCCGTAGTAGCCCGTAAGGGAAAGAAGATTTAGTTGTAAAGAAAAGCCAAGTTCTTTGGCGCGGTGGTAAGCGTTATTTTTTCCAAACCAGTAACCATAGCGTTCAGGATGAGCAAGTATGGGATGGTAATGGTGGGTATTAATGGCAAATGCCATCTCTTCAATATTGGACGGCTGAATGGTAAATGGCAATTCGGTAAGCAGCAGTTGGCCATCGAGGGTAAGCAATTTTTCGCCGGAAGAGATCAGTTGCATAAAATAATCATCGAGCATATATTCAGCGGCAGCAGAAAGTTTTACATCCAGTGCAGTTTCAGCTACGGCTTTTTGTAATCTTTCCAGCGCACCATATATAGTTTCAGGAGTATTGCGGTACATATCGCCAATAATGTGGGGAGTACAGATAAATTCGCGAATTCCAGCCTCATGTAATTCACGCAACAGATCAAGTGAGGTTTCTATATCAGGCGATCCATCATCCAGTGCAGGCAATAAATGATTGTGAATATCTTTTTTTAGCCAGGGAAATCCGGGCGGCACCAACGGGGTTTTATTAAAGAACCTTAACATCAGATTTGATAAGTTCCTTCCTTGTCAGGAAGGTGACATGCGGCTCTACATCCATCAGGATGTTTTGCTGCGTTTGTTTGCGTACAGAAGCTTTATATTGATGTAGTTTGCTCAGTGGTTTTAAAATACTTACAAAAAAAGAAAACGGAATATTATTTCTGCGCATAGCCAGATAATCGCGGCGGTTGGCCCTGAACCTGTTTTTCAGATTGCCATTGCTCATGCCACCGCTGCGCATTTTCACCAGTATTTGTTGAAGGTAAATGGCGGAGCAATGATTTTTAAAAAGATACCTTGCCATAAATTCATAATCAGCAGCGGTATAAAAGTGATTTTCGTACAAACCGTATTGTTCAATCAGGCTTCTTTTGATATAAAACGTAGGGTGGGCAGGCATCCATCCAAGCTTAAATCTGCTACGCTTGAATTCTTTTCCTTTCCAAACCCGCTTTATTGAAAATGCATTTTGAGGATCTACATAAACCAGGTCGCCGTATAAAGAATCGGTGCCGGTTTGGCAAAAGCAGGCATTGATTTCACTCACCACATCGCTGTTGGCAAACATATCATCGCTGTTTAGAATACCAATAACATCGCCCGTAGCCATTTTAATTCCCTTATTTATCGCATCATACATACCCCGGTCCGTTTCAGAAATAAAATGATCAATAATATCCATATTCTCCCGGATGATATCAACAGTTCCGTCGGTAGATTTACCGTCTACAATGATGTATTCTATATTATTGTAACTCTGCCGGCGGACAGAATCAATGCAATCAGACAGATGTTTTGCCGAATTTAAGCAAACGGTGATGATGGATATTTTCATATGAGTCGGCACTAAAATAGAAAACTTTTTCTAAATTTGTTCTGATTATTTTCGCACAACAAGCAGGTGAATAATTGTTAAATTTTCTTTTATCCTTATTAACGCATGAAAAAGGCGGGTATTATAAGTTGGATTTGAGATTGGTGATTGGTATTTTTTTTCCCGCAGATTAACGCAGATTTATTTTCGCTGATGAACGCAGATTTTGTGATCTGGTGATTTTGTGATCGGTGATCGGTGATCGGTGATTTAGTAATTGAGTTTACTATTTCTTGCTACTTGATACTTGCGACTTACTCACTACCCAATACTCAATACTCACTACCAATCTTGATACTTTCTTTCAAAAGCACTTTTTCGCAAATTTTTTAAAAAACCTAATTCTGATAACCAGCGGTCTTGACCTGCGATATTTTTTTCCCCGCAGATTAACGCAGATTTATTTTCGCTGATGAACGCAGATTTTGTGATCTGGTGATTTTGTGATCGGTGATTGGTGATCGGTGATTTAGTAATTGAGTTTACTATTTCTTGCTACTTGATACTTGCGACTTACTCACTACCCAATACTCAATACTCACTACCACTCTTGATACTTGCTTTCAAAAGCACTTTTTCGCAAATTTTTTAAAAAACCTAATTCTGATAACCCGCGGTCTTGACCTGCGGTACCGACCGCTTGCTACTTGCTACTTACTACTTGATTACTTGCGACTTACTCACTACCCAATACTACTATTATTTCTCCAACACCACATTTTCCATTACCAGCATATCCATGTCAGTTCTTAGAAAACAACTTACCGCTTCGGAAGGAGTATTTACAATTGGTTCATTTTCATTAAAAGATGTGTTGAGTAAAACCGGTATCCCTGTTTTTCTGCGGAAAGTATCTATCAGATTATAGTAATCAGGGGAGATTTCTTTGTCAACCGTTTGCAACCGGCCGGTACCGTCAAAGTGTGTTACCGCAGGTATCAAAGTCCGCTTATCTTCTTTTATTACAAACACTTTCTCCATAAAAGGAACAAGGTCATCCTGCTCAAAAAATCCGGCAGCATATTCTTTTAGTATCGAAGGGGCGAATGGCCTGAAACTTTCCCTGCGCTTGATCTTGGCATTCAATAATTCTTTTGCATCCTTTCGTCGTGGATCTGCAAGTATGGATCTTCCTCCCAATGCACGGGGTCCAAATTCGGACCTGCCATTAAACCATCCTACTACTCCCCCATTTATTAATTTATCCGTAACCCTGTCCATTAATTCATCGCCTGAATACTCGCGGTATTCAATGTTTTCTTTGTCTAAATATGCTTTTATCGCTTCATTGCTAAATGCGCTGCCTGTACAAGCCCGGTACACTGGCTCGCGAACGGCTTCTTCATTTCCCTGGTAATACACATACATAGCAGCGCCCATTGATATTCCGGCATCATGGCCTGCAGAGGGAATGTAGATGTTCTTAAAAGGTGTATTCAATTTTATTTTTCCATTGGCAACACTGTTTTGCGCTACGCCACCTGCCACACATAGATTATCAGATCCGGTTTTTGAATGTAAATGGTTAAGGATGTAGAAAATTGTTTCTTCAGTTACTTTTTGAACAGATGCTGCAAGGTCTTTATGATATTGTGTCAACGCTTCATCTTTCGTTCTGATACCTCCAAATTCCGAAAGCAGTTTTTGGCTGTATAATGGCTCTACAACAGGAATAAAATCGTCCGAATAAGAAATGATACCATCGGTTCCCTTCCTGAAATAACTCAGATCAAGTTTGAATAGTCCGTTTTCCTGAAGTTGCACCACTTTTCTTATTTGCTCTGCATACACCGGTTTACCATAAGGAGCCATTCCCATCACTTTGTATTCATCACCATAATGAGGAAAACCAAGCAATTGTGTGAATGCAGTATAAAAAATACCCAGTGAATGAGGAAAATCCACAGAATCCATCACATCAATCGTGTTACCTGTCCCAACGGCAGTCATCGTAGTTGAAAAATCGCCCGAGCCGTCAATTGAAAGACAGGCAGCTTCTTTAAAAGGCGAAGCGAAAAAAGCCGATGCAAGATGGCTTCGGTGATGTTCAACATTTCTTACTTTTTGTTGAAATTCACCTGCATCCAATCCTGAGATCCGCCCAAGTTCCTGCGCAAGAGATCCGGCTTTCCTGCTGTTGTCGAGTCTGCTTTTGATCACCTTCAAACTTCCCTGCGGGTTTTTTGCCAGATAGATCATTTTTTTAAACAATTTGGCCCGTGGATCTCTGCCAATGGCCCAGAAATCAATATCTGAAAATTGCAATCCTGCTTCGTCGAGGCAGAACCTGATTGCCTGCTCAGGAAATCCTGCCCAATGTTTTTTACGGGTGAACCGCTCCTCTTCTATTGCCACAATCAATTTGCCATCTATCAGCAATGCCGCGGAAGCATCGGCATGGTAAGCGTTTATTCCAATGATTTTCAATACTAATTATTTAGCCGTGGGCACAGCGGGAAGGCTGTTGCCACTTTTATTTTTAAATGAACGATCGTACCACACGATCATTAGAAATATAAGCAGGTATGCAAAAATATTGAACCAGGTATGATGATCAATTCCTAATGGCATCGGCCATCCCTTATTGATAGCAAGTAAAAATAAGGTGATCCTGATAACATTGATAAACCATAACGCCAGCACACCCATCACGATCCACCTGATCTTTTTCCATATCTTACCCTTATTGGCTGCCACAAAGGCAATCCAGAAACTATACACTCCATAGCCCACACAAGAGTAAGCAATGATTACGCCCCGCCCTCCGTTTACCCGCAAAACAAAGCCGGGTTCGATATGTGTACCGATTCCAAATGCACTGAGAATCAATCCAGGAACACGCATGAGTGAAATTTTTATCCAGCTAACATAATCGAGGTAATGCCGAACAAATGGTATATATAATTTGCCACCCGGTGCGGCAAAGGCAATCATGGCTTTTGTGCCATAATACAGCAGACAGAAAATTCCAATGAATTTAATGACATAAAGAATGGTGGGATGTTTGAAGAAATTGTTCATAGCCGGAGCGGCAAAGATGCATTTTTTTACCTTTTAAAGATTAAGTGGGCAAATTGGCAAACATATTTTGATAAGCACTGATAACAGCTTCTTTTTCATAATGGAGTAAAGCATAAGCCCTTGCACCTTCTGACCATTCATTTAATTCAATTTCTGACATCTCAGCAAAAAAATCAATGGCCCGATAAACAGATTTTGAAGTCAAATCAACGTTAATTCCTGCCCTCGCTTTTTCCAGACCGTTCCATGGGGTAAAGTCGCTGGTTATTACCGGCCGCCCTGCGCTCAAAGCTTCAAAGATGGCATGGCCGAAATTTTCACTCCGGCTTGGGAGAATGAATACATGAGCATCATGTATCGCGTTTTCCACTTTGTCAAATGGCAATTCACCATTGAAAGTAACGCTTATATTTTCGGGTAACTGTTTGGCCAATTTCCGGCATTCATCATAATATTCTTCGTCTTTTATTGCGCCATAGATCCGGTAGTCAATATGGTGATTGCAACTGCGCAAAGACTCCAGCACAAGCAATATATTTTTCATCTGAGTAACCAAACCTATGCTGATCAAACGAAGATCAGGGGATTGGGAAGGCAAGGATCTATAGCCGAATAAGGTTGGAAAATTAGGCGCAATATGAACTTTAGCCTGTTTTCCCAAAGAATTGATAATGAACACTTTTTCTTCATCATTTGTAGCGTGGAAATCAGTCTTGTATTGCCATTCAAACAGCCGGAATGACTTTATGAAAAGCCATTTCTTCCATTTCTTTTGAGCTAAAGCACCGGGGTGCAACATGCCTCTTACTGAAACGATCTTACGGGGTGATTTGCAATAGATAAGTGGCACCAATGTAAAATGCCATGAATACAATCCAACCATGAAAATGATGTCCGGCTTAATTTTTTCTACCTGCTTCAGCAAATTCTGGCTGATCTTTCCCGGCGCTGCGTACCACACTTTTGTATAGTCATTATAACTGCCCCACTTATTTGTTTCAACCTGCTCCAGTTCTGCGCCATTCACATCCGTATCGCTGGTATAAATAAAATATTGAGCTTCCGGATATTCAGCCACCAGGTTCGCAATTGAACGAATAGGCCCTCCTGCCCTGTAAGCCGGCAGAAACCATGGTATGGTGATGAAGATTCTGATGGTTAAGATTTAAGGTTGATGGTTGATGGTTGATGGTTCAAGAGCTTGTCCGCAGTGGTGGGTTGAAGATTTAAGATTCAACTTGAAGATTTAAGATTCAACATTCAACTTTCAACTTTCAACATTCAACATTCAACTTTCAACCTCCCGCCACCGCGGGCAGGCATCATTCATCCTTCAACCTGCACCATCCTCTTGGCTGATATTTTTCTCCTGATTCCTTCCGAACTCATATCTTTTTTCCAGAAAATGAGAATGACCCACAGCAAAAAGGATGCTTTTACGAGGTGGCCAAGGCCTGTCTGTAATGCCGTATCCGGACGAATAGGATAATAAAAGACCAATGGAGTAAAAATCAAAATGATTGGAAAATCCCTGCTGAATTTTTGAAAACCACTTAAAACGGCATTAAACACCCAGCCAAATAAAAACATACAGATACATCCGCCAAAAGTTCCAAAGTTGACATAAAAATCCCCAAGAGCGCTGATACTCATGGAAGTGCCTTGCCGTATCGGCATACCTGTATATTTATAAACCAGCGAATTATCACCTGCCTTTAGTTTATTTGGTGCAATGATCCGCGGCAAAAATGCAGCTTCCAGGATTTTATACAACTCTTCCCCCCTGGCAAATGGTTGTGTCTCCGGAACCCATGCCATAGCATAGGTTACAATAAACCCCTGGTTTATCCTTGTATTGGTTTCGGCAATCTTGTTCAGATCAAAAAAACCTCCTTCCTGATTTATCGTTTTTATGCTTTGCTCAAAATCTGCAATATTTCCTTCTCCATAACTTATATTTTCCCTATAAACTGATTTTACTTGCTGAATTACCAGAACAAGCACTACCATGCCTGCTGTGATATATACCTTTGTGATAATCTTAGGCTTAAACCTGATTGCAAGGATAGCAAGTACAAACACCAGCCACGTAAGCAAATCATGGAACATGGCTGTTCGCAGTGAACTAAGAACTATCGCGCCTACTACCAAAACCAAAAGCCATAATTTGACTCTCTGTCTGCTTAGAATGAGCATGAATAAGCCAATAAATTTAAACCCGCTCAGGATATAAAACACATTAGCGAGTCCGGCACCAAAAAAACCTGAAACTACAGACGAAAGGAAACCAATGGCTACAAAAATGTAGGGCAATTGCCTGTTAGAATTTACAAAATCCTGTACTGCTGTTTCATCCACCCGTTCTCCTTTAAGTTTACCCGAACTGTGCAAACCAAACAAAAACAAAATAACTGCAGGAATTGCATAGGCAAAATATACATCCTCAGGCACCTGCATCCTGTATTTGAAATACATCTGCTCGTCAAGGCCGCTAAAAGCAAATGAAGGGCCCACCAGGTATTGCAGGCAAGCCATGGCACCTGCCCAATATCTCACCGGTATCACATACCCGTAAGAATAAAACAAGAGCATAAACTGATGTCCCGCGATTGCCAATGCAAAAAATGACCAGATAGAAATATCCGGGATGACCAACATAATGGCTACCAGGCCTAATGCATAAGTGATCCAGTTGATCTTTACATTAAAAAGGGTGGGGAAAAACAATTATGAATGATGAATGATGAATGATGAATGCCCGCCGTGGCGGGAGTTATGAATGATGAATGATGAATGCCCGCCGTGGCGGGAGTTATGAATGATAAACTGTGAGCGAGCCTGCTTATCCGTGGTCTGACCTGCGGTACCGACCACTTTTACTTCGTGCAATCAATCACCCCCAACCGTCATTGCGAGGAGTGCCGGGCTTGTGCGTCAAGCTGCGACGCGGCAATCTCATTCCAGGTCTGTTCACCTGTATATTTATCTGCGGTCTGACCTGCGGTGCCGACCGCTCCTGGCGTGCAAAATAAGAGAACCTTCCGTTAGTGGTTCGTCAATCTTTCTTCCATCCAGGGTTTGCAATTCGTATCCCTGATCTAAAAGAAATTGCTGGGCGGCGCCTAATTCCAAATCGGCATTTTTTTCGGCCCACCATTCGAATTCAAACAGGATGTGGGCGATTCTTTTTTCCCTGATCATTTTCTCCGCGCCTTTCAATACAAAATATTCCCAGCCCTGTACATCCATTTTCAATACCGCGACTTTGTCGAGATTATTTTGTTCTGCAAATTGATCGAGGGTAGTAGTTTTTACCTGATATTTCTGAAAGCTGTCAATTTTTACCATCCCACTCCAGCCATGCACGCGATCTGATTCATAAAAATCAACCTCTCCTTCCTTATCTGAAAGAGCCAACGGCAATGCCTTTATATTTTTTACATTGTTGATAGCAATATTTTGCAGAAGGGTATCGTGGATTTTTTTGGCAGGTTCGAATGCATAAATTCTGACATTCCTGTTTTTTGCAATTGGCAAACTGATAGCGCCGATATTGGCTCCGGCATCTATCATGATGTCGCCATCTTTCAAAAGCGCGCTGATAGTTTTGATGGTCTCCGGTTCGTATACGCCATCAAAGAAAAGATCGCGGCCTACACTGTCATGTGTATTAAGGATGTGATATTGTAAGCCTCCCTGGCATTTGATAACCACATCTTTATTGGAGAAAAGGCTCTTTTTGAAAAGTATATTTCCAAGTCTTTTCTTCCCTTTAAATCGTGGCAGGAAGCGGTATTGTTCAGATAACGGCATGTGCAATATTTACTTGTTGTCGTTGCGAGACATAGCTGAGATTGTTTCGTTCCTCACAATGACTTAACAGGTAGTAGTCATTGCGAGACATAGCCCATGATACGTGCGGTATTATGGCGCAGCAATCTCTGCACTTGCCGTCATTGCGAGCCATTGCCAGGGATACGTGCGCGAGCATGGCGCGGCAATCTCCGGAATTGTTGTCATTGCGAGCCATTGCCAGGGAATGTGCGTGAGCATGGCGCGGCAATCTAAGTCTGGATGTCATTGCGAGCCATTGCCAGGAATGTGCGGTAGCATGGCGCGGCAATCTCATCAATTAAATTGATTCCTAAATATGAATACTCATTATACAATTCATGAGATTGCTTCGTTCCTCGCAATGACTTTACAGTTGGTCGTATGAGATTGCTTCGTTCCTCGCAATGACTTTACAGATATTTGTCATGGAAAGACTATTCATAAATCCTGAATTTCGTTCCACAAATCTTTCCAATCCGGATTAAAATTTTCAATCAGCAATAATTTTGCTTTTCTACTTCCTGCTTTTATTTGCTTTTCCCGGTCTATAGCCTCTGAAATTGTAGGAAAGCATTCATACCAAATAATTTTATCACAATTATATTTCGCTGTAAAACTTTTTGGATAAAATTTGCTTTTATGCTCTTGAATTCTCCATCTTAATTCAGAAGTGACCCCGGTATAAATTACTGTGTTATTTTTATTAGTGATCATGTACACACATCCAGCTTTTATTTTATTGTACGGTGACAATTCTTACTATTAATATTTCTAAACAATTGGTGAGATTGCTTCGTGCCACGCATTGACATATCGTTTGGACATTATAAGATTGCTTCGTACCCGCAATGACATAACAACTTGGCGTGGCAACCTAAGTTTGGATGTCATTGCGAGCCATTGCCAGGGAATGTGCGCAAGCATGGCGCGGCAATCTCATCAAATGGAATTGCATACTCAATGAGATTGCTTCGTGCCTCGCAATGACATATCGTTTGGACATTATAAGATTGCTTCGTACCCGCAATGACATAACAACTTGGCGTGGCAACCTAAGTTTGGATGTCATTGCGAGCCAATGCCAGGGAATTTGTGCAAGCATGGCGTAGCAACCTCATCAAATGGATTTGAATATTAAAAATGCTATGCATTATTCAATTGGTGAGATTGCTTCGTGCCACGCATTGACATATCGTTTGGACATTATAAGATTGCTTCGTGCCTTGCAATGACATACCGTTTTAGAATTTATGAGATTGCTTTGTTCCACGGTACGACATATCATTTTAGCTCGCAATGAAATTCCCTCCTACCCGCACCCACGCATCATCACATCCTCTACAGCCTTTACAATCTTTTCAAAAGAATAGTGTTGAATCCTTTCAAAAGCACTTTTTCCCATATTTTTTAAAACAGTTTTATCATCCGCCATCATGCGCAATTTTTCGGACAGGTTTACTGTATCGCCCGACTTAAAAACATAACCGGTAACACCATCTTCCACCAGGTCTTTTGCACAACCACATTTATCGCTCACCAATACAGGTTTGCCCGCTGCCATGGCTTCATTCACCGCAAGGCCCCATGTTTCACTGACCGATGGCAATATATACACATCACATTTTTGATAAACCAATGGCATCAGACTTTGATTCTGAAAATCCAAAAACGAAATATTTGATTTATCCGAAAATTTCAATTTCAAATCTTTCTCCAACGGGCCATTTCCTGCAACTATCAAATGTGCATTTGGCAGATCAGTCTGTAAAAAACTCTCAATAAGGAAATGTGGCTTTTTAACGGCTTCCAATTTTCCGGCAAATAAAAAAACTACCGTGTTCTCATCAAATTCAGGCCAGCCTTCAATTTTATTTTCTGCCGGATGTGCAAAGCGCTTATTATCCACTGCATGGGGCGCATACACTAATTTATTTTCTGGAATACCTGCTTTCAAAAAATATTTTTTATTCTCGATGCCTGCATATAAAGCGACATCCACGTTTTTATAAACAGACCTCAAATACAAAAAGCGCAAATTGTCCTTTAAAAATCCGCCTTTGTCAAGGGTAGTGCTGTCGCCTCTGAAAAGAACAGGAATTTTGCCATGGAAATAGGCCATTGCTTTTTTATGGCTTTTAAAATTCCAACCAAAGACCAGAACTGCATCGGCGCCCCAATCCTCAATCTCTTTAATTAAAGACGGGTTGTCAATTCCCTTAAAAGATTTTGAGCCCGGTTCCCTTGAGACATTCTCAACAAATGTATAATCGTATCCATCCAGTAAAGGAATATCCCATTGGACGACTTTACCAAATCCGGGATCAAATTTTTGTTCGTGTTCCACCTGGCTCCAGGTATAAAAAGCCTTGATTTCAACACGCTTTCTTTCAGCCAATAACTGAAACCAGGGAGCGTTGTACTGGATGGGATGAGTGGATATGATGGCAAGTTTTCTCAAAATTTAAATAGACTGCCCCAACAATTGAAATTTGGGGGTTGAATTTATTCTTTCTGAAACCCAATTAAAATCTTTTATATAAATGGTGTTGAATTGTCCATAGGTGGACAACTTTTTCAACTCCCTGTTAAAGGAATTGTATTTGTATGGAACAAAGTTTTTTTCAATTAAAAAATTGTGAACTGCTTATCAGAAAAACCATATCTCATTCCACTCCCATTGAGTTCTATGATAATCGTCTTTGAATCAGGGGAATTCAAAAGATTTTCACCTAAATGTGTTTCATTATTTTTCAGTGATCTGATTAATCGCCTTTACTAAGGTTTCTGTTACCTTTTCTGCAGAATATTGCTTGAATGGTGACTGATCTACCTCGTGATAATCATAAGCTGTTATAAAACTTCTATAAGCAAGGAAGGTTTGTGCGAAGTTTTTATCAATCTGCTCTATTTCGTTTTCATTGCTGAAATCCATCACCACCCCAGCTTGTGAATCGCGGATCACTTTTACGGCTGTACTTTCTGCGTGTAATACTGCCAGGATGGCCTTTTGAGATAAAACCGCCTGGTAAACTTTTGATGGTGTATAATGCGGTTCGGTGCTGCCAAGGATAAACACACCGTCAGCAGCATTCAGGTGAATCAAGACATCCAGGTACGGAATTCTGGCAGGGTATTCAAATATGTTCATCTTCCATAAACCGTATTTCTCTGCCATTGGCCTGATATTAAAACTATTTTGATCCGTTGTTGATTTACCCGTACCAATGAAATGAAATTCAACAGCCTTAAAAATTTCCGGATTTTCAGAAATTGACAAAAATATTTTTTCGAGAAGTTTATATGCTTTAGGTAACATTGCACCGGCATATACCAACTGAAATTTTTCAGCATTTTTATTGAATAAATAAGGCTTCGGATCCAACCTGATAACAGCTTCATGATCCGACCGTTCACTGCCATAAGGTATGGCCACAAACCTGCAATTCTTTTTCAATTTTGGATTGCGTTTGATTACGTCCTCATAATAACTTTGGGCTACGCCCGATATAAGGCTGGCTTTTTTCACCGCGATCGGTTCTAGAAAAGAAGCCACTTTTGTGGCAAACCAATGCCTGGAAAAAATTTTATTACTTCCGGGAAATTGATGCACCCACGGATCAATGTAATCGATGCCATAAAGAATTCCGGTTGATTCATGCAGCCACCTTCCCCACAATGCCCCATAAAAAGATGGGATGGTGATGTATAAAAAATCGATCTTTTCTTTTTTTATTAATTCTTTTGCCTTTGTGTAAACCGACCTGAAGGCTCTTAATCCAATATCTCCTATGATGCGCGGTTTGGTAACCTTGATGGCATTTGCCTTTTCAACCCGTAAACTTTTCGGGAGCAATTTGTGCAGGTTCCAGTCGAGATTTTCCTCGTAAAATTTTTCATGCACCGTGAGAATAATGGGTTCCCAGCCAAAGTGTGGCAGATGATTCGCGAAGAAGCGCGCCCTGTGTACAGCCGTCAAATTCGATGGCGGAAAATGTGGGGATATGATGAGAATTTTTTTCAGGATGTTAATCTGCACTTAGAGTTTTTCTTATTGTCATTGTGCCTGTCACGCAATGACTTTATTAGGACTGTCATTGCGGGCCTGACCCGCAATCTCATTAAATGGAATTGAATATTAAATCGAAATGACTTAACGTTTGGAATTAATGAGATCCCGTGTCGAGGCACGGGATGACGGTACTCTATGTCATTGCGAGACATAGCCAAGGGAATGTGCGTGAGCATGGCGCGGCAATCTCCTTTTTACATCCTGACGGAGATTGCCACGTCGTCGTTGATGCAATTTTTAAGCCTGGCATTATTTCCGACTCCTCGCAATGACTTAACCTTATTTGCTGCTGTATTCCTGTCGGCCGCTGTGGGCGGGATGATGGTGACTGCATAGTTCCTGTCATTCCTTATTTTGACTGATCACCCATGACCAGGTTTTTATTAATTTTTCTGATTCCGTTTCCCATGAAAAACTACACGCATCCTCAAACCGCTTTGTAACGCTTGCACGGATATCATTTTTTCGCAAAACCAATTTTTCAAATTCCATTGTTAAGTTTGATGAATGCAGGTCTATCAGCTTTCCATGGTTGGGATGGTCTTTAAGAAATTCTTTTTGACTGGTGGTGTCGCTCGCAATGATATAAAGTCCCGCCTGAAAATAGGCTAACAATTTATTTGAAACTGCCAGGTCATTATTCACATCCTTACCGGGCTCAACTGCAAGTCCGATATCATAATTCTTTAATTCATTATGTAGCTCATGTTGCCGCATAGCCGGATGTAGAAATACATTTTTAAAATTGTTCAAAAAAGTGCTTTTGAAAGAAGGTTCACAATTTCCGTATAAATGCAATTCAATATTTTTAAGTGAACTAAGTGCAGGGATGATATACTCCAATCCCCTGTTGGAAGCAATATTCTGCGAAAACCAGACAAGTTTAAGTGTTCCGGAATTTTGTTGAATTGGTCTTAAAAATTCTTCCGCAGGAAAATAATTCATAACAACTGGGCCATCAACAGGTACTAAGGTTTGAATCTTCTGCCGGATAGCTGATGATGCGAATGTGAGATAGGACATCTTAGGAAGATTTTCTGTTAATAGTTTCTCCAATTCTAATATCCTTTCTCTGTTGTTTCCTTCCCCCGGATGATAATCTTCTATATCAAAACCACTATTGCAGTTAAACAAATTGCCGGCAAACCATGCGGGAAATAGAGCGCCGGGATTGTGCCCAACCACCAGGTCATAAGGCCCTTTCTTTTTTCTGATTTCACGAATTAGTAGATTGCTCCTCCTCGAAACTGCTTGTGAGAGTCGTTTCCCATTTAATGGTAGCAGCTTTCCCAAAAACCTGGTGGTTTGCTCCGTTAATACACTGGAAATCCATGGCCAGAAAGGCCTGCGATTCGCTGGTATGATTGTAATCTTTGCAGCACTTAATTGTTCTTTAAGTTGCTGGTTAAACGAATAACTCCAATTATTGAATTCAAAACAAATGATTTCTACTTCAAAACCTTTATCAAGTGCAAGTTTTACCTCTTTAACAAATCTTGGATTGGTAGCAAAATTATGTGTGGATAGGAAAAGAATCTTCAAAATAATTGATCATTAAATATGAGTGAACTTGTCATTGCGGACCGAATTATTTTGTCATTGCGAGCCATCGCCCGGAAACGTGCGCGAGCATGGCGTGGCAATCTCATCAAATGGAATTGCACACTAAAAAATGAATTACTTATCTAATTAATAAGATTGCTTCGTGCCTCGCAATGACTTTATTAGATTGTCATTGCGAGCCATCGCCCGGAAACGTGCGCGAGCATGGCGTGGCAATCTCATCAAATGGAATTGAATACTAAAAATGTTATGTCTTATCCAATTAGTA